>Ga0070710_10000005_pt1 | contig 238049 bp, 252 predicted proteins | sample LARL52metaG_FD_65454 | JGI IMG/M metagenome (GOLD analysis project Ga0070710, IMG submission 65454) | Corn, switchgrass and miscanthus rhizosphere microbial communities from Kellogg Biological Station, Michigan, USA - LAR L5-2 metaG | ecosystem: Host-associated > Plants > Roots > Rhizosphere ...
GCTCAAGGGCACCGCGTACTTCGTCAAGAACGGGCACGCGATCCCGGATCTGTTCGTGGCGTTGCGTGGCCAGGTGGCGTTTGACCTGATCGGCCGGATCACGATTGTGCATAACACGTTCCTGCGCACGACGTTCAATGCGGCGCCGGACGTGCCGATCAGATCGTTCACGCTCAGGTTGCTCGGCGGGCCGAGTACGGCGTCGATCGGTGCGACGACGAACCTCTGCTCGGCCAAGAGCAGACGCCAGAAAGCACAGGTCGACTACATCGGCCAGAACGGGAAGGTGCGCCAGGTCAACCAGGCGCTCCAGGTTGCCGGGTGCCCCAAGCACAGCAGGCACCACCGCAGCCGCTAACACCCGCGGGGACAACGAAGGGGGAAGAGCCGAGGGGCCGGCCTCACACGAGGCCGGCCCCTCGCTCGTTGGCTGCCACTAGCATCGCCGCCCATGCACGCCGCCACCGCGTCGCCGCTCGAGCGCCTGCAGCACGAGACCGGCCGCGCCTTCCCGGCGCTCGCCGCCGCACGTGAGCGCACCGCCAGCCGACTTGCCGAGCGCGCCGCGCTGCTTGACGGTGTGCAGATCCATCAGCGCGCCGCCGTCGTATTGATGGGCTCGTGGGGCCGCCACGAGCTGACGATCGGCTCCGACGACGACTACCTCGTGCTCGTGCGCGGGCTCGCGCCGCAGGGCGGCTGGGGCGACGAGCAGGAGACCGCGGCCAAGGTCGCCGACCGCTTCGCGCGCGACCCCGGCGGCTTCGGCGCGCCCGGCCGCCAGGGCGTCTTCGCCGAGGTCGTCTACTCCGCCGACCTGCTGCGCGTCGGCCTCGACGACGACACCAACACGAACCTCACGCGCCGCATGCTGCTCGTGCTCGAGTCGGTCGCCGCCGTCCACGCGGACGTGCTCGCCGGCGTGCGGCTCGACGTGATCCAGGACTACCTCTCCGACGCGCTGCGCGACCACCGCCCGCCGCGCTTTCTGCTCAACGACCTCGTCCGCTACTGGCGAACGATCGGCGTCGACTTCGTCGCGAAGGATCGCGCGCGCCGCGGCGAGGGGTGGGGGCTGCGCAACGCGAAGCTGCGCACCTCGCGCAAGGTGCTGTTCGCGAGCGGCCTGCTGCCCGTATTGCGCTGCCACGAGCTGCGCGCCGAGCAGATCGCGCCGTTCCTCGCCGAGCAGTTCGCGCTCCCGCCGACCGACCGCGTCGCCGACGCGTTCCTGCGCTACGGCGCCGCCGCGCAGGGCGCCGAAGCGCTCGCCGCGTATGACGCCTTCCTCGCGCTGCTCGACGACGACGCCGTGCGCGCCGAGCTCAGCGCGATCGACTCGCGCACCGCCGCCGACGCGTCCCCGCGCTGGCGCGAGGTCGCCGAGCTCGGCGGGACGATCGAACGCGCGCTGCTCGCGCTGCTGTTCGAGACCGAGCTCGGCCCGGTCACGCAGCGCTACGCGGTGCTGTAGCCCGCCGGCGCCTCAAGCACCCACGGCACGCCGGCGCAGCGCGCCAGCACCGGCAGGAACGCCTCGGCGTCCGCCGCCCGCAGCGGCACGTGCTCGCCGCCGGGCTCGATCGAGGAGATGTGGACCTCGGCCAGCCGGTCGGCGAACGCGTCGAGCAGCTCGTGCGCGAGGCCAAGGCCCGGGTCGTGCAGTTGCGCGTGCGCGACGTCGAAGCAGAAGCGCGCGTCCGGCAACACGCTGAAGTAGCGCTCCAGCTCGGCGACCGTGCGCCCGTCCGGCTTGCGCGTGTCCATGTTCTCCAGCCGCAGTCGCCCGCCCAGCTCGGCGAACGCCGCCGCGTCCCCGAGCGTCTCCGGGTGCAGCACGATGCCGTCGACCGTCGCCGGGATCGCGCCCAGCGCCATCGCGAGCGCGGCCGGTGTCCCGTCCCAACCCTTCGACGGGCCGTGCACGGACACGTGCCCGAACGGCAGCGCGCCCGCGTCCGCCAGGAAGCGCAAGAGCCCCGGCAGCTCGGCCGCCGACAGCGCCGACAGCTCGACCACATCCAGCGAGCACGTCTCCGCCGCCGCCACCAGCCGCGGCCAGTCGCCGCGCGCCCCGACCATGTAGCCGGTCGACGGTCCCACCAGCTCGGGATTCAGCGCCAGCAGCTCGCCGACGGCGGTCATCGCGGGAAGCGCTTCGACGGTGACGGACACGCGCACGACCCTACCCGCTGAGTGAGACGGAAGCGGCCGAACCGGAGCCTCACCCCTGCTCGTCCGGCCACCGGCCGGTGCGGTCGAATGCGCGGCGCGCCGCGTCCTCGCGCGCGCGGTCGCGGTCGCCGCTGACGCCGAAGCGGAACAACAGGTTCACCAGCAGCACCGACAGCCCCGCGCCGATCAGCGCCATCGCGCCCTCGAAGTTCGCGCTCGGATCCACCACCAGGAACACCAGCCCCGCGAGGCAGATCGCCGCCGGCAGCCCGTAGCGGACGAGCGTCATGTGCCCTCGCCGCTCCCGCGTGGCACGACGACCACCGGGCACGTCGCGTCGCGCAGCAGGCGCGTCGAGACCGACCCCAGCAGCACGCGGCGGAACGGGCCCTTCGCGCCCGAGCCGGTGAACAGCAGATCGTCGCCGCGCGCGTCCTCCACGAGCATCGTGACGATGTCGCCGTCGAGCACGGCGCCCTCGGCGCGCACGTCGCCGGCGACGTCGGCGATCGCTTCGTCAAGCCGCGCCCGTGCCTCGTCGCGCGCGATCCGTCCCATCTCCTCGTAGGAGGCGACGTCCAACGGCGGCGGCGGGTAGACGCCCGCCGCGGCGCTGTTGACCGCCGTCACGACGCGCAGCCGCGCGCCCGCGCGCCGCGCAAGGCCCGCCGCCACCTCCAGCGCGTGGTGCGCCTCCGGCGAGCCGTCGTACGCGACCGCGACCTGCCGCACCGCGCCACGCGCGCCACCGGCCCCGTGCACCGCGTCGCGGTAGCCGTCCGGCGCAACCGCGACCGGGCACGGCGCGTGGTTGAGGACCGCGTCAGGCGTCGAGCCGGCCAGCAGGCGCAGTGCCTTGCCGTGGTGCGTCGCGCCGACGACGATCGCCAACGCGCCCGACTGCTCCGCCAGCTCGTGCAGCACGTGCGAGGGGGACGGGCCCGCGACCGCGCGCAAGCTGGCGGCGCCCGCGCCCGCGTCCGCGCCCGACCCCAGCCACTCCCGCGCCCGCTCCAGCTTCGCTTCCGCATCCGCGCGCATGCCCTGTGCGACCTCGACCGCCGCCGCGCTCTCGCCCAGCGGGTCGTCCGGATACGCGCACGCGACCACCAGCTCCGCGCCGGTCATTCCCGCCAGCAGCCGCCCCAGGGCGAGCGCGTCGTCGCCGTGGTCGGTGCCGTCATAGCCGACGACGATCGTGCGGGGCATGCAGGTCCTCCGGGGCTGGACGGCGGTGACGGAGCGGAGCCTACCCGAGCCCTCCGTGCACGAGATTCGCGGCAAATCGCCGTGCAACCCTCATGCAGTCAGGGAGTTTTGACGATCTCCTCGAATACCGTCGTGAAACCGCCCGGCCAACAGCAGGGTTCGCCCCCTTTGCGCGCGCTCGTCGTCCACCGAGATCCCCCCGCTGCCTCGCAGCTCGCCGCCGCGCTCGGCGACGTCCAGGCGACGCTCCTCCACGACCCCTGCCAGCTCCCCGGCATCCTCGCGCGCGGCGAGGCCGACGCCGTCGTCTGCGCCCTCCCGCCGACCGACACGGCGCTGATCGCCGTGCGCGAGACGTGCGACCTCGCCGGCGTCGCGCTCGTGCTCACGCACCCCGACGCGGGCGACGTCGCACGGCAGGCCCGCGGCTGCGCCGTCCACGAGCCGGACCCGCGGCGCCTCGCCGGTGCGGTCGTACATGAGCACACCTGCGCGCAGGATCGCTCCGCCGCCGCCACCGCTCAAAGGCTCCTGTCCGCCCAGCAGACGATCGCCGATCACCTCGTCGCCGACCTGCCGCCCGAGGGTCTCTTGAAGGAAGCGCTCGGCGTGCTCGGCGCGCTGTTCGAGGCCGCGGGCGGGATCGCCTGGGAGCTGTCGGCCGACCGTGTCGAGCTGGTGCCGCGCGCCGTCCACGGCGACGCCGAGCTGCCGCTGCGTGCGCCCGAGCAGCCGGAGCAGCACCTCGCCGGCCGGGCCGCGCTCGCGCGCGCGACCGTCGCCGACGGCGCGCGCGTCGCCGTCCCGCTCGTCGCCGGTGGCGCGTGCGAGGGCGTACTCGAGCTGCACCTCTCACCCGGCGCACGGCCTGACGAGCGCCTGATGGCCGACGTCGCCGCGCTCGCCAGCCAGGTCGCGCTGCACCTCCGCTACCGCCGCGGCGCCGCGATGCTCGACCTGCACGAGCGCGCGCTCGCCGCCACCAACAACGGCATCGTGATCACCGACCACGACCCCGACACCGGCGGCTGGCCGGTCTCGTACGTCAACGAAGCGTTCGAGCTGCTGACCGGCTGGCGCGCCGAGGACGTCGTCGGCCGCTCGCTGAACATCCTCCAGGGCGAGGAGACCGACCCCGAGACGGTCGCCGAGATGGCGGCCGCACTGCGCGAGGGGGAGGAGTGCTGGGTCACGCTGCGCAACTACCGCCGCGACGGCTCGCCGTTCTGGAACGAGGTCTTCCTCACGCCCGTTCGCGACGGCGACGGCGTCGCGCGCCGCTACATCGGCGTGCTGCACGACGTGACCGCGCGCGTCACCTCCGCCGTCGAGCTGGAGGAGGCGGAAGCTCGCTACCGCACGCTGATCGAGACGATCCCGGCGGTCACCTACATCGCCGACTGGGACGAGCTGGGCTCGTTCCGCTACGTCTCGCCGCAGATCGAGGAACTGCTCGGCTACCCGGCGAGAGACTGGCTCGGCGCCTCGCCGTTGTGGGAGCAGCGGCTGCACCCCGACGACGCCGACCGCGTGCTGGCCGAGACGCGCTACGCCTTCCGCGAGCAAAAGGCGTTCGACTGCGAGTACCGCCTGATCGCCGCCGACGGCCGCGTCGTGTGGGTGTGGGAGCGCGACACCGTGATCCGCGACGACCACGGCGAGCCGTATCTGACGCAGGGCATCATCACCGACGTCACCGCTACGCGCATCGCCGAGGCGGCGCTGGCGGAGAGCGAGGAGCGCAACCGCGGCGTCGTGCACGCTTTGGAGGAGGGACTCCTGATCTACGGCTCCGACGGCCACGTGCTGTCGTGCAACGCGGCCGCGACGCGGATCCTCGGGCTGCCGGAGGAGGAGCTGCTCTACCGCGCCGCCGGCGAGTGGCCGCTGCAGATCCTCGCCGAGGACGGGACGCCGCTGGCGCGCGACGGGATGCCGTCGCAGCGCGCGTTGCAGAATCGCGTCGCCCAGCGCGACGTCGTGCTGAAGATCGTGCGCAAGGACGGCACCGAGGTGTGGACCTCCGTCTCGAGTCATCCGCTCGTGCGCGAGGGGGAGAGCCGCCCGTACGGCGCCGTGACCGCCTTCAGCGACATCACCGAGCGCCGCCGCGCGCAGGAGCAGATCGCGTTCCTCGCCTACCACGACCCATTGACGAAGCTGCCGAACCGCGCGCTGCTCGACGAGCACCTCGCTTTGGGCTTGGCGCGCGCGCGTCGCTCGGGCGACTGCGTCGCGCTGCTGTACGTCGACCTCGACGACTTCAAGGCCGTCAACGACTCGCTCGGCCACGCCGCCGGCGACGAGCTGCTGCGCCGCATCGCCGTGCGCCTGCGCGGCGTCGTGCGCTCGACCGACCTGCTCGCGCGCCAGGGCGGCGACGAGTTCCTGATCCTGCTGACCGACCTCACGTCGGATCCGCGGCTGTCTGCGGAGGCGGTCGCCAAGCAGGTCGAGCAGGCGCTGCTGGAGCCGTTCTCGATCGCCGACGCCGAGTTCGAGATCGGCTCTTCGATCGGCATCTCGATCTACCCGCACGACGCGAACGACGCCGACCAGCTGATGCGCCACGCCGACGCTGCGATGTACGAGGTCAAGCAGGCGGGGCGCGGGGGGATCGCGAGTTATGGCGGCGACTCGCGCCACACGCTGGCGCGCCTGTCGTTGACGTCGAAGCTGCGCCGCGCGTTGCAGCGCGACGACTTCGTCGTGCACTACCAGCCGTTGGTGGTCCCGGCGACCGGCGACCTGGTCGCGTTCGAGGCTTTGGTGCGCTGGCAGGACGCCGAGCGCGGCATCGTCGGCCCGAACGAGTTCATCCCGTTGGCAGAGGACGCCGGCCTGATCGAGGCGATCGGCGGCTGGGTCCTGCACGCCGTCTGCACGCAGCTGCGCGAATGGCACGCCGAGGGACTGGAGGCGCACGTGCACGTGAACGTCTCGCCGCGCCAGCTGCGCCGCCCCGACTTCCCCACGACCGTGCGCGAGGCGCTCTCGGCCGAGGGGCTTGCGCCGCGCTGCCTGACCCTGGAGATCACCGAGTCGGCCGCGATGCTCGACGCCGAGCGCGCGAACCCGGTCGTGCGGGCGCTGCATGCGATGGGCGTGCGGCTCGCGATCGACGACTTCGGCTCCGGCCACTCGTCGCTGGCGCGCCTGCGCGACGTGCCGGTCGAGGTGCTGAAGATCGACCAGTCGTTCCTGCGCGGCGTCCCCGACGACCCGCAGGCGGCGGCGATGACGAGAGCGATCATCGAGCTCGGCGCCGCGCTCGGGATGATCACGATCGCCGAGGGCGTGACGAGCGAGGCGCAGCGGCTGTTCCTGATCGAGCAGGGCTGCCCGCTCGCGCAGGGCTTCCACTTCGCCAAGCCGCTCGAGGCCGCCGAGGCGACCGAGCGGTTGCGCGCGCTGCTCGTGCCGCGCGGGTAGGGCGACCGCGCCGCCGCCCCACTCGTGCGGTTGCCCGGCGTTAGCCCGGCAGCGGCTCGTGCGCGCGCGGGCCGGGGCTGTACTGCTCGGCCGGCTCAAGGAACTGCTTGAGCTGCTCGCGCAGCTCGGGCGTGTCCTCATGCCCGTGCACCGACGCCGCATGCTCGGCGGCCGCGCGGACGACCTCGTCCTCCTCGCCGATGATCACCAGCGAGCAGTTCGACTCGCTCGGCCACCGGCGACAGTCCGCCATCTTGCGCGCCATCACTGCGCTCCTCTCGTATGGGAACGCCGATCGTCTCGCCGCGCGCGGCGCGCGTCAACCGGGCCGGGCGCGTTCACGCCAGCGTGCGTGCGAACGCCTCTTGCAACCGCGGGTCGCGCCAGCTGTCGTCGACGACCGCCTCGACGCGCACGTGCGAGTGCTCGCCGTCGAGCGTCAGCGTGCCGATCTGGTTGGCATACGCGGGACGCTCCACGACCCGCCAGCCGAACGGGACGCCGACGACGCCGAGGGCGCGCGCGAGCCGCCGCGCCGCGCGCCCGGCGAACGACAGGTGGCCGAACGCGATCACCGCGCGCTCGTGCGGTCTCAGCTCCTTGCGCAGCCCCGAGCAGACCGCCTGCCAGACCGGGCTGTGCGCACCACTCCCGGGACGGAACGCAACCTCGGCGAGGTAGCAGTGGTGCACGTCGCCGGACAGCAGCACGATCGAGGCCGGCGCGTCGCCCGCGCGCCCGTGGGCGACGTCGTCGATCAGCTCGGCGAAGCGATGGAAGCTGCGCTGGAATGAGGCCCAGTGGTCCACCACCGCGAGCCGTCGCAGGCGCTCTCCGAGCCACTCGCCGACGCGTCCCCACGTCCCCTCGGTGAGCGCCTCGTCGGCCGCCTCGAGATGGTGCAGGCCGGGCGCGAGCAGGAACGGCACGGAGCTGGCCAGCAGCAGGTGGCGCACCGGGCGCCGCGCCTGCTCAGCGACCCACTCCCACTCCTCGCCCGGGATCATCTCGCGCCGGCCCGGCGTGACCTGCCGGCCGGCGCGCGAGTCGATCACGACGAGCAGCGCGTCGCCGAGCTCGCGCACGAAGCTCCAGCGGCTGTGGCCGGTCTGATGGCCCTCGGTGTCCATCCGCGCGGCCAGCAACTCGGCCGCGTCGGACGCCGCGCGTACCTCGTCGTAGAGGCCGCCGGCGGCCAGCTCGTCCGGCGACAGGTTGCCGATGTGCTGGAAGACCCAGTAGGCGGCCAGCCCGGCACGGATGTGGCGGTCGAACCACGGCTCGGCGTTCATCTCGTCCAGCCAGCCCTGCGAAATGCGCCACTCGGCGTGAATCTCATGGTCGTCGAAGACCATCGCCGTCGGGACCGTCGAGAGCAGCCAGCGGATCGCCGGCTCGCCCCACGCTTCGCGGTAGGACAGCGCGTAGTCGACGAAGTCGGCCAGCTCGTCCTCGGGCGCGTCCGCCGGCCGCTCGCTCTCGCGGTCTGCGAGCGCCTGCACGAGCGCGGGGGAGGGCTGGTCCGCATAGATCTGGTCGCCGAGCATCAGCAGCATGTCGGGCAGCGCGCTCGTGCCGTCGCCGCCCCCGCCGCCGGCCCTGGCCGCCCGCAGCGCGTAGGCGCGCAGCGCGTCGATCCCCTGCCCCTTCGGATGCTCGCTGGCGCGCAGCGCGTAGGGCGGCTCGTGCGGCAGCGCGGTGCGGCAGGAGCCGAACGCGATCTCGCGCGGCGCCCGCGGGTCGAGCAGGCGGATCGTGCTCGGCGGGAAGGCCGCGTCCTGCTCGGGCCACGCGAGCTCGCCGTCGAGCCGCACCTCGTAGGGGTGGTCCGCGCCGGGCGTCAGGCCGTCGAGCGCGACGAGCGCGAAGTGCAGGCCGGCGACGCACCACGTGCGCTCGCGCACGCCGAGGATCTCGACCTCGCACGCCGTGTCGGTCTGCACCCAGACGGTCGCCACGCGTTCGTCCACGTAGCGCAGGATCGGCCCGAGGACGAGGTGCGGCACCGGCGCAATCTATTGCCTCAGACCTTCCGGTAGCGGGAATCCGCGATCGAGTAGGCCGCGAAGCCGACGAGCCCGGCGGCGACGAGGCCAAGCAGCGCCGGACCGTACGACGCGTCCGCGAGCTTGCGCAGCGCGCCGTCGAGCCCGACCGCCTTCTGCGGGTTGTAGTCGATCGCTGCCTTGATCAGCCCGTAGCCGATCAGCCCGAACACGACCGCGCGCGCGACGTGCCCGAAGACGCCGAGCGCCGTGTAGCCCTTGCGGACGCCCTCACCCATCTCGCTCGTCTTCGCGTCGTCGAGGAACTTGCGCGCGAGGCCCTTGTAAGCCTGGTAGAGCGCGACGCCGATCATCACGATGCCCGCGATCGCGACGAGCACGGTGCCGCCCGACCATCCCAGGACGCCGGCGGTCGGTCCCTTCGGCGTGCCGGAGCCGGTTCTGGCGCCGGTCAGGATCTTCACCGCCGTGACGAACACGATCCCGTAGCCGATGCCGCTCGCGAGCGCGGCGACGCGGTCCGAGCCGCTGTCGCGCTGCTCGGCGCCATGGCCGACGGCCGCGCGCAGCAGGCGCCACAGCGAGTAGCCCGCCAGCCCGATCGCGACGAGCACGAGCAGCGTCTTGCCGAACGACTGGTCGGCGATCGTCTTCAGCGCCCCCTGCTGGTTGGTCGCCTTGCCGCCGTCGCCGAGCGCGAGCTTGAGCGCGAGCACGCCGATGATGAGGTACACGACGCCGCGCGCGACCAGGCCGGCGCGTGCCAGCCAGCCCATCCACGGCGCGTCGACCGCATCGTCGCCGTGGCGCCTCGCCTTGCCGACCAGCCCTTCCGATCCGATGCCCACGTTGGTCCTCATCTCGCTCCATTCCCCTCTCGCGCCGAGCGCGGGACGCAGACGGTGATCGCTCCGGCCTCCACGTCGACCTTGAACGCCTTGACCTTCGTGCGGTCGCCGCCGTCGAGCTCGTACGGGACCTTGCGGTCGAGCTTCACGCGCACGGAGCGCGCCTGCGTGACGCGCACGAACGGCGACTTGTGTGCGCTGCCGATCGCCGTGCGCGCGACCGCCCGCGCGAGCTGAACGGGCCCTTCGGAGGTGAGCACGCCGACGTCGAGCAGGCCGTCGTCGGGCTGCGCGTCGGCGAACACCTCGATGCCGCCGAACAGGTCGCCGACGTTGCCGAGCAGGATGCAGCTCGCGGGCCCCTTGTACCAGCGCGACCCGTCGATCTTGATCTTCGCCTCGAAGCTCTCCGTCCGCATGCTGGCGGCCCCGCCGAGCACGTAGGCGGCGCGGCCGAGGCGGTCCTTGAGGTCGTCGGCGCCCTTGATCATCGCCGCGTCGAAGCCGGCCCCGGCCATCACGGCGAAGCGCTCGCCGTTGAAGCAGCCGACGTCGAGCCGGCGGCGGTCGCCGTTCAACGCGACCTTCACGGCTTGCGCGATGTCCTTCTCGATGCCGAGGTTCGTCGCGAACAGGTTCGACGTTCCCGCGGGGACGATCGCGAGCGCGACCGGCGTGTCCTTCAGCGCGTCGACGCAGCGCTGCACCATCCCGTCGCCGCCCCACGCGAGGATCAGCTCGGCGCCTTCCTCCACGGCGCGCGCGACCGCTCTCGGCGCGCGCTTGCTCTTCGGCACCTCGATCCACAGCGGATCGGCGACGCCCGCCTCCTTGAGCGTGCGGCGCAGCTCGGGGAGTCCGCCGCCGAGCGTCTTGCCGGCGTGCGCGACGACCGCGAGCCTCATGCGCGCGAGCGTCTTTCCGCGACCGCGCCGGCTGTGCGGCAGGCGAGCAGCAGCAGCAGGATCGCGCCGATCCCGACGAGCACGCCGCCGGCGACGTCGAGCGGATGGTGCATGCCGCGATACATGCGCGAGAGCGCGACGAACGTCGTCAGCAGAATCGCGCCGGTCCACGCCAGCGCCTTCTTGAGGCTGCTGGTGAAGCGGGACGTGAGCAGCAGCACGAGGCCGGAGTAGACGGCGACCGAGGCAGCGGTGTGCCCGGACGGGTAGCTGGCGTCGACGGGCAGGCCCTCCAAGCGGTGCACGTGCGGACGGTGGCGCGGGACGACGAGCGTCGTGACGCGGTAGGTCGCCGACTCGGCGGCCAGCACGAAGACCGCGAACGCCGCGGTCCGCCAGCGGCGGGCGAACGCGCACGCGATGCCGATGAGCCCGACGAGGATCGGCAGCACCGGCGCGCCGCCGACCTGCGAGCCGATCTCGGAGAGCGTCGTGAGCGTGCCGTCGCGGTGGCGGGCCAGCGTGGCGTTGAAGCTCTCGTCGGTGCCGGCCAGGCCGAGCCCGCCGCTGCTCGCGAGCACGTGCACGACGAACAGGCCGAGCAGGATCGAGGCCGCCGCCAGCAGCAGGAAGCCGCCGAGCAGCACGATCAGGAAGACGAGCGCGGGGTGGTGCGAGTCGAGCGCGCGGGCGAGCCGTTCCGCCGCTCCGCCGGGCCGCGCGACGAGCGCCGGGACCGTCCCGCGATCGGCTCGTCGGGATGCGCTTGTCCGCGGGGCTCCATGCAGTCGTTCAGTGACACTCACGGGCGTGAGCAGTTCCCTGATCGCGGGCATAGCAAGCGCACAGTTAGCCCCCGCACCCTGAACCGATGCCACTGTTTCTGCTCCTGCTGATCGCCCTCCTGTCGGGGCTCGCCGCCGCCTTTCTCACGCGGCGCTACCCGCAGCGCGACGTTGCGCCGCCGGTGGTCGAGGTGGCGCTCGAGGCCGGCCGCCATGCCGACACCAGCGGGGGCCGGCGCGTGCTGCGCGCGGCGCGGCTCGACCCCGAGAAGGCGACAGGGCTTGCGCTGACACTGGCGCTCGTGGCGATCTTCGTCGGCGGCGTGGTGCTTGCCGTGCTGGCGGTTGTTGTGCGTAGCACGCACGTGCTCGCCGGCGTCGACAGCAGCGTGGCTCAGTGGGGGAACCGCCACGCGACCGCCTGGTCGCATGACGGGCTGACGCTGGTCACAGATCTGGGAGAGACGTGGACGGTGGTCGTTGTCGCCGTTGTTGTCGCGCTGTTCGAGATCGCGCGCACGCGCAGTCGCTGGGTCGCGCCGTTCCTGCTCGCCGTCCTGTTGGGCGACAAGCTGCTGACCGAGACGATCAAGCAGCTCGTCGACCGCGCCCGGCCGGCGCTCGAGCCGGTGGCCGCGACGCTCGGCCCGTCGTTCCCGAGCGGCCACACCTCCACCGCCGCCGCCTGCTGGGCCGCGTTCGCGCTCGTCGCCGGCCGTTGGTGGGGGCGCCGCGCGTGGCCGGCGCTCGCCGGCATCGCGGTGGGGATCGCGGTGGGCGTGGCGGCCAGCCGCGTGCTGCTTGACGTCCACTGGCTCACCGACGTGCTCGGCGGCCTCGCGCTCGGCTGGGCCTGGTTCGCCGCCTGCGCGGTCGCCTTCGGCGGTCGCGTCCTGCACTTCGGCGCCGCCGCACAGGCCGCCGGCCGCGGCGGGGAGGAGGCCGCGGCGGCCGCGCGCCGCTGAGCGCACCGGCGCCTGCCACCAGCGCCTACAATGCCCCCACTGCCCTCCTAGCTCAGTTGGTAGAGCACTTCCATGGTAAGGAAGGGGTCATCGGTTCGAGTCCGATGGAGGGCTCTGCGGCGAAGGCCCTGCACATCGCGGGGTCTTCTTGTTTTTGGGGCCGCTTCGTGCAGGCTCGGCGGCGTGCGCGTGGGTCCCGTGTGGGGTCCCGCAGGCGCTGGAAGGGAGTATGGACGGCGCTCTGATCCGTGAACCGATCAGGGCCGCCTTGCCCGACCCGACATCCATCGCCGAGCTGTTCCCCGAGCAGGTCTTGCTCGTGGAGGAGGTCGCCGAGCGGCTGCGGATCTCGACGCGGACGGTGAAGTGAGCGATCGAGGCCGGCCGCCTTGCGAGCCTCAAGGACCCGCTCGGCTGCCACCGGATCCTGCGGAGTGCGGTCGTCGACTCACGCCGCTCCGGCGGGTGACCGCGAGCTGCTTGCGCTGCTCGGCGCTCGCCGCGCCCATCTGGTGGCACGCGAGGGCCGGCGCGGCGACGCGAAGCTCCTGTGCCAGCGCGCCCTTGCGGACACGGAGGACGATCGGGGGCGCGGCGAGCTCTACCTGCTCCTGGGGACGCTGCAGGCAGAGACCGGCGACGCGGAGGCGCGCGCCTCGCTCCTGCAGGCGCGCGAGTTCGCGCTGCGCGCGGGCAGCGCGCCGCTCTCCGGACGGGCGCTGCTCGCGCTCGGCGCCCTCGCCGTCCAGACGGGTGAGCTGGATCGCGCGCGCGTGCACTTCACGGACGCGGCGGTGGCCCTGGGAGACGGCGACCAGCGTGGCGCGGCGATCGCCGTGTTCGGCCTCGGCGTCGTCGCCGACGCAGCCGGCGCGACACGGGACGCGGTCGCGCGCTTCGAGCATGCGCTCGCCAGCTTCCGCGAGGCCGGCGAGCGGATCGGTGAGGCGCAGGCGCTGCACGCGCTGGTCGCGCCGCTGCGCGCCGCCGGAGACGACGTCGGCGCCGAGGCCGCGGCGGCGGAGTCGCGCACGCGCCTGGCGGAGCTCGGCGAGCGGCCGCGCGATGCGGCCGACGCCCTCGCCGCGCTCGCGCTGAGCCTGCCGGGATGACGTCCGCCGGCTCGGCGCATTTGCGCGGTTGACGTGCACTGCTTCCAGCCCGGCGATGAGATGGGTCGGCGCAACACAGATGTGGGCGTCGTCTGCCGCCCCTTGTAGACCTCCGATCCATGGCGGACGCGATAGCTGAACTGCTGCTGACCGAGGCCGCCGTGGACAAGCTCGGCGCGCGCTCGATCTCGATCGAGGAGACGCACTCGGTGCCGCGAAACGCCAGCGTCGTCGTTCGGAACCCGCACAGCGATCCGCCGGGGAAGCGACGCCTGCTGATCGGGCGGACTGACGGCGGTCGCGCGCTGACGCTCGTGATCGAGAGGACGGCCGACCCCACGACCTGGCTCGTCGTGACGGGTTGGGATGCGACGGCGCGTGAGCGTAGACTCCTCGGTGGCTGAGCCATGACCAAGAATCCCTGGACAGACGCAGACCCCCAGCCGGGTGACTTCGATGCCGACCTCGCGGCGATCGATCCGCGGTATGTCGAGGCGGTCGCCGGCAACCCCGACGCGAGACTGACGATCGTCGTCGGCATCGAGGACGAGGACGCCGAGCAGCTCCAGCGGCTGGCCACGGCGCGCGGACAGCGCCCCGGCGAGGTCATCTCCTCGCTGCTGCGCAGCGCATAGGCGCGCTCGACGCGAGGCCACCTCGAGGCTTCCCAGCATGGGTCCCACCCGGGTCCCAACCCGCTTGTCAGCCCCAGTCCACGCCAGTACCCTCCAGTCATGCCGTGTCATCGAAACACGGCGATGTGCAGGGACTTCACCGGACTCCACACGTCCCAGCCGGACCCCTCGGACCGCCCGAGTCTCGATGGTAAGGAAGGGGTCATCGGTTCGAGTCCGATGGAGGGCTCTGCGAGAAAGCCCCGCGTGCGGGGGTTTCGTCGTTTGAAGGCCGTCGCTGCCGGGTTGAGTGGTCTCCTGCGCAGTACGTCGGCACGCTCACAGGCGTGGCGTCGCGGGCGCCCAAGCAGCCGCGGATGCACTCGACGGAGGGGCGCGACCCGGCGCGGGCTCAGGCGGCGTGCGCCAGCTCGCGCATGCGGCCGAGCGGATGCCGGCCGACGTGCGTAGCGACCGCGTACGGCTCGCGCTCGCGGCCATGTGCGCGCCACTGCACGAGCACCGGCGTCGAGCCGCGCACGCCGTCGAGCCAGTGCAGCAACGGGTTGTGCCGACGCGGGACCATCAGGATCTCGTGGTCGGTCGTCACGAGCACGACCGCCTTGCGCTCGTCGTGGAGCAACTCCCACGCGGCTTCGTCGGCCCACGCCTGATCGCCCGGGAGGAACGACACGTCGTCCGGGTAGCCGAGGTCGCCGTCCGCCAGTGCGGCGCGCGTGACAGCTCATGCGTCTTGTCCTGAACGTCGGTCATCGCGTGGACTCCGAAATCCCTGTCCTGCCGACACGACGAGGCATCGCCCACAACCCTCAGCGACGATGGTACGGACGCTTGCGCTCAGTCGCCCACGACGATGACGCGGGCGCCGATGGCTTCGTATGTCGCGGCCGCGCGTGCGTCGCGCGTGGCGAGCTCGGCGTCGTGCCCGACCGCGGCGAGGGCGACGAGTGCGTCGTAGACGGCGCCGCCTGCGATCCCGCGCTCGCTGAGCAGCTCGGGGAGTCGCGTCGCCGTCTTCGGCTTGATCTGCAGGTGCGAGGCGAACCGTGCACGGAGCAGCCGGGCGGCGTCGGCCGGAGCGACGCGCAGGTCGCCCGGCAGTCGTGTCAGCACCGAGTAGGTCTCGGCGATTGCGTGCCCGCTGAGGGCGATCTCGCGCCCGTCCCACCAGCGGACGACAGCGTCGTGCGCCTGATGCGTCTGGACGAGGAGGGGGATGGCAACGCTCGTGTCGAGCGCGAGCGCGGTCACCGGCGCCCGGCGTCGATCAGGCCGAAGACCGCGGCGTCGTCAATCGTCGTCTCGCCGGTCGCGACGAGCACGCCGCCCTCGTCGACCATCCGAGCGGTGCGTCCGGCGGGAACGATCTGCAGCCCTGCGCCATAGCGCGAGATGTCGACCGTCGAGCCGGTCGTCAGACCCAGTGCATCGCGCAGCGGTTTGGGCACGACGATGCGGCCGACGGCGTCAAGCTTCGTCTCCATAGGGAGAACGATACCAACGACTTCCCTCCTCTATCGCGACCGCCCTTGACGAACCCCGGCCGGCAGGCAAGCCTCGACCCTCCCGACCCAAGGAGCCCCATGACCGCCTCCGCCTCGACGCCCGTCACCGGCGTCGACTTCGTCAACGTCCCCACGACCGACCTCGACCGCGCGCGGCGTTTCTACGGCGAGGTGCTCGGCCTGGAGGAGTGGGCCGTCTACCAGCGCGGCGACGCGCCCGCGATGGGTGCCGAGTTCGAGACCAGCACCGTCACGCTCGCGGTCGTCGACGTGCAGGCGATCGGGCGCGAGTTCCGCGCCAACTCCGTGCCGATCGCGCTGCGCGTCGACGACGTCGAAGCCGCGCGCGGTGAGTTGGAGGCGCGCGGCGTCAGCTTCGGCGCCGAGACGCTCGACACCGGCGTCTGCCATATGGCGTTCTTCGCGGACCCCGACGGCAACGCGCTGATGCTGCATCGCCGCTACGCGCCGCGCGTCTAACGCTCCGTCCGCCGGCGCAGAGCGCGTGATCGCACCGTTATTTCGCCTATGGAAGGTGTGAAGGAACCGGTGCAGAAAGGAGGAGGAAGAAGAGGCGCGCAGACGCTGTCGCCTCGATTGCCCGCCAAAGAGGAGAGATCGGCATCGATCGCTCGGTGCCGGACAGGACCGAGCGGTGCCACCGCAGTCGAGCATCCCGAGATCTCACGATGGCGTGGCCATGGGTCGGCGGCTGGCGGCGGCCTTCGTCACAATCGTCACCGCCGTTGCGGCGGTGCTTCAGGCGCTCGGCGTCCCCGGGACGCTCTCGGCCGTCGAACGCTCCGTCGCGACGCTCCTGCTCACGCTTGCCTTCGTCCAGTGGGTCAACAGCGGGCTGCGGCTGAAGCTCGGCCACTGGCGCAATCCCGCCCTGCGTCCTCGGCTCGCGCAGGAGTTCGCCCTCTGCGGCGTGGTGCCCGGTCTCGTCGGTGCAGCCGGATGGCTGTGGGAGCCGAGCGGCCTGCCGCTGCTGCTGCTCGCGCTGCCGGTCGCAGGCGTCAGCTTGGTCGTCGACTCGCTCGAGACGACGATCGCCAGACGCGTCGAGCGGGCGAGACAGCGGTCCGTCACGGCCTACGTCGCCGGCTGCGAGGTCTACGGCCGCCTCTCCGGCAGCGGTAAATCGCTCGGCGAGTCGGTCGAGGACGCGAGCGCCGGAGAGGTCGCACGCCTGATCGCCCGCCTGCTGAAGCCGCTGCCAAGACATGCGATGAGCCGCACGCGCGTATTGATCACGACCTTGATCCTGGCCGCCTGGGTCATGCAGGCAGGCGTTGGCTTGGCGGGCGCGATCGTCGGCCCTGCGGTCGAGCATTCGCAGGCCGGCGGCCATGGCGGCGGGGCCGGCTCGGGCGGGGCCGGCTCCGGCGGGAGAAGCGGCGGCGGGCAGGGGGGCGGTGGGTCGTCCCGCAGGGCCACCGGTCCGCTCTCGCCCGCGGAGCGGACGTGGGAGAGACGGTGCTCGTCGAACCCCGGCGACGGGGGTCCGTCGTGGGCTGCGACGCAGCTGTACGTCCAGTACCTCGGGCCGGCGGAGCGCAACCTGCCGACGGAGGCGACGGGTCCGCCGGGAATCGTCGGCGGCTGCACTGGTCCGGTCGTCACGCCGCGCGCCGACGAGGCGTTCGTCTACACGATCGGCACCGACCCGGTGACCGGGGACACGGCGAGTATTGCGGTCGACTCGCTGCTGTACGGGCCGGCGCTGTTCCTCGCCCCCGCCGTGGACGCCGTGTCGGCGCTCGCGCGCGCCGGCGAGGCGGTCGGCGGATCGCACCGCATCAGAGTCGGGAGAGGCGACCTCTACGCCGTCTACGGAACCGGCGGCACGACCATGCTGATCCGGCCGCAGTACTGGGAGGACGGCGGGACGAGAGTCCCGCAGCCCTACACGCAGCTCCCGCCAGCGGTCACCGATGCGTGGCTCGACACGATGGTGCACCTCAGATCCTGGCTGTGGCCCATCGAGCACGCCGGCAAGGACGGCACGACCTTCGAGCTCGTTGCCGACATGATCCGCAGACAGGTCGCGGCGACCATCGACTACAACCCGACCGCGCTGCAGGCGCGCCGCTGGATCGGCTCGGAGCGGGTTGTGTTCGGTCCACGCGGGATCCTCATCCCGGAGGCAGTGCTCCTGAGATGGGCGCGGATCGCGCCGTAGCGGCCGCCGGTCGTCCGCTGCACGCGGCGATGGGGCGCGTGCGAGCGCGCGGCGCCGCCCCCGTGCAGGAGGCGACGCCGCAACCCGCGCTCGCTATCTCTTCCGGCTCTGCGTGACCTGCGTCGTCAGGCTCACGCTGCCCGCGCCCGAGCCGATTCTCGTCGCGCGCACCTTGAACTGGAGCTTGCCGCGCGTGAGATTCCCGACCTTCACCACGAGGAAGGTCGAGCCCTTGCGCGTGGTGACCTTCAGGTGACGCTTGCGCGCGGCGACGGCCACGACCTTGCCGCGCTTCACGACCCGCAGTCCGCTGATCGTGAAGCTGTCGAGCGGGCTCGACCACGACAGCGTCAGCTGCGCCGACTTCGCCTTGGTGGCGAGCGAGACGCCATGCGCTCTCGCCTGGCCGACCTTCGTGAAGGCGTCTCTGAACGCCTTCGGCGGCGACTGGCACGTGAGTGTCGTGCCGATCTCGTTCATGACGGCCTGCAGGTTTCTGTCGTCCGTCTGCAAGAACGCTCTGCCGCCCGTCTCGCTCGCGATCGTGCGCAGGCGGTCGCCGTCTGCGCCGAACGTCGCGCCGCCGAAGCCGATCACGTACGTCGGCGGCCCGCCGCGGTGGCCGTTGTTGTACTCGCCGGCATCGTGGCCGCCGTCGGTGAGGAAGATGCGCGCCTTCGCGGCCGGGTTGTCGGCCGTCGCTCGCGCGAACGCGGCGTTGTAATCGGTCAGACCGTTGTCCGCGTTGATTCTCGCGTCGAGCGCTCTCTTCATCGCGTCCGCGTTCGCGCCGATCGCCTCCGGCGGGAAGACGGTGTCAGCCGCGGGCGGCTCACCCGGAAAGCCGATCTGGCCGCCGAACTCGACGGCGCCCAGCGTGATCTTCTCGTTGCCCGGCGTGTCGATCAACAGCTCGAGCGCGGCGACGCGCAGCTTGTTCGCGTCGGAGAAGCTCATCGACCCCGAGTCGTCGATGATCGCCTCGATGTTCGACACCGGCGTGCAGCTCGCCGCGGCGAGCGCGGTCGGGCCGGCCGTTGCCCCGGGGGCGAGCGCGAGCGCTGTCGCGAGCGCGACGACGCCTCCGGTGCAGGGCAGAGCGATGCGGCGTGGCTTCATGCTGGGAACGTCCTCCCGGTTGTGGTCGGCGAAGACCCAATCACGCGGCCCGGTCGGGGTCAACGTTCCTCGGCGCGGGTCGTACCCCGCGTCTCGCGCGTGACGTTGTGCGAAGATCGCCGCGGGGGAAACGCATGGCGCGTGGGGGAACGAGAAACGGACGGTCGCTGCGGCTCGCGTGCGTCGCCACGGGGACGGCGAACGGGTACTACCGCGTGGCCGTCCCGCTGCAGGAGATGGCGCGCCGCGGCCACACGATCCACTGGCCCGGCGATCCCACGTTCATGATGCTGCGCGACGGCGAGGTGCCGCCGTGGGACGCGATGCACATCCAGCAGATGTACGACGAAGAGGGGCTGGCGATCATGGCCCGCATGCGCCGCGCCGGGGTCGCGGTCGTATGGGACACCGACGACGACATCAGCTCCGTCGAACGCGGCAGCGAAGCGTGGCACCGGCAGGGCGGCCGCCGCGGCATCAAGCGGCGCTTCAAGCAGGCGGTCCAGGCGGCGCGTACCGCGCACCTCGTCACGACCACGAACGAGCACCTCGCGCAGGTCTACCGCGAACACGGCGCGGAGCATGTCGCCGTCCTCGAGAACCTGCTGGGGCCGGTGGACCTGCGCCATCCGCGCAGGCGCCACCAGGGGCTCGTGATCGGGATCACGTGCGCCGGCGAGCACGAACCCGACATCAAAAGGATGCGGCTCGGCGACACGCTTGAGCGGCTGCTGGAGCGCCACGACGGCGTGCGCGTCGTCGCGATAGGCGTCGACCTCAGGCTGCGCAGCAGACATCGCTACCGGTGGGTGCGCGACATGGAGATCGAAGACTTGATCCCGGCCGAGTCGGAGTTCGACATCGGGCTTGCACCGTTGCGCGACACCGCCTTCAATCGCGCGCGTTCCAACGTGAAGTTGAAGGAGTATGCGGCCGCCGGCGCGATGTGGCTGGCTTCGCCGGTCGGGCCGTATGTGGGGATGGGGGAGGAGCAGGGCGGCCTGCTCGTCGGCGACGACGAGTGGCTGCCGGTGCTCGAAACGCTCGTGGTCGACGCGGACCGCCGGCGTGCGCTGACCGACAGAGCGCGCGCGTGGGTGAGGGGCCAGACGATCGCGGCCGCCGCGGCGCGCTGGCAGGCGGCCTACCGCGGCGCGGCCGAGCGGGCGCGCGCCGAAGCCGGCTGAGCGGGCGCGCGTCCGTGCGTCGCCGCGCGTCCGGCCGCGGCGCAGGTGGCGCTCACCACGCGTCGACCATCGTGCGTCGCCGCCCCGTTGCCGGATCGGGTGGCGGCACCGGCGTCGCTTGCAGGGTCTGCACGAGCCGCGTGCGCGTGTCGGCCGGGTCGATCACGTCGTCCACCTCGAAGTACGTGGCGGCGTTGAGCGCGCTGCTGTTCGCGCGCACCGCCGCCACAAGGTCCTTCACGCGCTGCTCGCGCTCGGCCTCGTCCGCGATCGCCGCCAGCTCGCCTCTGAGCGCCAGCCGCACGGCGCCCTCGACGCCCATCGCGCCCAGCTCGCCGCTCGGCCACGCGAGCGTGATCGCCGGCGCGTGCAGCGAGCCGCCCGCCATCGCCTGCGCGCCGAGCCCGAACGCGCGCCGCACGATCACGCACAGGAACGGGACCGTGAGCGTCGCGGCCGTGAGGAACATGCGCGAGGTGTGGCGCACGGCGGCCGTCCGCTCCGACTCCGGCCCGACCATGAAGCCGGGCGTATCGACGAGGCTCAGCAGCGGCAGCCCGAACGCGTCGCAGAGCTGCATGAAGCGCGCCGCCTTGTCGGAGCCGGCGGCGTCGAGCGCGCCGGCGAGGTGGCTCGGGTCGTTGGCGATTACGCCGAGCGGGCGGCCCTCGATCCGCGCGAACGCGGTGATCACCGTGCGTCCGAATGTGGGGCGCAGCTCCAGCACGCTGTTGTGGTCGGCGAGCGTCGCGAGCAGGGCGCGCGCGTCGTGCACACGCTTGGGGTCGGCGGGGACCGCCTCGCGCAGCAGCGCTTGATCGGCGCAGGTCCAGTCGGCGCGCACGCCGCCGGCCAGGTACTCCAGCACCCGCTTCGCGGTCGAGACGGCCTCCGCCTCGTCCTGCGCGCGCACGTCGATCACGCCGTTGGGCTCCTGCATGGCAACCGGCCCGACCTCCTCCGGTGCGAACGAGCCAAGGCCGCCGCCCTCGATCATCGCCGGGCCGCCCATCCCGATGCTCGCCTCCGGCGTTGCGATCACGACGTCGCAGCAGCCGAGCAGCGCGGCGTTGCCGGCGAAGCAGCGGCCGCTCACGATCCCGACGCGCGGCACGAGCCCGGACAGTCGCGCGAACGTGTGGAAGCTCGGCACGATCAGGTGGAACAGCTCCGAGGAATCGGTGTCCCCGGGACGTCCGCCGCCGCCCTCGGCGAACAGCACGACCGGCAGCCGGTGGCGCTCGGCCAGCTCCAGCAGCCGGTCGGTCTTTCTGTGGTTGCGGATCCCCTGCGTGCCGGCCAGGACCGTGTAGTCGTAGGCGAGGACCGCGGTGCGCCGGCCGCCGACGCTGCCGACGCCGGTGACGATCCCGTCACCGGGCGTCTTCTCGATCAGCTCCTGCTCGGAGCGCCGCGCGCGCTGCGCGGCGAGCGTGAGCGCGCCGTACTCGTTGAAGGAGTCGGGATCGCACAGGTCAGCGACGTTCTCGCGCGCGGTGCGCAGGCCGGTCGCGCGGCGCCGCTCCACGGCCGCCGGTCGCGCGGCGTCGTCGGTCGCGCGGCGCCGGCGCTCCAGCACCGCGGCGAGGTCGGCGCGCACCGCGTCCCCGCCGGCGTCCGCGTCGACCTGCTCGACCGCTGCCACCGCGCCCGCCTCGACGCGGAACAGGCGCTGGCCCTCCGCGACCTGCTCGCCGACCGCGACCGCCAGCTCGCGCACGACGCCCTCGTGCGGCGCGACCACCTCGTGGTGCATCTTCATCGCCTCGACGACCAGCACCGCCGCGCCCGCGCGCACTCCCGTCCCCTCGCCCGCGAGCACCTCGGCGACCACGCCCGTGAGCGGCGACTCGATCTGCACGCGGCGAATCTAACCGGCGGCTCGCGGCGGGCGCGCCGGCTCAGCTGCGCACCGCCTCCAGCGCCCGCCGCAGCGTCGGCCATTGCTGCGCCCACTGCTGTGGCGGCGCGGCAGCGACGATCACCGAGCTGGCGCGATGGCCCTGGATCAGGCACGCGACCTCGATGAAGCGCAGGTGCGTCGCCGTCGTGTAGGCGTCGCGCACGCAGCTGCCGCGGGCGCCGTCCCGAAACGGCACCCCGTGCGCGGCGCCCCGCGCGACCACCACGAGGTCGCCCTCCTCGCGGTTGTGCGCGACGCGCAACGCCGGCCAGCGGGCCGGCGTCTCGGGCGCCTGGCGCGGCGTCAGGTTGAGGTAGCCGCGCCAGCGCCCGTGCGCGTCTCTGAGCGCGGCGCTGGCGGTGCCGTGGTCGCCCACGAGCGGCCGCCAGGCCGCGGGGTAGGCGAGCACGGCGCCGCTCGGAAGCGTCGCGCTGCGCCACCCCGCGGGCGGCGGCGCCGGCCGCAGCGTTGGAAACGCGGCGGCGCCGGTCTGGTGCGCGGGCCGCGACGCGCTCGCGCCGCAGCCGCCCACGGCGAGCGCGAGCGCGAGCGCGGCCGCTGCGACCCGCGTGGTCGTCGTCTTAGACGTTGCCGTCCCCGTCGTTCGGACCGCCGTTGTTGTCGGCGTCCTGGTCGCCGCCGTTGTTCTGCGGGATTCCGGAGGACGACGAGCCGGAACTCGACTGGGTCGATTGACTCGGCGGGGTCGACTGCGCCGGCGCGCTGCTGGCAGGCGGGGAGGACGAGGTGCTGGACGAGCCGGAGCTGCCGCCGCAGCCGACGATCGCCAGCGCGACGAGCGCCAGCCCGACGGCGGCAAGCCGGCGAAGGGCGGACGGAGATGGCAGGGACATGGGCATCGAAGCTCCTCTCGGCCACGCTCTCGACGCGGCCCTCGTCGCACGAATCAGTTCACGATCTCAGACGCCCGGGCGGCGCAGATCCTTCCCCCCACACGGCGCGAGAACCCCATTCTGCCAATGCGCTGGTTAAGAGATTGTTGTGTCCGCTCAGCGCTGCATCACGGCGTCTGCAAACGCGACGAGCGTCTGCGTTTGGCGAAGTGCCGCGCGAAGGTGCTGACCGCTCACGTCGAAGAACCCGTAGTGGGCTTCGTCCTTGAGACTCAGAAGGCGGCGGAGCGTTGTGGCAGCTTGCCGACCGTCCGTCACTCGCTCGACGAGAGCCGCCGCCTGTCGATGGTCTTGGTCGCGGGAGCGGTGGCCAAGCGCCTTGCAGCATGCGGCGTCGGTGGCTGCGATGCCTGCGAGTACGGCCAGCGCGGCGGACGCGCTGGCGTAGTCGGCGTCGTCGGTGTCTGCGATGAGCTCTGCGACGTCCAGGAACTTTCGGGCATGCTCAAGGCGGGTCCGCGCTTGTGTCTTCGAACAGCTCTCGATGCGGTTCGGTCTCTGAGTCATCAGCGCGCTTTGAGAAGTCGCTCGACCGGAACGCCATGGAGCACGATGGCGTCCTTGCGGAGCTCGCCAAGGATCGGTCTGTCGGCGAGCGCCGCCAGCTCGTCTTCGGCAATCTCCGCGATGCCGGCGTGATTTCCGGTCCATCGCAGCACCGAGCGGGCGAGCGTGTCGCGCTGCTCCAACCAGGCCCGATCGTCTTCCTCGACGTGATCTGGCCGCACGAGGAACAGGTCGATGTCGCTGTCCGTCGTTCCATCGCCTCGAGCGGCGGACCCGAACAACGAACAGTGAACGGGTGTGATCGTCCACTGGCTCACAGCGCTTCTCAGACGCTGAAGCAGCTCAGCCCGCATGCCGGCGAGCACATCAACCGCGGGAGCCGCAAGGTGATCGCGGTTGAGCGTGAACAGGAAGGCACGGCCCGCTTCCTCTCGATCGACCAGACCGTGATCGGTCAGCCGATTGAGTACGTCGATGACTCCTCTATGAGAGCGTCGACCGACGAGCCGGGCCACCTCGCGGCCGGTCAGCGGCTTCGTCGTGCCTGCGAGGACGGCGAGCACGCTGCTGTCCAGGGTCGGGCAGACCGCAGTGTAGGGAGCGCTCATATCCATATGGATACTTTAGCATCCATATGGATAGTTTTATATCCAATGTAGATGTGGGACTTACGTTCCGACGCGCGCGGCGGCGAGCGCGGCCAGCCGCGCGCGGTGCTGGCGCGCGCCGCCGAGCAGGGCGGCGTCGAGCTGGGCGCGCTTGTAGAGCCAGTGGACGTCGGCCTCCCATGTGAAGCCGATGCCGCCGTGCGCCTGGATTGCGCTGGCGGTCACGGCGCGACCGCCGTCGGCTGCGGCGGCGGATGCCAACGCCGCCGCCTCCGGCAGCCGCTCGGGCGCCGCATCGGCCGCCCAGGCGGCGAACAACGCCGTTGAGCGCGCCGACTCCGTGTCGAGCAGCATCTGCGCGCAACGGTTCTGCACCGCTTGGAAGGCCCCGACCGGCACGCCGAACTGTCTGCGCTCCTTCACATACGCAAGCGTCATCTCCAGTGCGCGCTGCGCGACGCCGACGACCTCGGCGGCGATCGCCGCGCGAATCCGATCGGCGGCGGCGACCGCGCCGGCGCCGCCACTGCCGAGCGGCTCGCCGTCGCCGCCGCTCACGCTCGCGTAGCGGCGCGTCGGGTCGATCGCCTCCAGCGGGGCGCACTCCGCGCCGGTCACGAGCATCGCCTCGCCCGACGGCCGCTCCAGCAGCACGAGCACCGACGCGCCCACACCGTCGGCGCACAGCGCGCGCGTGCCGATCCCCGCCGTCGCCTCGCCGGACGCCAACGCCGGCAGCCAGCGCGCCTGCTGCGCGTCCGACCCGCACGCCTCGATCGCCGCCGCGGCCGCGGCGGTCGACAGGAACGGCGAAGCCGCGCACGCGTAGCCGAGCTCCTCCAGCAGCACCGCCAGCTCGACCGCGCCCAGCCCGCCGCCGCCGAAGCGCTCGCTCACCGCGATCCCCGGCCAGCCGAGCGACACCAGCTCGCCCCACAGCGCATCGTCGTAGCGCGCCCCCGCCTCGGCCGCCTCGCGCACGCGCGCCCACGAGGAGCGCGCGGCAAGCAGCTCGCGCGCGACGCGCTTGATCTCCTTCTGGTCCTCGGTCAGGTCGAAGTGCACCGCACGAACCTCACTTCAGCCGCGGGAGTCCCAGCACCCGCTCGGCGACGATGTTCTTCAGCACCTCGGTCGTCCCGCCCTCGATCGAGTTGCCGCGCGCGCGCAGCAGCTCGAACGCCCACGGCGCACCGTTCGTCAACGCGTCCGGCCCGAGGATGTCCGCGGCCAGTTGCGTCAACGCCTGGTTGGTATCCGACCACATCCACTTCGTCAGCGAGCCCTCCGGCCCCGGCTGGCCGTACGTCTCGATCGCCGTGAGGCCGCGGTAGGCGGTCAGGCGCAGCACCTCGCAGCGCAGGTGCAGCTCGCCCAACCGATCCGCGACGACCGGGTCGTCCATCAGCCCGCGCGCCGACGCCTCGCCGACGAGCTGATCGAGCAGCTGGCGCATCCGCACCTGCAAGAAGAACGCGAGTCCGGAGCGCTCGTTCATCAACGTCGTCAGCGCGACCTTCCAGCCGTTGCCGACGCCGCCGAGCACGTTCTCCGCCGGCACGCGCGCGCCGTCGAGGAACAGCTCGTTGAACTCCGACTCGCCGGTGATCTGCTTCAACGGCACGACCTCGACGCCATCCTGCTCCATGTCCATCAGGAAGTAGGTCAACCCCTGGTGCTTCTTCGGCGCGTCGGCGTCGGTGCGCGCTACGAGCATGCACCACTTCGCGTACTGCGCCATCGAGGTCCACACCTTCTGGCCGGTGATGACCCACTCGTCGCCGTCCTTGACCGCGCGCGTCTTCACCGCCGCCAAATCGCTGCCGGCGTCGGGCTCGCTGAAGCCCTGGCACCAGATCTCCTCGGCGGTGAGGATCGGGACGAGGTAGCGCTCCTGCTGCTCCGGCGTGCCCCACGTCATGATCGTCGGGCCGGCGAGCAGGAGGCCCAGCACGTTCGCCGGCAGCGGCGCGCCGGCCGCCGCGAGCTCCTGGTAGAAGATCGCCGACTGCGTCAGCGTCGCGCCGCGGCCGCCATGCTCGCGCGGCCAGTGCACCGCCGCCCAGCCGCCGTCGGCGAGCCGGCGCTGCCACGCGCGCCGCCAGCCGTAGTGCGCGTCCTCGTCGCCGCGCGGAGCGCTGCCGGGCGGGTTCGCCGCAAGCCACGCGCGCAGCTCGTCGCGGAAGGCGGTCTCCTCGGCGTTGAAGGTGAGGTCCATCGCGACCGCGTCCTACCCTTCGGCGCGCACGTCCAGCACGACCTTGCCGGTCGCCTGGCGCCGGTCGATGCAGTTGAGCGCGTCGGCGGCGTGCTCCCAGTCGAAGCGCGCGCCGACCAGCGGGCTGACGTGGCCGCGCTCGATCAAACGGTCGAGCGCCGCACCGACCTCGCGGTTGAAGTCGGGCTTCGGCATCGCGTAGGCGCCCCAGCCAGCGCCGATCACCTCGACGTTGTTGAGCAGCAGGCGGTTGACCTTCACCTCCGGAATCGCGCCGCCGGTGAAGCCGACGACGACGACACGGCCGGTCTCGCGCAGCGCGCGCAGGCTGTCGGTGAAGCGATCGCCGCCGACGGGGTCGATCACGAGGTCGACGCCGCCGCCCGACAGCTCCTTCGCCTCGTCCTTCCACGGGCCGTCGACCCGCACGACGTGGTCGGCGCCCGCCTCCTGCGCGATGCGCGCTTTCGCCTCGGTCGAGACGACCGCGATCGTGCGCGCTCCGAGCCCGCGCGCAACTTGCAGCGCGGCGGTGCCGACGCCGCCGGCGGCGCCGTGCACGAGCACCCACTCGCCCTCGGCGAGGCGCCCGCGCGTCTTCAACGCGAAGTAGGCGGTGTGGTAGTTGAGGACCAGCCCCGCGCCCTGCGCGAGGTCGAGCTGGTCGGGCAGCTTGAAGGTGAAGAAGGCCGGCGCGACGGCCGTCTCGGCGAACGCGCCGAGCGCGGTGAAGGCGGCGACGCGGTCGCCCGGCTGCAGGCCGTTGCCGGCGGGTGCGCTGCGCACGATCCCGCCGACCTCGCTGCCGGGGACGAACGGCAGCGGCGGTCTGAACTGGTACTCGCCGCGCGTCTGCAACACCTCCGGGAACGACACGCCGGCGGCGTGGACCTCGACGACAACCGCCTCCTCGCCGTTCGGCGAGAGCGGGTGAACGGGCGCGGGCTCGGGCAGCTCGACGTAGCGCAGCGCGCTGTCGGGCCCGCTCAGCTCGGCGATCTGAATGGCGCGCATGCGCGGATCAGATCAGACCGCGACAGCGCGTGCGGCAGATGACGCGCGCAGCGCGGCAATGCGCCGACCACGCGAGAAGGTTTGCGCGGTCGAGAAGCACTACTTATGGTAACAACGGGATCAACCAAAATATGGGGTGAAGTTATGACCGAGCGGGTCGTCATCCAATGCGTCACGCCTAAGCAGCGAGAGCAGGCGGAGGCCGCGCTCGCCGACGACGTCGCCGTCTCGGGCGCCGTCGTGACGGGGCAGATCGCCGAGGAGCAAATCCCCAAGCTGCGCGATCTCGGCCTCGTGTTCGACGTCGTGGAAGAGAGTCCGCCCGTCGGACTGGCCGGCGCCGGGGCGCCCCCGGCGCCGACGACCCGCTCGGCCGCCGTCGACGCGGTGGCCGCCGACGAACTGCTCGCCGCTCCCGTGCGGACTGACGACGTGTGGGTGCTGCAACTGACCGGCCCGTTGCTGCCGCAGTGGCAGGAGCAACTGGCCGCCATGGGCGTGGAGCTGATCGAGCACCAGGGAGACTTCCGCTACACCGCCCGGCTGCAGCTCGCGTCGGTGCCGGGCGTCGCCGAGCTCTCGTTCGTCGCCGGCCTGCGCCCCTACGGCACGTCTGACACGGTCCACCCCGCCCAGCTGGCGACAGAGGCGTTCGTCGCGGGCCCGGCGGCGGCCGCGGAGGGGATGGCGCCGCCGGCGCCGCCGCTCGAGCTGCTGGTGCACCGGCCCGAGGATCTCGACCGGGTGCTCGGCTGGTTGGAGGAGCACCACGCCGAGGTGCAACTGCACACCGATCGGAAGGTGCGCTTCGTGCCGCCGGCGGCAGCGCCGGAGCTTGTGCGCGCGCTCGCCGCGCTGCCCGAGGTGGCCACGCTCTACGCCTTCGAGCGTCCCACGCCGACGAACGACCGCGCCCGCGTCCTGCTTGGGCTCGACGAGGCGCACTCGCCCGCCGCGCCGGTGCTCACACAGACGGGCAGAGGACAGGTCGTGGGCATCGCCGACACGGGCCTCGACGACGCCCACCCCGACTTCCAGGGTCGCATCGCCGATCTGCTTGCGCGCGGGATCCCGGGCGACACGAGCGACCGCGTGGGCCACGGCACGCACGTCGCCGGCTCGGTGCTCGGCGACGGTGCCGCCTCGGCCGGCGCGATACGCGGGGCCGCGCCCGAGGCCCAGCTCGTCTTCCAGGCGCTCGCGGACGCCAACGGCGCCCTGGTCGGGCTCGACCCGTCATTCACTGACGTGCTGCAGCAGGCCTATGACGCCGGCGTGCGCATCCACAGCGACAGCTGGGGCGTCAGAAAGAACGCTTCCGCCTACCGTGCCGACTCACTCGAGCTGGACGCGTTCATCGCCGAGCACCCCGACATGCTCGTGCTGATGGCGGCCGGGAACTCCGGGACCGCGGCGCACCCGCTCAACACCCCGAGAGGCTTCGTCGACCTGATGTCGGTTGACGCGCCGGCCACCGCCAAGAACGCGCTCACGGTGGGCGCCTGCCGCAGCGACCGCGCGCCGGTTGGCGGGCCGGGGGCGACGTTCAAGGCGTTCTGGCCGAACGACTTCCCGGACCCGCCGATCAGCGATCAGCCGGTCTCCGGCGACGCCCAATCGATGGCGGCCTTCAGCAGTCGCGGCCCGTGCGACGAGCAGCTGCGGCTCAAGCCGGACGTCGTCGCGCCCGGCACGTACATCCTGTCCACGCGTGCCACCGGGGTCAACACGAGCAAGTTCTGGGCGGAGTTCCCGCCAAACGGACGCTACGCCTACATGGGCGGCACCAGCATGGCGACGCCGCTCGTCGCCGGTTGCGCCGCGCTCGTGCGGGAGTACCTCGTCGACGGGCGCGCGCATACGCCGAGCGCCGCGCTGCTGAAGGCGGTCATGATCAACGGCACGCGCTGGCTGTCGGGATCGGACGCCGTCGCCGACCATGCCAGCGACCCGAACTACCACCAGGGCTTCGGCTGCATCTCGCTCGTCGACTCGATCCCGAACGCCTCGCGGCCGTGGCTCCGACTCGAGTTCAGCGACGTGTGGGACGCGGACGCCCTGGCGCTCGGCTTCGTGGGCGACGGGCAGCGCTTCGCCTTCACATTCGGCGACGGTGGGCCGCCGCTGCGCGCGTGCCTCGTGTGGACGGACCCGCCCGGCCGCAGCGTGCAGAACAGCTTGACGCTCGTGCTCCAGCACGCGGACAGCCAGCGGCAGTGGATCGGCAACGCGGACCGCCCGACGCTGCTGAAGGGGACGTCCGACCGCGCGAACAACGTCCAGATCGTGCGCGAGGACGCGCCGCCCTCCGGCAGCTACGTGGTGACGGTGATGGCGGCGAACATCTCGCAGGCGCCGCAGCGCTTCGCGCTTGTGGTCAGCGGCGCGCTGAGGTCGTCGCTGACGTCGATCGGACGGCTTCAGCCCTGACGGGCCCGGCCGCTCAGCCCGCGGTCGCGCCGCGGATGATCGTCAGCAGCGCGTCGGCGGTGCCCGCGGCGGCGTGCTCGCCGGTGCCGAGGCGGCGCACGCCGAGGCCGCACAGCAGCGCCACGACCGCGCGCGCGTGGCGCTCGGGCTCTGGGACGCCGAGCGCGCGCAGCGCGGCGGCGGCGAACTTCTCGTAGGCGTCGAAGCAGCGGCGGGAGGCGTCGTGCAGTTGCGGGTCGCGCGAGGCGTGGAGGTGCAGCTCCAGCTCGGCGATCTCCTCCGGCCGCCCGGCGTCGCGCGCGGCGACCTGCTCGACGACCGCGGCCGCCTGCTCGGCGCTCGGCCCGCCGCCGTCCTTCGTCCCGCGCTGCAACGCGGCCGCGAGCCCCTCCAGGCGCGCAACCTCCTCCTCGGCGTACAGCAGCAGCGAGTCGCGCAGCAGGTCGGTCTGGCTGCGGAAGTGGTAGGTCAGCGAGCCGAGTGCGACGCCGGCCTCGGCGGCGACGCGCCGGTTGCTGACCGCGCCGACGCCGCCGGCGGCGATCACGCGCAGCGTCGCGTGGAGGATCCGCACACGCGTGTCGGATGTGGCGGTCGGTGTCAGCGCACTGGCGATACGGCGCATTCTAGAGCGGGATCGCGTATCGTTCGTTCGAACGACCGAAGGGACGGGCAGGAACCGGACCGGATGGGCACGCGTGCGGCAGGACCGAGCGAAGGCAACGGGAGGCGATCGGAGGGTGGCGCCGTGGCCGGCGGTGCAGACCTCGCCGATGACGGCCATGCCTTCCTCGGCCTGCGCACGCAAGCCGGTCTCGTCGCGGCCGGCGAGCGCTCGGCGCGTGAGTTGGTCGACGCCGCGCTCGACCGCATCGAGGCCAGCCAGGCTGACCTGAACGCCTTCCGCTGCGTGCGCGCCGACGCCGCCCGCGCGGAGGCCGCTGCGGCCGACCGCCTGCGCGCACGCGGACACGACGACCTCCCGCCGCTGCTCGGCGTCCCAGTCGCGATCAAGGACGATATGGACCTCGCGGGCGAGTCGACGAACTTCGGCTGCGCCGGCAGCTTCCATCCGCGCGAGGTCGACGGCGAGGTCGCGCGCAAGCTGCGCGCAGCCGGCGCGATCGTCATCGGCAAGACGAACACGCCCGAGGTGGGGCAGTGGCCCTTCACCGAGGGTCCGGCGTTCGGCGCGACGCGCAACCCGTGGTCGCTGGCGCACAGCCCCGGCGGCTCCTCCGGCGGCTCGGCGGCCGCCGTCGCGGCCGGGCTGGTGCCCGCCGCGGTCGGCTCCGATGGCGCCGGCTCGGTGCGGATCCCCGCCGCCTGGACGCACCTCGTCGGCGTCAAACCGCAGCGCGGGCGCGTCTCCACCTGGCCGTTCACATCCGCCTTCAACGGCCTCACCTGCATCGGCCCGCTCGCGCGCACCGTCGACGACGCGGCGCTGCTGCTCGACGTGCTCGCCGGCAACCGTCCCGAAGACCTGCACCAGCCGCCGCCACCGCCGGAGCCGTTCGCCGATGCGGCGCGCCGCAAGCCTGGTCGGCTGCGGATCGCGCTCTCGACGAAAGTCCCGTGGTCGCTCGCGCCGGCGAGGCTCGACCCGCAGGTGCGCGAGCAGGTCGAGCGGCTCGCGCGCACGCTCGAGCGCCTCGGCCACCACGTCGAGGAGGCCGATCCCACCTACGGCCTTGTCGGACTGTCCTTCATGCCACGATCGACGGGCGGGGTACGCGAGTGGGTCGAGCTGCACGTGACGGATCACGCGCAGCTCGACCCGCGCACCCACGGCACGGTCAAGCTCGGACGCACGCTCGCGCCGCTGCTGCGCCTCGCGCACGCGATCGAGCCGCTGCTGCATCGCCACGTCGGCCGCATTTTCCGCCGCTTCGACGTCGTGCTGATGCCGACGACCGCGAGGCCGCCCGCGCCGATCGGGGCGATCGACGGGCTCGAGGCATGGCCCACCGACAAGATGATGGTCGGCTACTGCCCCTACACATGGCCGTGGAACGTGCTCGGCTGGCCGGGCGTCAACGTCCCCGCCGGCGTCACCCCCGATAGGCTCCCGGTCGGCGCGCAGCTGCTCGGTCCCGCGTGCAGCGAGGGCCGGTTGCTGGGGCTGGCGCGACAGCTCGAGCGCGTCGAGCGCTGGGCGCAGCGGCGTCCGCCGTACGGCGCGGCGCTCGCGCCCGCGACGTAGGCTGCGGCGCATGTCCCTGCGGGCCCGCGTCCGCCGCCGCACGCGCTGGCGCAACCACACCGGCAACCAGGGCGTCGATCCGCTGCAAGTTGCGCAGCCGACGACGCTGGAGCAGCTCGTTGCGCTCGTGCGGGACGCCGAGCGCAACGGCACCACGATCCGGGCCGTCGGATCGGGTCATTCGTGGTCCGACGTTGCGCTGACGACCGGTGTGCTGGTCGAGACGCATGGGCTGAGACGTTGCCCGCCAGGTCCCCCGCCACTGCTGCGCGCTGCCACCGACGGCGAGCGGCTCGTGTGGGCGGAGGCCGGGATTCGCCTGCGCGAGCTCAACCGCACGCTGCACGCGCGCGGGCTCGCGCTCTCGAACATGGGCGGCTACGACGCGCAGACGCTCGCCGGCGTGCTGTCGACCTCCACCCACGGCAGCGGGATCGGCTTCGGCCCGATCGCCGACGCCGTCCGCTCGCTCGACCTCGTCGCCTCCGCGGGGCGCGTCCTGCGCATCGAGCCGCACGACGGACCGACCGATCCTGCCGCGTTCGCGGCCGCGCACCCCGAGCGCGAGCTGATCCAGGACGACGACACGTTCCACGCCGCCGTCGTCGGAATGGGCTGCATGGGGATCGTCTATGCGGCGACGATCGCGGTCGAGCCGGCCTACTGCCTCAGAGAGGTGCGCACGCTCACGACGTGGGACGCGGTCAAGGCCGACCTGCTCGACCCGCAGCGCGCCGTCCTGCACCGGCATCGCCACTACGAGCTGCTCGTCAGCCCGTACCCGCGCGCGGACGGGCACCACACCTGCCTCATCACCACGCGCGACCCGGTCGCCTGCAACCGCCGCGGCGCCGTGCGGATGCGCAGCCTGCTCGTCGAGCTGACCTCCGCGTTCCCGCTCACCTCCTCGATCCTCAACGTGATCCTCGGCCTGTGGCCGCGGATCGCGCCGCGCCTGATCGACGCGCAGATGCGAGCGATCGCGCGCCGCGACTACGAGAACGTCAGCTACAAGGTGCTCAACATCGGCCACGCGAACCTGCTGCGCGCGTACTCGGCGGAGATCGGCGTGCCGCTGGAGGGCGACACGCACGTGCGCGCGGTCGAGCGCGTCTTCGAGGTCGCCGCGCAGCGGCGCCGGCTCGGCGAGGCGTTTCACAGCTCGGCCTTCTCGCTGCGCTTCGTGAAGGCGTCGCCCGCCTTCGCGTCGATGATGCACGGGCGCGACACGATGATGATGGAGCTGATTCAGCTCACGCACACGGAGGGCGGGATGGAGCTGCTGGCCGCGCACGAGGACGCGCTCTACGCGCTTGGCGGGCGCCCGCACTGGGGGCAGGTCAACGCGCTCACCGGCAGCCACGAGCTGGTCGCCTCGCTCTACCCGCGCTGGGCCGACTGGCTCGCCGTGCACCACAGGCTGAACAGCAGCGGCGTGTTCGACAGTCCGTTTTCGAAGCGCGTGGGGATCTCGCGATGCGCGACACGGTGATCGTCGCACGGATTGCGCTGTGGCTGAGCGCTGCCAGCGCAGCGAGCGTCGGCGTCGTCGCCACGTTCGCACCGCGCACGTTCTACGACGACTTCCCCTACGTCGGTCACTGGGTCGACCGGCTGCCGCCGTACAACGAGCACCTCGTCAGCGACGTCGGCGCCTTCTACCTCGGCTTCGCGCTCGTGGTCGCGTGGGCGGCCGTGACGCTCGCCCGCCAGCTCGTGCTCGCCGCGTGCTGGGGCTGGATCCTCTTCAGCGTCCTGCACCTTGTCTTCCATGCGCGGCATCTCGACGGCTTCGACACCGGCGACGCCGTCGGCGAGCTGGTCTCGCTGGCGGTTGTGATCGCACTGCCGCTGCTCGCCCTGTGGGCGACGCGCCCGGCGCGCGCAGGTGCGCTCAGCCGGCCGGGCAGATGACGGCGCGGCCCTCGACCTCGCCCGCCCGCAGCTGCTCGTAGGCCTCGCCCGCGCGCTCGAGCGGGAAGCGCTCGACGTGCGCGTGAATCTTGCCGGCTCTCGCCAGCTCGATTACCTCCATCAGCTCGATCGCGCTGCCCCAGTAAGTCGTCACGACCGACAGCTCATAGGCCTGCGAGAAGAACGACAGCGGATACGTGCCGCCCGCCAACCCGACCAGCGCGAGGTCGCCCTCGCTGCGTCCGGCCTGCCCAGCGAGTGCAAGCGTCGCGTCGCTGCCGACGAGATCGAGCACCAGCTCGGCGCCGCGTCCGCGCGTCGCCTCGCGCACCTGCGCCGCCGCGTCCGCCGCGTCGGCGCGCACCGTCTCCGCGGCGCCGACGTCGCGCGCGAGCGCGAGCTTGTCGTCGGCGAGGTCGACCGCGATCACGCGCGCGGGGGAGATCGCGTCGAGGATCTGGATCGCCATGTGGCCGAGGCCGCCGGCGCCGATCACGACCGCGTGCGAGCCGGGCGCGAGCTTGTGCAGCGAGCGCTTGATCGCGTGGTAGGGGGTGAGCGCAGCGTCGGTCAGCGGCGCCGCCTCATGCGGGTCGAGCTCGCCGAGGTCGAGCAGCAGCCGCGCGGCCGGCACCAGCAGGTAGTCGGCCATGCCGCCGTCGCGGCCGAGGCCGCCGCCCATCACGCCGAGCTCGGCGGCGCGCTCGCAGTAGTTCTCGGCTGAGCGGCGGCAGGGCTCGCAGCGCCCGCAGCCCCACGGCCCGTGCACAAGCACCGGGTCGCCGACCGTCAGGCCGCTCACGCCCGCGCCGAGCCGCTCGACCCAGCCGGCGTTCTCGTGGCCGAGCGTGAACGGCGGATCGAACGGGAGCTGGCCGGCGGGCCACTCCATCAGGTGGAGATCGGAGTGGCACGCGCCAGCCCCTGCAACTTTGATCAACACCTCGCCAGGGCCCGGCTCGGGGACGGGGACCTCGCACAGCTCGGCCGGCTGCTGCCAGGCAAGGAGCCGGTAGGCCTGCATCGTCGTGTTCGGCGTCATGCTCGCCCTCCGGCGGTAGCGGGGTGCTCGCTTGTCCCAACCGTATGCCCAGCGTGTGCGGTCGGTCATCCGGCGCGAGTGCGATCTGTGACGGGGAGGACTACGGCTTGTGCGTGCACGCCGGCACGGATGGCGGCTCCTCGTCGCGGTCGTACGGTGGAGGCAGGTCTGCCCGCTCTCTCAACCCCCTTGGAGGTGCTCACGATGACCACCGCACAACGCACGCGCCGGTACGTCGCCGGAGCGGGGATGGTGTTCGCCCCGCTCCTCCTGTTGATCTCGGCGATCATTCAGCCGAGCCTCAAGTCCGGCGAGCTCAACCAGCTCGTCGTCATCAACGGCAACCTCGACAGCTGGTACACGAGCCAGGCGTTCGCGCTCGCGGCACTCGCGGCCGCAGTGCCGGCAATCCTCGGCCTCATGCACATGCTGCGCGAGCGGCAGTGGCTGTCGGGCACCGTCGGCGGCGGGCTTGCGCTGATCGGCGTCGTCTTCTCGGTCGGCACCGTCGCGCTCAGCCTCGTGCAGTGGGAGATGATGCGCTTCGGCGTGCCGATCCCCGTCACCGCCGCCGTCGTCCACGACCTCAAGCACACGACGGGGATGCAGATCCCGTTCCTGATCCTGCCGTTCGCGTTCGCGCTCGGAATGGCGATCGTCGCGATTGGTCTCGCCGTGTCGCGTGCCGCGAACCCCGCGGTCGCAGGGTGCATCGGTCTCGGCGCGATCGGGATCCCGGTCGCCTATGCGATCTCCAGCGTGACGCTGCTGATCATCGCGGCAGCCGTGCTGCTGGTCGGGCTGGCTACGACCGGCTGGTTCGTGCTGCGCGAGACGGACGCGGACTGGGAGCACACGCCGGAGTTCCGCGGCTTCCATCCCGTCGGTCCGCAGGCCGGCGTATAGCCGCCGCCGCTGCTGCCGTTCCGGCACGCGCTCACGGCGCGAGCCGGAACGGCGGATAGGCGTCCGTGACCAGAATGAGCGCGTACGCCACCACGCGGTTGTGCCAGCGGATCACGCCGACGACGTAGTCGAACAAGCCGCGCGGGTAGCGGCCGGTGAGGAGAATCGCGAACCACGCGACGATCACCGCGATCACCAGTCCGATCCACAGGAAGAACAGCACGATGTAGTGCGGGATCGCGAGCAGCCACTTCACGAGGGGCAGCCAGCGGTTGAGCTGGCCCTCGGTGCGCACCCCCACGCGCGGCAGCTCCAGGCGCACCGCCTGCTGCTCGTCGGTCGACGGATAGCGGTCGTCGAGCAGCGCGAGATAGACGCCGACGCGGTTCATGAAGCGCAGCAGCTCGCGGTTCCAGTCCTGCCACCACAGCGGATACTTCTGGCGGAACAGGATCATCAGCAGCGGCCCGGCGAACAGCAGGCCGCCGGCCGCGACGATCGTGGCGCCGTTCTCGCCACGGCCGACGTGGAACGAGCCGCCGCCGACGGTGCCGAGCAGGACCGCGATCGGGATGACGGTGAAGATGCGGAACGCCGTCGTGAGGCGATTCAGCGCGCGATCGGGGTAGTCGACCGCGAAGCTGACGGGATACGCGCCGTCGCCGGGCGACGACGGAGGCGGGCCGGCCGGGGGCTGGCCCGCGGGTGGCGGTGCGTCGAACGTGGACATGCCAGCACCGTATGGGCGTGTCGGCGCGCCGCCATCCGCCGGACGCCGCGGCCGCACGTCCGTAGTTTGCCCGGAGCGCTCAGCCGGCCGGCTCGGCGCGCGGGCGTCTGAACGGCACGACATCGGCCGTCTGCGGGATGGCATCGCCGCGCAGGGCGCCGTCCTTCAGTGACAACGCCCGGTCGGCTCCGGCCAGCCCCGGCGGCTCCGATGCGGTCAGCAGAACCGCGACGCGCTCGTCCTTCGCGACGACGCGCAAGGTCGTCAAGAGGTCGTCGCGCTCGAGCAGGTCGACGCCGCTGGTCGGCTCGTCGATCAGCAGCAGCTGCGGCTGCTGCAAGAGCGCGCGCGCGAGCACGACACGTACGAGCTCGGCCTGCGTCAGCTCATGCGGTCGCAGCTCGGCGCAGGCGCCGGCGCCGACGCGGTCGAGCATCGCCTGGGCGCGGGTGCAGGCGCGGTCGATGCGCGTCCCGACCGCCAGCAGCGGCACGGCGACGTGCTCGACGACGAGCTCAGCGTGCGCTGGGGCGAAGCTCGTGTGGCAGTAAGCGACGCGGCGGCGCAGCACGCCTTCGGCCTGCTCGGCGACGTCGACGCCGCCCAGCAGCACGCGCCCACTGTCCGGCGTCTCCAGCCCGGCGGCGATGCGCAGCAGCGTGGTACGGCCGGAGAAGCGCGGGCCCCAGACGCCGACGATCTCGCCGGCGGCGAGCTCGAGCGAGACGTCGTTCAGCGCCCGCCGCAGCTCGCTGCGGCCGCGTTGATAGGTCTTCGAGACGTGCTCGAGCGCGAGCAGCGTCATGCGGCGCCGCTTCCTGTCATCGCGCCAGCGTAGCCTTGCGCTCAAGCTGCTTTCAACTCGGTGGGCACGCAGGCCGCGCCACCGAAGGAGACGCCGATGCTGCGCAAGGTCCTGGTTGGAGTCGACGGCACGCCAAGCGCGCGCGACGCTGTCGTGCTGGCGCGCGCGCTGGTCCCGTCCGGCGATGCCGACGTCGTGCTCGTCGGCGCGTACACGGACCCGCTGCTGCCGTTCCCGCCCGGCCTGCGACGCGACCTCCAGCTCGGCAGAGAGGTCGAGCGGCTGCTGCTCGCGACGCGGGAGGAGCTGGCGCCGTTCGCGCGCACCCATGTGAAGGCGGACCTGTCGCCCGGCCGTGCGCTCTGTCACGCGATCGCCGAGGAGCACGCCGACCTGCTCGTGCTCGGCTCGTCGCGCAAGCTCCCCGACGGCTGTGCCGGCACGGGCCGCACCGGCCGGCAGGCGCTGCATGGGGCGCAGTGCGCGGTCGCGCTTGCGGCGCACGGGATCGCTGGCAGCGGGGGCGGCGACGCCTTCGCGCTGCGGCGCATCGTCGTCGGCTGCGACGGCTCGCCGGAGGCCGAGGCGGCGTTCGGCCTCGCTCGCTCGCTTGCGGGCGCAGCGGGCGCCGAGCTGGTCGCGGCGGGCATCGTCGACGACCGCCTCCCGGCGACGGCGGCGCCGGCTGGGATGGCGGTCGAGCTCGTCCAGTGGGACGAGCTGGTCGCTGCTCATCGCGAGCGCACGGAACGCCTGCTTGGCGAGCTGGCACAGCGCGCTCCGGGAATCGTGATCGAGCTGCGCATCGGCGATCCGGCGGAGGAGCTGGCCGCCGTCGCGGCCGGCGCTGACCTGCTCGTGGTCGGCTCGCGGCGCTGGGGCCCGTTCGCGCGGCTCGTCGTCGGGAGCACCGGTGAGGAGCTGGTGCGCGACGCGCCCTGCTCGCTGCTGCTCGTACCGCGGCCGGCTGAGGACGCGGCCGACGGTTGATCGTGCAGCGGGCCGCGAAACCTGAGATCCTGGCGGCCGGCTGAGCTTGCGCCGCCGCGCGGCCGCAGTGCTTGGTCCGAAACGACGGGGGATCGATTCGGAAGCGAGGGGGATGGATGCCGAAGGGGAACGATGGCCGACTGCCGTGGCGCAGGCTCCTGGCGCTGTGCGTCAGCGCGCTGCTCGCGCTGTCTGCGGTCGGGCTGGCGGCCGGGTGCGGCAACAGCAGCAAGTCCAGCTCCGCCTCCACCACGACCACCGTCGCAAGAAGGGTCGTGAGGGTGCAGGCCATGAGGTATGACCGCTGGACGTACGCGCGCGGGCGCTTCAACGAACTCTGCGCCGGCTGCCACACGCTGTCCGACGCGGGCGCGAGAGGGAAGCGCTTCAACCTCGACCATTCGGGTCCGTCGCAGGTCGAAGAGACACACGTCCGCTCCACGATCGCCGAAGGCGAACCGGGCATGCCGGCGTGGAGAGAGGTGCTCTCCCCGCGCGAATACGAAGAACTCGTGGCCTACGTCGTCGCGGTCGCGAAGCGGACGCCGGGCGAGGACAGGTGGCACCAGCAGCTCGCGATGCGCGCCGAAGGCAACAACTGGTCGAGGGCGAAGGAGCTGAGGCTCGATAGGTACGCCAGGAGGCTGGCCGAAAGGCCGGAATAGCAAGCGGCGCCGTACCGGTGGACAGCGCGTAAAGTGGCGCGCCGATGCCGAACGCGCTCGTTGATCGCTCGTGGCCGCTGCTGACACGTTTGATGCGCGGCCACGTCGCGCTGTATCGCTTCAGCGGCGGCCGGCTCGGGCACAAGCCGCCCGGCCTGCCGCCGATGCTGCTGCTCGACCACGTCGGTGCGCGCAGCGGCGTCAGACGCACGAGCCCGCTTGTCTACACGCGCGACGGTGACGAGTACGTGCTGGTCGCGTCCAAGGGCGGCTATCCGAGACATCCGGCGTGGTTCCACAACCTGCGTGCGCACCCTGACACGACGATCCAGGTCGGGCGGCGCAGGTTGCGCGTGCACGCGCACGTAGCGAGCGACGCGGAGCGTGAGCGGCTGTGGCCCCGCTGCGTCGCGACCTACGGCGGCTTCAGCGGCTATCAGGCGCGCGCCGGGCGCACGATTCCGCTCGTCGTTCTCTCGCCTCGGCCGTAGTCGACGTCTCTCTGGAGACGCGTCGCGTCCGCATAAATACGTAAAACTTGGTGCACCATTCGACAGACTTTGCGGTGGTGCCCGAGGCGCGGTAGCGTGGCGCTGACGGGACGTTTGACGGACGGAGCGAGCGGGAGCGCAGAGCATGGCAGAGCCCTTTCTGGGAGAGATTCGTATGTTCGGAGGGGACTTCGCCCCCGAGGGATGGGCACGCTGCCACGGGCAGCTGCTGCCGATCTCCGACCATGCGCCGCTGTACAGCCTGATCGGCACGACCTTCGGCGGCGACGGCGTTGACACGTTCGCGCTGCCAGACCTGCGCCAGGACACCGCGCCCGCGGCGCCGCTCCCGATCACGTTTATCATCGCGCTCGCCGGCGTCTATCCATCGCGGCCATAACCGTCGCCGCCCGTCGCGCCGGTGCGCCGAATTGTCCTCGTCAAACACCGCCACTGTGCTATTTAACGCCGCACGGTCCCGCGCGCGAGCCCACCGGGTTTGACGGGGCCCGCATGGGAAGGGGCGACGTCATCACCAGCGAGGAGCTCGACGAGCAGCGGCTGAACCGGCTCATCGAGGTCGGTCGCTCGCTCGTCTCGGAGCGCGACCTCGAGGCGCTCCTCACGCAAGTGCTCGACGTGGCGCGCGAACTGACCGGCGCCCGCTATGCGGCGCTCGGGGTACTCGACGAGTCACGGCAGGCGCTTGCGCGCTTCATCACGCGCGGGATCGACGCGCAGACGCACCGCGCGATCGGCGACCTGCCGCACGGCCGCGGCATTCTCGGGCTGTTGATCCAGGAGCCGGCGCCGTTGCGCCTGCACGACCTGCGCGCGCATCCGCGCTCCTACGGCTTCCCGGCCAACCATCCGCCGATGCACAGCTTCCTCGGCGTGCCGATCCAGGTCCGCGGCAACGCATGGGGCAACCTCTACCTGACCGACAAAGAGGGCGGCGACTTCGACGCCGCCGACGAGCAGACCGCTGTGATCCTCGCCGACTGGGCGGCGGTGGCGATCGAGAACGCGAGCCTCTACCAGCGCCTGAACCGGCGCCGCGACGAGCTCGAGCAGGTCGTGCAAGGGCTCGAGGCGACGACGGCGATCGCCCGCGCGATCGGCGCCGAGACGCAGATCGACCGCGTGCTCGAGCTGATCGTCAAGCGCGGTCGTGCGCTCGTCGACGCGCGTGCAATGGTGATCCTGCTGCGCGAGGGCGAGGAAATGGAGGTGGCTGCGTGTGCCGGTGAGGCCGAGGCCGACGTCGTCGGCCGACGCATCCCGATCGAGGGGTCGACCTCCGGGGAGATCCTGCGCGGCGCCCGCCCGGAGCGCATCCGCGACGTGGCGAGCCGGCTGCGCATCTCCTCCGACCGGCTCGGCGTGGTCGACGCGCACACCGCGCTGCTCGTGCCGCTCGAGTTCCGCAGCCGGGCGCTTGGCGTGCTCGTCGCGTTCGACCGCATCGGCGCTGAGCAGGAGTTCGGCGCCGAGCAGGAGGCGTTGTTGCAGTCGTTCGCGGCCAGCGCCGCGACCGCGGTCGCGACCGCGCAGACGGTCGAGCACGAGCGGATGCGCGGCACGATGGCGGCCGCCGAGCAGGAGCGCCGCCGCTGGGCGCGCGAGCTGCACGACGAGACGCTGCAGGGGCTCGCCGGCTTCCAGGTGCTGCTGAGCTCCGCCCTGCGACGCAGCGACGCAGCGTCGCTCGAGAGCGCCGTGCGCACGGCCGTCGAGCAGATCGGCACGGAGATCGAGAAGCTGCGCATGCTGATCACCGAGCTGCGTCCCGCGGCGCTCGACGAGCTCGGCTTGCAGCCGGCGATCGAGTCGCTCGCGAGCCGCGTGGCGGCGGTCGAGGGGCTTGAGCTCGAGACGGACGTGAGCCTTGGCGTCGATGACGAGCGACTCCCGCCGGAGCTCGAGACGGCCGTCTACCGGCTCGTACAGGAGGCGCTCACGAACGTCGTCAAGCATGCGCGTGCCAACCGCGTCGCGATCGAGATCGTGGCGCATGACGGTCACGTCGACGTCACTGTGCGCGACGACGGCACCGGCTTCGACCCGTCCCTGCCGCGCGAGGGCTTCGGCATCACCGGCATGCGCGAGCGCGTCGTGCTGGCGAACGGCACGCTGACGATCGATAGCGGTCCGGGCCAAGGGACGACCGTCGTGGCGCGGCTGCAGCGCAGCGGCGCCAGCGGCGGGCGGGCCGCCGCGTAGGCTGCCTACTACGCGTCTCCGCCGGCCTCGATCAAGCCGTGGTCGAGCGCGTAGCGCACGAGCTCGGCGCGCGAGGAGCGCCGCACCTTCTGCTGGATGTGCGCGCGGTGCGACTCGACGGTGCGCACGCTCAGATAGAGCTGCGCGGCGATCTCGCTGTTCGTGTGCCCAAGTGCGATCAGCCGCAGCACCTCAAGCTCGCGCGCGGTCAGGTCGTCAGGCGGGCCGCTCGGCGGCGGCTCGGCCGCCATCCGCGCGCCCAGCTCCGGGTTGAGGTAGGTGCGCCCTTCGGTCGCCATCCGCACGGCCTGCACGAGCTCGGCGTCGGCCGCCTCCTTCAGCACGTAGCCGCGTGCGCCAGAGCGCAGTGCCTCGCGCGCGAAGGCGGGATCCTGCTGCATCGTCAACACGACGATCGCGGTCTCCGGCGCCTGCTCGATGAAGCGCGGGATCGCCTGCAAGCTCGGCTCGCCCGGCATGTTGAGGTCCAGCACGAGCACGTCAGGGTGGTAGGCGCGCACGGCGCGCAGCGCTGCTTCGACGTCGCCCGCCTCGGCGACGACCTCGATCCCCTCCTCGGCATCCAACACCATCTTCAGACCGGTGCGCACGACGGCGTGGTCATCGGCGATCACCACGCGCGTGGTCGTCTCTTCGGTCGCGGGCACGGTCGACTGCTGCTTTGCGCTCATGGCGGGCGACGATAGCGGCCCGCGGCGACCTGGCGCGACCGCAGATCGCACGGCCGGCAGATCCGTCGTTTGCACGGATGCCCACCTTGGCACGCCCCCGATGGCGCAAAGAAAGCGCAGACCTACGCTCCGACCATGACTCAGAACCAGCCCGCGTCGCCTCGCAAACTCCACGTCGTCGTCGCCGGCGGCGGCATCGCGGGCGTTGAGGTGCTGCTCGCGCTCCGCACGCTCACCGGCAACGCGTTCACGCTCACGCTCGTGAGTCCGGCGGCGCAGCTTCGATACCGCCCGTTCGCTGTGCTGGAGCCATTCAGCGAGCGCGCCACGCGGCAGTACGAGCTGGACGAGATCTGTGCCGACCTCGACGTCGCGCGGCACCACGACGCGATCGCGGCCGTCGACGGGGCGGCGCGCGAGCTCGTCACCGAGGGCGGCGAGCGGATCGCGTACGACGCGCTCGTGCTCGCCACCGGCGCGCGCGCCGGCGTCGGTCTGCCGCGGGCGCACACGTTCTTCGCCGACAGCGACCCCGCGAGCTTCCACTGGATCGTGCGCGAGCTCGAGCAGGGCGTCGTGCGGCGCGTCGCGTTTGTCGTCCCGCCCGGCCGCAACTGGCCGCTGCCGCTGTACGAGCTGGCGCTGATGACCGCCTCGCGCGTGCGCGCCGCGGGCATCGACGATGCCGAGCTGACGCTGGTGACGCCCGAAGATGCGCCGCTCGGGATCTTCCACGGTGCCGGGAGCGCGGCCGTTGGTGAGCGGCTCGCGCTCGCCGGTGTGCGCTTCGTCGGCGGGGCCTATGCGCACGACTACGATGGCGCATCGCTCGCGCTGACTCCCGGCGAGCGCATGCTCGAGGCCGATCGTGTCGTCGCGTTGCCGGTGCTGACCGGGCCGACGCTCGGCGGCGTGCCAAGCGACCATGACGGCTTCATCCACGTCGACGAGCTCGGCCGCGTGCCGAAGCTGCCCGACGTCTATGCGATCGGCGACGCGACGACGTTCGCGATCAAGCAGGGCGGACTCGCGGCTCAGCAGGCCGACGCGGTCGCGACGCTGATCGCGCGCACGGCCGGCGCGAGCGCCCCGGAACCGTCGACGCGGCCGCTGCTGCGCGCCGTCCTGTTCACGGGCAACGGTCCGCTCTACCTGCGCGCCACGATCACCGGCGGCGAGAGCGTCGTCTCGAGCGCTTCCCGCCACTGCCCGTGGTGGCCGCCGCACAAGGTCGCCGCGCGTTACCTCGCCCCATACCTGGCCGATCGTGACGAGTCGGACCGTGCCACCGCCCGGCGCCACCTGCGGGTCGTTCCCCCGCGGCAGGCGAGCGGCGGTCCGCCGGCGGTGGTCCACCACGACGGCGATCCGAGCGGCATCGAGCTGCTCGGCCACGAGCGGGGCTAGCGATGACGGACCGCCTGCGCCGGCTCGACGGCGGCGGGGCCGCCCCGCCCCGCGTGCTCGTTGTCGGCGGTGGCGTCGCCGCGCTCGAGGCGGTGCTTGCGCTGCGCGCCCACGCCGGCATGCGCCTCGAGCTCGAGCTGATCGCACCGGACCCGCAGCTGCACTATCCGCCGCTCGACGTCGTCGAGCCGTTCGGGCTCGTCGCGCCGCGACTCGAGTTGGCGGCCGCGCTCGCGCCGCTTGGCGTACGGCAGCGGCGCGATGCGGTCACCGACGTCGATGCGCTCGCCCACTGGGTGCGCACGCGCCACGGCGCGGTGCTGCCGTACGAGGCGCTCGTGCTGGCGGTCGGCGCGCGCGCGTCGCGGCCGCTGCCCGGCGCGCTCGTCTACGGCGACCCGCGCTCGCGCGTGGACTTCGCGCGGATGCTCGCCGCGGCCGAAGCCGGCCATGCCGAGCGGCTCGTGTTCGCGGTGCCCGACGGCGTGCGCTGGTCGCTGCCGCTCTACGAGCTGGCGGTCATGACGGCGCGCCGGCTGGCGCTTGCGCACGTCCGCACGCGGCCGCGGATCGCGCTTGTGACACCGGAGCGGACGCCACTGGAGCTGTTCGGCGGGCGCGCGAGCGGTCGCGTGCTGGAGTATCTCGAGCGTCTCGGGATCACGTTCGTGCCGCGTGCGCGGCTCGTGCGCGCGGGTCGCGGCATGGCGCTCGTCGAGCCGGGCGCACGCAGCCTTCGCGCCGATCGCGTCGTGACACTGCCGCTGCTGCGCGGCCCGGCGCTTGCCGGCCTCCCGCGCGACACGGACGGTTTCCTGCCGATCGACGCACATGGCGCCGTGCGCGGCGTCGCGGACGTCTACGCGGCCGGCGACGCGACCGACTACCCGATCAAGCAGGGCGGGATTGCGACGCAGCAGGCCGACGCGCTCGCCGAGGCGATCGCCGCGCGCGTCGGCGTGCCGCTCACGCCGGCGCCGTTCCGGCCGGTCCTGCGCGGGATGCTCCTCACGGGCGAGGCGCCGCTGCATCTCGAGGCCGGCGCGAGCGTGGCGGAGGCGGCCGACATGCCGCTGTGGTGGCCGCCGCTGAAGGTCGCGGGCCGTTACCTGGCGCCGTTCCTGGCCGAGCGCCTCGGCGCCCGGATGCCGGCGCCGCAACCCGACGAACGCTGGGCTGAGGGGGCGATTCCATGCGAGATCACGCTGCCGGATCCGACCGCAATCCCCGCCGTCCACGCGTCCTGATCGCCGGCGGCGGCGTCGCCGCGCTCGAGACGCTGCTGGCGCTGCGCGACCGCGCCGCCGAGCGGCTCGAGCTGTGCGTGCTGGCGCCGGCGCGCGAGTTCGTCTACCGCCCGCTCGGCGTGCTGGAGCCGTTCGAGGCGGACGCGTCGAGCCCCGTGGTGCCGACGCTGCCGCTCGCCGACGTGGTCGCGGAGCACGGCGCGACGCTGTTCCCCGGCGCGCTCGCCGCCGTCGACACGGACGCTGGCATGGCGGTGACGGAGCGGCGCGAGCGCATCTTCTGGGACGACCTCGTCGTGGCGGTCGGCGCGCGCGCCGAGCCGGTCGTCGAGGGCGCGCTCACGTTCGGTGCCCCGGCCGACGCGGACGCGATCGCCGGCGTGGTGCGCGGGGTGCGAGCCGGCACGCTGCGGCGCGTCGCGTTCGCCGTGCCGACGGGGGTCGCCTGGACCCTGCCGCTGTACGAGCTGGCGCTGCGAATGGGAACGGAGCGCGACCCGGAGGGGCGCGCGCCGGAGCTGCTGCTCGTGACGCCCGAGCGCGCTCCGCTCGAAGCGTTCGGTGCGGAGGTTGCGGCGGCGACGCGCGAGGCGCTTGCGGGACGCGGCGTGCGGCTGCGGACGGAGAGCGTGGTCGAGGCGTACGAGGACGGTCTGGTGTGGATCGAGCTGGAGGGCGGGGCGGAGGTCGACGCGCTGATCGCGCTGCCGCGGTTGTTCGGACCGGCGATCCCCGGCTTGCCGTCGGATGCGGAGGGCTTCGTCCCGGTCGACGGGTTCGGCCGCGTGATCGGGGAGGACGGCATCCACGCCGCGGGCGACGCGACGACGCAGCCGCTCAAGCAGGGCGGCCTCGCGGCCCAGCTCGCGGACGTCGTCGCCGCCGACGTCGCGCACCGGCTGCTCGGTGAGCCGCCGCCCGCGCCGCTCGACCCGGTGCTGCGCGGGCTGCTGCTGACCGGCGGCACACCGCGCTACCTGCGCGCGCACGTCGTGCGGCACGGCGAGGAGCACGACGGCGAGCAAGTCGCCGAGGAGCCGCTGTGGTGGCCCCCGGCGAAGATCGCCGCGCACCATCTCGCGCCCTACCTCGCAGAACGCTTGCTGCGCACGACGACCTGAAGACGCCACCCGCTAGCATTGCTGGCAATGACCGCAATGCCTGCCCGCTCCACGCTGACCGTCCGCAACCTCGACGAGGCCGTCAAGGCACGCCTGCGCGTGCGCGCGGCCGAGCACGGGCGATCGATGGAGGCAGAGGCGCGGGCGATCCTGCGAGACGCGCTGCTCGGCCCGGCGCCCGCTCGTCTCGGGACGCGCATCCACGAGCGCTTCGCGGGCCTGCGCGCCGAACAGCTCGAGCTGCCGGCGCGCAGCGAGCTGCCGCGCGCAGCGGATCTCCGCCGATGATCGTCCTCGACACGAACGTCGTCTCCGAGCTGATGCGCCGGAGGCCGGAGGCGGCCGTGCTCGAGTGGATCGACGGGGAGCGCCCGAGCGATCTCGCGATCACCGCCGTGACCGCGGCCGAACTGCTGCATGGCGTCGCGCGCCTGCCCAACGGTGCGCGCCGGCGCAGACTTGCGGCGGCCGTGGACGGCATGCTCGTCGAGGACTTCGCCGGCCGGCTGCTGCCGTTCGACGGCGCCGCGGCGGTCCACTACGCCCAGCTCGTCGCCGCCCGCGAGCGCGCGGGACGGCCGATCGCCGTCGCCGATGGGCAGATCGCCGCGATCTGCCGCCACTACGGCGCCGCGCTCGCGACCCGCAACGTGCGCGACTTCGCCGCGACGGGCGTCGAGGTGCTCGACCCGTGGACGGCGCGCGCCGGCTGAGCCGCCGTCGCGTCCAGCGTCTCAGTCGTCCTGATCGCCGCTGCTGGTGCTGCCGCCGCTGCTGGTGCTGGCGCCACTGGTGGGGCGGTGTTCCGTTCGCTCTTCGGAGCGGCTTGGACGCGTCATGCCGCGCGCGTTGTTGTGCGCGTTCACCGGTCGGCTTGGAGCGGGTCTGCTCGGTGCGAGGTCCTCGCCTGCCGAGGGGGGCTCTGCCGACAGGCCGATGCGCTGGCTCGAGAGCTGCGTGGCCGCATACGTGACGCCGGCCGCGAGCGCCAAGCCGACGAGGCCGACGGCGATCCAAGCGAGCAGGCTGCGCGTGCGCACCGACACGACGCTAGCGGCCCTCTCGCAAAGCGACGGACAAGCGGGGGAGGTGCAGAACGGCGCGCGCTCCACCGTCCTCGCCGGCCCGGTTCGCGATCGTCACCTCGCCCGCCCAGCGACGCGCAAGCGTGCGCGCGATCGTCAGGCCGAGCCCGGTGCCGCCGGGCGTGTGCCGGCCGGCGCGGCCGCGATGGAAGCGCTCGAACACGGCGTCGGCCTCGTCCGACGCGAGGCCCGGTCCCTCGTCGAGCACCTCGATCGTCTCACCGCTTGCGCGCAGCGTCACGGTCGAGCCCTCCGGGGTGTAGCGCAGGGCGTTTTCGACGAGCGCATCGAGCACGCGATCGACGTCGGCGCGCGCCGCCGAGGCGATCGCCGGCGCCTGCGGCGCGGCCAGCACAACGCTACGGCCCTGCTCGCGGGCGAGCGGCTCCCAGCGGTGGTGCGCCGCCGCCGCGACGCCGGCGAGGTCGAGCGGCTCGGCCGCGGCGTCCGGCTCGCCGGCGCTCGACAGCACGAGCAGCTCGTCGACGAGCTGCGCGATGCGGTCGACCTCGCGCTCGCCGGCCGCCAGCTCGCGCTTGGCCTCCGGGGAGACGCCCGCCGCCTCCGCCTCCTCGAGTCGCAGCCGCAGCCCCGCGAGCGGCGTGCGCAGCTGGTGTGAGGCGTCGGCGACGAACGCCTGCTGGCGGCCGAGCATGTCGCGGATGCGGTCGGTCATGTGGTTGAACGAGCCCGCCAGCGAGCGCTCCTCCATGGAGCCCTCGAGCGCGATGCGCGTGTCGAGGTCGCCGCCGGCGACGCGCGCCGCCGCCGCGCGCATGTGGCGGATCGGGCGCACGAACTGACCGGCGATGAAGCCGCCCGCGAGCAGGCCGAGCGCGAGCACGATCGCGCCGACGAGCAGCAGGCCGGCGGTCGAGCGGCGCACCGCCCGCCGCACTGCCGCGACGCTCTGCGTGATCCGCACCGCGCCGACGATGCGACCGCGCGTGCCGCGCAGCACAGGCGCCGCGGTCGCAAGCACGTCCTGCCCGAGCGTCTGCGAGTTGCGCTGGTCTTGGAACGAACGGCCGCGCAGCGCGGCCGTCACCTCCGGCCGGTTCGCGTAGTTGGCGCCGAGCGGGCCGCCGGCCGAGTCGGCCAGCAGCCGTCCGCGGCGGTCCAGCACGATCACACGCCCGCGCACGGAGCTCGCAGCGGACGCGGTGAGTTGTCGCAGCGCGCGCTCGCGCGGCGGGGCGACGAGATCGGCGACGGACGCGGCGACGACGTCCGTCTGGCCGCGCGCCTGCGTGCGCACCTCAGCCTGCACGCGGTCGTTGAGGCTGAAGATCAGCGGGACCTCCAACGCGACGACCGCCAGCAGCAGCACGTACGCGAGCGCCGCCAGCAGGCGGGTTCGCAGACCTATCTCGCCAGCTCCTCGTGCGAGGCGAAGCGGAAGCCGACGCCGCGCACGGTGTGGATGAAGCGCGGGTTGGCGGGGTCGTCACCGAGCTTGCGGCGCAGCCAGCCGACGTGCACGTCGAGCGTCTTCGTCGAGCCGAACCAGTTGACGTCCCACACGTCAGCCATCAGGTCCTCGCGCGAGACGACCTTGCCGGCGTCGCGCATCAAGCGCACGAGCAGGTCGAGCTCCTTGCGCGCGAGCTGGAGCTCCTCGCCGTCAAGCCGGACGCGGCGGGCGGCGACGTCGACGTCGAGCGACCCGACCTGCAGCGTCTCGGGTGTCCCGTCGCGGGCGTTCGCGCCGCCGTTGCCGCTGCCGGCGCGGCGCAGCACCGCGCGGATGCGCGCGATCACCTCGGCGCCGCTGAACGGCTTGACGACGTAGTCGTCGGCTCCCAGCTCGAGCCCGACGACGCGATCGGTCTCCGTCCCGCGCGCGGTCAGCATCACGATCGGCACGTCGCCGCGGCGGCGCAGCTCGCGGCACACCTCGCGCCCGTCGCCGTCGGGGAGCGTCAGGTCGAGCAGCACGAGATCCGGGTCGATCTGGTCGGCGGTCTCGAGCGCGCCCGCGGCGGTCCCGACGGTCGTCGTATCGAAGCCGGCGCGGCGCAACGCCTGCGAGAACGGCTCAGCGATCGATGGCTCGTCCTCGACGAACAGAATCCGCGGGGCGCCAGCTTCCGTCATGGAGCGCAGGCTAGCGGTCGGCGTGGCCGTCGCGACCGGGGTTTGTCCGCATCCCGGTGTGGTTTTGCCGCCTCTTGACCGAGCGTTGGCGGGCGCTTGGCGGCGGCTGCGACACCCTCGCGCCATGCCTTCCCGCACCGCCGCCGCGCCCGCAAGCCGCTCCCGCACGACGACAGGGCCGGCGCGCCGTCGTCGCGGGCGCCGACCTGGACCGGGTCCGGTGGTGGTCGGTGCGCTCGGACTGTTCGTGACGCTGCTGGCGTTCCTCGTCATTCAGATGCGCACCGGCGGCGACCCCGCGCTGGGCGCCGGCACGCAGCCGACGCCACGGCGCGTGCACCATGCGCGCGTGCATCGGGTCGTGCGCCGTACCGCGGTCGTGCAAGCGCCCGTCGCGCCGCCGAGCGAGAGCGACGACGAAGCCCCGCAGCCGTCGGCGCCGGCCGCCCCGCAGCCGTCGGCGCCAGCCGCCCCGGCAACCCCTGCCGCCCCGCCGGCTGCCGCCGCGCCGCCTCCGGCCCCCGTGCCGGCGCCGCAGCCGCCGCCCGCTCCCGTCGTCACACGCGCGTCATGAACGCCCCCAACGCTTCGACGATCCGCTTCGCCGCGGAGCACGACGTGACGTTCCCGTGCATGGGCTGCACCTTCCGGCTGCTCGTCGGCGGAGCGGATGCGGCGCGCGCGGCGGTCGCCGCGCAGGCCGAGCTCGAGGACTTCGACGTGCGCCTGTCGCGCTTCCGCCCCGACAGCGAGCTGAGCCGTTTGAACGCCGACCCGCGGCCGGTCGTGCCCGCCTCGCCGCTGCTGCGCGCGCTCGTGCGCGCCGGGCTGTGGGCGGCGGCCTGCACGGGTGGCCTTGTGGACCCCACGCTGGTCGGCGCGCTCGAGCGCGCCGGCTACGACAGATCGCTCGCAGGAGCGACGAGCGGGCCGGTCGCGGCGGCGCTCCACAGCACGCCGTCGCGCCGGCCCGCGCGCCCCGCCTCCGACGCTCGTTGGCGCACGGTCGCCGTCGACGACGAGGCCGGCACGATCGCGCGACCGCCCGGCCTGCGGCTCGACAGCGGCGGCGTCGGCAAGGGGCTCGCCGCCGATCGCGTCGCCGAGCGCCTCGCGAGCGGTGGACGCCACCGCTTTGCGATCGACGCCGCCGGCGACGTGCGGCTCGGCGGCACGCGCACCGCCGCGCGCCGCCATCCGGTGCAGATCGCGCACCCCTGGGAGGCGGAGCCGATCGGCACGCTGCAGCTGCGCGCCGGCGCGGTCGCGACCTCCGGCATCGGCTCGCGTCTGTGGTCGACGGCCGACGGCGGCTTTGCGCACCATCTGCTCGACCCGTTCAGCGGCGCGCCCGCCTGGACGGGCGTTGTCGCTGCGACCGCGCTCGCGCCGACTGCGCTCGAGGCCGAGACGCGCGCGAAGGCGGCGCTGTTGAGCGGCCCGCGCGACGCGCGTCGCTGGCTCGCCGCGCACGGCGGCGTCGTCGTGGACGACGACGGCCGCGCTGACTGGATCGGCCCCGCGACCGCCCTGCGCGCCGCATGATCGGCGCTGCGGTGGCGCCGGATCCGCTCCAGCACGGCTGGTGGCTCGCAAGCCGCTCGGCCGGTGTCGTCGCGCTCGCGCTCGTAACCGCCTCGACCCTGCTCGGCCTGACGATGGCCGCCAGACTGCTGCGCGGTCGCCGCGGGCTCGCCCCGACGCTCGTCGCGCTGCACGAGCAACTGTCCGTGACGGGCATCGTCGCGATCGCGTTTCACGGCGTGACGTTGCTCGGGGACCGCTGGCTGCATCCGGGCCTCGCCGGTATCGCGATCCCTGGCCTCATGTCGTATCGGCCGTTGTTCACGTCGCTCGGCGTGCTCGCCGGCTGGCTGACGGCGCTGCTCGGGCTGTCGTTCTACGCGCGCCGTCGGATCGGCGCGCGGCGCTGGCGCAGACTGCACCGCTTCACCTCGCTCGCGTACGCGCTCGCGGTCGTCCATACGCTCGGCGCGGGCACCGACGCCGCGTCGTCCTGGCTGCGTGTCCCGCTGCTCGGCTCGGCTGCGCTCGCGCTCATCCTGCTGGCTGTGCGCGTCACGCGCCGGCGTCCCGTCCCCCGCCCCCCCGGAGGAATCACTCCCGATGCACCTTCGCCCCGTCGCGCGCCGTCTGCGCCCGCCCGTAGTTCCCGCGCTGCAGTTCCGACGGCGCGCTGAAGCGGAAGCCGACGCCACGGACCGTGTGGATGAAGCGGGGCGCGCCTGGGTCGTCACCGAGGCGAGCGCGCAGCGTGCCGATGTGGACGTCGAGCGTGCGCGAGCCGGCCGGCGCCTCCTCGCCCCACACGTCGAGCATCAGCTCCTCGCGCGGGACGGTCGTGCCGGCGTTGCGCATCAGCCGTGCGAGCAGCGCGATCTCCTTCGGCGCCAGCTTCAGGTCTCTGCCCTCCAGCCGCACGTAGCGCACCAGCGTGTCGAGCTCGACCTGCCCCACCCGCAGCACCTCGCCGTAGCCGCCGGCGGCACGCCAGCGGCGCAGCACGGCGCGCACGATTCGTGCGGCCTCGTCGATGTCGCTGATCGGCTTGACGACATAGTCCTCGGCTCCGTCGCTCCAGGCATCGCGGTCGGCCTGCTCGCGCGAGTCGCTCAACTGCACGACCGGCGCCCTGCCGAGCTGATGCAGCGCCGCGACGACGGTGTGGCTGTCGGCGTCTGGCAGCGTCGCGTCGACGAACGCGAGGTCGAACCTGGCGGCGTCGGCAAGCGCGAGCGCCTGCGACCCGGTGGGCACCGTCGTCGTGTCGTGTCCGGCGCGCGCGAGCGCGCGAGCGAGTGGCTCGGCGACCGTCGCGTCCCCCTCGACCAGCAGGATGCGAGCCATTGCACGGAAGATCGGCGCAAAGGCGCTGCAGTAAACGACGCCGCGGTCGGGGAGGGAGTCCGGTGAGCGCCGTGACGACCGCCGGCCGCCCGCGCCTGCGCCTGCGCCACTGGGCGCCGCGCGTCGTGCTCGCGCTGCTTGCCGCGTTTGCGCTGGTCCAGCTCATTCCGTATGGCCGGTCGCACTCCAACCCGCCGGTGCGCTCGCAGCCGAGATGGGACAGCCCGCGCACGAAGGAGTTGTTCGCGCAGGCCTGTGGGGCGTGCCACAGCAATCTCACGAGCTGGCCGTGGTACAGCAACGTCGCACCCGTCTCGTGGCTCGTGCAGCACGACGTGAACGACGGCCGCGCGCGCTTCGACGTCTCGATGTGGCGCCAGCAGGCGCAGCCCGAGGCGGGCGAGGTCGCGAACGCCGTGCGCTCCGGCGAGATGCCGCCGCTCCAGTTCCGCCTCGCCCATCCCGAAGCGCGTCTCTCCTCGGGGGACAAAGCCGCGCTCGCCGCCGGGCTCGAGCGCACGTTCGCCGCCGGCCCGCCGTTGCGCGTCAGCGCGGGCGGCGACGCCGGCTGACGGCGGGCGGAATCGGATCAGCCGCGCAGCGCCGGGACCGGCGCCGGCGGGGCGACGGGCACCACGCGCACGCGCGCGTCGACGACGACGGCGTCGCGCGGATGGGCGATCACCGGGTTGCAGTCGAGCTCGGCGATCTCGGGGTGCGCGTCGACGAGCGCCCCGATCCGCAGCACGACCTGCTCGAGCGCGGGCAGGTCGACCGGCGGCTCGCCGCGCGCGCCGCGCAGCAATGGCGCGATCGACAGCGCGTCGACCATCTCGCGCGCGTCGCGGTCGGTCACAGGCGTGAGCCGCACGGAGACGTCGTGCAGCAGCTCGACCGCGCGGCCGCCGGCGCCGACCGCGACGACCGGCCCGAACAGCGGATCCGCTGTCGCCCCGACGAGCAGCTCCTGCCCGGGCGGCGCCATCGCCTGCACGACGTAGGCCTCGAGCGCGTGGCCGGCGGTCGCGACCCGCTCGCGCATCTGCTGCGCGGCGCGCCGCGCGGCCGCCGGCGACGCCAGTCCGAGCGCGACGCCGCCGACGTCGCTCTTGTGCAGCAGACCCGGCGCGACCGCCTTCAACGCGACTGCGCTCGCCCCGTCGGCTGCCAGCTCCGCGGCCGCACGCGCGACGCCCGTCGGCGTGCGCTCGATGCGTTGCGCGGCGAGCGGGACGCCGTAGCAGCGCAGCAGCGCGACGACGTCGCGCGGCTCAAGCCAGCAGCCGGCATCGCTCGCGCCGCGCGCGCCGAGTGCCCGCGCGATCGTCGCCGCCGCCTCGTCGGGGCGGACGTCGGCGAAGGCCGGAACCGCGCCGCGCGGCTGCGCCCGCCAGCGCGCGTGCGCGACCGCGCGGCCGAGCGCCCGCGCCGCGTCCTCCGGATAGCGGAAGGCGGGCAGCGGCGGCGCATCCGCGACGTCGTCGTGCAGCACCGCCGGCGCTCTCTCCGCCGTCATGAAGCACGTCAGCAGCGGCAGTCTGCCCGCGAGTGAGCGGCTGGCCGCGCGCACCGCCGCCGCCACGTCGTCGGCCTCGGTCACGAGCGGCGGCACGAACACGACGACGATCGCGTCGACCGCGCCGCTCGCGCCGATCTCTTCGACGGCGGCGCGGAAGGCCGCCGGCGAGGCGGCCGCCAGCAGGTCGACCGGGTTGCCGAGCGCCGCGCCCGCGGGCACGTGCGCGCCGATCGCCGCCTGCACCGCGTCCGGCAGCGCCGGCAGCTCGAGCCCGGCGGCCGCACAGGCGTCGGCGGCGAGGATCCCGGGCCCGCCGGCGTTCGTGACGATCGCGACGCGCGGTCCTGCCGGCAGCGGCTGGTGCTCCAGCAGCGCGGCGAGGTCGAACAGCTCGCCGAGCGTGTCGGCGCGCAGCACGCCCGCCTGGCGGAACAGCGCGCCGACCGCTGCCTCCGAGCTGGCCAGCAGCGCGCCGGTGTGCGAGGCCGCCGCGCGCGCGCCGGCGGCTGAGCGGCCGGCCTTGACCGCGATGATCGGCTTGGAGCGGCCGACGCGCCGCGCGATCCGTGCGAACTTGCGCGGGTTGCCGAACGACTCCAGGTACAGCAGCACCGCGCGCGTGCGCTCGTCCTGCTCGCACCACTCGAGGAAGTCGTTGCCGGACAGGTCGGCCTTGTTGCCGACCGACACGAACGCGGACAGTCCGATCCCGAGCGCGTGCGCCTGCTCCAGCAGCGCGATTCCCACGCCGCCGCTTTGTGACAGCAGGCCGAGGTGGCCGTGCGGCGGCGCGGTCGGCGCGAAGCTCGCGTCGAGCCGCACGTCGGGGTCGGTGTCGATCACGCCGAGGCAGTTCGGGCCGACGAGCCGCATGCGGCCCGCGCGGCACACCGACAGCAGCTCGCGCTGCAGCGCCGCGCCCTCAGGGCCGGTCTCCGAGAAGCCGGCCGCCAGCACGACGAGCGCTCGCACGCCCCGCGTCGCGCATGCGCGCGCCACCGGGATGCACTGCTGCGCGGGGACGGCCAGCACGGCCGCGTCCAGCTCGCCCGGGATCTCCTCGACCGACGCGAAGACCGGGTGGCCGAGCACCTCGCCGCCGTTGCGGTTCACCGCGTGCAGCGCGCCCGAATAGCCGCCCTCCACGAGCTTGCGGAAGACCGCGCCGCCGATCGTCCCCGGCTTCGCCGAGGCGCCGACGACCGCCAGCGAGCGCGGCCGCAGCACGCTGTTCATCGCCGCCACGGCCGCGATCGAGTCGCGCCGCTCGAAGCGCTCGCGCGCCTCCTCCGTCAGCGCCGTCGGCATCTCGACGTGCAGCACGCCCGGCTCGGAGCGCACGTGCAGCGGCAGCCCGCTGTCGCGGAAGACGCCGAGCATCGCGTGGTTCTCCGGCAGCACCTCCGCGACGAACGTGTGGATCCCCTGTGCGCGCGCTCCGAAGGCGAGGTGCGCGAGCAGGATCGTCGCAAGCCCGCGTCCCTGCATCGTGTCGGCGGTCTCGAACGCGACCTCGGCGCGCTCGGGCGCGAGCCGCACCCAGGCGGCGTGCCCGACGATCGCGCCGTCGCCGTCGCCGCCCACCAGCGCGATCAGCCCGTCGCGCTCGCGCCGGTCGACGTCGGCCGCCCAGCGCGCCGCCGCCTCCGTGTCGGCGGCGCCCGTGAACCAGCGCAAGCGCTGCGAGGAGGGCGAGAGTCCGGCGAGGAACGTGCGCAGCGCCGGCAGGTCCTCCGCTCGCACCGGGCGCACATGCACCGGCGCGCCGTCGCGCAGCGCGACGTCGACCTCGCGCGCGGCGAGCGCCGCCTCGCTTGGGACCCCGTCCACTCGCCCTACGTTAGATGGTTGATCCCACGATCTCGCGGCGCGAGGGTCACGCTGGTCGGCGCCGGACGTCACGCGGCGCCTCGCCAATGCCACCGGCATTGGCTTCGACGCGCGCCCCCGGCATCCGCCCATCGCATCCCCTCGCATCCACGAATCTCGTGGAATCAACCATCTAGCGGTCGTCGCCTTCGTCGTTCAGCCGCCGGCTGAAGGCCACCACGATGAACGTCGTGAACAGCGCGATCGCGATCAGCGCGACCGCCACGAGGCCCCACGTGAGGCCCGACCCGATCCATACGACGAGGCCGACGACGGCCAGCAACGGGATCAGGAACAGGAACAGCAGCGGCGTCGGCGAGTCGTGGTGGACGGTCGGATGGTGGGGTGTCGCGCTCATGGGTGGCTCCTTGTCAGACGGCTGACGCCAAGATGGCGTGGAGCCGCGCCTGCCACAGCCGTGCGCGGCCGCAGCGTCGCGGCGGAGAACCACGGAGCGTGGCCCGGAGATCTCCCGATGGCGCGTGCTCCGCGCGCGGGAACAATCGAGCCGATGGCTTATCGCGCCCGCATGCTCGCCGCTGGGGCCGCGCTGCTCGGCACGCTCGCCGGCGGTCTCGCGCACCTGCTTGGTGCGCCGTCGCTCGGCGACGCGCTGTGGATCGTCACGATCGCCGGCACGCTGCTCCCGGTGTCGTGGTCGGTCGCCCGCGCGCTCATGCGCGGCGACGTCGGCGTCGACGTGATCGCGCTGCTGGCGATGGCGGCGGCGTTGATCGGGGGCGAGCTGCTTGCGGGTGCCGTCGTGGCGGTGATGCTGCTCGGCGGCAACGCACTGGAGGCGTTCGCCGCCGGCCGCGCCGAGCGCGAGCTGACTGCGCTGCTGCGCCGCGCGCCGCGCATCGCGCATCGGCGCATCGGCGCCACGTGGGAGGAGGTGCCGGTCGACGAGGTGGTGCCCGGCGATCTGGTGCTTGTGCGCGGCGGCGAGGTGGTGCCGGTCGACGGCACGCTCGCCAGCGAGCGCGCGGCGATCGACGCCTCGGCTGTCACCGGCGAGTCATTGCCGGTCGATCAGCGCCGCGGAGCTGCGCTGCGCAGCGGCGTCGCGAACGCCGGCGAGCCGTTCGAGCTGCGCGCGGTGCGCGCGGCGGCCGACTCGTCGTACGCGGCGCTCGTCGCGCTTGTCGCCGCCGCCCAGCGCGAGCGTCCGCCCTTCACGCGGCTGGCCGACCGCTATGCGGCGGTGTTCCTGCCGCTGACGCTGCTGCTCGCCGGCGGCGCGTGGGCGTTCAGCGGCGAGTTCGTGCGCGCGGTCGCGGTGCTGGTGGTCGCGACGCCGTGCCCGCTGATCCTGGCGGCGCCGATCGCGCTCGTCTCCGGCCTGTCGCGCTGTGCGGCGGAGGGGATCGTGCTGAAGGGCGGCACGGCGCTGGAGCAGCTCGCGGCGGCGCGCACGGTGCTGCTCGACAAGACCGGGACGCTGACGCTGGGACGCCCGACGGTCGAGCAGGTCGTGCCGTTCAACGGGATTCCCGGCGAGGAGGTGCTGCGGCTCGCCGCCTCGGCCGAGCAGCTTTCCGCGCATGTGCTCGCGGAGGGGATCGTGCACGACGCGCAGGCGCGCGGCATGACGCTTGAGCGCCCGCGCGAGGCGCATGAGGATCCGGGCGACGGGATCGAGGCGACGGTCGACGGTCATCGCGTCGCGGTCGGCGGCGCCCGCTGGCTGCGTGCCCGCGGCTTCACGCCACTGCCGACGCCGGGCTTCGCGCAGCTCGCGGCTGCCCCGCCCGGCCGTGCGCTCGTGCACGTCGGGATCGACGGCCGCATCGCCGGCGCGCTCGTGATGGCGGACCGCTTGCGGCCCGACGCCGCCCGCCTCGCCGCCGAGCTGCGCGCGGCGGGCGTCGCGCAGGTCGCGATGGTCACCGGCGACCGCGGCTCCGTCGCGCAGGCGGTCGCCGAGCAGGCCGGCCTCGACCGCGTCTACGCCGAGCGCACGCCGGAGCAGAAGCTGGCGGTCGTGCGAGCGGTGCGCGCGCGGCCCGAGCTGCGGCCGGTCGTGATGGTGGGGGACGGCGTCAACGATGCGCCGGCGCTGGCGCTCGCGGACGTCGGCGTCGCGATCGCCGGCGACAGCGAGACGGTTTCGAGCGAGGCGGCCGACGCCGTGATCACGGTCGATCGTGTCGACCGCGTCGCGGAGGCGGTGCGGATCGGGCGCCGCACGTTGCGGATCGCGCGCCAGAGCGTGATCGCCGGGATGGCGCTGAGCCTCGCCGCGATGGGCGTGGCGGCGGTCGGCTACCTGCCGCCGGTCGCGGGCGCGCTGCTGCAGGAGGGGATCGACGTCGCCGTGATCCTCAACGCCCTGCGCGCGCTGCGGCCCGGCTGACGGTCGCGCTCCGCCGATACGATCGCGCCGTGCCGTTCACGCTCCGGAACCTCAAGCGGGATCTGGAGGACCTCGGGTCCAACTTCGCCGGCGCGCCCGGCCTCGAGTTCCGCCACGCGAGCAAGGCGCTCGAGCTCGAGCAGTGCGGCCTGGGCTATCAACGCATCCCGCCCGACTATCGCTTTCCGTACGGCCACACGCACCAGCAGCAGGAGGAGGTGTACGTGGTCGTGCGCGGGAGCGGTCGGATGAAGCTCGACGACGAGGTCGTCGAGGTCGCGGAGTGGGACGTGGTGCGCGTCCCGCCCGGCACGTGGCGCGGCTACGAGGCCGGGCCGGAGGGTCTCGAGATCCTCGTCATCGGCGCGCCCAACCTCGGCGACAATCCGCGCGAGGACGTGGAGGGTCGGCGCGACTGGTGGGCTGAGTAGCGGTGCCGCGCGTCCTGTTCGTCTGCCTCGGCAACATCTGCCGTTCGCCGACCGCGGAGGCGGTGATGGCGCGGCTCGTCGCCGACGCCGGTCTCGACGGCGAGATCGAGCTCGACAGCGCCGGCACCGGCGCCTGGCATGTCGGCAGCCCGCCCGACGAGCGTGCGACCGCCGCGGCCGCCGCGCGGGGGATCGCGATGCGCGGCGTCGCGCGGCAGGTGCGCGCCGAGGACTTCGAGCGCTTCGACCTGCTGCTCGCGATGGACGCCGAAAACCACCGCAACCTGCGCCTGCTGGCACCGGACGCCGAGGCGGCCGCCAAGGTCCGCATGCTGCGCGAGTTCGACCCGGCCTCCGCGCGCGGCGCGAGCCTCGACGTGCCGGATCCCTACTACGGCGGCGAGGACGGCTTCGACCGCGTGCTCGACCTCGTCGAGGCCGCCTGCGCCGGCCTGCTCGGCAAGCTGCGCCCCGCGTGAGCCCTCCGCTCGCGCGCGCCCTCACCGCCGCACTCGGTCAGCCGGTCGTGCAGCTCACGCCCGTCGCCGGCGGCGACCTCAACGACGCCTACGCCGCCACGCTTGGCGACGGCGCGCGCGTGTTCGTGAAGACGAGCGCCGACCCGGCCGCGGCCGGGTCGTTCGTCGCCGAGGCCGACGGTCTGCGCTGGCTCGCCGAGGCCGACGCGCTGCCTGTTCCCGACGTGCTCGCGGTTGCCGACGAGGGCTCGTCCGCCGTCCGCTTCCTCGCCCTCCGCTGGATCGACGCCGGCACGCCGACGCAGCGGTCCGAGGAGGCGCTCGGCCGCGGTCTCGCCGCGCTGCATGCCGCCGGCGCGCCGGCCTTCGGCGGGCCGGCCGCCACGCTGCGCATCGGCCCGCTCACGCTGCCGAACGAGCCCGCCGAGGACTGGCCGAGCTTCTACGCCACCCGCCGCCTGGAGCCGCTCGCCCGCCTGGCACATGACCGCCGCGCGCTCCCGGCCGACGCGCCCGCGCTGCTCGACCGCCTCACCGCGCGCCTGCCGCAGCTCGCCGGCCCGCCGGAGCCGCCCGCCCGCGTCCACGGCGACCTGTGGTCCGGCAACGTCCTCACCGACACGCGCGGCATGCCGTGGCTGATCGACCCGGCCGCCCACGGCGGCCACCGCGAGCTCGACCTCGCGATGCTCCGGCTGTTCGGCGGTCCGTCCGAGCGCTGCTTCCAGGCCTACGAGGAGGTCGCCCCGCTCAAACCCGGTGCGCACGAGCGCGTCGGCCTCTGGCAGCTCACCCCGCTGCTGCTGCACGCCGCCCTCTTCGGTCTGGCGTGGGGCCAGCGGGCAACCGCCGTCCTGCGCCGCTACGCCTGAGCAGGCCGCCTCAGCGCGTCAGCGCCGGTCCGCCCGGCGACTCCGCGGGCGCGGGGCCGCCGGGCAGCGCCGCGCGCACCTGGTAGATCCCGGTGAAGCCCGACAGGAAGCCATTGCGCGCCGCGCGCAGGTAGAGCCGCCACACGCGGATGCGCTCCTCGCCGGCCAGGCGCGTCGCCTCCTCGATCTGCTCGTCGAGGTTCTGCGCCCAGTGGCGCAGCGTCTCCGCGTAGTCGGCGCTGAAGCCCTCGACGTGCTGGGTCGCGAAGCCGGCGCGCTCCAGCGCCAGCAGCACGCGGCTGAGATGGAGCGGCTCAGCGTCAGGGAAGACGTAGCGCTCGGAGAAGTCGCCGGCGTCCGGGTCGGTGTGGCGCTGGCGCGTGATGCCGTGGTTGAGCAGCCGCCCGCCCGGCTTCAGCAGCTCCGCCAGTCGCTCCGCATACGCGTCGATCTGCACCTCGCCGACGTGCTCGACCATGCCGATCGAGGCGATCGCGTCGAACGGCTCGGCGACGAGTTCGCGGTAGTCGGCGAGCTGGATGTCCACGCGCTCCGACACGCCCGCCTCGCGGACGCGCTCCTGCGCGAGCGCCGCCTGCGCGGGGGACAGGGTGATGCCGGTCACGTGCACGCCGTGTCGCTGCGCTGCGTGCAGCGCGAACGCGCCCCAGCCGCAGCCGACGTCCAGCACGCGCTCGCCCTCGCGCAGCCCCAGCTTCGTGCAGACGAGCTCCAGCTTCGCCTCCTGCGCCTCCTCCAGCGTTGAGGCTCCCGAGCGCGCCCACACGCCGCACGAGTACGTCATCGTCGGTCCGAGGAACAGGCGGAAGAAGTCGTTCGAGACGTCGTAGTGGTGGCGCACGGCGCGTGCGTCGCGCTCGCGCGAGTGGCGCGTTCCGCGCGGCGCCAGCTCCGACGCGGGCGGCTTCGGCGGCAGCGTCAACCCCATCGCGGCGATGGCGGCCGCCATCAGGCGCGCTTTCGCCCGCCCGCCGATCGGCGGCGGCTGCCACGTGTCGAGCAGGCGCATGACGGCGTCGATGTCGTCGACCCCCAGTTCCCCGCTCACGTAGGCGCGACCGAGGCCGAGCTGCCCTGGTGCCCGCAGCGCGTGCGCGATTGCGCGTGGCGAGCGGATCGTGAAGATCGGCGGGGTGGCTCCGTTGCCGTTGACGCCGCTCGTCGCGGGCAACTCGCTGCCGTCCCAGAAGCGGACGGCGAAGGGCCGCGACGGCAGTGCACGCGCGACCTCTCTGCGCAGCGGTCCGGTCACGGCGAGCCCCATCGCCGGCAGCCTAGCGCGAGGACGCGCCCGCCTGCCGGCCGGCCTTGCGCGAGACCTGCGCCCAACGGACCTCCGGTCGCTCGTTCCACGCTACACTGCGTGGCTCGCGCCGGCTGGCGGTCTGTTTCGTGTCCGCCTCCGGTCGCGGACACGTGCCCATACCGACCTTGGAACGCCCATGGCCCGCGGAGACGTCCGGATTGCAGTCACGCTCGCATGCGAAGACTGCAAGCGACGCAACTACCAGACGAACAAGAGCAAGCGCAACGATCCCGAGCGGATCCAGTTGCGCAAGTACTGCCGCTGGTGCAAGACGCACACGGCGCACCGGGAGACGCGCTAGCGCGAACCCCAGCCATGGCCCGCGATCGCAGACGAGCGAAGCAGCGCCGAGACCGCCAGGCACGTGCCGGCGGCGCTTCCGCGCACCGGGCCGACGGCGCGCAGAACCTCCACGCTGACGGCGCCGCGCCGCTGCCCGAGGCGCCGCGCGACGCCGAGCACGTCCACGACCATGAGCCGGCCGAGCTCGCCGGCGGCGACCGCGACCTCGTCGAGGCGCAGCTCGAGGTCGGCCGTCCCCAGCCGGCCGACGCCGCCGAGGAGATCGCCGACACGCCGGACGTGATGGAAGACCCCGTCGATCTGCCGGAGCTCGCGGACGAGCAGGACTTCGAACAGCTCGAGGACCGCGTCGACGAGGTCGAGGAGGCGTTCGAGGAAGGCGGTGTCGCACCTGTCGAGGGCGGCGCTGTCGCCACCCGCAGCCGCCGCCGCGCGCCGGCCCGCGCGGCCGAGCCGCGCGAGGGCAACCGTCTGACGACGTTCCTGCGAGGAAGCTGGCGCGAGCTTCAGCGAGTACAGTGGCCGGATCGCCGGCAGGTCGGCCAGGCCACAGCGGTCGTCATAGGCTTCGTCATCGTCGCCGGCGCCTTCCTCGGCCTGGCGGACTACGTCGCCGGCAAGATCGTCGACTTCATCATCTAGAGCAGGCTCCGTCCCGCGCCCGACCCCGAAGGATTCCCCCGCAATGTTCCGCTGGTACGTCGTCAACACCTACTCCGGTCACGAGAACAAGGTGAAGCACAACCTCGAGCACCGCGTCGTCTCGCTCGGGCAGAAGAGAGCAGTGCGGCAGGTGGTCGTGCCGACCGAAACCGTCTCGGAGATGAAGGACAACCAGAAGGTCGTGACGGAGAAGCGCACGATGCCCGGCTACGTGCTCGTCAACATGGACCTCAACGAGGATTCGTGGGCGCTCGTGAAGGGGACGCCGGGCGTCACCGGCTTCGTCGGCGCGTCGAACGAGCCCGTCCCGCTCACGCAGGCGGAGGTGGATCGGCTGCTCCACCGCGAGACGGCCGAGCGTCCGCGCACGCGTGCGCAGTTCTCGATCGGGGAGGCCGTCAAGGTCGTCTCCGGCCCGCTCTCGGACTTCTCCGGCGAGATCTCGGAGATCAACGAGGACGGCGCGCGCCTGAAGGTGCTGGTATCAATCTTCGGCCGCGAGACCCCCGTCGAGGTCGGCTTCGACCAGGTGAAGAAGATCTAAATGGCCAAGAAGGTTCTGACAGTCATCAAGCTCCAGGCGCCCGCCGGGCAGGCGAGCCCGGCCCCGCCGGTCGGCCCCGCGCTCGGTCAGCACGGCGTCAACATCATGGAGTTCGTCAAGGCGTTCAACGCCCAGACGGCCTCGCAGCAGGGCACCGTCGTGCCCGTCGAGATCACGGTCTTCGAGGACCGCTCCTTCACGTTCATCACGAAGAGCCCGCCGGCCGCCGTGCTGATCAAGAAGACGCTCGGCCTCGACAAGGGCTCCTCGGAGCCGAACCGCACGAAGGTCGCCAAGATCACGCAGGCGCAGCTGCGCGAGATCGCGCAGACGAAGCTCGAGGACCTGAGCGCCCACGACCTCGACGAGGCGGCGAAGATCATCGCGGGCACGGCCCGCTCGATGGGCGTGGAGGTGGCTGACTGATGGCCAAGCACGGCAAGGCATATCTCGAGGCGCGCCAGCGCTACGACCGCGAACACGAGTACGCGCCCGCCGAGGCGGTCGCGCTCGTCAAGCAGCTCAAGGCGAGCAAGTTCGACGAGTCGGTCGAGGTGCACATCCGCACCGGCCTCAACGTCCGTCACGCCGACGAGCAGCTGCGCGGCACGATCGCGCTCCCGCACGGGCTCGGCAAGAACGTCAAGGTCGCGGTGTTCGCCCAGGGCGACAAGCAGCAGGAGGCGATCGACGCCGGCGCCGACCACGTCGGAGCGGAGGACCTCGCGAGACAGATCGAGGAGGGCTTCGACGACTTCGACGTCGCGATCGCCACGCCGGACCTGATGCCGGTCGTCGGCCGTCTCGGCCGCATCCTCGGCCCGTCGGGCAAGATGCCGAACCCGAAGGTCGGCACGGTCACGATGGACGTCAAGAAGGCCGTCGAGGAGTCGAAGGCCGGCAAGGTCGAGTACCGCACCGATCGCACGGCCATCGTCCACCTCGTGATCGGCAAGGCGAGCTTCGACGAGCAGCGCTTGCTGGAGAACTACGCGGCGGTCGTCGAGGAGATCGTGCGCGCCAAGCCGTCCGCGGCGAAGGGCAAGTACATCCACTCGATCACGCTCGCCTCGACGATGGGCCCGGGCGTCAAGGTCGATCCCGCGCGCACGCGCGACATCGTGGAGGAGACGCCGCTCGCGGCGTAGCCTCGTTTCAAGAGCGCTCTGCCCGAGACCCCCGGCGGCTGTAAGTCCGGGGCAGGCGGTGCCTCGAAGGTCTGAGCCCGGCTTCGCCGGTGGCTCGCTCCCTCGACGCCCGCCATGTGCGGGCGCTCGCATTTCGAGAAGAGAGCGAACCCAGACCATGAACAGAGACGAGAAGGCCGCGGTCATCGATCGCATCGCCGGGGAGCTGGAGTCCTCCCAGGCGGTCTTCGCGGTCGACTATCGCGGGATCACGGTCAGCCAGGTCGCCGACCTGCGCGCGAGACTGCGCGCGGCGGACGCGACCTTCACGGTCGTGAAGAACTCGCTGACCGAGCGCGCCGCCGACAAGGCGGGCGCCGAGGCGCTGAAGGCGGTGCTCGAGGGCCCGACGGCGTTGACGTTCGTGCGCGGCGACGCCGCCGCGGCGGCGAAGGCGCTCAGCGACGCGCAGAGAGTGACGGACGTGCTCGCCTTCAAGGGCGGGCTGATGGACGGCCAGGCAGTCTCGTCGGAGGACATCAGAGCGATAGCGAGACTGCCGTCGCGCGAGGTGCTCTACGCGCAGCTCGTCGGCACCGTCGCCGCGCCGCTCAACGGCTTGGCGCGGACGCTCAACGCGCTGATCTCCGGCATCGCCGTGCAGCTCGGCCAGATCCGCGACCAGGGCCTCGTCGGCGGCAGCGCCGCGCCGGCGGCTCCGGAGGCTGAGGCCACGCCGGCGGAGGCCGAGGCGCCTGCGGACGACGCCCCGGCCGCGGAAGCTCCCGCCGAGACCGCCGAGACGCCGGCGGCCGAGGCCGACGCTGCCGACACACCTGACACCACTGAGAACCAGACGGACGCCGCGGCGGAAGCCGGCGACGCTTCCGACGCGAAGGAGGACTGACACATGGCGACCACCCAGGAGTGGATCGACGAGCTGAAGGGCATCTCGGTGCTCGAGCTGGCCGAGCGCATCAGAGCGCTCGAGGAGGAGTTCGGCGTCTCGGCGGCGGCCGTCGCGGCTGCCGCTCCGGCCGCCGGCGGTGCTGCCGGCGGCGGCGACAACGGCGGCGGCGAGGAGGAGTCCTCGACCGTCGACGTCGTCCTGACCGGCGCCGGCGACAAGAAGATCCAGGTCATCAAGGTCGTCCGCGCGGCGACCGGCCTTGGCCTCAAGGAGGCCAAGGCGCTCGTCGACGAGGCCCCCAAGCCGGTCAAGGAGGGCATCGAGCGCGACGAGGCCGACAAGCTCAAGCAGGAGCTCGAGGAGGCAGGCGCCACCGTCGAGCTCAAGTAGCTCAGCGACGCGCCTCGCCGCGTCTGAGGGCGTCCTCGCCGGTTCGCGTACGGAGTACGCCACACCGGCTGCGTCCTTCTCAGACACGGCGATCCACGCCGCTGAGTCGCGGCGACCGCATTCCGAAGGGCCGGCTCTCGCGCCGGCCCTTCGTCGTTCCGGAGCGCGCTCCGCTCGCCGGCTGGCCGAAATTGCCGCACGCCGGTACAATCCGCCGGTCGGCCGATAGTCGCAGCCGCCCATCAAGCCGAGACCCGCGCCACATACGCGGGCTTCCAGGGCGGGGTCCGTGAGCGCCGACAGCCCCCCAGCGCGGCACGCGATGAGGGCAGCGATGCCGTGTGCTATCTTCGCTGGTCGCGCTTTCGCGCCGCCTCTCTGCTCGCTCTCGACTGTCGAGGAGTCGCCGTCTTGGCACCTGTTGACGCCCCCCGGACGCGCCGTAGCTTCGCGCGCCTCTCTAAGGCCCTTGATGTCCCCAACCTGATCGACATCCAGAAGAAGTCCTTCGCCTGGCTCACCGACCCGGAGACGGGTGGCCTGCGCGAGACGATCGACGACATCTCGCCGATCGAGGACTACACCGGCAACCTCGCCGTCCAGTTCGGCGAGTTCGTCTTCGACGACCCGGTGGCTTCCCTTGACGAGTGCCGCGAGAAGGACCTCACGTACGCGCGTCCGCTGACCGTCACGGTCGCCTTCGTCAACCGCGAGACCGGCGAGATCCGCGAGCAGTCGGTCTTCATGGGCGACTTCCCGTGGATGACCGAACGCGGCACCTTCATCATCAACGGCACCGAGCGCGTCGTCGTCACGCAGCTCGTGCGTTCGCCGGGCGCCTATCTGATGGAGGCGAAGGACCGCGAGAAGCAGGTCTTCATCGCCAACCTGATGCCGGCGCGCGGCTCCTGGCTGGAGCTGGAAATCGACAAGAAGGGCCGCGTCTACGTCCGCATCGACCGCAAGCGCAAGCTGCCCGTGACGGTGTTGCTGCGCGCGATGGGCTACGCGAGCGACGAGGAGATCCTCAAGCTGTTCGAGGAGTCCCACTACATCCGCAACACGATCGAAGCGGACCCCGAGGTCACGAAGACCGAGGAGGGCGCGCTGATCGAGCTGTTCAAGAAGCAGCGCCCCGGCGAGCCGCCGTCGGTCGACGCCGCACGCGCGCTGCTGCACCAGCTGTTCTTCGACCCGAAGCGTTACGACCTCACGCGCGTCGGCCGCTACAAGCTCAACAGCCGCCTGCGCCTCGACATCGATCTCGAGACGCGCACGCTGACGCACGACGACATCATCGCGCTTGTCAAGGAGCTCGTGACGCTGCCGAGACTGCTCGGCATGCCGGAGGAGCCCGAGGTCGAGATCAGAGACTACGCGGCCGAGGCCGTCGGGATGCCGCGCGAGCCGGTCCTCGACCACCTCGACGAGTACGAGCACTTCGGCAACCGCCGTCTGCGTACCGTCGGCGAGCTGATCCAGGAGGCCTTCCGCATTGGCCTCTACCGCATGGAGCGCGTCGTGCGCGAGCGCCTCACGACCGAGGACGCCGACACGATCACGCCGCAGACGATCGTCAACATCCGCCCGGTCGTTGCGGCGCTGAAGGAGTTCTTCGGCTCCTCGCAGCTGTCGCAGTTCATGGACCAGACGAACTCGCTCGCGGGCCTCAAGCACCGCCGCAGCCTGTCGGCGCTCGGCGCCGGCGGCCTGACGCGCGAGCGCGCGCCGATCGAGGTGCGCGACGTCCACCCGACGCACTACGGCCGCATGTGCCCGATCGAGACGCCGGAGGGGCCGAACATCGGCCTGATCGGTTCGCTGACGGCCTACGCCGAGATCTCCGAGCACGGCTTCGTCACGACTCCGTACCGCGTCGTGAAGGACGGCAAGGTGACGGATGAGGTCGTCCGCCTCGACGCCACGCAGGAGGAGGAGGCGAAGATCGCGCAGGCGAACACGCCGGTCGACGCCAATGGAAGACTCCAGGGCGACGCGATCGTGTGCCGCACGCAGGCCGGCCAGTACGTGACGGTGGCGCCGAAGCAGGTCGACCTGATGGACGTCTCGCCGGAGCAGATCTGGTCCGTCGCGACGGCGATGATCCCGTTCCTCGAGCACGACGACGCGAACCGCGCGCTGATGGGCTCGAACATGCAGCGCCAGGCGGTCCCGCTGCTGAAGACCGACGCGCCGCTGATCGGCACCGGCATGGAGCGCCGTGCCGCGGTCGACACCGGGGACCTGATCCTCGCCGACCGCGCCGGCACGATCGCCTACGTCGACGCCGACCAGATCGTCGTCGAGGCGAGAGAGGGCGAGCGGGACGAGTACATCCTGCAGAAGTTCAGGCGCTCGAACCAGGGCACGCTCATCCATCAGAAGCCGCTCGTCAAGAACGGCCAGCACGTCAAGAGAGGCGAGGTGCTCGCCGACGGGTCCTCGACCGACCAGGGCGAGATGGCGCTCGGCAAGAACCTGATGGTCGCCTTCATGTCCTGGGAGGGCTACAACTTCGAGGACGCGATCATCCTCTCCAAGCGGCTCATCAAGGATGACGAGCTGACCTCGATCCACATCGAGGAGTACGAGATCGACGCGCGCACGACGAAGCTCGGCGACGAGGAGATCACACGCGACATCCCGAACCGTTCGGAGGAGTCGCTGCGCAACCTCGACGACCGCGGCATCGTCCGCATCGGCGCTGAGGTCGCGTCCGGCGACCTGCTCGTCGGCAAAGTCACGCCGAAGGGCGAGACGGAGCTGACGGCCGAGGAGAAGCTGATCCGCGCGATCTTCAAGGAGAAGGCGCGCGAGGTGCGCGACACGTCGCTGAAGGTGCCGCACGGCGAGGGCGGCGTCGTGATCGATGTCAAGACCTTCAGCCGCGACGCCGGCGACGACCTGCCGCCGGGCGTCAACGACCTCGTGCGCGTGTTCGTGGCGAAGAAGCGCAAGATCGCCGAGGGCGACAAGCTCGCCGGCCGTCACGGCAACAAGGGCGTCATCTCGAAGATCGTCGACGAGCAGGACATGCCGTTCCTCGAGGACGGTACGCCGGTCGACGTGATCCTCAACCCGCTCGGCGTGCCGAGCCGCATGAACATCGGCCAGATCCTCGAGACGCACCTCGGCTGGGCTGCGGCGCAGGGCTGGTACGACGACGGCACCGACGCCTACAAGCTCGCCGACAGAGCGGCCAAGGACGACGGTCAGCGGCGCGTCTACGTCTCGACGCCGGTCTTCGACGGGGCGACGGTGACGGATGTCGACAACGCCCTGATGAAGTGGCAGGAGCAGCACGAGGGCCGCATCAGAATGGCGACCGACCCGAGAGCCCGCGAGGGCGAGCGGGCGAGCGGCAAGTTCACGCTCTTCAACGGGCGCACGGGCGAGCCGTTTGAGACGCAGGTGACGGTCGGCTACATGTACATCCTGAAGCTGCTCCACCTCGTCGACGACAAGATCCACGCCCGCTCGACCGGTCCGTACTCGCTCGTCACCCAGCAGCCGCTGGGCGGCAAGGCGCAGTTCGGCGGCCAGCGCTTCGGCGAGATGGAGGTGTGGGCCCTGGAGGCGTACGGCGCCGCCTACACGCTGCAGGAGATGCTCACGATCAAGTCCGACGACACGGTCGGCCGCGTGAAGGCCTACGAGGCGATCGTGAAGGGCGAGAACATCGCCGAGCCGAGCATCCCCGAGTCGTTCAAGGTGCTCCTGAAGGAGATGCAGTCGCTCGCGCTCGACGTGAACGTCGTCTCCGAGGAGGGCACGCGCGCGGAGATGCGCGAGGAGGACGACGACCTCCTGCGTGCCGCCGAGGAGCTCGGCATCGACCTCTCGGGCGTGCGCGCGGCCGACGGCCAGGGGGCCGACGAGTCCGCCGACGGGGGCGACGCCTCCGACGACGACGAGGCGGTTGCCGGCGACCCGACAGAGGCCGAGGCTGCCGACGAGGAGCTCGCTCCTGTCGCTGAGGACGACCTGACTGACGACATCGAGGCCTAGAGGCACCACATGATCGACATCAACAATTTCGACGCGATCGAGATCGGCCTCGCGTCCTCCAAGCAGATTCGCTCTTGGAGCTCGGGCGAGGTCACGAAGCCGGAGACCATCAACTACCGCACGCTCAAGCCGGAGAAGGACGGCCTCTTCTGCGAGCGCATCTTCGGTCCGACGAAGGACTGGGAGTGCTACTGCGGCAAGTACAAGCGCGTCCGCTACAAGGGCATCGTCTGCGAGCGCTGCGGCGTGGAGGTCACGCGCTCCAAGGTGCGCCGCGAGCGCATGGGGCACATCGACCTCGCCGCCCCCGTGAGCCACATCTGGTTCTTCAAGGGCGTGCCGAGCCGCATCGGCTACCTGCTCGACATGGCGCCGAAGGAGCTCGAGAAGGTTCTCTACTTCGCCGCGTCGATCGTCACGTGGATCGACGAGGAAGCGCGCGCCAGAGACGTCGACTCGCTGCAGGACGAGGTCAACAAGGTGCTCGACTCCTACGCGGCCGAGAAGGAGGAGCGCCTGCTGGAGCTGAGAGAGTCGCTCGAGCGCCGCGTCGAGTACCTGGAGAGCGGCAAGCAGTCGCGCGACTTCTCTGACGAGGACCACCTGTGGGCGGAGGCGCTCGACGTCAACGTCTCGAAGCTGTCCGACGAGGAGCGCGAGAGACTCCTCAAGGAGCTGCGCAGAACGTTCCAGGCGGACATGGACGACACGGAGGCCTACATCGAGGACGCGGCCGAGCGCATGCGTCAGGTGTGGGACCTGTTCCAGAGCATGAAGCCGAAGGACGTCGTCAACGACGAGACGCTCTTCCGCGAGCTGAAGGACCGCTTCGGCAGCCCGTTCGGCTTCGGCGAGTACTTCCGCGGCGGCATGGGCGCGGAGTCGATCCGCGACCTGCTCGAGCAGGTCGATCTCGACGCCGAGAGAGACGAGCTGCAGGAGATGGTCAAGACCGCCAAGGGACAGAAGCAGTCCCGCGCGGTCAAGCGCCTGAAGGTCGTCTCGGCCTTCCTCAACTCCGGCAACCGCCCGGAGATGATGGTCCTCGAGGCCGTCCCGGTGATCCCGCCGGAGCTGCGCCCGATGGTCCAGCTCGACGGCGGCCGCTTCGCGACCTCCGACCTCAACGACCTCTACCGCCGCGTCATCAACCGCAACAACCGCCTCAAGCGGCTGCTCGACCTCGGCGCGCCGGAGATCATCGTCAACAACGAGAAGCGCATGCTGCAGGAGGCCGTCGACGCGCTGTTCGACAACGGCCGCCGCGGCCGGCCCGTCACGGGCCCGGGCAACCGCCCGCTCAAGTCGCTCTCCGACATGCTCAAGGGCAAGCAGGGGCGCTTCCGCCAGAACCTGCTCGGCAAGCGCGTCGACTACTCGGGTCGCTCGGTGATCGTGGCCGGCCCGTCGCTGCGGCTGCACCAGTGCGGTCTGCCGAAGCTGATGGCGCTCGAGCTGTTCAAGCCGTTCATCATGGCGCGGCTCGTCGAGCGCAAGGCGGCGCAGAACATCAAGGCGGCCAAGAAGATGGTCGACTCGATGATCCCGGAGGTGTGGGACGTGCTCGAGGAGGTCATCCACGAGCACCCGGTCCTGCTCAACCGCGCTCCGACGCTCCACCGCCTCGGCATCCAGGCGTTCGAGCCGGTCCTGGTCGAGGGCAAGGCGATCCAGGTCCACCCGCTCGTCTGCCACGCGTTCAACGCCGACTTCGACGGCGACCAGATGGCGGTCCACCTGCCGCTCTCCGCGGAGGCGCAGGCGGAGGCGCGCATCCTGATGCTGTCGGCGAACAACATCCTCTCGCCGGCGCATGGCGCGCCGCTGGCCACGCCGACGCAGGACATGATCCTCGGCGCGTACTACCTCACGTACGGGCCGGAGGGCGACGAGCTGGCGCAGATGGATCCCGCGAGACAGGACCCGCGCCCGCACGTGTACCGGACCGCGCAGGAGGCGGAATGGTCCTACGAGCACGGCATCGTGAGACTCCACGACCTCGCGGAGTTCCGCCCGCTTGGACGTGAGGGCGGTCACATCCTCACGACGGTCGGCCGCATCATCTACAACGACAAGATCGAGCGCGCGATCCAGGAGACGCTGGGCGAGGACTTCGACCCGTCCTCGTACGAGTTCGTCAACCGCTCGATGAAGAAGAAGGACACGACGCGGTTCGTCGACGACCTCGTGCAGGCGTACGGCGCCCCGACGATCTCGCAGGTGCTCGACGCCTTCAAGGATCTCGGCTTCCGCTACGCGACGCAGGCCGGCATCACGATCTCCAAGAACGACGTGATCGTGCCGCCGACCAAGGAGGAAATCCTCGCGAAGTACGAGGCGCAGGTCGCGGAGATCCAGGACCAGTACGACACGGGCCTGATCACCGAGGAGGAGCGCAAGGAGGCCGTCGTCGCCCAGTGGACCGCTGCGACCGAGGAGGTCGCACAGGCGATGGAGGACCACCTCGACGTCCTCAACCCCATCTACATGATGGCCAACTCGGGCGCCCGCGGCTCGTTCAAGCAGATCCGTCAGTTGGCCGGCATGCGCGGCCTGATGGCGAATCCGAAGGGCGAGATCATCGAGCGGCCGATCCGCGCCAACTTCATGGAGGGGCTGACGGTCCTCGAGTACTTCATCTCGACCCACGGCGCCCGCAAGGGTCTCGCGGACACGGCCCTCCGTACGGCGGACTCCGGCTACCTGACGCGTCGTCTCGTCGACGTCGCGCAGGACGTGATCATCCGTCAGGAGGACTGCGGCACCGAGGAGCACGTCGAGCTGTTCCTGCACAAGGCCGGCGACGAGCCGAACGACAACCTGATCGGCCGCATCGCCGCGCTCGACTTCGGCAGAAGAACGCCGGCCAGAAGAGCGCTGCTGACGGCGGGCCAGGAGATCGGCCGTGCCGACCTGGCGGCGCTGTACGAGGCGCTCGGCGAGGAGAAGGGCATCAAGGTCCCGGTCCGCTCGGTGCTGAAGTGCGAGGCGCCCACGGGCGTGTGCCAGGCGTGCTACGGCCGCTCGATGGCGACCGGCAACCTCGCGCAGATCGGCGACGCGGTCGGCATCATCGCCGCCCAGTCGATCGGCGAGCCCGGCACGCAGCTGACGATGCGGACCTTCCACACCGGCGGCATCGCCGGCGCGGACATCACGCACGGCCTGCCGCGTGTCGTGGAGCTGTTCGAGGCACGCAAGCCGAAGGGCCTTGCGAAGATCGCCGAGGTCGGCGGCACGGCGACGATCGAGGAGACCGAGAAGGCGCTCACCGTCGTCATCACCGACGACGGCGGCGACGAGCACCGCCACGCGTTCCCGCGCCGCACGCGCCTGTTCGTCGAGAACGGCCAGAAGGTCGAGCCGGGCACGCAGCTCAACGAGGGCTCGCTGTACCCGCACGAGCTGCTGGCGATCCGCGGCCGCACGGAGACCGAGCTGTACCTCGTGAGAGAGGTGCAGGAGGTCTACAAGTCGCAGGGCGTGGACATCAACGACAAGCACATCGAGCTGATTGTGCGCCAGATGCTCAAGAAGGTCCGCGTCGACCAGAAGGGCGACACCGACCTGCTGCCGGGCGTCTTCGTCGACCGGCACGAGTACGCCAAGATCAACCAGGTGGTGATCGACAGAGGCGGCGAGCCGGCCCAGGCGGAGGAGATCATCCTCGGCATCACGAAGGCCTCGCTCAACACCGACTCGTTCCTGTCGGCGGCCTCCTTCCAGGAGACGACGAAGGTCCTGACGGACGCGGCGCTCGAGGGCAAGATCGACCGCCTCAACGGCCTCAAGGAGAACGTCATCATCGGCAAGCTGATCCCGGCTGCCACCGGTTTGAAGCGCTACCGGCGGATCGAGATCGAGCCGGCCGAGCCGCTGCCCCGCGGCATTGACGACGTCGGCCTGCTCGACCACGACGACCTCGCGGCCGAGCTGGGCCTGACGGACGGCGAGGGCCTCCAGGGCTTCGGCCCGGGTCTCGAGGCCGACCTCGCCGACCTCGAGGCGATCGGCAACGGCAACGGCGACTCGCACGGCTTCGCCGAGGAGCTCGCCGAGCTCGACGTGCCCGACGAGGGCTCGGACTCCTAGCCCCTCCTGCGCTTTCGACGGTCCGCCTGCCGGCGCACGGCGGGCGGACCGTCTCTAGCGTTCCGCCCGATGTAGTCCACGTCGAGCAGCCTCCTCCCGCTCGCCGCCGGGGCGCCGGGCCCGTCCGCTTCAGCCGCCGAGATCGCCTTGGGATCCCGCCGGCGCTCGTGAGGCCTCGACGCCGTTCCACGAAGTAGCTTTCGCGCGTGCGCGAAGCGCGACACCTCGATCTCGACGCCCATCGTGATGCGCGCGACCTGATCGCGACCACAGTCACGCTGTTCGCGCGGCACGCGCTGCTGTTCTTGCCCGTGACGCTGGGGGTCGTCGCGCCGGTCGTGATCCTCGTCAATGGCGTGTGGGCGGGAGGCTTCGCCGACGGGGGCGGCGGCCACGTCGCCAGGGCGCCGGCGGTCGCGATCACGGTGTTCGGATTCGTGATGCCGGTGCTTGTCACCGCGCTCCACGTCGCGATCGTGCGGGACCTCGGGGAAGGCCGGGTGCCTACCGTCGGACAGGCCTTGCGCGCCGCCGCTCCGCGCTTCCCGCAGGCGATCGCCGCCGTCCTCGTGTACTCGCTGCTCATGCTGGGCGGATTCCTCCTGCTGGTCGTCCCCGGCATCTGGGTCCTCGTTGCCGGCTACTTTGCGACGCAGACGGCTGTCATGGAGCGCTGCGGGCCCCTGGACGCCTTTCGGCGCAGCTCAGAGCTCGTCGACGATCGCTGGTGGCGCACGGCCGGGACGCTGTTGCTTGGCTGGGTCCTGCTGACGATCGCCTCGTATCCGGCGAGGCGGGCGATCAACGCGATCGACGCTGGGGGCGTCTACATCCTGCTCTACACCTTGCTGCAGGTCGTCACGTTGTCGCTGACCGCCCTCTTCGGGACGCTGTTGTACTTCTCCCTGCGGGCGCACAGGGAGCATCCATTTGGCGCCGCTCCGACCCCGACGTTTCTGCCGCCCGTGGCGCCCATGCCAACAGCTCAGCCACCTGCTGATCTGTAAGTCCCACCGCCGGCTCTGTCGTCACGAGCAGCGTCGGCGAGCCGCCGGCCTCTCGCGTCGTCGCCCACGCCTCGCACGCCGGCCCGTGCGCGTCGTCGATCCATGCCAGTGCCCGGCGGCCGCACCACGCGTCGATCGCATCGAGCTTCCAGTGGCCCTGCACGCTGCGCCCGGGACCGGCCGCGCGTTCGAACGTCAGGTGCGGCCACGCCGCGTCGAGACCGAGCGCGGCGGGCAGATACTCGTTCGCCTTCTCCTCCCAACCCGTGCACCAGACCGGCTCGAACGCGTCTGCCAGCCGACGAAGGTGCTCGCCCGCGCTCGCCGAAAGGAAGTGGGCGATGCCGTCCACCATCTCGAAGCGTCCTGCCGGCCGCGCGTGCAGCGGGAAGCCGAACAGCGAGATGACGCCGTCGACGTCGACGAGCAGCAGCGGTCGCTCGTGCGATGGGCGCATGCGCACAGTCTGGCGTCCCGCGCCAACCTTTATCGCTGGCATAGCCCGACCGGTACTCTGTCCCGATCTTGGGGACCTGCTCAAGCGGGCGGACCGTACTGCCGACGAACGTAGTGCGAGACCGCTGACACCGCTCGACGCGGCTCGTTGACCACATGACGATCTATCTCGGCATCCTGCTCGCGCTCGCCTGCGCCTTCACGACGAACCTCGCGTTCCTCTACAAGCACCGCGGTGCGTGCGCGGCGCCCGCCGTCCACGTCCATCATCCGCTCAAATCGGCGCGGAACCTGTTCCGCTCGCGCTGGTTCGCGATCGGCATGCTCGTGGCGGTCGGTGCCTGGGGCCTGCACGTGGGGGCGCTCGCGCTCGCGCCGATGTCGGTCGTGCAGGCGGTCCTCGCCGGCGGCGTCGTGCTGCTCGCGGTGATGGCCGAGCGCATCTTCGGCTTCGCCGTCGGACCGCGCCAGTGGGCGGGGCTCGGCCTCACCGCGCTCGGGCTCGTGCTGCTCGGCGTGACGCTGCCGGCGGTGCACGGCGCGCAGTCGCAGTTCTCGCTGCCGGGCATGATCGCCTTCGAGGCGGGTCTCGTCGCCTTCGGCGCGCTGCTGATCATGGGCAAGCGGATCGGCGCCCCCGACCACCACCACGGCGTGATGCTCGGCGCCGCCGCCGGCATCCTGTTCGGCGTCTCCGACGTCTCGATCAAGGCGATCACCGGCCTCGCCGGCGAACACGGCCTCTTCGGCGCGCTGCTGAGCCCTTGGACGCTTGTCGCATTGGCCGCTTCGATCGCTGCCTTCTACACCTCTGCAAAGGGGTTGCAAGAGGGCGACGCGGTCCCGGTGATCGCCCTCACGGGCACCGCCGCCAATGTCGCCGGGATCGCCGGCGGCATCATCGTCTTCGGCGATCCGCTGCCGGGCACGGCGCTCGGCATCGTGTTGCAAGGCCTCGCCTTCGCACTCGTCGTCGCCGCCGCCGCGCTCACGCCCGCACCCGTGCGTGCCGTCGGGGCGCCGGCCGCAGCGCGCTGAGCTGTACACCTCGTACAAGCGCTGAGCCTCTCCTCTGCCCGCCGGATGGTTGCTCCGCGGCATCGGCGGGGAGTACCGTTGTACGTCGAGGCGCATACGGACGAGGAGACACGCGATGGCGACCACGGGGCAGCCGAGCAGCGGCGCCACGGCCACGCTGCAGGACCTGGCGAAGCGGCATCTGTGGATGCACTTCACGCGGATGGGGGCCTACACCGACTCCGACGTTCCGATCATCGTCAGAGGCGACGGATGCTACGTCTGGGACGAGCACGGCAACCGCTACCTCGATGGGCTCTCCTCGCTGTTCTGCTCCAACCTGGGGCACGGTCGCGCCGACATCGCTCGCGCAGGCGCCGAGCAGGCCGAGCGGATCGACTACTTCTCGACCTGGTCCTACGCGCATCCACCCGCGATTGAGTTGGCCGCGAAGATCGCTTCCCTCGCACCGGGGGATCTCAACCGCGTGTTCTTCACGACCGGCGGCAGCGAGGCGGTCGAGTCGGCGCTGAAGCTCGCCCGCAGCTACCACAAGCAGACGGGCAACCCGAACAAGACGAAGGTCGTCGCCCGCGAGATCGCGTACCACGGCACCTCGCTCGGTGCACTCTCCGCGACCGGGATCCCGGCGCTGCGCACCCCGTTCGAGCCGCTCACGCCCGGCGGCGTGCACGTCCCCAACACGAACGTCTATCGCCTCCCGGACGAATTCGACCCGATGCGACTCGCGGAGGCGGTGCGCGACCGGATCCTGTTCGAGGGGCCGGAGACCGTCGCTGCCGTGATCATGGAGCCGGTCCAGAACGCCGGCGGCTGCTTCACGCCGCCTGACGGCTACTTCCAGCGGGTTCGCGAGATCTGCGACGAGCTCGACGTGCTGATGATCTCCGATGAGGTGATCTGCTCGTGGGGCCGCCTTGGCACCTGGTTCGGCGCACAGCGCTACGACTACGAGCCCGACATCATCACGACCGCGAAGGGCATCACCGGCGCGATCGCCCCGCTCGGCGCCATGATCGTCTCCGACCGCGTTGCCGAGCCGTTCATGCACGGCGCCGAGACGTTCCTGCACGGCTTCACGTTCGCCGGCCATCCGATCTCGACGACGGTCGCGCTCGCCGCGATCGACGCCTATGAGCGGGAGGAGGTCCTCGAGCATGTGCGCGCGAACGAGGCGCCGTTCCGCGCCATGCTCGAGTCGCTGCGCGACATCCCGATCGTTGGCGACGTGCGCGGCGCCGGCTACTTCCACGCGATCGAGTTGGTCAAGGACCGCGACACGAAGGAGACGTTCGACGACGAAGAGGCCGAGACGCTGCTGCGCGGCTTCCTGTCGGGCGAGCTGTTCCGACGCGGCCTGATCTGCCGTGCCGACGACCGCGGCGACCCGGTGGTCCAGCTCTCCCCGCCGCTGATCGCGGGACCGCAGCAGTTCGAGGAGATCGAGACGGTCCTGCGGCCGGTGCTGGAGGAGGCGACGCAACGCATGCATGTGCGCGGCGGCGCCGAGCGCGTGGGAGTCCGGAGAACCTGATGCGAGCGGGGAGGCGCGCATGCTGACCGTGAGAGAGCTGGTGCTCAGTCTGGATCTGCGCCTGCTCGCCGGCGAGCCGGGCCTCGAGGCCCCGGTCCGCTGGGTGCACATCTCCGAGCTCGAGGATCCGACGCCGTGGATGTCGGGTGGCGAGTTGCTGCTGACGACGGGCTTGCAGCTCGACACCCCGAAGCGTCAGCGCGCATTTGTCGACCGGCTCGCCGACCATCAACTGGCCGGTCTGGGCTTCGGGACCGGGTTCTCGCACAGAGCAGTGCCGGACGCGATCGTCGCGGCCGCACAGGAGCGCGCCCTGCCGCTCGTCGAAGTGCCGTACGAGGTGCCCTTCATCGCCGTCACGGAGGCGGCTTTCAGCCGGCTCGTCAACGAGCAGTACGCGGTGCTGCGCCGCGCGATCGCCGCCCACGAGCGGCTCGAGCGAATCGTGCTCGCCGAGCGCGGCCTCGACGCCGTGGTGGCCGCGCTCGCAACGCTGATCGGCGGCACGGTGCTGGCCTACGACGCGCGCGGGTCGCTGCTCGTGCGGCGCGCCTTTCGTCACGAGCTCGCCGAGGACGCGCTCGCCGAGCTCGGCGCCGAGCTGGCCACGCGTGCGCGTGCCGGCGAGCGCCAGAGCTTTGCGCCGAGCGTCGCATCGCTGGCCGGCCGCGCCCTCGTGCTGCCGGTTCGGGCCAGCGGCGCCCGCGAGCTGGGCGAGACGGAAGGCGGCGCGCCGCTGCAAGCGTGGCTCGTGGCCGTGAAGGATGAGGACGGCTTCTCTGAGCTTGACCGCCTCACGCTCCATCAGGCCGTGACGATCGTCGCGCTCGAGCTGCTGCGGCGGCGGATCGCCGAGGACACCGAGCGGCGGTTGGCCGGCGATGTGCTGAACGCGATCGTCAGCGGCGACCTGGTCGGTCCCGAGCTCGTGCGCCGGCTTGAGCCGTTCGGCCTCGCCGAACAGGTGGGCGCAATCGTGCTGGCCGCGCCACGCCCCGGCGGGGCGGCGCTGGGCGACGCCGAAGCGGCGCTCGCGACGGCGCTGCGGGGGGAGGCGACGCAGGGGCTGGTGGCGCGCTCAGAAGGACTGGCATGCGCGCTGGTGTCGGGATCGGACGAGGAGGAGCTGTTCGCGCTGGCCGAGCGGATTGGTGGGCGCGTCGCGCGTGCGCTCGACGCGCGCGTGCGCCTCGGCGCGGGTCGCGCGGTCACGGGCGCGCAGGCGCGTCGCTCGTTCCACGAGGCGCGTTGTGCGCTGGAGGCGCGCGCCCTCGCGGCGCTGGACGGTGGGGGACCCGACGGCAATGGCAACGGCCACAGCGCCAACGAGCCAGTCGGCGCGACGGTCGCCACCTATCGCGATCTCGGCTCCTTCCAGCTGCTGCTGGCGCTGCAGGACGACGATGCGCTGCGCCTCTTCTGCGACTCGATTCTCGCGCCGATCGAGCAGAGCGAGGGGGCCTACGGCGGCGAGTTGATGCGATCGCTGGAGGCGTTCATCGAGGAGAACGGCCAGTGGGAGCGCGCGGCGAAGCGCCTCTACTGTCACCGCCACACGCTTCGCTATCGCATGCGCCGCGTCGAGGAACTGACGGGCCGCAGCCTCGCCAACGCGCGCGACCGCATCGAGTTCTGGCTCGCGCTGCGCGGGCGCGAGTTGGTGCACTGAACGCGCGCGCCGGCGGTGCCCAACGCCTGCGGGCGCCGCGACCCGCCGACCGCTGCTACGATCTCGCGCCACATGCCTACGACCAGCCAGCTCGTCCGCAAGGGACGCAAGACGCCGAAGAAGAAGCTCGCCACTCCGGGCCTGAAGTCCGGCAAGGGGCGCAAGAAGAAGGTCGCTGCCCCGCAGCGCCGCGGCGTCTGCACGCGCGTCTACACCACCACGCCCAAGAAGCCGAACTCTGCGCTCCGCAAGGTCGCCCGCGTCCGGCTCACGCACGGCATGGAGGTCACGGTCTACATCCCGGGCGAGGGGCACAACCTGCAAGAGCACTCCGTCGTGCTCGTGCGCGGCGGTCGCGTCAAGGACCTGCCGGGCGTGCGCTACAAGGTCGTGCGCGGGACGCTCGACGCCGCCGGCGTCAGCGACCGCAAGAAGGCCCGCTCTCAGTACGGCGTGAAGGCCAAGTAATGCCGCGCCGCGCTGCAGCCTCCATCCGGACGATCGAGCCGGACGCCATCCACCGCTCGCGCCTGGTTCAGCAGGTCGTCAATCGCGTGATGCTCGACGGCAAGAAGTCGACCGCCGAGCGGATCGTCTACGACGCGCTCGCGATCATCGGCGAGCGCACCGGCAAGGACCCGATCGAGCAGCTTGAGACGTCAATCAGAGCGCTCACGCCGCAGCTCGAGGTCCGCTCCCGCCGCGTCGGCGGCGCGACCTACCAGGTGCCCGTCGAGGTGCCGGCACGTCGCTCCCGCACGCTCGCCGTCCGCTGGCTCGTGCAGTTCGCGCGCCAGCGTCGCGAGAAGACGATGGCGCAGCGGCTCGCGAACGAGCTGCTCGACGCGCAGTCCCAGCAGGGCGCCGCGTACAAGCGCAAGGACGACATCTACCGCATGGCGCAGGCCAACAAGGCGTTCGCCCACTACCGCTGGTAGTCGTCCCCGAAGCCTGGATCGCACCGCTTGGAGCGCCGCCTAAGAGCGGCGCTTCGTCGTTTTCCGACCGCATCGTGCAGGCTGCGGTGCAGCGGGCGAAATCGCACCATGGTCGGCCGATCCGTCCGCAGTTCCTCTGCTATATTCCCTCGCCGCCTCCGGGAAGTGCGCGCCTGCTTGCGCACTTGCCGCAACGGAGGTCACGAGCCATGGAGACTTCCACTCGATAACTCGCGAGCCCCGGGACGACATTCCACGTCACGACCGGGCCCACTGGGCCCGTTTTTGTGCCCGCCTCGCACCACCGCCCGCAGACGAAGAGACGAACTCACAGATGCCCCGCAGATACGCCCTCGACAGAACCCGCAACATCGGGATCATGGCTCACATCGACGCCGGTAAGACGACGACGACCGAGCGCATCCTCTTCTACACCGGGCGCACCCACAAGCTGGGCGAGGTCCACGAGGGCGCGGCGACGATGGACTGGATGGAGCAGGAGCAGGAGCGCGGCATCACGATCACGTCGGCCGCGACCGCCTGCGAGTGGAACGGGCACCGCATCAACATCATCGACACGCCGGGCCACGTCGACTTCACCGTCGAGGTCGAGCGCTCGCTGCGCGTGCTCGACGGCTCCGTCGCCCTCTTCGACTCCGTCGCCGGCGTCGAGCCGCAGTCCGAGAACGTCTGGCGCCAGGCCGACAAGTACGGCGTTCCGCGCATCGCCTACATCAACAAGATGGACCGCATCGGCGCGGACTTCCAGCGCGGCGTCCAGACGATGATCGACCGCCTCGGCGCGCATCCGGTCCCGATCCAGCTGCCGATCGGCGCGGAGTCGGACCTGCGCGGGATCATCGACCTCGTCGAGAACCACGCGATCATCTACAAGGACGACCTCGGCAAGGAGCAGGAGGTCGTCGAGATCCCGGCCGACCTCACCGACGAGGCCGCCGCTGCCCGCGAGCACATGCTCGAGGAGCTCTCGCATTACGACGACGAGCTCGTCGAGCTGATCCTCGAGGAGGCCGAAATCCCGGCCGAGCGCATCAAGGCCGCGATCCGCAAGGCGACGCTCGAGCTCAAGCTGACGCCCGTCCTGTGCGGCTCGTCGTTCAAGAACAAGGGCGTGCAGCCGCTGCTCGACGCGATCATCGACTACCTGCCATCGCCGCTTGACGTGCCGGCGGTCGAGGGCATCGAGCCGGTCAAGGGCGACGATGAGGGTCGCACGGCGACACGCGACGCCTCCGACGACGCCCCCTTCTCGGCGCTCGCCTTCAAGATCGCCGCCGACCCCTACGTCGGCAAGCTCACCTACTTCCGCGTCTACTCGGGCAAGCTCGAGGCGGGCGCGCGCGTCTTGAACGTGTCAACAGGTCGCACCGAGCGCGTCGGGCGCATCCTCGAGATGCACGCGAACGAACGTGTCGACCTCGAGGACGTCTCGGCTGGCGACATCGCCGCCGCCGTGGGCATCAAGCAGGTCGTCACCGGTGACACGCTGTGCGCGCCGGACAGACCGATCAAGCTCGAGACGATCGAGTTCCCGGAGCCGGTCATCAAGGTCGCGATCGAGCCGAAGACGAAGGTCGACCAGGAGAAGATGTCGGTCGCGCTCGGCCGTCTCGCCGAGGAGGACCCGACGTTCCAGGTCCGCACGAACGAGGAGACCGGCCAGACCGAGATCTCCGGCATGGGCGAGCTGCACCTCGAGGTGCTCGTCGACCGCATGCTGCGCGAGTTCAAGGTCGAGGCGAACGTCGGCCGGCCGCAGGTCTCCTACCGCGAGACGATCCGCAGCAAGGCTGAGAGAGTCGAGGGTCGCTTCGTGCGTCAGACCGGCGGCTCGGGCCAGTACGGCATCGTCTACATCGACATCGAGCCGGCGCCCGGCGAGGGCTTCGACTTCGTCAACAGAATCAAGGGCGGCGCGATCCCGTCCGAGTTCATCCCGGCGGTCGAGAAGGGCGTCGAGGAGGCGCTCGACACGGGCGTCAAGGCGGGCTATCCGATGGTCGACGTCAGAGTCACGCTCGTGGACGGCAAGTACCACGACACCGACTCGTCGGAAATCGCCTTCAAGGTCGCCGGCTCGCTGGCCTTCAAGGAGGCGGCGCGCCGCGCGAAGCCGGTTCTGCTTGAGCCGGTCTTCGCCGTCGAGGTCGTCACGCCCGAGGAGTTCATGGGCGACGTCATCGGTGACCTCAACCGCCGCCGCGGCCGGGTGCACGGCATGGAAGCGCGCGGCAACGCTCAGGTCGTGACGGGATCCGTCCCGCTGTCGGAGATGTTCGGCTACGCGACCGACCTGCGCTCCAACACGCAGGGGCGTGCGACGTACACGATGGTGTTCGAGGGCTACGAAGAGGTGCCGCCGAACATCGCCGAGAAGGTCGTCGAGTCCCGTTCGGGAGGCGAGCAGGCCGCCTGAGCAGGGAATTCGCCCCGCCGCGTCGTTGAATCGGCGCGAGCGCGGCGGTTGAGATAGATTTCCGAGGTTCGCCCGGCGAGGCGAGCCACACCCGACTTCACAAGGAGCGAACCCAAAGTGGCGAAGGAGAAGTTCGAGCGCGACAAGCCGCACGTCAACGTCGGCACCATCGGTCACATCGACCATGGCAAGACGACGCTGACTGCTGCCATCACGACGGTGCTGGCGGAGAAGATGGGCGGCGAGGCCCGGAGCTTCGAAGAGATCGACAACGCTCCGGAGGAGAAGGAGCGCGGGATCACGATCGCCACCTCGCACGTCGAGTACCAGACGGAGAACCGGCACTACGCCCACGTCGACTGCCCGGGCCACGCCGACTACGTCAAGAACATGATCACCGGCGCCGCGCAGATGGACGGCGCGATCCTGGTCGTGTCCGCCGCCGACGGCCCCATGCCGCAGACACGCGAGCACATCCTGCTCGCCCGCCAGGTCGGCGTGCCCTACATCGTCGTGTTCCTCAACAAGGCCGACATGGTCGACGACCCCGAGCTCCTCGAGCTCGTCGAGGTCGAGGTTCGCGACCTGCTCTCCGAGTACGACTTCCCCGGCGACGACATCCCGTTCATCACGGGTTCGGCGCTGAAGGCGCTCGAGGGCGACGAGGAGTACAAGCAGAAGATCATCGAGCTTGCCGAGGCGCTCGACACGTACATCCCGGAGCCCACGCGCGAGCTCGACAAGCCGTTCCTGATGCCGGTCGAGGACGTCTTCTCGATCACGGGCCGCGGCACCGTCGCGACCGGGCGCATCGAGCAGGGCATCGTCAGAACGGGCGACACCGTCGAGATCGTCGGCATCAAGGAGACGACGAACACGGTCGTCACCGGTGTCGAGATGTTCCGCAAGATCCTCGACGAGGGTCGCGCGGGCGACAACGTCGGCTGCCTCCTGCGCGGCACCAAGCGCGAGGAGATCGAGCGTGGGCAGGTCCTCTGCAGACCGGGCTCGATCACGCCGCACACCAAGTACAAGGCTGAGGTCTACGTCCTCAAGAAGGAGGAGGGCGGCCGTCACACGCCGTTCTTCACCGGCTACCGCCCGCAGTTCTACTTCCGCACGACGGACGTGACGGGTGTGGCGAACCTCCCGGAGGGGACAGAGATGGTCATGCCGGGCGACAACGTCCAGATGGAGATCGAGCTGATCCAGCCGATCGCGATGGACGCCGGCCTCCGCTTCGCGATCCGCGAGGGTGGCCGCACGGTCGGCTCCGGCGTGGTGACCGAGGTCATCGAGTAGGACCGTAGTTTTCGGCGGCGGGCTGAGCCCGCCGCCATCACGAAGTCAAGCGATACGACGCAGGGGCGGGTCCCGCAGCACACCCGGGGACTCGCCTCACGCACGCAGAGAACCAGTCAACACGACACACCAGACACCGGACGGAAAGAACCAAAGGCTCCCGTGGCAACCCTGGCCCAGAACAAGATCCGCATTCGCCTCAAGTCCTACGATCACTCCGCGATCGAGACGGCGGCGAGAGAGATCGTCGAGACGGCGACTCGCACCGGCGCGACCGTGTCCGGGCCCGTGCCGCTTCCGACCGAGAAGAACGTCTACTGCGTGATCCGCTCGCCCTTCAAGGACAAGGACTCGCGCGAGCACTTCGAGATCCGCACGCACAAGCGGCTGATCGACATCCACCAGCCGACTCCGAAGACCGTCGACTCGCTTCAGCGGCTCGACCATCTGCCCGCCGGCGTCGACATCGAGATCCGGTTGGCGTCCTAGTCATGGCTGCGATCCTCGCCAAGAAGCTCGGGATGACCCAGCGCTTCCTCGACGACGGCCGCGTCGAGCGCGTCACCGTGCTCGAGGCCGGTCCCTGCCCGGTCACCGGCATTCGCACGTTCGACCGCGACGGCTACGAGGCCGTGCAGCTCGCGTTCGGCGCCTGCCGCGAGAAGCACCTGACGAAGGCCGAGCTCGGCCACCTCAAGAAGGCCGACGCCGCCGCCCACCGCCACCTCGTCGAGTTCCGCGACGAGGCCGGCGAGCTGCAGGTCGGCGAGACCGTCACCGTCGAGGCGTTCGAGGCCGGACAGAAGGTCAAGATCTCCGGCAGATCGAAGGGCAAGGGCTTCCAGGGCACGATCAAGCGGCACAGATTCGCCGCCGGCCCGAAGTCGCACGGCTCGCACAACGTGCGCGCGCCGGGATCGATCGGCGCCTCGGCCTGGCCGGCGCGCGTGATGAAGGGCATCCGCGGCCCGGGCCAGATGGGCAGCAAGCGCATCACCCAGAAGGGGCTCGAGATCGTCGAGGTCATCGCGAAGGACAACCTGATGCTCGTCCGCGGCGCCGTTCCGGGGCCGAAGGGCGGCACGGTGGAGGTGCGCACGGATGCCTAGGGGTGCTGGAGCCGGCCAGGTGGCCGGCGGAAGCGGGTCCCCGCGCCGGGTCCCGAAGCTGGGCGGCGGCGACGTCGCCCTCGACGATGCGGTCTTCACGGCCACGTTCAACGGTCCGCTCGTGCACGAGGTCGTGCGCGCGGAGCTGAACGCGCTGCGCCAGGGCACCGCCGCGACCAAGACGCGCGGCAACGTCAGCGGCGGCGGCGCGAAGCCGTGGCGCCAGAAGGGCACTGGCCGCGCCCGCGCCGGCTCCTCGCGCTCGCCGGTGTGGAAGGGCGGCGGCACGGTCTTCGGCCCGAGCCCGCGTCACTACACCTTCAAGGTCAACCGCAAGGCGCGCCGCGCCGCGCTGCGCAGCGCGCTGTCGCTGCACGCCGATCGCGGGTCGATCGCTGTCTTCGACGGTACGGGCTTCGACGCGCCGTCGACCAGACAGGCCGCGCAGCTGCTCACCGACTGGGGACAGCCGCTCGCGACGCTCGTGCTGCTCGACGCGGAGGAGTCCAACGCCGGTCTCTCGTTCCGCAACATGTGGCGTGTGATGGCGATGCCGGTCGAGGACGCGGGCGTCGCCGACATCGTCGGCGCCGCATCGCTGCTGATCTCGGAGGCGGCGCTGGAGCAGCTCACGGCGCGCGCGAATGGCGACAAGGTCGCAGAGGAGGTCGCGGCGTAGCCATGGACGCGAGCCAGGTCATCATCCGCCCGGTCGTCTCGGAGAAGTCCTTCGTGCAGGCCGAGATCGGGAAGTACACGTTCCGTGTCCACGCGGACGCGCACAAGACGCAGATCCGGCAGGCGGTCGAGCAGCTCTTCGAGGTGAGAGTGCGCGACGTCCGCACGGTGTCGGTCAAGAGCAAGCCGAAGCGCCGCGGCACCTACGCCGGCCGCACGCGCACGTGGAAGAAGGCGATCGTGCAGCTCGCGCCGGGCGACACGATCCCGATCTTCCAGGGCCTGGAGGGGACTGAGTAATGCCGATCCGCAAGCCGAAGCCGACTAGCCCCGGACGGCGCTTCGTCACGTATCCCGACTTTGCCGAGATCACGCGCAGCGAGCCGGAGAAGTCGCTCGTCGAGGGCCTGACCAAGTCCGGCGGCCGCAACGCGCGCGGGCGCAAGACCGCCCGCCATCGCGGCGGCGGCGCCAAGCGCCTCTACCGGCGCATCGACTTCAAGCGCCGCAAGGACGGCGTGCCGGCGAAGGTCGCGCATATCGAGTACGACCCGAACCGCTCGGCGTACATCGCGCTGCTGCATTACGTCGACGGCGAGAAGCGCTACATCCTCGCGCCGAACAGACTGACCGTCGGGATGACGGTGCAGAGTGGCCCGGACGCGGACATCCGCGTAGGCAACTGCCTTCCGCTGGACAACATCCCGGCCGGTACCGTCGTCCACAACGTGGAGTTGACGCCTGGTCGCGGCGGCCAGATGGGCCGGTCCGCCGGCACCGGCATCCAGCTGCTCGCAAAGGACCAGGGGATGGCGACGCTGCGCCTGCCCTCCGGCGAGATGCGCATGGTCCGCGGCGAGTGTCGCGCCACGATCGGCACGATCGGCAACGCGGACCATCAGAACGTCAAGATTGGCAAGGCGGGCCGCAAGCGCCACCTCGGCGTGCGTCCGCAGACGCGCGGAACCGCCATGAACCCGGTCGACCACCCGCACGGCGGCGGCGAGGGTTCGACGACGCCCGGCCGTCACCCGGTGACGCCGTGGGGCGTGCCCACGTTGGGGTACCGCACGCGCAAGAAGGGCAAGGCATCCGACCGCTACATCGTCCGCGGCCGCCGTCGCGGGAAGAAGCGCTGAGGGACTGAGTAGATGAGCCGCTCGAGCAAGAAAGGCCCGTTCGTCGAAGAGCGCCTGATGGTGCGAATCGAGAGAATGAACGCGGCCAACACGAAGCAGATGATCAAGACCTGGTCGCGGACCTCGACGATCTTTCCGGAGATGGTCGGTCACACGATCGCCGTCCACGACGGGCGCAGACACGTGCCGGTCTTTATCAGCGAGTCGATGGTTGGACACAAGCTCGGCGAGTTCGCGCCGACGCGCCTGTACCGCGGCCACGCCCAGACCGGCAAGCGCCGCTAGCACGAGAACTTGAATGGCTGACGAGACGGACAGAACCGAGAGAACCGACCCCGAGGCGAACGCCCCGGAGGCCGAGGCCGCCGCGAGCAGAGCCGCTTCGAGAAGAGCTGCGGCGAGAAGAGCTGCTGCTAGAAGAGCGGACGCGAGAGCGAGAAGAGCGCCGAGAGCGAGAGCCGCCGACGACGCGCCGGCCGAGGCGCCTGCTGCAAGAAGAGCGGCCGCGAGAAGAGCCGCTTCCCGCAGAGCCGCGCCCGCCGACGACGGCGCGACCGGCCCGGTGCTCGTGCGCGCGCAGGCCAAGTACGTGCGCAGCTCGGCCCGCAAGGCGCGCCTGGTGTGCGACCACATCCGCGGCAAGTCAGTCGAGGAGGCGCGCGCGATTCTTGCGTTCACGCCCCGAGCGGTTGCGCGCGACTGGAGCAAGGTGCTCGAGTCGGCGATCGCCAACGCCGAGCACAACAACGAGCTCGACCTCGAGGATCTGTTCGTCAAGGCGGCGCATGCCGACGAAGGGCCGACCTTGAAGCGGTTCCGGCCGCGCGCGATGGGCCGCGCGACGCCGATCCGCAAGCGCACCAGCCACCTGACGATCCTGCTCGCCCCGAAGGAGTAACGACAGCATGGGACAAAAGGTTCATCCCGAGTCGCTCCGCGTGGGCTACATCCACGACTGGAAGTCGAACTGGTTCAACGAGAAGCAGTTCGCCGACTACCTGCACGAGGACGTCCAGATCCGCAGACACATCATCGGGCGGCTCTCGCACGCGGGCCTGTCGGACATCACGATCCGCAAGAACGCGAACGAGGTGGAGGTCAACATCCACACGGCGCGTCCGGGCATCGTGATCGGGAAGTCCGGCTCGGAGGTCGACGCGCTGCGCCGTGATCTGCACAAGATCACGAACAAGCAGGTCAAGGTCAACATCCTCGAGATCAAGCGCCCGGAGCTCGACGCGCGCCTCGTCGCGCAGTCGATCGCCGAGCAGCTGCAGAACCGCGTCGCCTTCCGTCGCGCGATGAAGCGCGCGCTCACGAGCGCGATGCGCTCGGGCGCGAAGGGCGTCAAGGTCCAGGTCTCCGGTCGCCTCGGCGGCGCCGAGATGGCGCGCACTGAGGGCTACTCGGACGGGCGCGTGCCGCTGCACACGTTGCGTGCGGACATCGACTATGGGTTCCACGAGGCGAGAACGACGTTCGGCCGCATCGGCGTCAAGTGCTGGATCAACAAGGGCGAGATCATGCCCGAGGGCTACACCGGCGCTGACCTGACGCAGATGGATGAGCCGCCCGCCCAGCCCGATCGCGGTCGCCGCGGCGAGCGCGGTGACGGTCGTGGCCGCGGTGGTCGTGGCGGCGGTCCCGGCGGCGGTGGTCGCGGTGGTCGCGGCGGCGGTCCCGGCGGCGGTCGCGGTCCGGGCGGACCCGGTGGCCGCGGTGGTCGCGGCGGCGGTCCGGGCGGTCCCGGTCGCGGTGGCCCGGGCGGTCGTGGCGGCGGTCCGGGCGGTCCCGGCGGTCGCGGCGGCAACGGCGGCGGCGGCGGACGTGGTCCGGGTGGCCCGGGCGGCGGTCGCGGCGGCTCGGGCGGTGGCGGTTTCCGCAGTGGTCCCCGTGCTCCCGAGGTGACGCGCTAAATGCTTTCTCCCAAGCGTGTGAAGTTCCGCAAGCAGCACCGCGGCCGGCGCCGCGGGCTCTCGCGCGGACAAGTCAAGGTCCAGTTCGGCGAGTACGGCCTCAAGGCGCTCGACGAGGGCTGGCTGACGAACCGCCAGATCGAGGCGGCACGTATCGCGATGACCCGCAAGATCAAGCGTGGCGGCAAGGTCTGGATAAACGTGTATCCGGACAAGCCGTACACGAAGAAGCCGGCCGAGACGCGCATGGGCTCCGGCAAGGGCTCGCCCGAAGGCTGGGTCGCAGTCGTGAAGCCCGGCCGCGTGATGTTCGAGCTTGCGGGCGTGCCGGAGCCGCTGGCGCGCGAGGCGATGCGCCTCGCCGGGCACAAGCTCCCGGTCAAGACGAGATTCGTCATGCGGGAGGACGGCTGATGGCGACGAAGGCGATCGAACTGCGCGACATGGATGACGCCGTCCTGGTCGAGCACCTGCGCACCACACGGCGCGAGCTGTTCGGGTTGCGCTTCCAGCACGCCACCGGCGAGCTGGAGAACACCTCCCGCCTGCGTGAGGCGAAGCGCGACGTGGCACGTGCGCTGACCGTCCTGCGCGAGCGGGGAGTCGATGTCAACAAGGAACTGAGCCGGTAAGCGATGGCCGACGAAGAGCAGAACGAGAACGTCGAGGAGACGACCGCGACCCCTTCGGGGCCGGCTGAGGCCGAGGCTGCCGCAGAGGCCGTCGAGGCCGAGGCGCCCGCGGGCACTGAGGATGACAAGACGGCCGCGCCGGCCGCCGCGTCTGAGAGCCCGAAGGAGCAGCGCCGCCAGGCGCGCGCCGCGAAGGTCGCTGCTGCGGCCGGGTCGCGCCCGTCGCGCACGCCGGAGGAGCGTCAGGCCGAGCGCGACGTCGCCCGCAAGGCACGCGCCGCCGCTCGCAGAGTCCGCCGCGGCAAGGAGCGCGAGAAGGCGAAGGCGACGCGCGCGGCTGCGCCCGGCGAGGCGACGCCTCCGCGCGAGCACGGCGAGGGCCGCCAGAAGGTGCGCCAGGGCGTCGTCATCTCCGACAAGGCCGACAAGACGATCACCGTGCGCATCGACACTGCGCGGCAGCACCGCCGGTACCACAAGATCGTCCGCAGCTCGACCACGCTGCATGCCCATGACGAGCGCAACGACGCGCACGTCGGCGACACCGTGGTCGTGCGCGAGTCGCGCCCGCTCTCGCGCCTCAAGCGCTGGCGGCTCGTCGAGGTCGTGGAGCGCGCCCGATGATCCAGAACGAGACGCGCCTCAAGGTCGCCGACAACACCGGCGCCCGGGAGATCCTCTGCATCCGCGTGCGCGGCGGTTCGCGTCGGCGCTACGCCGGCGTCGGCGACGTGATCGTCGCGACCGTCAAGCAGGCCGCACCGCAGGGCTCGGTCAGAAAGGGCGAGGTCGTGACGGCCGTTGTCGTGCGCACGAAGAAGGCGTACGGCCGCGAGGACGGCACGTACATCGGCTTCGACGAGAACGCTGCGGTGATCATCGACGCGCAGAACAACCCGCGCGGCACGCGTATCTTCGGCCCGGTCGCGCGCGAGCTGCGCGAGCGCAACTTCATGAAGATCGTCTCGCTCGCCCCGGAGGTGCTCTGACATGCCCGCGCGCATTCGCAGAGACGACGAGGTGATGGTGATTGCCGGCAAGGACCGTGGCAAGACCGGGCGCGTCCTGCGCGTCGATCCCGCCAAGCAGAAGGTCTTCGTCGAGGGCCTCAACATCGTCAAGCGCCACCAGCGCCCGACGCCCGGCCGGCCCGACGCCGAGGTCGGCGTGATCGAGCGCCCGGGCCCCATCCACCTGTCCAACGTGATGCTGCTCGACCCCAAGGACAACAAGCCGACGCGCGTCGGCATCGAGGTCCGCGAGGGTAGACGCTTCCGCATCGCCCGCCGCTCCGGCACATCGATCGATTGATTCCATGCCTGCACGACTGAAGACCAAGTACGCCGACGAGATCCGTCCCGCGCTGATTGAGCGCTTCGGCTACTCGACGCCGATGCAAGCGCCGAAGATCCAGAAGATCACCGTCAACATGGGCGTGGGCGACGCAAAGCAGGACTCGAGACTGCTGCAAGAGGCGACCACGCAGCTTGCCCGCATCACGGGCCAGCAGCCGAACCTGCGCAGAGCGCGCAAGTCGATCGCCAACTTCAAGCTGCGCGAAGGGATGGCCGTCGGCGTCAGCGTCACGCTGCGCGGCGAGCGCGCCTACGAGTTCCTCGACCGCCTGCTGTCGATCGCGATCCCGCGGATCCGCGACTTCCGCGGTCTGAGCCCGCGCTCGTTCGACGGTCGCGGGAACTACAACATGGGCGTCAAGGAGCAGATCATCTTCCCCGAGATCGACTACGACAAGGTCGACCAGGTCCGGGGGCTCGACATCGCGATCACCACCACTGCGAGAAGCGACGAGGAGTCGTTCGCGCTGCTGGAGATGTTCGGGATGCCGTTTTCGAGAGATCGTCGCGGCGCGCCCGGCGCGGCGGCGAACGGAAATTCGTAAAGGAACCGCTATGGCCAAGACCTCATTGCGTGTCCGCCAGCAGCGGACCCCCAAGTTCAGAACCCGCGGGTACACGCGCTGCCGCCGCTGCGGCCGGCCGCGCTCGGTGTTCCGCAAGTTCGGGCTGTGCCGCATCTGCCTGCGCGAGCTGGCGCACAACGGCTACATCCCGGGCATGACGAAGAGCAGCTGGTGACCGCATGTCGATGACGGACCCGATCGCCGACTTTCTCACGCGCGTGCGCAACGGTGCGCACGCGTCGAAGGACGTCGTCGAGATCCCTTCCTCCAAGCTCAAGAAGGAGCTGGCCCGCATCCTCAAGGAGCAGGGCTACATCGACGGCTTCGACATCGAGGCGCCGAACGCCGAGCACCCCGGCGAGGTCATCAAGGTCAAGCTCAAGTACTCCGGCAACCGCAAGCCGGTGATCCAGGGCATCCAGCGGGTGTCCCGGCCCGGCCAGCGGACATATGTCGACCACGCCCACATCCCGAAGATCCAGGGTGGGCTCGGCACCGCGATCATCTCGACGTCCCATGGCGTCATGACCGGCCACGAGGCGCGCAGAGCGGGCCTCGGCGGCGAGGTCGTGGCGAAGGTGTGGTGAGGCAGGCATGAGTCGTATTGGCCGCAAGCCCATCCCCGTCCCCGCCGGCGTCAGCGTCGCGATCGAGCCCGAGCGCGTCACCGTCAACGGCCCGCGCGGCGAGCTCTCCGAGCGCATCCACCGCGACATCACGGTCGCGCAGGAGGGCGAGGAGCTCGTCGTCACCCGCCCGACCGACCGCGGCGAGCACCGTGCGCTGCACGGCCTCACGCGCTCGCTCGTGGCGAACATGGTGGAGGGCGTGACATCAGGCTTCGAGAAGCGCCTCGAGATCCAGGGCGTCGGGTACCGCGCGCAGCTCAAGGGCAAGGACCTGGAGCTGGCGCTCGGCTACTCACATCCGGTGCCGATCAGAGCGCCGGACGGGATCGAGTTCGAGGTGCCGCAGCCGACGCGCATCGTCGTCAGAGGCATCTCCAAGCAACTCGTCGGCGAGACCGCCGCCAACATTCGCAAGCAGCGCAAGCCGGAGCCGTACAAGGGCAAGGGCATTCGCTACGAGGGCGAGTACGTCGCCCGGAAGGTCGGGAAGCGCGCATGACCGTTCTCACTGCTCCTGCACGGCGCCTCAAGCGTCGTCGGCGCGTTCGCGCCAAGATTCACGGCACCGCCGAGCGGCCCCGCATCTCGGTGTTCCGCTCGAACCGCGGGATCAGCGCTCAGCTGATCGATGACGACGCCGGGCGCACGCTCGCCGCGGTCAACTGGACCGAGGCGGAGCTGCACGGCCTGTCGCGCGCCGATCAGCCGAAGCGCGTCGGCGAGCTGCTCGCCGAGCGCGCGAAGGCGGCTGGCGTCAGCGAGGCCGTCTTCGATCGCGGCGGCTACCAGTACCACGGCCGCGTGAAGGCCCTCGCCGAGGGCGCCCGCGAGGGCGGCCTCGCCTTCTAACCACTGACCGACCAGCTTCGAACCGCTACCCTCAGGAACTTCATGGCACTCGGACCCGACCGATCTGTATCCGCCGCCGGCCTCGACCTGCAAGAGCGCGTCGTGGAGATCAACCGCGTCGCGAAGGTCGTCAAGGGCGGCCGCCGCTTTTCGTTCACCGCCCTCGTGGTGGTCGGCGACGAGCGCGAGATCGTCGGCGTCGGCTACGGCAAGGCGAACGAGGTACCGGTCGCGATCCAGAAGGGCGTGGAGCGCGCGAAGAAGAACCTCATCCGCGTTCCGAAGCACGGCTCCACGATCACGCACCAGACGCTTGGCATCTTCGGCTCCGGTCGCGTGCTGCTGAAGCCGGCCTCGCCGGGCACCGGCGTGATCGCCGGCGGCGGTGTGCGCGCGGTGCTGGAGCTGGCGGGGATCCACGACATCCTCTCCAAGAGCCTCGGCACGCAGAACCCGATCAACCTCGTGAAGGCGACGATGGCCGGACTCGAGGGCCTGCGCCGTCCGGAGGAGGTCGCCCAGCTGCGCGGCCTGTCCATCGACGCGGTTCTCGGCTTGGACCCGAACCGCAACGAGGCGACGGCCGAGCTGACGTCGGAGGACGGCGCTGCGCCGGCCGAAGGCGAGACTGCCGAGCCGGTCGCCGTGGGCGCTGGGGAGGACGAGGCGTGAGCTCCGTCAAGATCACACAGGTCAAGTCGCGCAACGGCTCCGACCAGCGTCAGCTCGACACGCTGCGCTCGCTCGGCCTGCGCAAGATCGGCCACACGGTCGAGCAGAGAGACACGGCCGCCCTGCGCGGCATGGTCCACGCGGTCCGTCATCTCGTGAAGGTCGAGGAGGCCGCATGAGCCCTGCCAAGGCAGTCGACAGAGCCGAGGAGCGCGAGGAGCGCATCGGCCTGCACAACCTGAGACCGGCTCCCGGCAGCCGCAGAGCGCGCAAGCGCGTCGGTCGCGGCGAGGGCTCCGGCACCGGCAAGACGTCCGGCCGCGGCCAGAAGGGCTACGGCTCGCGCTCCGGCGCGAAGGACCGCGCCCGCTTCGAGGGCGGCCAGATGCCGATCCACATGCGGATGCGCAAGCTGCGCGGTCCGCACATGAAGAAGTCGATGCCGTTCGAGCCGTTCCGGACGCACACGCAGCCGGTGAACCTGCTCGACCTCGATGGGCGCTTCGACAGCGGCGCCGAGGTCACACTCGAGGCGCTGAACGCGAAGAACCTCGCGACGCGCAGAGGCATCCCGGTGAAGGTGCTCGCGAAGGGCGAGATCACCAAGCCGTTGACGGTCCACGCACACGCCTTCAGTGCGGCCGCGCGCGAGCGCATCGAGGCCGCCGGGGGAACCTGCCAGATCATCGAGTAGACGAGCCGAGGGGGACTCGAGCATGCTCGCGACGATCCTGAGTGCCTTCACGGTCGCGGACATCCGCAAGAAGCTCGCGTTCACGGCGGCGTTGCTCGGCCTCTACCGGCTTGGTGCGCACATACCCGCGCCGGGGGTGAACTCGCAGGCCGTCAGCGAAATCCAGCAGAACTTCTCGAACGGCGTCCTCGGCTTCCTCAACCTCTTCTCCGGCGGAGGCCTGTCCCGCATCGCGCTGTTCGCGCTCGGGATCATGCCGTACATCACGGCCTCGATCATCATGCAGCTGCTGACGGTTGTCGTGCCGTCGCTGGAGCAGCTGCAGAGAGAGGGCGAGATCGGCACGCAGCGGATCACGCAGTACACGCGCTACCTGACGGTCGGGCTCGCCGCCGCCCAGTCCATAGCGTACGTCTTCCTGTTCCGCTCGCTGCAGAGCCAGACCGGCGCGCAGGTCGTGACGAACTTCGGGCCCTCCAAGCTGGTCCTGATCGCCGTCTCGCTCACCGCCGGCTGCATGCTCGTCATGTGGATGGGCGAGCTGATCACGCAGCGCGGGATCGGCAACGGCATCTCGCTGATGATCTTCGCCTCGATCGTCGCGCGTCTGCCGCACGGCCTGCAGGCGTGGTGGACGAGCCCGGATCCCGTCTTCAAGGTGATGATGCCGTTCCTGGCGCTCGCCGTGATCGCGGCGGTCGTGTTCGTGCAGGAGGGGCAGCGGCGCATCCCCGTGCAGTACGCGCGGCGCGTGATCGGTCAGCGCATGACCCAGGGCGGACAGACGTACCTGCCCCTGCGCGTGAACATGGCCGGCGTGATCCCGGTCATCTTCGCGGCGAGCTTGATGGCCTTCCCGCCGACGGTCGGCCAGCTGATCAACCAGCCATGGGCACATGACGTCGCGAACTACTTCAATCCGGGCAACGCGCCGTACCTGATCGGCGAGACGCTGCTGATCATCGCCTTCACCTACTTCTACACCGCGGTCACGTTCAACCCGATCGAGCAGGCGGACAACCTCAAGCGGTATGGCGGCTTCATCCCGGGCGTGCGACCGGGCCGTCCGACCGCGGAGTTCCTCGACCGCATCCTCGCCCGTCTGACCTTCCCCGGCGCGCTGTTCCTGGCTGCCGTCGCAGCGCTCCCGACGCTGCTGATCAACTCGACCCAGGCCAACTTCTTCTTCGGCGGCACCTCGCTGCTGATCGTCGTCGCGGTCGCGCTCGACACGATGAAGCAGCTCGAGGCGCAGCTCATGATGCGCAACTACGAGGGCTTCCTGAAGTAGTCCTGCGGCGCGGCGTGAGGGGGTCGACCCCGCGGCGGCGCGTCTAGTACGTTTCGCTCTCTGTGAGCGAGCTGAACCTCATCCTTTTCGGACCGCCCGGCGCCGGCAAAGGGACGCAGGCCGCGCGCCTGCAAGAAGACTTCCGCCTGCCCTACGTGGCCACCGGCGACATTCTGCGCGCGGCCGTCAAGGACGGCACCGAGCTCGGCGTGAAGGCGAAGGGCTTCATGGACCGTGGCGAGCTGGTGCCCGACGATCTCGTGATCGATCTGATCGTCGACCGCATCGGCGCTGAGGACGCCCGCGATGGCTTCATCCTCGACGGCTTCCCGCGTACGCGCGCGCAGGCCGACGCGCTTGGCGAGGCGTTCGACAAGCTCGGTCGGCGCATCACCGCCGTGCTGCTGTTCGACGTGCCCGACGAGGTGCTCGTCAACCGCATCTCCGGCCGGCGCGTGAGCGTCAAGACGGGTCGCGTGTACCACGTCGAGAGCGACCCGCCCAAGCACGAAGGCCGCTGCGACGTCGACGGATCGCGGCTGATCCAGCGCGACGACGACAAGCCCGAGGTCGTCGAGAAGCGGCTGCAGGTGTACCACGCCGAGACCGAGCCGCTCGTTTCCTACTACGACGAGCGCGGTCTGCTGCGTCGGATCGACGGCACGCGCAGTCCGACGGAGGTCCACGACCACGTCCGCGCAGTGCTCGCGACGCTGCGCCTCGAAGAGACGCTGTGATCGTCAAGAAGACGCCAGAGCAGATCGAAAAAATGGCCGCGGCGGGCGATGTCCTCGTCCGCACGCTGGAGCTGGTGGAGGGCAAGATCCGCCCGGGCGTCACGACGCAGGAGCTGGACGAGGCGGCGGAGCGCTTCATCCGGTCGCAGGGCGCCGTCCCGGCATTCAAGGGCTACCGCGGCTTTCCCGGCTCGATCTGCGCATCGCCGAACGCGATGGTCGTGCATGGGATTCCGGGCAAGTATCGATTGGAGCGGGGCGACATCCTGTCGGTCGACGTCGGCGTCGTGCTCGACGGCTGGGTCGCCGATGCGGCGCGCACGTTCGCGGTTGGGCCGATCACACCGGTTGCGCAGAAGCTGCTCGACACGACTGAGGGCGCGCTGTTCGCGGCGGTGCCGCAGTGCGTCGCCGGCAATCGCCTCGGCGACGTCTCGCATGCGATCCAGCAGCACGTCGAGGTGGAGGGCTTCTCGATCATCCGCTCTCTGGTCGGGCACGGGATCGGCCGCGACATGCACGAGGACCCGCAGATCCCCAACTACGGACCGCCAGGCCGCGGCCCGCGGCTGGAGGAGGGGATGGTGCTGGCGATCGAGCCGATGGTCACGGCCGGCCGCCACCAGGTGCGGATGGCCGACGACCACTGGTCGATCTTCACGCAGGACGGCTCGCTGGCGGCCCACTTCGAGTTCACGATCGCGATCACGGCCGACGGTCCGCGGGTCCTGACGCCATGGCACGAGCACGGCCGTCGAGCGGCGGCATAGGAACCCTGCGGCCGCCGCTCCGGCTTTGCTACTCTTCATCGTCGCGCTCGGAGCGTTCTGTTCCGTCCTGCGCGAGAAGTCCTCGACGTAGTAGCGGCAGCCGCTCCGGTTGCCAGAGCTGCGGCGACTGGAATCAGCCGAAAGGGATCATGAAGGTACGACCGTCGGTCAAGCCGATGTGCGAGAAGTGCAAGATCATCCGCCGCCACGGGCGCGTGCTGGTCATCTGCTCGAACCCCCGTCACAAGCAGCGGCAGGGGTAGGGCACGCTTCCATGGCTCGCATAGCAGGCATCAACATCCCGCTGAACAAGCGCGTCGAGATCGGTCTCACGTACATCTACGGGATCGGCCGGTCGCAGTCGAACAAGCTCCTGGCTGAGCTGGGCATCTCGCCGGACACCTACGTCCGCGACCTCACCGAGGACGAGGTCTCGAGGCTCCGCGACCAGATCGACAGAGACCTGATGGTCGAGGGCGACCTCCGCCGCGAGCGCTCGCAGAACGTCAAGCGCCTGATGGAGATCGGCTGCTACCGCGGTCTGCGTCACCGGCGCGGCCTCACGGTCCGCGGGCAGAGAACCAAGACGAACGCGCGCACGCGCAAGGGCCCGAAGCGCATGCAGGTGGCCGGCAAGAAGAAGGCGGGGAAGAAGTAAGTGAGTCCAGCACCGAAGCGCCCGCAGCGCGGCCGCCGCAGAGTCCGCAAGAACATCCCGGTCGGCCAGGCGCACATCAAGACCAGCTTCAACAACACGATCGTCTCGCTGACCGACCGCGAGGGGAACGTGATCGCGTGGGAGTCCGCCGGCGGCGCCGGTTTCAAGGGCTCGCGCAAGTCGACGCCTTTCGCCGCGCAGGTGACCGCCGACGCGGCCGCCCGCAAGGGCATCGAGCACGGGCTGCAGAAGGTCGAGGTCTTCGTCAAGGGCCCCGGCTCGGGCCGTGAGACCGCGATCCGCTCGCTCCAGGCCGCCGGCCTCGAGGTGACCGCGGTTCGCGACGTGACCCCGCAGGCCCACAACGGCTGCCGGCCGCGCAAGCGCCGGCGCGTCTAGGGGAGTCGCCGCCATGGCACGAGACACCAGCCCGCAGTGCAAGCAGTGCCGCCGCGAGGGGCAGAAGCTGTTCCTCAAGGGCGAGCGCTGCCTCACCGACAAGTGCGGCGTCGAGCGTCGCGCGTACCCGCCGGGCGACCACGGTCGCGGGCGCCAGAGACAGAGCGAGTACCGCGTCCAGCTGCGCGAGAAGCAGAAGGCGCGCCGCTACTACGGCGTGCTCGAGCGCCAGTTCCGCGCGTACTACGAGAAGGCCAGCCGCCAGCCGGGCATCACCGGCGAGAACCTGCTGCGCATGCTCGAGTGCCGCTTCGACAACGTGCTCGTGCGCCTCGGCTTCGCCGCCTCGCGCCGCCAGGCCCGCCAGCTGATCCGGCACGGGCACTGGACGATCAACGGCAAGCGCGTCGACATCCCGAGCTACCAGCTGCGCGACGGCGACGTGATCGCCGTCAAGGCGTCCAGCGGTGCGTCGCAGACGATTCGCGACGCGACGGAGCTGACCGGGCAGGTTCCGGCATGGCTGCAAGCCGATCACGACGCGCTGACGGCGAAGGTGCTGCGCAAGCCCGAGCGGCGTGAGATCGCCGCGCCGGTGCTGGAGCAGCTGATCGTCGAGCTCTACTCGAAGTAAGGCCCCGCTCGCGCGCCGCCGGCCGGCTCGCCGCCGCCCGTGCGCCGCGCCCATGACCGCCCCCGGGCGGCGCTCATGACACGACGACGTTAGGACCGACCCCGATGCTCGATTTCCAAGTCCCCCGAATCACCACCGAGACCGTCGAGGAGAACCGCGGTTCCTTCACGATCGAGCCGCTCGACCGCGGGTTCGGCTACACGTTCGGCAACTCGCTGCGGCGCGTGCTGCTCAGCTCGCTCGCCGGTGCCGCCGTCACGAGCGTGCGCATCGAGGGTGTCGCGCACGAGTTCTCCACGATCCCCGGGGTCAAGGAGGACGTGACCGACATCGTCCTCAACCTCAAGGGCATCGTCTGCCGGATGCATTCCGACGCGACGGAGATCGAGGCGCCGCTCGTCGTCACGGGGCCGGGCGAGATCACGGCGAAGGACATCGACCTGCCCTCCGGCGTCGAGATCCTCAACCCGGACGCGCACATCGCGACGCTCGAGAGAAGAACGAAGCTCGAGGTCTACCTGACGATCGGCCGCGGCCGCGGCTACCGCCCGGCGGAGGAGAACAAGTCCGCCGACCAGCCGATCGGCGTGATCCCGATCGACTCGATCTTCTCGCCGGTGCGCCGCGTCGCGTACGCGGTCGAGCAGGCGCGCGTCGGGCAGAAGACCGACTTCGACAAGCTGACGCTCGACATCGAGACGGATGGCTCGATCGACCCGCACGCCGCGCTGCGCGAGGCGGCGGAGATCCTCATCAGCCAGCTGGCGATCTTCACTGACGCCGACCGCGTCATCGAGCTGCGCGACACGGGCGGCCTCGGCGCGCTCGAGCCGGGTCTCGTCGGCGGTGCGGGCATCGGCGGCAACGCCGGCGGTCCCGGCGGTCGTCCGGCGAACGCGATGGACGACATCCTGATCGAGGAGCTGGAGCTGGGCGTGCGCTCGTACAACTGCCTCAAGCGCGCCGGCATCCAGACGGTCGGCGATCTGATCTCGAAGACCGAGAACGAGCTGAACGCGATCCCGAACTTCGGCAAGAAGTCGATCGACGAGGTCATCGAGACGCTCGAGGGCCGCGGCCTCTCGCTGCGCCAGGACTGAGCGTCCGGTACCCTCTCCCAGCCCATGCGCCACCAACGCAACCGCTACCAGCTCTCGCGCAGCGCCTCGCATCGCAAGGCGCTGCTCGCGAACCTCTGCAAGGAGGTCATCGAGCACGAGCGGATCAGAACGACCGAGACGAAGGCGAAGGCGGTCAAGCCGGAGCTGGAGAAGCTCATCACGCTCGCCAAGCGGGGCGACCTGCACGCGCGGCGCCAGGCGCTTTCGGCATTGGGCCAGGACAAGTTCATGGTCTACAAGCTGTTCGAGGAGATCGCTCCGCGGTACTCGGAGCGTCCGGGTGGCTACACCCGCATCCTCAAGCTCGGGCCGCGTCGCTCCGACGCGACCGAGATGGTCTTCCTCGAGCTGGTCTAGACCGGGCGGCGCGCCGCGTCGCGTGCGATGAGCGCGCCGCTGGTCACCAAGCTGGTTCTCGAGTACGACGGGCGCGACTTCGACGGCTGGGCGCGACAGCCCGGCCGGCGCACCGTGCAGGAAGCGCTGGAGCAGGCGCTGGCGGTCGTGCTGCGACGGGAAGCCGTCTCGCTGACCGTTGCGGGACGCACCGACGCCGGGGTGCACGCGTGGGGGCAGGTCGCGTCGTACGACGGTCCGCCGGCGCGGCCGCACCAACTCAACGCGCTGCTGCCCGACGACGTGGCCGTGCTGGCGAGCCAGGCGGTCGTGCCGGGCTTCAGCGCGCGCCACGACGCCACCAGTCGCGCCTACTGCTACCGCGTGCTGGCGCGACGGGCTCGCAGCGCGTTCGAGCGCGGGCGGGCGCTGTGGTGGCCGCATCCGCTCGATCGCGACGCGCTTCACGCGTGCGCCGCCGCGCTCGTCGGCACGCATGACTTCACGGCGTTCACGCCGACCGAGACCGAACACGTGCGGTTCGAGCGTGACGTGCGTGCCGCGGCGTGGGCGGCGGAGGGCGGCGACGTCCTCGCGTTCTGGATCGAGGCTGACGCGTTCATGCGCAACATGAACCGCGTGCTCGTCGGCACGATGTTGGAGGTCGCGGGGGGACGGCGGTCGGTCGAGGACTTCGTCGCGCTGCTTGACGGCGCGCCCCGCGCGCGGGCCGGCAAGACGGCGCCGCCGGAGGGGCTGTACCTGGTCGGCGTCGGCTACGACGGCCGGGCGGTGCTCGCCGACGCGCTGGCGGGGGGCGCGCCGACTACCATCCGACGCTGATGCGCGTCCTGCTGACGAACGACGACGGGATCGAGGCCGAGGGCCTGCAGACGCTGCGGCGCGCACTGCTCGACGTCCCCGAGATCGAGCTGGTCGTCGTCGCGCCCGACGGCAACCGCTCCGCAACCGCGCGCTCGATCACGACGCGCCGGCCGCTGTGGGTCGAGCGCGTCGACTTCGAGGACGGGACGCATGGGTTCGCGACCGACGGGACGCCGGTCGACTGCGTGCGGCTCACAAAGCTCGGCCTGATCGAGGACTTCAAGCCGGAGCTCGTCGTCTCAGGCATCAACCACGGGCTCAACCTCGGCGACGACATCACCTACTCGGGCACCGTCGCCGCCGCCTTCGAGGCGCTGCTGCTCGGCCTGCCGGGCATCGCCGTCTCGCAGCAGTCTGATGCGCGCGAGATCGACTTCCGCCTTGGCCGCACGTTCGGCTTCGACATCGCGGCGACCTTCGCCGCGCGGCTCGTCGCCGAGCTGGAGGACGTGCCGCTCGCGAGCGGCACGCTGCTGAACGTCAACGTGCCCGGCGGCGAGCCGGCCGGCGTCGAGGTCACGACGCTCGGCAAGCGCATCTACGACGACGTGCTGGAGCTGCAAGACGAGGAGCATCCGAACCGCCGCCTGTTCCGCATCTACGGCGACGCCGTGCAGACCGGCGACGTGGAGGGCACCGACATCGCCGCGATCGCGGCGGGGCGCATTGCGGTTACTCCAGTGCACTTCGACCTCACGCACCGCGCCGGCATCGGCGCGCTGGAGCAGCACGACCTCGCGCGGCTGATCGCGCCGGCCGCGCGCGAGGTGGAGTGAGCGCGGCGGACGGGAAGGGGGCGGCCCCGGCCGCGCGGGCGGCGGAGCTGCGCAGAGAGCTGGCCTACCACGGCCACCGCTACTACGTCCTCGACGACCCGGTCATCGGCGACGACAGATACGACGCGCTGCTCGACGAGCTGCGCGCGATCGAGGCGGCCCATCCCGAGCTGCTCACGCCCGACTCGCCGACGCAGCGCGTCGGCGGCGAACCGGTCTCGCACTTGGAGAAGGTCACGCACCTGCAGCCGATGCTGTCGCTCGCGAACGCGCGCAGCGACGAGGAGCTGCAGGGCTGGATCGAGCGCATGCGCGGCCACCTCGCGCGCGAGGGGATCGAGGACCCGAGATTCGAGTACGTCGTCGAGCCGAAGGTCGACGGGCTGGCGATCTCGCTGCTGTACGAAGACGGGCTGTTGGTGCGCGGCGCGACGCGCGGCAATGGCGAGGTCGGCGAGGACGTCACGCACAACCTGCGCACCGTCGGCTCGATCCCGCTGTCGATCGAAGACGCGCCGAGACGCGTGGAGGTGCGCGGCGAGATCTACATCTCGCTCGCCGACTTCGAGCAGGTGAACCTCAGACGCGCCGAGGCGGGCCTGTCGACGTTCATGAACCCGCGCAACTCGGCGGCGGGCGCGATCCGTCAGCTCGACCCGAGACAGTCGGCCGAGCGGCCGCTGTCGATGTGGGCGTACGGGATCGGCGTGCACGACGGCTTGTCGATCACGAGCCACTGGGAGGCGCTCGAGTGGCTCAGAGCGCACGGCTTCCGCGTCAATCCCGACGTCGCGCGGCTCACCAGTGGCGAGGATGTGATCGAGCGCTGTCGCGAGTGGGAGCGGCGCCGCGGCGCGCTCGCGTTCGAGATCGACGGCGCGGTCGTGAAGGTCGACGACTACGAGCTGCAGCGACGGCTCGGCGTCGTGGGGCGCGATCCACGCTGGGCGATCGCGTGGAAGTTCCCGCCCACGACGGCCGTCACGAGATTGATCGCGGTGCACTGGAACGTCGGCAAGTTCGGTTCGCTGCACCCGTTCGCCGAGCTGGAGCCGGTGCACGTCGGCGGCGTGACCGTCAAGCAGGCGACGCTGCACAACGAGGAGGACCTCGCGCGCAAGGACGTGCGGCCGGGCGACGACGTGATCGTGCTGCGCGCCGGCGACGTGATCCCGCAGGTCGTCTCGCCCGCGCCGCACGTCGTCGAGCGCGAGGACCGCGCGGCGGTGCCCGGTCCGCCGGAGCGCTGCCCGGTGTGCGGGACCCCCACCGTGAAGCCGGCTGACAGCGTCTTCACGCACTGCCCGAATCGCGACTGCCCCGGTCGGCGCTGGCAGCTGCTGACGCACTTCGTCTCGCGCGGGGCGATGGACATCGACGGGATCGGCGAGAAGCAGGTGACGGTGCTGATGGAGCGCGGGCTGGTGAGAACGGCGGCCGACTTCTACCGCCTCACCGCGGAGCAGCTGATGGAGCTGGAGCGCTTCGGCGAGGTTTCGGCGAACAACGCTGTGAGCGCGATCGAGGCGTCGAAGCAGCGCCCGTTCGGGCGCGTGCTGTTCGCGGTCGGAATCGAGGGGATCGGCGCGGTGACCGGGCGCAACCTCGCCCAGCGCTTCCGCTCGATCGACGCGCTGATGAGCGCGAGCGCGGAGCAGATCGCCGACACGCCGGGGATCGGGCCGATCGTCGGGCAGCTCGTCCACGACCAGCTGCAAGATCCGGGAATGCGCGCGTTGATTGAGGACCTGCGGTCGCTCGGGCTGCGGCTCGAGGAGGAGGGCCCGCCGCCGGGCGAGGGGCCGCTGGCGGACAAGACGCTCGTGCTGACGGGCACGCTGCCGACGCTGACGCGCGAGCAGGCGACCGAGCGGATCCTCGCCGCCGGCGGGCGCGTCACGACGTCGGTGTCGAGAAGAACGGACTACGTGGTGGCGGGGGAGGCGGCCGGCTCGAAGCTCGAGAAGGCCGAGCGGCTTGGGGTGCCGGTGCTCGACGAGGCGCGGCTGGAGGCGCTCCTGCATGGCGGCGAGCCCGGTTAGCGTCCGACGGCGCGTGCTGCCCCGCTCGGCGGAGGGGTGGCGCGCGGCGGCGCTGCTGGCGCTGCCGTTCCTCGCCGGCGTCGCCGCGCTGCGGGGGCTCACGCAGGTGATGCCGACGTTCCACGCCGGCGACGAGCTGACGTATCACCTGCCGACGATCGAGCAGTTCGCGCGCCAGCTGTGGACGCCCGACCTCGTCCACTACCCGGCGGCGCAAACGCCGCTGTTCCATCTGCTGATCGCGGCATGGAGCAGAGTCGTCGGGCTGGAACTGTGGCGGCTGCGCGTCGTCGAGGTGCTGATCTCCTACGGCCTCGCGCTGCTGCTCTACCGGCTGCTGCGCCGTCACTCCGGCCTCGCGGCCGGCCCCGCGATCCTGCTGGCGGCGCTGTTCGCCTGCTCGCCGTACGTGTTCGGGCAGTCGTTCATCCTCGTGACCGACAACCTCGGGCTGCTGCTGACCGTGATCGCGCTCGAACGGCTGCTGGCGTTCGAGCGCGGCGGCGGGCTGGCGGCGTTCGCGGGCGCGTGCGCAGCGATCGCGCTTGCGCTGCTGACGCGCCAGAGCGCCGCGTGGCTCGGGCTGCTGGCGTTCGCGGTGCTGGTGCTGCGCGCGCCGGAGCGTCAGCCGGCGACGGCGCGCGGCGCCGCGCTGCCCGGCCTGCGGCAGCCGCGCATGCTCGCGGGCGGCGTGGCGCTGTTGGCCCTCGCGGCGATGCCCGTGCTGGCGCTCGTGCTGGCATGGCACGGGCTCGTCCCGCCAACCGCGGACCCGGCCTCGTGCGGGCTCTGCTCGCCGGCGGCGGGGCGGCTCGGCTGGGCCGGCGACTCGCGCCTGCGCGCGCCGCTGTACGCGATCGCGATCGTCGGTGTGTACGGCACGCTGCTGCACGGGCCGGCGCTGTGGGACGAACTGCGGCGTGGCGGCTGGCGCGCGTGGCGGTGGCCGCTCGCCGCTGCCGGTGTTGGCGTGGTGGCGCTGCTCGTCGTGCCGCTCGCCTACCACACCGGCGACGAGGGCTGGATCTGGCGCCTGTCGCGCAGCGGCCCGAACCCGTTGGGAACGGCGTGGCCGCTGTGGCCGCTCGTGCCGCTCGGCTGCGCGCTGCTGGCGCTGCTCGTGCGGCGCTGCGGCGCGCGCTCGCTGCCGGTGCTGATGCTCGGGAGCTTCCTGCTCGCGCAGCTCGCGACGCGCCTCGCCTACCAGAAGTACTTCGACCCGTTCGTGCTGCTGGCGCTGCTGCTCGCGCTGCGTTCGGAGCAACTGCGCGACCGCCGCGTGCTGGCCGGCTGCGCGGGCGTCGCACTGCTCTCGATCGGCTTCGTGCTCGCGTTCGCGACCGGCGTGATCCAGTACGAGAGCTGAGTCAGCGCGCCGCGGCGGGAGAGGCGCCGCCGCCCGGTGTGGGCGTCGTCGGCGGGCTGGCGACCGGTGTCGTGGGAACGACGCCGCCGGGGCGCGTGCGCGCGAGCGCGACGACGAGGCGATCCTCCGCAGCCTTCGCTCTGAGCGTGTAGACGAGGTTCTCGACGAACGCGAACGCGAGCAGGTGCCCGTTGCGCGTCGTGCAATAGCCGGCGAGCGCGGAGACGTTCGAGAGCGTGCCGGTCTTCGCTTGGCAGCGATCCTGCGCGCTTGTGCGGCGCATTCGCAGCTCCAGCGTGCCGGAGCGCCCCGCGACCGGGAGGGCGGCGCGCAGCGACGTGTTCCCGCGCAGCGCCCGCAGCAGCGTGACGACCTGGCGCGGGGTGGTGTGATCGGTCCGCGAGAGGCCGGAGCCGTCGGCGATCTGCGGTCGCACGCCGTAGCGCGCAAGCGTGCGCTTCACGACTTGGACGCCGGCGACCGTCGAGCCGGCGCCGCCGAAGCGCGCGCCGACGTCCTTCAGCAGCATCTCGGCGAACAGGTTGTCCGACGGCACAAGCGTCAGGCGGACGAGCGTCGCGATCGTCGGCGAGTCGACGCTCGCGACCTCGGTGGCGTCCACGGGAGCGACGCCGGTCGCCGCCGCCTGCGTGACGCGCACGTGCGCCTGGTGCAGCGCGAGCGTCAACTGCTGGGCGGCGAACTTCGCCGGCTGGCGCTGCAGCGCGCTGCCGTCTTCGCGTGCCAACCCGCGGTTGTAGAGCAAGCCGCCGAGCGGGCCGCCGATGTCGAGGTCGAGCGCGTAGCCGGTCGCGGGGCCGCCGCGCAGGCCGTCCAGCCACGACTCGTCACCGCGCACGCGCCCCGTCACGCTTGTGATCCCCGCGGCGCGCACGCGCGCGGCAAGCGCCGAGACGGTCGTGCCGAGGCCGTAGGCGAGCCGGTCGAAGCTGTCGCTGCCGAAGGTCGGGTCGCCGCCGCCGCGCAGGTACAGGTCGCCGTGCCACGTGCCGGCGTCGTCGAGCGTCCCAACGCCGAGCACGCGCGTCTGCAGCGTCGCGTCGGGACCGAAGCGCAGCAGCGCGGTCGACGTCGTGAAGAGTTTGTTGACCGACGCGGGAATGCGCGGCACGTCCGCGCGCACGGCAGCGAGCGTACGGCCGGTCGTCGTGTCGAGCACGTAGCCGCCGGAGACGCCGCCGGCGCGCGCCAGGCCGTTCGCGACGAGCGCGTCGAGCGGCGCGGCGGCGGCGGACGCGGATCCCGCCAGCAGGAGCAGGACGAGCAGCAGGACGGCGCGGCGCACGCGGTTCACAACAGCGCGCCGACGCGTAAGTCGCGGTCGGATGCGGCCGAACGGCGCCGTACAATTCCGTTGCATGGGCAAGGTTGTCAGCCTGGAGACGTCGGCGAGAGCGCGCAGAGCGGCGACATCGTCGCAGGGGCGCCGGGCGGCTTCGCGCGTGTCGAAGCCCTCGAAGACCGCGCTCGTGCTTGGCGGCGGCGGCTTCACCGGCGCGGTCTACGAGATCGGCGCGCTGCGTGCGCTCGACCTGCTGTCGGTCAACAGCTCGGTCACGAACTTCGACATCTACGTCGGCACGAGCGCCGGTTCGTTCGTCGCTGCGATGACGGCGAACGGGGTCTCTCCGGAGGAGATGATGCGCGTGCTCGACCGGCAGGCGCCGACCCCCTTCCCGGAGATCGCGCTCGGGACGCTGCTGTCGCTCAACCTGCGTGAGCTGGTCGGCAAGGCGGCCGTCTTCCCGTGGCGGATGGCGAAGCTCGGCTGGAACCTCGCCCGCCACGTCGGCCAGGTGTCCGCGCTCGATGTCGTGCTGGGGATCGCGGAGGGGCTGCCATCCGGCCTCTACTCGGGCGAGGGGATCGAGGGCTACGTGCGCCGCGTGCTCGACGACGAGGGCCGCACCGACGACTTCCGCGAGCTGCAGCGCGAGCTCTACATCACCGCGACCGATCTCGACACGTGCGAACGCGTCGTGTTCGGCGCCGAAGGCTTCGACGACGTGCCGATCTCGACGGCGGTGCGCGCCTCGACGGCGCTGCCGATGGTCTACGAGCCGGTCTGTGTCGGCGACCGCGAGCTGGTCGACGGCGGCTTGATCTCGACCACGAACCTCGACCTCGCCGTCGAGGCCGGCGCGAGACTGGTCGTGGTCGTCAATCCGCTTGTGCCGTACGTGAACGAGGCGCGCCGCGCCAACCCGCTGCACCCGCGCGTCTCCGACATGGGCTTCCCGCAGATCGGCTACCAGGCGTTCAAACTGATGACCTACCAGCGCTTGCACGACATCCGGCAGCGCTGGGAGGACCGCTATCCCGGCGTCGACTTCGTGCTGATCGAGCCGGACGCCTCGGACGAGCTGATGTTCAGGACGAGCGTGATGGACTACGGCTCGCGCGTGCAGATCGCCAGCCACGGCTTCCGCTCGGTGACGGTCAGACTCGCCGAGGACTATCCGCACCTCAAGCAGGTCGCGGCGAAGCACGGCATCGAGATCTCCGCCACGCGCGTGCGCAAGGTCGTCAAGCACTTCGCTACCGAGCCCGAGCAGACCGCCCGCTGGCGCAAGATCCTCGAGCAGACGACCGGTTCGCTGTTGCGCCAGTCGGCGTCCGAGTAGTCGTTCAGCGCGCGCCGAGGGCGGTGCGCAGCGCGTCCAGCAGCCGGTCGGTGGCGGCCGGGCTCTGCACCGTCACGCGCACGTGCTGCTCGTCGCCGACGCTCGCGCCGCTCATCACGCGCACGCCGCTGCGCTGGAGTCGCAGCGCCAGCTCGCTACCCGACAGGCCGGTCGGTCGCAGCCACAGCACGTTCGCCTCGCTTGGGCGCGCGTCGAGCGGCAGCTCGTGCAGCGCGTCGAGCAGCCGCGCGCGCTCGGCGGCGACGGCCGCGCGCCGCTGGGCGAGCTGGCCGTCGCATCTTCTGAGCGCCTCCAGCGCGCCGACCTGCACCGGCAGGCCGATCCCCAGCTCCGGCGCGATCCGCGCCAGCAACTCCCCTGAACCGGCGCCGCCGAGCGCATAGCCGGCGCGCAGGCCGGCGAGCCCATAGATCTTCGAGAACGTGCGGAAGATCAGCAGGCGCGGATGGTCGTCGAGCAGTGTGAGGCTCGCGCCGGGCGGTTCGGTGGTGACGAAGTCGGCGAGCGCCTCGTCGACCAACAGCGACACGCGCTCGGGCAGCGCGTTGAGCAGCGCGCGCAGCGCCGCCGCGTCGAGATGCTCGCCGGTCGGGTCGTTCGGGTTGCAGAGCGCGATCGCGCGCGTGGCGGGCGTCACCGCCGCCAGCAGCCGCTCGACGTCGTGGCCGCCCGGCACGGGCGTCGCGCGCGCGCCGGCGCGCTGCGCCATCACGGGGTAGAGCCCGTAGGAGGGCCACGGCGTCAGCAGCTCGTCGTCCGGCCCGAGCAGCGCCTGCGCGGCCGCGCTCAGCAACTGCGCCGCGCCGTGCCCGACGGCGACGCGCTCGGGCTCGACGCCGTTGCGCCGGCCCAGCTCGCGCCGCAGCTCCTCGGCGGTCGGATCGGGCGCGACGTTGAGCGCGCCGCGCGCCGCGAACGTGACGGCATTGACGACGTCAGGATGCGGCAGCTCGTGCCACGTCGTGCGCGAGAGGTCGAGCTCATCGATCCGCGCGAGTGCGCGGCGGCGCTGCTCGTCGGCCTGCTCGCGCAGCTGCTCGGTGACCTCCTCGTCGCTCATGCCGGCGAACTGCCGGTAGTAGTCGAGCAGGCCCATCGCGGCTCAGCCGCCGCCCAGCATGCCCTGCACGTTGACGCCGCCGAGCTGTGCGCCGCTGAAGAAGGTGAACCAGACGCCGAAGATCGGCACCGCGATCATGCAGCAGATCATGAAGATCTTGCCGATCACGCCCTCGCGCTGGTCGTGGCCGGCGGCACGTCGCACCAGGATCCAGGCGTAGTCGAGGCGCTTGAGCGTCATCAAGCCCAGCAGCAGGCCCCCGCCGAGCGTCATGAACGCGGCCAGCAGCCCGAAGCCGATGCTGTTGGTCCAGTACTGCAGGCGCCCGCCGATCCACAGGCAAGCGAGCGGCAGCGGACCCCAGAAGCACAGGTTCACGACGACCATCGCGGCCAGCAGCGCTGCCGCCACAAGCCCGTCGAGTCGCTGCCGTCTGTCGTCGCCGCGTCTCGGCGGCGTGCGAAAGCGCACGGGGCGCGTCCCGGGCCGCCGGGTGACGAACAGGCCGCCGGTGTCAGAGGGATCGGTGCGCATGTGTCCTAAAACAGAGGGTAAAGGCTGTGCGCGGCGGTCTGCGACGGATTCGACCCTGAGATCGACCCTGAGATTCAGTCCGCGTACAGCTCGTCGAACACTGGTCTGTACTTCTCGTTGACGACGTTGCGCTTGACCTTCAGCGTCGGCGTCAGCTCGCCGGTCTCCTGTGAGAGGTCGTGCGGCAGGATCGCGAGCTTCTTGACCTTCTCGACCTGGGCGTACTTCTCGTTCGCCCGATCGAGATGCGCCTGGATCAGCGCGTGCACGTCTGGATGTCTCGCGAGCTGGTCGAGGTCGCCGGGCAGGCCCTGCTGCTGCGCCCACGGCACGATCTCCTCCGCGTCGAGCGTGACGAGCATGACCGGGTAGGGCCGGCGGTCGCCGTACATGACCGCCTGCGAGACCCAACGGCACTGCTTCATGTCGTTCTCGATGTTCGCCGGCGTGAGGTTCTTGCCGCCGGCGGTGATGATGATGTCCTTCTTGCGGCCGGTGATCGTCAAGAAGCCGTCCGTGTCGACCGAGCCGAGATCGCCGGTGTGCAGCCAGCCGTCCTCGACCGCGCCGAACGAGGCGTCCGCGTTGTTGTGGTATCCGGCGAAGATGTTCTCGCCCCTGATCAGCACCTCGCCGTCGTCGGCGATTCTCAGCTCCACGCCGGGGAACGGCTTGCCGACGGTGCCGAACTTGTAGTCGTCGAGCGACTGGAAGGTCGCGGCGGTTGCCGTCTCCGTCATGCCGTAGCCCTCGAACACCGGCACACCGCACGCGAAGAAGAACTCGAGGATCTCCTTCGCGATCGGCGCCGCGCCGGAGACCGCCTGGCGCATTCTGCCCCCGAACGCGGCACGGACCTTGCTGAACAGCTCCTCCTCGGCACGGTCGAAATGCTGCTGGAGCTGCTCGGGGACCGGCTGCCCGGCGAGCTGCAGCTCACGCACCCGGATCCCGACGGCGACCGCCTGCTTGATCTGGTCGGGGTCGCCGTTCGAGGTGACGAGCGTGTAGATCTTCTCGAAGATGCGCGGGACCGACGGGAAGTTCGTCGGTCTGACCTCGTTGAGCTCCAGCACGATCTGCTGCGGATCGTTGCTCCAGTACGCGATCGCGGCGCCGACGTCGAAGCTCAGGAGCTGGATCAGCAGCGCGAACGAGTGCGCGAGCGGCAGGTAGAGGTAGGTCACCTCGTCGGACTCGACCGCGCGCGTCGACTCGGCCATCGTGAGGATCGCGCGGTAGTTGCCGTGCGTCAGCACGCAGCCCTTCGGCGGCCCGGTCGTGCCGGAGGTGTAGATGATCGTGAAGGGGTCATCAGGGCCGACGGCGGCGATGCGACGCTCGAGCTCGCCGCCGTCGCCTCTGCGGCCGCGGGAGCGCAGGTCGCTCAGCGGGATCGCGTCCTCGGGCGCGCCGTCCGCGTCGATCACGACCACGTGTTCGAGCGCCGGCAGTCTGGCGCGCACCTCGGCGACCTTCGCGACCTGGGAGGCGTCCTCGCAGATCACGACGCGTGCGCCGGAGTCGGACAGCACCCACTCGCACTCCTCCGGCGAGTTCGTCGGATAGATCGGCACGACGCACGCGCCCGTCTCCGTGGCGCCGAAGTCGCAGTAGGTCCACTCGGGTCGCGTGCGACAGAGGATCGAGACGCGGTCGCCCGGCTGGACGCCAAGCTCTACGAGGCCGAGCCCGATCTCCTGCGCGATCGTCGCGACCTCTGGGACCGTGACGTCGTGCCAGCTCCCGTCGCGCTTGACCTTGACGGCGACGCGGTCGGCGTAGCGCTCAGCCGCGAGCGGCAGCAGGTCGGCGATCGTCCTAGAACCGGTCGATATCTCCGACCCGCTCGCGGCGCTGGCGCTGGCGTCCATCTGACGTTCTCCTCGTGCCGAAAATACGGAGGTTTTCGATTCTAGGCGCGGGGAGAGGAGAGCGCGCCGGGTTCCGGCGCGCGCTGTGGCGGCGACCTATCCGGTCGCGAGGCGCGGCGGCGGGGCGGCGGCCGCGGGGTTGATCTCATACAGGCTGGCCATGAAGAGGGTCTTGTCGATCCGACCCTGGAAGATCGGGACGCCCATCTCCAGGCACTTGGAGATGACGTCGCGGCGTTCGAGTCCAGCCTCGCGGGCGAGCTCCGTGGGCGTCAGGTGAATTGCCATCGGAACGGGACCTCCTCGTTGGGGAGAACGCTACATGTGCCACTTATACCGCCGTCTGCGGACGCAGCGCAACGATTTCGCCGCTTTGTGGGCAGGTTTTGTGAGGTCTGGGGGACGTTGCGGTCTGTGTGCGTGCCGGTCGCCCGCTTGGCGTGTCGGCGCTCAGACCGGATTCGGAATGTCGACGAACATGTGGCGGACGCCGAAGCGCTGCTCGACCAGCTCGCCGAGCCGTCTGATTCCCAGCGTCTCGGTCGCGTAATGGCCGGCAGCGATGAAGTGAATGCCGTTCTCGCGCGCCTGCGCCATCACGTGCTCCTTCGGCTCGCCGGTGAGGAAGGCGTCGAGCTTCAGGTCGATCGCGTCGCTGAGGGAGTTGGCGGCCGACCCGGAGACGATGCCGAGGGTTCTGATGTTGGCTGGCCCGGCGTCGAACACGAGCGGCTCGCGCTGCGTGACGGTTGCGACGCGCTCGAACAGCTCCGCGGCGGGGACGCCGTCGTCTGCGAAATGCGCGACGACGCCGATCGAGCGGGTTTTGAAGCCGAATGCGGGTGTGTGGGTGGCGGCGCCGAGCGCGTGCGCCAGCAGCGCGTTGTTGCCGTGCTCGGGATGGGCGTCGAGCGGCAGGTGGTAGCCGGCGAGCGCGATGTCGTTGGCGAGCAGGAGTCTGAGCCGGGCCGCCTGCGCCGCGCCGATACGCCGCGGCTCGAAGTCCCACAAGATGCCGTGGTGGGCGAGCACGAGCTGCGCGTCGTGCGCGAGTGCCTGCTCGAACAGCTCGCGTTGGGCCGAGACGCCGGTGACGATCGTCGTGACGGTTTGCGCGCCGGGAACCTGAAGGCCATTCGGGCCGAGATCGGAGAAGCCGGCGATGTCGAGCAGCTCGTCGAGGAAGGCGATCACGTCGGCGGTTGCGGCTGTGGCCATCGCGGCGCCAACCTACCACCGCCGCTCCGCCGAATCCGCGACCCGTGTGGAATACTGGACAGCTCAGTCGGGGCGTGGCGCAGCCTGGTAGCGCGCACCGTTCGGGTCGGTGAGGTCCCCGGTTCAAATCCGGGCGCCCCGATAAGGCGAAAGCCCTGCAAATCGCGGGGCTTTTGTCGTTCTGGACCCCGTTCGTGGTTCCAATAGGGTTCCATTTTCTGCACCTTTCGCGGTGCTTTCTGGGTCCACGAGGTCTTCGTGCTGGCCTCGCGCGTTGGCGCGGATGACAGGTCCTCGTAGCGTTCTGCCCTGTCATGGAAAAGGTGGCCCCGGCGGCGTTGGCGCGCCCCGGGGCCTGGCACCGAAGGGATTAGCTTCGATGCAGTTCAGATTCTTGCCGGGCAGGGACCCGGGGTCCAGTGGGCTGGCTGTCGCCGAGCCGCTTGTGAGCCGAAACGGCGTGGACGGCGGCGTGATGGACCCGGCCGAGCTGAGAGCGCTCGGCGCTGCGGTGCGCGAGGTGCGTGCGCGGCGTGGCCTCTCACAGGAGCAGCTCGGGTTCGCCGGCGGCTTGCACCGCAACTACGTCGGCGGCATCGAGCGCGGCGAGCAGAACATCACCTTCCGCATCCTGTTGAAGGTCGTGCGCGGCCTGAACGTGCCGCTGTCGGAGCTGATCTCGCTCTACGAGCGCAACCGTCGTGAGCTGCGGTAGCGAGCCGGCGCGCGGGCGTCAGGCGGCGAGCGCCGCGGCCAGCTCGCCGGGGTCGGCGGTGACCGACCGGCGCGGGAGCGTCAGCGAGACGCCGCCGTCCTGGCCGAGCAGGTCGCGGGCGCCGACGATCGTCACGCCGATGACGCGGTCGTGCTCGTCGTAGCGGACGATGTGACCCTCGGGCGTCTCTTCGGAGTCCGCCGCCGGCTGCGGCTTGCCGACAGAGAGGTAGAGGACATCGCTCTCGGCGTCGTAGTCGATGTCGTCGAACTCGTACGGGCCGATGTGGACGGTCATCGTGGGTGCTCCTTGCGGAAGCCGTGAGCGGTCACGATCCGCGCCGGATCTTCGGTGAAGTCTACGACAACGGCCAGCCACCGACTCGGGCCTACGCCGGAGCGGTAGAACCGCCAGCGGGCCGCGTAGCGATGGTCGCGGATCGTCGCCTCTGGTGTGCTGACGACCAGCAGGATGTCCTCACGGAAGGCGGCTACCTCGGGATGCCGACGACAGATGTGGTCCCATGCGGACGGCGTCAGCGCGATCTCGCGTTCGGGCGGCTGATCTGTTTCGCGCGGGGTCATGGGCGGTGCGAGAGCCTAGCGGCCGGTTCGGTACCGGCGGCCTGCAACCGCGCAAGCACGTACGTGCGCAGTTGTAGACACCGGGGCTTGGAGGACCTGTACTCGGCGCATGGTGCGTTCGAGTCGTTCACGTGTCGTTCTGCGGGCCGCGCTGCACGTCGCGCTGCGGGCCGTCGCCTCAGCGGTGCGAGGCGCCGGGTTCGCCGGTGCGGCCGGCGTTTCCGGCGCCGGCCGTTCGGTGACATCTTCCTGTCGTCGTCTCGTGTGTCTGCATGGGTGGGGTTCCGCTGACTGGCCGCTCAGGCCGCGCACGGTCGCTCGTCGTTCGTGTCCGTATCTCACCGGTGTTGCCTGCGGCCTCGTCGCGCTGCTCCTCGGCCGGGTCGGTGGTCGATGACCGGGCCGGCTGGCGCGAGCGTCGCTCGGTTCGGTCGCGTCCACGTCGAGATGCTGGAGTGCGTCTACCAGCACCGGCTGCTCTCGACCGCGCAGTTGCACGCGCTCTACCGCGACGGGCTCTCGCTGCGCGGGACACAACGCGCGCTCGGTGCGATGGAGGGGGTCGGCTGGCTTGAAACGGTGCGCGAGCCGGGCGGGCTGAAGCTGTGGTTCGTGACCGCGGCCGGCGCGGAGGCGGTCGAGGCGATCGGCAACCGCGCCGAGCTGCGGCGCAAGCTGATCCCGCCTGAGCAGGCGGCCGGGCCGTTGCAGCAGCACACGCTCGCGGTCAACGAGGTGGGCGTCGCGTTTGTGCGCGCGGCGCGCGAGCGCGGCGACGAGTGCGGGCCGCTGACGTGGCGCAATGAGATCGCGCATCCGGTCGGGTCGGCGTCAGGCCGCCGGGCACGGTCGGCGGCGGTGATCGCGGACGCGGTGCTGACCTACGAGCAGAACACCGAGGAGGGGATCTACACGCATCAGCGGTTCGTGGAGTTGGACCGCGCGACGATGGCGACCGAGATGCTCGTCGCGAAGCTCGGCCGCTACGTCGAGCTGCACAGCTACATCGCGCCGGCGCCGAGCGCGGGGCGCGCGTCCCGCCGGTACACGGGTCTGCCGATGTGGCGTGAGCACTATGCGCACTTCCCGGAGGTGATGGTCGTGCTCGCGAACGGCCCGCGCTCGCGGCTGGAGCGTCGAGGGCGACTGACGTGCGCGCGCTGGAAGCGCCGCTATGCCGAGCGCGCCCACTTCGACCTCTACGTGTGCCTGCTCGAAGACCTGATCGAGCGCGGGCCGTTCGCGCCGATCTTCAAGCGCGGTGGTGCCGATGGACTTGTGGACTGGCTCGGCGACGCGCCGCCTGAGCCGGAGGAGCCCGAGCCCGAGCCGGCCGTCGAGACGGCGGACGAGTCCGAGTCGGAGGAGGTCGAGTGCGAAGCTGACGAGCACCACGACTCCGAGCCTTGGCCGCTGGACGACAGCTACGGCGACGTTGAGTCACAGGGGCGCGACCCAGTGGGCGATGGCGGCCCCGCAGGGTCGCTGGGCATGGATCGCGCTCGCCTGCGCGACCGGTGGGGGCGATGGTGATGCGGGGGATGGTCGAGGAGCTGCCCGCCGTCGTCGCGCCGCCGCGCGAGGCGGATCGGCTCGTGGACGCGACGGCCGCGGGGGATCTGCTCGGCGTGCCGCCGTCGTGGGTGCTGGCGCAGGCGCGGGCGGGGCGGATCCCGCATGTGCGCCTTGGCCGCTACGTGCGCTTCGAGCCTGAGGAGCTGCGGGAGTGGTGGCGCGGTCGTCGTCGTGGCCCGAGACCTTGGCGCGAGCGGTGAGACCACCTAGAGTGCGCGCGCAGCCCGACATACGTTGCCCCCGCGCCGCGGTAACGGCCGGGGGCGTGGCGCCGGAGCATCACCTCCGACACCTGCTGGACGGTACACCTGCCGTCCAGCGCTGGCCGGTGTGCGCGCTCCGGCGTCCCTTGACGCCGATGCCCGCCGATACCGACACTCAGCCGCCCCACGCGAGACGCCGACGCGGCGGCGGGGTTCGTCGCTCGCACGGCACCGGCAGCCTCTCGGTGCGGCTGGACGGGAACGGCCGGGAGACCTACTACGGGTCGTGGTACGCGAACGGGCGGCGCGTGAAGCGCCGCATCGGTCTCAAGCGCCCGCGCGGCGAGCGGACCGGGCTGACGAGAGCGCAGGCGGAGGCGGAGCTGCGGCGGCTGATCGCCGAGACGCAGGTCCGCGCCCAGGTCGGCGAGCGGCTGACCGTCGCGGAGGTCGCCGCCCGCTACATCGCCCACGCCCAGCGCCGCGGCCGCAAGAAGTCCACGCGCGAGAACGTCGAGAGCGTGACGCGGGTGCATCTGACGCCGTTCTTCGGCGAGCGCACGCTGGACGCGATCGAGCCCGAGGACGTGATCGACCTCGTCGCCTTGTTGGAGCGCAAGGGCCGCGCCCCGGCGACCGTGCGCGGCGTGATCGCCACCCTCTCGGCCCTGTTCGTCTTCGCCAAGGCGCCCTACCGGCGCTGGGCGGTCGTGAACCCGTGCGAGGGCGTCGACCTGCCCGCACTGCCGGACCGCAACGAGATCCGCTACCTCACACTCCCGCAGATCGACCGCCTCATCGCGAACGTGCGACCCGGCGAGTTCGCGCACCTGGACCGCGCGATCTTCATCACCGCGGTGATGACCGGGCTGCGCAAGGGCGAGCTGGTCGCGCTGCGCTGGCGCGACGTCGACTGGGAGGCACGACGGATCCGCGTGCGACGCAACTACACGCGCGGCGAGTTCGGCACGCCCAAGTCACGGCGCTCAAGCCGCTCGGTGCCGATGACCGCTGCACTGGCGACCGAGCTGCGCCGCGTCTGGAATCAAACGATCTACCGCGACGACGACGACCTCGTCTTCGCCCACCCCGACCACGGCGGCGTCCTGCCGAAGGCGAACATCAGTCGCCGCTTCGCCGCCGCGCTCAAGGCCGCCGGCCTCGAAGAGCACCGCTTCCACGATCTGCGCCACACCTTCGGCACCCGCATGGCCGCCGCCGGCGTCCCACTCCGCACGCTGCAGGAGTGGATGGGGCACCGCGACATCACGACCACCCAGCGCTACGCCGACTACGCGCCCAGCGAGCACGAGGGGGAGATGGTGGAGGCGGCGTTTGCGCGCGGGCACGACCTTTCCGCGCGCAGCTTGTCCGTCGTGACGGGCACCTAGCCCGTTACGTTCATTGGGCACGGGTAGCCATCCGCCTGCTCCCCCGCGTACGCTCTGCGCGGTTCTCCATGACGAAGACGCCCGAAGCGATCATCGAACCTGAGCTGCTCGTCTGGGCTCGGAGGTCGAGCGGCCTCGACCTGGACCTGGCAGCGAAGCGGATCGGTGTGACGCCTACTCGTCTGCGGTCTTGGGAGTCGGGTGAAGCCAAGCCCACGATCGCCCAGCTTCGGAGCATCGCGAGGGTGTACAAGCGGCCGCTCGCGATCTTCTATCTCCCTGAGCCGCCTGTCGACTTCCAACCGCTCAAGGACTATCGGCGCCTCCCGGACTCACAGGTCGGAATCCTCTCCCCGGAGCTTCTCTCTGCAATCCGCCGTGCCCGTGCAGTGCGTGAAGCGGCCCTGGAGTTGCGCGAGCTGGCCGATGACCCCATAGCGCGCCCACCGCGATTGGAGATCCCTTCGGATGATCCGGAGGCATTTGGCGAGGCTGCTCGCGAGCTGCTGGCTGTCTCGCTCGATCAGCAGATCGCCTGGCAGGACCCGGGGCGCGCACTGAATGGCTGGATCGACGCTATTTCGCGGCTGGATGTCTTGGTCCTCCAAGTCCAGCGGATCGCGATGGAGGAGATGCGTGGATTTTCGGTTTCAGCCGACCGACTTCCGTTGGTCGTTCTGAACGGTGCCGATTTCCCTCGCGGACGGATCTTCACTCTGCTTCACGAGTTCGCCCACGTTCTCCTGCATGCTGAGGGTGTGTGCGATGTCCTCCCTCGATCCAGAGTGCAAAGGGATGCCGACGCGGTCGAGGTCTTCTGCAATCAGGCTGCTGCTGCCGTGCTTATGCCGTCGAGAGTCTTCCTTGCAGACGTCGGCCGGTTCTCCAAGCCGCCTGACGGCCGCTGGCCGGATGACGCTCTGGTCGGCTTGTCCGCGCGCTATTCGGTGAGCCAAGAGTCAGTCGTGCGACGGCTCTACACACTCGGATTGACGAACTGGGACTTCCTGCAAGAGAAGCAGGCGGAGTATCGCCGAGGATTTGAGGAGTATCGCGCAGAACAGAAGCGCGAGCGTGAGACCAAGGACAGGCCAGGAGGACCTACCTTCTACCGGATGAAGGTCCGTGACCTTGGACGCGGCTTCATCCAGTCAGCACTTGACGCGTACTACCGCCGTGCGATTACGGGATCTGACCTCAGCGAGTACTTGGAGATCAAGCTGAACCAGATCGGAAGACTCGAGGATGAGCTCGCACTCACAGGCGGCACTCGCGACTAATGGGCTACTGCTTCGACACGAGCGCACTTGTTGAGTGCTGGTCACGTTCCTACCCTCCCGACATCTTTCCAGGGCTGTGGGACAAGCTCGATGATCTGGTGTCGCATCAGCAGGTGCTGGCTCCAGAGGAGGTACGCATCGAGTTGGAGCGCCAGGAGGATGGGTTGGCGGACTGGATCAGATCACGTCCATACATGTTCGTTCCGCTCGACGACCCGATCCAGAGAGCGACGAAGGATGTTCTGCATCGGCATCCGCTGCTCATGAAGGCCACCAAGAATCGCAATGGCGCCGACCCGTTCGTGATCGCTACTGCGGTGGTACGTAAGCTCACAGTAGTCACCGAGGAGCAGGGCGGGACGACGACGAGACCAAAGATCCCTTCCGTGTGCCAGTCGCTCCAAGTCCGCTGCATCGATGTGCTCCGCTTTCTTCGCGAGCAAGGTTGGAGCTTCGCGTAACGCATGGTGGCGAAGCCCAATAAGCTGACCCGCCCCCGGTAGGTCAATCTGTGCCACATCAGATGGAGTCGTGCGAGCGGCGCGAGTAGCAGGGAGAGCTTCCGCGTGGCTATCGAGCCCGGTTGCGATTACGCGGCCTGGTGCCGATCGATGACGGCATGAAGAGCGCTTGCGACCGCAAAGTCGCTGCAGAGACGCCCGGCGTATGACGGTGGCTGGATGTATTCCGCGAGGTGCTGCTCCCAATATCCGCAGCCGATAATCGTGCCAGGACGGTCGACATAGAGCGTGTCGCTATGGGCGGCGTGCTCCATCGGAACGAGGTGTCCGGTGGGGGTGATGCCTGTGCGGAGCTGCTGCCAGATTCGCTTGCTGCTGCGCCACGCGTACGCACCGACGGGCCAGGCGGGCTCCAACTCAACCGGCACGTACTTGGGGCGAATGTCGAGGAGAGCCTGTATGCGCGTCGGGGACGGGGCAAGCATCCCGTGACGAGCCACGAGCCCAGGGCATCCGGCTGCATTGAGCGTGGCCAGCGCGCCTTGCGCGTCGCGATCTGCCTGGGCGGTGGCCTCTTCGAGCTCGTGTCTGCGCTCGGCGTCCTCGCGGGCTCTGACCTTCCTGGCCTCGACGATGCGATGACGCTCCTCGGGAGACATCGCTTCCCACTGCTGATGGGCGTGGTCGAGAAATGCCCGCTGCTCCTGGCGCCGGAGAAAATTCCAGTCGATCATGGCACCCGAGAGTAGCGTGACCCGCTCAGCGGGCTTCCTGGTGCTCGACAGAGTCGGCGCGCCTTAGCGCGGGGCGCGCACCGCGACGTCGTAAGCCCCGTGGCCTCGCGGACTGCCTTGGCGTAGTACCACTGCGGTTCCATTCTGAGCGAATCTGAGGTGATCTCAGCGCACCTCAGGCCGCCGAATAGCAGCGGAAACGCCTCAGAGAAGCACGAGGAAAGCGTTCAAATCCGGGCGCCCCGATAAGGCGAGAGCCCTGCAAATCGTGGGGCTTTTGTCGTTCTGGACCCCTCCGTGGTTCCATTGCTGCAAGTAGTGGCAGCGGTTTGCGCTGGGAGGATCAGCCCGCGCGGGAAACACACGCATGCGTTCAAATCCGTGACGGAGCAGCCGCGATCGCTGACGTCTGGACGCTCCGCTCGCGCGCAACGCGGTGGGGAGCGGTCTTCCGGTGCGCCTGATCGAGGTCGCCAGCGCGCCGAGGGGGTGAGCCGCGGCCGCCTATGGTGCCGGCGAGTGCGGCGGCTGATCAGGGGCCGGTGCTCTCCGTGTGAGCGCGGCGTCGCGCTCTTCGGCGGTGAAGCCCCAGATCGACATCCAGCCGCCGAGGAAGTTCATGTCGCGAAGACCGTTCTGTGGGCGGCGGTGCCGTGAGATCCGGAGGGCCGGGAGCAGCAGCGCGTATGGGACGCTCGCGAGCGGGACGGTCCCGAGTACTCCGATCCACACTTGTTCCGACGCAGCACCGAGGCCGATGAGGCCGGCACCGACGATCAGCAGCAAGGCGATCACCCGCCAAGGCGGCCGCGCGGAGGGCGGTGCCGGATCGGAGGGGGCCGGCGTGTCGTTCATGGGCGGTACCGTAGCCGCGGGGTAGGCTTGGACTTGCCGGTACCCGTCACGGGCGGTGGTACCGCGGTGGTCCATTCTGAGCGCATCTGAGGTGGTCTCAGCGCACCTCAGACCGCCGAATAGGAGCGGAAACGCCTGTCAGCAGCACCAGGGAAGCGTTAAAATCCGGGCGCCCCGATTCCTTTCAACCGCGCGGTTGAAAGGTTGATCTCTCCCGGTCGATCCGGTCTCAGGCGGGTTCGGGGCCGGCTGGGTCAGGCGTGCTGCGGGATGCTGACGTGCGCTGAATGGGCCGTGGCGGGGGGCGCGGCTTGGTAGAGCACGTCGGGGTCGAGGTCGGCGCCGTTGGGCCATGCGACGGTGCGGGTCTCCTCGTCGACGAAGACCTGTTCGAACGTGTTGGGGTCGCGCAGCGGTTGGAAGACGGGGCCGTCGAGCAGCGGTGCGATGTCGGCGTCTCGGACTTGGCCGTCGGCAAAGACCACGCGGATGACGTGCGGTCTGAGTGGGAGGGCGGCGACGATGTCGGGGCTCATCATGGAAGCGGGTCGATTGGCGTGAGGGGTTCGAGTCGCTCGGCGTGCTCCCAGTTGGCCCGCAGCTCGTCCCGGTGGAGCGAGCACCACTCCTCGATGAGACGGAGGGCGCGGGCCGGCAGGTCGCCGTCGAGCGGCTGCCCGGTCTCGATCGAGACACGGCCTCGGTGCTCACCGTAGCGCGCATGGAAGTGAGGCGGGGCGTGATCGTTGAAGAGGCAACCCCGCACGCATGACCGCCGACCTCGCCGCACCCGTCCCGGCGCGCGGCGCGACCGTCGCTACGATCGCCGGCTCGCCGGTGGTCGGCGCGAGCCAGCGCTCGCTGCGGCTGCCGAGCACGCTGCGCGCGCACGGCCACCACATCCACGCCTTCGTCGAGGTCGTCGACCCGCACGGCCGGCTCTGGCGGCCGACGCTCGAGGCCGGCGCGCTCCCGGCCGCACGGCCGGGGCTCGTGATCTCCCGCCGTGCCGCGCAGGATCTGCACGTTGCGATCGGGGATCGGCTGCTCGTCGTGCACCCCGTGCCGAGCGGTCCGAACAGCACGGCGCTGCGCACGACGACGCTGACCGTCGCGGGCATCGGCGCCGGTCCGTTCCGCTTTGTCGCCTACGCCAGCCCGGCCGCCGCCGCGCCACTGCACGTTGCCGGGCTCGTCAACCGCGTCTCCGTCATACCGGCCGCCGGGCACGGGCCCGCGGACGTCGAGCGCGCGCTGCTGCGCCTGCCGGCTGTCACTGCCGTCCAGGGCGCCGCCGCCACGACCGACGCCGTCGAGCAGCACATGAAGGAGTTCGACGACGTGCTCCTCATCGCGGTGACCGTCGCCGTGCTGATGGCGCTTCTGATCGCGTTCAACTCGACCGCGATCAACGCAGACGAGCGTGCCCGCGAGCACGCCACGATGTTCGCCAACGGCGTACCCACCGGCCGCGTCACCCGCGCCGGCATGACGGAGGCGCTCATCACCGGTGCGCTCGGCACGCTGCTCGGTGTCGCCGCCGGCTACGGCGTCCTGCGCTGGGTCCTCGACACGACCATGCCGACGACGATGCCCGACGTCGGCACGCTCACCGCGATCGGCGCCGGCACGTACGCGCTCGCGATCCTCACCGGCACCGCCATCGTCACGCTCGCGCCGCTGCTCACGCTTCGGCGGCTGCGCCGCACCGACATTCCGGCCGCCTTGCGTGTCGTGGAGTGACGGCCCGCTGCGTGACCGGGCGCTCGATCGGTACGACCGGCCACGCAGCGCTTCGACGGTGCTGACGGTCAGTTGACCGTGAAGTCCGCGTACATCCCGGCCTGGTAGTGGCCCGGCAGCGCGCAGACGAGCGCGTAGTGGCCGGGCTTCAGGTGCTTGACGACGAGCTGCTTCGTCGCGCCGGGAGCGAGCGCGGAGATCTCGCCGCGCGCGCCGGGGATGTCGTCGTCCGGGTTGTGCTTGGAGAGGACCGCTGCGGCCGGCTTGTCGGTGCGGATGATCGTGAACTGGTGCTTGACCTTGCCGGCGTTCGTGACGACGAACGTGACGCGGCCCGCGGCGACGCGTGGCACGGCCGGCTTGATCTTGAACTCGCTGAGCGTGACGGCGACCTTCGCGGGGCCGTGCGGCGCGGTCGTAGTCGTCGTCGTTGCAGCCGGGGTCGTCTTCGCAGTCGACGTGGTCTTCGTTGCCGTGGTGGTCTTCGTCGTGCTGCCGCAGGCGGCGAGTCCGATCGCGGCGATCGCGATCGCCGCGGCCGTTGTCGCAGCGTGGATGCTCCGATGCGTCATGGGGGGTCGCTCCTCGCTCGGCCCCGCGGGGCCGGTCAGGTGTTGCGGAGATGCGCGGTGTCCGGCCACGCGGCGAGGGACCCTATGGGCGCCCCGGTAAGCCGTTGGTAAGCGCACTGTTGGGTCTGCGTTAGCCAACCGGCCGCGCGTAGTGGGCGCCGCAGAGTACCACTAGACAACTGTCTAGTTGTGGTATGCTCGCGCTCATGCTCGCCGCCTCTTCGATTGCGCATCCGCTCCCGGGGCCGCTTGTCGAGCTGATCGCGCGGCGCTTTCGCGTGCTCGGCGAGCCGATGCGGATCCGGCTGCTCGACGCGTTGCGCGATGGGCCGCTGACGGTCGGCGCGCTGCAGGAGGTGACGGGCGCCTCGCAGCAGAACGTTTCCAAGCACCTCGGCGTGCTGCACGAGGCCGGTCTCGTGCGACGCGAGAAGGACGGCACGTCGGTGCGCTACGAGATCGCGGACGAGATGGTGTTCGCGCTCTGCGAGCAGGTCTGCGGCGGGCTGCGCCGCCACCTCGATGAGCTCGGTGCGGTGCTCGCCGAGGGGGCGGCGCGATGAGCGTCGCCGCGGCCCGCCCCGCGGTTGGGCCGATCGGCCGCCTCGGCCGCTTCACGGCGACGCACGTGCGCGTCACGCTCGCCGGTTGGCTGGTCGTCGCGCTGCTGCTCGGCCTCTTCGCTCCGCGCGTGGAGACCGCGCTCTCGGGCGCCGGCTGGGAGGCGAGCGGGTCGCAGTCGGTGCAGGCGCGCGCGCAGATCGACCGCCACTTCGGCGGCCTCTCCGGCTACGGCCTGATGGTCGTCGTCCACTCAGCCGCGCGCACGGCCGGGGACCCGGCGTTTCGCGCGACGATCGTGCGCGTGGAGCGCACGCTGCGCGCCGACCCGGCCGTCGCCGACGTGCTCGCGCCGGTGCCCGGCGTCTCGCTCTCGCGCGACGGCCGCACCGCGATCGTGCAGGCCGGCGCTGCGCGCGAGGCCAACGCGATGGTCGCCGCCGCCGACACGCTGAAGGGCCAGCTCGCCGCGCTCTCCACGCCCGGCGCACGGGGCGTCCAAGTCCACCTCACGGGCGCGGCCGGGATGTGGTCGGACTTCAACGCCGCCAATCGCAGCGCGATGCTCAAGAGCGAGGTGATCTCGTGGCCGGTGACGCTCGGGATCATGGTGCTCGCGTTCGGCTCGCTTGTCGCCGCCGGGCTGCCGTTGATGCTGACGATGGTCGGCCTGCTCGCCGCGGCGGGCTCGCTGTTCCTCGTCACGCAGGTGCTGGCGGTCTCGATCTGGGCGATGAACTTCGCGCTGATGTTCGCGCTCGCCCTGGGGATCGACTACGCGCTGTTCGTCGTGATGCGCTTTCGCGGCGCGCTGTTCGGCTCGCGCGAGGGGGTGGTCGACGCGGTCGCCGAGACGATGGACACCGCCGGCAAGGCCGTGCTGTTCTCGGGCCTGACCGTGCTGATCTCGCTGACCGCGGTGATGCTCGTGCCGAGCCCGGCGTTCCGCTCGATGAGCCTGGGGATCATGCTCGCCGTGATCTTCGTGCTGGCCGCGACGCTGACGCTGTTGCCGGCCGTGCTGGCGAAGCTCGGCCCGCGCGTCGACAAGCTCGCGCTGCCGTGGGCCCACTCCGGCGAGCACCGCTCGGCGCGCTTCGCGGCCTGGGGCGAGCGGCTGTGGCGGCGCCCGTGGGCGTACGGCGCGCTGGCGCTGAGTCTGCTCGTCGCGCTCGCGCTGCCGGTGCTCGGCCTGAAGACCGCGATGCCGTCGATCAAGGTCGTGCCGCCCGGCGACGCCTCGCGCGTCGGCTACGCGCAGGTGCAGCGGGCGTTCGGCCCGGGCGCCGTCGGGCCGCTGCAGATCGTCGCGCCCGCGGGCGCGGCCGCGCGCGTGGCCGCGATCGCGAAGGCCGACGCGGGCGTCGCGCAGGTGCTCGGCCCGCAGCCGGGCAGCGGCGGGCTCGCGCTTGTGACCGCGATCCCGAAGCAGGACCCGTCGAATCCCGCGGTCGGCGCGACGATCGACCGGTTGCGCGCGGCGCTGCCGGCCGGCGCGCTGCTCGGCGGCGCGGTCGCCGAGAACCACGATTTGGAGCAGGCGCTCTCGGCCAAGACGCCGCTCGTGATCGGCGTCGTGCTCGCGCTCGGCTTCGTGCTGCTGCTGATCGCGCTGCAGGCGCCGCTGATCGCCGCCGCCGGCGTGCTCACGAACCTGCTCGCGACCGGCGCCGCGTTCGGCGTCGCGCGTCTGATCTTCCAGGGCGGCGCGCTGCACGGCCTGCTCGGCTTCGAGCCGCAGGGCTTCCTCGACGCGTGGGGACCGGTCTTCTTCTTCGCGATGATCTTCGCGATCTCGATGGACTACACGGTGTTCCTGCTCTCGAGCGCGAAGGAGCACTGGGACCGCTCGCACGACCCGCACGAGGCGATGGTCGGCGGCGTCGCGCACTCCGGCCGCGTGATCTTCGCGGCCGGCGCGGTGATGGTCGCCGTCTTCTTCACGTTCGCGCTCTCCGGCCCACTGCCGCCGAAGGAGATGGGGATCATCCTCGGCGTCGCCGTGCTGCTCGACGCGGCGCTCGTGCGCCTCTTGCTCGTGCCGGTGCTGCTGCGGCTGATGGGCCGCTGGGCGTGGTACCTGCCGCGCTGGGCGCACCGGCTGCTGCCCGACGTGCGCTTCGGGCACGCCTGAGGCCCGCGGCGCATTCCATTCACGTCCATCGATGGAATGCGCTAGCGTTCCATTCATGGCCGTCGATATAACGCTCGCGCCCAAGCAAAAGCGGGCCGCCGGCGAGCGCTGCTGCGAGCCGGTCGCGCTGCCGGAGGTGGACGCCGCCGCCGCGGCGCGGATCGCGGCCGTCGCGAAGGCGCTGTCGGACCCGATCCGCGTGCAGCTCGTCGACGTGCTGCGCGCGCACGCGGGGGAGGTCTGCGTCTGCGAGCTGGAGCCGCTGTTCGCGATCTCCCAATCGACGCTCTCCCACCACCTGCGCAAGCTGCGCGAGGCCGGCATCGTCGGCGTCGAGCGGCGCGGCCTGTGGGCCTACTACTACGTCCTGCCCAACGCACTGAAGGAGCTGCACAGATGGCTGTCTTGAACCTGCGCACCGCCGCCGCGGTGGCGGTCGGCGTCGGCATCGGCGCCGCGCTCGTGCGCCGCCAACAGTCGCCGGCCGAGCCGTGCTGCGAGAAGCCGGCGACCGGCGCGCGCTGCTGCTGATGGAACGTCCGGATCTCGCGCGCCGCGCGCTGGCGGAGGCGCTCGCCGCGTTCGCGCTCGTGTTCGCCGGCTGCGGCGCGATCGTCGCGAACAGCGTCCACGCGGGCGCGCTCGGTGGGATCGGCGTGAGCGCGACGTTCGGGCTCGTGATCATGGCGATGGTCTACGCGACCGGGCACCTGTCCGGCGCGCACATCAACCCCGCCGTCACGGTCGCCTTCACGCTCACGCGCCACTTCCCGCTGCGCGACGCCGTGGCCTACATCGCCGCGCAGCTCGCCGGCGCGACCGCGGGCGCATTTGTGCTGCTCGCCGCCTGGTCCGCGAAGCCGGCCGCGCTCGGCGCGACGGTGCCGAGCGTCGGCGCCGGCACCGCGCTGCTGTACGAGGTCGTGCTGAGCGCGTTCCTGATGTTCGTGATCGTCGCCGTCGCGACCGACACGCGCGCGGTCGGCGCCGCCGCCGCACTCGCGATCGGCGGGACGGTCGGGCTCGACGCGCTGTTCGGCGGCCCGATCACCGGCGCCTCGATGAACCCGGCGCGCTCGTTCGGCCCGGCGCTCGCGTCGGGGACGTGGACGGACTTCTGGATCTACGTCGTCGGCCCGGTGCTCGGCGCGGCGCTTGGCGCGCTCGCCTACCAGCTCGTGCGCGGCGAGCAGCCGCGGCCGGCCGCGGTCGCCGCGGAGACGCACTGATGGCGACCGCGCTGTTCGTCTGCCTGCACAACGCCGGCCGCTCGCAGATGAGCGCCGCGCTGTTCGAGCGCGAGGCCGCCGGTCGCCACCGCGCGCTGTCGGCCGGCACGCTCGCCGACCCGGACGGCGCGGTGCATCCGGAGGTCGTGGAGGCCATGCGCGAGCTCGGGATCGACCTCGCCCACCGCAGACCGCAGCGGCTCACGCACGCGCTCGCCGAGCAGGCGGACGTCGTCGTCACGATGGGCTGCGGCGACGCCTGTCCCTACATCCCGGGCAAGCGCTACGTCGACTGGGAGCTGCCGGACCCGAAGGGCCAGCCGCTCGAAGCCGTCCGCGCCACGCGCGACGAGATCGCCGCGCGCGTGGCGTCGCTCGTCGCCGAGCTGGACGGGACTCAGCCGACCAGGTCGATCAGGTAGACGACCGCCGGCGTGCGGCCGGTGTTGACGATCGCGTGAGGGACGTCGGCGGGGTAGGCGATCGAGTCGCCGCCGCGCAGCTCGGCCGACAGCGTGCCGGCCTCGACGCGCACGCGCCCGCGCTGGACGCTGAGGTTCTCGCGCGTGCCGGCGAAGTGAGCCGCGCTGCGCAGCTCCCCGCCGGGCTGGAGCGTGACCTCGTAGAACTCGAGCGTACGATCGGCCGTCAGCGGAGACAGCGTCCGAATGCGGCAGGTCTCGTCGGAGCGATAGACGTAGTGCGGGTCGTCGGCGCGGATCACGTCGAGCGTGCGCTGCTCCTGCGGTGGCGCGACCAGCTCGTCGAGCGTGACGCCGAGCGCGGTCGCGATCGCGAGCGCGACGCCGACGGTCGGGTTCGTGTCGCCGCGCTCGATCTGGCTGAGCATCGAGCGGCTGACGCCGCAGAGTCTCGAGAAGCGCTCCAGCGACCAGCCGCGTTGGTTGCGCAGCTCGCGCACGCGCTCGGCGAAATGGGCGCCGAGGGCACGGCCGGGGGCGCTCCCGGTATCCGTCTTAATGGAATTCTCATCTGTCATGCTGGACGCGTTCCTGTATATATGGCGGACAGGCAGTCCGTCATATTGGAGGGAACGTGAAGGCGCTCGTCAAGTCCCGGCCTGAAGCCGGCCTTTGGCTGGAAGACGTGCCGGAGCCGCGCATCGGCATCAACGACGTGCTGATCCGCGTGCTGCGGACCGGCATCTGCGGCACCGACCTGCACATCCACGCGTGGGACGCGTGGGCCAGCAGAACGGTCCCGGTGGGGCTGACGATCGGGCACGAGTTCGTCGGCGAGGTCGTCGCCTTCGGCGAGAACGTCAACGACTTCCAGGTCGGCGACGTCGTCAGCGGCGAGGGCCACCTCGTGTGCGGGCGCTGTCGCAACTGCATGGCCGGCCGGCGCCACCTCTGCGCGCACACGCGCGGCCTGGGCGTCGAGCATCCGGGCGCGTTCGCCGAGTACGTCGCGCTGCCGATGACGAACGTCTGGCACCACGCGCCCGGCATCGACCGCGACGTCGCCGCGATCTTCGACCCGTTCGGCAACGCCGTCCACACGGCGCTGTCGTTCCCGGTGCTCGGCGAGGACGTGCTGATCACCGGCGCCGGCCCGATCGGGCTGATGGCGGCGGCCGTCGCGCGCCACGCCGGCGCGCGCCACGTCGTGATCACGGACGTCAACGAGCACCGCCTCGCGCTCGCGGAGCGGATGGGCGCGACCGTCGCGCTGGACGTGCGCGAGCGCTCCGTCGCGGACGTGCAGCGCGAGCTGGGCATGGCCGAGGGCTTCGACGTCGGGCTGGAGATGTCCGGCAACCAGGCCGCGCTGCGCGGCATGATCGACAACATGGCGCACGGCGGCCGCATCGCGCTGCTCGGGATCCCGACCGACGAGGTCGCGCTCGACCTCAACCAGCTCGTCTTCAACATGCTCACGCTCAAGGGCATCTACGGGCGCGAGATGTACGAGACGTGGTACGCGATGACGGTGATGGTGCAGTCCGGGCTCGACGTGAGCCCCGTCATCACGCACCGCTTCGCCGCCGCCGACTACGAGGAGGCGTTCGCGACCGCGGGCGGCGGACAGGCCGGCAAGGTGATCCTGAACTGGGAGGAGCTGCGATGAGCGCGCTTGAGACGCTGCGCGACGAGCTCGACGGCGAGCTTGACGCGCTGCGCGCGGAGGGGCTCTACAAGGACGAGCGCGTGATCGCCTCGCCGCAGGACGCGCGCGTGCGCCTGCGCGACGGACGCGAGCTGCTCAACTTCTGCGCCAACAACTACCTCGGCCTCGCGGACCACCCGACCGTGCTCGAGGCCGCGCGTGCCGCGCTCGACGAGTGGGGCTTCGGCCTCGCGTCAGTCCGCTTCATCTGCGGCACGCAGCAGATCCACACGCAGCTGGAGGAGCGCCTCTCCGCGTTCCTCGGCACGGAGGCGACGATCCTCTACAACAGTTGCTTCGACGCCAACGGCGGCCTCTTCGAGACGCTGCTCGGCCCCGACGACGTCGTCATCTCCGACGCGCTCAACCACGCCTCGATCATCGACGGGATCCGTCTCAGCAAGGCGCGCCGGCTGCGCTACGCCAACAGCGACATGGACGAGCTGGAGGCGCGGCTGCGCGAGGCGGAGGGGGCGCGGCGGATCCTGATCGCGACCGACGGCGTCTTCTCGATGGACGGCTACATCGCGCGCCTCGACGCGATCTGCGACCTCGCCGACCGCTACGGCGCGCTCGTGATGGTCGACGACTCGCACGCGGTGGGGTTCGTCGGCCCGAGCGGGCGCGGCACGCCCGAGCTGCACGGCGTGATGGAGCGCGTCGACGTCGTCACCGGCACGCTCGGCAAGGCGCTCGGCGGCGCGAGCGGCGGCTACACGAGCGGCCGCCGCGAGATCGTCGCGCTGCTGCGCCAGCGCTCGCGGCCGTACCTGTTCTCGAACACGATCGCGCCGCCGATCGTCGCCGCCTCGCTCGCCGTGCTCGACCTGCTCGAGTCCGGTGACGAGCTGCGCGCGCGGCTGCGCGACAACACCGCGCTGTTCCGCGAGCGCCTCGAGGCGGCCGGCTTCGACGTGCTGCCGGGCGAGCACCCGATCGTTCCCGTCATGTACGGCGAGGCGACGGCTGCCGTGGAGGCCGCGGAGCGGCTGCTCGACGAAGGCGTCTATGTGATCCCGTTCTCGTATCCGGTCGTGCCGAAGGGACAGGCGCGGATCCGCACGCAGCTGTCGGCCGCGCACAGCACCGAGGACGTCGAGCGCGCGGCGGCGGCGTTCGTCGCGACGCGGGAGCAGGCGGCGTGAGCGCCCAGCCGCGCGAGCCGAGCACATGGGGTGCCGAGGCGCTGCGCGCCTGGGACCCGCAGCTGCGCGAGGCGTGGGAGGCGTTCCGCCCGCCACTGCCCCCCGACGACGACGTCGTGCGCCTGCGCGCCACGTACGCCGCGTGGCATCGCGAGCTGGCGACGCGCTCGGAGGCTCCTCCCGCAGATCTGTCCGTCGAGGCGGGGACCGTCCGCTCGCACGTCGACGGCCACGCGATCCCGATCCGCGTCTACCGCCCGCACGCGCCGGTCGACGGCCGCGGCCTTCTGTTTCTGCACAGCGGCGCGTTCATCCTCGACGGGCTCGACGCCGAGGACACGCGCTGCCGCCGGCTTGCCTCCGCGGCCGGATGCGTCGTCGTCGCGGTCGACTACCGCGTCGTGCCGGAGCACCGCTACCCGGTGCCGCTCGACGACTGCGACGCCGTCCTGCTGTGGATCGGGGACCGCCTTGGCGAGCTCGCGATCGACGCGCGTCGGCTCGCCGTCGGCGGCTGCAGCGCCGGCGGAACGCTGGCGGCAAGCCTCGCGCAACGCTGCCGCGACCGCGGCGGCCCGGCGCTCGCCGGGCAGCTGCTGCTCTACCCGGTGCTTGACGCGACGCTCTCCGGCGCGTCGCTGCGTCAGCTGCTGACCGAGGAGGAGCTGGCCGCCGCGGCGCAGTCCTGGGAGCGGTACCTCGACGGCGCCGACGGCGCCCCCGCGCAGGCGGCGGACCTCGCCGGCCTGCCGCCCGCGTACGTGCTCGCCGGCGAGCGCGATCCGTACCGCGACGACGCGATCGCCTATGCGCAGCGCCTGCTCGGCGCGGGCGTGCCGGTCGACCTGCACGTGTGGGCGCGCGTGCCGCATGCGATCGAGATGTACGTGCCCGACGTGCCGCTCGCGCGCGCGCTCTACGCCGAGCAGGCCGACGCGCTCGCGCGCCTGCTGGGCTGATCCGCCGCGGCCTCCGTGGCCGCGCGCTCTCAGGGCACCTCACTGGCTCGCCCGCCAACGCGAACGGCGAAGCGGGCGCGTCGACGTTGTCCACGGCGCCCATGGCGAAGCGGCTGCCGCGCCGGAAAGCTCTCGCGCCGGTCCGGCCGACCGCCCGGCGCGGACCGTTCCGCTTCCCCGAACACGAGAGAAGAGATGACCGACAGGATTGGATCCGAGGAGGAGCGCCGCGTCGTCGCCGCGGCTCCGCGCCGGCTGCACGTCGGCGGCGAGTGGCGCGACGCGCAGGGCGGCGCCGTGCTGGCGGTCGAGGACCCGTCGACCGGAGCGGTGCTGTGCGAGGTCGCGGACGCGACGCCGGCGGACGGGCGCGCCGCGCTCGACGCGGCGGCCGCGGCGTTCCCGGCGTTCGCCGCCACCGCGCCGCGCGAGCGCGGCGAGCTGCTGCGGCGCGCCTACGAGCTGACGGTCGCGCGGCGCGAGGAGCTCGCGCTGCTGATGACGCTGGAGATGGGCAAGCCGCTGGCCGAGGCGCGCGGCGAGGTCGACTACGCGGCGGCGTTCCTGCGCTGGTACGCGGAGGAGGCGGTGCGCGCCGACGGCCGCTTCGCGCGCGAGGAGCATGGCCGCGGGCACGTGCTGACGATGTGCCGGCCGGTCGGACCGTGCCTGTTCGTCACGCCATGGAACTTTCCGCTTGCGATGGGCGCGCGCAAGCTCGCGCCGGCGCTCGCGGCGGGCTGCACGATCGTCGTCAAACCGGCGCAGCAGACGCCGCTGTCGATGCTCGCACTGACCCGGATCATGATCGAGGCGGGCCTCCCGGACGGCGTGCTCAACGCGATCCCCACGTCATCCGCGGGCGACGTCGTCGGTCCGCTGATGGCCGATCCTCGCCTGCGCAAGCTGTCGTTCACGGGCTCGACGGAGATCGGCCGCCGCCTGATGGCGCAGGCCTCCGAGCAGCTGCAGCGCGTCTCGCTGGAGCTGGGCGGCAACGCGCCGTTCCTCGTGTTCGACGACGCCGACCTCGACCGTGCCGTCGACGGCGCTCTGCTCGCGAAGCTGCGCAACGGGGGCGAGGCGTGCACGAGCGCGAACCGCTTCCTCGTGCACGAGCGGATCGCGCCCGCGTTCGCCGAGCGCTTCGCCGCGCGGATGGCGGCGGTGCGCGTCGGCCGCGGGACCGATCCCGGCGTGCAGGTCGGGCCGCTGATCGACGAGCGCCAGCGCGACGCGGTTGGCGCGCTCGTGCAGGACGCCGTCGACCGCGGCGCGGACGTCGCGCTCGGCGGCGAGCGCCTGCCGGGCGCGGGGTGGTTCTACAAGCCGACGGTGCTCGCCGACGTCCCGGCCGACGCGCGGCTGTTGCGCGAGGAGATCTTCGGGCCGGTCGCTCCGGTCGTCACGTTCTCCGATGACGAGCAGGCGATCGCGGCGGCCAACGACACCGAGTACGGCCTCGCCGCCTACGTCTTCACGCAGGACGTCGACCGCGCGTTCGACGCGATCGAGCGGCTCGACGTCGGCATGGTCGGCTTCAACCAGGGGATCGTCTCGAACGCGGGCGCGCCGTTCGGCGGGATCAAGCACTCCGGCTTCGGGCGCGAGGGCGGCCCGGAGGGACTGCGCGAGTACCTCGACACGAAGTACGTCGCGCTCGCGCCCGGGCGGCGGCGGGCGGCGGCATGAGCGCGCTGTGGCATCCGTTCGCCGACATGGGCGCCGTCGCCCGCTCGCGCATGACGATCGTGCGCGGGAAGGGCGCGTGGGTGTGGGACGAGCAGGGCCGCCGCTATCTGGACGCGACGGCGTCGTTGTGGTGTGCGAACCTCGGCCATGGGCGCGGCGAGGTCGCGGCGGCGGTGCGGCTGCAGCTGGAGACGCTCGACGCGTACAGCACGTTCGGCGACTACGCGAACGAGCCGGCGCTGGAGTTGGCCGGGCGGCTCGCGGCGCTCGCGCCGTGGGCCGGCGGCAAGGTGTTTCTCGGCTCCGGCGGCGGCGACATGGTCGACACGGCCGCGAAGCTCGCGCGGCGCTGGCACGCCGAGCGCGGCGCGCCGGAGCGCACGCATCTGATCGGGCGCACGCACGGCTACCACGGCACGCACGGGATCGGCACGAGCGTCGGCGGCATCGCGGCGAACGCGATCGGCTTCGGGGAGCTCGTGCCGGCCACCTCCAGCGTCGCGCACGACGACGCGGAGGCGCTCGAGCGCGAGATCTCGCGCATCGGCCCCGAGCGGGTCGCGGCGTTCTTCTGCGAGCCGGTGATCGGCGCCGGCGGCGTGCGGCTGCCGCCACCGGGCTACGTCGAGCGCGTCGCCGAGATCTGCCGCGCGCACGGCGTGCTGTTCGTCGCCGACTGCGTCATCTGCGGGTTCGGGCGGCTGGGGACCTGGCTCGGGATCGACCGCTGGCCGGTCGAGCCGGACATGGTCGCGCTCGCGAAGGGCATCACCGGCGGGACGCTGCCGCTCGGGGCGCTGCTGGTCGCGCCGCACGTCGCCGAGCCGTTCTTCGGCGACGGCCCCGGCGCGCCGGTGCTGCGCCACGGCGCGACCTACGCCGGGCACCCGACGTGCTGCGCGGCCGCCAACGCGGCGCTCGACGTCTACGAGCGCGACGGGCTGATCGAGCGCGGCCGCACGCTCGAGCGGCCGCTCGCCGACGTGCTCGCGCCGCTCGCCGCGCACCCGCTCGTCGCCGAGGTCCGCGCCGGGCTCGGCCTGATCGCGTGCGTGGAGCTGAGCGAGGAGGCGCGCGCGGCCGACCCCCGCCTCGTCGGCCGCCTGCAGCTCGCCTGTCGCGAGGCCGGCGTGCTCGTACGTCCGCTCGCGACCGGCGTCGCCGTCTCGCCGCCGCTGATCGTCACGCAGAGCGAGATCGAGCAGCTCGCCGACGGCATCGCCCGCGGGGTCGCGCAGGTCGCGCGCGAGCACGGCGGGACGCCGCGCTGAGCCGCGGCTGGCGCCGCGTCAGCGCTCCGTCGCCGTCGGCTCGCCGACGGCGACGGGCCACGCGACCCCCTGCATGCGCGCGAGCTTGAGGCTGAGGTGGAGCGCGAGTCGGTCGTCGCCCTTGTGCAGGTCGACCTCCGCCAGCTGCTCGACGCGGCGCAGCCGGTGGTAGAGCGTCGTGCGATGCAGGTAGAGGCTCGCGGCGGTCTGCTGCGTGTTGCCCGCGAGGTCGAGGAAGCGTTCGAGCGTCGGCACGAGCTCGGCTGCGCGCGGATCCGCGAGCAGCCGCCGCAGTCCGGCGTGCAGGACCGTCGCGCCGAGACCCTCGACCGGGATCTCCGTCAGCAGCTGGTAGACGCCGAGCTCGTCCCAGCAGACGACATCGCCGAAGCTCGCGACGCTCGTGGCGATCTTCGCGGCGCGCAGCGCCTGGTCGTAGGAGACGACCGCGCCCGCCAGCTCGCGCGCGACGCCGCCGACCGCGACCACCGGCCCGCGCCCGGCGGTCGCCGGCAGCGAGGCGGCGAGGTCGTCGCGGATGCGCCGCGCCAGCGCTTCGACGCCCTCGGTGCGGATGCCCGGCTCGTCGAGCGAGGCCAGCACGAGCGCGTGGTCGGGGCGCAGCAGGTGAAGTCCGTGCCTCGGCGCGAGGTGGCGTCGGATCCGCATCAGCGCCGCCTCGACGGCCAGTCTCGGGTGCACGGCCGAGGGGTCGCGACCGGCCGGCTCGGCTCGCTCCCGGATCGCGACGGGATCGAGCGGGATCGCCAGGACGACGACCCGGCTGCCGGAGACGAACAGGTCGAGCTCGCGCAGCTGCCAGACCGCCTCCTGGCGGATCCGCTCGTCGTCGGCGAGCAGGTCGCGCAGCAGCTCCCGCTCGCGCGCGCGGTCGAGGTCGAGCAGCAGCCGCTCGCGATAGAGCACGACGGCCGCCTCGTCGGCGAACGCGCCGAGGCGGGCGAGGTCCTCGTCGCTCATCGTCTCGTCGCGGTCCGTGCACGCGAGCGTGCCGAGGTGGTGGCCGCGGAAGCGGATCGGCGCGACGGCGCGCGGCTCGTACTCGAGCTCCGGGTTGCCGGGGATGCGGAACGGGCGCTCGGCGGTCCACATGCCGTGCCTGCCGAACCACGCCAGCAGCTCCGGCCCCATCGGCTGCTTCATGATCCCCATCAGCCGCGTGCGGTCGAGCTCGTCGGCTTGGTGGCGCGTGTAGGCGAGCACACGCACGTGGCGGTCGGTGAGCAGCACCGGACGCCCGAGGACGCGGCTCGCCTCGTCGACGATCGGCTGCAGATGCGAGCCCGGCTCGCCGCCGTCCGCGCCGACGAGCTCGGAGTCGAGCGCAGCCGCCACGTCGTTGCCGTCCACGCGTCGAGTGTAGACCCGTCGCGGCGAACGTTTTGATGCGTCGTGGTACCTCACATCGCTACCGAATCGCCGTGCGCACGCCACGGACGCGAACCTACAATCGATGGCGATCTGGCGACCGGGCAATCCCCCCGCTTCGCACGGTGCGCTTGCGCCGGGTGGAGCTCCGGTCGCCTCGGCGCGGCCCGCCGGCGTCATGCCCCCGGGCCACGGAGGACAGGAGAGGCACGGTGCTGCACCCAGGAGGAGAGACGCCCCGCAGGCGGGGCACCGTCCATGCCGGGAAGGCATGGATAGTCGCGCTGTTGCTCGCCGCCGCGACCGCGCTCGCGGCGTGCGGCGGCTCGACCGGCGGAGGATCGTCGTCGACGACGGAGGGAAGACCCGGCGGGACGATCGTGTGGGCGAAGCCGGCTGAGGTGCCGGAGCTCGACCCGGCCCCGGCGACGAACCTGTCGGCGCTCCAGCTGATGGACGAGGTGTACGAGCCGCTCGTCGGCCTCGACGACCACCTCAGACCGGCGCCGAAGCTGGCCACGTCGTGGAAGCAGATCTCGCCCACCGCCTACGTGTTCGACATCCGCAGAGGCGTCCGCTTCTCCAACGGCCGCGAGATGACGGTCGACGACGTCGTCGGCAGCCTGCGGCGCCTCACCGACCCGAGACTCGCGGCCAGCTGGGCGGTTCAGATCGGACCCGTCAAGCGGATCGCCGCCAAGGGCGACTGGCAGGTGGAGATCGTGCTCGCGAGACCGAACTCCTCGCTGGTCCCCGCGCTCACGGGCACGCCCGCGGCGATCATGCCGATGAAGGAGCTGCGCGACGGGACGCTCGACCCGAGAAGAGCGATGCTCGGGACGGGTCCCTTCAAGATCGTCAGACACGTCCAGGACGAGTCGTGGACGCTGGCGCGCAACCCGTACTACTGGCAGAGAGGACAGCCGCTCGCCGACCAGGTGATCGTGCGGATCATGACCGACGACGCGGCGCGCGTGGCCGGGCTGAAGGACGGCAGCGTCGACGTCGCCAACTTCGACACGCCGGACGCCGTCCAACTGCTGGCGGGCCAGCCGAACGTCAAGACGGTGACCACGCCGACGACCGACTTCTATCGGCTCACGGTCAACTCGAGAACGTCGATCTTCAGAGACAAACGGCTGCGGCAGGCGCTCGCGCTCGCGATCAACCGCCAGGAGATCAGCGACGTCGCGCTCGGCGGCACGAGCGAGCCGAGCTCCGCCGTCGCGCCGAGCTTCGGGCTCTGCAAGCTGAGCGACATGCCGTTCGGCGAGCAGGATCTCGCGCGCGCGAAGCAGCTGGTCGAAGAGGCCGGGGCGACCGGCAAGACCGTCGGCCTGATCGCCTCGCCGACGTACAAGACGCTCGCGCCGATCGCGCAGGTGATCGTGCCGGAGCTCGAGCAGATCGGGCTCAAAGTCAAGATCGACCAGGCCGAGCAGGGCGAGTGGCTCGCGCGCGTGTATACGGGCAGATCGGACTTCGACCTCGACGTCAGCTTCTTCGGCAGCCTCGTCGACCCGCCGATGGGCCTGGCGTGGTGGAGCTCCGCTCAGACGTGGCATCCGTGGATTCCCGTCGATAGAACGCTCGACGCGCTGATCGACAAGACCCACGTCCTGTCGCCCGGGCCGGCGCGTGACGCGGCGATCGAGGCGGCCTGCAAGCGGATCCATGAGAACGCGAGCCTCATCCCGCTGGTCACGAAGCCGACGGTGGCGGCATACCGCTCCGACAAGGTCAACGCCGACATCCCGGACGTCGCCACCTCCAACCCCGTGCGGCTGGCTACCTCCTCGGTGAAGGGCGGATGACCGAGACCCGGCGAACGCCGGCGCGCCACGCGCGCCGGCGGGGCCTGGCCCGCTATGTCGCGGGCCGGGTCGCCGCCGGGCTGCTGACGCTGCTGGCGGTGAGCGCGCTGGTGTTCGTGGGCCTGCACATGGTTCCGGGCGGCTATGCGGATCTGCTGGCAGGTCCGACGGCGTCGCCGGCGACGAGAGCCCGGATCGCGGCCGACTACGGGCTCGATCAGCCGTTGCCGGTGCAGTACGTCAAGTGGCTGGGGCACGCGGTCACGGGCGACCTCGGCGCGTCGCTCGGCACCGGCGTGTCCGTGACCGAGCAGCTGGCGCGGCGCGTGCCGGTGACGGGCGAGCTGGCGCTGCTGGCGGTGCTGTTCACGCTTGTCGTCGGGCTGCCGCTCGCGTTGCTGGCGGGGTTGGCGCGTTCGCGCGCACGCCGGCAGGGGAGCCGGTTGCTGGGTGCGGTCGCGATGAGCACGCCGGACTTCGTCCTGGGCAGCGTGCTCGTCTACCTCTTCTCCACGTACGCGCTCGGGCTGCCGGTCGGCGGCTACGTCGCGTTCGCCGACGATCCGCTGCAGAACGTCCGCTCGATGCTGCTGCCCGCGTTCACGTTGGGCGTCTTCGGCGTGGCGATCCTGGTGCGCACGGGCCGCGACGCGGTGGCGGGAGTGATGAGCTCACCGCACATCGCGGCGGCGACGGCGCGCGGGGAGTCGACCGCGCACATCGTGCGCCATCACGTCTTGCGCAACGCGGCGATCCCCGTCGTGACGGTGCTCGCGACCTACACGGGCTATCTGATGGGCGGCGCGGTGATCGTCGAGAACCTCTTCTCGCTGCCGGGCATCGGCCAGTCGGTCCTCAACGGCGTCAGCACGCGCGACTACGCGCTCGTGCAGGGCACCGTGCTGGTCGCGGCCGCGACGTTCATCGCGATCAATCTGCTGGCGGACTTCGCCTACGGGGTCATCGATCCACGGGTGCTCGCGGAAGGCCGCCGATGAGCGCGGCCCGCATTCCGCGCGCCGCCCGCGTCCGCCGCTCGCGGCTGCCGTTTCGCGGCGATCTGCTGTCGCGGATCGCGGTGGTGCTGCTGGTGGTGTTCGCGTTGGTCGCGGTGCTGGGCCCGCTGCTGCCGCTCGGCGATCCGCAGGCGATCAACGTCGGTCCGCGTTTGTCGGGGCCGTCGGGCGAGTTCCTGGCGGGGACGGACAGCCTCGGTCGTTCGCTGCTGCCGCGGCTGGCGCAGGGCTTGCGCACGACGTTCCTGCTCGCCGGGGTCGCGGTGCTGCTGACGGCTGCGGTCAGCGTCGTGCTGGGGATGGTCGCCGCGTACTTCGGCGGCGTCGTCGGCGAGCTGATCGCCCGCACCGCCGACGTCTTCTTCGCCTTCCCGGCGATCCTGCTGGCGATCCTCGTGGTGACGGTCAGCGGACCCGGCATCGTCGGCGCGGTCGTCGCGATCGCGCTGATCTGCTCGCCGATGATGATCCGGGTGGTGCGGGCGGCGGCGCTGTCGGTCGTGGGGCGGGATTTCGTCACGGCTGCGCGCGTGGGCGGCGCGCGCCCGTGGCGGATCCTGTTCGTGCATGTGCTGCCGAACGTGGCGGGGGCGGCGATCGTGCAGGGCACCTACGCGTTGTCGGTGGGGATCCTGCTGGAGAGCGCCTTGAGCTTCCTTGGCCTGGGCGTCCAGCCGCCGGAGGCGTCGCTGGGGTCGCTCGTGCACGAGGGCGCGGTGTACCTCTCGATCGCGCCATGGCTCGTGCTGATCCCGGGCGTCTTGCTCGCGCTGGTGATCATGTCGGTGAACCTGCTCGGCGACGGGCTGCGGGATCGGCTCGACGTGCGTGCGGTGGAGGTGCGGCGATGAGTCGCGATCTCGTGCTGGAGGCGCGCGAGCTGGAGCTGGAGTACAGAACGCGCGAGGGGCGCGTGCGCTCCCTGGACTCCGCCTCGTTGACCGTGCGCGCGGGGGAGATCACGGCGCTTGTCGGCGAGTCGGGGTCGGGCAAGTCGACGTTGGGGATGGCGGCTGGGCGGCTGCTGGCCGGGAACGCGGAGCACGTCGGCGGGAGCCTGGAGGTAGCAGGTGTGTCGGTGTTCGCCTGCACTGACGAGCGGTTGCGCGCGCTGCGGCGCGCGACGCTCGGGTTCGTCTTCCAGAACCCGGTTGCGGCGCTCGATCCGACGATGCGCGTGGCGCGTCAGATGGAGCTGGTCGGCATCCTCGGCGCCGAGGCGACGCGTGCGCTCGAGGAGGTCGGGTTGCGCGACATCTCGCGCGTGCTGCGCGCCTATCCGCATGAGCTCTCGGGCGGCATGGCCGCGCGAGTCGGGATCGCGATGGCGCTCGGACGCGATCCGCGGTTGCTGATCGCGGATGAGCCGACGGCGGCGGTGGATGCGACGTTGCGCGAGCAGATCTTGGAGTTGCTGGTGGAGCGTTGTCGCGAGCACGGGTGCGCGTTGCTGCTGCTGACGCATGACCTGCATGCGGTCGCGCATCACTGCACCCAGATCGCGGTGATGTACGGCGGGCGCGTCGTCGAGGACGGGCCGACGGGCGAGGTCCTGGCCGCGCCGTTGCATCCGTATACGAGAGCGTTGTTGAGCGCGTTGCCGGGCGAGGAGCGCCCGGGTGAGCGGCTGGAGTCGATCCGCGGGGTGCCGCCCGTGCTGCGCGGCCCCAGCCCGGGATGCGCGTTCTCGCCCCGCTGCCCGCACGTGATGGAGCACTGCCCGCACGTGCGACCGCTGCACGCCCCCGTCGAGGAGAGCCGCGCGGTCTGCTGCCACCTGTTCACCGGCGAGCTGGGCGCGCGGGCGGGCGTGCCCGAGGCGGCGGGGCTGGCGGGCTCCGCCGTCTCGTCGCGGCCGGCCGACGATCGTCCGAAGGAGGCCAGATGAGCAGCGCGATGCGCCCGCCGCAGACGCCGGCGAACGGGCGCCCGCTCGTGCGCGTGAGCGAGCTCGCCGTCACCTACAACGGCTCCGGCCGCGGGGGCGCCGAGCCGGTCCACGCGTTGCGTGGTGTTTCGTTGGAGGTCTGTCCGGGTGAGACGGTGGGGTTGGTGGGGGAGTCGGGTTCTGGGAAGACGACGTTGGGGCGTGCGTTGTTGGGGTTGGTGGCTCCGTCGAGCGGTGAGGTGCGCTTCGATGGGGCGCCGGTGTCGGGGCGCGGTGCGGGTCGTCGCCTCCGGGGCCGGTTGCAGGTGGTGTTGCAGAATCCGGACTGGTCGCTGAATCCGAGCTTGCGGGTGTGGCGCTCGGTCGCGGAGCCGTTGGCGATCACGCGCAGCGTCTCGCGCCGCGAGCGCCGCCGGGCGGTCGACGCGATGTTGGAGCTGGTGGGGCTGGACCCGGTGCTGGCCGAGCGGCGTCCGCACGAGCTCTCGGGCGGCCAACGCCAGCGGGTGGCGATCGCGCGTGCGATGATCACCAAGCCGTCGTTGATCGTCTTCGACGAGGCCGTCACCGCACTCGACGCCTCCGTGCAGACGCAGGTGCTGAACCTGATCCAGGACCTGCAAGCCGAGCGGGGGTTCGCGGCGGTGTTCATCTCGCATGATCTCGCGGCGGTGCGCTACGTCTCGCGTCGGATCGCGGTCGCCTACCAGGGCGAGCTCGTCGAGACCGGGCCGGTCGAGCGCTTCTACGGGGAGCCCGAACACCCCTACACCCGCCAGCTCATGAGCACGCTGCCGACAGTCGAGAGGGAGCCCGCATCACCTGACGCGAGCTGGCCCGAGAACGCTCCACCGCTGTCGGAAGACGCGCACGGGACAAGCCGCAAGGATCCTCGCCATGGCGGTTGAGCCGGTCGACATCGCGCAGGTCCCCGACGAGACGTTCGGCGACTACGACTTCGGCCTGAGCGCCGAGGCGGAGGCGCGCGCGAGCGCGCTGCACGCGTCGGCGATCGTCGTCGACATGCTGTGCCAGGGGCCGTGCGGCTATCGCGCGTTCACGCCCGCGATGGACGATGAGATCCGGGCGCACCTGTCGACCGCGGCGAACCTGACGGACGCCTGGAACTTCGTCTACGAGCTGCCCGTGCGGCGGGCTCTGGCCGGCGTCGACGGCGGCACGTTCGAGCGTTGCTGGCGCGCGTCCGGCGTGACCGCGGCCTCGCGCGAGCGCGACTTCGTCTCGCTGCGCGACATGCTGGCCGGCCTGGCGCTCGCCGCTGCGCAGTTCGAGCGCCTCCCCTGGATGCGGCGCGTGCGGACCCCCGACGACATCCGCGCCGCCAAGCGCGAGGGAACGGTCGCCGGCTTCGTCAACAGCCAGGACACGGTCGGCTTCGGCACCGACCTGGAGCTGCTCGACGCCGCGCACGCGCTCGGCCTCTGCATGCTGCAGCTGACGTACAACAGCGCCAACTTCGTCGGCGCGGGCTGCACCGAGCGCGGCGACGCGGGCCTTACGCACTTCGGCGTGCGCCTCGTCGAGCGCGCGAACGCGCTCGGCGTACTGCTCGACACGAGCCACTGCGGGCGTCAGACGACGCTGGACGCCTGCGCGACGTCGCGGCGGCCCGTGGTCGCCAGCCACACGGCCGCCGCCGCGCTCGTCGACAGCGCGCGGGCCAAGAGCGACGAGGAGCTGGAGGCGATCGCCGCGACGGGCGGCCTGATCGCCATCTGCGCCGTGCCGGCCTTCGTCAGCGAGGACGAGCACCCGACGATCGAGGCGCTGCTCGACCACGTCGACCACGTCGCCCGGCACGTCGGCTGGCAGCATGTCGGCATCGGCACCGACTGGCCGAACCAGATGTCGCAGTGGGCGCTGCGCCACGTCGCGCAGCCGTGGACGCAGGCGCACGGCTTCCGCGCCGAGCACCGCGTCGACTGCATGAAGAACCTCATCGGCTTCGACGACTACCGCGACTTTCCGAACCTCACGCGCGGCCTCGTCGCCCGCGGCTACGGCGACGAGGAGATCCGCGGGATCCTCGGCGAGAACTTCCTGCGCGTGCTCGGCGAGGTGGTCGCGTGAGCGCGGCCGCCGTGAGCGAGCGCGTGGCCGAGCTGGCGCCGGCCGTCCGCGCGCGGCTGGCGCAGCATGAGGACGAGTTGATCGCGCTCGCCGACGAGATCTGGGCGCAGCCCGAGCTCGGGCTCGAGGAGCGCGCCGCGTCCGCGGCGCAGCGGGCGCTGCTGGAGCGCCACGGCTTCGCCGTCCAAACGGGTGTCGCCGGCATGGAGACGGCGTTCACGGCGCACTGCGACGTCGGTGCGGGCGGACCCGCGATCGGCCTGCTCGGCGAGTTCGACGCGCTGCCCGGACTCTCGCAGGACCGCGTCCCGCGACGCAAGCCGCTCGTCGAGCACGGCCCCGGCCACGGCTGCGGCCACAACCTGCTGGGCGCCGGATCGCTGGGGGCGGCGCTCGTCGCGGCGGCGGTCGCGCGGGAGCGGGGGATCCCGCTGCGCGTCGTCTACTTCGCGTGCCCGGCGGAGGAGGGCGCGATCGGCAAGGTCGTGATGGCGCGCGAGGGGCTGTTCGACGGGCTCGACGTCGCGCTCTGCTGGCATCCGGACGAGCTCAGCACGCCGTGGAACGGGTCGTGCCTCGCGCTCGACGGGTTGCGCTTTCGCTTCGCGGGGCGCAGCGCGCACGCCGCGTTCGACCCGCACAACGGCCGCAGCGCGCTCGACGCGGTTGAGCTGATGAACGTGGCCGTGAACTACCTGCGCGAGCACGTGGGGCCGGACGCGCGCATCCACTACACGATCCGCCGTGGCGGGGAGGCGCCAAACGTCGTGCCGGACGAGGCCGTCTCCGACTACGTGGTGCGCGAGCGCACGCGCGCGGACGTCGAGCGGCTGCGCGAACGGGTGCTCGACTGCGCGCGCGGCGCGGCCCTGATGACCGGCACGACGGGGCAGTGGAAGCTGACGGCGGCATGCGCGGACTTGCTGCCCAACGAGGCTGTCGAGGACGTGCTGCTCGACGCGCTGCGCGCCGTCGGTCCGCCCGCGTTCGACGAGCGCGACCGCGCGTTCGCGCGCGCGATCCGCGCGACGCTTCCGGAGGCGCAGGTCGCGGGCGGACTGCGCCTGCGCGGCGTGCCGGAGGACCTGCACGACGCGGTCCTGCATGAGCGCGTCGACGCGCCGTACCGGCCGGCCGGCGTGTGGCACCTCTCCACCGACGTCGGCGACGTCTCCTGGAACACACCGACCTCGCAGCTGTGGATCGCCACGATGCCGATCGGCACGCCTGCGCACTCGTGGCAGCTGACCGCCGCGTCGGGAGCGCCGATCGGGCACAAGGGGATGCTGACCGCCGCCGGCGCGCTCGCGCTCGCGGCCGTCGAGCTGGCGCGGAGCCCTGAGCGGCTCGACGCCGCCGCCGCGGAGCTGCGTCGGCGCACCGCCGGCCAGCCGTACGTCTCGCCGCTGCCGCCGGAGGGGATCCCGAGCGGTCACCTCGCGCCGCTCGACGAGGACGACGGGGCCGGCTGGGAGGCGCTGTGACGGCGACCGACGCGGGCGCCGCGGCTGCCGGCGCGCACGCCGGCCCGTTCGTCCCGGCCGACGTGCTGCGGCTGCGCTTCGTCGGCGACGCCGGGCTCGTGCCGGGAACGTCGCTCGGCTGGTGCGTCGTCTCGGCGGTCGACGCCGGGCGCATGCGCGACGTCTCGACGTTATGGCGCTTCGACCGTGAGGGGGGCGAGCACCGCGAGATCGTCGGCCCGTTCGCCGATCCGCGCGCGGCCGTCGCTTCGTCCGACGGGGCGCGACTCGCGTTCGTCGCCGACGTCGACGGCGTCGCGCAGCTGTGGGCCTGCGCGCTCGCGGACGGCGCCGTCGAGCTGCTCACGGACCTGCCGCAGGGCGTCGCGGGCGCGCCCGCGTGGGCGCCCGACGGCACGGCGATCGCGTTCACGGGGCCGCCGTCCTCGCGGCGCGACCCGTCGGCGCCGTACCGGCTCGATCGCTGGCCGATCCGCTACGAGGGCGTCGGCTCGATCGAGGACGCGCTCCAGGACGTCTTCCTGCTCGAACTCGCCACCCGCGGCGTGCGGCGACTGACGGACGGCCGCGCGATCGACGACGGGCCGCGCTTCTCGCCCGACGGGCGGCGCCTGCTGTTCCGCCGCTCGTTCGCGCCCGACCGTCCCTGGGAGGGAAAGCCGTCGCTGTGGGTGCTCGAGCTCGCCTCGGGCACGGCGCGCGAGCTCGTCGGCGCGTGGGGCGGCGTGCTTGCCGCCGAGTGGTGCCACGGCGGCGCGCGGATCGCCCTCCAGGGCGTGCGGGCGCGGCCGGGATTTCCGGAGGTGCACTTCTCCAAGCACGACGTGTGGACGGTCGACCTCGATGGCGGGGAGCCCGTCTGCCGCACGACGAGCCTGCCCGCCGGGGTCGGCACGTGGCTCGAGTTCGACCATCCGACGTGGGCCGTCGACGCACAGCCGCGGCTGCGCGTCGACGCCGCCGGCGTCGCGGCGTTCGTCCAGGCTCAGCGCGGCTGCGACATGGGCGTGTGTCGCGTGGCGCTCGACGGCGCGGAGGACGTCGCGTTCCTGCTCGAGCCGTCCGGCCACGCGTGCTTCCTGCGCGATGCGGGCGCCGACGGCACGTTGCTCTACACGCGCTCGTCGCCCGTCGACCCACCCGAGCTGTTCGTGCGCGACGGCGCCGGCGAGCGACGCGTGACGGGCCTCGGCGCCGAGCCGATGCGTGCGCGCCCGCGGCCGCGGGTCGCGCCGCTGGAGGTGACGGCGCCCGACGGCGTGCGGCTGGAGGGGCGTGCGCTCACGCCCCCCGGCGAGGGGCCGTTCCCGACCGTGCTGTGCATCCACGGCGGGCCGAGCGACGCGTACGGGAGCCCCTTCATGATCGATTGGCAGCTGCTGGTGGGGGCCGGCTTCGCCGTCGTCTTCTCCAACTTCCGCGGCTCCGGCGGCTACGGCGACGACTTCCACGTCGCGCTCGGCGACCGCTGGGGCGAGGTGGGCGAGCTCGATCATCTCGCGACGGTCGACCGCGCGATCGAGCTCGGCGTCGCCGACCCTGAGCGCCTGGGCGTCTACGGGCTCTCGCACGGCGGCTTCGCCGTCTGCTGGCTGCTCGGGCGCAGCGACCGCTTCCGCGCCGGCGTTGCCGAGAACCCGCTCGTCGACTTCGCCTCCGCGTACGCGACGATGGACGATCCGTGGTGGATGCCGCTCGTGCTCGGCGCGACTCCGGACGAGGACCCGGGCGGGTACGCGGAGCGCTCGCCGCTCGCGTATGCAGCGGCGTGCACGACGCCGCTGCTGTTCGTCGCCGGCGAGGAGGACCAGCGCTGCGATCCGACGCAAGCCGAGCAGTTCTACCGCGCGCTCAAGCGCGCCGGCTGCCCGACCGAGCTGCTGCGCCTTCCCGGCGCCGGTCACACTGGCTCATGGAACGGTCCGCCGCGCGCGCGACATGCGCAGGATGTCGCGCTCGTCGACTGGTTCGCTCGTCATCTTCAGCCCCGCACACCCTGACGGAGGTCGCAGCATGTCCGGAGGACCCACCGACCGCGGCGCCGAGGCCGCGCCCCTCGCCGATCTGGCGGTGCTGATCCGCGCGCGCGTCGCCGCGCTCGCGGCCGAGCTCGGGGCGCTGGCCGACGCGATCTGGGAGCGGCCGGAGCTCGGGTGCGAGGAGCATGCGGCGTCGGCCGCGCAGCGCGCGCTGCTGGAGCGGCACGGCTTCGCGATCGAGGCGGGCGTCGCCGGCCTGGAGACCGCGTTCGTCGCACGCCGCTCGATCGGGACGGGCGGTCCGTCGATCGGGCTGCTGGGCGAGTTCGACGCGCTGCCGGAGCTCTCGCAGGATCGCGTGCCGTATCGCAAGCCGCTCGTCGAGCACGGACCGGGGCACGGCTGCGGGCACAACCTGTTGGGCACGGGTGCGCTCGGCGCGGCTCTGGCGGCCGCCGCGGCCGCGGAGGAGCTGGGGCTCGCGATCGAGGTCGCCTACTTCGGCTGTCCGGCCGAGGAGGACATCATCGGAAAGGTCGTGATGGCGCGAGAGGGCGTCTTCGACGGGCTCGATGCGGCGCTGTCGTGGCACCCGGGCGCATTCAACATTCCGTGGGAGGGATCGTCGCTCGCGCTCGACGCGTTCAGCTTCCGCTTCAGCGGTGAGGCCGCGCACGCTTCCGTCAGCCCACATGACGGGCGGAGCGCGCTCGACGGAGTTGAGCTGCTCAACGTCGGTGTCAACTTCCTGCGCGAGCACATGCCGCCCGACGCCCGCATCCACTATGTGATCCGGCGCGGCGGCGCGTCACCCAACATCGTGCCGGACGAGGCGACGGTCGACTATCGCGTGCGCGAGCGTACGCGTGACGATGTCGCGCGCCTGAGAGCGCGCGTCTTCGACTGCGCGCGCGGCGCCGCGCTGATGACCGGCACCACCGTCAGCTGGCGGCTGAACGCGACGTGCGCGGATCTGCTGCCCAACGACGCGATCGGCGCCGCCCTGCTGGCGGCCTTCGAGGCCGTCGGTCCGCCGCCGTTCGACGAGGAGGACCGCGCGTTCGCGCGCGCGATCCGCGAGACGTTCCCGGCCGGTCGGGTGGAGGCCACGCTGCGTGCCGTCGGGGCGCCGGAGGACCTGCGCGATGCGGTGTTGCACGAGCGCGTCGAGGCGCCGTTTCGGCCGGGCGAGCTGTCGTACGGCTCGACCGACGTCGGCGACGTCTCGTGGTGTGTGCCGACCTCGCAACTGTGGGCGGCGACGATGCCGATCGGCACGGCGGCGCACTCGTGGCAGCTGACCGCCGCGTCCGGCGCGGCGTTGGGCCGTAGGGGGATGCTGACCGCCGCCGCTGCGCTCGGGCTCGCGGCCGTCGAGCTCGCGCGCGCCCCGGAGCGGCTCGCGGCCGCGGGCGAGGAGTTTCGGCGCCGCACCGGCGGGCGCTGCTACGAGCCGTCGATCCCCGCCGAGGGGATCCCGCGTGGGGACCTCGTCCCGTCCACGGACGACGAGGGCTGGCAGCCGCTCTCGGCTTGACGTGCGGTCCGCAAAGCTGGCACACTGGTCCAACCAGTACTGGTAGGACCAGTGGACCGCATGACACAGCTGCGACATACGCCACTTCACGACCGCCACATCGCCGCCGGCGCGCGGCTCGTGCCGTTCGCCGGCTGGGAGATGCCGGTGCAGTACGCGGGCGTGCGCCAGGAGCATGAAGCGGTGCGCGAGGCCGTCGGCGTGTTCGACGTCTCGCACATGGGCGAGGTCGAGACGCGCGGGCCCGACGCGCTCGCGTTCCTGCAACGGGTGCTGTCGAACGACGTATCGAAGCTCGCGGTCGGCGGGGCGCAGTACAGCGTGCTGTGCCGCGAGGACGGCGGCGTGCTCGACGACCTCTTCACGTACCGACTGGCGGACGACCGCTTCCTGACGATCACGAACGCGGCGAACCACGAGACGGACCTGGCCTGGCTGCGCCAGCATGCGGACAGCTTTGACGTCGAGCTGGTCGACCGCATCGACGACTTCGCGATGCTCGCCGTGCAGGGGCCGGAGGCACGGGGGTTGGTGGCCGCCATGGCGGACGGCGACCTCCCCGCGCGCTTCCGGACCGCTGAGCTGACGGTCGCCGGTGTGCCGGCGCTCGTATGCGGCACGGGCTACACGGGCGAGGACGGGGTCGAGCTGCTGTGCGCCCCGCAGGATGCTGGTGCGATCTGGGACGCCGTGGTCGCGGCCGGCGCGACGCCGGCCGGGCTCGGCGCGCGCGACACGCTGCGGCTCGAGGTCTGCTTTCACCTCTACGGCAACGACCTGATGCCCTCGCGCGGTCCGATCGAGGCCGGCCTCGGCTGGTGCTGCAAAGAGGCAACGGGCTTCGTCGGCGCCGACGCGGTCGCGTCGACCCGCGCCGTCGGCCCCGAGGAGCAGCTCGTGCCGTTCCGCATCGACGGCGCCGGGATCGCGCGGCAGGGGAACCCCGTCGTCGGCGGCGGCGAGGTGACGAGCGGCACGATGTCGCCCTCGCTCGGCGTTGGCATCGGCATGGCCTACGTGCCGGCCGAGCGGGCCGCGCCCGGCGCCGAGCTGGAGATCGACGTCCGCGGTCGCGTGCGCGACGCGGTCGTCGTCGAGAAGCCGATCTACCGACCCGAGGGAAGCTGATGTCCGACGAGCGCAATCCGAGCGACCTGCTCTACCACCCCGAGCACGACTGGGCGCGCATCGATCCCGTCCACCCCGACCTCGCCACCTTCGGCGTCACCTGGTTCGCCCAGGACGCGCTTGGCGAGATCGTCTTCTGGGACGGGCCGCAGGTCGGCGCCACGGTCACCAAGGACGAGTCCTACGCGGAGCTCGAGTCGGTCAAGGCGGTCTCCGACGTGATCGCGCCACTGTCCGGCGAGGTCGTCGAAGTCAACGAGGCGCTGGCTGACGACCCCTCGCTGGTTAACAGCGCCCCCTACGGCGACGGCTGGCTCGTGAAGGTGCGCCTGTCCGACCCGGACGAGCGCGGCGCGCTGCTCGACGCCGCCGCCTACGCGGAGCAGACCGGATGAGCGCGCGATGACCGTCTACACCGCCGTCACCGACACCGACCGCACGGCGATGCTCGACGCGATCGGCGTCGCCGACGTCGCGGAGCTGTTCGACGCCATTCCGCCGGAGCTGCGACTCGGCCGCGCGCTCGAGCTGCCGGCCGGGATGTCCGAGCAGGACGTCTACGCGCACCTGCGCGAGCTGGCCGCGCGCAACGTCTCCGCCGACGACGAGCTGACGTTTCTCGGCGGCGGCATGTACGACCACTACGTGCCCGCGATCGTCGACATGCTGATGTCTCGCAGCGAGTTCCTCACGCCGTACACGCCCTACCAGCCCGAGGTCTCGCAGGGGAACCTGCAGGTGATGTTCGAGTACCAGACGGCGATCTCCGAGCTGACGGGGCTGCCGGTCTCCAACGCGTCCGTCTACGAGGGCCCGAGCGCGCTTGCGAGCGCCGCCTACCTCGCGAAGCTCGCCAACGGCCGGCGCCGCCACGTCGTCTCGGCCGGGGTGCACCCGCACGCGCGCGAGACGCTGCGGACCTACGCGCACGGCTTCGGCGCCGAGCTCGTCGAGGTGCCGCTGCGCGATGGCGTCACCGACCCGGACGCGTGGCAGGGCGCGATCGACGCGGACACGAGCGCCGTCTACTTCCAGAACCCCAACTTCTACGGCGCCGTCGAGGACGCGGAGCAGCTCGCGCAGGCAGCCGCCGCCCATCAGCCGGTCGTCGTCGGCTCGTACGACCCGATCGCGCTCGGCGTGTTGAAGCCGCCGGGCGCGTGCGGCGTCGACGTGTGCGTCGGCGAGGGCCAGCCGCTCGGCAATCGGCTCGACTTCGGCGGCCCCTCGTTCGGCTTTTTCGCCGCGACGGACGAGCACCTGCGGCGCATGCCGGGACGCATCGCCGGCGAGACGCTCGACGCGGACGGCAAGCGCGGCTTCGTGCTGACGCTGCAGACGCGCGAGCAGCACATCCGCCGCGAGCGCGCGACGTCGAACATCTGCACCTCGCAGGCGCTCAACGCGCTCGGCGGCCTCGTCCACCTCGTGTGGCTCGGCCGCCAGGGGCTCGTCGACCTGTGCGAGTTGCTGGTCGCGCGCACGCATTACGCGCGCGAGACGCTGTGCGCGCTCGACGGCGTCGAGCCGCTGCACGCCCAGCCGGTCGTGCGCGAGTTCGCGCTGCGGCTGCCGGGCGTGGACGTCGAGGCGGTTGTCGAGCGCTGCGCGCTTGAGGGCGTGAACCCCGGTCTTGCACTGCCGCAGGAGCGCGCGCTGCTGGTCGCGCTCACCGAGCAGCGCTCGCGCGCGGACATCGATCGGCTTGCTGACGTGCTCGGGCGCGCGGTCGCGGCCGAACGCGTGGGGCGCGCGCAGGAGGTGGTCGCATGAGCGCCGTCGAGGGCCGCGATCGCGCGCCGCTTCGGACGATCTTCGAGCAGGGCGCGCCCGGCCGCCGCGCGTTCGTCGCGCCGCCGCTCGACGTCCCGCCGGCGCCGGCCGAGGCGCTGCCCGCACGCTTGCGGCGGAGCGCGCCGGCGCGCCTGCCGGAGGTGAGCGAGCCGGAGATCGTGCGCCACTACGTGAATCTGTCGAAGCGCAACTTCGATCTCGACAGCGGCTTCTACCCGCTCGGCTCGTGCACGATGAAGCACAACCCGCGCCTGCACGAGCGCGTGACGGCGCTGCCGGGGCACGCGCGGCTGCACCCCTTCCAGCATCCGCGACGGGCGCAGGGCGCGCTGGAGCTGATGTGGAACCTCGAGCGTTCGCTTGCGGAGATCTCGGGCCTGCCGCACGTCTCGTTGCAGCCGAGCGCCGGTTCGCACGGCGAGCTGGCGGGTGTGCTGCTGACGCGCGCCTACCACGAGGACCGCGGCGAGCAGCGCACGAAGGTGCTGACGCCCGACACGGCGCACGGGACGAACCCGGCGACGGTGACGATGGCCGGCTACGAGGTCGTCAAGGTCGGCACGAACGCTGATGGTGGCGTCGACGTCGAGGACCTGCGCGCGAAGGCCGACGAGCAGGTCGCCTGCCTGATGCTGACGAACCCGTCGACGCTCGGCCTGTTCGACGCGAACATCGCCGAGATCGCGGAGATCGTGCACGGGGTGGGGGCGACGCTCTACTACGACGGCGCGAACTTCAACGCAATCCTTGGCATCACGCGCCCGGGCGACATGGGCTTCGACATCGTGCACTTCAACCTGCACAAGACGTTCACGCAGCCGCACGGCGGCGGCGGCCCGGGCTCGGGGCCGATCGCGGTCTCCGACCGCATCGAGCCCTACCTGATGTCGCCGCGGATTGTGCGCGCGGACGACGGCTCGTTCGAGCTCGACCACGACCAGCCGAAGTCGATCGGCCGCTTGCGCGGCTTCCAGGGCAACTACGGCGCGTTCGTGCGCTCCTACGCCTACATCCGCTCGCTTGGCGCGGAGGGACTCAGAGAGGTGAGCGAGGTCGCGGTGCTGAACGCGAACTACCTGTTGGCGTTGCTGAAGCGAGCGGGCGTCGCGGAGTACCTGCCGGTCGCCTACGACCGCGTCTGCATGCACGAGTTCGTGCTGTCGGGCGCGCCGATGAAGCGCGAGTTGGGGATCAGAACGCTCGATCTCGCCAAGCGCTTGCTCGACTTCGGCGTGCATCCGCCGACCGTCTACTTCCCGCTGCTGGTGGACGAGGCGCTGCTGATCGAGCCGACCGAGACGGAGACGAAGGAGACGCTCGAGCGCTTCGCCGAGATCGTCGCCGAGATCCTGCGCGAGGCGGCCAACGACCCCGAGCTCGCCCGCAACGCGCCGTACTCGACGCCGGTCCGCCGCCTCGACGAGGCCCGCGCGGCCAAGCAGCCGGTCATCCGCCAGCCGCTCTGACGGCGCCTCGCCGGGCGAGGTCGGCGCGCTGACCTGCCGCGGCCGCCGCGCCGAACGCCGGCGGCGTTGGTGTGTTGCAACAGGCATCACGACCTCCACAGGGGCGCAGCGTGCGCCCCGCTGTCCTTTGAGGAGCGTTCGCATGCCCGCAGCACCACGCTTGATGCAGGTCCTCGGCGCGATCGCCGCCGTGGTCCTCGCGTTCGCCGGCACCGCCATGGCGAACCCTGTCGGTCACCACGGCCACGGTCATGGCCATGGCCACGGTCACCACGGTCATAAACACGGCCACCGCCACGGTCACGCCGGCCGGGTCCTCTACGTCGCGCCGAGCGGCAGCGACGCCGCCGCCTGCTCGAAGGCCGCGCCGTGCCAGACGATCGGCCACGCCGTCGACGTCGCCGGCAACGGCACGACCGTCATCGTCCGCGCCGGCACCTACGCCGAGCAGGTGACGATCGCCAAGCGCCTGTTCCTCGTCGGCCAGGGCCGCCCGACGGTTGACGCGACCGGCAAGCTCAACGGCATCGTGCTCAGCGGGAGCGGCTCCGCGGGCGCGCTCGTGCGCGGCTTCGTCGTCGAGCACGCCAACCAGGAGGGGATCCTCGCCACACAGACCGCGCACGTCACGATCGCGGGCAACGTCGTCCAGAACAACGACCTCGGCGCCGCCGCGCAGAACCCGACCGGCGAGTGCGCGCCGCAGGGCCAGATCCCCGGCGACTGCGGCGAGGGCGTGCACCTGATGTCGGTCACGCACGCGAAGGTCGTCGGCAACCTCGTCACGCAGAACAGCGGCGGGATCCTGCTGACCGACGAGCTCGGCCCGACCGCGCACAACCTGATCGTGCGCAACCGCGTGCTGAACAACCCGTTCGACTGCGGCATCACGATCGCGGGCCACAACCCCAGAGCCGTGCAGAACGGCGTGCGCATGCCGCAGGTCGCCGGCATCTACGCCAACCTGATCTCCGGCAACGTCAGCAACGACAACGGGCTCAGAGGCGAGGGCGCGGGCATCCTGCTCGCCGGCGCGGGCCCGGGCACCGGCGTCTACGACAACCTCGTCAAGCACAACGTCGCGAACGGCAACAACCTCGCGGGCGTCACGCTGCACAGCCACGCGCCGGGCGACGACCTCAACGGCAACGTGATCGTCGGCAACCGCCTGCGCAACGACGCGCTCGGCGGCGACCCGGACGCGGGCGTGAGAGACACGACCGGCATCCTGGTCTTCAGCGCCGTCACGCCGCTGAGAAAGGTGATCGTGCGCGGCAACACGATCAGCGACGTCCACTTCGGCATCTGGACGCAGAACGCGCCCACTATCCCGCTGAACGCCAACCGCTTCTTCAACGTCGCGGTCCCGCTGCACCAGCAGTGAGCATGCGCGGAGTCGGGCGCGGCCGGCGCCCGGCTCCGCCGCTCACGCGGTGCGCGACGTCATCACGACCCGTGCGCCCTGCGCGGGGATCATCGTGACGTTGCGGTGCAGCACGCGCTCCGCGCGTGGCTCCGGCGCCTCCATGTCGGTGCGGCGGACGATCGCGCGCAGCACGACGCGCTGCTCAGCCATCGCGAGCGTGGCGCCGAGGCAGCGGCGGATGCCGCCGCCGAACGGCACCCACGTGTACGTGCCGGGTCTCACGCCGAGGAAGCGCTCGGGCCGGAAGCTGAACGGGTCGGGATAGAGGTCCTCGCGGTGGTGCAGCAGCGTCACCGACACGAGGATGTGACTCTTGGCCGGCAGCCGCCACTCGCCGAGCTGCCACGGGACCTGCACGCGCCGGCCGGTGATCGGCACGACCGGCCGGTTGCGCATCGCCTCGTGGATCGTGGCCTCGATCCAGGCGGCGGCGTCCGCGGAGTCGGAGCGCACCTCCTCGCGCAGACGGTCGTACGCCGCCGGGTTGCGCACCAGGCGCTCGAACGTCCACGCGAGCGAGTTGGCGGTCGTCTCGTGCCCGGCGAGCACGAGCGTCAGCAGCTCGTCGCGCAGCTCGGCGTCGCTCATCGGCGCGCCGTCCTCGTCGCGCGCCGCGAGCAGCAGCGAGAGGATGTCGGTGCGCTCCGCGCTCTCGCCGGCCTCGGCGCGGCGGCGCGCGGCGGCGATCACGCCGTAGACACTGCGGTCGAGCCGCGTGATGAGCTGCTTCGTAAGCCCGACCGGTTCCTCGCGGCCGGCGTTCAGCAGTTCGGCGAGCTGTCCGAGCGGCGTCTGCGTGAGCCACGACAGCCGCAGGATGATCTCGCGCAGCGCGTGCTCCGGCGTGCCGGGCGCGGGCCTGCCGTCGGGCACGCCGAAGATCCCGGCCATGATCACGTCGAGCGTGATGGCCTGCATGCGCGGCCCGAGCGCGAACGGCGTGCCGAGCGGCCATGAGTCGAGCTCGCGTTCGGCGACGTCGGCGATCATCTGCGTGTAGCGCTCGACCGCCTCGCCGTGGAACGGCGGCAGCAGCAGCTTGCGCTGGCGCATGTGCGTCGGGCCGACGGTCGTCAGCACCGAGTTGGGCCCCACGATCGGCCGCAGCGGCGACTCGCCGGCCGTCGACAGCGCCAGCTCGGGCTGCGTGAAGATCGATCTGACGTGGTCGGGGTGGCTGACGATGTAGGTGCGGTCGTCGTCGTAGTCGCGTCGTATCGGGAAGCGGATCGCGAACGTCTCCCCGAGCTCGCGACGCGCCTTGAACAGGAACGGCGCCTGGCGGACGCTGAAGCGCAGCGCCTGGAGCTGGCGCGGCAGCTCGATCGCGGGCGGGAGCTTGAGGGGTGCGGTGCCGTCGGGCGCCGGGCCGGAGGGGGAGGCCGGCGCCTCGCCGATGAGACGGAATCCGGCCCGCCCGCCCGTGTCCTGCTCGATCGTCGCGCTCATCGGCCGATTGAACCAAGGTCAAACGCGATCCGCGACCATACGGGCCGAACTGTGTTCGATCTCACACAGGCCTGCTGTATACTGCGCTGTATATGGCTTCGACGCGGACGCAGATCTACCTCACGGCCGCCCAGCGCGAGCGCCTCGACGCTCTCGGTCATCGCGAGGGCAAGGCGCTGGCCGAGCTGGTGCGCGAGGCGGTTGACGAGTATCTCCACGAGTACGGCTCCTCGGATCCCGCGGCTGCGCTCGACGCGACGTTCGGGGCCTTGCCCGACCTGCAGGTCCCCTCGCGCGACGAGTGGGACCGTGCCTGATCTGCTGGTCGACACCGACGTCCTGATCGACCACCTGCGCGGGGCGCGGGCGTTCCAGCCGGGCGACGATCGCGTCTCCTACTCGACCGTCACGCGCGCGGAGCTGTTCGCGGGACGGTCGAGCGAGGAGCCGGCGATCCGCACGCTCCTCGACCCCTTCCGCGAGGTGCCGGTCGACCGGGCGATCGCCGAGTTGGGCGGCCGCCTGCGCCGGGAGCACGGCGTGCGGTTGGCCGACGCGCTGATCGCCGCCACGGCGCTCGCGCACGGGTTCGAGCTGCTCACGCGCAACGTCAGGGACTTCGCGTCCGTCCCGTCGCTCCGGCTGCGGGCAGCAGCGCGATAGCCTGCCGCGCCGTGCGGATCTTCAGCGGCATCCAGCCGACCGGGCGCAAGCACCTTGGCAACTTCATCGGCGCGATCGAGCAGTACGTCCATCACCAGGACCAGGGCGAGGCGATCTACTGCATCGTCGACTTGCACGCCACGACGGTCAGATACGACCCGGCCGAGCTGCGCGAGCGGCTGTACGACACCGCGGCGATCCTGCTCGCCGCCGGGATCGACCCCGAGCGCGCGATCTTCTTCCGCCAGGGCGACGTGCTGGAGCACAGCGAGCTGGCGTGGCTGCTCTCCAGCGTCACCGCGTTCGGCGACCTGAACCGCATGCACCAGTTCAAGGAGAAGTCCGGCTCGCAGCGCGATCTCGCGTCCGCCGGCCTCTTCACCTACCCGGTGCTGATGGCCGCCGACGTGCTCGCCTACCGCGCCGACACGGTCCCCGTCGGCGACGACCAGCGCCAGCACGTCGAGCTGATGCGCGACATCGCGCAGCGCTTCAACGCGCGCTTCGGCGAGACGCTCGTCGTGCCGAGAGGGGTCTACCGCGAGGTCGGCGCGCGCATCATGGACCTGCAGGAGCCGGAGCGGAAGATGTCGACCACCGGCGGCACCGAGCAGGGAACGGTCTACGTGCTCGACGAGCCGGCGACGATCGAGAAGAAGTTCAAGCGCGCCGTCACCGACTCCGGCACCGAGGTGCGCCGCGGCATCGACAAGGTCGGCATCACGAACCTGATCGAGATTCTCGCGGCGGTGCAGGGCACGACGCCCGAGGCCGTCGAGGCGGAGCACGCCTCGTCGCGGTATGGCGACTTCAAGATGGCTGTCGCACAGGCGGTGATCGCGAGACTGGCGCCGGTGCAGGAGCGCTACATCGCGCTGCGCGCCGACGAGCCGGCGCTGGAGCGCATGCTGCGCGACGGCGCCGAGAAGGCGCGCGCGATCGCGGCGCCGGTGCTCAGAGACGTGCGCCGCGTGATGGGCGTCGGCCCGGTCGCCTGACGCCCCGCCCGCCCGCGCACGACCGCCGCCCCCGTTACCCTGACCCCGGTGCGCGCCGCCGACCTGGACCTCGACCTCGACGTCTTCGCGGGCCCCTTCGACCTGCTGCTGACGCTCGTCCTGCGCGAGGAGGTCGACCTGCTCGAGGTCGACCTCGCCGACGTCGTCGTCACCTACATCGACTTCCTCGAAGCGCGCGGAGAGCTGGACCTCGAGCTGGCGACCGAGTTCCTCGTGCTGATCGCCGCGCTGCTGGAGCTGAAGTCGCGCCTGATGCTGCCCGGCGAGGAGCAGGAGCTGCTCGACCTCGAGCCCGGCGAGGCGGCCGAGGAGCTGCTCGCGCGGCTGCTGGAGGCGCACCGCTACCGCGGCGCCGCCGAGCATCTGCGGCTGCTGCTCGACCAGCAGTCCGGCTACCGCTTCCGCTCGGCGCCGCTGCCGCCGCAGTTGCGCCGCACGTCGCTGGAGGAGTCCGAGGCCGTCTACGACCCGGCGCTGCTCGGCAGAGCGCTCGGCGGCCTCTTGCGGATGCCGCCGGAGATCTCGCTGCACCACGTGACGATCCAGAGAGTCACGGTGATCGAACGGCTCAGACACCTGCGCGCGCTGCTGTCGCGGGGACGCTTCTCGTTCGACGAGGCGGTGGCCAGAGCGGACCGGGTGACGGTGGCCGTGACGATCTGGGCGCTGCTGGAGCTGTACAAGCGCGGCGAGGCGACGTGGGAGCAGGCGGAGCCGTTCGAGGAGATCACCGTCGAAGCGCTGGCCGAGCGCCCCTGGCCGGACCTTGCGGGCGCTGTGACGGGCGCCGAGGAGATTCGCCACCCGCACGTCGAGCCGGCGGCCGGCGACCATCACGCCGTCGCGGCGGAGGAGCCGGAGGCGGACGCCGCCCACTCCATACCGCTTGAGGTGCCGGCGTGATCGAACTGGCCGGCACGCTCGAAGCGCTGCTGTTCCTCGCGCCGGATCCGCTCCCTGCGGCCGCGCTCGCGGACGCGGTCGGCATCGAGGAGGACGAGGCGGTTGAGGCGCTGTCGGCACTCGCAGCATCGCTCGATGCAGATGGCCGCGGGATCGTGCTGCGCGAGCTGTCCGGCGGCTGGCAGCTCTCCTCGCACCCAGAAGCGGAGGACGCCGCCCGCCGGCTGCTGGCCAAGCCGCGCACGCCGCCGCTCACACCGGCGCAGGCGGAGACGCTCGCGATCGTCGCCTATCTGCAACCGGTGTCCCGCCCCGAGATCGCCCGCATCCGCGGCGTCAACGCCGAGTCGGCCGCGCAGACGCTGATCGAGCGGGGGATGATCGAGGAAGCGGGTCGCTCGCAGTTCGGTGCGGTGCTCTACCGCACGACGGATCTGTTCCTGCGCCTGTTCGGGTTGAGAGCGGTCGACGAGCTGCCCGACGTGACGGCGTGGGATCCCTCGCCGGAGGTGGCGGCCTCGATCCGCGAGCGGCTGCTGAGAGCCGGCGAGGCGCGGCTCGGCGTGCCGGCCGCCGCGGCGCCGGCGGAGGGGCGGGAGCCGGCGTCGGCGGAGCCCAGCTCCGACGGGGCGCCGGACGAGGCGCCCGCCGATGACCACGAGGGGGAGGCCGCGGCTGAGCCGCCACCCGCCCCGGTCATCCCGATCGCCTGATCACTGTCCCTTTTGCCTCGCTATGCGAGGTGAGATGTGCAGTGATCATCTGGCGAGGGCGGCGAACTCGGTCGCCCGCTCGGGCTCCCGCGTGAGCGCGCTGCCGACGCCGACGGCGACCGCTCCCGCCGCGAGCCACTCCGCAGCGGTCGCGGCGGTGATTCCGCCGGTGGGGAGGAGCTTGGCGTCGGGGAGTGCGGCCAACAGGGTCCGCAGGTCGGCCGGGGTGAGCCGGTCGGCGGGGAACAGCTTCACGAGGTCCGCGCCCGCTCGCACGCAGGCATCGATCTCGGTGGGCGTGAACGCGCCGGGGATCGCCGCGGCGCCCGCCTCATGAGCGGCGTCGATGATCTCGGGCCGCAGCACGGGCGAGAGCAGGAAGCGTGCGCCAGCGTCGAGGGCCGCGCGGGCGTCGGCGGTACTCATGACGGTGCCGGCGCCGACGAGCGCCGATGGAAAAGAGCGAGACAACGACGAGATCACCTCAAGCGCGCCCGGCACGTTCAACGGGACCTCCACCACGTCCACGCCGCCCTCGATGACCGCCGTTCCGACCCGCGCCGGCTCGGCGCACCGCAGAATCGCCACCACGCGCCGAGCACAGATGCGCTCAGCGACCGCGTTCACGCTGCAGCGGCCTTCGCCGCGAGCTGCCCGCACGCCGCGTCGATGTCCCGACCCCGCGTGAGCCGCACCGTCGCCTCGACCCCGCGCGACTCCAGCGCCTCGCGGAACGCCGCGATCGCCTCGCGCCCAGAGCCCTCGTAGATCGAGCCGGTCGGGTTGTAGGGGATGAGATTCACCTTGTAGATCCGCCCGTCCAGCAGATCGCCCAACGCCAGCGCCTGCTCGTAGCGGTCGTTCACGCCGGCGAGCATCACGTACTCGATGAAGATCTTCCGGCGCTTCGCCTCGTAGAACTCCTCGCACGCCTCCAGCACCTGCTCCAACGGGTAGCGCTCGTTCACCGGCATGATCTGCGAGCGCAGCGCGTCGTCTGGCGCGTGCAGCGACAAAGCAAGCCGCAGCGGCAGCGGCGAGTCCGCCAGCCGCAGGATCCCGGGGATCCAGCCGACCGTCGAGATCGCCGTGCGGCGCGACGTGATCCCCACGTCCGGCAGCCGACGGCACGCGGCGAGCACGTTGTCGAGGTTCATCATCGGCTCGCCCATGCCCATGAAGACGCAGTGGTCGACCTCGGTCATACGGCGGAAGTGCAGCGCCTGGTCGAGGATCTCCGACGTCGTCAGGTTGCGGCCGAACTTCATCTGACCCGTCGCGCAGAACGTGCACGTCAGCGGGCAGCCGGACTGCGAGGAGAGGCACAGCGACCGCCGCCCGTCGCGGTAGCGCATCAGCACCGCCTCGACCGGCCGGCCGTCGGCAGTCGAGAACAGCGCCTTCACCGTCCCGTCACTCGCGTGCGCCTCGTGCTCCAGTCTCAGCGACGAGAGCGGCACCGCGTCGGCCAATGCCGAGCGCAGCGCCGCCGGCAGGTTCGTCATCTCCTCATAGCCAGACGCCCCGCGCGCCAGCCACTCCCACACCTGTCTGGCGCGGAAGGCCGGCTCGCCGCGTGCGGCGAGCGTCTGGTCGAGCAGCTCAAGATCCATGGCGCCACATAGAGTGGCAGGGATGCGCCTCGCCAAGTTCCTCGCCCACGCGGGCATCGCCTCGCGGCGCGGCGCCGAGCAGCTGATCGCGGAGGGCCGCGTCACGGTCGAGGGCGTCACCGTCACCGACCCGGCCCGCGATGTCGACGACCGCACAGCGGTCGCGTTCGACGGCGAGCCGGTCCGTGGCGCCGAGCCGCGCGTCGTCTACGCGCTGCACAAGCCGGCCGGCGTGGTCTCCACCGCCAATGACACGCACGGCCGCAGAACCGTCGTCGACCTCGTGCCCAAAGAGCGCCGCCTCTACCCGGTCGGCCGCCTCGACGCCGAGTCGACCGGCCTGATCCTGCTGACGAACGACGGCGAGCTCGCCAACCGGCTCACGCACCCGCGCTACGAGGTCCCCAAGACCTACCGTGCGACGCTCGCCGGGCCGGCGATCACCGATCGGGCGCTGAAGGCGCTGCGCGAGGGCGTCGAGCTGGAGGACGGCATGACCGCGCCCGCGCGCGTGCGCCGGCTCACCCCGCACCAGCTCGAGCTGACGATCCACGAGGGTCGCAACCGCCAGGTGCGCCGCATGTGCGAGGCGGTCGGGCGGCCGGTGAAGCAGCTCGTCCGCATCCGCTTCGGCCCGCTCGAGCTCGGCGACCTCAAACCCGGGAAGGCGCGGCGCTTGACGGGACCGGAGCTGGCCGCGCTCGCCGCCGCAGCGCCCAACGGCGCAGCTCGTCGGCGCCCCAGACGATGAACGGGAACGGCAGCGTGAGCGCGAGCATCCACGGCTCCAGCGCCGCCGTCCCCAGCACGTCCTGGCAGACCGGCACGTAGATCAGCAGCGCCGTGAGCGCCAGCTCGAACGCGATCCCCCACAGCAGCAGCCGGTTCGAGAAGACGCCGACGGAGCGCAGCGAGGCGCGCTCGGTGCGCGCCGCGAACGCGGTCCCGACCTGGCCCATCACCATCCCGAGGAACGTCATCGTCGTCGCCTGCCGGTAGGCGTGGTGCAGCGCGGTGCCCTTGCCGGTCGGGTCGCCCGGCGACCAGCCGGCGCGCGTAAGTACGAGGAAGAAGCCGCCCATCGCGAGCGCCGCGCCGATCGCGCCGAGGAACAGCCACGCGCGCAGCAGCATCGGCGGCTGGATCACGCCCTGCGCGCGCGGGCGCGGCGGGCGGCGCATCAGCCCCGGCTCGGCCGGCTCGCGCCCGAGCGCCAGCGCCGGCAGCGTCTCGGTGCCGAGGTCGATCGCGAGCAGCTGGAGGATCGTCAGCGGCAGCGGGATTGCGCCGCCGCCGAGCGCGTAGACGAGGTAGGGGACGATCTCCGGCGTGGCGTGGGCGAAGATGTACGTGATGAACTTGCGGATGTTGTCGTAGACGCGTCGTCCCGCCTCGACGGCCGTCACGATCGTCGCGAAGTTGTCGTCGGCGAGCACCATCTCGGACGCCTCGCGCGCCACGTCCGTCCCGCTGCGCCCCATCGCGACGCCGATGTCCGCGCGCCGCAGCGCGGGCGCGTCGTTGACGCCGTCGCCGGTCATCGCGACGACGTGACCGTCGTTGCGCAGCGCGTCGGCGATCCGCAGCTTCGCCTCCGGCGAGGCGCGCGAGAAGACGACCTCGTCGTGCGCGCGCAGCAGCGCCGCGAGCGCGGGGTCGTCGAGCGCGTCGACCTGTGCGCCGCCGACCACCTGCGGTCTGGCACTCCGCACGATCCCGACCTCGCGCGCGACCGCCTCCGCCGTCAGCGCGTGGTCGCCGGTCACGACGACGATGCGGATCCCGGCCGCGTGACAGCGCGCGACGGCCTGCGCGACCGCTGCGCGCGGCGGGTCCATCATCGCCACGAGCCCGAGGAAGCGCAGCTCGCGCTCGGCGTCCTCGCGCGCGTCCGGCAGCGGCTCGCCGGCGCCGAGCGGTCGTTGCGCGACGCCGAGCACGCGCAGACCCTGGCCGGCGAGCTCGGCGACGCGCCGCGCCAGGCTCGCGCGCTCCGCCGCCTCGATCGCGCAGCGCTCCAGCACCTCCTCCGGCGCGCCCTTCGTGTGGACCCGCAGCGTCCCGTCGTCGCCGGCGTCGACGGTCGACATCAGCTTCAGCACCGGATCGAAGTGGAACTGCCGGCGCCGCCGCGCGAGCCGCGCGTCCGCGTCGACCGGCGCGCCGAGCCGCGCCGCCTCGGCGAGCATCGCGAGCTCGGTCGGGTCGCCCACGGCGTCGCTGTCGCCGTCCGCGAGCCGCGCGTTGTTGCAGCTCGCCATCGCCGCCGCCAGCGCCGACGGGTCCGCGCTCTCGACGGCGGTCACGCGCATGCGGTTCTCCGTCAGCGTGCCGGTCTTGTCGGTGCAGATCACGTCGGCCGAGCCGAGCGTCTCGACCGCCGAGAGCCGCTTCACGACCGCGCCACGCCGCGCGAGGTCGCGCACGCCGACCGCGAGCGCGAGCGTGATCACCGGCAGCAGCCCCTCCGGCACGTTGCCGACGAGCAGCCCGACCGCCAGCACGACCGCGTCGCCGACCGACAGGCCGGCGGCGAAGACGCCGAGCGGCACGAACGCGATTCCCATCGCGACGGCGATCGCGGCGATCAGCCACGCCACGCGGCGCACCTGCGCCTCCAGCGGCGACTCCTCCGTCTCGACGCGCTGCGACAGCGCGGCGATGCGCCCGAGCTGCGTGTGCATCCCGGTCGCGAACACGAGCGCGCGCGCCTCGCCCTCCGTGCAGGCGGTGCCGCTGAACACCAGCTCGCGCGCCTGCAGCAGCGGCATGTGCGTGTCGGCGTAGTCGGCGGAGCGGTAGGCCGGCAGCGACTCGCCGGTGAGCGTCGAGAGGTCGACCTCGACGCCGCCGTCCAACAGGCGCGCGTCGGCGGAGATGCGGTCGCCCTCGTGCAGCGCGAGCACGTCGCCGGGCACGAGCCGCTCGGCCTCGACGAGCTGCTCGCGCCCGTCGCGCAGCACGCTCGCCTGCGCCGGCAAATAGCGCGCAAGCGCCTCGACCGCGCGCTCGGCCTGCTGCTGCTGCACGAACGCGAACACCGCGTTCAGCACGATCACGGCGACGATCGCGATCGCGATCGCGACGATCCCGGCGATCCATGCCAGCAGCGCCGCCGCCCACAGCAGCAGCGCGAGCGGGTGCGCGAATTGCTGCGCCAGCTCGCGCGGCCAGCGTCGTCCGCCGCGCCGTCTGAGCAGGTTCGGGCCGTACTGGAGCAGCCGGCGCTCGGCCTCTGCGGTCGAGAGGCCGGCGCGCGTTGCGCGCAGGTCGCGCAGCAAACGCTCGATGCGCTCGGTCGGGTCCGGCGTCTCCGCCATTCCGTCCCTACGCTACGAGCCGTCCGCGCCCGCTCCATCCGGGTCGGGCCACGCTCCGAGCCCGTAGTAGGCCGAGCCTGCGACAATCGCGCGCCGATGCGACTGTTTGCGCTGCGAGGCGCCATCACCGTCGAGCGCAACGACGCCGAGGAGATCCTCGAGGCGACGGATGAGCTGATCAACGAGCTGATGCTGCGCAACGGGCTTGCGCCGGACGACCTTGTCAGCTGCCTGTTCACGCTCACCGAGGACCTCGACGCCGAGTTCCCGGCCAAGGCGGCGCGGCGGATGGGCCTGAGCGCGGTCCCGTTGATGTGCGCGCGCGAGGTGCCGGTGCCGGGCGCGCTGCCGCGCGTGATCCGCGTGCTCGTGCACTACTACGCCGAGCCGGACCACGTCTCGCGCCACGTCTACCTGCGCGAGGCCAGATCGCTGCGGACCGACCTCGAGTCGGCACAATAGGCGGGGGGACCGCTCACGCCATGGCCATCGAGTTCGCCGACAAGATCCGCCGCCTGCCGACCTACCCGACCGCGGGCGGCTACGCGCTGGGCGACGAGTACGCGATGCTCGCCTCCAACGAGGCGCCCTACGGGCCGCCGTCCGGTGTGCAGGAGGCGGTCGACCGCGCGATGCGGAACATCAACCGCTACCCGGACCCGTCGAACATGCTGCTGCGCAGAGCGCTCGCCGCGCGCTACGACTACGACCCCGCCAAGATCGCGATAGGCAGCGGCTCGTGCGACATCCTGCTGAGCGCCGCCGAGGCGCTGCTGGAGCCGGGCGCCGAGATCGTCTACGCGTGGCCGTCGTTCAGCGTCTATCCGCACATGGCGGCGGCGACCGGCGCGCGCGCGATCAGAGTGCCGCTGAACGACGAGCACGCGCACGATCTCGACGCGATGCTCGCGCAGATCACCGTCGCGACCCGGCTCGTGATCGTCTGCAACCCGAACAACCCGACTTCGACCGCACTGCCGCTGGACCAGATCTCTGCGTTCGTTGAGCAGGTCCCGCGCAACGTCTGCGTGCTGATCGACGAGGCGTACTGCGAGTTCAACGTGCTTGACGACCCGGACGCGTCGCTCGACCTCGTGCGGCGTCACGCCAACGTGGTGCTGCTGCGCACGTTCTCGAAGGTCTACGGGCTCGCCGGCCTGCGCTGCGGCTACGCGCTCTGCGGCGACGAGCGCTTCCGCGTCGCGGTCGAGCAGGTGCGCCAGCCGTTCTTCTGCAACGCGCTTGCGCAGGCGGCCGCCGAGGAGGCGCTGAAGCATCAGGACGAGATAACGCGGCGCGTCGAGCAGACAATCGCCGAGCGGCTCGGGCTGGAGGAGGAGCTGCGCGGCATGGGCTTGGAGGTCGCCGACGCGCAGGCGAACTTCCTGTGGCACTCGCTCGCGGCGAACGGATCGGGCGACCTCGACGCCGAGGCCGAGAGAGCGATCGTTGACGGGCTTGCCGAGCGCAAGGTGTTGATCCGCTCCGGCAACGCGCTCGGGCGCGCCGGCTGGGCGCGCACGACGATCGGCACGCCTGCGGAGAACCAGCGCTTCCTCGACGCGCTGCGCGACCTCATCTGAGCGCGCGGTTGCGCGATTCGCGCGTGCTCTGGCACAATCAGCGCAGCGTCATGCAGCACGAGAGCCACCGATCGACGTCCCCGCTTGCCGGCCTCGCCGGCCGCACGTCGTATGCCGGTGGCTCCTGGCGCTACTACGCCTGGCGATTTATCTAGGCGCTCGGCCTGGGACTCCGCCGTTCCCCTTTGGGGAGCCTCTGAGACCGGGCGCCGACCCGGGGCGGGTGCGTTTTCCCTAGATTTCCAGGCTAGAGAGGAACTTGAAGCCATGATCGTGATGAAGCAGGACGCAACCGAGGAGCAGATTCAGGCCGTCATGGCTCGAATCGAGGCGGTCGGCGCTCGCGCGCACCGATCTCCCGGCGAGGAGGTGACGGTGATCGGCGCGATCGGCGACCTCGAGCACGTCCAGCGGCTCGAGCTGGAGGGCGCGCCCGGGGTCGACAAGGTCATGCCGATCCTCAAGCCGTACAAGCTCGCCTCCTCGCAGCTCCGCCACGGCGAGCCGAGCGTGCTGGAGATCGGCGGCCGCAAGATCGGCGGCGAGCACTTCGCGCTGATCGCCGGGCCGTGCACGGTCGAGTCGCGCGAGCAGGTGATGACGGCGGCGGAGATCGTCAAGGGCGCCGGCGCGACGCTTTACCGCGGCGGCGCCTACAAGCCGCGCACCTCGCCCTACGCCTTCCACGGGCTCGGCGAGGAGGGCCTCAAGCTGCTGGCCGAGGCGAAGGAGGCGACCGGCATGCCGATCGTCACCGAGCTGATGGACGTGCGCGACCTCGAGCCGGTGCTCGAGGTGGCCGACGTGATCCAGGTCGGCGCGCGCAACATGCAGAACTACACGCTGTTGACGGAGCTCGGCCGCGCCGGCCGTCCCGTGCTGCTCAAGCGCGGCCTGTCCTCGACGCTCGAGGAGTGGCTGAACGCCTCCGAGTACATCCTCAAGGAGGGCAACGAAGCGGTGATGCTGTGCGAGCGCGGCATCCGCACGTTCGAGACCGCCTACCGCTTCACGCTCGATCTGACCGCCGTGCCGGTGCTCAAGCAGCTCACGCACCTGCCGGTGATCGTCGACCCCTCGCACGCCGCCGGCAAGCGCGACCTCGTCGAGCCGCTGTCGCTCGCGGCCGCTGCCGTCGGTGCTGACGGGATCATCGTCGAGGTGCACCCGAGACCGGACGAGGCGATCTGCGATGGCCCGCAGCAGCTGTTCGCGTCCGACTTCCCGGCGTACGCGGCGAAGGTCGAAGCGGCGGCCGCGGTCGCCGGCAAGCGGCTCTCGGCCGTGCCGGCGTAGGACGCGGCCTGTGCGCATCGCGGTCGTCGGGGTCGGCCTGATCGGCGGCTCGATCGGGCTCGCGGCGCGCGAGCGGCTCGGAGCGACCGTCTCCGGCTGGAGCCGTTCGCGCTCCACGCTGGAGCGCGCACTGGAGCTGGGCGCGATCGACCGCGCCGGCGACTCGCTCGCCGACGCCGTGCGTGACGCCGAGGCGGTGTTCGCGTGCGCGCCCGTCGGCGTGCTGCCCGAGGTCGTGCGCGACGTGCTCTCGGCGGCGCCGGACGACTGCGTCGTGACGGACGCCGGCTCCACGAAGCGGTCGGTGGTCGAGGCGATCGACGATCCGCGCTTCGTCGGCGGTCATCCGCTGGCCGGCGCCGAGACGGCGGGGGTCGAGCATGCGCGCGCGGATCTGTTCGTCGACGCGACCTGGTACCTCACGCCGACGCCCGGAGCGACCGGCGTGCTGTTCGAACGCCTCCACCGCCTGATCAGAGATCTCGGCGCGCGACCGGCGACGATCGACGCCGCGACGCACGACACGATGCTCGCGGCGGTCTCGCATCTGCCGCACGTGCTCGCGAACGTGCTGGTCGCGCAGGCCGCTTCTGCGCTCGGCGGCGAGCGCCTGCCGGCCACCGGCCCGTCCTTCCGCGACGCGACGCGCGTCGCCGGCGCCAACAGCGCGATCTGGACTGACATCTACCTCGCCAACCGCGACGCGCTCGTCGAGCGCATCGACGACGTCACGCGCCGGTTGGGCGCGGTCCGCGAGGCGCTCGTGTCCGCCGATACCGAGGCCGTGACGAGCTGGAACGACGCCGCCGCCGACGACCGCCGCCGCCTGCTCGAGGCGCAGCTGGCGGGCGGTCCCCTGCACGAGCTGCGCGTGTCGGTCCCGAACGAGCCCGGCGTCGTCGCGACGCTCGCGCTGGAGCTGGCGAGAGCGGGCGTGAACATCGCCGACATGGCGCTCTACCCGACGTCCGACAACAGCGAGGGGGTCGTCGCGCTGTGGATCGCCGGCGATGAGCCGGCCGCGCGCGCCGAGTCGCTGGTCGCCGAGCGCGGCTACCCGGTGGCGCGGGCGTGAGCATCGCGCGTTTCGAGCCGCCGGCCGGCGGCCTGCGCGGCACGCTGCGCGTCCCCGCCGACAAGTCGATCTCGCACCGGGCGGCGCTGCTCGGCGCGATGTCGAGCGGCCCGGTGCATGTGCGCAACTACCTGCACGCGGCTGACACCGATTCGACGCTCGCGGCCGTGCAGGCGCTCGGCGCGCGTATGGAGCCCGGCCCGGCCGGCGCGGGCGAGTTCACGCTCCACGGCGTCGGCCTGCGCGGCGCGCGCGAGCTCGACGGCGCGATCGATGTCGGGAACGCCGGCACGCTGATGCGGCTGATCTGCGGCTGGCTGGCCGCGCAGCCGTCCGGCACGTGGACGCTCGACGGCGACGCGTCGATCCGCTCGCGCCCGATGGGCCGGGTCGTGGAGCCGCTGCGGCAGATGGGTGCCCGCATCGACGCGCGCGAGGAGCGCTTCGCGCCGCTGACGATCCACGGCGCCGCCTTGCACGGGATCGACTACGCGTCGCCGGTCGCGAGCGCGCAGGTGAAGTCGTGCGTGCTGATCGCCGGGCTGGCGAGCGGCGCGGGCGCGACGGTCAGCGAGCCGCATCCGAGCCGCGACCACACCGAGCGCATGCTCGCGGCCGCCGGGGTCCCGCTCGAACGCGTCGAGGGCGGCGTGACGGTGCGGCCGGTCGAGCGGATCGCGCTCGAGGCGGTTGACGTTCCCGGCGACCTCTCGTCGGCCGCGTTCTTCGTCGCGGCGGCGTTGCTCGTGCCCGGCTCGCGGGTCGTCCTGCGCGACGTCAACGTCAACTGGACGCGCACCGGCTTCCTGCGGATCGCCGAGCGGATGGGGGCGCGGATCGGCGGCGAGCGGGAGCCGGCCGGCGCGTTCACGCCCGGCGAGCCGGTCAGCGACCTGGAGATCGCGCATGGCCCGCTGCACGGCACGACCGTCGAGGCGGATGAGGTTCCGCTGGCGATCGACGAGCTGCCGCTGGTGGCGCTGCTCGGCTGCTTTGCGGAGGGGGAGACGGTCGTGCGCGGGGCGGGGGAGCTGAAGGTCAAGGAGTCCGACCGCATCGCGACCGTCGTAGACGGCCTGTCCGGCCTCGGCGCCGAGATCGAGGCGACGGAGGACGGCTTCGTCGTCCAGGGCCGCGGCGCGCGCGCCCTGCGCGGCGGCCGCATCGCCTCCCACGGCGACCACCGCCTGGCGATGCTCGGCGCCATCGCCGGCCTCGCCTCCCGCGAGGGCGTCGAGGTCGACGGGATGGACGCGGCGGCCGTGTCGTATCCCGGCTTCGCGGCGGATCTCGCCACGCTGCTCGCGCGCTGACCGCTCGCCGTGCGCGCCGCTCTCGCGTGCGCCGTGCACGCGGCGTGCGCCGTCTGGCATCGAGGGGGAGGGAGCGGCTGCGCTGCGGAACGCCCATCAGCGCACGCTGGCACGTACGCCACGCGTGAGCGGAGCGCGCAAGCCGCCGGCCGCTACCCGCCGCGCGGCCGCTCGTGCAGCCCGAAGGGCGAGCCCTGGTCGTCACGGCACAGCTTGAAGCGCCCGGTGCGCGCGACCTGCTCGGCGTCGCCCTCGACGTCGACGTCCTCGACAACGCCGCCCAGCTCGCGCACGCGCGCGACCGCCGCGTCCATGTCGTCGACCAGGAAGAAGACATACGGGGACGCGTTCGCGTCGCCACCGTGGATGCCGCCGGGCGCGCCGCCCGTCTCGATACCCCACCCGCCTCCTGCGCCGCGCTCGAAGCGCCAGCCGAACAGACCCTCGTAGAACGCGCGCCCGCGCTCGACGTCCTCGACGCCCAGCTCGAAGAAGCCGATCTCGCCTGCCATGCCGTCGATCTTCCCACCACGCGCGGCGACGACACCTGCGGCGCGCGGCCGCGATGCATCGCGCCCGGCTATCGTCCGCCGCCATGGTCGTCGCGATCGACGGGCCCGCGGGGGCCGGCAAGTCCACCGTCGCGCGCGCCGTGGCCGACGCGCTCGGCTTCACCTACCTGGACTCCGGTGCGATGTACCGCTGTGTCGGGCTCGTCGCGCGCGAGCAGGGGCGCGCGCCGGCCGAGGTCGCGCCGGCGCTGCGGATCGAGCTGGGGGAGCGCGTGATTTGCGACGGGCGCGACGTGACCGAGGCGATCCGCACGCCGGAGGTGAGCGAGGCCTCCTCGCAGGCGGCCGCCGACCCGGCGGTGCGCGAGGCGGTCGTCGCGCAGCAGCGCCGCATCGTCGCGCACGGCGACTGGGTCGCCGAGGGGCGCGACATCGGCACCGTCGTCGCGCCCGACGCGGCCGTCAAGGTCTTCCTGACCGCGAGCCCGGAGGAGCGCGCCCGCCGCCGCGCCGCCCAGATCGGCGCCGACGTCGCGACCGTCCTGCAGGAGCAGACGATCCGCGACGAGCGCGACACGACCCGCGAGCACTCCCCGCTCGTCGCCGCCCCCGACGCGGTCGCGCTCGACACGACCGGCCTCTCCCAGGACGAGGTTGTCGCCCGCGTCGTCGCGCTCGTCGCGAACGCGCGCTGAGCGCGACAGCGGCAGCCGACGGTCATACTCAGGCGCATGCCGAAGCTTTGGAGATCCGGGCACATCGTCATCCCGAAGGCCCTGCGGGACAAACACGACATCCATCCAGGGGATGAGGTTGAGATGTTCGAGCGCGACGGCGCGATCTACATCCGCAAGGCATCGACGAAGCCGAAACCGCGCAAGGACAGGCTCGATCCATGAAAATCGCCGTCGTCGGCTATCCCAACGTGGGCAAGTCCTCGCTCGTGAACCGCCTCACGCAGTCGCGCGAGGCGATCGTGCACGAGCGCCCGGGCCTCACGCGCGACCGCAAGGAGCTGCGCACCGAGTGGAACGGGCGGCCGGTCACGCTGATCGACACCGGCGGCGTCGACTTGGAGGACCGCGACGAGCTGCAGCGCTCGATCCAGGAGCAGGCGCGTGCCGCGCTCGCCGACGCGCAGGCCGCCCTGTTCGTCGTCGACGCGCGCGCCGGCGTGCGGCCCGGCGACCTCGAGATGGCCGATCTGCTGCGGCGCACCGCAAACGGGCGTCCGATCGTCGTCGCCGCCAACAAGGTCGACACCGCCGCCGACATCCCGCTCGCGGCCGAGTTCCACCAGCTCGGCTTCGGCGACCCGGTCCCCGTCTCCGCGAGCCAGGGCCTCGGCACCGGCGACCTGCTCGACCGCCTCACGCAGGCGCTCCCGCCCGAAGCCGACGAAGCCGACGAGGACGAGGGCACGATCCGCCTCGCGCTGATCGGCCGCCCGAACGTCGGTAAGTCGAGCATGGTCAACCGCATCCTCGGCGACGAGCGGGTGATCGTCTCAGAGGTCGCCGGCACCACGCGCGACGCGATCGACCTGCCGTTCGAGTACGAGAACCGCAGACTGATCCTCGTCGACACCGCCGGCCTGCGCCGCCAGGCGAAGGTGGGGGACTCGATCGAGTACTACACCGCTCTGCGCTCCCGCCGCGCGGCCGAGCGCGCCGACGTCGCGCTCGTGATCTGCGACGCGACCGATGGCGTCACCGCACAGGATCTGCGGATCGCCGAGCTGGCGATGCAGTCCGGCTGCGCGACCGCGCTCGTGCTCAACAAGTGGGACCTCACCGGCGGCGACGACTTCGACCTCGACCACGAGCGCGCGCGCGTCGCGCAGAAGCTGCGCCTGCGTCCCCGCGTGCTCACCGCCAGCGCGCTCACCGGCCGCCACGTCCAGCGCCTGCTGCAGGAGGCGATGGCGCTCGCCGACCGCACCTCCGGCCGCATCCCCACGCCGCAGCTCAACCGCTTCCTGTCCGACATCCAGGAGATCCGCCAGCCGCCGGCGAAGCAGAACCACCGCCTCAAGCTGATCTACATGACGCAGACGGGCGAGCGGCCGCCGCGCTTCTCGATCCAGGTCAACTCGCGCCAGCGCGTCACGCGCGACTACGCCTACTTCATCGAGAACCGCCTGCGCGAGCGCTGGCACATGGAGGGCATCCCGCTGATCGTCGACTTCGTCGAGCGCAGAGAGCGGCGCGGCGAGGGACGGGCGAATCCCCGGCGCTCTCGCACCGCCACCGGCTGACCCCGGTACTCTTGCTCGACGCAAAACGACCGCGGAGCCAATCCGATCCCATGACGACGCTCAACGACAACGAGTTTCTCTTCACGTCCGAGTCAGTGACCGAGGGTCACCCGGACAAGGTCGCCGACCAGATCTCCGACGGTGTCCTCGACGCCGTCCTGCGTGACGACCCGACCGGACGCGTCGCCTGCGAGACGCTCGTCAACACGGGGCTCGTCGTGGTCTCCGGCGAGATCTCCACCGACACCTACGTCGACATCCAGGAGATCGCGCGCGAGACGATCCGCCGGATCGGCTACACCGACGCCGACCTCGGCTTCAGCGCCGACTCGGCCGCGGTCCTCAATGCGATCGACAAGCAGTCGCCCGACATCGCGCAGGGCGTCGATCAGGCGTTCGAGGCGCGCACCGACCCGGGCGACGACGACCAGCTTGACATCGCGGGCGCGGGCGACCAGGGCATGATGTTCGGCTACGCCTCGAACGAGACGGACGAGCTGATGCCGCTGCCGATCTCGCTCGCGCACAAGCTCGCGAAGCGCCTCGCCGACGTGCGCAAGGCCGAGACGGTCAACTACCTGCGCCCGGACGGCAAGACGCAGGTCACGGTTCGCTACCTCGACGGCAAGCCGGTCGAGATCGAGAAGCTGCTGATCTCCACGCAGCACGCGGAGGGCGCTGAGTCGCTGATCCCGGACGACCTGTGGGAGCACGTCGTCGAGCCGATCCTGCCGAAGGACCTCTACGACGAGAAGAAGCTGCGCAAGAACTTCCTCGTCAACCCGACCGGCCGCTTCGTGATCGGCGGGCCCGTCGGCGACTGCGGCCTCACCGGGCGCAAGATCATCGTCGACACGTACGGCGGCATGGCGCGCCACGGCGGCGGCGCCTTCTCCGGCAAGGACCCGTCGAAGGTCGACCGCTCGGCCGCGTACGCCGCGCGCTACGTCGCGAAGAACGTCGTGGCCGCCGGCCTGGCTGACCGCGCCGAGGTGCAGGTCGCCTACGCGATTGGCGTCGCGCACCCGGTCTCGGTGATGGTCGAGACGTTCGGGACCGAGAAGATCGGCCGCGGCAAGCTGGAGCAGCTCGTGCGCGAGCACTTCGACCTGCGCCCCGGCGCGTTCCGCGAGTACCTCAACCTGCACCGGCCGATCTACCAGAAGACCGCGGCTTACGGTCACTTCGGTCGCGAGGACCACGACTTCACGTGGGAGAAGACGGACAAGGCAGACGCGCTGCGCGCGGCCGCCGGACTCGACGCCGCGTCGGTCTCCTAGAGACCGCCGCCGGGCAGCTCGCCCGCGCCTGAATCGCGCACCGCCGCCTCGCGCTGGCGGTGCGCGTCGTCCACCGCCCGGACGACGCGGTCCGGGTTCGCGACGCCGCGGAAGGTGAAGTCGGAGTCGTCGGTCCCGGCGGTGTCGAAGTCGACCGCGCCGACGCGCAGGACGCGGTCGATCACGCGCTGGTCGACGTTCACGTTCTGCACCCGCTCGACCCGCGTCTGCTGCACGTGCCGTGACAGCAGTCCGCGGCGGATCGTCAGCCGCTGGTTCGTGATCGTGTAGGTCGTCGTCATCCGCCACAGCAGCCCGGCGACGATGACGAGCACGACGAGGATCGCGAACACCGCGATCGTCCAGCCGAGCGAGAAGCTGCTGCCGATCGCCGTCACGGCGGCGGCGATCGCCGCGCCGAGCGCAGCCACCAGGATCCCCCGCACGTAGAAGCCCAAGGTCCCGCGCCACGAGGGGTGGCCGTCGAAGATGACGTGCTCGCCTTGGTGCAGTTCGAGCGCCACGAACGCAGCCTACCCGGGCGGGGCGGCGGAATCGCCGGCCGCGCCGCCCGGCGCCGCGCCGCTCCCTACGCTGGTCGCCGATGCCCCCGATCGCCCGCGTCGAGCCGCTCACGACCACCCGCGCGCTGCGCGGGCCGTTCGACTACCGGCTGCCGGAGGCGCTCGCGGACGTGGACGTGGGGACGCTGCTGAGCGTCCCGTTCGCCGGCCGCGAGCTGCTCGGCGTCGTGGTCGAACTGGCGGAGACGTCTGAGGTGCCGGACGAGCGGCTGGCGGAGCCGCGCGCGCGCGTCGAGCCGGCGATCCCGGCGGAGCTCGTGGCGCTCGCGCGCTGGATCGGCGAGGAGTACTGCTCGACCTTCTCGCGTGCGTTGCAGCTCGTCATGCCGCCCGGCGCCGGACGCGCCGTCAGACCGCGCGTGCAGGTGCGCACCGCGCTGGTCGCAGAGATCAGCGACGCCGGCCGCGCGGCCTTGACCGATGGCGCGCGCGAGCGGCTGACCGGCCGCCAGCGCGCCGTCCTGACGCGGCTTGCGGACGAAGGCCCGCTGACGGCGGCCGCGAGTGGGGCGGATCACGGGTCCCTGCGCCGCCTCTCCTCGCGCGGCCTGCTCATGCTGGAGCCGCGCGCGCAGCGCCGTCGTCCGCTCGTCGCCGCCGTCGGCGCCCGCTCACCGCACGCCCCGGCGCTCACCGCCGAGCAGCAGGCCGCGCTGGAGCCGATCCTTGCGGCGCTCGCCGCTGCGTCCGCCGGCGACGCCGCCGCGCACCGCTTCCTGCTGCATGGCGTGACCGGCTCCGGCAAGACGGAGGTCTACCTGCAGGCGGCCGCGGCGGCGCTCGCTGCCGACAGATCCGTGCTCGTGCTGGTGCCGGAGATCGCGCTCGCGCCGCAGACGGTCGCGCGCTTCCAGGCGCGCTTCGGCGACACGGTTGCGGTGCTGCACTCGCAGCTCGGTCAGGGCGAGCGCTACGACGAGTGGTTGCGCTTGAACAGCGGAGAGGCGCGCATCGCCGTCGGCCCCCGCTCGGCCGTCTTCGCGCCCCTGCACGAGCTCGGCCTCGTGATCGTCGACGAGGAGCACGAGTCGGCCTACAAGCACGAGGGCGACCCGCGCTACGACGCGCGCCGCGTCGCCGCCAAGCGCGCCGCCGACGCGGGCGCGGTGCTGCTCGCCGGCTCCGCCACGCCGCGCCCCGAGTCGGTCCACGCGCTCAGGTCGATCCGTCTCATGAGACGCGTTGACGGGCGCCCGCTGCCGCCGGTCGAGGTGCTCGACGTGCGCGACGCGCGCCATCCACTGCACCCGACCACGCGCGAGGCGCTCGGCGACGTGCGCCGCGCCGGCCGCAAGGCCATTGTGCTCGTGAACCGCCGCGGCTGGTCGAACTTCCTCTCTTGCCGCCACTGCGGCCACGTGTGGAGCTGCCCGCAGTGCGACGTGGCGCTCGTGCTGCACCAGCGCGACGGCGCGCTCGCCTGCCACCACTGCGGCCACCGCGAGCGGATCCCCGCGACCTGCACGGCGTGCGGCTCCGCGTCGGTCGCGCGCCACGGTGCCGGCACGGAGCGAATCGAGACCGAGCTGCTGGAAGCGCTGGGGGACCCGCAGTTCCCGATCTTGCGGCTCGACGCCGACACCGCGCGCGGGGGCAAGGGCGCCGTCGCGCGCGTGCTGGAGCGCTTCGACCGGGCGGGCGCCGGTGTGCTCGTCGGCACGCAGATGGTCGCGAAGGGCCACGACTTCCCGGACGTGACGCTCGGTGTCGTGCTCGACGCCGACCAGACGCTGCGCTTCCCCGACTTCCGCGCGGAGGAGCGCACGTTCGCGCTCGTCGCGCAGCTCGCCGGCCGCGCCGGGCGCGGCGGCGAGGGCAGCGGCCGCGTGCTCGTGCAGACGCTCTCACCTGACGCGCCGTCGATCGCGGCGGCGGCGCGGCACGACGCGGACGGCTTCCTCGCCGGCGAGCTGGCGCGCCGCCGCGCGCTGTCCTATCCGCCGTTCGCGTCGCTGATCCGCGTGATCTGCTCGGCGGAGGAGGCGGGCGACGCGGCAGTCGCCGCGGAGGCGGTGAAGGAGCGCATCAGCGCGCCGGACGCGCTGGTGCTGGGCCCCGCGCCGCTGTTCCGCCTGCGCGGTCGTGAGCGCAGCCAGCTCGTCGTGAAGGCGCCCCGCCGTCGCGCCGCGGTCGCCGCCGTCGCGGCAGCGGTCGACGCCGTCGCGAGAACCGCACTCGGCCGCCGCGTGCAGCTCAGCGCGGACGTCGATCCTCAGTAAGGCCGCGCGAGCCCCGCCCGCCGCGCGGCCTGCGCGCCGACTACGCTTCCGGTCATGGCCGACGAGTCCACTGAGCAGCTCGACGAGGAGCAGGAGGAGCGCGTCGACCCCGAGGTCGCCGCGCGGCGCCAGGCGGCGCTGCGCTTCGTGCGCCAGTGGGGCGATCCGGTGCTCAAGAGCCGCGCCAGCGAGGTGCGGGACTTCGACCAGGACCTGCGCACGCAGATCGAGCAGATGGGGCGGATCATGGAGGACGCGCTCGGCATCGGGCTCGCCGCCACGCAGGTCGGCAAGCTCCAGCGCATCCTGGTCTACCGGGTCGAGCCGGACTCGCCGGTGAACGCCGTCGTGAACCCCGTGATCGAGTGGTCCGGGAGCGAGCTGGAGACGGCCGAAGAGGGCTGCCTGTCGCTCCAGGGCGTGCTGGTCGACGTCGAGCGCCCGGTGCACGTGCGGGTCAGAGCGCTGGACGAGCACGGCGAGCCGATCACGATCGAGGCATCGGGCCTCGAGGCGCGCGTGCTGCAGCACGAGATCGACCATCTCGACGGCGTGCTGATCCTCGACCGCACCTCGCGCGACCAGCGCAAGGCCGCCCTGCGAGCGCTGCGCGAGGCCGCTGAGCAGGCCGCCTGAGCGTGCGCAGCGTCTACCTCGGCACCTCGGACTTCGCGGCCGCGGTGCTGGAGCGGCTGGCGGACTCGCCGCACCGGCCCGCGCTCGTCGTGACGCGGCCGGATCGGCCGGCGGGGCGGGGGCGCAGGCTGACTGCACCGCCCGTCGCGGACCTCGCTCGCTCCCTCGACCTGCCGCTCGACCAGCCGCAGGACGTCAACGAGGAGGGGGCACGCGCCCGGATCGCCGCGGCGCAGCCCGATGTCGTGGTCGTCTGCGCGTTCGGCGCGCTGATCCGCGAGGAGCTGCTCGCCGCGCACGACATGCTCAACGTGCACCCGTCGCTGCTGCCGCGCTGGCGCGGGGCGGCGCCGATCGAGCGGGCGCTGATGGCCGGCGACGCGGAGACTGGCGTCGCGATCATGCGCGTGACCGCCGGGCTCGACAGCGGGCCGGTGTGCCTGATGGAGCGCGAGCCGATCCGCGACGACGACACGTTCGGGACGCTCTCGGCGCGCCTCGCCGCGCTCGGCGGCGAGCTGCTCGTGCGGGCCTTGGATGAGCAGCCGGCGTTCGCGGAGCAGTCGGACGACGGCGTGACGTATGCGGAGAAGATCACCGCTGACGATCGCGCGCTTGACCCCCTGACGCAGTCCGCCGCCGAGCTCGACCGCGTGGTGCGCGCGCTCACCCCGCACATCGGCGCGCGACTGGCGCTTCCGGGGGGCTCCGAGTATCTCGGCGTCTGGAGCACTCAGCTCGCGGCGCCGGTCGCGCACGAGCCCGGCTGGTTGGGCAACGAGGGGGGCGCGCTCGTTCTCGCCTGCCAGGACGGCACCGCCCTGGAGCTCACGCAGGTCCAGCCGCCCGGTAAAAGACCCATGCCCGCCGCCGACTATCTGCGCGGGCACTCCCTCGGCTGACCGGCGCCTGCGTGACAGCGACGCACTAGATTCCGCGCCGATGGCGGAGGTGGTGCAGCTCGGCGAGGGCGCGACCGGGAAGGTGCGCGAGTTCTGGAACGGCTTCTGGCTGGCCGCCGTCACGCTCGGCTTCTACGAGATCTGGTGGTACTACCGCCTCAACGCCGAGCTACGCGCGATCGGGCGCGTGCTTGGCGATCGCCGACTGGCGAGCGTGCTGCCCGGGCTCTCGGCGACCGCCATCGTCATCGGCCTGCTGCGGTCGGCGCCCGACGGCGGCTCGTGGCCCATCTTCGCGATCGCATTCGCCAGCTTCTGGATCTCGATCGTCTCGCAGTACCGCTTCGGCCGTCGCATTCGGCGCGCCGAGGAGCTGGTAGGCATCCCGCAGAACGAGCGCTTTGGTCGCTGGGCGATCCTGCTCGTGTTTCCCGGCAGCATCCTCGTGATCCCCTACGTGATGTGGTTCGCGAAGGTGACCCGACATCAGAGCGCTCTCGTCGAGATCGCCGGCAACCTGGCACGCAGGCGAGAGCCGGTCCCGGCCTGAGGGCGATCAGGCAGGATCCTCGTCGACGGGCAGCGCCGCGCGGAAGCCGGTGAGGACCGCGGCGCAGAGGGTGAGGACCCCGACGGCGTGGGCCCAGCCGGCGTCGGCCAGCGTGAGGAAGCCGAGCGTCAGGACGAGGCAGGCGAGCGCCACCCGCGCCAGGAGGCCAGACCGCGCGGCGCTCAGCGCGCGCATGGGACCGACCGGCGCGGCTGGGGGGCCGCCCGCATCCTCCCCCTCGTAGCCCAACCGTCCGCGCAACGTCAGCGCAAACAGAAACACCAACGACGGCGCCAGCAGCACGGCGCCCCCCGCCACGGACACCAGCACGGCGACGAGCACGTCGTGCGACGCCGCCGCCTGCGAGACCGTGAGCCCCGGCAACAGCACTGGCTGCTGCGCGATTGCCCACCCGGCCACGACGGCCGCCACCGCAACGGCGGCGCTGTAGCGCGCCCACTCGTAGCGTCGCGTCCACACGAGCGCGAGCGTGCCGAGTCCGGCAGCAGCCGACACCAGCAGCGCCGGCAGCCCATCGCCGACGAGGTCGTCGTACAGCGCACGTGCGTCGGCGCGCACGACGAGCAGCCCGACGACCGCCAGCGCGCCCGCCAGAACCCCCGCCACCAGCGCCCGCCTCCGGAACGCCTGCTCCAGCTCCTCCGATCCGCGCCGCACCGCGTCGGCCGCCAGGTACACCGCCGCCAGGTAGGCGCCCAACGCCACCGCCAGCGCCCCGATCGTCAGTGGGACCGCGCCGGTCCAGCTCGTCCACAGGTCGCCGGCGGCGTTGCCGACCGGCACGGAGCCGTCGGCGATCGCGCCAACGACGGTCCCGAGCGCGAACGGCGTCAGCACCGACGCGACGCCGAAGACCGTGTCGACCGTGCGCTGCTCGCGCGCCCGCGTCGTCCCCGCCCGCAACGCATACGCCGTGCCGCGGAAGATGATCCCGACCGCCGCCACAAACAGCGGGATCGCCAGCGTCGAGACGATCGAGCCGAACGCGACCGGGTACGCGGTCCACATCACGACAAGCACGAAGATGAGCCACACGTGGTTCGCCTCCCACACGGGCGCCATCGCGTCATGCGCGTGCTCGCGGATCCGTTCGCCCGGCTCGCCGCGCCTCGCCAGGAGCTGCCACAAGCCCGCTCCGAAGTCTGCGCCGCCGAGCGCGACGTAGAGCGCCAGGCCGACCAAAGCGAGCAGCAGCGGGACGGCGTCCAGGCTCATGACGGCTCCCCGGCCGCTGCGCCCGTCGGCTGCGGATCGCGCGGCCCGCCGACCGGCGCGTGCGCCAGCCGCCGCAGGATCCACCACACCGCGCCGATCAGGCCCACGTACACCGCGGCCAGCGTCGCATAGCCGACCGGGATCCCACCCGCGCCCGTCACCGCCTGCGACGTGCGCATCACCCCGTAGACGACGAACGGCTGGCGCCCGACCTCGGTCACGACCCAGCCGCACAGCAGTGCCACGAGCGACAGCGGCCCGCACGCGACGAGCACCCGGTAGAACCACGTCGACTCCGGCAAGCGCCGTCGCCGCCAGCGCACCCACAGCACGACGACGCCGACGACGGCCAGCAGCGTGCCGATCCCGACCATCGTCTGGAACGCGAAGCGGATCACGTTGATCGCCGGCGGCCGGTCGTCCGCCGGCACGGAATCGAGCCCTCTGACGGTCGCGTTGGGGTCGTGGTAGGCGAGCAGCGACAGCAGGTCGGGGATCGCGATCCCGCCGACGACCTTCCCGGTGCTCGCCTCATACCAGCCGCCGATGTGCTCGCTCGCCCCGCTCGTCGTCTGCTGCAAGCCCTCGAACGCGGCCAGCTTGACCGGCTGCTGGTCCGCCACCTCGCGCGCCGCCCAGTCGCCGACCAGCAGTTGCGCCGGCGCCGCCAGCGCGGCGATCGTCAGCGGAATCGCGAGGGCCGTGCGCTCGTAGCGGCTCCAGCGTCCTCTCAACCGACCCCACGCGTACGCGCCCGCCACCACGAACCCGACGACGATGTAGGCGGCGACGTACATGTGCACCAACTCGTGCCAGAAGAAGCTGTTGCCGAACAGCGCGCTCCACGGGTGCACGTCGGTCACGCGGCCGTCGGACGCGAGTCTGAAGCCGCCGGGGTGGTTCATCCAGCCGTTGACGGCGATCACCATCGCCGAGCCGGTCAAGCCGGTCGCGACGATCGGCAGCCCGCACAGCAAGTGCACGCGCGGCGACAGGCGGTCCCAGCCGTAGACGTAGATCGCGATGAAGATCGCCTCGAGGAAGAACGAGAAGCCCTCCAGCGCGAACGCGAGCCCGAAGACCGACCCGAACGTCGCCATGAAGTCGGGCCACAGCATTCCCAGCTCGAACGAGAGGATCGTGCCCGTCACGACGCCGACGGCGAACAGCGCGACCATGACGCGCGTCCAGCGCCGCGCGAGCGTGCGCTGCACCGGATCGCCGGTGCGCTGCGCGAGCCACTCGACGAACACGACGAGCGCTGGGAACGCGACGCCGAAGCACACGAGCGGAATGTGCACCGCGAACGACATCGCCTGCATCTGCCGCGCCTCCAGCAGGTACTCCTGCTGGACCGGCGCGAGTGCGGCGGCGAGCACGGCGTGCACGCACCGGATCGTAGACCCGCCGTCGAGCGGGACAGCGTGAGGTCGGACACACGCGGCGGCTGCGACGATCCCGGCCGTGTCGTCCCGTGCCTCCGTCGTCTCGCCCGCCCGCCGCGTCGCCGCGGCGGTGCTGCGGCGCGTCGAGCAGGACGGCGCCTACGCCGACCGCGCGCTTTCCGCGGAGGCGACGCGTGCGGGCCTCGACCCGCGTGAGCGCGCGTTCGCGACGCAGCTCGCCTACGGCGTGGTGCAGCGCCGTCGCACGCTCGACCACGTGATCGCGGCGTGCGCGGGCCGGCCCGTCGAGCGGCTCGATCCGCCGGTGCGCGACGCGCTGCGGCTCGGAGTGCTGCAACTGCTGTTCCTCGACGGCGTCGCACCGCACGCTGCGGTCGACCAGAGCGTCGAGCTGGCGAAGGCGGCCGGCGGACCGGGCTTCAAGCTCGTCAACGCGGTGCTGCGGCGCGCCGGCCGCGACGGTCCGGCGTTGCTCGCCGCGCTCGGCGACGCGACCCCGCAGGAGGCGGCGCTGCGCTGCTCGGTGCCCGACTGGCTCGCCGAGCTGTGGTGGGAGGCGCTCGGCGCGGACGAGGCGCGCGCGCTGCTCGCCGTCGTGAACGAGCCGGCCGAGAGCGCGCTGCGCGTCAACACGCTCGTGGCCGACCCGGAGGCGGTGCGCACGCAGCTCGCCGGACGCGACGTCGCAACCCGCCAGGCGGCGCCCGCGCTGCCCGACCTGGCGCTGCCGGAGGGGCTCGTGCTCGACACGCCGTTCGACCCGAGCGGCGACCCGCTGTGGGCCGCCGGCGCGCTCGTGGCGCAGTCGCGCGCGGCGATGACCGCGGCGCGGCTGCTCGATCCGCCGCCGGGCTCGCGTGTGCTCGACCTGTGCGCCGCGCCCGGCGGCAAGGCGACGCACCTCGCGGCGCTCGTCGGCCCCGGCGGCGAGGTGGTCGCGGTCGAGCGCAACCCGAGACGAGCGGACCAGCTGCGCCGCGTCGTCGAGCGCCTGCGCGCCGACTCGATCGTCCGCGTGCAGACCGCCGACGCCGCGCAGCCGCGCACGGACGGCCCGTTCGACGCCGTCCTCGTCGACCCGCCGTGCAGTGGGCTCGGCACGCTCCAAGGGCGGCCCGACCTGCGCTGGCACGCGCGCCCGGAGGCGATCGAGCAGCTTGTCGAGCTGCAACTGCGGATCCTCACAGCCGGTGCAGATGCGCTGAAGCCGGGCGGCGCGCTCGTCTACTGCACGTGCACGATCGCGCCGCGCGAGAACGAGCAGGTCGTCGAGCGGTTTTTGGCGCGTCAGCCGCAGTTCACGCGTGAGCGCGCGCATCAGACGCTGCCCCACCGCGACGCCACGGACGGCTTCTTCTACGCTCGCCTGCGCCGTCCGGTCTGATATCACCGAGCGATGCAGAGAGAGCAGAACGCCGTCAACCTGGGCCCCGAGTGCCCCGGCTGCCACGAGCCGTGGCTGCGTCCGACGACGATGCCGGGCCGCTACCGCTGCGTGTACTGCCTGCGGCGCTACGAGCTGTCGTCGGTGTGCCCGAACTGCGGCGAGCACTCGACGATCGTGCGCATGTCGAGCACGGCGATCCTCACCTGCAACCACTGCAGAGCGTCGATGCTCACGCAGGTCTGAGGACCCGCCGCCGCCGCATCCGCGACACTTCGCGGCGTCATGAGCGCCCGCGACCAAGCCCTTGAGCTGTTGCGCACGCGCCGCGTTGCGCCGTCGATCCTGTCGGCGGACTTCGCGCGGCTCGGCGCCCAGGTCGACGCCGTGATCGAGGCGGGCGCGCGCGTGATCCACGTCGACGTGATGGACGGCCATTTCGTCCCGCCGATCACGATCGGTCCGCTGATCGTCTCCGCGCTCGCCGACCAGGTCCACCAAGCGGGCGGCATGCTCGACGTGCACCTGATGATCGAGCGCCCTGAGCGCCAGGTGGCGGAGTTCGCGCGTGCGGGCGCCGACGCGGTCACCGTGCACGCGGAGGCGACGCCGCACCTGCACTACGCGCTGCAAGCGGTCCGCGAAGCCGGCTGCGCGGCCGGCGCGGCGGTCAACCCCGCGACGCCGGGGACGGCGCTGGGAGAGGTCGGAGCACTGCTCGACCTCGCGCTCTGCATGTCGGTCAATCCGGGCTGGGGCGGACAGCCGTTCATCGCCGCGTCGCTCGCGAAGCTGGCGTCCATGCGCGCCCTGCTGCCGGAGCTCGCGGCGCTTGAGGTTGACGGCGGCGTGGACGCCACGACGGCTGGACCGTGCGCCGAGCAGGGCGCTAGTCTGCTGGTCGCCGGGTCCGCCATCTTCGGCGCCGCAGATCCGGCCGCGGCCTACACGGCGATCGCCCAGGCCGCCGGCGCCATCTAGCGGTCCGCCGACTCCGCAAGCGCGGCCGGCGGCCGGCGCAGAGAGAGCGAAAGGACCCCCACGTGAGCGCCACCCCGATCGTCACCGCCGTCGACCTCCGTCGTCGCTTCGGCGAGGGGGAGGCCGCCGTCGACGCGCTCGACGGCGTCACGCTCCGGCTGCCGGCGGGCGCCTTCACGGCGATCATGGGCCCGTCCGGTTCCGGCAAGTCGACGCTGATGCACTGCCTCGCGGGGCTCGACAAGCCGACCTCCGGGACGATCACGATCGACGGCATCGACCTCAGCACGCTCGACGACAAGAGGCTGACCGAGCTGCGCCGCGACAAGGTCGGCTTCATCTTCCAGTCGTTCAACCTGCTGCCGGTGCTGACGGCGCAGGAGAACATCGAGCTGCCCTTGAAGATCGCCGGCCGCGACGTCGACAAGGCGTGGCGCGACCAGATCGTGCAGACCGTCCGCATCGGCGACCGCCTCACGCACCACCCGTCCGAGCTGTCCGGCGGTCAGCAGCAGCGCGTCGCGGTGGCGCGCGCGCTGATCTCCAAGCCGGCCGTCGTGTTCGCCGACGAGCCGACCGGGAACCTCGACTCGGTCGCGAGCGCCGAGGTGCTGAAGCTGCTGCGCCAGTCGGTCGACGAGCTCGGCCAGACGGTCGTGATGGTCACGCATGAGGCGAACGCCGCTGCGATCGCCGACCGCATCGTCGTGCTGGCCGACGGCAAGATCGTCCACGACGGGAGCGCCGGCACCGCCGACGAGGTCCACGACCTCCTGCGGACGGTCGGTTAGATGCTCGATTCCACGATCTCGCGGCGCGAGCGTCACGCTGGGCGGCGCTGGTCGCCACACCGCGTCTCGCCGATGCCACCGGCAGCGCCTTCGACACGGCGCGTCGCCCAGCATCCGTCCATCGCGCCTCTCGCATCCACGAATCTCATGGAATCGAGCATCTGATGCTCGCGCTGTCGCTGCGCGGGATCGCCACACGCAAGCTGCGGACCGCGCTCACCGCGTTCGCCGTCGTGCTCGGCGTCGCGCTCGTGTCGGGCACCTACCTGCTGACGGACACGATCAACAACGCCTTCGACGAGGTCTTCCAGACCGCCAACAGAGGCGTCGACGTCGTCGTCACGCCGGCCAGACTTTTCGGCACGGGCAATGACCAGGCGTCCGTCGCGCCGAACCCGCTGCCCGCCTCGGTGCTGACCCAGGTGCGGCGCGTGCCCGGTGTCGCGTTCGCGTCCGGGGCGGTGCAGGGCCTCGGCCAGATCTACGACAAGAAGGACAAGCCGATCGTCACGAGCGGGCCGCCGATGTTCATCTTCGACGTGCCGGCGAAGCGCTTCGACCCGTTCGTCTACGTCGACGGACACGCGCCCCGCGCGGACGGCGAGGTCGCGCTCGACAAGTTCAGCGCCGACAAGGCCGGCTACCACCTCGGCGACACCGTCAAGCTGTCCGGTGAGGGACCGCAGGAGCGCTTCAGACTCGTCGGGATCGCGAAGTTCGGCGAGGCCAACTCGCTCGGCGGTGCGGCGATCTCGATCGTCATCCGGCCCGTCGCCGAGCGGCTGCTCAACAGACACGACGAGTTCACGACGATCGACGTCGCGGCCGAGCCAGGCACGACGCCGGACCAGCTCGCCGCAGCGATCCGCGCCGTGCTGCCGGCGAGAGTCGCGACGGTGCGCACCGGCCAGCAGCAGGCGAGATCCGACTCGCAGGACATCAAGGACAACCTCAAGTTCCTGCGCACGTTCCTGTTCGTGTTCGCCGGCATCGCGCTGTTCGTCGGCGCCTTCCTGATCGCGAACACGTTCTCGATCACGGTCGCGCAGCGCGTGCGCGAGTTCGCGCTGCTGCGCGTGATCGGCGCCAACCGGGCGCAGGTGCTGCGCGCGGTGATCGGCGAGGCGCTGCTGGTCGGCATCGTCGGCTCGGTGATCGGTCTGCTCGCCGGCTTCGTGATCGCGCCGGGGCTGAAGGGCCTCTTCAAGACGCTCGGCGCGGACCTGCCCTCGAGCGGGACCGTGTTGGAGACGCGCACGATCGTCGTTTCGCTGCTGGTCGGCACGCTGATCACGCTCGTCTCGGCGCTCGCGCCGGGCTTGCGCGCGACGCGCGTGCCGCCGATGGCGGCGCTGCAGGAGGCGTCGAGCCTGCCGCGCGGGCGCACCGCGCGCTGGCGCACGCCGCTGGCGGCGGTCGTGGCGCTGGTCGGCGCCGCGCTCGTGCTGCTCGGCCTGTTCGGGTCTGCGAAGGGTGGCAGCGCGGCGGCGCTGGTCGGCGCCGGCGCGGCGGTGATCTTCGTCGGCGTCGGGCTGCTCGCCTCGCTGATCGTCAGACCGCTCTCGCTCGCGGTCGGCCTGCCGGTCGAGCGCTTGCGCGGCGTCAGCGGCCGGCTCGCGCGCGAGAACGCCTCGCGCAACCCGCGCCGCACGGCCTCGACCTCCGCTGCACTGATGATCGGCGTCGCGTTCGTCGCGTTCGTGACGATCTTCGCGGCGGGCTTGAAGGCGTCGATTGCCGATGCCGTCAACGTCGGCTTGAAGGGCCAGTTGATCGTGCAGACGAGCAACTTCCAGCCGGTCCCCGCGGCCGCCTCCAGAGCGCTCGCGGCGGTGCCGGGCGTCGGGACCGTCTCCGGCATCCGCTTCACGAAGGCGATCATCGCCGGGAAGGGGAGACCGACCGTGTCCGGCGTCGACCCGGACACGATCAACGACGTCTTCAAGGTCAGATGGAAGCAAGGCTCGCCGGCGACGCTGAGCGGGCTCACCCCCGGCCAGGCGGTCGTCTCGAAGAGATGGGCCGACGGGCACGGCGTCCGCGTCGGCCAGCGGCTCGCACTGACCTCGCCGACGGGCGCCCACGTGACCGCCCGGGTCGTCGGCATCTACAACGACAAGGCGAACGTGCTGGGCGATCTGACGCTGCCCAACGCGGTGCTCGTGCGCTCGTTCAACGTGCCCGGCGACGCGTTCTTGATGGCGACGACCGCTCCCGGCCTCGATCCGGGCGTGGTCAGAATGCGCGCCGAGCAGACTGTGAGACGCGCGTATCCGAGCCTCAAGGTGCAGACGGAGAGCGAGTTCGTCGCCGACCAGAAGAAGCAGGTCAACAGACTGCTCGCGCTCGTCTACGTGCTGCTTGCGCTCACGCTCGTGATCGCGCTGTTCGGGATTCTCAACACGCTGTACCTGACGATCCACGAGCGCACGCGCGAGCTCGGCATGCTGCGCGCAATCGGCACCTCGCGCAGGCAGGTGAAGTCGATGGTGCGCTGGGAGGCGGTCATCACGGCGCAGATCGGCGCGGTGCTCGGCGTCGTGCTGGGCGCGATCTTCGCCGTGCTGGTGACGATCCCGCTCAAGAGCGAGGGCTTCACGATCTCGATCCCGATCATCGAGCTCGTCGTCCTGCTCCTGCTCGCCGCGTTGTTCGGCGTCATCGCCGCGATCTGGCCTGCACGCCGCGCCGCGCGCCTCGACGTGCTGCAGGCGCTGGCCTACGAGTAACCGGCGGCGCCGGGAGCGCTCAGTCGCGGCGGTACAGCCCGAACAGCAGCCCGGACAGCAGGAACGTCGAGCCGAAGTAGCCGACCTCGACGCGCAGCACCTCGCTGCTGACGATCGGCGTGAGCATCCAGGCGACGAACAGCGCCGCCGACAGCAGCCACGCCGCCGCCGCGAGCGCGGCGCGGTTGCGTGCGAGCGCGGCCTGGTTGAGCGTGCCGGCAATCAGGTGGAAGCCCATCCCGATCGCCACCAGCGCCAGACCGCCGCGTGCGTACGTGAAGCCCTTGTCGCCAAGGACAGCCGTCATCACGGCCGGACCGATCGCCAGCAGGCCGAGCGCGCACGCCCCGGCGAAGCCGGCGATCACGAGCACCGTCCTGCGTACCGCCGCGGCGAACGCGTCCTCGCTGCCGCGCGCGGTCATCGCCGTCAGGTGGGGGAGGATCGAGGTCTGGATCGCCTGGAACAGCTGCAGCGGCGCCCGCACGATCATCAGCACGTTGAAGACGAAGCCGGCGAGCGCAGCGCCCGACTTGGCGTTGACTATCAGCACCGCCGCGTTCATCAGCGTCTGCTCGGCGAGCATGATCCCGAACACCGCCATCGCGAACTGCGAGCCGCGGCCGATCGAGAGGTCGGCCACGGCCCCCTCGATCTCCGCGTGCGCGGGACCCTCGCCGGCCGCGTCGATCACCGGCGCTTCGCGCTCCGCGACCGATGGCGGGCGCACCTGCCCGCTGACATGCCCGAGCGCGAACGGCACCACCACGAGCGAGACGAACGGCGCGACCGCCATGCCGGTCGCGATCGCCGTCTGACCGGAGGTGATGCCGAGCACGGCCGCGACCGCGAACAACAGACGCGATGTCGACTCGAGGAACACGAGCCCGCCGTAGAGCCCGAAACGCTCGTGCCCCGCCAGCCAGCCGCGTGCGAAGTAGCTGCCCGCGTAGGCGAGCACCCCGACGACGAGGATCCAGTAGAGCGTGCTCTGGCCGCCGAACAGGTGCTGCTCGATGCGCGGTCGCAGCGGCAGCGCGACGGCGAGGAACAGCAGCGCGAAGGTGAGCTGGATCAGCGCCGGCACGCGCAGCGGATGGCCCGCGAGCCCCCGCGCGCGGCGGTCGGCGATCGTGCGCGAGAGCAACTGCTCGATCGGCCGGTAGATCACGCACAGGATCACGTACATGACCGACCACAGCAGGCTCACCTGACCGTACGCGGTGCTGCTGAGCTGGTGGCTGGCGAGCGCGAGGTAGAGGAACGTGAAGACGCCGGTGGAGGCGATCCCGATCGTCAGGATGCGCGCGCCGGAGCCGTAGGAGCGGACCTCCTCGGTCCCCTCCGGCGCCGCGCCCTCGAGCGTCTTCGATCTAGCCGCCGAGCCGGACAAGCAGCATCGTCCACGGGAAGGGCGAGCGCTGCTCGACGACCTCGCCGTGCTGGGAGAGCAGGCGGACGAACGAGCGCTTCGACCAGTGGTTGACGTGTCCGGGGGTGTTGCCGAGATCGGCGATGTACGCGCCGCGGGCCATGTTGAGCATGCGCCACAGCGGCTCGCGGGGAACGGAGACGAGCAGGTGGCGTCTCGCGACGCGCGCCATCTCCGCGACGGTATGCGCAGGGTCCGGGACGTGCTCGAGCACCTCGATCGCGCACGCCATGTCGAATTCGCCGTCGGCGAACGGCATGTGCTCGGCGGCCATCGTGCGGTACTCGAGGTTCGGCCGCTGGCGCGTGACCCACTCGGCCTTGAGCTTCTCGTCGTCGAGGTCGATCCCGACGATGCGCTTGTCGCCGAGCTGCGTCGCCCACTGATGCGTGAGCACCCCCTCGCCGCAGCCGACGTCGAGCACGGATTCGGGCGCCGCCTGCGCGAACAGTTGCGCGAGCGTGCTCTCAAAACCGGCCATCAGCCGACGCACGACCGGGTTGGTGGAGCCGTACTTGTCGAACGTGTTCCCAGTGGGAACGGCTTCCGCCGCGCTCATACCTCGATCGTCTCCCGCTTGGGCTTGTCAGCGTCAGCTCCGGCGGTGCCGGGCTCGTAGTGCGACGGTGCGATGCCGAGCGCCAGCTCGATCCGCCGCACGCGCTCGAACGTCCGTTGCGAGAGCGTGCGTTGCGCGGCGAGCAGGTCCCCGATCACTCCGAGCGCCCCCAACAGCATCGCACCAATAAAGAGTACGGCACCGAGGATCAGCGACTGCACATGTCCGGCGCCCTGCCCGCCGATCCAGGCGACGATGAAGCGCGCCCACACGGCGAGCGCGAGCAGCCCCATCAGCACCGCGCCGCCCCAGAAGACCCGCAGCGGCTCGTACTGCGCGTAGATGCGGAAGATCGAGATCGCGTTGCGCCGCACGTACGCGCCCATCGACGGGAACAGGCGTGACTCGCGTGTCTTCGGGTTCGTGCGGATCGGGACGTGGTCGATCGCGACGAGCAGCTTGCCGGCCTGGATGATCGTCTCCAGCGTGTAGGTGAATCTGGAGACGACCTGCATCTGCAAGGCGGCCTCGCGGTTGTAGGCGCGGAAGCCGGAGGTCGTGTCGGGCACGGTTGTCGAGGAGGCCTGGCGCACGACCCACGAGCCCAGCTTCTGCAGGGTCTTCTTCAGCGGCGAGAAGTGCTCGATCTGCTCGACCTGGCGGTCGCCGACGACCATGTCGGCGTCGCCGGCGACGATCGGCGCGACAAGCTTGGGGATGTCGCGGCCGTCGTACTGGTTGTCGGCGTCGGTGTTGACGATCACGTCCGCGCCGAGCTTGAGCGCCGCGTCGAGCCCGGCCTGGAAGCCGGCCGCGAGCCCCTTGTTGTTCGTCAGCTTCACGACGTGGTCGACGCCGTGTGCGCGCGCGACCTCGATGGTGCGGTCGGACGAGCCATCGTCGATCACGAGCCACTCGACGGCGTCGAAGCCGGCCACCTCGCGGGGCAGGTCGGCGAGCGTCAGCGGGAGCGTCAGCTCCTCGTTGAAGCAGGGAATCTGGATGATCAGCTTCATGGCGTCGGCGAGCCATCCGCGCGATGCGTAGACTCGCGCCGCAGTATTCCATGCGCCGCCCCGACCGCACGACTCTCGCGCTGGCCGGCGTACTGCTCGGGGCGCTCGCGCTCCGCGTGTGGGGGATCCGCAACGGGCTGCCGTTCTCCTACAACGTGGACGAGGAGAGACACTTCGTCCCCGTCGCGGTCCGCTTCTTCGCGGACGGACTGAACCCCGGCTACTTCCTCAACCCGCCGGGCTACACCGAGCTGCTCTACGTCGTCTACGCGGTCTGGTTCCGCGGCGGCGACGCGGTTGCGCGGGCCTACGCGACCGATCCGTCCGAGCTGCTGCTGATCGCGCGTGTGGCGGCCGCGCTGCTGGGGGTGGCCGCCGTCTGGCTGCTGCACCTGACCGCCGCCCGGCTGTGGGATCGGCGCGTCGGCCTGCTCGCGGCGGCGCTCGCGGCTGTCGCGTTCCTGCCGGTCTTCTACAGCCATCTCGCGCTGAACGACGTACCCGCGATGGCGGCCGCGACGCTCGCGCTGCTCGGCGCCGCGCGCGTGCTGCGCGGCGGCGGCGTCCGCGCGGCGCTGCTCGGCGGGCTCGGCGCCGGGCTCGCAGGCGGCACGAAGTACACGGCCGGGATCACGCTGCTGCCCGTGCTGACCGCGGTCGCCGTCGCCGCGCGCGGGCAGCGCGAGCCGCTGACGCGCGCGCTGCTCGCGCCGGCCGCCGCCGCATGCGCCGCCGCGCTCGGCGGTTTCCTCGTCGCCAACCCGTATGCCCTGCTCGACTTCCACGCCTTCCACGCCGGCGTTGCCAGACAGCAGTCGCTGGCGAGCGGGGAGGAGCTGGCGAAGCTCGGGCTCACGCAACGCAACGGGATCGTCTACTACCTGTGGTCGCTGACGTGGGGGCTCGGCTGGATTCCCGTGCTGGCGGCGCTGGGCGGCGCGGTGCGGCTGGCGCTGCGCGAGCGTGCGACCGCGCTCGTGCTGCTGCCGGCGCCGGTCCTCTACGTGCTCTACATGGGATTGCAGGAGCGCTACTTCGGCCGCTGGCTGCTGCCGGTGCTGCCGATCGTCGTGCTGCTGGCGGCCTACGGCGGGCTCGCGCTCGCGCGCGCCGCCGCGTCGCGCGCCCCGCGGCTCGCCGTGCCGGCGGCCGCGGCGGTGGTCGTCGCCTTGCTCGCGCAAGGGCTCGTCCACTCGCTGCACGTCGACCGCGTGCTCGCGCGCCCCGACACGCGCAACAGCGCGCGCGCCTGGCTGACCGCCCACCTGCCGGCCGGCTCGAAGGTCGTCGTCGAGCCGTTTGTGCCGGCCCGCTGGCTCGCACGCACCGGCTGGCACCGCTGGGACGTGACGCGCGCCGACGTCGACGACTTCGGCCGGCCGCTGCGCGCTGGCCGCACGCGCTACGTGAAGGTCGACAAGTACGAGCGCACGCTGCGCCCGGCGCTGCTCGACCGCTACGTCGCGCAGGGCTACTGCTGGGTCGTGACCGGCTCGCACCAATTCGATCGCGCCTTCGCGCAGCCGGACGCGGCGCCGCAGGCGCTCGCCTATTACGCCGCGCTCGACCGCCGCAGCGACGTTGTGGCGCGCTTCAGCCCGTATCGCGCGGGCGCCGAGCGGCCGCCGTTCAACTTCGACTGGTCGTTCGACTGGTACCCGCTCGCGTACGCGCGTCCGGGCCCGCTGATCGTCGTGCACCGCCTGCGCGGCGCGGGCTGCAAGTGAACCTGGCGCGTATCCTCACTGACACATGTCCTTGCGCACCGACACCGACCGCCTGCATCTCGCGCGCACGCTCGAGCTGGCGGCGCAGGGGCAGGGTCGCGTGAGCCCGAACCCGCTCGTCGGCGCCGTGATCGCTCGCGAGGGCGTGGTGCTGGGGGAGGGTTGGCACACCGCCTACGGCGAGCCGCACGCGGAGGTTGAGGCGCTCACCGCCGCCGCCGGCAGGGACGTCTCTGACGCGACGCTCTACGTCTCGCTCGAACCGTGCTGCCACACCGGCAAGCAGCCGCCGTGCACCGACGCGATCATCGCGTCCGGTATCCGCCGCGTCGTCGTCGCCTCCGACGACCCGACCGAGAAGGCGTCCGGCCGCGGGCTCGGGATCCTGCGCGACGAGGGGATCGCGGTCGAGCTCGCCGACGGCGAGCTGGCAGCGCGGGCGCGGCTGCTGAACCAGCCGTTCCGCAAGCACGCGCGCACCGGTCGCCCGTGGGTGCTGTTCAAGTCGGCGATGACGCTCGACGGCAAGGTCGCCACGCGCGCCGGCGACTCGAAGTGGATCTCGAACGAGGAGAGCCGCCGCCGCGGGCATCGCTGGCGCGCGGAGTGCGACGCGGTCGCGGTCGGCATCGGCACCGCGCTCGCCGACGACCCGCAGCTGACGGCGCGCATCCCCGACGTTGCGCGCCAGCCGCGCCGCGTCGTGTTCGACGCGACCGCGCGCCTGCCGCTCGACTCGCAACTCGTGGCGGCTGCGCCGGAGATCCCGCTGACGGTCGTCGTCTCGCGCGCCGCGCCGCGCAGCGCCACCGACGCGCTCGAGACGCACGGCGCCGACGTGATCGTCGCGACCGGCGAGAACGAGACGGCGCGCGTCGTCTCCGCGCTCGACCAGCTTGGCGCGAGCGGCATCGGCTCGATCCTGCTGGAGGGCGGCCCGAGACTGGCGGGCGCGTTCTTCGACGCCGGCGAGATCGACGAGCTGCGGCTGTTCCTCGCGCCGCTGGTGCTCGGCGGGCGCACCGCGCGCGACCCGCTGGAGGGCGAGGGCGTCGAGACGATTGCGGAGGCGCTGCGCGCGCTCACGCTCGAGTGCGAGCGCGTGGGGGACGATCTGCTCGTCTCCGCGCGGCTGAGGGAGTGGTGATCCGGTGTTCACGGGACTGGTGCAAGGGATCGGGACGGTCGACGCGGTCGATCAGACTGACGACGGCGTTCGCGTCGCGATCGCGACGCCGCTCGCGGCCGAGCTGGCCGACGGCGACTCGATCGCCGTCAACGGCGTCTGCCTGACCGCCGTCGCGCCGAACGCCGAGCGCTTCACGGCCGACGTGATGCACGAGACGCTGCGTCGCTCCTCACTCGCCGACGCGACGCCGGGGGCGCAGGTGAACCTGGAGCTGCCGCTGCGCGCGCACGACCGCCTCGGCGGCCATGTCGTGCAGGGCCACGTCGACGGCCTCGGTACGGTCGCCGCGGTCGAGCCGGACGGGTTTGCGCGCCGCATTCGCATCGCGGCGGCGCCCGATCTGCTGCGATACGTGGTCGAGAAGGGCTCGATCGCGATCGACGGCGTCAGCCTCACGGTTGCCGCGGTCGACGACGCGTCGCTCACCGTGTCGCTGATCCCCGAGACGCTGGAGCGCACGAGCCTCGGAGCGGCCGCGCCCGGACGAACCGTCAACCTGGAGGTGGACGTGCTCGCCAAGTACGTCGAGAAGCTGGTGGCCCGATGAGCGGGACGGGTGGGGCCGACACGCAGACCCCGTTCGCGACCGTCGAGGCCGCGATCGAGGACATCCGTCAGGGCAAGATGGTCGTCGTCTGCGACGACGAGGACCGCGAGAACGAGGGCGACCTCACGCTCGCCGCGCAGTTCGCGACGCCGGAGGCGATCAACTTCATGGCGAAGGAGGGGCGCGGCCTGATCTGCCTCGCGCTGACGCCCGACCGCTGCGACGAGCTCGGCCTCGACCTGATGGCGGCCAAGAACGAGTCGCCCTTCGAGACCGCCTTCACCGTCTCGATCGAGGCGCGCGAGGGCGTCACGACCGGCATCTCCGCGCACGACCGCGCGCACACGATCCAGGTCGCGATCGACCCCGGCTCGCGCCCCCGCGACGTCGTGCAGCCCGGGCACGTGTTCCCGCTGAAGGCCAAGCGCGGCGGCGTGCTGGAGCGCGTCGGCCAGACGGAGGCGGCCGTCGATCTGGCGCGGCTCGCCGGCCTCAATCCGGCCGGCGTGATCTGCGAGATCATGAACGACGACGGGACGATGGCGCGCGTCGACGACCTCGTCGACTACTGCCGGCGGCACGACCTGAAGATGATCACGGTCGCCGACCTCGTCGCCTACCGGCGCCGCCACGACAAGCTCGTCGAGCGCGTCGTCTCGACGGGGCTGCCGACCGCGTTCGGCGACTTCGAGGTGTTCGGCTATCGCTCGCTCGTCGACGACAAGCACCACGTCGCGATGGTGAAGGGCGACGTGCAGGGCGCCGAGGACGTGCTCGTGCGCGTGCACTCGGAGTGCCTTACCGGCGACGTCTTCCACTCGCTGCGCTGCGACTGCGGCGAGCAGTTGGAGTCGGCGCTCGCGATGATCGAGGAGGCCGGCAAGGGCGTGCTGCTGTACCTCGCGCAGGAGGGCCGCGGCATCGGCCTGCTGAACAAGCTGAAGGCGTACAAGCTGCAGGAGGAGGGGCTCGACACGGTCGACGCGAACCTCAAGCTCGGACTGCCGGCCGACCTGCGCGACTACGGCATCGGCGCGCAGATCCTGTCCGATCTGGGCTTGTCGTCGATTCGCATCCTCACGAACAACCCGAAGAAGATCATCGGGCTGGAGGGCTACGGGCTGTCGGTCACCGGCCAGGTGCCGATCCAGCCGACGCCGAATCCGCACAACGAGGCGTATCTGCGCGCGAAGCGCGACCGCATGGGCCACACGCTCCATCACCAGGGGCTGCCGCTCGACGAGGAGATGCTGCTCGACGAGCAGCGCGCCGACCGCGACGCCGACATGACCCCCGGAGGCGACCATGCCTGACCGCCGCTTCGCGCTCGTCGTCGGGCGCTTCTACGAGCAGCTCGCGGAGGCGCTCGTCGCGGGCGCGCGCGAGGCGCTCGAGCCGCACGGCGAGATCGACGTCTACGACGTGCCCGGCGCGTTCGAGCTGCCGCTGGCGGCGAAGTACGCGGCCGAGTCCGGTCGCTATGCGGCGGTCGTCGCGCTCGGCGCCGTGATCCGCGGCGAGACCGACCACTACGACTACGTCTGCGGCGAGGCCGCGCGCGGGGTCCAGCAGGTGCAGCTCGCGACCGGCGTGCCGGTCGGCTTCGGCGTGCTGACGGTCGACTCGATGGAGCAGGCGCTCGCGCGCGTGCGCGGCGGCGGCAAGCGCGACTCCGGCGCACACGCGGCAGAGGCGGTCCTCGCTTCGCTGGCGATCAAGGACGAGCTCACGCGCCGGCCGCGTTCGGCCGGGTTCGCCGCGTCCTGACGACGCCGCGACCGCTAATCGATCGAGCCTCGCGGAGCCTTGCGCTCCTGCTGAGCTTGCTCCTCGAGCCGGCGGATGCGCTCCTCGGCACCGCGCACGATGAGATCGGCGACGTCGATCTTCACGCCGCGCTGTCGCAGCGGATCGAGTGCGGCTTGTACGCGCGGCGTTTCGGTGATCCAGTGCCGTGGGTGACGCGTCGGCATGAGCAAAGTGTCTCTTGCGACGCAACACCAAAGATCTTGGATCTGGCCTCGCGCGGCGTTGTCGCGCGAACCCTGCGTATACTGCCCGAGCCATGCCAAAGGTCTGCCACGTCTGCAACAAGGGACCTGCCTTCGGGCAGAGCCGCTCGCACTCGAGAGTCGCGACGAAGCGTCGCTTCGACCCGAACCTTCAGCGCGTGCGCGTCGACGTCGGCGGTGCGCCGCGGCGCGTGTACGTCTGCACGCGCTGCCTGAAGGCCGGCAAGGTCACGAAGGCGTAGGCGACGGGTCGCGGCGCCAGGCGCCGCGAGTTCCGTTCGTCACCGGCAGGCGGTACGGTCTTCCGCGCCCCCGTGTCCGATCCAAGCCTTCTCCGTTTCCGCGCCGCCGTCGAGGGTGCGCTCGCCCAGCTCGAGGCGCGTCGCGACGAGGTCAACGAGCTGAACGTCTTCCCGGTCGCCGACGGCGACACCGGCGACAACATGGCGCTCACGCTGCGTGCCGTGCTGCAGGAGCTCGACCGCCTCGCCGCCGCCGCGCAGGAGCGCACGCTCGACGAGATCGGTCGCGACGAAATCGTCAGATCGGTTGCACGCGCCGCGCTGCTCGGCGCGCGCGGCAACTCCGGCGTGATCCTCTCGCAGCTGATCCGCGGCGCCGCCGAGGAGCTGGCGAGCCGCCCGGGCGAGCTGGTCGACCCGGTGCTGATCGGCGCCGCGATGGCGCGCGCCGCCGAGCAGGCGTACGGCTCGGTGCGCGAGCCGGCGGAGGGGACGATCCTCACGGTCGTGCGCGAGATGGCGAGCCGCATCGCGACGGAGCTGGCGCACATGCAGGAGACGCGCCTCGACCGCGGCGCGAGCGACGAGCAGCAGGACGCGCTGATCGCCGAGGTGCTGGAGCGCGCGCTGGAGACCGGTCAGGAGTCGGTCGCGCGCGGGCCGGAGCTGCTGCCGGTGTTGCGCGAGGCGGGCGTCGTCGACGCCGGCGGCTACGGCCTGACGGTCGTGTTCGCGGGCGTGATCGCCGCGCTGCGCGGGTCGGAGCCGCCGGAGGTCGCACACCACAGAGCCGCGCGCGTGACGCACCCCCAGCACGAGTCCTCGACCTACCGCTACTGCGTGAACTTCGCCGTCACCGGCAGCGGCCTCAAAGCACGCGGGTTCGTGGACGCGCTCGAGCGGATCGGCGACTCGGTGCTGGTCGTCGGCGACGAGACGACGCTCAAGGTCCACGTGCACACCGACGACCCCGATGCCGCGACGGCGCTGTTCGACGGCACCGGCACGCTCTCGCATCTCGACGTCGCCGACATGCACCAGCAGGTCGAGGCGCGCGACGCGAAGCTCGCCGCCCGCGCCCCCGCCAACGGCTCCAGCGCCCACGCCGCCTGCGGCGCGCTCGCGGTCGTCTCGGGCGACGGGATCCGCGAGCTGTACGAGGATCTTGGCTTCCACACGCTCGACGGCGGCGCGACGCTCAATCCGTCCACATACGACCTCCTGGCCGGCATCCACGCCGTCCCTGCCGAGGAGGTGGTGGTGCTGCCGAACAGCTCCAACGTCTTCATGGCCGCCGAGCGCGCCGCCGAGCTGTCGGAAAAGCGCGTCTTCGTCGTGCGCTCGCGCTCCCAGCAGGCGGGGCTCGCGGCGGCGCTCGCGTTCGATGCATCGAAGGACGGCTCCACGAACGCCGAGGTCCTGGCCGCCGCGCTGGAGCGGGTCCGCACGGGCGCCGTCGCGCCGGCCGCGCGCGACGACGCGCAGGGCCGCTTCCAGGAGGGCGAGGCGGTCGGCTTCGTCGGCGATGAGCTGGTCGCCTGGGGCAGACCCGAGGACACCCTGCGCTCCGTGCTCACCGCGCTGGCCGACGAGGCGGAGCTCGTCACGTGCCTCAGCGGCGACGGCGCCCCCATCGGCGACGCCGACATCCCTGCGCTTTCCGACGGTGCGGAGCTCGAGGTCGTGTCGGGCGGCCAGCCGGCCTATTGGTGGCTGCTCTCCGCCGAGTAGCCGACCACTGCACATTTCCGACTCCATAGGAGTCGCAGATGTGCAGTGCTCCAGGCGGCGACCGCTCCGCCGGGCATGATCCCCCTCGATGCCCACGCAGTTCGCGACGGCCGAGCCCTTCGACGCCGGGGCGCTGCGAGCCGCTGAGGTCCGCCTGCCGCGCCCGTCCCGCCTCGCCGAGCCCCTGACCAACGACCTCGGCCCCAGAGCCGCCAGAGCGCTCGACACGCTCGGCCTCCACACCGTCGGGGACCTCTTGGAGCACCTGCCACGCGCGCGCGGCGAGGCGCGCACGATCGCGACCTTGCAGCGCAACGAGACCGCCACGCTGCTCGTCGAGGTGCGCGGCATCGACACGCGCTCGGTCCGCCGCCGCGGGATGAAGCCGCGCGTCGAGGCGACCGTCGCCGACCACACCGGCTCCACGCGCGTCTCCTTCTTCAATCAGCCGTGGCTCGTGCAGCGCTACCCGACCGGCACGCGGCTGCTGCTGACGGTGCGGACCGACGCGCGCGGGCGGATCTCCGTCACCGCTCACGCGCCGACGGAGCTGCAGGCCGCCGCCGAAGCGCAGGTCGCGCAATACCCCGCGAGCGAAGGGATCGACTCGACCCGGATCCTCGCGCTGATCCGTGAGCACCAGCACGCGATCGCCGACACGCTGGAGCCGCTGCCGGCGCGCGTCCGCACGGCCGAGCGGCTGCCCGACCGGCCGGCGGCGCTCGCCGCGCTGCACTTCCCCGGCGACGACCGCGACGCTGAGGGCGGCCGTCGCCGACTCGCCTTCGAGGAGCTGCTGCTCGTCCAGCTCGCGCTGCTGCGCCGCCGCGCGCGCCGCGAGCGCGCCGCCCGCGCGCCGCTGCTCGACGGCCCGCGCGAGCTGACGCAGCGCTGGCTCGACAGCGGCCTGCCGTTCCCGCTCACGGGCGACCAGGCCAACGCGCTGGCGGACGTCGACCATGACCTCGCCCAGCGCCATCCGATGCAGCGCCTGTTGATGGGCGAGGTCGGCTCCGGCAAGACCGTCGTCGCGCTGTTCGCACTGCTGCGGGCGGTCGAGCAGGGCTGGCAGGGCGCGCTGATGGCGCCCACGGAGACCCTGGCCGAACAGCACTTCCAGACGCTGCAGACGCTGATGCCCGGAGAGGTCGTTCCGGCTGCCCTGCTGACCGGGTCCACGACCGCCGCCCGCCGCGCCGACGTGCTCGGCAAGCTGGCGTCGGGCGAGCTCGGCCTCGTCGTCGGCACGCACGCGCTGATCGAGCCGGACGTCGAGTTCGCCCGCCTCGGCGTCGCGGTCGTGGACGAGCAGCACCGCTTCGGCGTGCGCCAGCGCGCAGCGCTCGACGCAAAGGGTCCCGCGACCGATGGCGAGCGCCTCACCCCGCACGTCCTGCACATGACCGCCACGCCGATCCCGCGCACGCTCGCGCTCGTCGGCTACGGCGACCTCGACTACACCGTGCTGAAGGAGCTCCCGCGCGGGCGCCGGCCGATCGAGACGTTCGTCGCCAGCGGCGAACGTGAGCGCACGCGGGCCTACGAGCGGATCCGCGAGGAGCTGCGCGCCGGCCGGCAGGCGTTCGTCGTCTGCCCGCTCGTGGAGGAGTCCGAGGCGCTGCAGGCGAAGGCGGCGCGCGTCGAGTTCGAGCGTCTGCGCGACAGCGAGTTCAAGGACTTCCGCGTCGTGCTGATGCACGGCCAGCTGCGCCCGCGCGAGAAGCAGGAGGCGATGGCCGCGTTCGCGGCCGGCGGCGCCGACGTGCTCGTCGCCACGTCCGTGATCGAGGTCGGGATTGACGTGCCGAACGCGACCGTGATGCTCGTCGAGGACGCCGAGCGCTACGGCATCAGCCAGCTTCACCAGCTGCGCGGGCGCATCGGCCGCGGCGAGCACCCGTCGCTGTGCCTGCTGTTCGGCGCCAAGGACTCCGCCCGCCTGAAGGCGCTCGCCGCGCATCACGACGGCTTCGAGCTCGCGCAGATCGACCTGCGGCTGCGCAAGGAGGGGGAGTTGATCGGCGGCGTGCGTCAGCACGGCCTCGCGCAGTTCAAGGTCGCGCAGTTGCCCGACGACGAGCCGCTGCTGGAGCGCGCTCGCGCTCGCGCTCGCGCGATCCTCGACGTGGATCCCGAGCTCGAACGGCCGGAGCACGCGCTGCTCGCACAGGCGCTCGCGGAGGCGTACGGACCGGACGCGATAGCGACCGTCGCGGCATGAGGATCGTCGCCGGTCGCTTCAAGGGCCGCCGCCTGACCGCCCCGCCCGGCAGCGCGACACGTCCGACCAGCGACCGCGTGCGCGAGGCGCTGTTCCAGCGCCTCGGCCCGCTCGACCACCAGCTCGTGCTGGACCTGTTCGCCGGCTCCGGGGCGCTCGCGCTGGAGGCGCTTTCGCGCGGCGCTGAGCACGCGACGCTCGTCGACAGCGCGCCGGCCGCCATCAGAGCGATCGCGACCAACACCGCCGCGCTCGGCCTGACCGCCGAGCAGTTCGCCGTCCGTCGCCAGGACGCGCGCGCGTTCCTCCGCAGCGCACGTGCCGCGCGTCACGAATACGATCTCGTGCTGCTCGACCCTCCATACCGACTCGCGGCCGAGCTGGGACGCGAGCTCTCGCCCTTGATCGCCGCCGTGCTCGCGCCCGGCGGCCGCGTCGTCAGCGAGAGCGACCGCCGCATGCCGCTCGACCTCGATCCCGACCTGCCGCTGACCGACGAACACCGCTACGGCGACACCCTGATCCGAACCCATGAGCGAACTGAGTAACCGCATCGCCGTCTGCCCGGGCAGCTACGACCCGATCACGAACGGCCACCTGGACGTGATCGGCCGCGCCTCGAAGCTGTTCGAGGAGGTCGTCGTCGCGGTCGTGAACGTGCCGGTCCGCAAGGGCAGAACGCTGTTCTCGACCGAGGAGCGCATCAGCTTCGTCGAGAGAGCCACGGCGCACATGGGCAACGTGCGCGCCGAGCCGTTCAGCAACCTCGTCGTCGAGTTCGCGCAGGGCGTGGGGGCGCGCGCGATCGTCAAGGGCCTGCGCGCGATCTCCGACTTCGAGTACGAGCTGGAGATGCATCAGCTCAACCGCCGCGAGGCGCCGGAGATCGAGTCCGTCTACCTGATGGCCTCCTCGCAGTACAGCTTCCTGCGCTCCAGCGGCGTCAAGGAGCTGGCCACGTTCGGCGGGAACATCGACGATCTCGTGCCAGACTATGTGGCTTCCCGGTTGAAGGAAGAGCTCGGCCGCTGACGAAACAGAGGTTCCGATGGACGTCCTGGTTCTGATCGACAAGCTGGACGACCTCGTCCACAACGCCAAGCCCGTCCCGCTGACGGACCAGGTGCGCGTGGACAAGGAGGAGATCTACGACATCCTCGACCAGATGCGCGCCACGATCCCCGAGGAGATCAAGCAGGCTCGCTGGATCGTCAAGGAGCGCCAAGAGATGCTGGCCGAGGCCAAGCGCGAGGCGGAGCGGATCGTCAGAGAGGCGCGCGAGCGCCAGGAGCGGCTGATCTCCGAGGAGGAGGTCACCAAGCAGGCCGAACGCGCGGCCGAGGACATCATCGAGGACGCGCGCGCCCGCGAGCGCGAGATCCGGCTCGGCGCGGAGGACTACGCCGACGAGATCCTCAACACGCTCGAGGTCAACCTCTCGAAGTTCATCGCCGCCGTCCAGCGCGGCCGCGAGCGCCTGCAGGGCAAGGAAGAGACGGCCGACGTCTCGTAGCCGGTCGACCGCCGGTCGCCGGCGCGTCGATCTCGTAGGGTTCCGCGCGGGATGACCGAGCTCGCGAGCGTGCTTGCGGACGCCGGCGGGCTCTGCGCACCGCGCGACCGTGCCGCGCAGATCCGCGCCGAGCTGCTCGATGCGCTGCTTGCCGGCGCCGAGGAGCTGACGCTGCCGCGCTCCGGCTACGGCACGCCGGTGCCGGTGGGGATCGCGGCGTTCGGCGAGGCGCTGCTGGCGATCGCGCCCGTCGATCCGGCGCTGCGGGTCGATCCCAACGCCGCCGGCGACCGCGCCTGGACGCTCGCGGCGGTGCTGGTCGGCGCGCTCGTGGAGGGCGCCGCGGCGATGGCGGCCGGCAGCGCGCAGGACCTGCAACTGCACGCCGGCGAATGGGAAGGCTGGCTGACGCTGGCCTTCCCCGTCAACGCGGAAGACGTCCTCGTAGCGGTGGAGCTGGCGGTCGAAGCGTTCGAGGAGGCGGTCGTCGAGGTCGACCGCCTCAAAGCGCGCGCGTACGCGATCCCGACGACCGCGCTCGGCGACGTGCCGGAGCTCAAGACGCCGATCGGCGAGCTGCACCCGTTGCGGATCGCCGAGACGGTCGCGCGGCTCGGCGGCCGCCCGGCCGACGCGGCCTCGATCGAGCAGCACGAGGAGGCGGTCCTCACGGTGCTGGACCCGACCCCGGAGGTGGCGCGTCCGCACGAGGAGTCCGACCCCTCGCTGCGCGTCGCACGGCGCATGCTTCAGCGGCTGATGGGGATGGGCAAGTGGGGCGGCTACCACACCGAGGTCGCGCATCTCGCGCGCGGCTTCGCCGGCCACGATCGGGCGCTCGCGCTGGCGATCGGCGAACGGCTCGTGAACGCCGGGCTGCTGGTGGAGAAGACGAGCGTGCACCAGCGCCACGTGCGGCTCAACCCGCGTCGCGTTGCAGAGATCCACGCGCTCGTGGAGCGCGGCGAGCTGCCGCCGGGACTCGCGCTGCCGGAGGCCTGAGGCGAGCGGCGTCCGTCACGGTGAAAGTGACTGGCTCGTCACCTTCGGCGTTCGTGCTGGAATACCGCGCGTGCCCGGACCGACCGAGAAGCTCCTCTACCACGCCCGCGTCGCCAAGACGCTGTTCGACGCCGGCCTGATCGAGCCGGTGCGGCCCGACCGCCTCGCGCTCGTCGGCCGCTCGCTGCTGCGCTGGGGAACGGCCTCCGCCGGCGCGATCGCCGTCACCGCCGCGCGCGCGCCTCACCAGACGGCCGTGATCGACGAGCTGGGCGCGCTCAGCTACGGCGAGCTGCACCGGCGCGCGAACGCGCTCGCCAGCTCGTTCGCCGCGCACGGCGTGAAGCCCGGCGACGGCGTCGCGATCATGTGCCGCAACCACCGCGGCTTCATGGACGCGACCGTTGCGGCCTCGCGGCTGGGGGCCCACGCGCTCTACCTCAACACGATGTTCGCCGGGCCGCAGCTCGCCGACGTCGTCGCGCGCGAGGGCGCGAGAGCAATCGTCTACGACGAGGAGTTCGCCGCGCTGCTCGGCGGCGTAAGCGGGATCGACAAGCGCTTCGTCGCCTGGCACGACGGTGAGGGCGCCGCCGCCGATCCGCTGCTGGAGGACCTGATCGCCGCCGGCGACCCTGCCGGCGTCCCGCCCGCGGACGAGCCCGGGCGCGTCGTGATCCTCACGTCCGGCACGACGGGCACGCCGAAGGGCGCGCGCCGCAGCCACGCCGGCCTCTCGTCGGCCGCCGCGCTGCTGTCGAAGATTCCCTACAGAGCGCGCGAGACGACGATGATCGCTGCGCCGCTGTTCCACTCCTGGGGGCTGGCGAACTACACGCTCGGGGTGCCGCTGGCCTCGTCGTTCGTGCTGCGCCGCCGCTTCGACCCGGAGGGCACGCTGCGCGCGATCGCTCGCCACCGCGCGACGGCGCTCGTCGTCGTGCCGGTGATGCTGCAGCGGATCCTCGAGCTGCCGCAGGAGACGCTCGACCGCTACGACACCTCGTCGCTGCGCGTGATCGCGGTCAGCGGTTCGGCGCTGCCGGGCCCGCTCGCGACGCGCGTGATGGATCAGTTCGGCGACGTGCTCTACAACCTGTACGGGTCGACCGAGGTCGCGTGGGCGACGATCGCCACACCGGAGGACCTGCGCGCCGCGCCCGGCACCGCCGGCAGACCGCCGCTCGGCACGATCGTGAAGCTGTTCGACGACGACGACCGCGAGGTTCCGCTCGGCCGCACCGGCCGCATCTTCGTCGCCAGCGGCTTCCCGTTCGAGGGCTACACCGGCGGCGACACGAAGGCGACGATCGGCGAGCTGATGTCCTCCGGCGACGTCGGCCACTTCGACTCGGCCGGCCGGCTGTTCATCGACGGCCGCGACGACGACATGATCATCTCCGGCGGCGAGAACGTCTTCCCGGCCGAGGTCGAGGACTTGCTCGCCGGCCACCCGGCGGTCCGCGAGGTCGCCGTCGTCGGCGTCGAGGACGACGACTGGGGCCAGCGGCTGAAGGCGGTCGTCGTCCTGCAAGAGGGCGAGAGCGCCGACGAGGACGAGCTGAAGGACTACGTCAAGCGCAACCTCGCCGGCTTCAAGGTCCCGCGCGAGATCGCATTCGTCGACGCGCTGCCGCGCAACGCGACGGGCAAAGTGTTGAAGCGAGACTTGGTCTGAGGCGAGGCCGGCTTCCCGCTGGCCGCTCGCTACATTCCGAGACGTGCCCCCCCGCGCCGACACGTTCGACCTCGCCGCCCTCCGGCTGACGGCCGGCGAGGGACGCTCGATCGAGCTCGCGCAACCGCTCGAGCAGTTCGAGCTCGGCGGCCAGACCTACGCGGTGACGCCCTCGCCGGTGCCGCTGCGGCTCGACGTCTCGCGCACGACGCATCAGGGCTGGGCGTTGCGGCTGCGCTTCGAGGCGACGCTCGAGGGCCCGTGCATGCGCTGCCTGGAGCCGGCGGCGCCGCGTTTCGCGGTCGACGCACGCGAGTTCGACCAGCCGGACGGTGGGGAGGAGCTGGAAAGCCCGTACGTCGTCGACCAGCAGGTCGACCTCGCGGCCTGGACGCGCGATGCGCTCGCGCTCGCCTTGCCGACGCAGCTGCTGTGCCGCGAGGAGTGCGCCGGTCTGTGCGCGATCTGCGGCGAGAACCTCAACGCGGCCGGGCCGGAGCATCGCCACGAGGCCGAGCCCGATCCGCGCTGGGCGAAGCTGCGCGAGCTGGAGCTGTAACGGGTGCGCTGCCGTTTCGGCGCACCGGTTGCGCAGGGCGCCTGATAGCCTGCACGATCTCATGGCCGTCCCGAAGCAGAAGCAATCCCACGCGCGCACGAACAAGCGCCGCTCGCAGCACAAGATCTCGGCGCCGTCGATCCACGCGTGCCCGCAGTGCCACAGCCCGCGCATGCCGCATCGCGTCTGCCCGACGTGCGGCACGTACGCGGGGCGTGACGTGGTCGCCGCCTCCGGCGACGACGCCTAGACCCGACCGCGCCGCCTCGTGCCGCCGATCACGGTCGCCGTGGACGCGAACGGCGCGGACCTCGGTCCTGCCGAGGTCGCGGCCGGCGCCGCGCTTGCCGCGGAGCAGGGCGTGCGCGTGCTGCTGTTCGGCCCCAAGGGCGCGATCGGGCCCACGCCGGGCGGCGTCGAGGTCGTCGACGCGCCGGTCTCGATCGCGAAGGCGCCCGACCCGGCGCTCGCGGTCCGCTCGACGCCCGACGCCTCAATCGTGCTTGCCACGAAAGCGGTCGCGGAGGGGCGCGCCGACGCGCTCGTCTCCGGCGGCTCGACGGGCGCCGCGCTCGCGGCCGGCCTGTTCCACGTCAAACGCGCCCGCGGGATCCACCGTCCTGCGCTGGCGATCGCGATGCCGGTGCCGGGCGCGCCGGTGCTGCTGCTCGACGTCGGCGCCTCCGTTGAGGTGCGCCCCGAGCACCTCGTGCAGTTCGCCTACATGGGCGCGGCGTTCGCGCAGGCGGTGCTGGGCGTGTCGCATCCGCGCGTCGCGCTGCTGTCCAACGGCGAGGAGCCGGGCCGCGGCACGCCCGACGTGATCGCCGCGCACGAGCGCCTCGTCGACACTCCCGGCGCGCGCTTGAACTTCGTCGGCAACGTCGAGGGGACGCAGATCACCGAAGGCGTCGCCGACGTCGTCGTGATGGACGGCTTCACCGGCAACATCGCGCTCAAGCTGATGGAGGGCGTCTCCAGCAAGCTGCTGCGGACGATCCGCGACGTGGCGATGGCGAGCCCGCGGGGGCGCCTCGGCGGGCTGCTGCTGCGCGGACCGCTGCGCGCGCTGCGCGACGACATCGACCCGGAGCTGGCGGGCGGGGCCTACATGCTCGGCCTGCGCCGCACCGGCGTGGTCGCGCACGGGCGCTTCACGCGCACCGGTTTCGCGCGCGCGATCGACGTCGCCGCGCGCGGTGTCCGCGAGGACGTTGTCGGCCGCACGCTCACGGCGTTGGAGGAGGCGGGCGCGCTGCGTCAGGCGCCCTCGTCGTCCGAGCCGGCGGCTAGCGTCCCGTCGCAATGACCCGTGAGCAGGTCCTCGAGCGCGTGCGCGCGCATCTTGCCGACGAGCTGGCGATCGACCCCGAGCAGATCGGCGAGTCGACCCGTTTTCGCGAGGACCTCGAGGCCGATTCGCTCGACCTCTACACGCTCGTCCAGGAGCTCGAGGACCAGTACGGCGTCCGCATCTCCGACGAGCAGGCGGCGAAGATCCTCACGGTCGGTCAGGCGGTCGACTTCGTGCTGGACTCGGTCGCACCCGCTGGCGCTGCCGACCGCGAGCCGAGGCCCTGACCGCTGAGCGCCCTCGCCGATCTGCTCGACCGGCTGCCGGACGACCTCGCCCGGCAGGTGGTCACGCATTCGTCATGGACGGAGCGGCGCTCGGACTCGTACGAGCGCCTCGCCTTCCTGGGCGACAGCGTGCTGTCGCTCGCCGTCACGACGCACCTGTATCCGCGGCTGGAAGCGGAGCGCTTCGGCGCTGGTCGACTGACGAAGATCCGCGCGCAGGCGGTCTCTGGTCGTTCCTGCATGGCGGTCGCCGAGCGGATCGGGATGCCGGAGCGGCTGCGTTCCGCAGCACCGGAGGCGACCGGGCAGAACGCGGATGCGCTCGTGCGCACGGAGCGGGTGCTGGCGTCGGTGATCGAGGCGGTGATCGGGGCGTGCTATCTCGCGTTCGGATACGAGGACACGAGCGCGGCGGTGGTCGAGGCGTTCACACCGGAGATCGAGGAGGCGCTGGAGCATCCGGTCGACTTCAAGTCGGCGTTGCAGGAGCGCCTCGCGCGCCGCGGCGAGCTGGTGGCGTACACGGTGACGGCGGAGGAGGGCCCGCCGCACGACCGCGTCTTCACGGTCGAGGCGACCGTCGACGAGGTGGCGGTCGGCCAGGGCCAGGGACGTTCGAAGAAGGACGCCGAGCAGGAAGCCGCTCGCATCGCGCTGGATGCCATGGGAGAGTCATGACCGTGCCGCCGTCCCCCCGGAGCGCCCGATGCACCTGAAGTCCCTCACCCTCAAAGGCTTCAAGTCCTTCCCTGACCGCACGAAGCTCGCCTTCGGGTCGGGCGTCAGCGTGATCGTCGGTCCGAACGGCTCGGGCAAGTCGAACGTCACCGACGCGGTCTTGTGGGCGCTCGGCGAGCAGTCGCCGCTGGCCGTGCGCGGCCAGACGATGCAGGACGTGATCTTCGGCGGCGGCCATGGCCGCAAGGCGAGCCAGGAGGCGGAGGTCGAGCTGGTGCTCGACAACAGCGACGGCACGCTCGGGCTCGACTTCTCCGAGATCTCGATCCTGCGCCGGCTCGACCGCTCCGGCGACGGCGAGTATCGCTTGAACGGCGCGCGCTGCCGGCTCGTCGACGTGCTCGAGCTGCTGTCCGACACGGGCCTCGGCAAGGAGGCGCACTCGGTCGTCTCACAGGGGCGCGTGGAGGCGATCGTGACCTCCAAGCCGCGCGACCGCCGCCTGCTGATCGAGGAGGCCGCCGGGCTCGGCAAGCACCGCAAGCGCCGCCGTCGTGCGCAGCTGAAGCTCGCGCGCACGCAGGACAACCTCGATCGCGCGCTGGACGTCGAGCGCGAGGCGCGCTCGCGGCTGCGCCCGCTCAAGCGCCAGGCCGAAGCGGCTGAACTGCACGCGCGCCTGGAGCGCCAGTCGCTGGAGGCGCGCTGGGAGCTGGGTCGCGACGTGCTGCGCGCGAGCGGGCTGGAGCTGGAGCAGGCGGAGGCGGCCGCGCGCGCCGCGCGCGAGCGCAGCGCCGAGGCCGAGCAGGCGCTCGCGGCCGTCGCGAGACGCCGTGAGGCGGCCGAGGAGGCGCTGGCGGCGCGCAGCGAGCAGCGCGAGACGCTGTCCGAGCGCGCCTACCGCGCCCGCTCGGCCGGCGAGCGCGTCGGCATGCGCCTGGAGGCGGCGCGCGCGACCGTGTCCTCGCTCGGCGAGCGGATCCTGCGCCACGAGGCGGAGCTGAACGCGTTGCGCGAGCAGGCTGCGGCCGACGTGCCGGACGCCGAGGCGGCCCAGCGCGTCGCGGCGCTCGAAGCTGAGCTGGTCGCCTTGGAGCAGGACCGCAGAGCCGCGCTGGAGCGCGAGCTGGCGGAGCTGGACCAGCGGCGCGCCGCCGCGGCCGCCGAGGCGCAGCGGCTGCACGCCGACGTCGAGGCCGCGCGCGCCGAGCTGGCCACCGCGGAGGAGCGGGCCGAGGCCGCGCGCGCGCAGCGCCGCGAGGCCGAGCGCGGCGTCGAGGCCGCCCGCCGCGAGGCCGCACGCGTCGGCGGCGAGCTGGCCGCGGCCAACCACTTCCTGCGCGCCCACGCCGGCGCGCCCGGCGGCGCACCCGCGCTCGCCGACGCGCTCGACGTCGACGGCGGCTACGAGCTTGCGCTCGCCGCCGCGCTCGACGGTCGTCTGCGCGCCGCGGTCGTCGCGGACCGCGCGGCCGGCGCGGAGCTGCTGGAGCGCGCCGGGCGCGACGGCGGCGCGGCCCTCGTCGCTAACGGCGCGACGCAAGCACCGGCCGCGTCGAAGCCGCCGACGCCCGACGCCGAGCGCCTGCTCGATCACGTCCGCGGCCCGGTCGACACGCTCGCGCTCGCGGCGGCGCTGCTCGCCGACACGTGGCTCGTGGGGGACGTCGCCGACGTCCGCGAGAACTTCGCCGGCACCGCCGTCACGCGCGAGGGCCGCGTGTGGATCGGAGCATGGGGCGAGCTGCGCCAGGTTCCGGCCGGAGGCGAGGAGCGCGTCTTGGCCGAGCGCAACCGCCGCGACCAGCTCGTCAAGGACAGCGAGGCCGCCGCGCGCGCCGAGCACGAGGCGCAGCGGCAGGCCGAGGGGCTCGCCGCCGCGGTGACTGCCGCCGACGAGGCACGCGACGAGGCCGAAACGGCGATGCGCACCGCGGTCCGCGCGCACGACGAAGCGGCCGAGCAGGAGGCCCGCATCGTCCGCCTGGTCGAGCAGCGCCGCAGCGCGGAGGACGAAGGCCCGGGCGCCGTCCGCAGAGCGCAGATCGAGGCTGAGCTGACGGCCGAGCGGCGGCTCGCCGAGCGCGCCGAGCGCGATCGCGTCGAGCGCACCGCCCGCATCTCCGCCGCCGAGGACCGGCTCACGCGCGAGCGCGCGCTCGTCCCGCAGGCCGAGCGCCTCGTCACCGTCCTGGCGGAGGCCGCCTCCGCGATCGCCGCGCGCGTGGAGGTGTTCGACGCCGAGCTGGCCGCGCACCGCCAGGCCGGCGAGCACGTCGCCGTCGAGCTGCGCGCCTGCGCGCGCGAGGAGGCCGAGCTGCAAGGGCGCCTCAAGCGCGACGGCGAGGCCGTCACCGGCGCCGAGGTGCGCGCCCAGCAGGCGCGCGACCGCATGGCCGAGGCCGACGCGGAGCTGAGAGCGCTCGCCGAGCCGCTCGGGCTGGAGCCGGAGCCGGCGGAGCAGCCGCTGCCCGAGGAGGAGCGCGCCCAGCTCGCCGACCGCATCGCCCGCCTGCAGCGCCGTCGCGAGCAGCTCGGCCCCGTCAACCCGCTCGCGAAGGACGAGTACGACGAGGCCGTCGCGCACGTCGAGGAGCTCGAGCGCCAGCGCGCGGACCTCGAAGCCGCGCTGCGCGAGCTCAACACGCTGATCAAGGACACCGACCGCCAGATCCGCGAGACGTTCGAGGCGACCTTCAACGCCGCCGCGAGAAACTTCGAGGAGCTGGCCGAGCACGTCTTTCCCGGCGGCCGCGGGCGCCTGCGGCTCGTGCGCGAGGACGCCGGCCCGCGTCCGGTGCTGGGCGGCGAGAGACTCGACGGCGATCCCGACGCGGCGGCGAACGCAGAGGACGCCGACGCCGCCGCCGACGCTGAGGAGCAGGAGGAGGACGACCTGCTCGGCGTCGAGATCGAGATCACGCCGGCCGGGAAGTCGATGAAGCGCCTCTCGCTGCTGTCCGGCGGCGAGAAGTCGATGACCGCGCTCGCGTTCCTGTTCGCGATCTTCCTCGCGCGGCCGTGCCCGTTCTACATCCTCGACGAGGTCGAGGCGGCGCTCGACGACCTCAACATCGACCGCTTCCTCACGCTGTTGCGCAAGTACGCCGAGCGCGCCCAGTTCATCGTCGTCACGCACCAGAAGCGCACGATGGAGGCGGCCGACAGCCTCTACGGCGTCTCGATGGGCGGCGACGGCATCTCGAAGGTCATCAGCCGCAAGCTGCCGCCGGCCCAGCCGGTCGAAGAGCCGGCCGCCGAAGTCGCGTAGCGCCGGCCGCGCCGCTCAGCGCTCCGGCGCGGCCACGCCGCGCCCGCTCAGCCGAGCCGCTTCTCGAACCAGTGCGTCGCCGTCGGCGACCCGTTGTAGTCCGCGATCTCCACATAGCCGGTCGCCGCGTACAGCTCCAGCGCCTCCGGCTGTGCCGCGTTCGTGTCGAGCCGCACGCGCGCGTGCCCGAGCTCGCCGGCGCACGCCTCCAGCTCCGCCAGCAGCCGCCGCGCGTGGCCCTGCCGCCGCGCGCGCGGCGCGACGTACATGCGCTTGATCTCGCCGACCCCGCCCGGCCCGTCGAGCGTCCGCAAGCCCCCGCACGCGACCGGCGCGCCGTCCTCCAGCGCGACCAGGAACGTCCCGCCCGGCGGTTCCATCTCGTGCACCTCGACGCGCCTGCCGCCGCTGCCCGCCGGGGGATCCAAAGGCGAGAAGGGCCGTCCGCGGGCCATCAGCTCGGCCTCGTACTCGGCCAGCAGGCTGGCCGCCTCCGGCACATCCGGGCTGACGCGGCGGATCGCGATGGAGGGTGCGGACACGCTGGTATCGTCGCCGATCTCCATGGCACGTGACTGGACGGACCTCTTCATCCTCGGCGACGGCGGCGTCGCGACCGCCCCCGAGGACGCCTCTGAGCAGCAGGAGAAGCGCCGCGGCTTCTTCAGGCGCCTGCGCGAGAACATGCGCAAGACGCGCGAGGCGCTCACGAGCGAGCTGCAGGCGACGCTGTTCGAGAATCTCGACGAGGAGACGTGGGAGCGCCTGGAGGAGGCGCTCATCATGGCCGACGTCGGCGCGCGCACGACCGCCGAGATCGTCGAGCAGCTCGAACACGAGGCGCAGGCCGGCGACCTGACCGGCGGCGAGCAGTTGTCCGAGCGCCTGATCGAGCTGCTGGCCGACGCCGCCCGCACCGGCGAGGACAGGATCGATCTGACCGCGACGCCGACCGTGATCCTCGTCGCCGGCGTCAACGGCACCGGCAAGACGACGTCGCTCGGCAAGCTCGCGTGGCACTTGCGCAAGGAGCTGGGCCAGCGGGTCGTGCTGGGCGCGGCCGACACCTTCCGCGCCGCCGCCGTCGAGCAGCTCGAGCAGTGGGCGCAGCGCGCCGACGTCGCGTTCGTGAAGGGCGCGCCCGACGCCGACCCCGGATCGGTCGCCTACGACGCCGTCCAGCAGGGCGTGCGCGACGGGGCGGACGTGGTCCTGGTCGACACGGCCGGGCGCCTGCACACGCAGGACAACCTGATGGCCGAGCTCACGAAGATCCGCCGCGTGATCGCCAAGCAGCTGCCGGACGCGCCGCACGAGATCCTGCTGACGGTCGACGCGACGACCGGGCAGAACGGCCTGCGGCAGGCGAAGCTGTTCGCCGAGGCGGTCGACGTCACCGGGATCGTGCTGACGAAGCTCGACGGCACGGCGAAGGGCGGGATCGCGCTGGCGATCGCGCGCGAGCTCGGCATCCCGGTCAAGCTGATCGGCATCGGCGAGCAGCTCGAGGACCTGCGCCCGTTCGACGCGGACGACTTCGCCCGCGCGCTGCTCGGCTAACGCGCCTGCCGGACGCGCGCCCCGACCGCCTCGAATCCCCCGCTCCCAGCAGTATTCTCGAATCCAGAGATGGACGCCTGGGTGATCTGGATTCTCGTGGCGGTCGCGTTTGGCATCGGCGAGGTGCTGACGACGACGTTCGTGTTGGCGCCGTTCAGCGTCGGCGCGCTCATCGCGGCGCTCGTCGCCGCGATCGGCGGCGGTGCCGTCGGCTCGTGGTCCGTCTTCATCGTCGTGTCGCTGCTGATGCTGTGGGTCGTGCGCCCGATCGCGCGCTCCCACCTCAGAACGCCCGCGCAGCTGCGCACCGGCACGGCGGCGCTGATAGGGCGCCGCGCGATCGTGCTCGAGCGGATCGCGAACGACGAGGGCGTCGGCTGCGTGAGAATCGACGGCGAAGTGTGGACCGCCCGCGCCTACGACGAGGAGAGCGTCATCGAGGCTGGCACGCCCGTGCAGGTCATTGAGATCCGGGGCGCCACGGCGCTCGTGAGCGAGTAGAGGTAGAGGGAGCCCCACATGGCCGCACTGATCGTGCTCGTCGTCGTCGCCTTCTTCGTGCTGATCGTCGCGATCCGCACCATCCGCATCATCCCGCAGGCGAAGGCGGGCGTCGTCGAGCGGCTCGGCCGCTACAGCCGCACGCTCAATCCGGGCCTGACGATCGTCATGCCGTTCATCGACCGCGTCCGCCCGCTCGTCGACCTGCGTGAGCAGGTCGTCTCGTTCCAGCCGCAGCCGGTCATCACCGAGGACAACCTCGTCGTGCAGATCGACACGGTCCTCTACTTCACGATCACCGACGCCAAGTCGGTCACGTACGAGGTCGCCAACCCGCTGCAGGCGATCGAGCAGCTCACGGTCACGACGCTGCGCAACGTGATCGGCGGGCTCACGCTGGAGCAAGCGCTCACCAGCCGCGACAACATCAACTCGCAGCTGCGCGTCGTGCTCGACGAGGCGACCGGCAAGTGGGGGATCCGCATCAACCGCGTCGAGCTCAAGTCGATCGACCCGCCCGGCACGATCCAGGAGGCGATGGAGAAGCAGATGCGCGCCGAGCGCGATCGCCGCGCCGCGATCCTCACCGCCGAAGGCGTCAAGCAGTCGCAGATCCTCACGGCCGAAGGCGAGCAGCAGGCGGCCGTCCTGCGCGCGACCGGCGAGCGCCAGGCGGCGATCCTCAGAGCGGAGGGCGAGGCGAGAGCGATCCAGACGGTCTTCCAGGCGATCCACGAGGGCCGCCCGGACGCGGAGCTGCTCAGCTACCAATTCGTGCAGGCGCTGCCGAAGATGGCGCAGGGGGAAGGCGCGACGATCTACATGGTCCCGTCCGAGGTGACCCGCGCGCTCGAGGGGCTCGGCCAGGCGTTCGTCAGACGCGGCGACGCGCCGCCGCCGCCCGCTCCGCCGGCATAGCCCGCGCGCGCCCCGCGCGCCAGCTAACCTCGTCCGTCCATGTTCGACTCCCTCGCCGAGAAGCTGCAGGCCACGCTCGCGGACGTCCGCGGGCGCGGCACGCTGACCGAGGACGACGTCAACGCCGCGATGCGCGAGATCCGCCTCGCGCTGCTCGAGGCGGACGTGAACTTCAGAGTCGTCAAGTCGTTCACGTCCGCCGTCAAGGAGCGCGCGCTCGGCAGCGACGTGATCGGCCAGCTCAATCCCGGCCAGCAGGTCGTCAAGATCGTCAACGAGGAGCTGTCGGAGCTGATGGGCGGCGCCGCGCGCGAGCTGGCGTTCTCATCGAGTCCGCCGACGGTGATCTTGATGGCCGGTCTGCAGGGCTCCGGCAAGACGACCGCGACCGGCAAGCTCGCCCGCTATCTGCGCGAGCAGCACAGAGCGTCCGTCGCGGTCGCCGCCTGCGACGTCTACCGCCCGGCCGCCGTCGACCAGCTCATCAAGGTCGCCGGCCAGGTCGGCGCCGACGTCTACGAGAGAGGGACTGACGCGAACCCGGTCGAGATCGCGAAGTGGGCGCGCGAGCGGGCCGAGCGCGAGGGCAAGGACGTGCTGATCGTCGACACCTCCGGCCGCCTGCACGTCGATCAGGACTTGATGCAGGAGCTGGCCGACATCAAGCAGGTCACGAAGCCGACGAACGTGCTGCTCGTCGTCGACGCGATGACTGGCCAGGACGCCGTCAACGTCGCCGAGCAGTTTGCCGAGGTCGCGCAGTTCGACGGCGTCGTGATGAGCAAGCTCGACGGCGATGCGCGCGGCGGCGCGGCACTGTCGGTCAAGGCCGTCACCGGCAAGCCGATCCTGTTCGCCTCCACCGGCGAGAAGCTCGACCAGTTCGAGAAGTTCCATCCGGACCGCATGGCGCAGCGCATCCTCGGGATGGGCGACGTGATGACGCTGATCGAGAAGGCGGAGCGCCAGTTCGACGAGGATCAGGCGAAGGAGCTGGAGCGCAAGATCCGCAAGTCGGAGTTCGGCCTCGACGACTTCCTCGACCAGATGAAGACGATCCGCAGGCTCGGCCCGTTGCAGAACCTGCTCGGCATGATCCCCGGCTTCGGCGGCCATCAGCTGTCGAGACTGAGAGTCGACGAGCGCGAGTTCGACCGCATCCAGGCGATCATCCTGTCGATGACGCCGGAAGAGCGGCGCAGACCCGAGCTGATCAAGGGCTCGCGCCGGATCCGCATCGCGAGAGGCTCGGGCACGAACGTCCAGGCCGTGAAGGCGCTGATCAGACAGTTCGGTCAGATGCAGAAACTGATGAAGTCGATGTCGTCGGGCAAGATGCCGGACGTGGGCGCCCTGATGCGGAGCCGGTAGCGGGACCCGCCTCCGGTGGCCACGTGGCCACCTCCGGCACCCGCACGCGATAAGCTCCACCGTCGGTCTTGACCAATTTCGAAAGGGAACCGTGGCAGTACGACTTCGTCTGACCCGCGTCGGCGGGCGCAAGAACCCGATCTGGCGCGTCGTCGCAGCCGATCAGCGCTCCAAGCGCGACGGCCGCGTGCTCGAGACGATCGGGCACTACAACGCGCAGACGCAGCCGTCGACGATCGTGCTCGACGAGGAGCGCGTGCGCCACTGGCTCGCGCGCGGCGCGCAGCCGTCGGAGACCGTCGCCAAGCTGCTCAAGACGCAGGGCATCTCCAGCCCCGCGGGCAGCTGACGCGCCCGCGCTCGCTGCCATGCGCGAGCTGCTCGAGTACCTCGCCCGCGAGCTCGTCGACGAGCCCGACGAGGTCGCCGTCGAGGAGTTCGAGGAGGATGACGGCACGCTCGTGCTCGAGTTGTCCGTCGCCGACGATGACTACGGCAAGGTGATCGGCCGCGGTGGCCGCACCGCAAACGCGCTGCGCCTCGTCGTCAAAGCAGCGGCGGTCAAAGAGGACCGCCGCGTGCTCGTCGACATCGTCGACTGAGCGATGGCCGATCTCCACGCGGGCCGGGTCGGCAGACCGCACGGGCTCGACGGCAGCTTCCACGTCACGCAGCCGCGCGTCGCGCTGCTCGACGCCGGCGGCACGCTGCTGTTGAACGGCCGCGAGGAGGAGATCGTCCGCCGCGCCGGCACCGACGCGCGCCCGATCGTCCGGCTCGCCTGCTGCACGTCGCGCGAGGACGCGGAGGCGCTGCGCGGCGCCGACCTGCTCGTGCCCGCCGAGCGTGCACCCGAGCTGGAGGAGGACGAGTGGTGGCCCGAGCAGCTCGAAGGCTGCGTCGTCCACGACGGTCCGCGCGAGGTCGGGGTCGTCCGTGAGCTGCGTGCGCTGCCGTCCTGCGAGGTGCTGCACGTCGTCCGTGAGGGCGGCGACGAACTGCTCGTCCCGCTGATCCACGATGCCGTGCGCTCCGTCGACGTCGATACCAAGCGGATCGAGATCGACCTCGCATTCCTGGGGGAGGCATGAGGATCGACGTCTTCACGCTGTTCCCCGAGGCGTTCGACTGGTTCCGCGCGCAGCGCCACGTCGCGAACGCCGCCGCGCAGGGCCACACGCTCGACACCGTCAACTACCGCGACACGACGCCGCTCACCGGCGGCCAGGTCGACGACATGCCGTTCGGCGGCGGCGCCGGGATGGTGCTGCGCGTCGACGTCGTCGAGGCGGCCTTGCGCGCCCGCTACGACACCGACCCGGTCGCGCTGCGCAGCCGCCGGCGCGTGATCGCGCTCGCGCCGAACGGGCGCCTGCTCGACGACGCGCTCGTCGACGAGCTGGCGGCCGAGCCGGAGCTGACGCTGCTGTGCGGCCGCTACGAGGGCTTCGACGAACGGATCGTCGAGCACTTCGCGACCGAGGCCGTCTCGATCGGCCGCTATGTGCTGGCGGGCGGCGAGCTGGCCGCGATGGTGCTCGCGGACGCGGTGCTGCGCAAGCTGCCGGGCGCGCTCGGACACGAGCACTCGGCGCTGGAGGAGTCCTACAGCGAAGCGCTCGACGGCGCGCCCGAGTACCCGCACTACACGCGCCCGGCCGAGTGGCGCGGCTGGAACGTCCCCGAGGTGCTGCTGTCCGGCCATCACGCGCGGATCGAGCAGTGGCGCCGCGAGCAGAGCCGCCTGCGAGCCGCGGCGGAACGGGCCTCCGCGGATGCGCGCGCGTCCCACGACGACCCCGCCTGAGCCCTTCCGCTACCATTGCGCAGCCGGCGGCCACGGGGCCGCCGCTTCTACGCCATGAGCACGGTCATCGAGAGCCTTGAGCGCGCGCAGCTGCGCCGCCTTCCACAGTTCGACGCGGGCGATCGCGTGCGCGTCCACTTCCAGGTGATCGAGGGCACGCGTCGCCGTACGCAGGTCTTCGAGGGCGTCGTCATCAAGCGCCAGGGCCACGGCGTGCGCGAGACCTTCACGGTCCGCAAGCAGTCGTTCGGCGTCGGCGTCGAGCGCACGTTCCCGCTGCACTCGCCCAAAATCGAGAAGATCGAGGTGGCGGCCCGCGGCGAGGTGCGTCGCGCGAAGCTCTATTATTTGCGCGGCCGCGTCGGCAAGCGCGCTCGCGTCCGTGAGCGCCGCTCGATCGGCCCCGAGGAGGTCGTCGAGCGCGAGCTGCTGCACGCGGCGGTGCCCGACGAGCCTGAGGCCGAGCTGCCCGACGTTGAGGCGCTGGCTGGCGACGCGGCGACCGAGGCGCCGGAGGCAACGGCGCCGGAGGCCGACGCCCCCGCGGCGGCTGAGGCCCCTGAGGCTGACGCGCCTGCCGCCGATGAGCCGGCCGCCGAGGCCGACGCGCCCGCTGAGGCCGAGGCGCCCGCCGAGCCGGCGGACGCGGCCGAAGCGTCCGACGCCAGAGACGAGTGAGCGGCAGGTCGGGCGCCGGCTCGCTGGTCGAGCTGGTACTCGTCGTCGCCGTCGCGCTCGGCATCGCGCTTGTTGTCCAAGCGTTCGTCGTCAAGCCCTACCGCATCCCGAGCGGCTCGATGGAGCCGACGCTCGCGGTCGGCGAACGCGTCATCGTCAACCGCATCGGCAACCGCTTCGAAGCTCCTGGGGTCGGCGACATCGTCGTCTTCCACCCACCGCACGGCGCCGACACGAACGACTGCGGCATCCCCGGTGAGGGCCCCTTCTACGAAGGTCCCAAGAGCCGCCTGCCGTGCGCAAGGCCGACGGCGACGCGCTCCCAGCAGAACTTCATCAAGCGGGTCGTCGGCCTGCCCGGCGACCGCATCGCCGTACGCAACGGCCACGTCGTCCGCAACGGCGTCGAACAGCGCGAACCCTTCATCAACCCCTGCGGCGGCGGCCCCGACTGCAACCTCGGGACGATCACCGTCCCGGCGGGTCACTACTTCATGATGGGCGACAACCGCGGCGCGTCGGATGACAGCCGCTACTGGGGCCCGGTGCCACGGAGCTGGATCATCGGCGACGCGTTCCTCAGCTACTGGCCTCCCAAACACGTCGGTTTGCTCTGACGTTCGCGGCGCCGGTCTCCCACGCTGTCTTCCGCACGCGGTAGAACACGCTCGTGAGCGCGACCGCCAGTCCTGCCCGCAGACGCAGAGCGAGAACGCGTCCGGCACGCAAGCTGTTCGCGTTCGACCGCTCGCTTGGCACGCGCTTCGTCGCCGGCGCCGACGAGGCCGGCCGCGGCTGCCTTGCCGGCCCGCTCGTCGCCGCGGCCGTGCTGTTCGACTATGAGCGCCTGCGCCCGTCCGACGTGCGGGTGCTCGCGGCGCTGAACGACTCCAAGCAGCAGACGGAGGAGCGTCGCGAGGAGCTCTATCCGCTGATCCTGCGGCTCGCCGCCGACGTCGCGGTCGTCTCGCGCTGCGCTCCGGGGATCGACCGCCGCGGGCTGCACAAGACGAACCTCGCGGCGCTGCGCGACGCACTGAGACGGGTCGCGCGTGAGGGCTGCATCTGCCTCAGCGACGGCTTCCCCGTCGGCGACGTCGGTCACGCCCAGCGCGCGGTCGTGGGCGGCGACGCGACGAGCGCCGCGATCGCCGCGGCCTCGGTCGTAGCGAAGGTCACCCGCGACCGCTACATGCGCCGCGCCGACATCCTGCACCCCGGCTGGGAGTTCGCCGGCCATGTTGGGTACGCGACGCCGGAGCACCGCGCCGCGATCGAGCGCCTCGGCGTCTCGCCGCTGCATCGGATGTCGTTCCAAAGCATCGCTTACCAGCAGCTCTCTCTGTAGCCCCTCGCCGCGGAGACGGCGCTGGCCGGCGACTCAGAACGCGCCTTCGAGGTGCTCGAGCGCCACCAGGCGCCCGCGCGCGTCGATCGTCACGCCGATCGCGTCGAACCGCAGCTCCGGTGTGCGCGGACGGTCGGCGTGCTCCTGCAGCCAGGCGGCCGCCATGCGACGCAAGCGGCGCATCTGGGCGTCGCGCAGACCGTCGAACGGACCGAAGCTGCCCACGCGGCGCGTCTTGACCTCGCAGAAGACGATCCGCTCGGCGTCGGCGGCAACCAGGTCGAGCTCGCCCCAGCGGGTGCGGTGGTTGCGAGCGAGGATCGTGAAGCCGCGCCGCTCGAGGTGCTCGGCGGCAAGCTGCTCGCCGAGCTGGCCGAGGCGGTGGCGGAGATCGTTCGACATCGCGCCGGACGCTAGGTCCCGACGTCTGCGCATCTTCGCGCGCTTCGCAGCAAACCGCCGGCCTGCCGCCGCGCGGCGCGTGGGGGTGGAGGAATTCCTTGCGAAGCACGCGCGTTCTGTGACGGGTGCCCGCCTAGCGTGCCGCCCATGCTTGCCCGCGTCGTCACATTCACGATCGACGGTGTCGATCCGCGGCCCGTCTGGGTCGAGGTCGACATCCGTCCCGGCCTGCCGGCCTTCCGCATCGTCGGGCTCGCGGATGCCGCCGTGCGCGAGGCGCGCGAGCGCGTTCACGCGGCGATCCTCAACTCGGGCTTCGAGTTTCCCGCCCGCCGCATCACCGCGAACCTCGCGCCAGCCCACCTGCGCAAGGTCGGCCCCGGCTTCGACGCCGCGCTCGCCGTCGGTCTGCTTGCTGCCAGCGGGCAATGCCCGGCTGAGGCGCTCGAGCGCTGGGCGATCTTCGGCGAGCTGTCGCTGACGGGTGCGCTGCGATCGTGCCGTGGCGCGCTCGCGGCGGCCGAGGGCGCGCGCCGTTCCGGCATAGCGGGCCTCGTGGTGCCGCGCGAGCTGGCGGGGGAGGCGGCGCTCGTCGAGGACGTCGTGGTCGCAGGAGTCGACGACCTGCGCGGCGTCGCTGCGTTGCTCGACGGCGGCGAAGCGCCGCCGCCCTCCGCGCCCGCCGCCGTGCGTTCGGACGAGATCATCGATGAGCTCGACCTCGCCGACGTGCGCGGCCACGAGCTGCCGCTGCTGGCGCTGGAGATCGCCGCGGCAGGTGGCCACAACATCTTGCTGGAGGGGCCACCGGGCAGCGGCAAGACGATGCTCGCGCGGCGTCTTCCCGGCCTGCTTCCGCCCCTGTCGCGTCAGGAGGCGCTCGAGGTCACGCGCATCCACAGCGTGGCCGGCATCGTCCATCGCGGCGGCTTCGCGGCGACGCGGCCGTTCCGCGCTCCGCATCACACGGTCTCACCGGCGGGTCTGGTCGGCGGTGGCCGTCCTCCGGTGCCCGGTGAGGCGAGCTTGGCGCACCACGGCATCTTGTTCCTCGACGAGCTGTCGGAGTTCGCGCGCCCGAGCTTGGAGGCGCTGCGGCAGCCGATCGAGGATGGCGAGATCGTCATCGTGCGCGACCAGCAAGCGCTTCGCTTTCCGACGCGCTTCATGCTCGTCGGCGCGACGAACCCGTGCCCGTGCGGGTACGCCGGCAGCGACCGTCCGTGCCGCTGCGGTGAGCTCGAGCTGGCTCGCCACCACCGCCGGCTCAGCGGACCGCTGCTCGATCGCATCGACCTGCTTGTGACCGTCGCTCGTCCGACGGCGGCTGCGCTCGCCGCTCCGCCGCGGACCTCGACCGCGGCGATGCGAGAGCGGGTGCTGGCCGCGCGCGAGCGCCAGGACGTGCGTCTGGCCGGCACGGCGGTGCACACGAATGCGCAGCTCGACGCCCGCCTGCTGCGGACCCATGTGCGGATGAGCGGCGCCGTACAGCGCGCACTCGCGCATGCGTACGACCACGGAGACCTGAGCGCGCGCGGGCACGACCGCGTGCTGCGCGTGGCGCGCACGATCGCCGATCTTGCGGGTCGCGACGCCATCACGCTGGACGACGCGCTGCAGTCGCTCGCATTGCGCACGCGCATGCATCACGGCTCCGACGAGACGGTCGCGGCATGAGCGGCGACGCATGCATCGTCGCGACCGGGGCAGGTGTGACGGAGCCGCCGTGCGATGCCTGCCTGCGCCGTTCGTGGCTGATCGCGCGTCTCGCCGGTCACATCGAGGTTGCCTGGAGCGCACGTCGCGGCCGCGCCGGCCTGCTCACACTGCCCGACGATGAACTGGTCGCGGCGCTCGGGGGTGCGCACCGCGACGTCATCGCACGCGAGCACGAGCGCTTTCGCCCGGCTGATCTGCGGCGGCGCTGCACGGCGGACGGTATCGCCGCCCTGTGCCGCTGCGACCCGCGGTATCCGACGGGCGTCGCTGAGCTCGCGGATCCGCCGGCGGTGCTCTACGTCCGCGGCAACATCGCTCGCTTCGAGCAAGCGCTCACCGCTGACCGCGTCGCGATCGTCGGCGCCCGTCGTGCAACCGAGTACGGCCTCGCGCAGGCGCGCGGGCTCGGGCGCGGCCTCGCCGCCGCGGGCCTCGCGGTCGTGAGCGGAATGGCATTGGGTGCCGACGCCGCGGCGCACGGCGGCGCGCTGGCCGTCGACGGGCTGACGCTCGCCGTGCTGGCGTGCGGACCCGATCGCGCCTACCCGGCGAGCAAGCGCCGCCTCTACGAGCGCATCTGCGCGCGTGGCGCCGTCGTCGCCGAGTTGCCGCCCGGGACGCCGCCGCGGCGCTGGTGTTTTCCGGCGCGCAACCGCATCATCGCTGCGCTTGCGCAGGCGATCGTGGTCGTGGAGGCGGGCGAGCGCTCGGGCTCGCTGATCACCGCCGGGCAGGCCGCCGAGCTCGGGCGCGAGGTCGCTGCTGTGCCGGGTCTCGTGACCGCTCCGCTGGCGGCCGGGACGAACGCGTTGATCGCCGACGGCGCGCAACTCGTGCGCGGCCCGCAGGACGTGTTGGAGCTGCTGTTTGGTGCGGCGGCGCTGGCGCTGCTGCCAGACGCGGAAGAGCAGCGCACGGCCGACCTCGCGCCCGACCTGCGCCGCCTGCGCGAGCGCGTCGCCGCGGGCTGTGACACGGTTGCCGCGCTCGCCGGGCCAGACGGCAAGCTGGACGTCGTCCTGGCACAGCTTGCACAGCTCGAGCTGCGCGGCCTCGTCCGGCGCGGCGCCGGCGGGCGCTACACGGTCACGACCTGACCGCGGCGGTCAGATCGCCGCGCGCGCGAGCGGCGCGTCCGGCGGACGGCGGCGAGCGGCACGCTCTAACCTGCGCCCTCGTGAGCACCTCAGAGACCCGTGTGCCGGCCGTCTTGTCGATCGCCGGCTCCGACTCGGGGGGAGGCGCCGGCATCCAGGCCGACCTGAAGGCGTTCGCTGCGTGCGGTGTGCACGGCATGACCGCGATCACGGCGATCACCGCGCAGAGCACCGCCGGGGTCGACGCCGTCGGGATGGTTGAGCCTGAGCTGATCGTTGCGCAGGTGCGCGCGGTGGCGCGCGACATCGGCGTCGACGCGGTCAAGATCGGGATGCTCGGAACGGTGGAGACGATCGCGGCCGTCGAGCGCGCGCTTGACGAGCTCGATCCCGGCACTGCGATCGTGCTCGACCCCGTGATGGTCGCCGAGTCCGGCGCGGAGCTGCTGGCGCGCGACGCGCGCGCGGCGCTCGTCAAGCGGCTGCTTCCGCGCGTCACGGTCGTGACGCCGAACCTGCCGGAGGCGCGCCAGATCGCCGAGATGCCGCAGGCCGACGCGCCCGCGCTCGCGCGGGCGATCCACGCGCTCGGTCCCCGCGTCGTCGTCGTCACCGGCGGCCACCGGGAGGCGGCGACCGACGTCTTCTTCGACGGCGAGGCGCTCGTCGACCTGCCGGGCGAGCGCTTCCCCGACGGCGCCGCGCACGGTTCGGGGTGCACGCATTCGTCGGTGCTGGCGGCGCATCTCGCGCATGGCTGCTCCCCGCTCGAAGCGGCTCGCGCGGCCAAAGCACTCGCTGCAGCCGCGGTGCGCAACGGCTTGCGCGAGATCGGCAGAGGCGCCGGCCCGGTCGACGTGCTGGACGTGCGCACGCGCGGACCGCATCCGTCGGACGGCACATAACCCTCTGCCATAATCGGGCGATGAAGTTCCTGCGCATGAAGCCGGGACACGGCGAGGTGCTGATCGCCGAGGGAGACGTCGAGGTGCGCGACGACGAGGAGCGGCTGGTGCAGGAGTTCCGCCGCCAGTTGGACGCGGGCATGTGGGCGGCCGTGCCGCTCGACGGCCAAGGGCGCCGGACCGCGCAACTCGCACGCAGTTTCGCCGACGTGCCGCGCGACGCCGAGCGCGTGATCTTCTTCCCGCGAGCCGCAGGCGGGTAGTCCCCGTCCATGCTGCTCGCGCTCGCCACCACCGTCCTCGTCGCGGTCGCGCTGCTGTGGGAGACGATGGCTCCGCGCCTGGCGGAGGGCTGGGAGCGGCACCGCGCGCGGCGCAAGCTGGTCGCGCTGCCGGACTACGACCCCGGTCGCGAGCGGCGGGCCGAGGCGCGCGCCCGCCAGCTTTTGAAGTCATGCGTGAACGAGGCCGAGTGGGCGATGTACCGCGATCTCGGCTTCGTCCGCGTATGGGGGACGCAGTCCGAGCGTCCGGGTGAGCATGGGGCGGCGGTAGGGACGCCGTACGCCTACCTGATCTACCCGCACAAACCGATCCTCGCCTATCTGCCGCAGACCGGCCGGCTGCTGAACGAGTACTGCGTGGTGTTCCCGGATGAGACGCGCCCGTACGGCAGCGCGCGCCTGCCGGACTCCGACGACGTGCTGGCGAAGTGGATGGCGCTGACCGGCGATGAGCGGCGGCTGATCGAGACGGCGAATCTGCACATGCCGGGTCGCCAGCTCGACCCGCGTCAGATCAGACGCGACCTCTGGCGTCTGCGTCAGTGGGAGCGCGAGCGCGCCCGCGTCGCGGCCGCCGCGCCAGCCGCCGAAGGCAGCACGCGCGGCGGCTCGGTCCCGGGTCGATGAACGAGCCGGACGGCTTCGACGTCAAGCACCGCAGCCGCGCCCTCACCGAGGGTCCGGCGCGCGCGGCGGCCCGCGCCTACCTGCACGGCATCGGCTACAGCGCCGAGGACCTCGCCAAGCCGATCGTCGGCGTCGCGCACTCGTGGATCGAGACGATGCCGTGCAACTTCAACAACCGCGTGCTCGCCGCGGCGGTCAAGGAGGGCATCCGCGCAGCCGGCGGGACGCCGATGGAGTTGAACACGATCGCGATCTCCGACGGGATCACGATGGGCACCGCGGGCATGCGCGCGTCGCTCGTCTCACGCGAGCTGATCGCCGACTCGATCGAGCTGGTCGCGAGCGCGCATCACTTCGATGCGCTCGTCGTGATCAGCGGCTGCGACAAGACGATCCCCGGCACCGTGATGGCGCTCGCACGCCTGAACATCCCGGGGCTGATGCTCTACGGCGGGTCGATTCGTCCGGGCGTCTACAAGGGCGCGGAGGTCACGATCCAGCAGGTGTTCGAGGCGGTCGGCGCGCACGCGGCGGGCCGCATCACCGAGCAGGAGCTGCACGAGCTGGAGGAGGTGGCCTCGCCGGGCGCCGGCGCGTGCGGCGGCCAGTTCACCGCCAACACGATGGCGATGGCGTTCGAGGTGCTCGGCATCTCGCCGGCCGGCTCGGCGATGGTGCCGGCCGAGGACGGGCGCAAGCGCGACGTCGCGCGCGCGTGCGGCGAGCTCGTGATGGACGTCTTGCGTCGCGGGCAGCGACCGCGCGACGTGATCACGAAGCCGGCGCTCGAGAACGCGATCGCGGCGGTCGCGATGAGCGGCGGCTCGACGAACGCGGTCCTCCACCTGCTGGCGGTCGCGGGCGAGGCCGGGGTCCCGCTCACGATCGACGAGTTCGACGTGATCGGCGAGCGCACGCCGCTGCTGTGCGACTTGCAGCCGGGCGGCAGATACGCCGCGACCGACCTCTACGCGGCGGGCGGCGTGCCGCTCGTTCTGCGCCGCCTCGCCGAAGGCGGCTTTCTCAACCGCGATGCGGTCACCGTTACCGGCCGCTCGATCGGCGCGCATGCTGACGAGGCGCACGAGACAGCGGGTCAGGACGTCGTACGCCCGCTATCCGATCCGATCAAGCGAACGGGCGGCTTCGCGATCTTGCACGGCAACGTCTCGCCAGATGGCTGCGTGGTCAAGCTGGCCGGGCACGAGCGCCGCCGCCATGTCGGGCCGGCGCGCGTGTTCGACGGCGAGGAGGCGGCGATGGCGGCGGTCCTCGCGCACGAGATCAGAGCCGGTGACGTCGTCGTGATCCGCAACGAGGGCCCGGCCGGCGGCCCCGGGATGCGCGAGATGCTCGCGGTTACCGCGGCGATTCAGGGCGAGGGGCTGGGGGAGGACGTCGCGCTGATCACCGACGGCCGCTTCTCGGGCGCCACCCACGGCTTCATGGCTGCGCACGTCGCACCCGAGGCCGCTCGCGGCGGGCCGATCGGCGCGCTGCGAGACGGCGACGAGATCACGATCGACGTCGACGCGCGCCGCATCGACGTTGCGCTCTCCGACGAGCAGATCGCTGCGCGCCTGCGCGACTACCAGCCGCCGTCGCGCGCCGACGGGCAGGTCGAGGTCGCGATCCGCAAGTACGCGAAGCTCGTCGGCAGCGCCGCCGAGGGCGCCGTCACCCGCTGACGGGATCGGGTTCCGGCTCAGCCGGTGCGACCCGCTCGCCCGGGGTCTCTGCCAGGAACGCTTCGAGCAGGGCGTTGAACGCCGCAGGGCGCTCGAGCATCGCGACGTGGCCGGTGTCCGGCAGGATCTCGACGCGCACGTCCGGGATCAGCTTGGCGAAGCGTCTTGCGTCGCGCACCGGAATCACGCGGTCGTCCTCGCCCCACACGACGAACGTCGGGCAGGCGATCTGCGGCAGCCGCTCGCTGATGCGGTGCTCGACGATCGCCTCCATCGCCGGCAGGAACCCGGGCTTGCCCGAGCCGGACATCAGCTCGTGGGCGAGCGGGGCGCTCAGGCGCTCCGGATGCCGCACGACGAACTGCAGCGCGACGCGCCGCAGGCCCGGCCGTCGCGCGTACCAAGCGTGCCGGGCGGCGGCGCGCGTCGCGATCGCGGCGACGACGCGGGCGCCCGCCATCACGCCGTCGCGGTGCAGGTGCTCGGCGCTGATGCCGGCGGCCGAGACGAGCATCAGCCGCTCGACGCGCTGGGGGGACGCGATCGCGAGCTCGGCGGCGATATAGCCGCCCATCGAGTTGCCGACGACGGCGGCCGCATCGATCGCGAGCGCGTCGCAGACACCCTCCAGGAAGCGCGCGTAGCCGGGGATCGAGATCGGCTCGCGCGGCATCGGCGAGGCGCCGAAGCCGGGCAGGTCGACGGCCACGCAACGGTGCGTGGCGGCGAAGTGGGGGAGGTTCTCCAGCCAGTTCTGCCAGCAGCCGGCGAGACCGTGCACGAACAGCAGCGGCGGGCCGGTGCCGATCTCGATCACGTTCGCGGGCGTGCCGTCGACCTCGACCCAGCGCTGCCGCGCCGGCCAGTCGATGTCCAACCAGGCGGAGCGGCTCCCGCTGCCGTCGCCGTTCTGGAGGGGTGAGACGTCTTGCATCTCGCGGCCCTCTACCCTGTGGCGCAGATGCGCATCGCGATCGACATCGACTCGACATTGCACCACTACTGGGACCTGTTCGCGCTGCTTGCGCGCCGCCGCTTCGGGGTGGCGCTTGCGTATGACGAGCAGGTCACGTGGGACATCGTGCAGTTGCGGCGCGAGCAGGTCGCGGCGCTCGTCGCCGAGAGCCACCGCGCCGAGCACGTGCTGTCCGCAACCCCGTACACCGGCGCGGTCGAGACCGTTGCGGCCTGGCATGAGGCCGGCCACTTCATCCACATCACGAGCCACCGCTCGGTCGACGCGCACGATGCGACCGCGAGGTGGCTGGAGCAGATCGGGCTGGCGTACGACGACCTGCACTGCTCGTGGGACAAGGTCACGCGCTGCGCGGAGATCGACATCGACGTGCTGATCGACGACAGCCCGCAGAACATTCTGCGCGCCCAGGAGGCCGGGATCGTCCCCGCGACGATCGCGCACCCGTGGAACCGGGACTTGTGCCGGGAGGAGGGCATCATCTGCGCCGCCGACTGGCGCGAGCTCGCGGAGCGCCTCACGCCGGTGCTCGCGGCGCCGCTGCGCGCGCGCTGAGCGAGCGCGTCGCGTCCGCGCTCGGACGCGCGTCCGAGCGCCATGCCAGATCTCGTGCAGCGCTTTTCTGAACGTCTGGACCCTGCGTAGAATCGCGCGGGAGGCGCTGTGCGCAGTCGTCGAATCATCATCGGGCTTGTGGTTTCGGCTGTGCTGCTGGTGGCGGCCGTCAGCGCGTGGGCGTACGACCACGGCAAGCGCGACACCATTGCGCATGGAATTCGCGTCGGCGGAATCGACGTCGGCGGGATGAGCGCCGCACAGGCGCATGCGGCCCTGCGCGCACAGTTGCTGCAGCGGCTACGACGCCCCGTCGCCGTCACCTACGAGGGCAGACGCGTCGTGCTGTCGGCGCGTCGCGCCGGTGTGGCGATCAACATCGAGCAGGCGGTCGACGACGCGCTCGCGCGCAGCCGGCACGGCTCGTTCATCTCGCGCGTTGCGCGTGAGGTCACCGGCGGCCGCGTCGATGCCGAGGTGCAGCCGCGCGTCGTCTACTCGCAGCTCGCGGTGTCCCATTTCGTTGCGCAGGTCGGCGACGGCTTCGACCGGCCGCCGCGCGACGCGAGCATCGACTTCACGCCCACGTCGCTCGCGCCGGTTCAGGGGCATGACGGGATCGCGGTCGAGCGGCGGCCGCTGCGCGACGCGATCGTGCACGCGCTTACGAGCGCCGACGCGCCGCACACCGTGACGGTGCAAGCGCGCACGGTCAGACCGAAGGTCACGACGGCGCAGTTGGCGGCCAAGTACCCGACTGTCATCACCGTCGACCGCTCGCGCTTCCGCCTGCGGCTGTGGAAGGACCTCAAGCTCGTCAAGACGTACACGATCGCCGTCGGCCGGGCCGGGTTGGAAACGCCGGCCGGGGTCTACACGATCAACGACAAGCAGGTGAACCCGTCGTGGCACGTCCCGAACAGCGCGTGGGCAGGGGACCTCGCCGGCAAGACGATCCCGCCGGGCCCGGACGACCCGATCAAGGCGCGCTGGATGGGCATCTACGCGGGCGCCGGCATCCACGGAACCGACGAGGTCAACTCGCTCGGCAGCGCCGCCTCGCACGGCTGCATCCGCATGGCGATCCCCGACGTGATCGATCTCTACGACCGGGTCCCCTTGGGGACCACCGTCTACATCGCCTGATCCGGCGCCAGCGGCCCGCGCCGCAGCGTCTCGACCGGAATCTCCTCCCAGCCGCCTTGCAACAAAGAGGCATGGTGCTCGCCGTGGCGAATAGCGAGAGCACCAATGAAGATGCCCCGCTCACGCTTGCGCAGCACCGCGTACCACATCGTGGTCGCATCGTCGCTGCCTTGGATCCGCAGCCACGGGCGCGCTGGCGGCTCGGTCGCGTTTGCGAGGCCCGCCTCGATCAGCTGTCGACGGGTGGCGACCTGACCGGTGTCGGTGTCGATGAAGAACACAGCCATCGCACGCGAGCCTAGCGGCGAGCCGCGGGCCGAGGACGGCTGGCGCCGGGCGCTCGCGCTGCTCGAGCAGGATCTGCGCCGCCGTGGCGCAGCCGAGAAGACGCGCCACGCGTACGCCGTCGATGCGCGCCAGTTCGCGCACTGGGCGGTCGCGCAGCGGCTTGCTCCAAGCACCGTCACGCCGCGCCTGCTGCGCCGCTACGCGGCTGGGCTGACGGAGGCAGGGCAGGCGCCGAGCACGGTGGCGCGCAAGCTTGCGTCGATGCGAGCGCTGTTCCGCTCGCTCGTCGAGCACGGCGTGCTGGAGCAGAACCCCGCCGACCTGCTGTCGGCGCCGCGTCGCGGCGAGCGGCTGCCGCGCGTCCTGAAGGCGGCCGAGGTCGCCGCGCTGCTTGACCGCATCCCGGCCGACAGCGCGCTCGCGCTGCGTGACCGCGCGCTGTTCGAGCTGGCGTATGCGTCGGGGCTCCGTGCGGAGGAGCTCGTGAACCTCGATCACGATGCGATCGAGTGGGACGCCGAGCGCGTGCGCGTCGAGGGCAAGGGCGGCAAGACGCGCTTCGTGCCGACCGGCGAGCCGGCCCTGAACGCGATCGACCGCTATCTGCGGAACGGCCGGCACGCGCTCGCCACCGCGGAAACCGATGGTGCGTTGTTCCTCTCGAAGTCCGGGCGACGGCTCTCGACGTCAGACGTCCGACGCCGCCTGCGGGTGTGGGCTCGCCATGCGGCTGGCGCCGCCGGTGCCTCGCCGCATGCGCTCCGGCACTCGTTCGCGACGCATCTGCTCGACGGCGGCGCCGACCTGCGCTCGATCCAGGAGTTGCTCGGCCACGCCTCGATCTCCACGACGCAGGTCTACACTCGGGTAGAGTCCGCGCGGTTGAGATCGGCCTACGCACGCAGCCATCCGCGGGCCTAGCAGGGAGGCGGCGCTGGAAACCAACGTCAAAGCGATCGAGCTCAAGGACCTCTGGCGCCGCTACAAGGCAAGCGGCGACGGACGGGCCCGAGAGCGATTGGTCGTCGCCTACTCCCCCCTCGTGAAGTACGTCGCGGGCCGCATGGCCTCGGGTCTGCCGGCGCATGTCGAAGAAGCGGACCTGATCTCCTACGGCCTGATCGGCCTGATCTCGGCGATTGAGCGCTTCGACCTCGGCCGCGAGATCAAGTTCGAGACGTACGCGATCCCCCGCATCCGCGGCGCGATCATCGACGAGCTGCGCTCGCTTGACTGGGTGCCGCGCAGCGTGCGCGCCCGTGCGCGCGAGATCGAGCGCGCGAACGCGAAGCTCGAACACAAGCTGCAGCGCGCGCCGACCGACGAGGAGATGGCGAACGAGCTCGACATGTCGATGGACGAGTTCCAGGAGGCGCTCGTCCAGATCTCGAACTCGACGATCGCGGCGCTCGACGAGCTGTGGACGGTGTCCGACTCCAGCGGCGACCAGATCTCGCTGCTCGACACGCTGCACGACCCGGACGCGCCGGATCCCGAGAAGGTCGTCGACGCGAGCGAGCTGAAGGACCGCGTCGCCGACGCGATCGCGCGCCTGCCCGAACGTGAGAAGCTCGTGATCGCGCTCTACTACTACGAGAACCTGACGCTGCGCGAGATCGGCGAAGTGCTGGGCGTGACCGAGTCGCGCATCTCGCAGCTGCACACGAAGGCCGTCCTGCGCCTGCGCTCGCGCCTCGCGGGCGACGACGGCGGCCGCGGCGACCTGTAGCGCCGCCGCGGGCGGAAAGGGGTGGCTGCGCCCAGCCGCCCAGGCATACCTGGCAAGCCCGGCGGCTCCCTTCCGGCCGCCGGCGGGGCCAGGTATGGTCGGGTCTCCAGCTCACGAGAGGAGACCGGCATGCACACGTCCGCCGACCGGATTCGCAACGTCGCCCTCGTCGGACACCGCGGCAGCGGCAAGACGTCGCTGCACGAGGCGCTGCTGTTCGCCGCCGGCGCTGTGACCCGGCTCGGAAAGGTCACGGAGGGGACGACGGTCTCCGACGCGGACGCGGACGAGAAGGCGCGCCAGATGTCGATCTCCGCGGCGCTGACGTCGTTCGAGTGGCAGGAGCGCAAGGTCAACCTGCTCGACACGCCCGGCGAGCCCAGCTTCGTCGCCGATGCGCTTGGCGCGCTGCGCGTGTGCGAGTCGGCGATCTTCGTCGTCAACGCGGTGATGGGCGTCGAGGTCTCGACGACGCGCCTGTGGCAGCGCGCGGCCGAGCTGGACCTCGCGCGGCTGCTCTTTGTGAACATGCTCGACCGCGAGCGGGCCGACTTCTTCCGCACGCTCGATGCGCTGAAGGGCGCCTTCGGTCCGCACGTCGTCGCGACCGAGATCCCGATCGGGGCCGAGCATGAGGTCTCCGGCGTGATCGACCTCGTCGACATGAAGGCCTACGCCTACGACGGCGACGGGCGCGAGAACTGCCGCGAGATCCCGATCCCGCAAGAGCTTGAGGCGCAGGCGCAGGAGTACCGCGAGAAGCTGATGGACGAGGTCGCGGAGAACTCCGACGCGCTGATGGAGCGCTACCTGGAGGGCGAGGAGATCTCGCACGAGGAGATCGTCGGCGCGCTCAAGGAGGGCACCAACCACGGCGCGCTGTTCCCCGTGACCTGCGGCGTCGCGACGCGCAACCTCGCGACGAACCGCCTGCTCGACGCGATCGTCGAGGACCTCCCGTCGCCGGTGAAGCACGGCGGGCTCGAGGTCGCCGGCATGACGCTGGAGCCGAGCGAGGACGCCGACCTCTACGCCTACGTGTTCAAGACGCGCGCCGACCCCTTCGCCGGCCGCATCAATCTCTTCCGCGTCTATCAGGGCGTGATGCGACACGACAGCCAGGTGCTCAACACGCGTGCCCACGCGAAGGAGCGGATCGGTCAGCTGCTCGCGTTCAGAGGCCGCGACACGCCGCATGTCGAAGAGTTCGGCCCCGGCGACATTGGCGCGGTCGCGAAGCTCAAGGAGACCCGCGCCGGCGACTGGCTGGCGGCGCGCGACGAGCCGATCGAGATGCCGTCGATCCCGCTGCCGGCGCCCGTGATGGCGTTCGCGATCGAGCCGAAGACGAAAGGGGACGAGGACAAGGTCTTCACGGCCCTGCGGCGCTTGCAGGAGGAGGACCCGACGATCGACCTGCATCGCGACGAGCAGACCGGCGAGCAGATCGTCGCCGGGCTCTCGCAGGTCCACGTCGAGGTCGTGATAGCACGACTGCGCGAGCGCTTCGGGGCCGAGGTCGAGCTGCACCCGCCACGCGTGCCCTACCAGGAGACGATCCGCGCGAGCGCGAGAGCGCACGGCCGCCACAAGAAGCAGAGCGGCGGGCGCGGCCAGTTCGGCGACTGCCACATCGAGATTGAGCCGCTGGCGTCGGGCGAGGGCTTCGAGTTCGTCGACGCGATCAAGGGCGGCGTGATCCCGGGCGGGTTCATCCCGGCGGTCGAGAGAGGCGTGCGCGAGGCGATGCAGCGCGGCGCGGTCGCCGGCTACCCGGTCAAGGACGTGCGCGTGCGCCTCTACGACGGCTCCTACCACTCGGTCGACTCGTCCGAGATGGCGTTCAAGACGGCGGGCATGCTGGCGATGCGCCAGGCGCTGGAGGCGGCGAGCCCCGTGCTGCTGGAGCCGATCATGCACGTCACGGTGTCCGTCCCCGACGACGCCGTCGGCGACGTGATCGGGGATCTCAACAGCCGCCGCGGCCGTCCGCTCGGGATGGAACCGGCCGGCGGCATGACCGACGTGCGGGCCGAGGTGCCGATGGCCGAGATGCTCAGCTACGCGCCCGACCTGCGCGCGATCACCGGGGGGCAGGGCGAGTTCACGATGGAATTGGCCCGCTACGAAGAGGTGCCCGGCCATCTGGTCGAGAAAGTCGTGGCGCAGACGAGGGCGGCGGCCGAGGCGACGGCGTGACCGCGAGCTGACGAGCGCCGACGCGCCAGCGAACCATGCCGTCAAGCCGTTGCTAGGCTCGACGGCCGCATGACGACGAAGGACATCCGCACCGCCCAAGTCCAGGTCAGCTGCGACGTTTGCGGCCGCACGCTGCTGCGCGGCGAGCATGCTGCGACGTACCTCGCCGGCGGCAGCCGGCGCCAGGTCTGTGAGCTGTGCACTGCCCGCGCCGTGCACGAGGGGTGGGTGCGCGAGGGTGCCGCGTTGGAGCGCGCAACGCGCAGTTTCGGCGGAGAGCGACGGCGCTCGCTGCTGGGCCGCCTGTGGCGCTCTGGCGGTCGTCGCGCGGGGGCGGCGGGAGCCTCCGACCGCGCGGAGGGCCACGGCACAACGAACGGTTGGCACGACACGACCGGCGATCACGAGCGGCTGCCCGCGCTGGCGCCCGAGCCGCGGCAGGTGCACGCCGTGCCGACGAGCGTCGAGCAGCGCACGCTCACCGCGATCGAGCGCTTCAATCGCAGCGAGCATCCCCGCACCGTCGCGGGCGTGGCGCGCTCGCTGGGCGCGCCCGTCGTCGTCGTTCGCCCGACCGACGGGCAGGACGCGCTGATGTCGATCGTCGTCTCCTGGGAGTTGTGCTGGTACCGCTACGAGGTCGACCTGTCCGACGGGGGTGCCGCGGTGCGGCTGGTCGGCCAGGGATACGAGCTGAGCGAGATCCCGGTCGCCGATCGCGTGGAGGCGAACGCCGTCGCCGACGAGTACGGGGCGTTGACGCCGGCCTGAGCGGTAGCATCGCCCCGCGATGAGGGCTGGCCGGTGATCTATTGCGTGGTGCCCACCGCGCTCGCGGATGAGCTGTACGACAAGCTCGTCGCGTATTACGCCGACGACGCGAACGTGACCGTCATCGTCGACCGTCGCAGGGGCGAGCGGCGGATGCGCGGCGACAACGGCGGCGGCCAGCGGCAGCTGCGCGATCGTCGGCAGCGCTCGCTCGCACAGCGCGCGATCCAGTGAAGCTCGTCCTCCACGTGGACGGCGGGGCGCGGGGAAACCCGGGCCCGGCGGCGATCGGCGTCGTCGTCTCGGACGCGGACGGCCGCCTGGTCGAGGAGGTTGCGGAGGCGATCGGCGAGGCGACGAACAACGTCGCCGAGTACCGCGCCCTGCTCCGCGGGCTCGAGCGGGCGCACGCACTCGGGGCCGACGAGGTCGAGGTCGTCGGCGACTCGGAGCTGGTCGCCAAGCAAGTCACCGGGCAGTACAAGGTCAAGCACCCGGCGATGAGACCACTGCACGCCGAGGCGTTGCAGGCGCTGGCGGCCTTCGCGCGCTGGCAGGTCCGGACCGTCCCGCGAGCGCAGAACGCGAACGCGGACGCGCTCGTCAACGCCGCGCTCGACGCCGCGGCCTGAGCGGCACGTCGCGCCCGCCGCGCATGTCGCACGCCGGTTCGCGGGCTGACGCGGCCCGAGCACGCTGTAGCCGCCTTGATTCGCACTGCCCGACAGCGGGGATACCCCTTGATGCGCTCGACGAAAGGGGTGACCGATGGGAGAGCAGCGCACGGTGGCGCCCGCCAACCACCAGACGATCCGGCTGAGCAAGGGCAAGCACGCGTCTCCGAGCGAGGGAGCTTGTGTGATGGAGCTCGCCTCGATGCTCGCGGGCGAGCCGTTCAGCGACCGGCCGGCGTCGGTGTGCCCGGTCATCGCCGGCTTCATGCGCGCTTACAACGACCGTGTCGACGACGAGCGGCGTCAGGATCTCTACCGCTACGCGGCTGAAGTGGTCGGCACGCGCGGAGTTCCCGACGTCGAGCAGGCGCGCGAGCGTCGGTGCCTCGAGTGGGCGGAGAGCATGCGCCGTCAACGCCCGCGACCGCTGCGTTGGATGAGCCGCAGCGGGCCTGGCTCGGTCGATCGGCGCCTCGGCCTCGACGCGGCCGGAACCTACGCGGCGCGCTCGATTCGCCGTCATGGCGATCGCACGCACGCGGAAGCGCTCGCGCTCGTTGACGAGCTGATCGCGATGGGCCGCAGCCCGGTGTCGCAGCCGGCGTTCGCGCGTCCGGCGACGACCGCGAAGCAGGAGCTCGCTACCCGCTAGGGGGTCGCGACTCGCCTGCACCGACGAGGTCGTCCGTCTCGAGGACGACCTCGTCGGGGCGGTCAACCGCCAGCGAAAGGACCCAACTGCCGCGCTCGTCGCGCCGCAGCAGCTCGCGCTCGGCGAGCGCGCCCAGCGCCGAGGTGACGGACGGCCGCTGTGCGCCCACGAGCAGTGCGAGCTGGCGGTGGGTGAGCGGCAGCGGGATCAGCACGCCCTCCGCGGTGACCTTCCCGAAGCGGTCGGCGAGATGCCAGAAGAACGCCAGCAGGCGCGTGTCGACGCGCTTAAGGCTGTGGATGCTGACCATCACGCCGAGGTTGTGGGCACGCTCCGTCGCACGCGCGACGAGCGCCGTCACCAGCGCAGGCCAATGCGCGGCAACGCGCAGGAAGCGACGGTCGAGGACGGCGAGCCGGGTCGGCTCGACGACGCGCCAGCCGATCTCATGCCGCATCGGGGCGTCGGTGCCGCGGTCGTCGCGCGGGCGCAGCAGCGTGCCGGGGCCGATCAGCTCGCCGCAGCGGGCGTCCGCGATCGTCACGTCGCGGATCATCAAGCCTTCGAGCACGAGCAGACCGAGCTCGGCTGCCGCACCCTCGTCGCTGTCGGGGAACCAGTCGCCCGGCGCCAGCTCGAGCACGCCGGCGACGGCGTGCTGGCGGGCGCGCGCCCGCTCCGTATCGGGCAGCACGCTGCGGAGGCCCGGGTCGTGATCGAGCACGTAGACGAAGTGCTCGGTCGGGCGGGTGTGCTCGCTGACGGACACGCTGTGCTCCACGTACCCGTTCCGGCCGAATCGCTCGCACGCTTTTTGCGGCCTGCAAGCGCGCGTGCCCCGCGCGGGCGTCGCCGACACTGCGGGAGGCCGGCGACGCCCCGCGACATGCGAAGGCCCTACGGCTTGATGATCTGCGGCTTGATGATCGGCTTGATGATGGCCATGGTCGTTCTCACCCCCTTCCCGTTCCGGTCGAATCGCGCGTCAGCGCGCTCGCCCCGCGACGTAGACGAGCTTCGTGTGGAGGTCCTCGTCGGGGTCCTCGTGGAGGACGCCGCCGGTGGACTGCCCCAGCACGGCTCGGCATGCGAGGCCGGCTGACGCCAAGGCGTGGCGGACTGCAAGCTCCGGGTGATGGCGCTGGACGTGGCGGCTGATCGCCACGTCGCCGAATCCGTCCAGCTCGATCGCCGCCATGCACAGCGCGCCCGGCTCGATCGGCTCGGCCGTCTCGCCGCGCCAGACGGCTGACGCCAGCGGGCGCTCGAAGGTCGCGCCCTCCGCGAACCCGGCGCGATACGTGGCGAGCGTGTTCGTGTCGAACACGTAGACGCCGTTCGGCGCCAGCAGCCGCGCGACGCTCGCGAAGGCGGCGTGCAGGTCCGCGCTGCTCAGCAGGTAGTTGACGGCGTCATCGAGGCACGTGACGAGCTCAAACGCGCCAACTTGCGGCAGCGTGCGCATGTCGGCGACGAGCACCCGCTCGGGGTCGACGCCCGGGCAGCGCTGTGCGCGCGCGACCATCGCGGGGGAGATGTCGCACGCCCAGACGTCCCAGCCGCGCTCCAGCAGCGGGGCGAAGCTCTTGCCCGTGCCGCACGCCACGTCCAGCACGCGGCGGCCGTTTGCCCCGTGCTGACGGGCGATCTGCTCAAGTCGGCCGACCCACGCGTCGTGGTCGTAGCCGTCGGTGAAGTCGTCGTAGACGGGGGCGAGTCGCTCGTACGCGAGCAGCGCCGGAGTCGCGGTCATGGTCGCCATGACCACAAAGACCCGCCGAACGCTCACGAACGTTTCACATACTTCGTGAACTTCTACGCAACCTCGGCGATGCTGCGCAGGTGGCTGTTGCAAGCGAGGGGGACCGCTCGCATCTGCCGAGCGGTGAGTGGAACTGGAAGCTGATGCGAGGCATCGCCGCCCGGGAGGCGCGTCGCTACTTGGGGACGGCGCACGACGTCGACGAAGTCGTGCAGGAGGCGCTCGTGCGCGCATGGCGTCGCCGGGGCACCTGCCGGGGCGATGACCGCATGCCGTGGATGCGCCAGATTGCGCGCAACGAGGCGCTCCGGCTGCTGGAGCGCCGCAGACGGCGCTCGGAGTTCGAGCTGCTCGACGACGAGACGCTGCTCGCGGGCGTGGCCGACGAGGATGCGCTCGAGCAGCAAGAAGACATGCTGCTCCGGATGGAGGTCGAACAAGTCGTCGGTCGGCTGAGCGTTGCCGACCGACAGCTCCTTGCACTACGCTATGAGCGCGATCTGACCCAGCCGGAGGTGGCTCGCATGCTCGGAATTCCGGAAGGAACCGTCAAGATCCGACTTCATCGGCTCCGAGGGCGGTTGCGCAAGGCATTGGACGCTGCTGCATGAAGCCTTACAGCGACATCAACGATCCGCGTCTCATCAAGGCGCTCGCGCACCCGCTGCGCGTCCGGATCCTCTCGATTCTCGAGACACGCGACATGGCGAGCCCGAACGAGATGGCCGAGGAGCTCGGCGTCTCACTCGGCGTCATGAGCTACCACGTGCGCCGCCTGCACGCGCTCGGCTTTCTTGAGCTCGTCAAGCGGACGCCGCGCCGCGGCGCGATAGAGCACCACTACCGCGCGAAGGCGCGGCCGCGCGTCACGGACGAGGGCTGGGCCGAGACCCCGTCGATCGTCAAGCGCGCGATGGTCGGCGCCTCGCTGCAACAGATCACCGGATACATCAACACGGCGGCTGGACAGGGCGGCTTCGATCGCGGCGACGCGCATCTGAGCCGAACCGTGCTGATGCTGGACGACGAGGGCTGGAGACAGCTCGCCGGCGAGATGGCGCAATGGATGGCGCGCGTCGAGCAGCTCGAGGAGGAGAGCCTTCAGCGGATCGCCGAATCCGGCGCCGACAGCGACACGGTCGCGAAGCGCAGCGCCGCGATCCTCATGCTGTTCGAGGCCGAGGGCGTGCCTGAGCACGACCCGGCGCGCGACGCAAACGGCGACCAGGCGCTCGGCCGTCGCTCGTCGCGACGCCCGCGTCCGCTGCGCGCCGTCAGCCGCGACTGACGCGCCGCCGCCTCGTTGCGGCGCGTCCGACCGCGGGGCGGAGAGTTATACTGCCGGAGCTTCGCGCGGATGTAGCTCAGTTGGCTAGAGCGTCTGCTTGCCATGCAGAAGGTCGTGGGTTCGAGTCCCATCATCCGCTTCGAATGACGGCCGCTGACTCCAAATGGGGGACGGGCGCGAACGCTGAGGCGATCACAGCGTGGGATGGCCCGCTGTTCGACCGCTTCCTGCGCTTCCGGCACATCGTCACGAGCGGTCTGGGGGCGCACGGCGAGAAGGCGCTGGAGCTGTTCCCGCCGCAGCCCGGCGAGCGCGTGCTCGACATCGGGTGCGGCTTTGGCGACACGACGCAGCAGATCGCCGGTCTCGTCGGACCGAAGGGCCAAGCGGTCGGCGTGGACGCCGCCCCGAAGTTCATCGAGGCGGCGCGTCATGAGGCCGAAGAGGCCGGCGTGCGGAACGCGCGCTTCATCGTCGCCGACGTCGAGACGACGCGCTTCGAGGAGCGCTTCGATCGCGCCTTCTCGCGCATGGGCACGATGTTCTTCGCGAATCCGGTGTGGGCACTGCGCAACGTGCGCGAGGCGCTTGCGCCCGGCGCGACCCTGGCGATGGTGGTGTGGCGCCGCCGGATCGACAACGACTGGCTGTACCGCGCGCAGACGATCGTCGAGGGCATCGTCGAGCGTCCCGAGGAGCATGACCAGCCGACCTGCGGCCCCGGCCCGTTCTCGATGGCCGACGCCGACACGACGAGCGCGGTGCTGCTGAGCGCCGGCTTCGAGGACGTCAGGCTGCAGCGCTGCGACCTGCCGATCCTGATCGGCGACGACGCCGACGAGGCGATCGAGCTGGTGATGAGCCTCGGGCCCGCGGGCGAGATCCTGCGCCTCGCCGGCGAGCAGGCCGCGCATCTGCACGGCGAGGTGGACGCGGCGCTGCGCGCCGGGTTGTCCGAGTTCGCGCAGCCCGATGGTCGCCTCGTGGCGCCGGCCTCGACGTGGATCGTCTCGGCGACCGCGCCCTGAGGACGGCACGGCCGCTGCGTCCGCTGCCGCTGGCGGCGTTGGCGTTCGCGTGCGCGGCTGCGCTCGTGGCCGCGTACGTGGTGTTCGTGCGCACGCACGCCGGGCAGCGGGTCGACGAGGCGGCGCTGCACGGGCGGCTGGTGTCGCTGCACGCGCGCCGCGCCGCGGATGACCTGCTGACGACGATCAGCGTCGGGTCGCTTGCGCTCGTGCTCGCGCTGCTGGCAGGACAGGCGCTGCTGCGCCGTCGCGTCGCGCAGGCGGTCGCAGCGGTCGCAGTCGTGCTCGGCGCGGTGGCGATGGCCGAGCTGCTCAAGCACGTTGTGTTGCCGCGGCCTGACCTTGTGCCGAGCGCGCTGCGGGGCAACACGTTCCCGAGCGGGCACACGACGACGGCATTTGCGGTCGGGATCGCGGGTGTGCTGGTTGCGCCGGCGCGCTGGCGCCGTGCGGTCGCGGTGGGAGCGCTGCTGTACGGCACGGCGATCGGCATCGCGACGATCGCCGCGGGCTGGCATCGTCCGAGCGACGTGGCGGGCGCGCTGCTCGTCGTGACCGGCTGGGCGGCGGCGGTCGTGCTGGTGGTGGCGCTGGTGGACCGCGACGCATTCGGCCGCGAGCGCTCGGAGGAGCTGGGGGAGGGCCGCGGCTCTTGGATGCAGACGCGTGACCTTGAGGGCTACGGGCTGTGGGCGGTCGCGGCGCTTGCGGTCGGCTGGGTGGCGGCCGTCGCGATCGTCGGCGGTCGCCGCGCCGGCGCGATCGAGCTCACGACGTTGAATGCTGCGTTCGTCGCCGCCTGCGCGTGCGTCGCGGCGCTCGGCGCGATCCTGCTCGCGGCGCTGCTGACGGTCCTGCGTGCTGCGCTGCCGACGCGGTAGAGGCGACGACCGGAATCGAACCGGTGTACACGGCTTTGCAGGCCGCTGCGTAGCCACTCCGCCACGTCGCCGTTGAGGGCGCATAGCGTAGTCGACCGGCGCGCCTCACCGCCCGGCACGCGTCGTCGCCGCGTCGTCCCCGCCATTGCTAGGCTTGCGTCTCCCAGGGCGATTAGCTCAGCTGGGAGAGCGCCGCCTCGACAAGGCGGAGGTCACTGGTTCGAGCCCAGTATCGCCCACTTGGTTTGGAGCCTCGCGTTGGCGGGGCTTTTCTCGTTCTACGGGGCTGGGATCGCTGGTGGGGCGGGCGATCTCTCGATTGCGCGTCGTTCCCGCCTGCTCCGTCGCGGTGGCGAGGCCGGGAGCGTGGGGGAGCGGCCGGCGCGCGGGCGATGTACGTGATCCGTACGTTACGCGCGCCGAATCCGCCTCCAATCTGCTGCTCGGCTACACGCACGATCCACCCGCCCGGTGCCTTCGCTCGCACCCCCTCGCGCGTGCCTGACTGAAAGTCAACGCGCGGCTGGGCCGGCACACGGGGGGTAGGCGGGCGCTTGGGTTCGCGCGTAGATGGGTCCCATACGTGGCTCGCGGATTTCTCGCCACGATGCGTGTCGTTACACCGGCGTGCTTGCCAGCACAGGCCGCCGCTAGCGGATCACCAAGTCGATGACCGAGACAACAGCAGCGACGACCGAGGCGACGGCAGCAAGAAGCGTGATCGGCTCGCGTCGCGTCTGTCGCTCCGCCAGGGCGAGGAGCCCTTCCAATGCAGCAGTCTGTCGCTCCCCGCGCGCGTCGCTCGCTCGTCGCCATTCGGCGAACGGAGAAGCCACGAGCTCCGGCGGGGGGCGCAAAGCTGCGACGTTCGCGCGCACCATTCCCAACGCCGGCCGTGCGCTCCTCTGGCCGAGAACGCCGATTGCGCCACCGCTGCGGCGGAACTCCCGCACCCTTTCCACGTCGTTGGCGATCTTCGCACCGATGCTCATCGGATCGATTTCGGGATTCTGGCCGGACTTGGCGGCATCCGCGACCGACGACACGATGTACAGCCGCTCCTCGTCTGACACCTTGTCGTCCAGCGCTCTCTCTGCGACGCCGACCGCGTCGAGCAGAGCCTTCGGTGCCGTGCCTGCGGTGACCTCACGGACACAGGCGTCGTGTCGGGATCTCGCCTCCCGGAACCAGGTTGCGAGGTCACTGACGCGTGCGCTGCCCGAGGCCATAGGTCAGAACCTAGAGCGCTCTGCGGACGCGGGCCTCGCCGTGTCGCGGGTTTCCGCCGGTGGGCGTGGTTCGATGTTCGCGTCGGTCTTGGTCACGCCTGGCCGGCGCTAGCGACGGATTACCGCACCGTCGCCCGCTGAGATGCCCGCCCTGTGCGGGCTCTCGGTCGTTCCGTCCGACGGCTCCGGTTCCCTAGCTAGTGTCGTGAGTCGTTGATTCGTTGGCAGTAGCGGGCGATCGAGTCGAGGATCTGGTCGGCGGTCTTGGTCCAGACGAAGGGCTTGGGGTCGGTGTTCCAGGTCTCGATCCACGCGCG
>Ga0070710_10000008_pt1 | contig 198148 bp, 203 predicted proteins | sample LARL52metaG_FD_65454 | JGI IMG/M metagenome (GOLD analysis project Ga0070710, IMG submission 65454) | Corn, switchgrass and miscanthus rhizosphere microbial communities from Kellogg Biological Station, Michigan, USA - LAR L5-2 metaG | ecosystem: Host-associated > Plants > Roots > Rhizosphere ...
GGCACGGCCGACCTCCAGCGCGACCTCGGCGGCGCGATCATGCAGTCGATCCTCGGCGCGCTGCTGACCGCCGGCTACGCGTCCGCGTTTGCGACCGCGATCGCCAACTCGCCGAACGCGGCGCACGTGAGCACGTCGACGCAGTCAACGCTGGAGAAGTCGTTCGCGAGCGCGTCGGACCTCGCGCAGCAGCATCCGCAGTACGCCTCCGCGATCGACGCGGCGGCGAAGTCGTCGTTCATCGCCGGCGACCAATGGGCGTACCTCGCCGGCATCGTCGCCGTGCTGCTCGGCGCAGCGCTCGTGTGGTTCAAGTTCCCGCGCCGCGACGACGAGCGCGCGCTGCTGGAGCACTACCAGGCGGAGGACGCCACCCCGGCGCGCGCCGCGTGAGCCGGCCGCCGCCTGCTAACTGCCGGCCTTGTCGGCGACGTATCTCGCGACCGCGTCGATCTCGGCCGACGAGAGGTCGCCGCCGAACGAGGGCATTCCGCCGCCGCCGTTCGTCACCTGGGCCTGCACGGCCGCGAAGTCGGGCTTGAGGTCGTCGAGGTTCGGGCCGACGTTGCCGCTCGATCCCGCCGCGCTGAGCGTGTGGCAGCCGCCGCAGCCGGCTGAGGCGAACACCTTCGCGCCGTCCGGCCCCTTTTTCGCGGGGGCTCTCTTCGCCTGCGTCTGGGTCTGCGTCTGCGGCGCCTGCGATCGCGTGGTGACCGGCGGAGCCGCGGAGTCGCTCGTCGTGCTGCTGTCGCCGCCACCGCCGCCACAGCCGGCGAGCGCAGCCGCGACGAGCACGACAGGGAGCGCATGGATCGGTCTCATCTCACGGCACCGCCTTCCGCATCGGGGTCGAGGTCGAGTACGCCAGCTTCGCCGAACAGCCTGCCAGAGTCATGCGTTCACCGCCGACAGCAGCCACAGGCCCAGGCACGTGAAGCCGACCATCACGGTCAGCATCCAGTACTGCGAGCGGACGGCCGCGCGCCGGTCCTCGGAGAAGACCGCCAGCGCGCGATCGTGCGCGAGCACAAGCCCCGCGACGTGGCCGGCGACGAGCGCCGCGACCTGGACGTACCAGATCGCCGTCGGCGAGATCAGCGTGTAGTTCACCTGCGTGTTTGCCGTCCCGAGCAGGTTCGCGCCAGTGCCGAGCGGATCGGACGCGAGGTAGATCAGCGCCTGCCCCTGGAACGCCAGCAGCGAGAAGTAGTGCGCGAGCGTGTAGGCGAACGCGATCGGCGCGAGCGTGTGCACGAACGAGCGCGACAGCTCGCGCACGTCGCGGCGCGGGTCGACCGTGCGCATGCCGCGGATCCCGAGCTCGTAGAAGCCGGCGACGGCGGCAATCGCGATCGCCAGCCCGACACTGGAGGCAAGCTCGTTCGCGACCGTGATCGAGGCGCCGAGGTCGCCGAAGCGGTCCTGCAGCCACGGCGCGACGTCGACCCACAGCACGCCGTTGGAGGCGCCGTCGAACGTCGTCGACCCGATCAGCGCCACGAGCACGGCGACCGTGCCCGGCAGCGGATCGAGCCGCGGCAGCCCCGACAGCAGCGGGCGCAGGCACAGCTCGCGCCCGCGCGTCTCCCACACGGAGATGCGCGAGCAGAGGTTGAACCAGACGCCGAACGCGTCCGCCCGCTCGCTCCACACGCGCTCGCCGAACAGGCTCATGCCGACCACCTGCACGAACCCGTACGCGAGCATCAGCACGCCGAGCGTCGCCGGCACGTCCTTATCGACGTAGACCAGCTCGAGCCATGCGAACGCGACCAGCCCCACGGCCGCCGGCCAGCGTCCGAGCCGCGCCGGGTATGCCATCGGCTCGGCGTCGAGGCTCGGGTGCAGGCGCCGCGCAGCGCCTGCGATCCAGCGGTAGAGCGCACGCCACGGGCTGAACAGCGCGAACACGTCGCCGAGCAGCACGCTGAGGACCGGGATCCCGACCCAGAAGGCGACGTAGATCACCGTCGGCGCGAGGTTCGCGGTCGGCACCTCCGTGCCGGCGAAGGCGCTGTAGACGACGACGCCGTAGAGCGCGACGCCGATCAGCCCGCACAGCGTCCGCACGCCGGGCGGGATCGTCAGCACGTGCCGCAGCCGCGGCACCTGTAGCCGCGGTCGCGGCCACAGCACGCCGAGCGCCACGAACGACGCGATCAGCACGATCGCCGCCGCCCACGCGAACAGCCACTGCGGGATCGGCAGGTCGGCGCTGCCGGAGATCCCGTGCGCCTGCGCGGCGGCGGGCGCGAACGCACCGGCGAGCAGCAGCGCGCCCGCCAGCAGCGCGACCCGGCGCCTCATGGCGTCCCCGCCCCCTCGGCCGCGCGGCGGCGCCGCACACGCAACACCGCGGCGAGCGCCAGCAACGCCAGCACGACGAGCGAGACGACCGCCCCCGTCGGGAAGGACGACCCGCCACCCGGCTCACCGAGCCACGTGAGCGTCCCGAGCACATCGCCGGCCTGCCCAGCAACGAGCAACGGCACGCGCCAGTCCTTCACCTTCGTCTGCTTCGAGGTGTCTCTCACCTGCGGCGGGACGGGGTGCGTGCGGTAGTTGATGCGCGGGTCGTGCCAGGCGTAGCGACCGGTTCGGTCGACGGTGACCCAGGCGCTGCGCGGCGGCGGCGCCGCCTCGTGCTCATGGCCGGCGTGGGCGACCAGGTCGACGCTCGCCTCGGCTCCGCTCGGCGGCGCGTTCTCGCCTCTCGCCAGCGACGAGCGCGCGTTGACCTGCACCGTGCCGTCGGCGAGCAGCCGCGCGTACGGCTCGCCGTCCTGGTCGAGCACGACGACGTCCTTGTCGCTCTTGTTGACGAGCTGCAGCGCGTCGTCGTGGTCGAGCACCGTGCCGGTGAGGCCATCAGTCGACGGCACGATCCGGTCCACGACGGATCTGTAATGGCGATCGCCCTCGTGCGCGGCGGCCGGAACGGCGGCGAGCGCTACCAGCATCAACAGCGCCGCCGGCAGGACCGCCTTGCGGATGCGGGACATGGAACTCCTTGGGAATCTCGATCGGTGTCGCAGCGCCGGCCCGGCGCCGACACACGGTCGGGATCCCGGAGCGCTACGCGGGCAGGAGCGATGCGGCCGGCGCGCGCGGTGGCGCACGGCCGGCCGCGGCGCGCGCAAGCGGCGCCGGCGCAGGCAACGCCGGCGCGGCGGGGCGCAGGATCCGGCGCAACGCGGTGCGCGGCGCAGGCCGCATGCCCAGCCGCAGCGGGGCCAGCTCGGCGAGCGCCCGCTCGACGCGCGCGCCGGCGCGGAGCGCGAGCGTCAGCAGTCCGCCGACGAGCAGCGCGCAGGGCAGCGCCCACCAGCCGCCCTCCCCGACCACGGCCGCGACGCCGGCGGCGTGGCCACCGGCGAAGCAGCCCTCCAGCAGCTCCTGCACGGCGAAGATCGCGACGAGCCCGCCGCTCGCGAGCAGCCACATGCGCACGCCGGCGTGGCGCGGCGTGCGGCGCACGCCGCCCTCCCCGCGCCCCCAGCGTTGCGCGAGCGCGCCGAGCGAGGCGCCGAGCGCAAGCGCCGCCAGCAGCACGATCCACGGCGTCAGCGAGGACAGGTACGCGTGCCCCTGCCGCGCAAGCGCCCGCGGCGCGTCAGCGCCGAACGCCAGCTCATAGCGCAACTGGTGCACGACCAGCGCGGCCGCCGGCATCAGCGCCGCGCCGCGTGCGGCGGGCGGCTGCGCGCCCAGCAGACGGCGACGGAGTGCGACCTGCGACATCGCGGCGCAGGTTATCGACGTGCCTCTCCGGGCGAGCGCGAATTCAGGACGGCTACTCCGCTGGTTTCGTCGCGCCGGTCCACCGCTGGCCGTCCCACCAGCGAAGCTCGTTAGCCTCATCCGGGTTGGGATACCAACCCTCGGGCGGAAGCGTCGGCGGTGGTGGACCAGCACCATGAGCGAAAGCTGCGGCAGGCTGGACCGCCGGCAGGACCGCGATGAACAGCACTGCAAGCAGGCTGAACAGCACGCCTGCGACCGCCCAGGCACCGACCGACCGGCCCTTGCTTCTCGCGATCGAAGCGCAGGCGAAGCCGCACGCAACCCACAGCCCCATCAGGAAGACCTCGAGTGGCCCCATACCGCTCAGCACTCCCGATCGACGATGAGGCTCACGCGACCGGGGTCTGTCGTACCAGGCGCCGGCTCTTGCTCACACACGGTCCAGTTGGACTTGACGATGATGCCGAAGGCGCCGCCGCCAACCTCGCGGTAGCGAATGTGGCGCGCATGCAGATGCAGCTCGGCGACATCGAGGCGCTGACCGACGACGTTTGGCAGCGTGATCGCCGACGTCGCTGGTGCGGGTGCAGGAGCAGTCTGCTGCGCAGGAGCAGTCTGCTGCGCGGGCGCCGCAGGAGCAGGAGCGGGCGCGGTCTTGACGACGGTGACCACAGTCCTCTCGACTGTGGTCGTGGTTGAACCGCACCCAACCGCAGCAAGCGCGGATATGGCAGCAGCAGAGCCAGCCAGGAAACGGCTCATCTATCACCTCTTTCAGAGAAAATCGGTGAAACCGTACCGACCGCTACGGCGAATTCGCGCACTCAGCCGCTGCGGCTCGTCGCGACGGACGCGCCTCAGCTCCAAGCAGGGTCAGCCGACCGCGACGCCTTCGCGCGCTTCCCTGGCCTTCGCGCGCATCGCCTTCTCGCGCAGTATCGGGTCGAGCTCGACCTTGCGCAGGCGGATCGCGCCCGGCGTGACCTCGACGCACTCGTCCTCGCGCACGAACTCGAGCGCCTCGTCGAGCGTCGGCGGCGACGGCGGCGTGAGTCGCTCCAGCTCGTCGGCGGTCGAGGAGCGGATGTTCGTGAGGTGCTTCTCGCGCACGATGTTGACCTCGAGATCCTGTGCGCGGTTGTTCTCGCCGACGATCATGCCGCTGTAGACCTCAGTGCCAGGCGCGACGAACATCGTGCCGCGGTCCTGCAGCGCCATCAGCGCGAACGTCGTCACCTTCCCCTGCCGGTCGGCGACGAGCGAGCCGGTCGGCCGCAAGCGCAGCGGGCCCTGCCACGGCTCGTAGCCGTCGAAGACGTGGTGCAGGATCCCGGTCCCGCGCGTCTCGGTCAGGAACTCGGTGCGGAAGCCGATCAGCCCGCGCGCCGGCACGCGGTATTCCATCCGCACCCAGCCGGTCCCGTGGTTGACCATCTCGCCCATGCGGCCCTTGCGCGAGGCGAGCAGCTGCGTGACGACGCCGACGTGCTCCTCCGGGATGTCGATCGTCATGTGCTCCATCGGCTCGTGCAGCTCGCCGTCGATCTCTCTCGTCACGACGTGCGGCTTGCCGACCGTCATCTCGAAGCCCTCGCGCCGCATCATCTCCACGAGCACCGCGAGCTGCAGCTCGCCGCGGCCCTGCACCTCCCACGTGTCGGGCCGCTCGGTCGGCAGCACGCGCAGCGAGACGTTGCCGACCAGCTCGGCGTCGAGGCGGTTCTTCAGCAGGCGGGCCGTGACCTTCGTGCCTCTCTCCTTGCCCGCAAGCGGCGCGGTGTTGATGCCGATCGTGACGGACATCGCCGGGTCGTCGACGTGGATCACCGGCAGCGGGCGCGGGTCCTCGGGGTCGGCGAGCGTCTCGCCGATCGTCACGTCGGAGAGACCGGCGATCGCGATGATCTCGCCCGGCCCGGCCTCCTGCGCCTCGACGCGCTCGAGCGCGTCGGTGACGAACAGCTCGGTCACCTTCACGCGCTCGATCGAGCCGTCGGTGCGGCACCAGGCGATCTGCTGGCCGCGTCTGATCACGCCGTGGCGCACGCGGCACAACGCGATGCGGCCGAGGTACGGCGACGCGTCGAGGTTCGTCACGAGCGCCTGCAGCGGATGCTCGGAGTCGTACGACGGCGCCGGGATGTGCTCGACGATCAGGTCGAGCAGCGGCCTGAGGCTCTCACCCTCCACCGGGTTGTCGGGGTCGTAGTCGACCGACGCCCAGCCGTCCTTCGCGTTCGTGTAGACGATCGGGAACTCGATCTGCGACTCGTCCGCGTCGAGGTCGAGGAACAGCTCGTAGACCTCGTCGATGACTTCGGCGATGCGCGCGTCGGAGCGATCGACCTTGTTGATCACGAGGATCACCGGCAGCCGCGCCTGCAGCGTCTTGCGCAGCACGAAGCGCGTCTGCGGCAGCGGCCCCTCGCTCGCGTCGACGAGCAGCAGCACGCCGTCGACCATCGTCAGCCCGCGCTCGACCTCGCCGCCGAAGTCGGCATGGCCGGGCGTGTCGATGATGTTGATCTTCGTCTCGCCGTACTGGACCGCGGTGTTCTTGGCGAGGATCGTGATGCCCTTCTCGCGCTCGAGGTCCATCGAGTCCATCACCCGGTCGGTGAGCTCCGCGCCCGCGCGAAACGCGCCCGACTGGCGCAGCAGGCCGTCGACGAGCGTCGTCTTGCCGTGATCGACGTGGGCGACGATCGCGATGTTGCGCAGTTCGGTGCAGGTGGCGGTGGGCACCCGGCCACTGTAGGGAAAGAGACGCCGAGACCGCTTCCTTCTACGCGCACGAATGCGAAGATCGGCGTCATGGAAGCAACCACGGGAGGCACCACATGAGGCACCGTCGGACGCTCACGCTCGCCGGCGCCGCCGTCGCCGCGCTCGCGCTGCCGGCGACCGCGCCGGCGCTCGTACAGGTCGACAGAGGGATCGCCGGCGTGCGGCTCGGCAACACGGTCGCGCAGGTGCACGCCGCGCTTGGCAGACCAGCGAGAGTCGCGCACGGCAGAAACGACTTCGGCAGCTTCCGCCAGGAGACGTACGCCGGCGGGATCGAGGTCTTCTACGAGGGCGCCAGAACCGTTACCTCGGTCGTCACGACCGGGCTCGGCGACCGCACCGCGAAGGGGATCGGCGTCGGCTCCAGCGAGGCCGCGGTGAGAGCGAAGGTCCCGGGCGTCAGATGCGAGACGACCGCCGGCAGCCGCTCGTGCCACACGCACGCGTTCACCCCCGGCAGACGCGTGACCGACTTCTTCCTGAAGAGAGGGAAGGTCGCGCGGATCACCGTCGGCTTCGTGATCGACTGACCGCTCTGTCGCGCATGTGACACAGCGCGCTTCGGCGGCGCGACAGACAGGCGCGCCGCCGGAGACGACGCTTGACGAGCACATCAGTCCACCTCCACACAAGGGGAAGGTCACATGGCTCGTCGCATCCGCAACAGCATCTCGTTCGCCAACGTCGTCGCACTGCTCGCGCTGTTCGTGGCGCTCGGCGGGGGCGCCTATGCAGCGGTCACGCTGCCCGCCAACAGCGTCGGCACGAGACAGATCCGCGACGGCGGCGTCCGTAGCGCCGACATCCGCAACGGCACGGTCGCCCAGCAGGACCTCGCGAGCAGCATCCAGCAGCAGCTCGTGAACGCGCGCACGCCGAGCGGGCCGGCCGGCGGCGGGCTTGCCGGCAGCTATCCGAACCCGTCGATCGCGCCGAACGCGGTCGGGCCGCAGCAGCTCACGGCCGACGCGATCCCCGCCGACGGCGTCGACACGGACGGCTCGACGAAGCTCGCGAGAGGGTCGGTCGGCGCGCAGGAGTTGCGCGACGGCTCGGTGCGCGCCAGCGCGCTCGGCAGAATCCAGATCGTCACCGACTCGGCGTCGGTCGCCGCGGGCGGCAACGTGAGCGTCACGGCGAGATGCCCCGACGGCGCGGTCGTGCTCAGCGGCGGCGGCCAGCCGACACTGTTCGGCGTCGAGCTGACGTCCTCGCGCCCGAACGGCAACGGCTGGCTCGCGCAGGCGCGCAACAACAGCGGCAGCAGCGCGTCGCTGTCCGCCTTCGCGCTCTGCCTGCTGCCATAGACGGCAGACGCGTCAGTCGGTCCGGCCGTCAGGCCGCGCGCCCGTAGCGCTCCTGCGCACGGGCGCGCGCCTTTGCCGCCTCGACCTCGCGGTCCTTCGGCGGCGCGTTCGTCGTCAGCGCGGCGAGCAGCTCACGCGAGATCTCCGCGACCTGCTCGACCGCGCGCTCAAACGCCGCGGCGTTCGCCTGCGACGGTCTCGTGAAGCCGGAGATCTTGCGCACGTACTGGAGCGCCGCAGCGTGGACCTCGTCCTCGTTCGCCGGCGGCTCGAAGTTGTAGAGCGTTCTGATGTTTCGGCACATGGGGGCATCGTAGGCCGGCTGCGACGACGTCGCCAACCGCGCGAGCGCTCACCTGACCGCGTTCGCGCCGTCGATCCACACGCTGACCCGCTCGACCAGGACGCCTCCACCGGCGCCGTCTCCGTCGGGCTCGGCCGGCGACGCGGACTCTTCGGCGATCGCGAGCAGCAGCCGCTCGAGTCTCGGCTCCGCGTCCGCGTTGTCCTGCGCCAGTCTGACGATCGCCGGGTCGCCCTGGTCGAGGAGGATCCGCAGTTCCCGCTTGGCGTCGTCCTCGGCTCCCACCCGCAGGCAGTAGCGCACCAGGTTGTATCGCGCGTCGGCTCTCAGCTGCTGGCGTCTCCTCAGCACGTAGCCGGCGATCGCGGCATGGTCGAGGCCGGTCGGTTCGTTCGAGCGTCGCGCGTCCCGCAGGCGTCGCCGCAGCTCCGTCTGCGTGAGATCGCCCGGCAGGGGGTCCCGCAGCGTCAGCGGCTCGCAGCCGCACTCGCGCAGGACGCTCGCGAGCAGCAGGAGCGCGGCCGGCTCGACCTCCTTCAGGTACCGCCGCAGGCCACGACCGAACGGCCACAGCGGCGGCTGACGCGAGTCGCGGTAGCGCAGGATGGCCTCGCAGAGCTCGACGACGACGCGCAGGGCCTCGTCGTCCGCATGCGGGAGCAGCGCGACGACGCGGTTGTAGCGGATCCGGTACCACATCGGATCGGCCGGGTCCGTTACGACGGCGCACAGCTCGGCGAGGCTCTCGCAGGCTTCCCGATAGGCCTCGCTGTCGGGGTCGTTCGTCTGCGTCTCCACGGCGGCGAGCTGCATCCGGGCGCCGTAGTTCTCGGGCGAGATGCCGAGCGCCCGCTGGTACCGCGAGCGGGCCGGGCGGGGATCGAGCTTCTGCTGCAGCTCGGCGCCGACGGCGAACAGCGCATAGCTCCTCCAGTCGTCCGTCCCGAGGACGCGCGTGTGCCGCCAGCGCAGGATCGGATGCGTGCGGGTGGCGAAGATCAGCCATGCCGCGGCCGGGATCGCGAGGCGGTCGTAGTTCTCCTGCGTCGCATCGCCTCTCGACGGCGTGAACGCGAGGTCCTTCTCCCACACCGTCTGTTCCTCGAACCCGCCGAACAACCGTCGGCTCAGCGTCAGGCGCAACCCGGCGCCGCGAACCGGATGCGTCGGCTGGAGATCGCCCGTCAGCCGCCATGTGCGCGTCGGCATGATCCGGTCGAGCAGCGTCAAGATCGCGTCGACGAATCTCGCGTTCGGGACGACGTCGGTGACGCCCTGCGGCAGGCCTCTGAACTCCTCGGCCCCCGGACTGACGAGCTTGAGCCGGAAGCCGCCGTCGTCCCGGCGCAGCCGGACGTAGTTCTCGCGCACGGACGCCGACGTGGTCTTGCCGAAGGCCTCCTTCTCCGCCTTGAAGTCCTCGATCACCACGCGATTGCGGCGCAGGCGCGAGAGGATCCGCAGCAGCAGCACGAGCGCCAGCACGGCGATCAGCACCGCGAGCGCGAGCTCCGCGAGCGAGCGGACCAAGGGGCCGACCCTCCCGCGCCAGTCGTTCCACCAGTCCGTGCGGTGGTCGGCCTGCGACAGCTCGGCCGGGACCGCGACGGTCGGGTCGCCGATCAGCGCCTTTCTCAGCTCGTCGACCGCCGCCGCGTCGAAGCCGGCGCGCGAGAGCGCCCGTGCAGCACGCAGGTGGATGCCGGCGTTTCCGATCCCACGCAGGTCGTTGGGGATGTCGACGAACGGGAAGCGCGTGAGCGTGGCAAAGAGCACCGCCTGCGCCTCCGCGTCGTAGCGCGCGCGGTGGAGCGTCGCGGCGATCGCGACGCCATAGCCGCCCGGCCCGAAGTGGCCGCCGTCACGGCGCGCGATCCCCGCCGCCATGACCCGCGCGACGTCCGTCGGTCTCGGCGCGATCCGTACGGCCGTCGTGAGCCGTTCGATCGTTCTTCTCGACAGCCTCTCGCGCGCCCCGTATCGCGCGATCGCGGCCGCGCGCTGGCGGCGCACCTGCTCAATCTCGCGGAACCCACGTCGCACGCACTTCCGCAACGCGGCGGGATCTCTCGGTCTCTTGCGTGCGGCGACCCTGTGATAGGCGTCCGACGCCTCGGTCAGCAGCCCCGCGCCCAGCAGCAGTTCCGCGGCGTGGCACGGCGTGGGGGGCATGGCGGGAAACGGCGGGGCGGCCGGCGCCGCGGATCCGACGGCAAGCAGCAGGACGATCGATGCCATTGAGCCTGCCCGTCCGATGCGACGCGCGCAGCGCCGCCACGTCCCCTGAACCATCCTGGTCCTCCGTCTCCCGCCGGAGCGACCGATCTTAGTGCCGAGCCTCCACCCGGTGCTACGAGCTACCGGAAGATGGCGCGTTCTATCGCGCGACCGCCGGCTCTGCCGACGGCGCCCGCTCGGGGTCCGGCGACGCGCCGCCGCGCGAGAACTCGATCGCCTCGTCGTGAAGCGGGCCGTGGCGCATCATGCGTATGTCGCGCGCGTAGTTCTGGTACATCCGCCACGGCGGGCGATCGCCCTGCTTCGGCAGGCTGTCGAGCGAACGCAGCACGTAGCCCGATCTGAGGTCGATGAACGGGTGACGCGGATGGGCGGCGTCGGGCGCCTTCGGCACGACTCTGCGGTAGCCGTGCGCGCTCATGTGGTTGAGCAGCCGGCAGACGTACTGCGCGCAGAGATCGCCCTTCAGCGTCCACGAGGCGTTCGTGTAGCCGAGCGTGATCGCCATGTTGGGGATCCCGCTGAACATCATCCCCTTGTAGCCGACGGTGTCCGACATCTGGACCGGCTCGCCGTCGACCGACAGCGACATGCCGCCGATCATCAGCAGGTTCAGGCCGGTGGCCGTGACGATCACGTCGGCCTCCAGCTCCTCCCCCGACGCGAGCTTCAGCCCGCGCTCGGTGAACGTCTCGATGCGGTCCGTCACGACCGACGCCGTGCCCGCCCTCAGCGCGCTGAAGAGATCGCCGTCGCGCACGATGCAGACGCGCTCGTCCCACGGGTCGTAGCGCGGTCTGAAGTGCCGGTCGATGTCGAAGCCGGGCGGCAGCTGGCGCTCCAGGCCTCTGCGGATGACGCGCTTGATGAGCCGCGGGCGGCGTCTGCTGAGCTCGTAGAACAGTGCCCCGAGCAGCACGTTCTTCCAGCGCACGAACGTGTAGGCGGCGCTCGCCGGCAGCAGTCGGTGAGCCAGCTCGGAGATCGCGTCGTGACCCGGCAGCGCAATCACGTAGCTCGGCGAGCGCTGCAGCATCGTCACGTGCGCGGCCTGCTCCGCCATCGCCGGCACGAGCGTTACGGCGGTTGCGCCGCTGCCGATCACGACGACGCGCTTGCCGGCGTAGTCGAGGTCCGCCGGCCATTGCTGCGGGTGGACGAGCGTCCCTCTGAAGCGCTCGACGCCGTCGAACTGCGGCAGGTAGCCCTGGTCATAGCGGTAGTAGCCGGTGCAGCCGAACAGGAAGTCGCAGGTGAGCTGGACGGTCTCGCCGCTGTCGAGCTGCTCGACATCGACGGTCCAGCGCGCATCGTGCGAGGACCAGCTCGCGCCGAGCACTCTGTGGCGGTAGCGGATCGCGCCGTCGACGCCGTACTTGCGCGCGGTCTCGCGCACGTAGCTGCGGATCAGCGGCCCGTCCGCGATCGCCTGCTGCTCGGGCCACGGGTTGAACGGATAGCCGAGCGTGAACATGTCCGTGTCGGAGCGGATGCCCGGATAGCGGAACAGGTCCCAGGTGCCGCCGCTTGCCTCGCGCGCCTCCAGGACGGCGAAGGTCCTGCCGGGGCACTCGGTGCCGAAGCGACAGGCGGCGCCGATGCCGGAGAGGCCGGCGCCGACGATCAGGACGTCGAGATGCTCGGTGGCCATGGCTTGAACGATAGTCAAACTGGGCGGGCGGCGCGCTGGCGCTCGGTATCCGCAACGTGCGTCGCGATCGCCGCGACGAGCTGCGGCCACAGCCGCTCGGGAAGGCCGTGCCCCATGCCGGGAACGATCAACAGCTTGGCGTTCGGGATCGCCTTCGCGGTCGCTCTGCCGCCGGAGACGGTGATGAGCGGGTCCCGGTCGCCATGGATCACAAGCGTTGGTGCGGTGATGCCGTGGAGCTGCTTCGTGCGGTCGCCAGAGGCGAGGATCGCTGCGAGCTGACGGCCGGTGCCGCGCACGTCGGGGTCGCGGTCGTGCGTGTGCGCGAGGTAGGCGCGGCCCTCGGGCGTGTCGAGCACGTCGCCGGGGGCGCCGATCGCCGTGAGGACGCCGAGCATGTGCTCGACGTACGCCGCTCTGTCGCGCGGAGCCGACTTGAGCAGCACCGGCAGGATGTGCGGCTTCGGCTGGCCGGCGCGCCGGCTGCCGGTGGTCGACATGATCGACGTGAGCGAGCGTGTTCGTCTCGGGCGGATGGCCGCAACCGTCTGCGCGATCATCCCGCCCATCGACACGCCGACGAGGTGGGCGGAGTCGATCTCGAGCGCGTCGAGCAGACCGACCGTGTCGAGCGCCATGTCGTCGAGCGTGTACTGGTCGGCGCCGAAGCGGCGGGTGAGCAGTCTGAGGCGGCTCGGTGGCGAGATCTGGATGTGCGTGGAACGGCCGCGGTCGCGGTTGTCGAAGCGGACGACGTAGAGCCCGCGCTCGACCAGTCGGGCGATCAGTTCCGGCGGCCAGTGCAGCATCTGCATGCCGAGCCCCATGAGGAGCATCAGCGGCGGGTCGGCGCGGTCGCCGAACGTCTCACAGCAGAGCTGGATGCCCCGGCCAGCGCCCACCAGGTGCTCGCCGTCGTTGGAGGCGATCCCGCCCGTCCAGCTCGTCGCGCCGCTCATGGGCTGAGACGATAGACCCGCGCCGCGCGCGCCCACGCCGAATCCACCGCTCACGCCGAATCACCACTGCGATCGACCGCTCGCGATGCCATCCGCCTCCATCACCGTCCGCGCGCTGGACACGCCGCACGGCCCGGCACGCGCGCCTGTGCAACGCATCCCTCGCGCACGCGGCGCGCTCGGGCTCGGGCACGCCGCAGGCGGCGGCGTCTCGGCGCCCGATCTCGTCGCCGCCACGTCGCGTGAGCATCGCACTCATCGAGCAGCCCTACCGCGTCGCCGGCCGCGAAGTCGCACACGAGGCGACCACAGCCTGCGCAGCGACAGCACGGCGGTCGGCGAGGCGGTTCGCAGCTGGCTGACGCGCGTCCTCGCGCCATAGCCCCCCGGACGTTGTGATTGACCAGCGCCCGCTCCCCGGCGGGTCGTTGTGCCCGGCCTATATTAGGGTGATGCTGAGCCTGGCGCCCGTCCCACTGGTGACATTGGTGGTAATGCCGCTGAATTCGCCTTCGCTGATCCCGCACCTATTAGCGCCACTGACAGAGGAGCTGGTGATAGTTCCGCTGGAGACGGCGTAGGAGATTCGCACTGACGATTCTCTCCCCGCAACGAGACACGTACCGCCGAACGTCGGTTCCCTGAACTTCCATTCACTACCGCTGAATAGCTTGGAGATGCCTGTTACGTCAGGTAGCGTGCCGGTGAAGCCTGCGTATGTGTCGTGCCACGGGAGCGATTCCCTGTTGACCGTAGCGCCACCCCTGACGCACCTCGTGACGTTGGCTTCGGTGACATAGCCGAGTAGCAGGCCGACTGTCTTTCTGAACGTCCCCGAGTGGAACGTTAGCCTGAGCACCACTTCGCATTCGACAGTGCCGAAACCGCCAGCGAAGTTCATCCTGGTCCAAGTAGCGGCCTTCTCTATAGCCGATATCCTCAACCGCCCGGCCGAGGCGGAGGCCACGAGCACACCGAGCATCACGCTGGCAGCCACAATGGCGAGCAGCAGCTTGCTGATCTTCATGCAGAGACTCCTGTCGAGTAGATGAGTGACATACGAATAAGCACGCGCGTCGTCGCGTGCGAACACGTGCTCGCTACCCCTTTCTGCCAGCCCGAGGCCAGCGCCGACGAACTCGACCCCACGAGCCGCCGAACTTACCGGAGGGTAGCCGCGCTATGTACCGGTGTCAAGTAAATCGCTAGCGCATGTCACGGTGCTTTACGAAGCTCCAAATGGTCGGCCGCCACTCACTTCGATCCCAGCACCAGCCGCAGTACCCGCACCAGCGCTGCATGCCGACCATCAACTACGAGGAGCGGCGCCGCAACGCGACGCCGTGCGCAGACTTCAGAGATCGTCGCATGGCTCGGTTCCGATCAGACGTGACAGACCGCGTCATCCGCCCGAGGCCTGCGTTCCTGCGCCGCATCGGCATCCTCAGCGGCTCATCGGCTCAGAGCGCACATAGCGCCGCGGACGACATCGGGGCGCCCGGATTCGAACCGAGGACCTCCTGCTCCCAAAGCAGGCGCGCTACCAGACTGCGCCACGCCCCGTCCGGGCGAGTATACGGGCGGTCGACCGGGCTGCCACACAGCCGCCCTGCTCTAGGCTCGCCGCCCATGAGCACCATGCGCATCACGCACATCGGCGGTCCGACCGTGCTGATCGAGGTCGGCGGGTGGCGGATCCTCACCGATCCGACCTTCGACGCGCCCGGGCGCAGATACAACTTCGGCTGGGGCACCTCCTCCCGCAAGCTCACCGCACCGGCGATCCAGACGACCGACCTCGGCGCGATCGACGCCGTCCTGCTCAGCCACGACCATCACGAGGACAACCTCGACCCCGCCGGCCGCGCGCTGCTCCCGCACGCCGGCTCCGTCGTCACGACGCAGAGCGGCGCACGCCGCCTGACGAAGCAGGGCGCCACCAACGCACAGGGCCTCGAGCCGTGGCAGACCACCACCCTCGAGGGCCCCGGCCGCACCCCGATCGAGATCACCGCTACCCCCTGCCGCCACGGCCCGCCGCTCTCCCGCCCGCTCGTCGGCGACGTGATCGGCTTCGCGCTCAGATGGGCGGACCAGAGCAACGGCGCCGTCTGGATCAGCGGCGACACGGTTCTCTACGACGGCGTCCGCGACGTCGCGAACCGCCTCACGATCGGCACCGCGATCCTCCACCTCGGCGGCGTCCGCTTCCCGATCTCCGGCCCGTTCCACTACACGATGACCGCGGCCGACGCGATCGAGCTCACGAGCCTCATCCAGCCTCACACCGCGATCCCGATCCACTACGAGGGCTGGAAGCACTTCCGCGAGGGCCGCGAGGCGATCGAGCGCACGCTCGCGACCGCGCCGTCCGACATCGCCGACCGCTTCCGCTGGATCCCGCTTGGCGAGCCGGTCGAGCTGGAGGCATGAGCGGCACCGGCGGCATCCACCGCTACGCCGCCCGCCTCACGTGGAGCGGCTCAACCGCCGACGGCTTCGACCACTACACGCGCACGCACGAGTCGACCTGCCCGCCCGCCAGCGAGCAGCAGCCGCTCACGCTCTCCGCCGACCCCGCGTTCAAAGGCGATCCGGGCGTCCTCAACCCCGAGCAACTGCTCGTGCTCGCCGCCAGCTCCTGCCAGCTCCTCAGCTTCCTCGCCGTCGCCGCCCGCGCGCGCGTCGACGTGACCGCGTACGAGGACGACGCGCACGGCGAGATGCCCGAGGACGACAGACCGATGCGGATCACGCGCATCACGCTGCGCCCGCAGATCACGGTCGGCCCCAGCGCGCCCGACGACGAGCGTCTGCACCAGCTCGTCGAGACCGCGCACCGCCACTGCTTCATCGCCAACAGCGTGTCGAGCGAGATCCGGATCGAGCCGACGTTTCGCCGCAGCGCAGCCTGACGACGCCAGGCGCCTCGCTACGATGGGCGCGCCCACCAGCACGCACCACCCAGCCCACTCCGGAGCACGAAGACGACGATGATGAAGGCGACCGCGCGACGCACCGGCAGGTTCACCCACGAGATCGCCGTGCGCGATCACCGCCTTAGAGCCGACGAGCCGCACGAGTCGGGCGGCGACGACGAGGCGCCGAATCCGCAGGAGCTGCTTGCCGCCAGCCTCGCGTCCTGCACGGCGATCACGATGGAGATGTACGCCAAACGCAAGGGGTGGGACATCGGCAAGATCGAGGTCGAGGCCGAGTACACGCCGGCAGAGCGCGGCTCCCCCACCCGTTTCCGCCTGCTGCTGCGGCTGCCGAGAGACCTCACGAGCGAGCAGGTCGAGCGCCTCTCGGTGATCGCCGCCAAGTGCCCGATCCACCGCACGCTCGACGGTGAGGTCATGTTCGACGAGCGCATCGAGCTGGTCGGCTGAGGCCGAGCGCGAGCGCGTGACGCCGATCCGCGAGGAGCTGCGCACGCGCCTTGCCGTCACGGCCCACGAGCCGTCGCCGGCGCGTCTCAGAGATGAGACCGAGGCCGCTGTGCTCATCCCGCTCTACGTGCGCGACGGCGAGCTGCACGCCGTCTTCACGAAGCGCCGCGAGGACCTGCGCCGCCACCCGGGCGAGATCTCGTTCCCGGGCGGCCGGCGCGACCATCCCGAGGAGGAGTTGCAGACGACGGCGCTGCGAGAGGCCGAGGAGGAGATCGGGCTTGCCCCCGACGACGTCGACCTGATCGGGACGCTCGCGCCCGTCAGCACGTTCGTGACCGGCTACGTGATCTACCCACACGTCGGCCTGATCGACCCGATTCCGTGGCGTCCGAGCCCGAACGAGGTTGAGCTGGTGCTGGAGCTGTCGCTGCCCGCGCTCGTGAGCGGCTACGCGAAGCGGCCGATCACGCGCCGCGGCTTCACGTTCGACGCGGACACGTACGTGGTCGGCGACCACCTCATCTGGGGCGCGACGGCGCGCATCCTCGGCGACCTGCTGGCGCGGCTGGGGCCGCTCGCGCAGCGGCGCCCCTAGCGCTCGTACGCGAGCAGACCGTCAATCGCGCGCAGCGCCGCGGCAAGCCACGCCGCGTGGTCGCCCGGATCGGCTTCCAACAGTGCGTGCGGGATCTCGGAGTAGTCGCATGCCGCGCGCACCGTCTCGGCGCCGGCTGCCAACAGCCCTGCGTCGACTGATCCGGCCGCCTCGTACAGCAGCCCGCGCACGGTCGTGTCGATCGTCCGCTCGAGCAGCATTCTGAGCCGCGAGCCGTGCAGCGCCTCGAGCTGCTCGGCGGATCCGGCAGCGGATCCCATCAGCCAGCAGAGGACCGTCACGTCCGCGAGCGCGTAGCTGATCGAGGCGATGCGATCGGGGTCGCCGATCCACACCTCCGCGCCGGCCGCCTCGATCGCCGCGCGGCGCTCCTCCGTGCGCGTCGTGCCGCGCACCGCGTGGCCCTGCTCGCGCAGCGCGCGCGCGAGCGCCTGCCCGCGACATCCGCACCCGACGATCAACACCCGCGCCATCGGCGCGAGAGCCTGTCACATGTAGCCGCGGCGCACGTCCTCGTCTTCGAGCAGACCGTCGACCGTCAGCTCCTCCTCGCCACGCGCGCGGCGACGCACATTCGCCGCCTCCAACATCTGCTCGAGGTCCTCCGCCTCTCGCACCGCCTGCGTGCGGTCGTGCTCGTGCGTGGTCTTCCAGCCAAGCTGCTCGGAGCCGGTCCCGGGCGTGTTGAGGATGCCGATCACGATGAACGCGGCGAGCGCGAACGCGATGGAGCCGAGCACGATCGCGACGAACGGGTCCATCGCCCGAGTCTAGGAGCGTCCGCAACTCAAATCGCCGCACGGTGTTCAAACGGTTGTCCCATCAGGACATGCGTCGGCCGTGCCGGTCGCGACGAACCCATCCACCGAGCCCGGACTCCGTACACCGCGCTCGTGGGCGTGACCGAGTCCCAGCACGGCACCCCGCCACCGGCCGGCACGCCGGCGGCGGACGACGGCCCGCCGGCTCCCGGCCGCACAGCCCCCGCGGCCGGGAGTCGTGGCGGTGGAACCGGGGTTTCGGTCGCGGCGCGCGAGATAGCGTGCCGGCCATGGACTTCGACCTCACCGACGAGCAGCGCCTGATCCGCGACACCGCGCGCGAGTTCACCGACAACGAGATCGTCCCGCGCGCCCGCGACAACGACCGCAACGCCCACTTCGACACCGAGCTGGTCGCCAAGATGGCGGCGCAGGGCTATCTCGGCGCGATCGTCCCGCGCGAGTACGGCGGCGCCGGCCTCGACTACATCTCCTATGGCCTCGTGGTCGAGCAGATCGGCCGCGGCTGCTCCTCGATGCGCACGGTCGTCTCGGTGCAGACGTCGCTCGTCTGCTCGGCGATCCTCAAGTACGGCACCGAGGAGCAGAAGCAGACGTACCTGCCGAAGCTCACGAGCGGCGAGTGGCTCGGCTGCTTCGGCTTGACCGAGCCCGACACCGGCTCCGACGCCGCCAACCAGAAGACGCGTGCGAAGCAGGTCGACGGCGGCTGGTCGATCTCCGGCGCGAAGATGTTCATCTCGCAGGGCTGCCACGCCGACGTCGCGTTGATCTTCGCCCAGACCGACCCGGAGCTCGGCTACCGCGGGCTCGCCTGCTTTCTCGTCGACACGAGAGTCGACGGCTTCACCGCCCAGCCGATCCATCACAAGCTCGGCCTGCGCGGCTCGGACACGGCCGAGCTGGCGTTGGACGAGGTCGCGGTGCCGGAGGAGGCGATGCTCGGCGGAATCGGCGACGGCTTCAAGGTCGCGATGAGCGCTTTGGACTCCGGCCGCTACTCGGTCTCGTGCGGCTGCGTCGGCGTGATGCAGGGCTGCATCGACGCATCCGTCTCCTACGCGAGAGAGCGCGAGCAGTTCGGCAAGCCGATCGCCTCGTTCCAGCTCGTGCAGGCGATGATCGCCGACATGGTCGTCGACATGGAGGCCGCCCGCGGGCTCGCATGGCGCGCCGGGGTGCTGAAGGACCAGGGCAAGCCCTCGACCACCGAGACCTCGATCGCGAAGCTGTTCTCAACCGAGGCGGCCGTGCGCACTGCGAACACGGCGATCCAGCTCCACGGCGGCTCCGGCTACGTGGACGATCACCCGGTCGAGCGATACTTCCGCGACGTGCGCGTCACCACGTTGTACGAGGGCACCTCGCAGATCCAGAAGCTGATCATCGGTCGCGCCGCGACCGGGATCAACGCGCTGACCGGGTGAGCGCGGCGGCTCCCAACATCGTCGGCGTCGTCGGCGCCGGCACGATGGGCGGCGGGATCGCCCAGCTCGCCGTGCTGACCGGCGCCCGCACGCTGCTGCACGACCCGGTCCCCGAGGCGCTGGAGCGCGGCGCCGCGGCGCTGCGCGCGAACCTCGCGAAGGGCGCTGAGCGCGGGCGCTGGAGCGCCGCCGACGCCGAGGCGGCGAGCGCGCGGCTCGAACCGGTCGCGGACCTGGCCGCCTTCGCCCCGTGCGAGCTGGTGATCGAGGCCGCGCCCGAGCGGCTAGAGCTGAAGCGCGAGCTGTTCGGCCGTCTGGCGGAGGTCGTCGCGCCCGACTGCGTGCTGGCGAGCAACACGTCCTCGATCCCGATCACGGCGATCGCCGGCGCGGTGCCGCAGCCGGAGCGCGTCGTCGGGATGCACTTCTTCAACCCGGCGCCGTTGATGAGACTGCTGGAGGTCGTCGCCGGCGAGGACTCGGGCGAGGCCGCGCTCGCGCAAGCCCGCGCGCTCGGCGACGCGATGGGCAAGGTCGTGATCGACGCGGCCGACGGCCCCGGCTTCCTCGTCAACCGTGCGAATCGCCCGTTCGGGCTCGAGGCGCTGCGCTGTGTGACCGAGCGGATCGCGAGCGTCGAGCAGGTCGACCGCATCGCACGCCTCGGCGGCGGCTTTCGCATGGGCCCATTCGAGCTGATGGACCTCGTCGGCGTGGACGTCGGCTTCGACGTCTCGAAGTCCTTCGCGGAGCTGTCGTTCGGGGAGCCGCGCTGGCGCCCGTCGCCGCTGAGCGCGCGGATGGTCGCGGCCGGTCGCACCGGGCGCAAGTCCGGCCGCGGCTTCTACGACTACCGCGACGGTCCGCACCGACCCGACGATCCGGCCGAGCCGCCGTCGGCGCCGCTGCCGAGAGCCGCGGGCGGGCCGGTCGTCGTGATCGCCGGCGAGATCGCGCTCGCGCACCTGCTGCTGGAGCGCGCGAGCGACGCCGGCTGGGATGCGCGCACCCCGACGGAGGTGGACGGCGAGGTGCCGTTCCTGATCCTCGACTGCGGCGCCGCGGAGGACGACCCGCCGTTGCAGGGCGGCCCGCAGGCGATCTGCCTGCACGAGGGCTCGCTGGCGGCGCTCGACGCGGGCGGCTCCGCCGTCGGCTTCCACGCGCTGCCGCCGCTGGCGCGCGGCGGGCTTGTCGAGCTGACGCGCGGCCCGGACTCGCTCGACGCGGCCGCGACCGCCGCCGAGCGCTTCTTCGCAACGCTCGGCCTGCACACCGAGTGGGTTGGCGACGCGCCGGGGCTCGTGCTGGGCCGGATCGTCTGCCAGCTCGTCAACGAGGCCGCGTTTGCGGTCGGTGAGGGCGTCGGCACGCCGGCGGACCTCGACGCCGGCATGGTCCACGGCCTCAACCACCCGCGCGGCCCGCTCGCGTGGGGCGACGCGATCGGCCTCGATCACGTGCTTTCCGTGCTGGAGGCGCTGAGCGACGAGTACCGCGAGGAGCGCTACCGCGCGGCGCCGCTGCTGCGCCGGCTGGTGCTGTCCGGGCGTATCGGGCAGGCCACCGGCGAGGGGTTCTTCATCTACGACGACCACGACGACTCGGAGGCCGCCTGACCATGCACGCCGTCACCTTTCAGGCCCCCGGCGAGGTCGCGGTCGCGGAGGTCGCCGACCCGCTGATCTCCGCGCCTGACGACGCGCTCGTCCAAGTCGACGCGAGCGGGATCTGCGGCTCGGACCTGCACATCTACCACGGCCGCGTGCCGGTCGAGGTCGGCTTCACGATCGGCCACGAGTTCGTCGGTACCGTGCTGGAGGCCGGCCCGGAGGTCGAGCGCGTCAGCGTCGGGGATCGCGTGCTGGGGACATTCCACACCGCCTGCGCGACGTGCACCCCGTGCATCCGCGGCGACTACCACCGCTGCGCGCACGGGCGCACGTTCGGTCACGGCTCGAAGCTCGGTGATCTCCAGGGCGCTCAGGCGGAGAAGCTGCTCGTGCCGCGCGCGAACCTGACGCTGCGGCGCGCGCCGGAGGGCATGAGCGACGACGTCGCGCTGTTCGCCGGCGACGTGATGGGGACCGGCTACCACGCGGTCGCGCACGCGGGCGTGAGAGCGGGCGACACGGTCGCGGTGCTCGGGCTCGGGCCCGTCGGCCTGTGCGCCGTCCAGGCCGCGCGCGCGTCGGGCGCGGCGCAGGTGTTCGCGATCGACACGGTCGCGGACCGCCTCGCGATGGCTGAGCGCTTCGGCGCGACGCCGCTGCACCTCACCGAGGAGGATCCCAAGCGCGCAATCCGCACCGCCACGGGCGGCGGCGTCGACGTGACGGTCGACGCGGTCGGCGACCCCGGCCCGCTCGCGCTCGCGATCAGCCTCACGCGCGACGCCGGCGTCGTGTCGGGGATCGGCGCCTACGCCGGCAAGGGCGAGGTCCCGCTCGGCCTCGCGTGGCTGAAAGGGCTGCAGCTCCGCCTCGGCCTCGCCAACGTGATCGCCCACGTCGACCGCGTCCTCGCGCTGATGAGCGCCGGCATCCTCGACCCCGCCCCGCTCGTCACCCACCACATGGCGCTCGCCGAAGCCGCTGAGGCCTACCGCGTCTACGACGCCCGCGAGGCGCTGAAGATCGTGCTGACGCCGTGATCGGCCCGCCAGCACGCCCCCTCCTCGCCGCGCTCGCCGCCTGCGTGCTCGCACTCGCAGCCGCCACGACGCCGGCCGCCGCCGCGCCGGCCGACCCGGCCCCGCTGCTGCTGCGCCTCCCCGATCTCGGCCCTGGCTACACGCTCGCGAACAAGGGCCTCTCGGACGTCGATCGGAGATGCCTGCCGATGCCGTTCGCGAGTGATCCCGCATTGCCCGCGCTCCGGACGATCGGCCGCACCCACCCCAACCGCGGCTGCCTGATCGCCTTCGACCGCGCTTGGATGGCGCCCGGATCCAGACCCGGACCTCATTACGTAGTGAGCGGCGCGTTCACGTTCGCCGACACCGAGGCACCACGTGCCGCGCTCGCCCGTCCGCGTGCGGTCGGCTCGCTCGTCTCAGTCCTCGGCGGCCCGATCGCTCGCGGGCAGCTGCACGTGGTCGAGCCCGCCCCGACCATCGGCGACGAATCGGTGCTGCTCCGCTACCGCTCGCGCTCCGATGGCCGCACCGACTCGCTGGCGATCCTGGTCTGGCGCTCCGGCACCACAGTCGCCGGCGTCGAGGCTGCCAGCGTGCGCCGGAAGCCGAGCGACGCCGACGAGCAAGCGGCGCTGACGCTCGCGGCCGCCGAGCAAGCACGCATCGCGGCGCCCACGCCGCTCGTTCCCGCCAACCTCGACGACCTCGAAGTGCCGCTCGACGACCCACACCTCGTGCGTCCGGTCTACTGGCTTGGACGGTATCTGCCCGCAGCGGGCAGATATCCGCGTCTCCCCCTGCGCGAGGTCGTGCCAGTGAGCGGAGCCGAGCAGCGCAAGGGGTTGAGCGTCACGCTGCACTACGCCACCAACCTCTCCACCGGCGCCACGATTCCGCTTGTGATGGTGGATCCGAAGTTGCTGCGACGGCGCGCGGTGCGTCGCGAACTGGGACGCGTTCGGCGCGAGCGCTGCACCGTGGAAGATCGCCTTGTGTTGCCCAACGGCCGAGCGACGATCTTCACCGGCGACCGTCGGCGCTGTCCGCACTACGGCGACGACGTCGCTTTCGTGCGGTTCCCAGGTGTGGTTGTGATCGTCCTCCCGGAAGGCTGCCAAGACTGCCGAGGACCGGTCAGCCGCTACCTGACGCGCGCTGGCCTGCGCACGATCGTCCACGCGCTTCGCGTTCGCCCGCCGAGACCGCTGCCCGCGCCGACGCCCTAACGCCCCCGGCCGCCCAGCGCCGCCGGCAGCAGCTTCAGCGCCGACAGCCGCGCCCGCGGCTTCAACCGGCCGCGCATGATCGCGTGGCCGGGGTTCACGCGGGCGCCTGCGACGTCGAGCCAGTCGTCCCAGCTCACCCGCAGCGTCACGTCGGCCTTCGGCTCATGCCGGCGCTCCACCACAGGGTCGCCGCCCGGAACGAGCCGCAGCACCCACGGCTCGACGTCGCTGAACGCGAACTGCACCGTCAACGCCGTCCCGTTCGTCGCCGGCAGCCCGCGCCGCACCGCGTCCATCACCAGCTCCACCGTCGCCGCATCCTTCGGCGGCGCGGCCTGTCTCTCGCCGAGCAGTCCGGCCTGTACGAGCAGCGGCCCGCGCTCGGCCAGCTCCCGCGCGGTCTCGCCCTGCGGCAGGATCGGCGGCCCGGGCAGCTCGTCGACCGGCATGCCGGCGCTGCGCAGCTTCGTTTGCAGCGACGTGAGGCCCTCCTCGCCGATGTCCTCCAGCGTGAAGCCGAACACCTCCGTGTACTGCCGATCCCAGCCGGGTGGCTGCAGCACCGCCGCGCCCCACGGCGTGACCTCGCGCAGCAGGTCGGCGACAGCGCGCCGGCACTTCGGGTCGCCGCTCGCCACGTCGGCCAGCAGCTTCACGCCGAACGCGATGTGGCGCTGCTCGTCGCGCGCGATCTGTCTCATCCCCTCGCGGAAGGCGGGCAGGATGTCGCGCTCCTCCAGGTAGGCGGTGATGAAGTGCTGACCGGGCTGCGCGAGCGTCGCCTCGATCACCATGTGGTAGAGCGTGACGGCGGCCGACAGCTTCGCCGGTGAGCGGTCGCGCCGCAGCTCGTCGGCCATCGTGTCGAGCCGGTCGAAGACCTTGCGGAAGCCCCACGTCAGCTCGGGCTTGATCGCCTGCAGCCCGCTGGCGGCGCTGCCGTTCCCCAGCCCGCAGACCTCGTGCATGAAGCGCTTGAAGAAGACGGCGTGGCGCGCCTCGTCGACTTGCTGCGTCGTGAGGAAGTACTTCTGCTCCTCCAGCGGCGCCGCGTCGATGTACGGCGAGAGGTTGTCGGCGACGGCGTCCTCGCCCCAGAAGAACAGCGCGTAGTTCCACAGCGCGGCCTTGCGCTCGAAGTCGCTCAGCTCCTCGCGCCACTGACGCGCGTCCTCGCTGAAGTCGAGCTCGGTCGCGCTCCAGTTGCCCTGCTCCCAGCGCGCGTAGAGGTCCTCGTAGGAGATCAGGTCGGCGGCCTTCGGCGCAGCGCCCCCTCCACCGCGCGCACCCGCCGTTTGAACATCGTTCAAGCTCATGCGGGCTACGATAGACAGCGCCTTGAACGGAAGTCAAGACACACTCGCGGCTCCCGCCGTCGACCGGCGTGCCGAGCTGCTCGCGATCGGTCGCCAGCTGTTCGCCAGACACGCCTACGACGAGCTGTCGATCGACGACGTCGCGGCCGCGGCCGGCGTCGCGAAGGGACTGCTCTACTACTACTTCAGAAGCAAGCGCGGGTTCTATCTCGCGACGATCCGCGCCGAGGCCGACGAGCTCCTCGCGCTCGCGCAGCCAGATCCGGCGCTGCCGCCGGCCGAGCGCCTGCGCCGCACGCTCGACGCCTACCTCGCGTTCGTCGACGAGGCGTCGGACCGCTTCCGCGCGCTGTATCTCGCGGGCCTCGGGTCGGATCCCGAGGTGCGCGCGATTCGCGACCGCGACCGCGCGGAGTTCCTGCGCCTGATCGCCGAGGGCGTCGCGCACCAGACCGAGCCCTCCCCCGCGCTGCGCGCCGCGCTCGTCGGCTGGCTGAGCTTCATCGAGGGCGTCAGCCTCGACTGGCTCGACCACCGCGATCTCACCGCCGAGCAGCTCCGCGAGCTGCTCGTCGCCGCACTGGCCGGCTCGTTGCACGCAGCGCTCGCCGTCGATCCCACGCTCGAGATCGATTTCAGCGTCTTCTGAGGCGGTCGCCCGCCTCCCGGCTCACGCCTCGATCGTCTCGGACGCCGGGCGCACCGCCACGTCAGGCGGCGTGTCACGCAGGTACCACTCGGCGTCCAAAGCCGCCTTGCAGCCGGACCCGGCGGCGGTGATCGCCTGCCGGTAGGTGTGGTCGACGAGATCCCCGGCGGCGAACACGCCCGCAAGGTTCGTGCGGGTGGACCCGCCGAGCGTCTTCACGTAGCCGTTCTCGTCAAGCTCGACCTGGCCGGAAAACAGCTCCGACTGCGGCACGTGGCCGATCGCCACGAACGCACCGGTCGCCGGCACGTCGCGCAGCTCGCCCGTCTCGGCGTGCCGCGCGCGCACGGTCGCGAGCGCGCCGCTCTCGCCGGCGGCGAACTCCTCCGGCACGTACGGGGTCAGGAACTCGATGTTCTCGACCGCTCTCGCGCGGTCGAGCATGATCGGCGAGGCGCGGAACTCGTCGCGGCGATGCACGATGTGGACTCTCGCGGCGAACTTCGCGAGGAAGATCGCCTCCTCCATCGCCGAGTCGCCGCCGCCGACGATCACCGTGTCGTGCTCCTTGAAGAATGCCGCGTCGCAGGTCGCGCAGTAGGACACGCCGCGCCCCGAGAGCGACTCCTCGCCCGGAATGCCGAGCTTCTTGTGCTGGGCGCCCGTCGCAAGCACGACCGCCTTCGCGCGGTACGTCTCGTCCCCGATCCAGACGGTCTGCAAGCCGCCGTCGCTGAGCTCGACTCTCGTCGCGTCGTCGGTGATGAAGCGCGTGCCGAAGCACTCGGCCTGGTCGCGCAGGTCCTGCATCATCTCCGGCCCCATGATCCCTCTCGGGTAGCCGGGGAAGTTCTCGACGTCGGTCGTCTGCTGCAGCAGCCCGCCCCAGGCGAAGCCCTCGATCATGAGCGGGTTGAGGTTCGCGCGCGCCGTATACAAAGCGGCCGTGTAGCCCGCCGGCCCGCTTCCGATGATGATCACGTCCTCGACGTCAGCCATTCCCGCTCCGTTCCCAATACTTCACAAAGTATAGCGCCCTGCCACCCTCGCCGTGCCTACGCCGGCGTGAGGCGATGCCGCCACGCCTGCACTCGCCGCCGCAGCTGGAAGTAGGCGATCACGCCCGGCACCGTCGGCAGCCAGAACGCGAACAGACGATACGAGAGCACCGCCAGCACCGCGGTGCCCGCCGGCAGCCCGAACGCCGCCAGCGCGCCGATCATGCCGCCGTCGACGCCGCCGATGCCGCCCGGAATCGGCAGCAGATTCGCGAGCATCCCGACGAAGAACGCCTGCGTGATCACCGCGATCGGCGGCGCCTCGCCGAACGCGCGGAACGCGGCCCACAAGATCGCGATGTTGAACGCCCACCAGCTGATCGCCCCGATCATCGCGAGGTCGGGATGGACCGTCTTGTGCAGCGCGAAGCGGATCCCGCCGCGCATCGACGCGGGCGCGAGCGCGAAGCGCCGCAGCCAGCGCGCGAGCCGCGGCCGTCGCGGCGCCATCCGCTCGATCCGCCGTTCGAAGTCCTCTGGCACGAGCGCCAGCCCCCCGAACAGCAGGATCGCGATCCCGCCGATGATCGCCGGCACGACGGTGAGGCCGAACGGCGCCTCGCCGGGCAGGATCCCCACGCGCAGCCCGATTCCGCAGGCGACCATCGCGACGACGTAGACGCCGTAGAGCACGACGAGGAACGCGATCATCCGCTCCGCCACCTCGCGCCGCTCCATCCCCGAGCGGCGCAGCGCCCACGCGGTCAGCGCAACGCCACCGGCGCCGCCGGCCGCGAACAGCCGCGTCGCGGCAAGCCCGGCCATCGTGATCAGGTAGCTGTCGCCATGCGTGAGCGGCGAACCGGGCGGCACATGAATGCCGTGGAACAGCGCGACGTAGCTGACGATCGCCAGCAGCTGGAAGACGAGGGCAGCGGCCAGCCACGCGTGATCGCCGCTGGAGACTCTCTTGTAGGCCTCCTTGACGCCGTCCATCTGCGGCAGCACGAAGTACAGCAGCGCGATCGAGGCGAGCACGAAGACGGCGAACAGGATCACGCGGCGTCGCGTCAACGCGACGCGCGGCATGTCCTCCTCATCGTGGTGCGCGCTGTGCGCCGCCGTCGCCGGCGGCGGCTCCACAAGCGACCCCGCCGACGCGTCCTGCAACCGGGTCCGGGCAGCGCGCTCGACGGCGTCCTCCGCCATCAGGCCTGTGCCTTGGCCTCGATCGCCTGCACCACGCGCGCAGTCCGCTCCAGCGACGGCCCGATCACCGGCGCCAGCGCACGCACGCCCTCCGTCAGCGCCAGCCCCGCGAGCAGGTCGGCTGCGTAGTGCTCGCCGAGGTACACCAGCGCCAAACCGAGCGTCATCGCATAGGTCCAGCCGATCGCGCCCTGCACCGGCCCGGACTCGGCGAGCAGGTGCGCGGCGTTCACGGACGTGGCGAAGTGCAGGGAGGGCATGGCGGCGAGGGGATTGCCTCCCAGCAGAGAGTAGAGCGGCCCCCAGCGGTGTTTCCAAAATTGCTCGCCGTACTCGACCATCATCCGGCGCACCGGCGGCGTGCGACGGTCGCCGAGCCGTCCTCTCTCGGCGGCGTACCAGGGCGGCGCCGTCGGCAGCAGGTGGTACACGAGCGCCCCGAGGTCGAAGACTGCGTACGTCGTGGCGGCCGCATGCCCGAAGCGCTCGCGTCTGCGCACGAGCACGTATGCGGTCGCAGCATGCGGGACGATGAACCACAGCCAGTGCGTCCACACGAGCACCTTCTCGACGCGGCGCGTCTCGCCGGGCGCCGACAGGAGGCGCTGCAGCCGCAGTGTCGGCGGAACGCCGAAGCCGAGCACGCGGTCGATCTGGACCGGATAGTCGATCCGCACGCGTGCGGCGAGCGCCTCTGGGTCGTCGTGCGGCATCTCGTAGGCCGCCAGGTATGCCCACATCTGCAGCGCGCAGGCCGCCACGTCACGCGTGCGCGTGCGCGGGACGGCGACGCAGACGGCGACCGGCGCGGCCGCCGCGGCCGCCAGCACGGCGGGTTTCGGCAGGGGCATCTTGCGGCGCACAAGCGGAGCGGCGACGCCGGCAGCAACAACGGCCCATGCTGCGGCTCGGATGGCCTGGGACTTCCGCAAAGCGCGCGCAGTATATGAGGGCGTCCCATGTCGGCTGGCGCACAGGCAGGTGTGCAGACCTAGCATCGGCGCCATGAGCGACTACGAGCTGCTGCACGCCTACGAGACCGTGAACCTTCAGCGCGCTGGCGGCGCGGCGCGCATCGAGCTGAACCGGCCGGACAAGATGAACGCCTGGGAGGCGACGCTCACGCGCGATCTGAAGGACGCGTTCGCCCGTGTCGCCGCGGACGAGGAGCTGCGCGCCGTCCTGCTGACGGGCGCCGGCCGCGGCTTCTGCTCGGGCGCCGACCTGTCCGCCGGCTTCGACTCCACCGCCGACGGCAAGCCGGACCTGCAGAGCTCGCTGCACGAGCGCTACCACCCGGTCATCACGACGATCCGCGAGCTGCCGAAGCCGGTCGTGGCGGCCGTCAACGGCGGCGCGGTTGGCGTCGGCTGCTCGCTCGCGCTCGCCTGCGACCTCGTGCTGTGCGCCGAGTCGGCCTACTTCCTGCTGGCGTTCGTGAACATCGGGCTCGTGCCCGACGGGGGATCCTCCGCATTCATCCCGGCACGCGTCGGGCTCACGCGCGCACTGGAGATGGCGATGCTCGGCGAGCGCGTCCATGGGCCCAAGGCGCTCGAGTGGGGGTTGGTGAACGCGGTCCACCCGGACGACGAGCTGCAGGGAGCCGCCGATGCGCTGGTCGCGCGCCTCGCCGCCGGCCCGACGCTCTCCTACGCGGGCGCGAAGCGCCAGCTCAACGCGTGGGCGTACGCCCGCCTGCAGGAGCAGCTCGGGCTGGAGGCGGCGATCCAGCAGGAGCAGGCGACCACACAGGATTTTCTCGAGGGCGTCACCGCCTTCCTGCAGAAGCGCCCGGCGGCGTTCCAGGGCCGCTAAGACCGCGCCGCGTACGGGTGACACGGCACTCCGCCGCTCCATGAGTAGAATCCGCGCCGCCTTGCGACCTGAATCCTCTTTCCGCCGCCGCCTCGTCGCGGCCCTGCTGCTCGCGACGGCCGGCTCGCTCGTCTTCGCCAGCGGCGCGTTCGCCGACTTTCTCACTCCTGAATCGGGTGGGTCGCCGAACGCCGACCAGATCGACTCGCTGTACAAGATCATCCTCTACATCGCGATCCTCGTGTTCGTGATCGTCGAGGGTGCGCTGCTCTACTCGCTTGTCAAGTTCCGCGCCAAGAAGGGCCGCGTCGCCGCGCAGATCCACGGCAACACGCGCCTCGAGATTTCCTGGACCGTCGGTGCGGCGCTGATCCTCGTCGTGCTGTCCGCGGTCACCTTCGCGAAGCTCGGCTCGATCCAGAACCCGCCCAACAGCGGCGCGAACGGCCTTCAGCTCGCCGACGGCGTGCTGACCGCCTCGACGACCGAGCCGACGCCGCCGAACGGCAAGAAGCTCACGATCTGCGTGACCGGTCGCCAGTACATCTGGCGCTACACGTACGGCGCGAGCTGCAAGTCCAATGCCTTCGGCCTGCCGTTCTCCTACCAGGAGATGGTCGTCCCGGCAGACACAACGGTGGTGCTGGACATCCAGGCGACCGACGTCATCCACTCGTGGTGGATCCCCAAGCTCGGCGGCAAGTTCGACGCCGTTCCGGGCTATCACAACTACACGTGGTTCAAGGCGCCCCGCGCCGGCGAGCTGTACAGAGGCCAGTGCGCCGAGCTGTGCGGCCGCAACCACGCTGACATGACGGCGCGCGTCAGAGTCGTCTCGCCCAGCGAATACCAGACCTGGCTCGCCGACCAGAGACAGGCGATCGCCGACGCGAACAGAAGCGTCGTCGGGCTGCGTAGACAGCTCACCGACGACGGCATCCTGTAGCGCCCGCCCAGCCCTTCCAAATAAGCAGAAAAAAGGAACCCGAACCGATCATGGCCACCTCTGACTACGCGCTGAAGCCGGTGCCACAGGTGATCGCCCACGAGGTCACGGCCGAGCCCACGCGCGCGCGGTGGACCGAGTGGTTCACCACGACCGACCACAAGAAGATCGGGATCCTCTACATCGTCACGACGTTCGCGTTCTTCCTGATCGGCGGCGTCGAGGCACTGCTGATCCGCCTCCAGCTCGGCGAGCCGAACAACAACCTGCTCACGCCCGAGCATTACAACGAGCTCTTCACGCTCCACGGCACGACGATGATCTTCCTCTTCGTCGTGCCGATGATGGCGGGCTTCGCCAACTATTTCTTGCCCTTGATGATCGGGGCTCGAGACATGGCATTTCCCCGCCTCAATGCGCTCTCCTACTGGCTCCTCCTCTTCGGCGGCATCGTCTTCTACTCGTCACTCTTCTGGCAGCCGCCGGAGGCCGGATGGTTCTCCTACACGCCGCTGTCCAGCCAGATCTTCACTCCCAGCGGCGGCCAGGACGCGTGGATCTATCTGATTCACATCACCGGCATCTCCTCGCTCGTCGGCGCGATCAACTTCTACGCGACGATCGTGAACATGCGCGCGCCCGGCATGGGCTGGGGCCGCCTGCCGCTGTTCGTGTGGGCGATTCTGATCTACGCGCTGCTGCTGATCCTCGCCCTGCCGGTGATCGCGGGCGCCGTCACGATGCTGCTGACGGACCGCAACTTCGGTACGCACTTCTTCGATCCGACCCAGGGCGGCTCGCCGATCCTGTGGCAGCACCTGTTCTGGTTCTTCGGCCACCCCGAGGTCTACATCATGATCCTGCCGGGCTTCGGGATCATCTCGGAGGTCCTGCCGGTGTTCGCGCGCAAGCCGATCTTCGGCTACAAGGCGATCGCCGCCTCGACGGTCGTGATCGCCTTCCTGGCCGCGCTCGTGTGGGCTCACCACATGTTCGCGGTGCCGGTGCCGACGGTCGTGCTGGGCTTCTTCATGCTCTCGTCGTTCCTGATCGCGGTGCCGACGGGCGTGAAGATCTTCAACTGGATCGCGACGCTGTGGCGCGGCAACATCGAGTTCAAGACGCCGCTCTACTTCGCGGCCGGCTTCATCTCGATCTTCGTCGTCGGCGGCATCACCGGGATCTTCCTGGCCGTCTTCCCCGTCGACTGGCAGTTGACCGACACGTACTTCGTGGTCGCGCACTTCCACTACGTGCTGATGGGCGGCGCGGTCTTCACGATCTTCTGCGGCCTCTACTACTGGTATCCGAAGATGACCGGCCGCATGCTCAGCGAGCCGCTTGGCAAGGCCTCCTTCTGGTTCATGTTCGTCGGCTTCAACGTGACGTTCCTGGTCCAGCACGCGGCCGGCCTCTCAGGCATGCCGCGGCGCGTCTACCAGTACCCGGCCGACGCCGGCCTGACGGTCTACAACCAGATCTCGACCGTCGGCTCCTTCATTCTCGGCTTCGGGATCCTGCTGTCGGTGATCAACTTCATCCGCAGCTACAAGCGCGGCGCGGTGGCCGGCCCGGATCCGTGGAAGGCCAACACGCTCGAGTGGTTCACGACGTCGCCGCCGCCGGTCAACAACTTCGACGTGGTGCCGCGCATCCGCTCGGTCGAGCCGATGAAGGACATCCGCCGCCAGGTCGAGCGCCAGTCCGGCGTCGAGCAGCGCGAGACCGAGGGCCAGCCCGTCAGCTTCGTCTGACGGCGGTGGTCCGGCTCTCCCGCGCCACGCGCTAGGCTGCCCTCGGTCGTGGAAGCGTCTCGCCTCACCTCCCCCGCCACCGCGGTGGTGTCGCGCACGAGTGTGCGCCAGCTGATCGCCGACTACGTCACGCTGACGAAGCCGCGCGTCCAGCTGCTGCTGCTGCTGACGACGGTGGCGACGATGGAGGTCGCCGGCAGCCCCTCGCTCGGGCTGATCCTGCTGACGCTCCTCGGCGGGGCACTGTCCGCAGGCGGGGCGGGCGCCGTCAACCACTGGTACGACCGAGACATCGACCTGCAGATGGCCCGCACGGCGACGCGTCCGGTTCCGAGCGGGCGCATCTCGCCGCGCGCGGCGCTGACGTTCGGCATCGCGCTGGCAGCGCTCTCATTCGCCGAGCTGAGCCTCACCGTCAACGTGCTGGCCGCCGTGCTGGCGCTCTCGGGCTTCCTCGGCTACGTGTTCGTCTACACGCTGTGGCTCAAGCGCTCGACGCCCCAGAACATCGTGATCGGGGGCGCAGCCGGGGCCGTCCCCCCGCTCGTGGGTTGGGCGGCAGTCACCGGTTCGCTTGACCCGGCCGCGCTCTACCTGTTCGCGATCGTCTTCTACTGGACTCCGCCCCACTTCTGGGCGCTGTCGCTGCTGATGAAAGACGAGTACGCGAAGGTCAACGTGCCGATGCTGCCGGTCGTGCGCGGCGAAGACGAGACGCGCCGCCAGATCACGCTCTACAGCGTGCTGCTCGTGGCGATCACCTTCCTGCCGTTCGCGGGGCGCCTGTTTGACGGGCTCTACGCGGTCGCCGCCGGCGTGCTGGGCGGCGTGTTCCTGTGGCTCGCGGCACGACTGCAGCGCAATCCCGACCGCCGCGCCGCCCTGCGCCTCTACCTTTTCTCGCTGCTCTACCTCGCGCTGCTGTTCGCTGCAATGGTGGCCGACGCCAAGCTTCACTAGCGCCTCGCCGGCGCCTCACCTCGCCGCCCAGACCGATAGGATTCGCCCCTCATGGACCGTCGCCTCGCCCGCAAGAACATCCGCTCCGCGCTGATCGCCACGGCGGTCTGCGTCTTCATGTTCGGCGCCTCGTTCCTGGCCGCCGCGATCTACATCTCCTAACGCGATGACGAACCCCGAGCAGACTCCGCCGCCCGTCGGCGAGGAGATCCACCTCCCCGGCCCCAGCCTCTTGCCGATCCTCAACGCCGCCGGCCTCACGCTCGCGATCATCGGAATCACGCTCGGCCTGGTCCTGAGCATCGTCGGCGGGATCCTGTTCGTCGTGACGACGGTCAAGTGGATCGCGTCGACGCGCCGCGACATCGCCGCGCTGCCGCCAGAGCATCACTCTCACTGAACTGCCGGCGACGCCCTCGCCGGCTCAAATTCGTCGCTGACAGGACGCAGCCTGCGTGGCCTGCTCACGCAGGCGAGCAGGCGAGGACGCCGTCAGCGGCGGATTTCAGCCGGCGAGCGGGACGGCGCAGACCGCGCCGTCCTCCGTCCAGCAGCGCACGACGTCGCGCATCGAGAGCACGCCGACGATCTCGCCGCGCTCGACGACGAGCAGGTGGCGGAAGCCGCCGCGCACCATCTCGCAGGCCGCCTGCTCAAGCGACCAGTCGGGAGCGGCGAACACGAGGTTGCTCGTGAGGTGATCGGACACGCGCTCGACGTCCGGGTCAAGGCCGCGGCCGATCGCCGCCAACACGTCGCGTTCCGTGATGAGACCTGGCCCCGGCTGGTCGCCGTCGAGCACGATCGCCGATCCGACGCGCCGCTCGTGCATCAAGCGGGCCGCTTCGCGCAGCGTGTGCCCTGGCCCCACGGTCAGCGAGGTCGCGCTCATCCCCTCACGCACGTGCATTCGTTCCGGCCTCCGCGTTTGTTTGCAACGATTGCCTCAAGCATAGCTCCCTCGGTCACTGGCGATACCCCGGTCGCCACGCTCGATGCGCGAACCAGTGACGTACCAAAAGCGCGCCGACGCGCCAGCTTGCAGCTTTTCTGCCGCTAACGGGAACCAAACCTGCAGTCCATTCGTATCTGCTGCACATGCAACGACCCGGGACCGTCCGCCACCGCACGCAGCTCTACACGGAGGCCGTCCGGATCGTCGAGGCCGAGTATGCGTCCGACCTCGAGCTCGACGACATCGCCCGCCGTGTCGCCAGCTCCCGCCGCCAGCTCCAGCGCGCCTACGCCGAGATCGGCAACACGACCTTCCGCGAGCACCTCACGCGCGTGCGCATGGAGCGTGCGGCCAACCTGCTCGCGAACGGCTCGCTGACCGTACGCGAGGTGGCGCGCCGCGTCGGCTACCGGCAGCCGGCGCAGTTCGCGAAGACCTTTCGCCGCCACATCGGCGCCGTGCCCTCCGCCTACCGCACTCGTGCGCGCGACCGCAGCGAGATGCAGCACGCAGCGGCCTAGCGTCTGCGCGCCAGCGCGCCCGCCGCGCCCCGCGCCGGTCCGCTCTCACAGACCCGGTTTGCGGTCCGTCCCGCCTGTCCCTTAGGATCGCGGCCGGAGAGTTGTTGAGGGTGCTCGCAACAGGACTCAGCGGTGCGTAGGCACCCGATCATCCAAATGGTCGTCATCGGCGCGATCGCCTCCGCGATCGGCATCGCCCTTGCGCTCTGGATCAACTGGTTCCCGGCCGACGCGGCGAAGCAGGCGCATCCGGTCGACACGCTCTACGACGTGTTGATGATCGTGTCGATCCCGATCTTCGTGCTCGTCGTGACGGTCATCCTCTACTCCGTGTGGGCGTTCCGGATGCGCCCCGGCCAGGAGCTGGAGGACGGCCCGCCGATCCACGGCAACACGCGCCTCGAGGTCTTCTGGACCGCGATCCCGGCGATCCTGCTCGTCTCGCTCTGCAGCTACGCGTACGCGGTGCTCAACGACATCGAGACGAAGCACGCGAACGAGCTGGTGGTGAAGGTGCATGCGATCCAGTTCGCGTGGTCCTTCGAGTACCCGCAGAGCGGCGGCAGAGCCGTCGTCTCCGACCAGCTCTATCTGCCGAAGGACAAGCCGGTCCGCTTCGACATTGACACCAGAGACGTGCTGCACGACTTCTGGGTGCCGGCCTTCCGCGTGAAGATCGACGCTGTTCCGGGCATGACGACGAGACTGCGCGTGACGCCCACGAAGCTCGGCACCTTCCCGGTCGTATGCGCCGAGTTGTGCGGGCTCGGGCACGCCGTCATGCGCTCGACCGCGCACGTGCTGACGCCGGCCGCGTTCACCAGATGGCTCGCCGCCAAGCAGGCGCCGCCCGCCGCCGCCGGCGGCGGAGCCGGCGGGACGAGACAGCTCTCGCAGCAGCAGCTGATTGCGCTCGGCAGACAGACCTTCACGGGCGACGGCGGCTGCGGCGCCTGCCACACGCTCGCCGACGCGGGCACCAGCGGCACGACCGGCCCGGATCTCGGCAGAGTTCTCAGAGGTCAGAGCGAAGACGAGATCAGAACCGACATCGTCGACCCGAACGCGAGAATCACGCCAGGCTACGCGGCGAACATCATGCCGCCCAACTTCGAGCAGACCCTGTCAGCACAGCAACTGGATGGACTCGTCGCCTACTTGGCTACCGTGTCGAAGTGATGGAGGATCGGTAGAGAGATGACCGCCAAGCTCCGCGCTCCCGGCTGGTACCGCGCAGGCCTGTTCACGCTGACGGGCATCGCGTTCGCGTATGTGCTCGTCGGCATCGTGCGGAGTGCGATGCACTTCCCGCACGCATGGGACGACGGCGACGCGGTCACGATCGTCTCGCTGGTTGCGGCCCCGCTGTTCTTCCTCGTCGGGCTCGGCTGCTTCGACTACTGGTTCTACTGGGTCTCCGGCCGCCCGACGCGTCCCGAGGACCACTCCTCGCACGGCGCGACGAGCTGGAAGGACTACTTCCGTGTGAACACCGATCACAAGGTGATCGGGATCCAGTACGTCTGCACGTCGTTCTTCTTCCTGTTCGTCGGCGGCCTGGTCGCGATGCTGATGCGCGCCGAGCTGGCGCAGCCGGGGATGCAGTTCGTCAACAGCGAGCAGTTCAACGGGCTCTTCTCGGTCCACGCCGCACTGCTGATCTTCCTGTTCGTGATCCCGGTCTTCGCGGGCCTGGCGAACTTCGTGCTCCCACTGATGATCGGCGCGCCGGACATGGCGTTCCCGCGCTTGAACGCGCTGTCGTTCTGGATGCTGCCGCTCGCCGGCCTCCTGATGGTCGGCAGCTTCTTGGCGCCGGGCGGCTCGTTCGCGACCGGCTGGACGGCCTACGCCCCGCTCTCGACGCAGATGCCGATCGGGCAGCTGTTCTTCACGATCGGAGTGCAGTTCGCGGGCGCCTCCTCGATCGCGACGGCGCTGAACTTCCTGGTGACGATCATCACCATGCGCGCGCCGGGCATGAGCTTCTTCCGCATGCCGCTGCTGGTGTGGGCGAACTTCTCGACCTCGCTGCTGGTCGTGATCGCGACGCCGTTCGTCGCCGCCTCGCAGTTCTTCGTGCTGCTCGACCGCGCGCTCGGCTTCCAGTTCTTCGACGCGTTCGTGGGCGCCGGCAAGGACGGCAGCGTGCTGATGTACCAGCACGTCTTCTGGTTCTACTCCCACCCAGCCGTCTACATCATGATGCTGCCGGGCTTCGGGATCATCAGCGAGGTCCTGTCCGTCAAGGCGCGCAAGCCGATCTTCGGCTACCGCATGATGGCGTTCTCGCTGATCGCGATCGTCGTGCTCGGCTTCACCGTGTGGGCACACCACATGTTCGTCTCGGGCATGCAGAGCTGGATCCGCATCCCGATGATGATCACGACCGCGATCATCGCGGTGCCGACCGGCATCAAGATCTTCAGCTGGCTCGCGACGCTGTGGCGCGGCGTGTTGCACCTCGACACGCCAATGCTGTTCGCGCTCGGCTTCCTGACGACGTTCACGCTCGGCGGCATCAGCGGCGTGATGCTGGCGATGATCCCGTTCGACATCCACGTGTCGGACACGTACTTCATCGTCGCCCACATCCACTACGTGCTGTTCGGCGGCTCGCTGTTCACGATCTTCGCCGGCGTCTACTACTGGTTCCCGAAGATGACGGGCCGGATGTACGACGAGCGGCTCGGCAAGCTGCACTTCTGGGCCACCTTCATCTTCTTCAACCTCACGTTCGCCCCCATGCACGTGATCGGCGTCCAAGGGATGCCGCGCCGCGTCGCCGACTACGCGCAGCAGTTCGCGGGGATGAACCTCGCGATCTCGATCGCCAGCTTCCTGCTCGGCCTGAGCATGCTGGTGTTCCTCTACAACGTCGTGGTCAGCTGGCGGCTCGGGCCGCGCGCCTCCGCCAACCCCTGGCGCGCGCTCACGCTCGAGTGGCAGGTCTCCTCGCCGCCGCCCATCTTCAACTTCGACGCGGTGCCGACGGTGGTGGGCGGTCCGTACGAGTACGGAATCCCCGGCGCCGTCCATGGCATCTTCCAGTCGCCGGCCGAGGCCAAGCCGACGCCGGCCGGCAGCGTCGCGACGTCACCGACCACGGAGTGAGGTGGAGCGCATGGCCAGAGTCCTCGTCGTCGCGAACGACACCCACGGCGGATACAGCCTGATCGAGGCGATCCGCAAGCGCAGTGAGCAGGGCGATGCGAGCTTCGTCGTGATCGCGCCGCAGAACAAGCCGCAGTCGGGCCTGGTCATCTACGACGAGGCCGTGCGCGACGCCGCCCGGCACCGCGTCGAAGCGACCCTCTCCGCCCTGCGCGGGCTCGGCATCGAGGCGCGCGGCGACGTGATGGACCCCGATCCCTTCAACGCGACGCTCGACGCCGTGCGCGAGTACGGGATCAACGAGATCATCATCTCGACCCATCCTGAGACGCGCTCGGGCTGGATGCGACGGGACCTGATCGAGCGCGTGCAGGAGGCGACCGGGCTGTCCGTGCAGCACGTGGTGGTGGATCTCGACAAGGACCGCGCCGAGGCCACACAGACGCTCGTGATCGCGAACCAGACCGCTGGCGGCGAGCCCCTGTTCGAGGAGCTCAAGCGCCGCGCCGAGGACGGTCCGCATCGCTTCACCGTGATCGTCCCGCTGGAAGGCGGCGACGGGAACCACACGGCGGAGGCGCGCAGCCGCCTGAAGGGGCTGCTCGAGCGCCTGCACCAGGAGGGCATTCCGGCGACCGGCGGCATCGGCGACCCCGACCCCTACACCGCCGTGATGAACGCGCTGCAGTTCTACCGCGTGGACGAGATCGTCATATCGACGCTGCCGAAGATGCGCTCGCGCTGGCTGAGGACCGACCTGCTCGAGCGCGTCAAGCGCGCGACCGCCTGCCCGGTCGAGCACGTCGTGGTGGACATCGCCGGGGCGGACGCCGACGCGAGCGGAGCGAAGGCCGCCTGATGGAGGCCTCTGCAGCATCCCTGCACGCGACCGGCACGGCCGGCGCGCACGTCGAGCACGAGCATCACGGCCCGCCGGAGGCGCACCGCAGCTCGCGCGTCGAGCCGCAGCTGCTCGGGATGCTGCTGTTCATCATCTCCGAGGTGATGGTCTTCGGGGCCTTCTTCACGGCCTACTTCTTCATCCGGGTCGTTGACGCCAACCCCTGGCCCGCCGCCGGGACCGAGCTTCCGAAGATCATCGCCGGCTTCAACACCGCCGTCCTGTTGTCGTCCTCCGTGACGATCCACTGGGCGCTCGAGTCGGCCAAGCGCGGCAATCGCTTCGGCTTGAAAGCGGGCATGCTGACGACCTTCTTCCTCGGGTGCACGTTCTTGTTCGTGCAGATCAACGAGTACGTCCACATCGGCTTCGCCCCGTCCAGCAGCGCGCAGGCGTCGATCTTTTACGGTCTCACGGGCCTGCACGGCGCACACGTCTTCATCGGCTTGTGCCTGCTGCTGATGGTGACGGTGCGCGCCTTCCGCGGCCACTTCTCGCCCGAGCAGCATCGCGGGGTCGAGGTGCCGGGCATCTACTGGCACTTCGTCGACGTGATGTGGGTGATCGTCTACACGACGGTCTACCTCCTCTAGATGCTCAATCCCCTCCGCTCCGAGGAGGAGGCGTTCCGGGCGCTGCTGTACGTCGCCGGGACCGTGATCGCGATCACGATCATCGTGCTGGTCGTGCGCGCGCTGACGTGAGCGTCGCGTCGCAGTCGCGCACGCGCGACGATTGAGCGGCCGTGCAGGTCGTCGCCTTCGACCCGGTCCTCGTCCTCCTGCTGCTGCTGGCCGGCGGCCTGTACATGCGCGCGCTGCGCGTCCTGCGGCGCCGCCGTCTGCACGTCTCAGGCGGCCAGCAGGCGGCGTGGTGGATCGGCATGGCGCTGCTGGCGATCGGCCTGCTCGGCCCGCCGGACGCGTACGACGACCGCCTGCTGAGCGCGCACATGACGCAGCACCTGCTGATCGGCGACGTCGCGGCGCCATTCCTGCTGCTGGGGATGCGCACGCCGCTGCTGCTGTTCTATCTCCCCCGCCCCGCGCTCGTGCTGCTCGCCCGCCGGCGCTGGCTGCGGCGCGCCTTCGCGGTGCTGCGCCGGCCGCTGGTCGCGCTCCCGCTCTATGTCGCGACGGTGTACACCTGGCACCTCTCGGCGCTGTTCGAGGGCGCGCTGCGGCACCCCGTGCTGCACGCGGTCCAGCACGAGGCCTTCCTCGTCGCGAACCTGCTGCTGTGGTGGTGCGTGATCGAGCCGCAGCGACGCCGCATGGGCGGGCAGCTGTGGAAGATCGGCTACATCTTCGCCGCGCGCATGTCGACGATGTTCCTCGGCATGGTGTTCGCCTTCGCCAGAGGCGTCATCTACCCCGGGGTGTACGGCCGCGGGCTGCGCGAGGGCATCACGGCGCGCTCCGACCAGCAGACGGCGGGCGGCTTGATGATGACGCTCGACATCGTCGTGATGGTCGTCGCGGTGTGCTGGTTCTTCTGGCTCGCGTCGCGCGAGCACGACGCGACCGGAGCGGAGATCGCGCGTGGGCCCAGCGGCCCCGACGCACCGGCGCGCGCCGCCGACCCGCCGCCGCGCGAGCGCGCCGCTATCTAACGGTCAGCGTGCCCTGCATGCCAGCCTGACGGTGGCCTGGCACGGTGCAGTAGAAGGTGTATCTGCCCGGTCTGAGGTTGACCGAGATGGTCGAGACGCCGCCGCCGGAGACAACCTTGCCGACGCCGAGCACTCTGCCGTTGGTGCCTTCCTGCAAAGCGATGTCGTGCGGAGTGGCAGAGGCGTTTCTGGAGTCGATCGTGAGCGCGCCGGCCGACGCCGTCGCACTGCTGACCTGGTAGGCGAGCTGTCCGTCCGGGTTGGCGTCGATCTGGAGTCTGCCGCCCTGCGCCGTCGCGGCTCTCTGTGTGGCCGCTCTGACGGCGGTCGCGAGCGCGCCACTGTCCTGGCCCGGCTTCGCGACGGAGAGCGCGACGTAGGCGGCGACATCGGTCGCGCTGTCGCCGGTCACGAGCTTCGCCGGCATCTGGCCGGAGCGGAGCGGATACAGGATCTGCTCTCGCACGGCGCCCTTGACGACGCTGCGCTTGAAGCCGTCCGAGAGCGACTGCGCAAAGGCGTCGTCGAGGTTCGGTCCGACCGTTCCTCTGGTGTTTGCGCGCGCGAGCGTGTGGCATGCCCCGCATCTCTGCACGAACAACTGCTTGCCCTTGACAAGGTCAGCGTGCTCGCCCTTGACGTCGCTTCCGCAACCAGCCAACGCGACCGCAGCGGCCGCCGCAATCGCGGCGAGCGCCGCACCTCTCCTCAGAAGCCCGAACATCGTGCGCCGACGATGCTATCCGGTACACCGGCCGTTGCGCCAGTGCCTACCGCGACGGCGCGCCGGCGGGTTTGGCGGGCGCGTCGGCGCTCGGCGGGTTTGGCGCGCCTCCGCTCGCGTCCGCGGCCGCGATCACGCCGCGCGCGACGCCCTCCCACGACCACCGCTCCCGCACCGTCGCGACAAGCGCCGCACGCACCTCCGCGCGCAGCCCGGCAGGCGCCGCGAGCCACGCGCAGAGGCGCTCGGCGATCGCGCGAACCGGCTCGTCGCCGTCGGCGACGCCGAACGCAAGCCACGGTCGCGCCTGCGCCGGCACCGCGCGTGCGAGCGCCTCGGCCACCTCGGCGAGCCCGGAGTGGGCCGCGCAGACGGGCAGCGCGCCGCATGCCGCCCCCTCAGCGGCGACCATGCCGAACGCCTCCGGGAACGTGCTGGGCACGACGAGCGCCTCGCAGGCCGGCAGCAGGTCGACGAGCTCCTCGTGGTCGAGGCGGCCGGTCAGCACGACGCGCTCGCGCACGGGCGCGGCCGCCGCGAGGTAGGCCGCGCGCTCGGCGTCGTCGAGCGAGGCCAGGAACGCCTCCAGCAGGCGCAGCGGCGCTGCCGGACCGCGCTCCTCGGCACGCCCCGCCGCGACAAGCGCGCCGAGCGCGTCGAGGTCGCCGTCGGCGAGCGCGTCGCGCATCCGCTCCAGCGCGTCGCGGTATGCCCCGAAGCCGACGACGACGAGCCGCGCCCGCGGCTCGCGCTGAAGTACCAGCGGCCAGGCCGCCAACAGCAGGTCGACGCCCTTCGAGACGATCAGCTTGCCGACGAACGCGACGAGCCGGTCGTCGTCCTCGCGGAGGCCGCGCGCCGTCTCCGCGACCGCCGTCGCCGCGTCGCCCACATCGCGCTCGAACGCCGAGCGCTCCCCGTCCCCACCCGCCGGCGCCTGCCGGTCCGCCGCCTGCGCCGCAAGCCGCGTCGCGAGCGCCTGCACGCCGATGCGCGCGTCGGCCGGTGTGCGCGGTGCGAAGCGGGCCACGTCGACGCCCGGAGGCCCGAGGCGGATGCGCGCGCGCAGGGCCTCGTCGCCGAGCGTCGCCACGAGCCGGTCGGCGATGTGCCGCGAGCCGACCAGCACGCCGCGCGCGCCGGCGAGGCCTTCCCGCGCCGCCGGCAGGAAGCGCCGCGGGTGCGGCGCGACGACGTACTCGAGCGCGCTGCCGTGGATCTTCACGGCGTACGGCACCGCCGCCGGGCCGTGCCCGAGCGCACGCGCCAGCACGAGCGGACCCATCACCAGGTGGTTGGCGAGCGCGACGTCCGGGCACGTGCGAGCGACCACCTCCCGCACGGCGCGCACGTTCGCCTCCACGTATGCGTCGATCTCGGCGTCGCTGCACTCGGGGTACGGGCGTGCCTCGACGCCCTCGTAGCGATCGGCCACATAGACCGGCAGCAGGTCCGCCAGCGCCGGACGGTAGACGGTGCAGCGAACGGGCTCGCGCACCGTGCGCACCGCCAGCGCACCGGCGTCCCAGTCGCCGACGGCGTCGACGAACGGCAGCGTGTCGGCCTCGCGATCCTGGCACAGCAGGTGCACCTCGTGGCCGAGACGCACGAGCGCCGCGGCGAGGTTCGCGTTGTAGACGTTCGAGCCGGTGCCGTGCAGCAGGTAGCCGTGGAAGATCAGCACACGCATGGCCGGCAAGGGTATGGCGCGGCACGGCGGGGTCGCTTTGCGGCGAGCGCCCGGCCGGCGGCGGGGCGCTTCCGGGAGCCGCGTTGGTAGCATCCCGCCGCGTGAGGACCCACCAGCGCTATCGCATGCGGACCCCGTCCACGGGCCGCGAAGTCGTCATCGAGGCTGAGGCCGGCCGCACCTACGTCGATCGCGAGACGGGCGAGCCGCTCGAGGTCGTGGCGACACTGCTGCCGCTCGCCCCGACCCCCTCCGAGCTCCCTTGGGCCGTCGAGAACCTGCGGCTGTGCAACTGGTGCGACCAGTTTGCGCAGAAGGACCTCAACGACTGCCCGAACTGCGGTCGCCGCATGGCGCCGATCGCGCCCGCCCACTAGGCATTCCCGTTCCCGTGCCTCGCCGCACGCACCCCCTGCTGTTGATCGCGGCGCTCGCCGTCGGTCTCCTGCTGGCGCTTGGCGTGGCCGCCTGTGGAGGCGGCGGGTCGCAGTCGGCGGAGACCCTCGACACGCCGCCGCTGACGGTCGGCGCCGGGGCGACGCTGCCGAGCACCACCTCCACGACCGCGACGACAACGACGTCGACCACGTCGACGACCGGGACTGACAGCGGCGGCGCGAGCGACACGGGCGGCGGCACCGGCGGCGCAGCCGGCACCGCCGGCGGCACGAGCGGCACCACCGGCGGCGGCACAGCCGGCGGAACCGGCGCCGGGACCACGCCCGCGACGGGCGGCGGCGGCACGACGACGCCGGCGCAACCGTCCAACCCGGGCGGCGCCGCGCCCAACTACCAGAGCTTCTGCAACGAGAACCCGGGCGCCTGCTGAGGCGCTGCGCCGACGGCGCCCGGGGTCGCGTTCGCTATCTCGTCGTTCTTCTCGTGACCGGCTGTCTCGGCGGCACCGGCGTCGAGATCAGCGTCGCGGTGTAGGTCACGCGCGCCGTCTGGTACAGGCACTTGTACTGCGTCGAGTTGCCGAGCGTCAGCTGCGCCGTCTGCGTCAGCAGGTCGGTGCAACTGCTCGCGCGGCTCGCGCGCCAGCCGTTCTCCTGCGGCAGGTTCACCGCCAGCACCGGCGCCCACGTCGGCACCGACAGCGCGACGATGTCGCCCTTCTGCGCGGCGAGCGTCGTCTTGAGCGGGAACTGCACCGTCGTGCCGAAGAACGGCTGGATCTTGAAGACCCCCGTCGTCGCGACGACCTCGTAGCTGCGCGCCGGTCTGGCCTGCTGGCGCAGCACCGTCAGCTGCACGCGCGAGGTGCCGCCGTAGGTCGAGTTGAAGAAGTGGATCTGTCTGTCGCTCAGCGAGCCGAGCTGCAACGTGAACGCCACGATCCGTCCGCTCTTCGGGACGGTCGTGGGGTATCTGAGCGCCCCGGTGCGCACCTGCATCGCCGTCGTGCGCGTCACGACGAAGCAGTTGTCGGGGCAGCTCACGCTCGCGCCGTCGCTCGCAGCGCCGAGCTCGTACATCTTGGCCGAGGCCGTGGAGGCGGCGGCGCCGAGCAGGCAAACGGCCAGGGCGACGCCGAGGGGGATGCGCTTCATGTCCCCATTCAACACGAGTCGCGGGCGGAAAGACCGCCCGCGCCGGCCCTACAGTCTCGTGACGTTGACGGCCTTCGGGCCCTTGTCGCCCTGCTCCTCCTCGTAGGAGACCTTGGCACCCTCCGGGAGCGAGCGGTAGCCGTCGCCCGAGATGCCGCTGTAGTGGACGAAGAGGTCGCGGCCGCCGTCATCGGGCGTGATGAACCCGAAGCCCTTGTCGTCGCTGAACCACTTCACTGTTCCCGTCGCCATTTCGTCCCCCGCGGAGCAAGCTGCCGACCCGCAGGCCGGCGGGGTTTCCATCGAGCGATGCTCGATCTGTCGGGGGAAAGCTAACAGGAACCGGTGCGCCGGCGGGCGGGTATGGGGTGCCGGAGCCGGCAACGTGGCTGGCGGAGGCTCGGGCCCCCGGGGCTATCCGCGCAGCAGCGCGCCGGTGGCGGCGATCGCGTCCATGTCGCCCGGCGAGGGCACCCACGGCAGCTTGAGCGGGTCGTCGACGTAGCGCGGCACGACGTGCATGTGGAAGTGCGACACGGTCTGCCAGGCGGCGGCGCCGCATGAGTTGATCAGGTTGATGCCGTCGGCGCCGAGGCGGGCTCTTGCGCGCGTGGCGAGCCGCTGCGCCGCGACGGCGACCGCTTGCAGGTCCTCGGGGGCGATCTCGTGCAGGTCCGTGGCGTGCGCGCGCGGGATCACGAGCGCGTGGCCGCGCGTCGCCGGGTTGATGTCCATGAAGGCGAGCGTGCGCGCGTCCTCGTCGACCACCGTGGCCGGGAGCTCGCCCGCGACGATCTTGCAGAAGATGCAGTCCTCGGAACCGGTGGGCACGGCGCGAGCATATCGGTAGCCTGCGGGCGGCCGTGGCCGACCGCACTCACCTGCGCCAGGCGATCGCACACCTCGCGACGATCGATCGCCCCTCCGCTTCCCCCGGTGAGCACGAGGCGGCGCAGTGGATCGCCGCGCAGCTCGCCGAGTTCGGCTGCAGCGTGCGCATCGAGGAGGAGCGCGCGCACGGCGGCTACTGGTTTCCGCTCGGCGTGCCCAACGCGCTCGCCGGCGCCGCCGGCCTGCTCGCGCGCCGCGCGTTGCCGCGACGCCGCGGGCGCGCGCTCGCGACGGCGCTCGGCGCGTTCGCGGCCGCGGCGATCTGGGACGACGTCGGCGGCGGCCGCCTGTGGTTCCGCCGCCGCTTTCTGCCGAGCAGAGCGACGTGGAACGTCGTCGCCGAGACCGGCGACGCGAGCGCCGATCGCACGCTCGTGTTCGTCGCCCATCACGACGCCGCCCATTGGGGGCTGCTGTTCCACCCCGGCGTGCTGCCGCTCGTCGACCGCCTCTTCCCCGGCCTGCTCGCACGCACGAACACCTCGCCCCCGCTGATGGCGCCGGTGATCGCCGGCCCGCTGCTGGTCGCGCTCGGCGCGCTCACCGGTCGCCGGCGCGCGCTCTCGTGGGGCAGCACGCTCGCGCTCGGCTCGGCCGCCACCTTCGCCGAGATCGGCGCGCGCGGCGCCGTCCCCGGCGCGAACGACAACCTGACCGGCGTCGCGACGCTGCTCGGGCTCGCGACCGAGCTCGCCGAGCAACCGCTGCAGGGCCTGCGCGTGCTGCTCGTCTCGACCGGCTCGGAGGAGGCGTTCATGGAGGGGATGCAGGCGTTCGCGCGCCGCCACTTCCCGTCGCTTCCGCCCGACCGCACGCACGTCGTCTGCGTCGATACGGTCGGCTCGCCGCGGCTGACGCTGATCGAGGGCGAGGGGATGCTGCGGATGCACGAGTACCCCGACGACTTCAAGGCGCTCGTGCGCGACTGCGCGCATGAGGCCGGCGTCGAGCTCGGCCGCGGGCTGCGCTTCCGCAACGCGACCGACGGGCTGATCGCGCTGCGCGCGGGCTACCCGACTGTCGCGATCGGCTCCGTCACCGAGCTGAAGGTGCCGGCCAACTATCACTGGCCGACCGACACGGCCGCGAACGTCGATTACGAGCGCGTGAGCGACGCCGTCACGCTCTGCACCGCGATCGCGCGGCGGCTGGCCGGGAGCTACGCGTCGGCCGCTTCCGGCGCCAACAGCGTGCGCGCGTAGGCGATCGCGTCCTCGCGCGAGCCGATCTCACCGGCGTAGGCGGCCTCCTCCAGCTCGGCGAGCAGCGTGCCGAGCCGCGGCCCGCGTGCAATCCCGAGCGCGTCGGCCAGCTCGTCGCCGCGCACGAGCGGCGCCGGCGGCCCCTGCTGGCGCCAGGCGAGCGCGGGCCCGATCAGCTCGCGCGCGAGCTCCAGATGCTTCGCGATCGCCTGATCCGATCTGCGCCCACGCGTCGCGAGCCGGTCCGCGACCGACAGCAGCGTGACGTCAACCTCGACCGGCTCGCACGCCTTCAGGTAGCGGTACTCGACGCGCGGCGGCAGCGGCCGCTCTCTGACGAGGAAGCCGAGCCGCAGGTGGTGGCGCGTGAGCGCGGCGACGTGCGCGCGCAGCCGCTCGCTTGCGTGCAAACGGGCGAGAATCTCGCGCGAGCGCTCCGCGCCCTGCGCATCGTGATGCCAGAAGGAGACGCGGCCCTCGTCGCTGACGGCGCGCGTCTGCGGCTTGGCGATGTCGTGGAAGAGCGCGCCGAAGCGCAGCGCGGTGCCGCGCGTCACCTCGTCGGCGAGCGGCTCGGCCAGCAGCGCCGCGACGGCCGCGCCGTGCGCGGCGCCGAAGACGCCGACCGGATCGCGCTCAAGCGCCACCGTCTCGGCCAGCACGGCAAGCGTGTGGCGGTAGACGTCGAGGTGGTGGTAGGCGCTCTGCTCGACGCCGGCGAGCGCCGCCAGCTCCGGCAGCACGACGTCGACCGCGCCGACGCGCTCCAGCAGCTCGATGCCCGCAAGCGGGTCCGGCGAGGCGACGATCCGCTTCAGCTCCCCGAACACGCGCTCGGCCGCGACGTCGCGCAGGCCGGGCGCGTGACGCGCGGCCGCATCGATTGTCGCCGGCTCTACCCCGAGCGCCAGCTCGCAGGCGAAGCGCGGCAGCCGCAAGACGCGCAGCGGGTCGGCCGCGAACGCCTCCGGCGAGACCATCCGCAGCCGGCGTCCGCCAAGGTCCTCGCGACCGCCGGTCGGATCGACCGGCTCGCCGCCGGCGAGCGGCTCGGCGATCGCATTGATCGTGAAGTCGCGCTGCGCGAGGTCCTGCTCGATCGTCTCGCCGAGCAGCGGCGAAAGGTCCGCCTGCCACGCCCCGCCGCGCGCGACGACGCGCCAGGCGCCGAACGTCTCCGACAGCGGAAAGACCGCCGCACGCGCGGCACGGCCGAGCGCGCGCGCCGCAGCCTCGACCTCACCGCCGACGGCGAGGTCGAGGTCCTTGGTCGGGCGATCCAGCAGCCGGTCGCGCACGGCGCCGCCGACGAGCCACGTCTGCGTGCCGGCGAGCGCCGCGCGCGCAATCGCGAGCGGGTCCTCGCTCATGCGGGCGTCTCGCCGACGACCTGTGCGCGGGCGCCGTCGAGCGGCGCGCCGTCGCGGTGGTAGGCGCGCGTGGGACGCGCGGTGAGCGCGGTCGTGATCTCGTAGTTGATCGTGTCGATGCGCGCCGCGAGCTGCTCGGCCGTGATGCGCTCGTCGCCCTGCCGTCCCATCAGCACCGCCTCGTCGCCCTCGGCGATCCCGGTCGGGTCGGGGCCGACGTCGACCGTCACGTTGTCCATGCTCACGCGGCCGACGAGCGGATGACGGCGGCCGCCGATCAGCACCTCGGCGTTGTCGGAGAAGGCGCGCCGCCAACCGTCACCGTAGCCGATCGGCAGCGTCGCGATCCAGGTCGGCTCAGCGGCCACGAACGTGGCGCCGTAGCCGACGCTCTCGCCCGGTGCGAGCGGCTTCAGCGCGGCCACGTAGGAGTGCAGCTCAAGCGCCGGCTCAAGGCTGTAATCGCGCGGATCGCGCCCGAACGGGTCGAGGCCGTAGATCGCCACGCCGCAGCGGACGATGTCGAAGCGACTCTCGGGCAGCGCAAGCGTGGCGGCGCTGTTTGCGGCGTGCAGCAGCACGTCCGGCTTCAGCACGCGCAGCCGCTCACCGAAGGCGGCGAAGCGCGCCACCTCCGCACGCGTGCGCTCCGGGTCCTCGTCGGCGCACGGCAGGTGCGTCATCGCCCCCACCAGCTCGAGCTCCGGCGCCGCGACGATCTGCTCGGCGAGGTGCAGCAGCTCGTCGGCGTCGCGGATCCCCAGCCGTCCCATGCCGACGTCGAGCTTCACGTGCACGCGCAGCCGCCGCTCGCGGGCACGGGCCGCATCGCGCAGCGCCGCCACGAACGCCGGCCGCCAGGCGACGACGTCGGCGCGCGCGTCTAGTGCGACGGGCAGCTCTTCGGCGCTGAGCGCGCCCATCATCAGGATTGGCGCGGCGATCTCCGCAGCACGCAGCTCCGTCGCCTCCTCCGCCGCCGCAACCGCCAGCCAGCCGGCGCCGCCGGCAAGCGCGGCGCGCGCGACCGGCACCGTCCCGTGACCGTACGCGTTCGCCTTCACGACCGCGCACAGCGCGGTGTGCGGGCCGGCCGCGAAGCGCAGCCGCTCGCAGTTGCGCTCGACGGCGGCGAGATCGACCCGCGCGAGCGCGCGCAGCCCCACCGCTAGTGCCGTGTCCGGTGACGTTCGCCCTGGTCTGGCGAGGCGATCGTCGTGGCTGGCAAGGACGCAGGGAGGGAGCAATGGCAGCGCCATTGCCCCGACTGAGGACGCCGCCAGCCGCGACGAGCGGCCGACCAGACAGGACGAACGTCGCCTGACACGGCACTCACTCCGCGGAGACGAGCGCCTCGAGCACGTCGAGGCGCGTGACGACGCCGACGAGCCGGCCGTGCTCGACGACCGGCAGGCGGTTGTGGCGATGCTCGGCGATCAGGCGCGCCGCCTCGTGCAGGTCCGTGTCCGGCGCGACCGTGACCGGGTCGCCCGACATCATGTCCTCGACCGTCGCAGCGATTGCCTTTCTCAAGCGGTCCTCGAAGCGCTTGACCGGGCCGAGGAAGATCGTCCCGCCGAACAGGTCGATGTGCAGCGGCAGGCGCAGGTCCTCCTCCTCGTCGCGCAGCACGAGGTCCGACTCGGTGACGATCCCGACGCAGCGGCCGCCGCCGTTGACGACCGGGATGCCCGGCAGCTCGTGCTCGCGCAGCGTGCGCAGCAGCGTCTCGACCGTGTCCTCCGGGCGGACGGTCACCGGATCGCGGTCCATGATGTCGGCGACGGTCGGCATGTGCGCGCTGGAGCCTAGCGGCTGGGGCTGTCAGTCCGTGCGTCGCGCGTACGGCAGCAGCGCGATCACGTCGCGCGCCATCGTGCCCTCGACGCCGACCCGCGCGCCGGCCAGCCGTCCGGCGCGGCGATGGAGCTCGACGCCGGCGCACGCGGCATCGAACGGCTCGACGCCGCGCGCCAGCAGCGCACCGATCACGCCCGACAGCACATCGCCGGTGCCAGCCGTTGCGAGCGCGGGCGCGTCGCCGCGGCTCACGCCCACGCGGCCCTGCTCGCCGGGCTCGACGACCAGCGTGTCGTCGCCCTTCAGCACGACGATCGCGCTGGCGCGGTCAGCCGCCGCGCGCGCACACGCGAGTCGTCGAGCGCGCACCGTGTCGCCGTCGACGTCGAGCAGCCGCGCCAGCTCGCCGCCGTGTGGCGTGAGAATCGTCGGAGCGGTGCGCCCGGCGAGCCGTTGCAGCGCCGTCCCGCTGGCGTGCGCGTTGAGCCCGTCGGCGTCGAGCAACAGGGGCAGCGGGGCATGCAGCGCCAGCTCGCGCGCGAACGTGGCCGCGCCGTCCGAGCGTCCGAGCCCCGGCCCCAGCACGAGCGCGTCGGTGCGTTCGCAGCGTGCAAGCGCCGGCTCGACCGCCTCCGACGCCAGCAAGCCGTCCACGTCCGCCAGCGGGACGCTCATGACCTCCGCGTCGCGCAGCTCGAAGACGAGGTTGAGCGACGCCGGCACGAGCGCGGTCACATAGCCGGCGCCTGCGCGCGCCGCCGCCTCGGCCGCCATCGACGGCGCGCCCGTGAGCCCCGGCGAGCCGCCGCACACGAGCACGCTGCCACCGTCGAACTTTGTCGCCTGCGCGTCGCGCTCCGGCAGACCGGCGATCGCGCCCTCGCCGATCAGCCCGATCGCCGCGTCGCCCACGTCCGGGCGCTCGTCGGCGGGAATGCCGATCGGCACGACCGTCACCTCGCCGGCGCGCTGCTTGCCGGGCGCGATCCACAAACCCGGCTTGCCGGCATGGAACGTCGCCGTCGCGACCGCGTGCACGGCAGGACCGGCGACCTCTCCGGTGGAGGCGTCGACGCCGCTCGGCACATCGCAGGCGACGACGGGGATCCCCCGCTCGGCGGCCGCCACCATCGTCTCGACCGCGTCCAGCGCCTCGCCGCGCGGCGCACCGCTCGAGCCCGTTCCCAGCACCGCGTCGACGATCCCGGCGACCTCCATCAGCGAGCCCGGGTGGAACGGCCGCGGCGGCGCACCGGGAAGGCGCTCGCAGTTCGCGCGCGCGTCGCCGCGCAGGTCGCGCGGGGCGCCCAACAGCTGCACGTCGACCTCGCGCCCCGCCTCGCGCAGCAGCCGCGCGGCGACGAAGCCGTCACCGCCGTTGTTGCCGCGCCCGCAGACGATCGCGATGACGCCCTCGGGCACCCGCTGGGCGACGACGTCGGCAAGTCCGCGGCCGGCGCGCTCCATCAGCTCCAGCCCCGGGACGTGGCGCTGCTCGATCGCCCACGCGTCGAGCGCGCGCTGGGCGGCGGCATCCGGCAGCGGCTCCAACCAGTCCGGCAGCCCCGTCATGCCGGCGACGCTACTCGACGGTGACGGTCTTCGCGAGGTTGCGCGGCTGGTCGACGTTCAGGCCGCGCAGGCGGGCGATGTGGTAGGCGAGCAGCTGCAGCGGGACGACGGCGAGCAGCGGCGCAAGCATCCAGTCGGTCTCCGGGATCGCGATCACCTGCTCGGCATGGGCGGCGATCTCGTCGTTGCCCTCGCTTACGATCGCGATCACGTGCGCGCCGCGCACGCGCACCTCCTGCATGTTCGAGACGACCTTGTCGAGCACTGGCGAGTCGGTCGCGACGCAGACGACCGGCGTCTGCTCGTCGAGCAGCGCGATCGGACCGTGCTTCATCTCGCCGGCGGCGTACGCGTCGGTCGCGATGTAGGAGATCTCCTTCAGCTTCAGCGCGCCCTCCAGCGCAACCGGCAGGCCGACGTGGCGGCCGAGGTAGAGGAAGAAGTCCGACGCGTGATGGGCGCGTGCGATCGCCTCGATCTGCTCGGAGCCTGCCTCGAGCAGCTCCGCGATGTGGTGCGGCAGGTGCTTGAGCGCGCCGACCAGCTCCGTCAGGCGCGCCGGCGGGAGCGTCTCGCGCAGCTCGGCGAGCCGCAGCGCGAGCAGGTACATCGCCGCCACCTGACTGACGAACGTCTTCGTCGCCGCCACGCCGATCTCGAGGCCCGCACGCGTGAACAGCACGCCATCGGCGTCGCGCGTGATCTGCGAACCCATCACGTTCGTGACGCCGAGCACCGTCGCCCCGCGCGAGCGCGCGAGGCGCATCGCCGCCAGCGTGTCGGCCGTCTCGCCCGACTGCGAGATGCCGATCACGAGGTCACCGGGTCCGACGACCGGGTTGCGGTAGCGGTACTCGGAGGCGACGTCCATCTCGACCGGCACGCGCGCCCACTCCTCGATCGCGTAGCGCCCAATCAGGCCGGCGTGGTACGACGTGCCGCACGCGACGACGATGATGCGGCGCACGTCGCGCAGGAATGCGTCGTCGATCGTGCCAAGGTCGCCGAGGTCGATGCCGGTCCCGCGCGCCGCCCGGTCCGCGACCGTCTCGGCGACCGCGTCGGCCTGCTCGTGGATCTCCTTGAGCATGAACGTCTCGTAGCCGCCCTTCTCGGCGGTCTCCGCGTCCCAGTCGATCTCGACGACGTCGCGCTCGACCGGCGTCCCGTCGGCCGTCATGAACTCGACGCCCGATGGCGTCAGCACGACGATCTCGCCGTCCTCGATGTACTGCACCCGCCGCGTGCGAGCGAGGAACGCCGGCACCGCAGAGGCGAGGAACTGCTCGTCGTCCCCGCGCCCGACGACGAGCGGGCACTCGCGCCGCGCGCCGACCAGCACACCCGGCTCGTCGACGATCATCGCGACGAACGCGAAGTGGCCGACGAGCTCGCCGTAGGCGGCGCGCACGGCCGCGGTGAGGTCGCCGTCGTAGTGCTTGGCGATCAGATGTGCGATCACCTCGGCGTCCGTCTCGGAAGAGAAGGTCGCGCCCTCGGCCTGCAGTCTGCGCTGCAGCGCGACGTAGTTCTCGACGATCCCGTTGACGACGACGTGGACGCGGTCCTCGTCGTCCGTGTGCGGGTGCGCGTTGCGCTCGCTCACGCGCCCGTGCGTGGCCCAGCGCGTGTGGCCGATCCCGGTGCCCGGCTCGGCGAGCGCGACCGCCACCGGCGCCTCGCGCTCCGCAGCCGGCGCCTGTGCCGCGATCGCCGCGCGCAGCGCCTGCAGGTTTCCGACTGCGCGTACCGAGTCGACGCCGGCGCCGTTCAGGACGGAGATGCCGGCGCTGTCATAGCCGCGGTATTCGAGCTTCTCCAGTCCGTCGAGCAGCTGCTGACGGACCGGACGGGCGCCGACGTAGCCGACGATGCCGCACATGGGGAACCTCCGTGGGGACTCAAAGAGCCTACTTCGACGCGCGCCGCGACGCGAGCGCGCGCACTACAAAGCGGTTTCGACGGCCGCGGCTTGCGCCCTCTCGACGAGCCGGGCGCAGACCTCCTCGGCCTCCTCGGCGCTCGGCGCCTCGACCATCACGCGCACGAGCGGCTCGGTGCCCGAGGCGCGCACGAGCACGCGCCCGCGACCGGCCAGCGCCTCCTGCTCACGCTCAACCGCAGCAACCATCTCCTCGCCCGCAGCCGCACGCTCAACCGCGCCACGGTCCGGCAGCCGCACGTTGACCAGCGTCTGCGGCAGCTTCTCCATCGCGTGGCGCTCGGCGAGGTCGCCGCCGTCGAGCGCCTCCAGCGTCAACAGCGCGCTCGCGATGCCGTCGCCCGACGGCGCGAAACCGAGCTCGATGATGTGGCCGGACTGCTCGCCGCCGAGTGCCCAGCCGCGCTCGCGCAGCGCTTCGAGCACGTAGCGATCGCCGACGGCGGTGGTGGCGACCTGGATGCCGGCGGACGCCATCGCCGTGTGGAAGCCGTAGTTCGTCATCACCGTCACCGCCACGCCGCCGCCGGGGAGGCGGTCGTGCCGCTTGAGGTGGAGCGCGGCGAGCGCGATCAGCTCGTCGCCGTCGACGACCGTCCCGTTGCGGTCCACCGCCAGGACCCGATCGCCGTCGCCGTCGAACGCGAAGCCGGCGTCGTGCCCGCCCGCCGTGACCGCTTCGGCGAGCCGCTCGACGTGCGTGGAGCCGCAGCCGTCGTTGATGTTGCGCCCGTCGGGCGCGTCGGCCAGCACGTCGACGTGCGCGCCAAGGCGACGGAAGATCTCCGGCGCGGCACGGTAGGTCGCGCCGTTGGCGCAGTCGAGCACGATGCGGCGGCCGTGCAGGTCCAGCTCGCGGAAGCGCAGATGCAGCTCGCGCAGATAGTCCTCGAGCGTGCCGTGGAGCTGCGTGACGCCGCCAGGCTCGGCCGGAGCGGTCGTCCGCGGCTCCTCCAGCAGCGCTTCGATCTGCTCCTCGACCGCGTCGGACAGCTTGTCGCCGTCGGCGCCGAAGAACTTCACCCCGTTGTCACGCCACGGGTTGTGCGAGGCGCTCAACACGACGCCGAGATCGAAGCCGTAGCGACGGATCAGCAGCGGCGCCGCCGGCGTCGGCAGCACGCCGCCCAGCAGCGCGATGCCGCCCGCCGCGGCGATCCCCGCGGCGACGGCCGCCTCAAGCATCTCGCCGGAGGCGCGCGTGTCGCGGATCACCAGCACCCGCGGACGGCCCGCTCCGTTCCGCTCGCCGGCGGCCGCCGCCGCACGGGCGGTCGCGGCGCGACCGAGCGCGAGCGTCAGCTCCGCCGTGAGGAACTCGCCCGCGACGCCGCGGACACCGTCCGTGCCGAACAACCGCCGGGCCACGAGAAGGAAGGGTAGGTGGTCGCCCGCCGAAGCGCGACTAGCGCTTCGAGAACTGCGGCCGCTTGCGGGCCTTCTTGAGGCCGGCCTTCTTGCGCTCCTTCGCGCGCGCGTCGCGCGTCAGGAAGCCACGGCGCTTGAGCTCGCCGCGCAGGTTGGGATCGGCCTCCAGCAGCGCGCGTGAGATGCCGTGGCGCAGCGCGCCGGCCTGCGCCGAGACGCCGCCGCCGTGCAGCTTCGCGATCACGTCCATGCGCGCCTCGTAGCCGACCGTCTCGAGCGGCTGGCGGATGTTGCGCTGGAGCGTCGGGCGCGGGAAGAAGTCGTTGAGCGGCTTGCCGTTGACGACGTACTCGCCGGTGCCGGGCTTGAGCGTGACGCGCGCGACGGCCGTCTTGCGCTTGCCGGTGGCGGTGTAGCGGGCGCCCGTCGCGAGTGAGATGGCGGCGCCCGAGATCGGCTGCGCCTCAGGCTGGTCCTCGTCGCCCTCGGCGACCGGTGCGGGCTCCTGGTCCTCGTCGTACTGCGAGGCGCCCTCGCCGAGCGCGTCGCCGCCCTCCGGGACGATGTCCGGGATCAAGTCCGCGCCCGGGATCTCCGGCTTGACGCGCGGCGTCTCCTCGATCAGCTCCTCCTCGCCCTCCTCGCCGGCGGGCGCCGCGGCCTCAGCGGCAGGCGCCTCCTCGGCGGCCGGCGCGGCCTGCTCGGCCTCCGCCACCGGCTCCTCAGCGGGCTCCGGAGCGTCGCTTGCGGCCTCGGCGGCGGGCGCCTCCTCGGCGGCGACGGGCTCCTCAGCGGGCGCGTCGGTCTCCGGGGTGCGCTGCTCGTCCTCTGGCTGCTCGACGTCGGTCACGAGGCGATCTCCATGGGTTGCGGCTGCTGGGCGGCGTGCGGATGGTCTGGGCCGGCGTACACCTTCAGCTTCGTGATCTGCTTGCGCGCGAGGCGGTTGCGGGGCAGCATGCCCTTGACCGCGAGACGGATGACCTCTTCGGGCCGGCGGTCGAGCATCTCCTCGAGCGTGCGCGAGCGCAGGCCGCCCGGGTACCCCGAGTGGCGGTAGTAGCGCTTGTCGGCGCGCTTGTTCCCCGAGACCGAGATCTTCTCGGCGTTGACGACGACGACGAAGTCGCCGGTGTCGATGTGGGGCGTGTACGTGGGCTTGTTCTTCCCGCGGAGCGCGTCGGCGATCTGGGTCGCGAGGCGGCCGAGCGTGAGCCCGGTCGCATCGACGAGCAGCCAGTTGCGCTCGCGGTCGGCGGGAGTGGCGACGTAGGTCTTCATGGCATGAGAGAAGCCACGCCCTGTTGGCGCGGCGGTCGCCCATGATAGGGAATCGGCCGCAGTCGCGACGACCGACCCCCCGGAGGCGCCGGCCGACCCCCGCAGACGTCCGTCCGAAGGGCCTGGTTATACTGCCGCGCGTTCCATAAGCCAGCCGAGTCCCTCTGCGTGCAGGGGGAGCGGGGAACCCAATGGTGGCGGCGTTGCCGCGTCGTCATCCGGGGGCGAATCCGAGCACTGCCGCTCGGTAGCGCAGGCCTTTCACGCGCGAGCCCGTCAGCTAACCCCGTAGGCCGACACGAAAGGGCATCGCACCACGATGCTGCGCGGACTGCGGGGCCGCCCCGCGACGACGATCTGTGCTGCCGCCGCGCTCTGCGGCGCGTTCAGCGCCACCGCAGCCGCCGCAACGGGCGGCGCGGGCATGAGCCAGCCGACCCCCAAGAGCGCCGCGAGCGCGCCGCCCGCGCAGGCCGGGCCGATCCTCTCCCCCGTCGCGTCGATCCCCCAGCTCGCCGCCGGCGTGACCTTCCGCAAAGTCTCCAAGCGCGCGGTCAGCGCCGCCGTTCTCACGTACGTCTCGCACGCGCGCGGGCCGTTGCAGGTACGCGTCGACGTCGTGCGGCTGGCCGACGGCCTGTCCGTCTTCAGCGACGAACGCAGCGTCGCGCCCGAGACGCCGCAGAAGGTGCGCTGGAGCGGGCGCGCCGCGGGCGGGCTCGCGCTCGACGGCCGCTACCAGCTGCGGATCGCGCTGGCGGGCGCCGACGCGTCCAGCACGACGAGCGCAGCGGCCGGCGGCGGCGGCGCGTCGCCTGAGGCCACGGCGCCGCCGCCCGGATCGACCGGCGTGAAGACGTTCACCTTCGTCGGCGCCGTCTTCCCCGTGCGCGGACCGCACAACTACGGACAGGGCGCCGCCGCCTTCGGGGCGGGCCGCGCCGGACACATCCACCAGGGACAGGACGTGATGGCGGCGTGTGGAACGCCGCTCGTGGCCGCACGCGGCGGCACCGTGATCCAGCGCGCCTACCAGTCGCTGGCCGGCAACTACCTCGTGATCCAGGACCCGGTCACCGGGCAGAGCAACATGTACGCGCATCTGCGCGAGCCGGCGCTCGTGAAGAGAGGCCAGCGGGTCGAGACGGGCCAGCCGATCGGCGTCGTCGGCGAGACCGGCGACGCGACCGCCTGCCATCTGCATTTCGAGCTCTGGACGTCGCCCGGCTGGTACCGCGGCGGCGCGCCGATCGACCCCCTGCCCACGCTCAAGGCGTGGGACCGGCTCAGCTAGCGTCGGGCGCGAGCGCTCGGCGCACGACCGCGTAGCCTGCGGGCATGTCACTGCTCGCGATCGTCGGCCTCGTCGTGCTGGCCGCCGCGCTCGTGCTGCTGCTCGTCTCGGTGCTGCACCCCGAGGGTCGGCGTCGGCCGGGGGGCTACCTCGACGGACAGGAACCGCGTCCGCCCGACGAGCGGCATCGAGACGCGTAGGCTGCCGCGTATGGACCGCGACGAGCTGCGGGCGCTGCAGGCGCCGCTGAAGAAGCGCTATCGAGAGGCGCCGGAGGCGGCGGTCGTCACGCTGCGAGCGACCGGCTCACTCGGCGACGGCGTGTCGTGCTCGGTGCAGACCGGCCGCGCGCTGGCGGAGGCCGGGTTGCACCCGGCGAGCGGCGGCGACGGCTCGCTGCTGTGCTCGGGCGACATGTTGCTGGAGGCGCTCGTCGCCTGCGCGGGCGTGACGTTGCGCGCTGTGGCAACCTCGCTGGAGATCCCGATCCGCAGCGGCACCGTGCGCGCGGAGGGCGACCTCGACTTCCGCGGCACGCTCGGCGTCGACCGCGACGCGCCCGTCGGCTTCCGCGCGATCCGCCTGACCTTCGACCTCGACACGGACGCCGACGACGACCAGCTCGCCACGCTCACGAAGCTGACCGAGCGCTACTGCGTCGTGTACCAATCGCTCACGAGCGCGCCCGAGCTCACCACCGAGCTGCAGAGAGCCTGAGCGGGCCGGGCGCGTGCTGGCGGATGCCCCGCTCGCGGAGCTCGCGCTCCCGCACCGGGGACGCAGCCTGCGTGGCGTACGCACGTACGCGAGCAGGCGAGGACGATGCCTGGCGGGATGCCGGCGCCGCCAGCACGCGCCCGGCTACTCCCACTCGATCGTGCCTGGAGGTTTCGACGTGATGTCGAGCACCACGCGGTTCACCTCGCGGATTTCGTTGATCATGCGCGAGGCGATCTGTTCGAGCAGGTCGTAAGGCAGCCGCGCCCAGTCGGCCGTCATCGCGTCGTCGCTCGTGACGGCGCGGATCACGACGACGTAGCCGTACGTGCGCTCGTCGCCCTGCACGCCGACGGTGCGCACGTCGGGCAGCACGCAGAACGACTGCCACAGCTCGCGGTACAAGCCCGCTCTGCGGATCTCGTCCTGCAGGATCGCGTCGGCGTCGCGCAGCGTGTCGAGGCGTTCCTTCGTCGCCTCGCCGCCGACGACGCGGATCGCGAGGCCGGGGCCCGGGAACGGCTGGCGCCACACGAGCCGCTCGGGCAAGCCCAGCTCGGCGCCGACCGCGCGCACCTCGTCCTTGAACAGTGCGCGCAGCGGCTCGACGAGGTCGAACTCGAGGTCCTCCGGCAGGCCGCCGACGTTGTGGTGCGACTTGATCGTCGCTGCGCCGGTGCCGCCGCCGGACTCGATCACGTCCGAGTACAAGGTCCCCTGCACGAGGAAGCGCGCACCGCCACCGCCCTCCGCTGCGAGCTTGGCCGCCTCCTCCTCGAAGACGCGGATGAACTCCTCGCCGATCGCCTTGCGCTTCGCCTCCGGCTCGGTGACGCCCTTCAGCTTCGCGAGGAAGCGATCCTCGGCGTCGACGGCGACGAGCGGCACCTTGAAGTGGTCACGGAAGGCGGCGATCACCTGATCGCCCTCGTTCTTGCGCATCAGGCCGTGGTCGACGAACACGCACGTGAGCTGGTCGCCGATCGCGCGATGCACGAGCAGTGCGGCGACGGAGGAGTCGACGCCGCCGGAGAGCCCGCAGATCACGCGCCCGTCGCCGACCTGCGCGCGGATGCGGGCGATCTGGTCCTCGATCACCGAGCCGGCGCTCCACGTGCGCTCACAGCCGCAGATCTCCTCGAGGAAGCGTGTGAGGATGTCTTGCCCGTACGGCGTGTGGACGACCTCCGGGTGGAACTGGATCCCGTAGATGTCGCGCTCGACCGACTCCAGCGCCGCGACCGGAGACTCGCTCGACGCGGCGAGCGCGGTGAAGCCCGGCGGCGGCGCGAAGACGGTGTCGCGGTGCGACATCCAGCAGGTCTGCTCAGCCGGCAGTCCCGCGAGCAGACGGCCAGGCTCCGTGACGGTCAGTTGCGAGCGACCGAACTCCCCCACCTCGGCGCCCTGCACGTCGCCGCCGAGCTCGCGCGTCAGCAGCTGCATCCCGTAGCAGATGCCAAGGACCGGGATCCCGAGCTCCAAGAGCGCGGGGTCGAGTCTCGGCGCGTCCGGCGCGTAGACGGACGCGGGGCCGCCGGAGAGGATCAGCCCCTTCGGTCTGCGGCGCGCGACCTCGCCGGCGCCGACGTGATGCGGGAGCAGCTCTGAGAAGACGCCGCACTCGCGCACGCGCCGGGCGATGAGCTGCGAGTACTGGCCGCCATAGTCGAGGACGACCACCTCTTCCGCCGCCTGGATCGGCGCCGCCGGATCGGCGGTCGCCGCGTCCGCGCGCGTGAGGTCATCCGTCGTCGCCAAGGTCAGTCGTTTACGAGGGCGACGGCCCGTCCGTTGGAGCCCATCCCCACCTGCTGGTCGCGCTGGAGGTGCTTGCCCTCCGTCTGCAGCGCGGGCGCGACCATCAGCTCGGCGCGGTTGAATTCCGCTATGTCCCGATAGCCGCACGTGGCCATCGAGGTCTTGAGCGCGCCCATCAGGTTGAACATCCCGTCGTTCTCACGTGCGGGACCGAGGAGGATCTCCTCCAGCGACGCGTTCTGCGCCGTCTTGACCCGCGTGCCGCGCGGCAGCGTCGGGTGGAAGGTCGCCATGCCCCAGTTGTAGCCGCGGCCGGGCGCCTCGTAAGCGCGCGCGAGCGCGGAGCCGAGCATCACCGCGTCGGCGCCGCAGGCGATCGCCTTCGCGATGTCGCCGCCGTTCTTCATGCCGCCGTCGGCGATCACGCGCACGTAGTCCCCCGTCTCCAGCATGTGCTGCGAGCGGGCCGCCGCGACGTCGGCGATCGCCGTCGCCTGCGGCACGCCGATCCCCAGCACGCCGCGCGTCGTGCAGATCGCGCCCGGGCCGACGCCGACCAGCACGCCGGCCGCGCCGGTCCGCATCAGGTGCAGGCCCGTGTGGTAGGAGGCGCAACCACCGACGACCACGGGCACCGGGATCTCGCGGATGAACTCCTTCAAGTTCAGCGGCTCGGCGACGGTCGAGACATGCTCGGCGGAGACGACGGTGCCCTGGATAACGAGGATGTCGAGGCCCGCCTCAAGCGCCACCTCGTAGTGCTCGCGCACGCGCTGCGGCGTGAGCGACGCGGCGACGACGACGCCGTGATCCTTGATCTCGCGGATGCGCTGGGCGATCAGCTCCGGCTTGACCGGCTCGCGGTAGATCTCCTGCATCTCGCGCGTCGCCTCCTCGCGATCGAGCGAGGCGATCCGCTCGAGCTGGGCGTCGACGTCCTCGTAGCGGCAGAAGATGCCCTCGAGGTTGAGGACGGCGAGGCCGCCGAGTCTGCCGATGATGCCCGCCGTCTCCGGCGAGACGACGCCGTCGAGCGCGGCGCCGAGCAGCGGCAGCTCGAAGCGGTACGGACCGAGCGTCCAGGAGATGTCGACGTCTTCCGGATCACGCGTGCGCCGCGAGGGCACGATCGCGACGTCGTCGAAGCCGTAGGCCCGACGGGCCTTCTTACCACGGCCGATCTCTATCTCCATTGCTGCACCGTATGGGTCGAGGCGGACGGGACGGCCCCGTCGAAACGGGGCCGGAGGGAGGACTTCCCGGTGGCGGGGGCGGCGACCACCGACTGCGCCCGATAGTAGCGCAGGACCTCGTCGGAGCCGGCTCAGGAGACCTCGGCCGGCAGCGCGAGCGGCACCGCCTCGACCGTCGGCAGCAGCCGCTCGACCGCCTGCGGGTCGATCACGCCCGCGCCGAAGTGCTGCGTCGACTCGGCGCCGCACGCGACGCCGAAGCGCAAGCACTCCTCGGGTGTGCCGCCGTCGTAGCGCGCCGCCACGTAGCCGGCGAGGAACGCGTCGCCCGAGCCGACGGCAGCGCGCGCCTCCTGCTCGGCAACGCGCACGCGGTAGACCTGCGGCCCGGTGTCGCCGACGACATGGGCGTAGCAGCCGTCGGGCACGGTCATGATCGCTTCGCGCGCGCCCAGCTCAACCACCTCGGCGATCCCCAACGCGCGCTCGTCGTCGTCGTTGAACTCGTGGCCGACGAGCTCCTCCGCCTCGCCGACGTTCGGTGAGACGACGTCCGGCTCGGCGCGCACCGCGTGCCGCAGCGGCTCGCCGTCGGTGTCGACGACCGTCGTCACGCCAAGCTTCTTCAGCTCCCTGATCAGGCCGCCGTACACGTCCGGGTCGACGTCGCGCGGAAGGCTGCCCGCGAACACACACAGCTTGGCGCCCTTCGCGAGGTAGAGGAGCTTGTCGCGGAACAGCTCCATCTCGCGCTCCGTCACGGCCGGCCCGCGCTCGTTGATCTCGGTCTGGACGCCGGTCGTCGGGTCGAGCACGGCCGTGTTCGTGCGCGATTCCTCGCCGATCCGCACGAAGTCGGTCAGGACCGACTCGGCCGTCAGCGCGTCGACGATCCGCGTGCCGGTCGAGCCGCCCGCGAAGCCCGTCGCGATCACGGGCCGGCCGAGCAGCTTGATCGCGCGCGCGACGTTCACGCCCTTGCCGCCCGGCATCGTCGCCTGCGCGACCGAGCGGTGGCGACGGCCGATGCGGAAGTTCGGCACCTCGAGCGTCTTGTCGATCGCCGTGTTGAGGGTGACGGTGATGATCATGCAGCCTCCATGTCCGCCCGCCGGCGCTCGCGACGACGCGCGCCGCGCGCTCGCACGAGCAGGGCGCCCACGCCGGCGAGCAGCGCCGCGATGGCTATCAGGCTACCGGGGCCGTCGAGCGTCCGCCCGACCCGCTCGATGAGCCCCACCTCCGGCACGCGCTCGCGCGTGACGAGCGGGACCCGCGCGATCACGCGGCCGTTCGCGCGCACCGTCGCGCTCCCGACGATGGCGCCCGCCGGCAGCGGCCCGTCCAGTTCTCTGGGGACGTCGATCGCCCGTCTCACGTGCACGTCGCGGCGCAGCAGCTCGCGGGCGTCGCGCAGCGCGACGACGTCGATGTGCGCGTCAGGCCGGTACTTCACCGTTGGCCGCGCGTACACGATGCCGCGTCTGACCGGCGTGGCGACGCGGAAGCTCGCAAACGCCCACTTGAGCAACGCGAGCGCGTCGGCGTTACGCGCGCCCTCCGACGGATCGCCGAGAACCGACGCGATGAACGTCGTCCCGCGCTGTGTCCCCGACGCGACGAGGATGTAGCCGGCCGCGTCCGTGTGCCCCGTCTTGACGCCGTTGACCCATGGCACGCGCCACACGAGCGTGTTGCGATTCAGCACCGTGCGAACCCGGTCGCCGCTGCGCAGCACAGCCCGTGGCAGATCCATCGTCGCGCGCAGGAACGGCTCCTGCCGCGCGGCGATGGCGAGCCGCGCCAGGTCTGCGGCGGTCGAGTAGTTGCCCGAATCGTCGAGGCCGATCGGCGTCGAGAAGTGCGTGTGCGCGAGCCCGAGCCGGCGTGCACGCGCGTTCATGCGCGCCACGAACCGCGCGCGCGAGCCGCCGACGCAGACGGCGAGCGTGGCGGCCGCGTCGTTCGCGCTTGGCAGCAAGACGGCGCGCAGCAGGTCGCGCACGCGCATGCGCTCGCCGGCGCGCAGCCCGATCTGCGTCTCGAGCGGACCGGCCGCATAGGGCGGCGCCGTGCAGATCCGGTCGAGTCTCACGGATGTGGCCGTGAGCAGCGCGGTCATCATCTTCGTGGTGCTGGCGATCAGCCGGCGTTGGCCCGCGGCCCGTCCGAACACGGGACGACCGGTCGAGGACTCGTACACCGCCGCCGCCGGCGCCGACAGCAGCGGCGGCCGCGGCACCGCGGCGATCACGGCCGGCGCGCGAACCGCGGCGGCGCTTGCGCAGAGTGCGACGGCGATCAGCAGCACGCGCCGGCAGCGAGGTAGCTGCACGCGACCGCGGCTCACGGAGACAGCTTCAGGCGCTGCCCGGTCTGCAGCGCATTCGGGTCGACATTCGGGTTCAGCCGCTGGATGTCGTCCAGCGACACGCCCGTCTTGTCGGAGATGACCGTCAGCGTGTCCCCCGCCTTGACGACGTAGGCGCGCGGCGGTGCAGATCTTCTGTGCCGCGCCGGCTGCGTGACGGCGGTGCGCGTCGCCGACGGCGTGCTGCCTGACGTAGGCCTCGACGCCTGCACGACGACCACCACGGCAACGGCTGCCACGAGCAGCGCGAACGGCGCGGCCAGACGTGCGGGATTGCGCTCTGCCATCGCGCGCCGATGTTATCTGCGCGCTCGGCGCCCCACGACGGGTCCCGTCACCGCGGACGGCGGCGACGGGACCGGCCGAAGGCACGCACGTGCCACGCGCGCCGGGTGACGCGCGACGGCCGACGTGCTAGCCCTTGACGGCCTTCTTGAGGCCCGACCCCGGCGTGAAGCGAGGCACCCGGGAGGCGGCGATCTGGATCTTCTCGCCGGTGCTCGGGTTGCGGCCCTCGCGCGCGCTGCGCTCGGCGACGTGAAACTTCCCGAAGCCGGAGAATGTCACTTCGCTGCCGCGCTTCAGCGCGTCCTCGATCGTCTGGAGGACCGCGTCGACGGCATCGCCTGCATCCTTCTTGCTGAGCCCGCTGTTCGCGGAGACCTGGTCGACGAACTCGGATTTCGTCACGTCTTCCTCCTTCGAGGTGTTCGGGGGATGGCCGAAGCTAACAACCCTCGCGGACGGGAACAAACGCGAATTGCCCGTCCTGACGGGAAATCTCACGTTTCCGAGCGCTCGGCGGAGGCTGTCTCCAGCGCCATCGCAGTGGCCGCGAGGTCGTGCTCGAGCAGCGGGACGAGTGCCAATTCCCCTGCAAGTACCGCAATTGCGCCACCGTCGGCCGTGGGCGCTGCGAGCAGCACGCCACCCTCGGCCGCGCGCTGGCCCACACCGGCTGCCAGCAGCTCCCGCGCCGGCGCCGCAATCCGGTCCTCACCCGCCAACGTCCGTCCGCGCGGGTCGAGCACGACCGCAGCACGCACGTCGACCGACAGCTCCCGCAGGTAGGCGAGCGCGAGCGGAGGCGTCAGGGGAGCCGTCATGCCGGCAGGCGAGAATACGCCAGTGCCGCTCTCGCGCATCGCCTGGCTCGTCACCGTCGGCGCCTGCCTGATCGGAGTCGTGCTGCTGCTCGCGAGCGGCTACGTCGGCTACGCGGGCGTCGTTTTCGCGGTCGCCTGCTCGGCCGCCATCAACCTGCGGTAGGCGACGAGCCGCTGACGCCCTCGTCGACGCGCGCCCATTCGGTGCCCGGCCGCACACGGTCGGCCGGCTCCAGGTGAATCAGCACGTCGGCGCCGCTGAGGCGGGCGGCGATCGCATCCTGGATCGCGTGGGCGATCTCATGCGCCTGCTCGAGCGACGTCCCGACCTCGAATTGCAAATGCAGGTCGACGTAGCGCCGCGCACCCGCGCGGCGCGTGCGCAGCTGGTGATAGCCGACGACGCCGCGATCGCTGAACGCGATCACCTCCGCATGGATCGCAGCCCGCTCCTCCTCTGGCAGCGCCTCGTCGACGAGCACGCGCGAGGAGCCCAGCAGCAGCCGCACCCCAGCCGTCACGATCGCGCCCGCGACCAGCAGCGCAACGAGCGGGTCGAGCCACTCCGCACCCGTCAGCTGCACGAGCGCCAAGCCGGCGAGCACGGCGATCGAGGTGTACGCGTCCGTGCGCAGGTGCGCCGCGTCGCCCGCGAGCGCCGGCGAAGCGGTCGCACGAGCCGTGCGACCGATCGTCGCCGAGACAACCAGATTCGCGATCGCAGAGAAGGCGACGACAGCGATGCCGAAGCCGAGATGATCGACGGAGCCGCCGCGGATCAGCCGTCGCAGCGACTCGAACACGATGATCCCCGAGCCGACGAGGATCAGCATCCCCTCGATCGCCGCCGCCAGGTTCTCGATCTTCTCGTGGCCGTAGCGGTGCGTCTCGTCGGCCGGCTCGCCGGCCTTGCGAACGGAGAACCAGGCGACAACGGAGGCGATCAGGTCGACCCCCGAATGCACCGCCTCAGTGACGATCGCGACCGAGCCGGTGATCGCACCGGCTGCGAGCTTGAGCAGGATCAGCGCGGCGTTCGAGGCGATCGACAGCGCAGCCGCACGCCGCTTGCGCGGCGTGTCCCCTTCGTGCACCGCCGCCGCACCCATCGCGTCAATCCGGAGCGGGAAGCCACGCGAGCAGCGCGCGCACCGCGCGGCCGCGGTGGCTGATCGCGTCCTTCTCGGCGTCGCTCAGCTCGGCCATCGTGCGGTCGGGTACCCCGTCGTCCGGGAGGAACGCGGGGTCGTAGCCGAAGCCCCGCTCGCCGCGCGGCGCCGCCGCGAGCGTGCCGGTGCAGCGCTCCTCGAAGACGCGCTCCTCCCCGCTCGCCGGATCGACGTACGCCAGCGCGCAGACGTACGCGAGCGGGCTGCCCGCCGGCGCCTCGCGCAGCAGCTTGGCGAGGTTCTCGCCGTCGCTCGCCTGCTCACCGGCATAACGCGCCGAGCGGATCCCCGGCCGGCCGCCGAGCGCGGCCGCCTCGATCCCGGAATCGTCGGCGATCGCGACGCGTCCCGTCGCGGCCGCAGCCGCACGCGCCTTGTCAAGTGCGTTCTCGGCGAACGTCGCGCCGTCCTCCGGCGGCAGCTCGACGTGCTCCGGCAGCGGGTCGATCGAGAGCGGTCCCCCGCCCCACCCGTCGACGAGCCGCGCGAACTCGCGCAGCTTGTGGTCGTTGCGCGTCGCAAGCAGCAGCCGCACGACGCCCCTATACGGCGGCGACGGCCGCGTCCTGAAGCTCCCGCAGCTGCTCGATCCCGTCGGCGGCGAGCGCCAGCAGGTCATCGAGGTTCGCGCGTGAGAGCGGCGTGCGCTCCGCCGTCGCCTGCACCTCGACGAGACCGCCGTCGGCCGTCATGACGACGTTCGCGTCGACCTCGGCCGTCGAGTCCTCCGGATAGTCGAGGTCGAGCAGCGGGGTGCCGGCGACGATCCCGACCGAGATCGCCGCGACGCTGCCGTTGAGCGGAAGGCGCTCGAGCTTTCCCTCCGCGATCAAGCGCTCGCAGGCGAGCCGCAACGCGACCATCCCCCCCGTGATCGAGGCGCAGCGCGTCCCACCGTCGGCCTGCAGCACGTCGCAGTCGACGTAGACGGTGCGCTCGCCGAGTGCGTCGAAGTCGACGACGCCGCGCAGCGAGCGGCCGATCAAGCGCTGGATCTCGACGGTGCGCCCGTCGGCCCGCCCCTTGCTGACGTCACGCGCCTTTCGCTGTCCGGTCGAGGCCGGCAGCATCCCGTACTCGGCGGTGACCCAGCCTCTGCCGCTGCCGACCATCCAGCGCGGCACGCTCTCCTCAACGGAGGCGGTGCAGATCACCCGCGTCTCGCCGACCGAGATCAACGCCGAGCCGGTCGCCGTGCGCACGAAGCCCGGGTCGATCTCAACCGGGCGCATCTCGCCGGGCGTCCGCCCGTAGCTGCGCTGCACGCTCGTCGCACCACTCGTCACACCGGCACCTCCACTGGGGTCAGGGCAACCCGCTCGACCTCGCCGAGCGGCATCTGCAAGAAGCGCGTGCCGAGCGCGCGGAACGACTCGACGTCGCCCGTCGTGTGAAAGCGGTAGGCGCCTTCGACCGGGCGGTCGTTGAGCAGGCCGCGCTGCTCCAGCGTGCGTTCGACCGCGCGTGCAACGCCCTCGCCGGAGCTGACAAGCCGCACGCCGCGTCCGAGCATCCGCTGCAGCATCGGCGCGACCAGCGGGTAATGCGTCGAGCCGAGAATGACGGTGTCGACGTCGGCCGCGCGCAGCGGCGCCGTGTAGCGGCGCACCGTCTCGACGACGCGCTCGTCAAATGGAAAGCCGCTCTGGATGATCGGCGCCAAGTCCGGGCAGGCGACGCTCTCGACGTGCGCGCGCGGATCGCCGGCCGCGATCGCGTGCAGGAACGCGCCGCTCGCGACCGTCGCCGGCGTCGCGAGCAGGCCGATGCGACCGCTGCGCGTCGCCTCGACCGCCAGCGCGGCAGCCGGCTCGATCACACCGAGCACTTCGACGCCGCTGCCCGCGAGACGCTCGTGCAGCAATGGCAGCGCCGCCGCCGTCGCCGAGCCGCAGGCGACCACCAGCAGCTTCGCGCCCGTCGCGAGCAGGTGCTCGGCGATCTCGAGCGCGAACGTGCGCAGTTCGTCCTGCGTCTTCTCGCCGTACGGGAAGCGCGCCGTGTCGCCGAGGTAGACGAAGTCCTCGCCCGGCAGTGCGACGAGCAGCTCGTGCAGGACGGTGAGTCCGCCGACGCCCGAGTCGAAGACGGCGATCGGGCGCTCGCGGGGAGTGGCGGACATGCGCGACATGGTGCCAGAGGTGCCCGCGGAAGCGGTCGGCGACGCGGGCCGGTCGCGCCGCCGACCGCCGGCTACTTGAGGTTCTTCAACGCCGACTTGATCTGCGTGACGATCGCCTCGGCGATGCCGCCGGTGCCGAACTTCGTGCCCTTCGTCGCGGCGACCACGCCGGCGAGCAGTGCCGCAACGAGCAGGATCAGCGCGACGTACTCGACCGTTCCCTGTCCGCGCTCGCTGCTCGCTGCCGTCACCACGCGCATGTGGAACCAACCCATCAGTCGGTAGCGCATTCGTCCTCCTTTGCCGTCGTTGACTGTGGTGGCCAGTCTTCGAGCGACGTCTGCGCAGGCGCTACCCGCGTTCGCGACGAATCGCGCGCACAAGTACGCTGGCGCGGCCGATGCGCGCGCTCGTCGTGACGAACATGTGGCCGACGGCCGCACGCCCCGCGCTCGGGCGCTTCGTCGCTGACCAGGTCGAGGCGCTGCGGCGCATCGACGGCGTCGAGGTCGAACTGTTCGCCTTCCCGCCGGGCCTACGCTCCTACATCCGCGCAGCGCGCGAGTTGCGCCGCCGGAGCCGCGGCACGCGCTACGACGTGATCCATGCGCACTTCGGGCTGACCGCGTGGCCGGCGCTCGCAGTGCGCGGCGCTCCACACGTGGTGACGTTCCACGGGACCGACCTCGCGCATCCACGCAGCGGGCGTGTCAGCCGCGCCGCGCTGCCGTTCGTCGACCTCGCCGCAACCGTCTCCGCCTCGCTGGCGCACGAGTGGATCCCGGGCGCGGGGGTGCGGCGGCGCATCGCGGTGCTGCCGTGCGGCGTCGATCTGGAGCGCTTTCGTCCGCTGCCGCGCGCCGAGGCGCGCGCGCGGCTCGGGCTCGACGCGGAGCGCCCATGCCTGCTGTTTCCGGCTGACCCGGGACGAGCTGAGAAGCGCTTCGACCGCGCCCGCGACGTCGCGGGCGACGTGCCGCTGCTGACGCTCGGCGACGTGCATCCAGATGAGGTGCCGCTGTGGGTCAACGCGGCCAACGCCGTGCTCGTCCCGTCCGAGCGGGAGGGCTTCGGGCTGGCGGTGCTCGAGGCGCTGGCCTGCAACGTTCCGGTGCTCGCCACACCCGTCGGCGTGGCGCGGCTCGCACTCGACGGCATCGAAGGCGCGCATTGCGGCGCGTTCGATGCACAGACGTGGCGGACCGCGCTGGCCCCACACCTGGCGGATGCCGATCCGCGCGTCGCCGGCCGGGAGCGCGCGGCGCTGTTCTCGGCCGAGCAGATGGTCGAGCGCGTCGTCGCCGCCTGGCGAGCGGTCGCGGCGGAAAGCAGAGGGATGGGCCGGAGGCGGGGGTATACTCGCCGCCGAGACGCCGTCCGTGCAGGGAATTCGGCGTCCCCCCACCGATGAGCGGCATGTTCCAACGCATCGCGCGCCGGCAGGCGGATCACTCCGACGAGCCGCCTGCGGACCACGCGGCCGAGCCCGTCGCGGAGACGCCTGCCGTCGAGCAGCCGGCAACTCCCGATGCGCCGGCCGACGAGGGTCAGGCCACGTCCGAGCTGGTCGTCGACGACCGCCCGACCGAGCGGATCGAGGTCGTCTCGCCCCCCGCCGAGGTGCCCGCCGCATCGGACCCGCCGACCACGCCGCCGCCCACGATCGACCTGACCGCGCGGCTCGCGCCGGTCGAGCCGGCCGCGCAGCCGGACGCGACGCGCGCCGGAACGCAACCGCCGGCCGCCGCCCCCGCGACCGACCCCGGAACGGCGCAGACCGCCGTCGCCACGCCGGCGCAGCGTCGCCCCGGCTTCCGCGCCCGCGGGCGGATGCGGCGACGACTGCGCTACCTGCGCAAGCTGCGCGATCTGCAAGTGCGCGACCTCGGTGGCCTCGTGTTCGACCTGCGCCGCTTCGAGCGCACGCGCGACGACCTCATCGCCGCGAAGATCGATCAGATCCGCGCCTGCGACGACGAGCTGCGCGCACTCGAGCGCGCGCTTGACGAGCGCCGCGACCTGCGCGACGTGCGCGAGCCCGGCATCGGCGGTACGTGCCCCCGCTGCTTCGCGATCTACGGTAGCGCCGACAAGTTCTGCGCGAACTGCGGCGCGGCGTTCGGCGGTGCGGTGCAAGGACCGGCGGCGCAAGTTCCGCTCACCTCGCCGACCGCTCCGGAGACGAGCGGCTCGGGTTCGCAGGCGTGAGCGTCGTCGATCGGCCGTCGGCCTCGCGCAGCACGGGCGCGTTGCTGTGCCCTCGCTGCGGCCACCTGCTGCCGGACGAGCAGAGCTGGTGCCTGGAGTGCGGCCTTGCCGCGCGCACACGCGTCCATCCACCGCCTAGCTGGCGCACGCCGATCGCGCTGACCGCGGTGCTGCTGGCGCTGCTCGCCGCCGGGATCGCGGTCGCGCTGGTGACGCTGCTCGACACGCCGGAGTCGGCGCCGGCGCCGACGACGGTCACCGTCCCCGCCGCCTCGTCGCCTGCCACGACACCCGCGGCCACCGTGCCCCCGGTCGCGACCGTCCCGACGACGACCGTGCCCGCGACCACGACGCCGACCGTCCCCACGAGCAGCGTGCCGCGCACGACGACGCCTGCGGCGACGACGCCGTCCGGAACGTCGACGCAGAGAAGCATCCCGGTCCCCGGCACGAGAATCCGGCTGCCGTCGAGCGGCGGCGCCGGCGCGATCAAGTAGCGCTGGCGAGCGCCGGCCAGTGCTCGACAAGGCGGGCCGCTGCGGCTCGCGCCTCCGGCACCGCCCGCACGTCGTCCGGGGCCGGCGGGTCGGGCGCAGTCAGCACGCGCAGCGTCGCGGCCGTCGAGGCGGCGAGCGCGTGCAGGTCGTAGCCGCCCTCCAGCACCGCCCCGAGCGGGACCTCGAGCTCCGCCGCGACGCGACGCATCGACCCGGCCAATGCCGCGAACCCGTCCGCGGTCAACTCGAGATCGGCGAGCGGGTCGTCGCGATGCGCGTCGAAGCCGGCCGAGATCAGCACGAGCTGCGGGACGTAGGCGCGTGCGAGCGGGACGACGACGTGCTCCAGCAGCGAGACGTAGAGCGCGTCACCGGCACCCGCCGCGACCGGCAGGTTGACGGTGTAGCCGACGCCCTCGCCGCTGCCGACGTCGCTTGCCGGCCCGGTCCCGGGGTACAGCGGCCACTCGTGCAGTGAGACGAACAGCACGTTCGGCGAGGCGTGAAACGCCGCGTTCGTGCCGTTGCCGTGGTGCACGTCCCAGTCGAGCACGAGGACACGCTCGAGCCCGTGCGCGTCGAGCGCGTGTTGGGCGGCGACCGCGACGTTGTTGAACAGGCAGAAGCCCATCGCGCGATCCGGCTCGGCGTGATGTCCCGGCGGTCGCAGCGCGCTGAAGCCGCTCGGCGCCGCTCCGCTCACCAGCAGGTCGACGAGCCGCACGGCGCCGCCGGCCGCGCGCAGTCCCGCCTCGTACGAGGCCTCGACCACGAACGTGTCGGAGTCGATCGCCCCGCCACCGCCAAGGCACAGCTCCTCGAGCCCGCGCACGTAGCGCTCCGGATGGATCGCGGTCAGCGTCTCGCGCGCCACGGCCGGCGCCTCCAGTCGCTCCATCCCCAGCCAGTCATGGCGGGCGAGCTCCTGCTCGATCGCCACGATGCGCGCCGCACGCTCCGGATGCGACCCGGTGTCGTGCTCGAGCGAAGCGGGATGGGAGAGGTAGACCGGACGACCCATGCCGGCCGAGTACGGTACTGGCTGCGATGGCACCCCCCGCACGGATTGAGGCCGACGTCGCCGTCGTCGGGGCGGGCGCGGCGGGACTGTACGCCGCGCTCACCGCCGCCTCCGCCGGCGCGCGCGTCGCACTCGTCAGCGCCACCCCGCTTGCGCAATCGGCCAGCTACTGGGCCCAAGGCGGCCTTGCGGCCGTACTCGCGATGGACGACACGCGCGAGCAGCACCTCGATGACACGCTGCGCGCCGGCCGCGGGACGGTGCGGCGCAGCGCGGCCGAGATTCTCACGAGCGAAGCTCCGGCCGCCGTGCGCGACCTCGAACGGCTCGGCGTCCGCTTCGACGCCGACCGCCGCGGCCGGCTCGCGCTCGGACTCGAGGGCGGTCACTCCGTTCGCCGCATCGTGCACGCCGGTGGCGCCGCGACCGGCCGCCGTGTCACGCGCCAGCTCTCGGCGCTTGTCGCCGAGGACGAGCGGATCGAGGTGCTGGAGGACTGCCGCGCCGTCGCGCTGCCGACGATCGGCGGCCGCTGCGTCGGCGTGCGCCTGCACGACGAGCGCGTCGTCTCCGCGCGCGCGGTCGTGCTGGCGACTGGGGGCATGGCGGCGCTGTGGTCGCGCACGACGAACCCCGTCGGCGCGGTCGGTGCCGGGATGGTGCTTGCGCATGCCGCGGGGGCGGCGCTCGCGGATCTGGAGATGATGCAGTTCCATCCGACCGCAGTCGCGGGGGTGAACGGCGCTGACGGATTCCTCGTGACCGAGGCGGTCCGCGGCGAGGGAGCGCTCCTGCTCGACGCGGACGGGGAGCGCTTCGTCGACGAGCTCGCGCCGCGCGACGAGGTCGCGCTCGCGGTCGCCCGACGCATGCGCGACACGCAGGCGCCGTCCGTCGGGCTCGACATGCGCGCGATCGACCCGGCGCTGTTCCCGAACGTCGTCTCCGTCTTGCGCCGCAGCGGCATCGACCCCACGCGCGAGCTGGTGCCGGTCGCGCCCGCCGCCCACTACACGATGGGCGGGATCGCGACCGACCTCGAGGGCCGTGCGTCCGTTCCCGGCCTCTATGCCGTCGGCGAGTGCGCCTGCACTGGGCTGCACGGCGCCAACCGGCTGGCCTCGAACAGCTTGAGCGAGTGCTTCGTGTTCGGGCGCCGCGCTGCGCTCGCCGCGCTCGCGGAGCCGCTGCCGTCAGTCCCGCCGGGTCCAGTTCCGGCGCTGCCGCGTCCCGAGCTGACGCAGGCGAGCCGCGACGCCCTGTGGGAACGGGCCGGGATCGAGCGCGATGCGGACGGCTTGCGGTCGCTGCTCGACGATCCGCATCCGCTCGTGCGGCTTGTGGGCGCCTGTGCCCTGGCGCGCCGGGAGAGCCGCGGCGCGCACCTGCGCGGCGACTTCCCGGAGCGCGATGCCGCGCTGGACGAGCACCACACCGTCGTGCGCGCGACGGATGCCCCGGTGCTTGAGCACTGGGCGTAACGCGCCGCCCCGTCAACAGACGAACGCCGCCGTTTGTCAGCCCGCTGACAAACGAACGCAGACGTTTCAACTTAACACGCGGTTAATAGTCCCGAGCCCTGAGCTTCACAACCCGGTGAGATGCTGCGCCCCGCCACAGGGGAGTCCGGCACGGGGAAAGAGAAGGAGAGGGCAGAGCCGTCATGTATCGCTTTAGTCGCGCGATCTATCGCGAGCTTGCGAGTGAGATCGTCGAAGACAGCCCGGGCAGCGTCACGGGCGTCACAAACCATGAGCGCGTGCTGCGTGCATGCGAGGCCGCGATCGAGCGCCTCGCGACCGACAGGCACTACTTCGCGCGCCCGGCGCGCACGCTCTTCAACGACATCCGGCCCTACTTCCCCATGTCTTCGCAGGCCCGGATATATCGCGTGATCGAGCGCTACATCGCGCTTGCCGACGACTTTCTCGCGCGTCAGCCGATGACCGGCTACGACCTCGCGGGGAACCCGCTGCAGTGCCGTGCGACGACGCGCAAGGGCACGCCGTGCCAGCGCATGCCGCTCCCCCACAACGGCTACTGCCCGTCGCACCAGCACCTCGCGGAGACCGAGGAACTCGTCGAAGAGCGCGAGCGGGAGCTGGCCGCCGCCTGATCCGCGGCCGACGCCGGCGTAAGCTGGCGGCGTGCTGCTTGGGGTCGACGTCGGCGGGACGTTCACGGACGCCGTCCTGCTCGGCGACGGCCTGCTCGTCACCGCGAAGGCGCCGACGACGCCGGAGGACCAGTCACGCGGCGTGATGGCCGCCGTCGAGGCCGCGCTCGCCCGCGCCGGCCGCGCGCCGCGCGACGTGACGGCGTTCGCGCATGGCATGACGGTTGCGACGAACGCGCTGCTTGAGGGGAACGCCGCGCGCACCGCGCTCGTCGCGACCGCCGGTTTCACGGACGTCGTCGAGCTCGGGCGCCAGACGCGCGCCGAGCTGTACCGCCTGTGCGCGACACACCCCGCGCCGCTCGTGCCGCCCGCGCTGCGCTTCGGCGCGCCGGAGCGGATGACGCCGGAGGGGCCGCTGCGCGCCCTGACCGACGACGGCGCCGCGGCCGTCGCGGAAGCGGTCGCCGCGGCCGCGCCGGAGGCGATCGCGGTCGTCCTGCTGCACGCGTACCGCCATCCGGCGCACGAGCAGCGCATCCGCGATGCGCTCGCCGTGGCGCTGCCCGACGCGCACGTGTCGCTCTCGCACGAAGTCGTCGGCACGTTCCGCGAGTACGAGCGCGCGGCGACGACCGAGATCGATGCGGCGCTCTCGCCGCTGCTCGGCCGCTACCTGGGCCGGCTGGCGGAGCGCGCCCGCGCGGCGGGTCTGCCGGAGCCGGCGATCATGCAGTCCAACGGCGGACTGACCGACCTCCCCAGCGCCGCCGGACACGCCGCCTGGACCGTCCTGTCCGGCCCCGCCGGCGGCGCGGCGGGGGCTGCTTACGCGGCGCGCGCAGCCGACGCCGAGCGCGCGCTGTGCCTCGACATGGGCGGCACCTCTGCCGACGTCTGTGTCGTGCATGACGGCGCTGTCGCCGAGACGGGCGCGAGCGAGATCGCCGGCCGGCCGATCGCCTTGCCGACGCTCGACGTCCACACGGTCGGTGCGGGCGGCGGCTCGATCGCATGGCGCGACGCCGGCGGGGCGCTGCGCGTGGGCCCGCGTTCGGCGGGCGCCGTTCCAGGACCCGCCTGCTATGGGCGGGGCGGCCAGGAGCCGACGGTCACGGACGCCAACCTGCTGCTCGGCCACCTGCCGGGCGACGTGCCGCTCGCGGGCGGCATGCGGCTCGACCGCGGCGCCGCCGAGCGCGCGGTCGGCACGCTTGCCGCGCAGCTCGGCCTTGATCTGCTCGCCTGCGCAGAAGGGATCGTGCGGGTCGCGAACGCGGAGATGGTCCGCGCGCTGCGGGTCGTGACGGTCGAGCGCGGGATCGACCCGCGCGACCATGCGCTGGTCGCCTTCGGCGGCGCCGGACCGCTGCACGCGGTCGCGATCGCGGAGGAGCTGGGGATCGAGCGTGTGCTCGCACCGCGCACGTCGGGCGTGCTCGCGGCACTCGGGCTCGTCGTCGCGCCGCGTCGGCGCGACACGCAGCGCAGTGTGCTGCGCAGCGGCGAGGACCTGACCGCAGAGGCAGTCGCGGCCGACGTCGCAGCGCTGGCAGAAACGGCGCGGGCCGCGCTCCGCGAGCCGGAGGCCGAGATCTCGACCACGTACGAGCTGCGCTACCGCGGGCAGGCGTTCGAGCTCGCTATTGCAGGGCCGGCCGACGAGCCGGCTGCGACGCCGGCGTGGCTGCGCGCCGCGTTCGACGACGCGCACGAGGAGCGCTACGGCTACCGCGATCCCGACGGCGAGCTCGAGCTGGTGACGGTGCGCGTGAGCGCGACCGCGGCCGCGCCGCCCATCGCCGCGCCAGCGCGGGCCGCGGAGCGCGCGACGGTCCACGGACCGGCGGCGATCCCGCTGCCCGAGTCGACCGTCTGGGTTCCGGCCGGGTGGCTGGCGCGGACGCGCGACGACGGAACGATCGAGGTGACGCGTGGATCCCGTTGAGCTGCAGGTGATCCTCGGGGCGCTGCGCGCCGCCTGCGAGGAGATGGGCGCAGTGCTGATCCGCTCGGCGCACTCGGCGAACATCAAGGAGCGCCGCGATGCGTCGACGGCACTGTTCGACGCGACCGGCGAGATGGTGATGCAGGCGGAGCACATCCCCGTGCACCTCGGCGCGATGCCGGCCGCGGTCGCCGCGGTGCGCGACGAGGCGCACGCGCCCGGACGCGCCTGGGTCCTCAACGACCCGTACCGCGGCGGGACGCACCTGCCGGACATCACGGTCATCACGCCGGTGTTCGCCGCGGGCGAGCTGCTCGGCTTCGCCGCCTGCCGCGCGCACCACGCGGACGTCGGCGGGCCGACGCCCGGGTCGATGCCGGCCGACAGCCGCACGCTCGCCGACGAGGGTGTCGTGATCGAGCCGCAGCCGCTTGACGAGGCGGCGATCGACCGGCTTGCCGGGCAGATGCGCCAGCCATCGCAGCGGCGCGCCGACCTGCGCGCGCAGGTGGCGGCGAACCGCGCCGGCGAGCAGCGTCTGCAGCAGCTCGCCGCGCGTGTCGGGCTCGCGACGCTGCGCGCCGCGATGGACGAGGTGCTCGACTACGCCGAGCGGCGCACGCGCGCATGTATCGCCGCGCTGCCCGACGGGGTCCGCACCGCGCATGACGTGCTGGAGGGCGCCGACGGGGACGTCGAGCTGCGGCTCGCCGCGACGGTCCACGGTGACCGCTTGACGCTCGACTTCTCGGGCAGCGCGCCGCAGTACGACGGGAACCTCAACTGCCCGCTGGCCGTCACGCGCTCTGCCTGCTACTTCGCCGTGCGGGTTCTGACCGACCCCGACATCCCGCCTAGCGCCGGCACGTACCGGCCGATCGAGGTGATCGCGCCGGAGGGCTCGCTGCTGAACGCGCGCGCGCCGGCGGCCGTCGTCGCCGGCAACGTCGAGACGTCCTCGCGCGTCGCGGACCTCGTGCTGGCTGCGTTCGGCCACGCGCTCGGCCAGGGGACGATGAACAACCTCACGCTCGGCGACGACACGTTCACCTACTACGAGACGCTCGGCGGCGGTCAGGGCGCCTGCGCGGACGCCGATGGCCCGAGCGGCGTCCATGTCGCGATGAGCAACACGCTCAACACGCCGGTCGAGGCGCTCGAGCTGGAGTTCCCGCTGCGGGTGGCGGAGTACGCGCTGCGGCGCGGCTCCGGCGGCGCCGGCCGCTTCCGCGGCGGCGACGGCGTCGTGCGGGAGCTGGAGGCGCTCGCGCCGATGACCTTCTCGCTGTTGACGGAGCGCCGGCGCCATGCGCCGCCCGGCGCGGACGGCGGCGCTCCCGGCGCATGCGGGCGCAACCTGCTCGACGGCGAGGAGCTGCCGTCGAAGGCGCGTGGCGCGCTGTCGCCAGGACAGCGGCTGCGCATCGAAACGCCGGGAGGCGGCGGCCGCGGATAGCACAAAGAGACGCCTGCTTTGTGACGAAACATCAGCAAAATGCAGGGAAATTTTGGAAATCCTAGGGCTTCCCGTAGAATGAATCTCCCGTGCGCGGTCGCCGTTCCACCGCGGTTGCACGGTTATTACGCACCTTCTCCCCTCCCGGAAACCCATGCCGATTGCTTTCAAAGAATGGGCCGTCACCGTACGTGCGCTCGCCGAAGGCGAGCAGTTGGTCACGTTGCGCAAGGGCGGCATTCGCGAGCCTGACAAGCACTTCGCGCTCGAGCACGAGCGCTTCTTCCTGTATCCCACCTTCGACCACCAGCGCGAGGACCTCGTGCGCGAGTCGCATCAGCCCGAGCTGCTGCGCGCGCTCGAGGAGGGCGTCTGGCCCGAGGGCGAGCCGCCGCTGCACGCGTTGACGCGCGACGGCGACATCCCGCAGCCCGACCGCGTGCGAATCCGCGCGTGGGCCGAGGTCGCCGACCACTGGACGATCACCGATCCGCGCGTCGTCGACGCGCTGTCGCCGTTCTATGTCTGGACGCCCGACTACGCCGAGAAGCGCCTGGCGTGGAAGCGTCGTCACCCGCTTCACGTTGTGCTGCTGCGCACCTACCGCATCCCGCGCCCTGTCACTGTGAAGGTGCGGGACGAGTTCGGCGGCTGCCGCTCATGGTTGGAGATCACGCGCGACCTGCCGTTCGAGGGCACGCCGGTCCTGTCCGACGACGAGTTCGAGCGCGCTTCCGAGGAAATCGCCGGGATCGTCGCCGGCGACCGTACGCCGGTTCTCGTCTGATCGATCGCCCGCGGCCTCGCGTCGCGGGCGATCCACTCCTCCGATGGCCTGGGTCGAGACCGTCACCGCGTCCTTTCGCGCCCGGCACGAGTCGGCCGACACGGACGACGTCGCGCGCGCGCTCGACTCGCTCGAGGGAACACGCGCGCGGCTTGAGATCGTCTTTCCGAGAACCGTCGCGGACGTCACCGTCGTCTTTCACCGCTCAGGCCGGCTGCTGGACCTCGCGCACCCGCTCGTCCCGCTCGAGCGGCTGCTGACCGCCCCGGCGGCGCGCCGCTACGTCGTCGGCTCGACCGGCGGCGCGCAGACGATCCACGTGCTCGCTCCCGACGCGCTGCGCGCCCGCGCCTCCGCGGTGCCCGGCTCGCGCGAGATGCTCGAACGCGCACCGGACGTGCTGTACGCGCGGCTTGTGGTCGGGCTCAACAACCGCCGGCTGCCGCCGCCGGCGACGCCACGGCGGCTCGTGCAACGGATGCGTTGGGCGTGGGTCGTGGAGGGCACCGCACGCTACTTCGCCGGACAGGTCGAGCACGCCCGACCGGCGATCGCCCGCCGCCTGCGGGAGGGCGAGCGGCCCGCGTTCCCGCCGACGCTGCGCGACGCGGCGCTGCTCGGCCCCACGCTGATCGACCTGCTCGCGCGCGAGGAGGGCCCGGAGGCGGCGATGCGGCTCGCCTGCTACCTCGACCCGCGCGGCCCGCGTGCTGCGTTGCGCGACGCGTTCCGCGGCCGCTCCCTCGACCACACGGAGGGCGCCTGGCGCTCACACCTCGCGCGCATCGCCGGCGGCGCCTGAGCCGCGCGGCGTCAGCAGATCCCTCGCGGCCTCCGCGCCCGAGCGCGGCACCAGCACGTCCCGCGGACCGGCGGCCAAGAAGTCCGGCACGTCGAAGCCGCCGCTGCGCTTCGTCATGCTCGGGATCCCCTCTTCCAGCAGAAGGTTCTGGATCAGCTCCGCCTCCGCCTGATGCTGCGCGCGGGCGACGTACACCAGCTCGCCCTCGGTGTACTGCGGCTTGACCTTGCGGACCCGCTCCTGCAGTCGACTTGGCGGCGGCCCGTCGTCGATCCGCACGAGCGGCACGCCGCAGCGCGGACAGAAGCGCTCCTCGTCGCCGAAGACCTCGCCGCACGTCGGGCAGAGGAGCGGGGCGGAGGACACCGTGCTACTCGACCGTCAGCTCCACCTGCGTGACGCGGCCGTCCTCGATCGCCCACGTGCGCACGTCGGGCTCCTCGTCGTCGCTCGCGAGGCCCACGATGATCCACAGCGCGCCCGGCCACTGTGCGGCACCGTTGATGTCCGTCTGCGACGGCTCGGGAGCCGTGCGCGTGTGCGAGTGGTAGATCGCGCCGAGCTCGAGGTCGTGCTCGTCGATCGCTCTCCAGATGCGGATCAGATCGGGCTCGTCGATCTCGAAGCGCAGCGGGCTCGCAAACTTGTTCGTCGCCGGGAAGACCCGTTGCGCGCCGCCGTCGCCGTTCGTGGCGACGACACCGCAGCACTCGTTCGGCGCCTCGGCGCGAGCATGCGCGACGATCTGGTCGTACAGCTCGCGAGCGATGCGCATGCGTGCCGCTACGCGACCTCGCGCTCGCGCGCGGCCGTCAGGTCCTGCTGAGGCTCGTCCTCGTCCTTGGTGATGCCGGCGATCGAGTCCTTGAACTCGCGCATGCCCTTGCCGATCGAGCGGCCGGCCTCGGGCAGGCGCTTGGGGCCGAGGACCAGGAGGGCGATCACCAGGACCAGGACGATCTCCATCGGTCCGATCTGGGAGAACATCGAGAGGCTCCGTTCCTTGCGAGTGGGGTCAGCCGATGGTAGCGGCTACCACCACACGGTCGAGTCGAGATTCTCGACCTCGTCCACCGGCAGCGTGTAGATCCCCGACGAGAGGTACTTCCAGCCGTCGTCGGCCACGATGAAGACGACGTTCCCCTCATCCAGCTCATTTGCGATCCGCACCGCCACGCGCGCGATCGCGCCGGTCGAGACGCCCGCGAACAGGCCCTCGTCGTCGAGCAGCTTGCGCGTCCACAGGATCGCGTCGCGGTTGGTGACGAAGATCTTGCGGTCCAGCAGCGACAGATCGATGATCGGCGGGATGAAGCCGTCGTCGAGCGAACGCAGGCCCTGCACCGGCTCGCCCTGCATCGGCTCGGCCGCGACGATCTTCACGGCGTCGCCGAGCTCCTCCTTGAAGCGTCTGGCGTTGCCCATCAGCGTGCCGCCGGTGCCGAGCCCGGCGACGAAGGCGGAGATCTCGTCGAGCTCCTCGAGGATCTCGAGCGCCGTGCCGTTGTAGTGCGCGAGCGGGTTCGCCATGTTCCCGTACTGGTAGGGCATGTAGTACGAGGAGTCGGCGGCGGCCATCTCAAGCGCCAGCTCGACCGCGCCGTTGGAGCCCTTCGAGCCGTCAGAGTAGACGATCTCGGCGCCGTACATCTTCAAGAGCTGCGTGCGCTCCTGCGTGACGTTGTCGGGCATCACGACCTTGAGCGGGTAGCCCTTGCGCTTGCAGATCATCGCGAGCGAGATGCCGGTGTTGCCGGAGGTGGGCTCGAGGATCGTCTGGCCGGGCTTGATCGCCCCTCTCGCCTCGGCGTCCTCGATCAGCGAGCGTGCGACGCGATCCTTGACGGAGCCGGTCGGGTTCTTCGACTCGAGCTTCGCCCAGATCCGCACGCCGGGCTTCGGCGAGAGCCGCTTGAGCTCGACGAGCGGCGTGTTGCCGATCGCCTGTACGAGGTCGCCGTAGCGACCACCGCAGGGTCTATTGCGCAGGCGCTCCCCGTCCATTGCTTCACGAAGTATAGCGAGGTCGCAGCTCGGCGGAATGGTGCGCCGGAGCAGGGATCGCGCGCCTTCGAGGCGTTCGATCACCCCCTCTGTCTGTCAAAAGACCCCATACACAACTCATTTTGGGCCTTCCAAGGGGTCGACCCCTGCGAGCGGTCTCACGAGAGTGCCGGGCGTGCCGCCGACCGCAGCCCACGAGCTCCGCGTGCTGGCCGAGCTGCTGAGAGAGCAGCGCCGGCGGAAGGGGCTTTCGCAGGAGAACGCGGGACTGGCCGGCGGCCTGGCGCGCAAGACCTACGGCAAGATCGAGCGCGGCGAGTCCTCCCCGCGGTTCGCGAGCGTCCTCGACGGCATCCGCGGGATCGGCGAAGACTCCGCCGACTTCTTCCGCGCGTACGCGGATCGACTCGACGCGGCCAAAGCCGAGGCCGAGGCCGAGACCGGCGGCTAGCGGGAGCCGCCGGCCATCGCCGGGAGGATCACCAAGGTGTCGCCCTCGCCCACGGCCGTCTGCAGGCCGTCGAGCACGCGCACGTCCTCGTCGTTGAGATAGACGTTGACGTAGCGGTTGAGCTCGCCCTCGGCGGAGAACAGCTGGGTCTGCGTCTGCGGGTGCGCAGCAGCGAGCGCGTTGAGCACCTCGCCGACTGACGAGCCGTCGGCGGACACTTCCTTCTCGCCGCCGACGGACGCACGCAGAACGGGCGGAATCTTCACGGTAGCCATAGGTGCGGAACCCTAACCCGCGGCGGCGCAGAACGCCTCGTAGTCAGGGAAGACGCCCATCTCTTCGTCGGAGATCGACTCCGGCTCGCGCGAGCAGATCGGGCAGTCGGGGTCGCGGCGCACCTTCAGTTCGGTGAACGTCGCGCCGAGCGCCTCGTACAGCAGCAGGCGTCCGATCAGCGGCTCGCCCTCGCCGAGGATCAGCTTCACGACCTCCGTCGCCTGCAGCAGGCCCATCGTCCCCGGCAGCACGCCGAGCACGCCGTTCGCGCCGCACGACGGCGCCAGCTCGGCCGGCGGGGGCGTCGGGTAGAGGCAGCGGTAGCACGGGCCTTCGTACGGCGCGAAGACCGACAGCTGGCCGTCGAAGCCGAGGATCGAGGCGGAGACGACCGGGATTCTCAGGCGCACGGAGGCGTCGTTGAGCAGGTAGCGCGTCGGGAAGTTGTCGAGCCCGTCGACGATCACGTCGTAGCCCTCGATGATCTCCATGATGTTCGAGGCGTCGATCCGCACCGGGTACTTGACGACCTTCACGTCGGAGTTGAGGTGCGCGATCGTCTCCTCCGCGGAGTCGACCTTCGGCGTGCCGACGCGGTCCTGCGTATGGATCACCTGGCGCTGCAGGTTGGAGAGGTCGACGACGTCGTTGTCGACGATCCCGAGCGTGCCGACGCCGGCCGCCGCGAGGTAGAGCGCGGTCGGCGCGCCGAGTCCGCCGGCGCCGAGCAGCAGCACTCTCGCCTCAAGCAGCTTGAGCTGGCCCTCGACGCCGACCTCGTCCATCAGCAGGTGGCGCGAGTAGCGGTCGCGCTGCTCGGCCGTGAGCGCTCTCGGCGTCGCGACCGCGTAGCCGCGGTCCTTCCACAGCGCGATCCCGCCGGTCATCGACGCAACTCTGCTATAGCCGAGGTCCTCGCTCAGCGTGCGCGCCGCCCACGCCGAGCGGTTGCCGGAGGCGCAGTAGAGCACGACCCACGCGTCCTTGTCGGGCGCGGCCGCCTCGATGCGCGTCTCGAGGTAGGACTTCGGCACGTGCTTGGCGCCGGGGATGTGCGCGACGCCGAACTCGTCCGTCTCGCGGACGTCGACCAGCACGATGCCGTTACCCAGGTGCTCGGCGACGACCGCGGGGTCGACCTCTGCGATCTGGCTCTTGACTTGGCGGAGCAGCTCCGCGCCGGACGGGGTCATGCGACAAAACTCCTCAAAGGGGGTCGGATTTCCGTGACTTCAGAAAGGATAGCGTGTCCGCGAGCCGCCGCGCACGCTCGCGAGATCCTGTGTACCCGCCGATATCGGGTGCAGACCCGATGCGCTGCGGCTCGCTCGGAGCCGATGCCGAACACCGGACCGGACTTGCCGACGATGCGCAACCCTTCTCTGCTCGCACGCCTCCTGCTGCGCCCCCAGCTCGCGGAGCTCGCGCGCGAGCACGCCTCCGTCGAGCAGATGCGCACGCGGACGGCAGCGGAGCGCCGCGCGGCCGGCGCCGCCGCGATCCGCGCTCAGGAGCAGGAGCGCCAGCGCCTCGCGCAGGACCTCCACGACGAGGTCAACCAGGCGCTGACGGCGATCCTGCTGCGACTTGAGGCGACGATCCAAGAGGCGCCGCCGGCCCTGCAAGAGGAGCTGCGCGACACGAAGCGCCTTGCGGGCCAGGCGATGGAGGAGCTGCTGCGACTCGCGCGCCGGCTGCGACCCGCGGTCCTCGACGACCACGGCCTGATGCCGGCGCTGCACACGCAGGTGCGCGACTTCACCGAACAGACCGGCATCCGCGCGACGTTCCATCCCCAGGGCTCCCCCACGCGCCTCTCGGCCGAGCAGCAGCTCGCGATCTACCGCGTCACCCAGGAGGGCCTCTCGAACATCGCCCAGCACGCCTCCGCGCAGCGCGTGAGAGTCGAGCTGTCGTTCGTCGGCAGAACCGTGCTGCGGATCTCCGACGACGGCAGCGGCTTCACGCGCCGCAGAAGCGACCGTCTGGGGCTTGAGGGCATGCGCGAGCGGGCGCTGATGGCGGGCGGACATCTGTCCATCTGGTCCGAGGAGGGCGTCGGCACGCGCGTCGAGCTGACGATCTGATGCGCGTGAGTGGTCATCGCATGCGCACGCTGATCGCCGACGACCACGGAATCGTGCGCAGCGGCCTGCGGCTGCTGCTCGAGCGCCAGCCCGACGTCGAGGTCGTGGCCGAGGCGAGCGACGGCGTCGAGGCGTTCGAACTCGCGCTCGCGACCCGCCCCGACCTGTGCGTGCTCGACGTCGGGATGCCGCGCATGACGGGGCTGCAGGCGACGCGCGAGATCCGCGCCCACCTGCCCGACACGCACGTGCTGATCGTCTCGATGCACGACGACGAGCGCTACCTGTTCGAGGCGCTCAAGGCGGGCGCGGCCGGTTACGTGCTCAAGCGCGAGGCAGACCAGGCGCTGCTCACCGCCCTCCATGCGATCGCGCGCGGCGAACCGTTCCTCACGAACGCCGCCGAGCGCACGCTGATCCGCCGCTGGATGGAGGAGGGCGAGCGCGGCCCCGACGAGCCGCTGACCGCGCGCGAGCAGCAGGTCGTCAAGCTGATCGCCGAGGCGCACACGAACACGCAGATCGCCGCGACGCTGCACGTCTCCGAGAAGACGGTCGAGTCGCACCGCGCGAACGTGCTGCGCAAGCTCGGCATGCGCGACCGCGTGGAGCTGGTGCGCTACGCGATCCGCCGCGGGCTCGTCGAGGCGTAGCGCCCGCGCGGCGGCGCGTATCCTCGGGCGCGTGCCCGCCCGCGTGCGCCTGACGCTCGTCGTCGCGACCATCTGCCTGCTTGCCGCGCTCGCCGGCGTCGTGCTGCTCCGCGGCAGCAGAGGCGACGCGGTCGGCGCCGGGCCGACCGGTCTGCACGGCGGCCTGCGCCCCCCCGGTGCGCGCGCGATCGACTTCACGCTGCGCGACCAGGACGGGAGAGCAATGTCGATGCGCGCGTACCGCGGCAGAACCGTCGTCGTCACGTTCATGTACTCGACCTGCCAGGACACCTGTCCGCTCACGGCGCAGCAGATCCGCGGCGCGCTCGACGACCTCGGTCGCGACGTGCCGGTGCTCGTGATCAGCGTCGACCCGGCCGGCGACACGCCGCTGCACGTCAAGCAGTTCCTCGTCAAGCAGCATCTGGTCGGGCGGATGCGCTACCTGACCGGCACGCGCGCGCAGCTGACGCCGATCTGGCGCGCCTACGGCATCCAGCCGCAGGGCAAGGGCTACGAGCACACCGCCTCGACGGTGATCGTCGACGGCGCCGGGCGTCAGCGCGTCGGCTACCTGACCGACCAGCTCACGCCCGAGGCGCTGGCGGACGATCTGCGGACGCTCTCCGCGCACGACGTCGCTCGCGCAGCGCGCTGATCCCGAGCGCGCCTCCGAGCAGCAGCGCAGGCGCCGCGTAGATCATCGAGACGTACCAGTGGCCGAAGTGGGCGAGCACGAGCACGACTCGGAAGGCTACCCTTGCACGCGCGATGCGTCCCCCGGCCGACTTCGACGTGCTCGCGCCGCCGTTCCCGCGCCAGGCCGAGTGGGTGAACGTCGCGACGCTGCGCATGGACCAGCAGCGCGGGCGCCCCGTGCTCGTCGAGTTCTGGGACTTCTGCCGCGTCAACTCGCTGCGCACGCTGCCGTATCTGAAGGCGTGGCACGAGCGCTACGCCGACGCCGGTCTGCGCGTCGTCGGAATCCACAGCGGCGGCTTCGAGGTCTCGCGCGACCCCGAGGCGGTGCGCGCGGCGGTCGCGCGCCTGGGGATCGCGTACCCGGTGCTGATCGACAGCGAGCTGGAGAGCTGGGACATGTACGGCGTTCAGGGCTGGCCGAGCCGCTACCTGTGGGACGGCGAGCAACGGCTCGTCGACTTTCACGTCGGCGAGGGCGGCTACGTCGAGGCCGAGCAGGCGATTCAAGCGTTGCTCGGCGTCGAGCGCGAGCCGCTCGCGCCGGTGCGCCCAGAGGACGCGCCCGGCGCGCTGCTGCAGGCGCAGACGGAGGACCAGCCCGGCGCGTACAGCGGCCCGTACGAAGCCGGCAGCGTCTGGGCGGTGCTGTCAGGCACCGGCCGCGTGATCGCCAACGGCATCGAGGTGGCGGTCGATCACCCCGGCGTCTACCCGTTGGTCGAGCACGAGCGCCACGCCGCGGGAGTGCTTGACCTCCAGATCGGCGACGGCGTCACATGCCACGCCACCTGCTTCACGCCCGGCATCAGCTGAGCGCGCGGTTGAGCTCCGCGGCGGAGACGCCGTCCAGGACGCGCAGCGGAACCGGCGGGCCGTTTTCGTCAACGCGAATCGCGGTGCCCGGCCAGTAGGGGCTCTCGTAGGGCGTCGTTGACACGAACTGGCGCTCGTAGACCCAGCTGCCGCTGTTCCACAACTGCACGCCCCGCGGGGTTCTCCAGTCCGCGGCCGCGTCGCCCGGTCGCGGGCCGACGCGGTGCGTGTGCCCGAACAGCACGTGCGCGGCATCGATCCCGAGCCGATCGACGGCCTCTCCCATTGCCCTCACGCCGGCACGCGCGAGCTCGGCGCCGGACACGTCGGCCCGCAGCGGCCCGAGACCGGCGCGGTTGACGGCCGCGATCGTGAGTGGGAAGAGCGCGACGAGCGCGCGGCGCCGCAACGGCCGGTGCCCGTTGCCGGAGAGCATGCGGTACGCCCGCACGGAGACGCCGTGGGTGCCGGTCGTCCTGTCGTCGGCGTGCTGCGCGAGCGCGGTCGACCAGGCGTATATCGGTGCAAGCGCGCGCTCGTAGTCGTCGGGCGCCGCGCCGGTCTCCGGCAGCGGGCCGACGATCCGGCCCATCGCGCCGGCGCTCAACCGCTCGAGCGTCGGCACGGTGATGTGCCGGTCGAGGTAGTGACCGTGCATGGCGTAGACGTCCTCGCGCAGCCACACGCCGGGATAGGCGAGCGTCACGCGCGCGGGCCCAGCGGTGTCGGCGAGCGCGTCGATCGCGTCGCTCGGTGCCCAGGTGGCGGTCTCCGCGAGCCCCAGCGGCGCTGGCACGCCGTCGCGGTGCCGGCGTTCGAGCCACGGCGCCACAAGCGCATGGTCGTGATTGCCGGGTACCAGCACGATCTCCCCCTCTGCGCCGAGCGCCGCACCCGCCTCCGCGAAGAACGGCCGCGCCGCCTCGAGCGCCTCGCGCAACGGCCCTTGGCGCAGCTCGAGCGCGTCGCCGAGCAGCACGAGCCGCTCGACCCCGTCGCGCAGCGCGTCGATCAGCGGCGCCCGGATCGCGGGATCACGCAGCAAGTCGGCCCGCGCGCGCGAGCCGAGATGGAGATCGGAGACGACGAGCGTCGACACGCGGCGCGGCAGCGTGCCTACGAGGCGGTCGCCATCGCCTGGCGGATCGCCTTGGGGAGCATGAAGCGGACGTCCTCCTGGATCACTTCGAGCTCCTCGACGACCTCCGTCCCGCGCGCCTGGAAGAAGGCGACCAGCCGCTGCACGAGCTCCTCCGGCGCGCTGGCGCCGCTCGTGATGCCGACGACGCGCTTGCCCTCCAGCCACGCCTCCTGCACCTGGCCCTCGTGGTCGATCAGGTACGCGTCGGTGCCCAGCTCGCGCGTCACGTCGACGAGGCGGTTCGAGTTGGACGAGTTCTGCGAGCCGATCACGAGCACGAGATCGCACGCCTTCGCCAGCTCCTTCACCGCCGCCTGCCGGTTCGTCGTGGCGTAACAGATGTCGTCGGTGCGAGGCCCGACGATCCCCGGGAACTTCTCGCGCAGCTTGGCGATGATCGCGCGCGTCTCGTCGACGGACAGCGTCGTCTGCGAGATGTAGGCCACGCGCTCCGGGTCCGCGACCTCGAGCGCGTCGACGTCGTCCTCGGTCTCGATCAGCACGATGTGCTCGGGCGCCTCCCCCATCGTGCCCTCGACCTCCTCGTGCCCTTCGTGGCCGACAAGCACGATCGTGTAGCCCTCGGCGGCGAATCTCTTCGCCTCGACGTGGACCTTCGTGACGAGCGGGCAGGTCGCGTCGATCGTCTGAAGGCCGCGCGCGTGCGCGTTGGCGTGGACGCTCGGCGCGACCCCATGCGCGGAGAAGACGACGGTCGAGCCCTCCGGCACCTCGGTCTCTTCGTCGACGAAGATCGCCCCACGCGAGCGCAACTGCTCGACGACGTGCTTGTTGTGCACGATCTCCTTGCGCACGTACACGGGCGCGCCGTGCAAGTCGAGCGCGCGCTCGACCGTCTGGACCGCCCGATCGACGCCGGCGCAGTAGCCGCGCGGCTTGGCGAGCAGGAGCTTCTCGGGGGCGTGCGCCATGCGCTTCAAAGTGTAGGCACATGCGGTACGGGCACGCCCGCGCGCCGAACCGTCTACCGTGCGCGTGTGGCCCGCGCCGGGACGAAGAAGCGCAACCCCCTCGTCGAGATCGTCACCATCGTCGTCGCGGCGCTGGCGATCGCGTTCGTCGTCCAGCTCGTGTTCGTGAAGACGTACAAGATCCCGAGCGGCTCGATGGAGCCGACGCTCGCCATCGGGCAGCGCGTGCTCGTGAACCGCATCGGGATGCGCTTCGGCGACCCGTCGCTCGGCGACATCGTCGTCTTCCACCCGCCGAAGGGCGCCGACAACCCGAGCGCGCCGCAGTGCGGCGTCGCGAGCGAGGGGCTCGGCAGCAGCCGCGCCTGCTCGACGCCGCTGCCGCAGGCCTCGGATCAGACGTTCATCAAGCGCGTGGTCGGCATCGGCGGCGACCGCATACAGATCCGTGACGGGCACGTGATCCGCAACGGCAGACGCGAAGCCGACGCGTTCATCAGGCCGTGCGGGGCCGACGGTCAGGGCTGCACGTTCGCAGGGACCATCACCGTGCCCGACGGCAGCTTCTTCATGATGGGCGACAACCGCGGCGAGTCCGACGACAGCCGCTTCTGGGGGCCGGTGCCGAAGAAGTGGATCATCGGCACCGCGATCGCGACGTACTGGCCGCTGAAGCGAATCGGCGTCTTCTAGGTCCGGCGGGGCGATTCGTCAGGGCAGCGGGAAGCCGCTCGCCGCCCACACGATGAACGCGCCGGCCAGCAGCACCTGCACCACCAGCGCGACGACGAGCACGCGGACCGACATGGCTCGCAAGGATGGCAGGAAGGCGCTCGCAGAGCCGCGAAACGAGGGGTTGCGAGCCGGCCGCAGGCGGATACGCTTGCGTTTAGACCATCGCAATCACCGGGAGACACGCGCCATGGCGCAACAGCACCTCGATCGACTGACCGCCGTGGACGCGTCCTTCCTCCATCAGGAGGACGCCGACTCCCATATGCACATCGGCGCGGTCACGATCTTCGAGGGGCCGCCGCCGCCGTTCACCGCCGTCGCCGAGCACATTCGCTCGCGCCTGCACCTCGTGCCGCGCTACCGGCAGAAGCTCGCCTACCCGCCGTTCGAGAGCGGGCGCCCGCTGTGGATCGACGACCACAGCTTCAACATCGAGTACCACGTGCGCCACAGCGCGCTGCCGGCGCCCGGCACCGAGCAGCAGCTGCACCGGCTCGCCGCGCGGATCGTCTCCCAGCAGCTCGACCGCTCGAAGCCGCTGTGGGAGTGCTGGTTCGTGGAGGGCTTGGAGGACGGCCGCTTCGCGCTGATCTTCAAGACGCACCACGCGCTCGTCGATGGCGTCTCGGGCGTCGATCTCGCAACGGTGCTGTTCGACCTCGCGAAGAACCCGCAGCCGCTGCCGGAGGAGCCGTGGCAGCCGCGGCCCGAGCCGACGAACGCGGAGCTGCTCGCGGCCGGCGCGGCCGGGGCGGTCAAGACGGCGGTGAACGTGACGGAGCGGGCGCTCGCGGCCGGGACGAACCCGGCGGCCGCGATCGACGCGTTCCGCGACATCGCCGAGGGCATGGGCGAGATGGTGTGGGCGATCCTCAACCCCGCGCCGGAGACGCCGCTGAACGTCGAGATCGGGCCGCACCGCCGCTATGCGATCGTGCGCAACCGGCTGGAGGACTTCCGCTACGTCAAGAGCGTGCTCGGCGGCACCGTCAACGACGTCGTGCTGACGGTCGTCTCCGGGGCGATCGCGCGCTGGCTGCGCTCGCGCGGCGTGCGCACCGAGGGACTGGAGCTGCGCGCGCTCGTGCCCGTCTCGATCCGGCCGAGAGACCAACGCCACGCGCTCGGCAACCAGATCGTGCTGATGCGCGGGCCGCTGCCCGTCTACATCCGCGACCCGGTCGCGCGGCTGCGCTTCGTCAAGCAGCAGATGGATGGCTTGAAGGAGTCCAAGCAGGCGCTTGGCGCCAGAGTGATCGCCGACGTGCAGCAGATGGCGCCCCCGACGATCCTCGCCCAGGCGTCGCGGTTGCAGTTCTCCACGCGCCTCTTCAACCTGATCGTCACGAACGTGCCGGGGCCGCAGTTCCCGATCTACATGCTCGGGCGCGAGATGCTGACCTTCTATCCGATCGCCTTCCTGCCGAAAGGCCATGCGCTCGCGATCGCGATCATGTCCTACAACGGCGCGATCGACTTCGGGCTGCTCGGCGACTACGACGCGCTGCCGGACATCGACACGATCGCCGACGGGATCGAGGACGGCCTCGCGCAACTGAAGGCCGCCGCGAGAGCGAAGGAGGCGCGGGCCGCCGGGGCTCGCAGCGACGGCGCGGCGGCCGCTGCGGGCGCCGGCAGAGCGCCGCGCCGCAGACGCCCGGCGACGCGCGCGGCGAGACCGGCGCACGCGACGGCGGCGGCGGTCGCTGCGACGAGCTCCGTTGACAGCCCCCAGCTGCTGCCGAGCGGGCCGACCGCACGCGTTGAAGGGCCGGCAGCCTCGATGCGCAAGCGCGCCCGCAGACGCTCGCCGTCGCACAACGGCGACGTCACGGACTAGCGGCTGGGCGCGCGTCTCAGAAGCCGAGCGCGAACTTCGCGTCCTCGCTCATCCGCTCAGGCGACCACGGCGGCGAGAAGACCATCTTCGGATTCACTTCGGTGACGTCGTCGAGCTCGCCGACGAACTCGATCATCTGCTCCGTCACCTGCGGGCCGATCGGACACGCGGGCGTCGTGAGGGTGAAGGTGATGTCGACCTTGCCGCCGTCGATCGCGACGTCATAGACGAGGCCGAGCTCGACGAAATCGAGCCCGAGCTCGGGGTCGATCACGTTCGACAGCGCGTCGTTCACCTCTTCGAGCGTGGGCATGCACGTGAGTCTAGTCGCCGCCGTTGCAACACCGCTTGCGGGTGAAGGAGATCGTGAGAGTTGCTTCATGTTCGGTTGCGAGCGGTGTGAGGTGTGGTTAGGTTCGCCGGCATCGTCGAGTACGCCCCGCATCCCCCCACGTTGCGTTGCAGTGGCGACGAGGACCGCACCACCCAGGCGCGCCGCCGTCAGGCGCTCGTGCGTGCGATCAAGGCGCACACCGACGTATCGGTCGACCTCGCCGAGTTGTCGTGGGCAGACGTCTCGCTGATGCTCGACTTCGTGACGCTCGCCCGCCGCCTGCGGGTGCAGGGCTTCGAGCTGGCGCTGCGCAACCCCCAGCCGCAGATCGCCGCGCTGCTGGAGCTCGTGGGGCTCGATCGCGTGCCAGGCGTGCGGATCGAACGCTCCGAGCCGGTCTACGCGTAGTCGCCTCTCCGCTGGCGGGCATCGCGCGCGGGTAGCCTGTGAAGCGATGCTGCCGCTCGTCTTCCTGTTGTTCATCGGCGTTCCGCTGGTCGAGCTGTACGTGATCATCCAAGTCGGGCAGGCGATCGGAGCGCTGCCGACGATCGGACTGCTCGTGCTCGACTCGCTGCTCGGCGCCGCACTCCTGCGCCGTCAGAGTCGCGTCGTCTGGCAGCGCTTCCGCACCGCGCTCGCGAGCGGGCGACCGCCGGCGCGCGAGACCGTCGACGGCGCGCTCGTCATCATGGGCGGCGCGCTGATGCTCGCGCCCGGCTTCATCACTGACGCCTTCGGCGCCGTGCTGCTGCTGCCGCCCACGCGCGCGTTCGCGCGTCGGCAACTCATGCGCCGTGCCCGCAGCCGGCTGTTCGCCGGATTCGCGAGCCCCGGCGCCGCGTCGCGCGCCCGAACCCGGCACGATTACGACGTGGACGCGACCGCGCACGAGATCGACTCGCCCACCCTGCCGCAATGATCGGCCCCGAGGACGAGGCGGTGCGGGCAGCCGAGCCCGGCGCCGTCGGCTTCGGCGATGCCGTCACGTTCGCGTTCGGGGACGCCGACCACGACGTCTACGGCAGCGCGCGGCTCGGGCTGGGGCGGACGGGATCCGACTCCGCAGCACGGGCGAGTGCGCTCGGGCTCCTGTTCCGCGGCGGCGAGCTCGTCGCGGTCGACGCAAGCGGCGGGATCGAGCTGGACGGCGAGGCGGACTGGCGCGCGTTCGAGGCGGGCGACGTGCGCGCAACGATTGAGCGGCCGCTGGAGGCCTGGCAGATCGTTTACGACGGCGACGAGGGCGGCTTCGACCTGCGCTTCGAGGCGATCGCCGCGCCTGCAGAGCTGGATGACGACGACGCCGCTGCGCGCGCCGCGGGACTGCGCGGCTACGAGCAGTTGTGCCGCGTCTCCGGAACGGTGCGCAGCGGCGAGCAGCGGATCAAGATCGACTGCCTCGGTCAACGCGGGCACCAATGGGGCGCGCCCGACTGGGAGCAGATCGCGCTCGCGCGGACGGTGTCGGCATGGTTCCCCGACGGCAGCGGCGTGGCGCTTGCGAGCGTCCGGCCAGACGACGCCAGCGCGCACGCGCACGAGGCGATCTCGGCGTGGCTGCTCGGCGGCGGCGCGGCGAGGACCATCAGCGAGCCGCTGCTGTCGACGACGCTCGACGGCGCGGGACGCCAGCGCAAGGCGAGCCTCGAGCTGTGGGAGGAGGAAGACGACCACGCCGACCGCTGGCGCGCCCACCGCGCGGCCGGCGAGGCAGTGTGCGGGACGACGCTCGACCTTGGCCGGCTCCAACTCGACTGCGCGTTCTTCCAATGGCGCATGGGCGGCCAGCGCGGCGTCGGCCGCTACGACGTGCTGCGGCGGGCCGCATGAGCCGGGTCGAGGCGATCGTGTCCGACTTCGGCGGTGTGCTGACGACGCCGCTGCTCGACGCCTTCCTCGGGCTGCAGGAGCAGCGCGGAATTCCGCTCGAGGCGTTCGGCGCCGCACTCGTCCGCGCCGCCGCAGACGACCGCGGGCTGAATCCGCTGTTCGAGCTCGAGACCGGCAGATTGAGCGAGGCCGCGTTCGTCGCGAAGCTCGGCGCGGCGCTGCAGACCGAGCTCGGCCGTGACGTCGACCTCGCGCGCTTCGGCGAGACGTTCTTCGAGCACCTGCGGCCGAACAACGAGATGTTCGCGTTCATGCGCACGCTGCACGAACGCGGGTACCGGATGGCGATCCTGACGAACAACGTGCGCGAGTGGGAGCCGCTGTGGCGCTCGATGCTGCCGATCGACGAGCTGTTTGAGCTGGTTGTCGACTCCGGCTTCGAGGGCGTGCGCAAGCCGGATGCGCGCATCTATGAGGTGACGCTCGACCGCCTGGGTGTCGCGCCCGAGGCGGCACTGTTCATCGACGACACCGAGGTGAACTGCGACGCCGCGCGCGAACTGGGGATGCAGGCCGTCTGGTTCCGCTCGAACGCGCAGGCGATCGGCGAGATCGAGGCGACGCTCGCCGCCGCCGCGACAGCGGACTAGTTCTCGGAGCCCAGCCGGTCCCAGCAGTAGAGCTCGACGCATTCGCGCGCCAGCTCGTTGCAGCGGGCTTCCGACAGGAACGGCAGCACCAACTCGAGCGACTGTTCTTCGGTCACGCCCGCGTCAAACGCCTCCTCGCCACGGAAGCCGGCGGCGATCTTGAGCGCCTCCCGCCGGTTCTCGCCCAGTGAGGGAAAGACGTTGACGAGAAACTCCTTGTTCGCGATCGGGTGCCCGACCTCGAGCGACGCATGCCACGCAGCCAGCATCGTGAGGTCATCCTCGTCGAGATCGGCGACCGCCTTCGCGTAATGCGAGACGAGGTCGTCCTCCGGAATCTCGTCCACCCACGCACGCACGACCTCGCCCAGCAGCTGCCGCCGCGCCTCGCGACCGATGGAGTTGGCGATCACCCGAATCGCATTCTGAGGCTCGATGAAGCAGAGGGACATCGCGGCTCCGCATGTGCCAGGGACTGGACGGGCAGGACTCTACGACCCGCTGTGGACGGCAAAGGGTGGCGGCGCCTCGCTGAGCGCCTGGCGCCAACCGGCGCACGCGCCCCTGCCCGGCATCCGACACCAGCCGGCGCACACCCGTGAGTTCCAATTTGCGGGACTACGGCATTGCATCGCACCCGATTCCCTGCAAACATGATGAACGCCGGCGTTCCCGGGTGGGGTTCGCCGGCAACTCTCATCTGCCGGAGGAACGAACGTGACGGGCGACGGATCCACCGCCGGCGGCGGCGCAGAGGGCGGGCTCCAGGAAGAGCCCTGGACCCCCGCCGAGCAGGCGCTGCTCGATGCGGCGCTCGAGTTCTACGGAGCCGCCGGTGGGGTCATCGACTACAGCGATCGCGAGCGACCGCAGCTGCGCCAGGATCCCGCCGGGCTTGCAGCCGTCCGCGAGGCGATGCGGACGCTCGAGGCGCGCGTCGCCGCCGCGCATGCCGCCGGGGCCTCACCGGAGCGCATTGCGGAGATCGCGCGCATCGAGCGCGAGACGATCGAGCTGATCTTGCAGCGGCAGGACGCCGCGCTCAGCCCGGACGGCGACTGAGCGCGGCGCGGCGCTATCCGACGACCACGAACACGCCGGCCGAGCGGCTCGACGCGAACGGGAACCGGCCCTGGCGCGGCACGACCGCGCGGAACCCGAAGCGGCCCTGGCTTGAGCGGAAGCGGTAGCTCGTGCGCCAGCGGCCGTGGCGATCGGTCCGCACCGTGCGGAAGGTTCGCCAGCCGTAGCCGGACTGGTAGCCCTGAAGCGTCACGAGCAGTCCCGCTCGCGGGATGGGGCCGGCGCCGACACGTCCGCTGAGGCGCACGAGACGGTCGCCGGTGACATGCCCGCGGTCCGCGCGGATCGTGAGCGGCGCTCGCGCGTCGACGCGCACGACGTTCGACAGCTCGACTGCGCGGCTGTCGGAGAACGCGAAATACGTGAAGCGCACGTCGCGGCTCGGCCCGGCGGGCAGGACGTAGACGAAGCGACCGTCCGGTCCCGTGCGCAGGCCGGGGCGCGCAACCCAGCCACGGCCGACGATCCGCCAGGCAGCGCCCACGCGCGCGTCGGCGATGCCGGCGCCGCCGGCGTCCGTGAGACGGCCGACGATCGCGATGCGCCGACCGGCGCTCAGCGTGACGCGGTGGGCGGTGGAACCGTCGGCGCGCTGGAAGGCGACCGTCATCCGCGCGTGCGTCGTGGCGCCGCCGCCATTGCCGACGTGGCCCGGAAGCTGCGCGAGCGGATTGACGATGCCCTGGATCGCGCCGGCGCTCGCGCCGCTGCCCCCACCGCCCTGCGATACATCCAACGCGGGCGCCGTGCGACCCGAGACGTCGGCGACGAGCCCGCTCGGCGCGCTGCGGGCGGTCGCCGCACCGCTGGCGTTCTCGGCAGTGACCTCGAGGCGCATGCGGTGGTAGGCGTCCGCGGCCGTGGGCGTGTAGGCAGCGCCGTCGGCACCGGCGACGGCGGAGCACGCCGCGCCGTCGGCGTCGCAGCGCAGCCAACGGTGGCCGTAGCCGGTGGGAGCGCCGTCCCACTGGCCGATGTCAGCGGTCAGCGCCCCGTCGACGCGCGCGTCACCGGAGATAGCGGGCGCAACGGTGCTGATCGGCGCATTGTGCGTCTGCACGGTTCCGTCGAACACCAGCGCAGCGTTGCCGCCGGCGTCCTCGACGGTCGCTCTGACGGCGTGCTGGCCGTCTCTGAACGCGGTGGTGTCGAGCTGCACCGTCCCGTCCGCCGCGAGCGGGCAGGGCCGCGAGGTGCCGAACTCGTAAGGATCGTCGTTCGACGGCTCCGCGTCGGCACAGGTCCCGCCGGCGTCGTCGACCACCTGCCGCGCGACCTCGTCGCCGTCGACGCTCAGCGCCACGCGATAGACGCCGCCGCCCGCGTCGAACACGTGCACCGACAGGCCCGCGACGCCACGGACCGGATCGGCTCTCATCAGCGCGCCGCCGGTGGCGAAGCCGCCCGGCGTACTGGTGTCCGCCAGTCCGATCTGCGCGCGGGAGATGGTCACCTGCGCCGGGAACGGCCCACAGTCGAGACTGCCGACGAGTGGCCAGCAGCTAAGGCGGACGTGAACTGATCCCCATGAGACGCCGTCTCCCTGAAAGGCCGGCGGATATTCGATGCCAGCCGTGTCACCGTCATACGGAGGAAGCTCAAACTCAAGCTGGTTCTCGGCGCCCTCGCTGTCATGCCACAGCTCATAGATGTACGGCCGGGCATATCTCCCTGAGACGACTGGCCAGCCGAGCTGGATCGTTCTGTGAAGCAACAGAGAGCTGATCGAAGTACCCAAAGGGGCGACGAATGACCAGCGCAGCTCGTGCCCTGGCGCGACGGGCATCTGAGCCGCGTACCGGAGTCTCATCGCCGAGCCATCTTGCGTGCAGCTCAGCACAAGCCCGGGATCTTGGCCTTGCACTGGTGCGCTTGCGGTGCTTGTCCAGCCGCCGTTGCCGGTGAATGTGCCTGCGGGGGTCTGGCAGGTGTGGACCGTGTACGCCCCGGCGAATGCAATCGTCGGGCGGATGAGGAGGGTGGCGACGAGCGCCAGTGGGACGAGAACGACGAGGGCGAGCCGCTTGTGGGCCCGTGTGGCTTGGGGGATGTGCATCGAGTGCGACCTCCTGATGCGTGTCTGGTGATGAGTGATCGGTTGTCGGCGGCTCACGGCCATCCGAACTCGGACGGCGCGGCCGGAGCGGATGGCGCGGCAGGTGCGGACGGCGGGGGCGAGGAGGCCGCCGTGGCGGGCGCCGAAGCTGCGCTCGCCGCCGTGGCGTCGAACTCGCGATGCGGCGCGGCCTTCGCCCCGAACTCCCGCGGGGTGGTCGTCGTGTCGAACTCGCCGTGCGCAGCCGTGCTCGTTCGCGAGCGGTGCGTCGTTGGCGCCGTGCGCGACAACGATGGGAATCCGATCGGCGTCAGCTGCAGGGACCCGGGAGCGCTCGCAGCGAGACGGTCCGCGTTGCGCGCTGTGACCGGCGTCGCCGGCGCAGCTTGTGTCACGCGCTCCAACGCAACCCCGCCACCTGCGATCGCCGCCGTCGATGCGGCGACGGCAGCAAGCTTCGCGCCGGAGACCGCCTCAAACGCCCCCTGCACGCGCGCGACCAGCAGCGTCAGACGATCCATCAGCGCGTGCACGCCCAGCTCGACGTGGCCGACGACGCCCCCACCGGTGGCGTGCGTCGCCAACCCGACCAGCGCCGGAGGCACGAGCACCGCCACCTGCGCCGGCACGGCGTGGGCGTCGCGCAGCGTCGCACGGCAGGCCGGACACGCCCGCAGATGCGGGCGCAGCTCGGCAAGCTGCTGCGGCGTCGCCTCCCCGTCCGCCAACGCCGAGAGCTGCGGCAGCCAGCGCGCGCACTCCGCACCCGACTCGATCGCGCCGAGCCGCTCCAGCAAGGCACGACGGCCCTCACTGATGCAGCGGTTCGTCTTGGTGTAGGTCCACCCCATCCGCGTGCAGATCTCCGCGTACGAGAGCCCCTCCGCACGCAGGACGAGCGCGGTCAGCTCCTGCGGCTTGAGCCGTCGCAGCGCCTCCGCCGTCTGCCGCACACGCTCGTGCCCGACGGCCCGCTCGGCCGGATCGGGCAGCGAGCGGTCCTCGTGACGGTCGAGGTCGAGCTCGGTGCGGCCGAGCAGCCGCTCGCGCTCCTCGCGCACGGCAAGCGCCTCATGGCGCAGCACGGTGCGGAGCCATCTGAGCGGCTGCTCAGGCGGGTCTTCGCGCATCCGTCTGACGAGAATCTCCAGCGCTCGCTGATATGCGTCGTGCGCATCGTCCGCGCAGTACGAGAAGCGGCGCGCGAAGCGCAACAACTCGGCGGCGTGGTCCTGCACGAGCCGGAGCGTCGCGCCCTCGGCGTCCTCCCTGCGTGTCCTGCGCTGCATCCCTGCTCCTCCATCCCGACGACCGTGCCTGGCGAGCGCCTGTGTGCCAAGCGCTCACAGCTATCGGCCGGTGGAGGTGCTCCACCGCAGAGACCTCGCCCCCGCGTGAGGTAAAAAAGTCCGCTAATTGCGGATTGAGACACATCTGTCTGTCGACAGATATATCGATCGAATTCCCCGCTATGACGGGGATTCTACGACTCAGGGCTAGAGCCCGAGGGCGGCGGCCGCGCGAGCGTACGCGTCGGCGTCCGGCTCAAGACCAACGGCGCCGAGCGTCGCGCGGTCGCGCTCGCCGGCCGTGCCGGGACGCGGCGGGCGCGACCAGTTCCACAGCGCAAGGTCCAGCGCGGCGAGCGGCAGCTCCGCCGCAGCCGCCAGTTCGCCGGCGCGGCGCTCGAGGAGGAGCGTGTCGGCGATGCCGAAGACGCGCTTGGCGGCGACCGTGGTGTCATCCGCCCCGCCGAGCTGCAGCGTGGCGGCCTGCATGTCGTGCACGCCGAGCTGACCCAACGTCACCAGCAGGTCGAAGCGCGCGTCGCGGTGCAGACCGGGCAGCGCGAGCCGCTCGTACGCGCGCGCAAAGCGGCGCTCCGGCGTCCACGCCGGCTCGCCCGCGAAGCCCGCATCCTGCGAGCCGGCCCGCTCCGCCCATGCGCGATAGGCGGCGAGCGTCTCGGTCCCGCGCGCCGGATCGTGCACGGTGCGCGGTCCGAGCGGGACGCCGTCGAGCTGGGGCAGCTCACCGCCCGCCCACGACGTACGCGCGGCGCGTACGCCCGCGAACGGGTCCTCGTCGTCGAGCGGCCCGAGATAGGCGATCAGGAAGGCGAGCCACAGCGCCTCCTCGCGAGCGCCGGCGGCAGCGGCGTCGGCGACCTCGGCGTACAGGCCGGGCGGATCGTCCGCAAGCAGCGCCAGCCGTGCGGCGGCGAACGCCAGTTCCTCGGCGAGGCGCTCGGCCGCCGCGCTCGCCTTCACGCCCGGGATCAGCTCCGAGCGGAAGCCGTCCTCCTGCTCGCGCGCGACCTGACGCACGCGCAGCGCGCCCGCGCCGCGACCGCCGCGCGCCGCAGCGCGGCCGCGAGCCGTCGCCGAGGCGGTGGCCGGACGGGCAGGCTGCGCGGTGCTCGTCCTGCGGTTGGAGACGACCTCCACCTGATCGGCTGAGCAGATCGGGCAGTTCGCGAGGAAGCGGTTGTGGCGGCAGAACGTCGGCACGGCTGCCGCCAGTGTATGCAGGGGCGGCGCGCGCCGGCGGCCGACTGGCACGCGCGGGCGGCAGCGCCCGCTCAGCGCCTCGCGCGGCGCCTGAACAGGCCGCGGCGGGGAGGGCTTCCAGCGTCGCGGCCGGGCGGCCCGTCACCGGCCTCCGCGATCGGGTCGGCGGCGGCGATCGGACGCGGCAGCACCATGCGTCCACGAGCGCCGGCGGCGCTCGTCGCGGCCGGAGCGCCGCCCGCCGTTGAGACGGTCACCGTTCTGCCGGCGCGCTCCGCCGCCTCCGCGAAGACGGACTCCCACTGCGCGACGTTGCCTGCGACGGTCTGCGTCCGCCCCCATGCGCCGGCGCGTGCGGCCAACTCTGCGCGCGCATCGCCGTCCACGACGAGCTCGGTCAGCACCTCCGCCCAGCCGTGGTCGGGGACGAGCCGGCCGCCTTGCTCGTCGCCGAGGTCCTTGTAGGGGCCTATCGGCGAGGCGAGCCATGGCACGCCGCCGGCCGCGTACTCCTTGACCTTGATGTTGGAGCGCACGCGATTGAAGGACACGTTTGCGATCGGCGCGAGCCCCAGGTCGAACTGCGCGATCGCGTCCGGCAGCTCCGGGAACGGGATCGTGCCGAGCGCCCGGTAGCGGTCGCTGCGCAGGCCCAGATCGAGCCCGACGCTCGCCACCTCAACGTGGGGCTGCTGCTCGAGCAGTTGTTCGAGCGCGCGTCTCAGGCGCAGGTCCCTGAGGTCGCCGCGATGCTCCGCGCCGGCCACCCAGCCGATCGTGACGCCGTCGTGACCCGCCGGGCGCTCGCGCACGAAGCCGGTTTCGACGTAGTTCTCGATGACGCGCGTGTCGCCGCCCCCGAGTCTGCGCAGGCGCGCTGCGAGCTCGCCGCAGGTCGTCGTGATGAGATCCGCGAGTTTCAGCATCGCCGACAGCTCCGACGCCACCTGTTCTTTCGCAGCGCTCATTTCGCGGTACGCCGGACTGCCCTTCGGCACGCGCGTCATGTCGTCGTCGTTGTCGAACACGACCGCGACGCCGGCCTCCCTCAGCGCCGCCGCCAGGCGGCGGGCGGGCGCGCGGAACAGGCGCCACATGTGCACCACGTCCGCCTGACGGAGCTGCTCGAACGGCGGCGGCTCGTCGCGCTGGTCCCATATGTGGAGTTCGGCGCGGTGGCCCGCGTCGCCGAGCGCGCGCATCGGCAGTTCAGCCCGATACGCGGCGCCGGCCGAATCGTCGCTCGCGAGTGCGATCACATGCATCGGGCTACTCTGCCGGAAGCGCGCCGGCTTAATCAACACTCAAGCGTCGCGCTGAAGCACGAGCCGTTCCATGCCGCCGAGGAACAACTCGCTCGCGAAGCGCGCGGTCCGCTCGACGTCCGGCGGCTCCTGCTCGCTGAGGCGGATGCCCAGCTCGAACGCGACGCCCCCCATCGCGGCGGCGAGCGCGTCGAGGTCCAGCCCAGCCGGCAACACGCCTTGCGCGGCAAGGTCCGCACGCAGCTCGGCGATCCCCAGCTCGAGCGCCGGCGTGTCGAACAGCTCGCGCACGGTGCCGGCGTTGCGACGCAGCATCTCGAACAGCGGCCGGTCCTCGACGATGAACGAGAAGTACGTCTGGAACCCCTCGCGCACGATCGTCTCCGCGTCGCGGGCGGTAGCGCGCGCCTCGCGCAGACGGCGGCGCAGCTCGGTCGTGTGCTCCTCCAGCACCGCCTGGAAGACCGACTGCTTGTCGGGGAAGTAGTTGTAGAAGGTGCCGGAGGCGAGCTCGGTGCGGCGGATCACGTCGCGGATCGAGGCCGCGCCGTAGCCCATCTCGGTGAAGACCTCGGTCGCGGCGTCGAGGATCGCGCGGCGGTTCTGCGCCTTCGTCGCCTCGCGCTTCCCGGCGGCGACGGGCATCAGGCGGCGACCTGCGCGGCCGCGCGCGCCTCGACCGGCAGGCGGAAGCCGTGCTCGCGCACGCGCCGGGCGCCGGCGCGGCGCTCGCGTCGCAGCGCATAGAGGTAGTTGTCGAAGTCGACCTGCATCGTGTGGCGCTTGGAGGCGACGTAGCGCTCGAACATCTTCGCGCGCTCCCGCTCCATGTCGGCCCGCAGGCTGTCCGCGTCCGGCAGCGCATACTCGCCGCGCAGGTAGGCGGCGATCCACTGCCCCTGCGCCTCGGCGAGCGGCATGATCGCGCCGAGCGGCTGCAGCAGGCCGACGAAGAAGACGTTGTCGATGTGCGGGTGAAAGACGCGGCGGAACAGCGGCAGGTCGTTGTCGGGCGCGCTGATCAGGTCCGCGTCGAAGAACGGGAACGTGACCTTGTAGCCGGTGCACCACACGATCGTGTCGATGGGCTCGACGCTGCCGTCCTCGAAGCGGACGCGGTCCCCCTGCAGCTCGGCGATGTTCGGCTTGTACGCGATCTCGCCGTGCGCGAGGCGGTTGAGAAAGTCGGCGGAGATCGTCGGATGCGCGTCGCCGAGGTCGTGGTCCGGCTTCGGCAAGCCGTAGTCCTCCATGCGCCCCACGCCGGCGCGCAGGAACGCCTGGAAGATCCGCTTGCGGAAGCCCCACGGCATCACGCCGGTGAAGCGGTTGACGCCGATCTGGTCGAGCGGGCGACCGAACAGATACTTGGGGATCACGTGCGCGCCGCGGCGCGAGCTGAGGATCGTGCGCTCGGCGACGAAGCTCGCCTCGACCGCGATGTCCATCGCGCTGTTGCCGATCCCCACGACGAGCACGCGTCTGCTCTTGAACGGCTCGTTGTCGACGTAGTGGTGCGCGTGCAGCTGGGCGCCGTCGAAGCTGCCGGGGAAGTCGGGCCAGCGCGGGTCCCAGTGGTGCCCGTTGGCGACGACGAGCGCGTCGTACCGGCGCGTCTCCCCCGTATCGAGCCGGAGCGCCCAGGTGCCGTCGGGCTCGCGCGCGGCGTGCTCGACGCCGGTCTCGAAGCGGATGCGGTCGCGGAAGCCGAAGTGGTCGACGTAGTCGTCGAAGTAGGCGGCGATGTGCGTGTGATGCGGAAAGTCGGGATACGACGCCGGCATCGGAAAGTCGGAGTACTCCATCCGCTCGCGCGAGGTGTTGATGTGCAGCGAGCGGTAGGCCGAGGACATCCCGTTCTTGTTGCCGAAGACCCAGTTGCCGCCGACGCGGTCGGACTTCTCGTAGCAGTCGAACGGGATCCCGCGTTCGTGGAGCGCCTTCGCCGCGGCAATGCCCGAGGAGCCTGCGCCGATGACGCAGACGGACGGCAGCTCGGGCATGTCGGGACCTCCCTACCTAGAAAGATGACGCAGGCGTCACCTTATCAGGGGCCTCCTCCGCGCGCCGATGCTCCCGCCCCCGGCGCACGACCTCCCTGAAGCTCTTAAAGCGGAAGATCAGCACGAGCGCGCCGAAGCCCATCCCGACCGCCGCCGCCGCCAGCGCGATCTGCTGGCCGACCGAGAAGGCCGCCACCTGCGCCGCCGTCGCCGAGCCGGCGAAGACGGTCAGCAGCAGCGCCTGCTGCACCCCCGCCCCGCCCGGCGTGAACGGCACGAGCATCGCGACGACCTGCACGCCCAGCACGAGCAGCACGTTGCGCACCGAGCCGCCGATGTGGAAGGCGTCCAGCAGGAACCAGTAGGCGCCGCAGCGCGCCAGCCACGCGGCCGACTGCCAGCTCGCCATCTCGCGGAAGTAGCGGTGGCGGTCGGTGAGGATCGTGAAGCCCTGCCGCACGCGCGCCCAGAACGCCTTCACGCGGGTGGACAGCAGCGCGAAGCCGACCAGCACCCCGATCGCGAGCGCGGTCAGGAGAAACAGCGTGAAGCGCGGGTGCGCGGCGAAGAACGCCAGGTCGAACGCCGGCAGCTTCGAGAAGTCCGGCGGCTTCGGGAAGACCCCCTGCGTGAACGCGAACGCGAGCACCAGCAGGTTCACGCCCCAGTCGAACACGAGGCCGGTCCAGATCGCGGCGATGATCGCCGGGTAGCTCGAGGTCGGGATCGAGATGCGCGTGAGGAAGTACTGCACGAGCGTGCCGCCGCCGAGCGGGAAGACCTGGTTGACGCCGACGCCGGCGACGTAGGCGCCCCACACGTCGCGCCAGCGCACGTGCTCGGTCGGGTAGGCCGCCTGGACCGCGTTGAAGAGCGCGCGCGAGCGCAGCGAGAGGTACGCCACGTAGCAGAGCAGCGCGAGCAGCAACGGCCCCCAGCTGAGCCCCGCGAGGTTCGAGAAGAACGTCCCGACCGAGTCGAGGAACTGGCTGACGTCGGAGCCGAGCGAGGCGAGCGGCAGGGTCATCGCGCCACACGTTCGCACACGCGACGCGCCGCGAACCGCGCGATCGACCCCTTAACGCGCGGAAGGGCCCGAATCCATCCGAGCCCTCCGCAGCCGGGAATCGTGGGGGAGACGATTCCGGCGGAGCAGGACGCACGGCGCCCTGCAGCAATGAGGATACCTCGCAAATCCGACGATCGCGGCGCGCCGGGCTCAAGAGCGCACAAGATTCCTTGCGCGACTTCGTGCACGATGCGGCGAATTCCTAGGGCGCAGGCGCCTAGGGTGCTTCGGTGATCGGGCCGCCAGGGCCGCTGAAGAAGTCCTCGCCGAGGCGTACGCTGCCCGCCGCCTCGGCCTCGTGGCGCAGCGTGTGGTCCTCCACCCCGCTCCAGGCGCCGATCGCAAGCTGCTCGCGATCGGCGTCCATCGGGCTGCCGCCAAGGTCCTTGTTGACGATGCGCGCGCACTTGCGACCCTCGGCGATCGCGGTGACGACGAGCGACTGGCCGACGCGCGCGTCGCCGCAGGCGTAGACGCCGGCTTGCGTTGTGCGGTACGTCTGGCGCGTGCGCACGTTGCCGCGCGGATCGAGTTCCAACTCGAGCTGGTCGATCGGGCCGGCGTGCTCGGGCCCGGTGAAGCCGATCGCGATCAGCACCAGGTCCGCGTCGACGGTGAACTCGCTCCCCGGGACCGGCTTCAGATCGCGCGAGGAGGTGCCGGTGACCCGGCGCGCGTGCACCTTGGCGACGCGGCCGTCCTCGCCGGAGAAGCCGGTGACCTCGGTGCCCCACCAGCGCCCGCCGCGCTCGATCGCTTCCGCCTCCTCGAGCGCGTAGGTGGTCGGCGTGCGCTTGGGCGGCAGCGGCCACGGCGTGCGTGCGTCGCGACCGCTCGAATCGAGCTGCTGGTAGACGTCGAGGATCGTCGCCTCGAGCGCGCCCTCGCGATTCGCGTTGGAGATGCAGTCCATGCCGGTGTCGCCGCCGCCGATCACGACGACGCGCTTGCCCTTCGCGCTGATCTCGGCGCCAGGCTCCGGCGCACGGCTCGGACGGCCCTCCTGAGCCGCCACGAAGCGATTGCGCTGGTAGAGGTAGTCCATCGCAAAATGCACGCCGTCGAGCTCGCGCCCCGCGACCTCCACGTCACGGTGCACGCGCGAGCCGATCGCGACGACGAGCGCGTCGTGGCGCTCGCGCAGCTCCATCGTGCTGACGCTCACGCCGACGTCGGCGCCGTACTCGAAGTGCACGCCCTCCGCCTCCAGCAGCGCCACGCGGCGGTCGATGATCGACTTCGGCAGCTTCGCGTCCGGCACGCCGAAGCGCAGCAGACCGCCCGGCCCCTCGTCGCGCTCGTAGACGGTGACCGTGTGGCCGCTCTTGTTCAGCTCGGCCGCGACGGCGAGGCCGGCGGGCCCCGAGCCGATCACCCCGACCGTCTTGCCGGTGCGACGGTCAGGCGGCTCCGGCACGACCCAGCCCTCGTCGAAGGCGCGCTCGGCGATCGCCATCTCGATCTGCTCGATCGTGACCGCGTCGTCGTTGATCGCCAGCACGCACGCCGACTCGCACGGCGCCGGGCAGATGCGGCCGGTGAACTCGGGGAAGTTGTTCGTCGCGTGCAACTGGACGATCGCGTCCTGCCACTTGTCGCGGTAGACGAGGTCGTTCCAGTCGGGAATCAGGTTGCCGAGCGGGCAGCCCTCGTGGCAGAACGGCACGCCGCAGTCCATGCAGCGGGCGCCCTGTCTGCGCAGCTCCGCCTCCGGCTGCAGGTCGAAGTACTGCGCGTAGTCGCTGACGCGCTCTCTGGGATCGCGCTTGTCGAAGCCGACCCGATGGATCTTGAGGAAGCCGCCGAGTTGTCCCATCAGTGGTTCCTCCGGTGGGTTCGCGTGCCCGCTCGCGAGGTCCGGGCGGCGACTGGCAAGGACGCAGGATCGAAGGAATACCAGAGGTATTTCGAGATCCGAGGACGCCGCCAGGCGGCGATCCGGGCCCGCGAGGCGGGGCGGGAATCCATCGGGGGGACCACCTCTATGCCTCTGCGGGCTCTGCGGTCTGGCGGGCGGATCCACTGCCGGCCGCTGCCGCTTCGGCCTCTCGCGCGGCGCGCTCTGCGAGCGCGCGCTTGTAGTCGCGCGGCATCACCTTCACGAAACGGCGCATGGCTGCATCCCAGTCGTCGAGCATCCGCTGCGCGACGGGGGAGCCCGTGCGCTCGGCGTGCTCGGCGATCAGGTCCTTGAGCTCCGCCTCGTCGTGCTCGCTCAGCCTCTCCACGTCGACAAGCTCCGTGTTGCAGCAGCCGGCGAACCCGTTGTGCTCGTCGTAGACATACGCGATCCCGCCGCTCATGCCCGCGGCGAAGTTCCGGCCGGTCGGGCCCAGCACGACGACGCGACCGCCCGTCATGTACTCGCAACCGTGGTCGCCGACGCCCTCGACGACCGCGCTCGCGCCCGAGTTGCGCACGGCGAAGCGCTCGCCGGCAAGCCCGCGGAAGAAGGCGCGGCCGCCGGTCGCGCCGTAGAGCACGGTGTTGCCGACGATGACGTTGTCCTCGGCGCGGAAGCCGGCGTCCTCGGGCGGGTGCACCGTCAGCACGCCGCCGGCGAGGCCCTTGCCGGTGTAGTCGTTCGTCTCGCCCGCGAGCGTGAAGGTCACGCCCGGCATCAGCCACGCGCCGAAGCTCTGGCCGGCCGAGCCCGTCAGCGCCACCTCGATCGTGTCCTCCGGCAGGCCGTCTGGCCCGTAACGGCGGGCGATCTCGCTCGACAGCAGGCCGCCGACGGTGCGATTGACGTTGCGCACGCTCGTCGACAGCCGCACCGGCTCGGCGCGCTCGAGCGCGGCCTCGGCATCGCGGATCAGCTCCCAATCGAGCGCGTCGTCGAGCACCGGGTCGGGCGGGCGCACGCGGTGGCGCGGCGTGCCGTCGGCGATCTCGGGCATCGCGAAGACGCTCGTGAGGTCGACGCCGCGCGCCTTCCAGTGCTCGATCGCCGCGTCCATCTCCAACAGATCGGTGCGCCCGATCAGGTCGTCGAACGTCCGCACGCCGAGCTGCGCCATCAGCTCGCGCGTCTCCTCGGCGACGAAGAAGAGGGACTTGACGACATGCTCGGGGGTGCCCTCGAAGCGCTTGCGCAGCTCTCTGTTCTGCGTCGCGATGCCGACCGGGCACGTGTTGAGGTGGCAGACGCGCATCATGATGCAGCCCATCGCGATCAGCGGGGCCGTCGAGAAGCCGACCTCGTCGGCGCCGAGCAGTGCGGCGATCACGACGTCGCGACCCGTCTTCATCTGGCCGTCCGCCTCGACCGTGATGCGCGAGCGCAGGTCGTTCAGCAGCAACGTCTGCTGCGTCTCGGCGACGCCGATCTCCCACGGGATGCCGGCCGCCTGGATCGAGCTCTGCGGCGAGGCGCCCGTGCCGCCGTCATGGCCGGAGATCACGACGTGGTCGGCGTTCGCCTTCGCGACGCCCGCGGCGACCGTCCCGACGCCGACCTCCGAGACGAGCTTCACCGACACTTCCGCGCGCGGGTTGCTGCAGCGCAGGTCGTAGATCAGCTGCTTGAGGTCCTCGATCGAGTAGATGTCGTGGTGCGGCGGCGGCGAGATCAGCCCGACGCCCGGCGTCGAGTTGCGCAGCCAGGCGATGTAGTCGTCGACCTTGTGACCGGGCAGCTGCCCCCCCTCGCCGGGCTTCGCCCCCTGCGCCATCTTGATCTGCAGGCGGTCGGCGTTGACGAGGTAATGAGGAGTCACGCCGAAGCGGCCGGACGCGATCTGCTTGATCGAGGAGCGTCGCTCGTCGTCGAAGCGCGCCGGGTCCTCCCCGCCCTCGCCCGTGTTCGACTTCGCGCCGAGCCGGTTCATCGCGATCGCGAGCGCCTCGTGCGACTCGCGCGAGATCGCGCCGAGGCTCATCGCGCCGGTCGAGAAGCGCTTGACGATCTCCTCCGCCGGCTCGACCTCCTCCAGCGGGATCGGCTCGTCCAAGGTCTTGAGCTTCATCAGGCCGCGCAGCGACGCCTTGCGCGCCGCCTCGTCGTTGACCGCCCTGGCGAACTCGCGATAGGTCTGCAGGCCCTCGCCGTTCTGCGTGCGCACCGACTGCTGCAGCAGCGCAACGGTGTCGGGGTTCCAGATATGCAGCTCGCCGTCGCGGCGCCACTGCAGCACGCCGCCGACCGGCAGCACTTCGCGGCCCGTACGCGGGTAGGCGCGGAAGTGGCGCTCGAGCGCCTCCTTCGCCAGCACGTCGAGGCCGACGCCGCCGATGCGCGACGCGGTGCCGGTGAAGTGCTGCTCGACCAGCTCGGGCGCGAGCCCGACCGCCTCGAAGATCTGCGCGCCGCAGTACGACTGGATCGTCGAGATGCCCATCTTCGAGAACGTCTTCAGCAAGCCCTTGCCGATCGCTCTCACGATCCGCTGCTCCGCCGTCTCCCTGTCGAGATCGACCGGCAGCAGGCCGCGGTCGGCCAGCTCGTCGAGCGACTCGAACATCAGGTACGGGTTGATCGCCGCCGCGCCATAGCCGATCAGCGTCGCCATGTGGTGGATCTCGCGCGGCTCGCCGGTCTCGATCACGAGCCCCGCGCGCAGGCGCGTGCCGGCGCGCACGAGGTGATGGTGGACGGCGGCGACCGCCAGCAGCGACGGGATCGCGACGCGCTCCGGCCCGAGGTTGCGGTCCGACAGGATCAGGATGTTGGCGCCGCGCTCGATCCAGGCCTGCGCCTCGGCGCAAATCGCCTCGATGCGCCACTCCATCCCCTCCGCGCCCAGCTCGATCGGCCAGGTGAGGTCGATCGTCGCGGCGTGGAAGACGTCGTGCGAGACCTGGCGCAGCTTCTCCAGCTCGTGGTTGCGCAGGATCGGCTGGCGCATGAACAGCTGGTGCGCATGCTCGGCCGACTCGGTGAGCAGGTTCACCTCCGCCCCGACCGACGTCGCGAGGCTCATCACGACCGACTCGCGGATCGGGTCGATCGGCGGGTTCGTGACCTGCGCGAAGAGCTGCTTGAAGTACGCGAACAGCGGCGGCTGGCGATCCGACAGGACCGCCAGCGCGGCGTCGTTGCCCATCGAGGCGGTCGGCTCCTCGCCGTTCGCCGCCATCGGCGCGATGATCAGCCGCAGATCCTCCTGCGAGTAGCCGAACGCGAGCTGCTTGCTGCGCAGCGGCTCGACGCGCGGCGCACGCGGCGCGCGCTCCGGCAGGTCGTCGAGGTGGACGACGTGCTCTCTGTACCACTCGCCGTACGGGCGCTGGCCGGCGACGTGCGCCTTGACCTCCTCGTCCTCGACGATGCGGCCCTGCTCGAGGTCGACGAGGAACACCTTGCCCGGCTGCAGGCGGCCCTTGCGCACGATTTCGCTCGGCGGCGTCTTCACGACGCCGGTCTCCGACGCCAGCACGACGTAGCCGTCGGCCGTCTGCACCCAGCGGCCCGGGCGCAGGCCGTTGCGGTCAAGCGTGGCGCCGACCTGGCGCCCATCCGTGAAAGCGACGACGGCCGGCCCGTCCCACGGCTCCATACAGCACGAGTGGTAGTCGTAGAAGCCGCGCACCGCGGGCGGCAGATCGACCTTCTCGCGGTAGGCCTCGGGCACCATCATCATCACCGCGTGGGTGACCGGCCGGCCCGCGAGCACCAGCAGCTCCAGCACGTTGTCGAACGTGGCGGAGTCGGAGCCGCCCTGGCGCACGACCGGCATCAGCTTCTGCAGGTCGTCGCCGAACAGCTCGGAGGCGAGCTGCGACTCGCGCGCACGCATCCAGTTGACGTTCCCGCGCAGCGTGTTGATCTCGCCGTTGTGGGCGATCAGGCGGTACGGGTGCGCCAGCTCCCAGCTCGGGAACGTGTTGGTCGAGAAGCGCGAGTGCACGAGCGCCAGGCGCGTGGCGAAGCGCTCGTCCTGCAGGTCGGGGTAGTAGCCCGACATCTGCGGCGCCGTCAGCATCCCCTTGTAGACGATCGTGCGCGAGGAGAAGCTCGGGATCGCGAGATCCGACCCGGCCGCTTTCTCGATCAGGCGACGGATCACGTAGAGCTTGCGCTCGAACGCGTCCTGGTCGGCCAGCTCGTCGCTCGCGCCGACGAAGACCTGCCTGATGCACGGCGCCGATCTGCCTGCGACCACGCCGACGTGGGCGTCATCGACGGGCACGTCGCGCCAGCCCAGCACGCGCTGCCCCTCGCGCACGATCACGCCCTCGATCATTTCGACCAGCTCGGCGCGGCGCGCGTCTTCATGCGGCAAAAAGCACATGCCGACGCCGTAGGCGCCCGCGTCCGGCAGCTCGACGCCCGCGACCGCGCGCAAGAACGCGTCGGGCAACTGCACGAGTATCCCGGCGCCGTCGCCCGTCGTCGGGTCCGCCCCTGCCGCGCCGCGGTGCTCGAGGTTCTCCAGCGCGTACAGCGCGCGGTTGACGACGCCGTGGTCCGCCCCCTCGGTCAGCTTGGCAACGAACGCGACGCCACAGGCGTCGTGCTCGTTTTCGGGGTGGTAGAGGCCAGCGGCCTGTGGGGGCTTCATCTCGTGCATGGATCTGGTGTTCCCGTTGGGCGGCGCGAACACTGAGAGGAGCGCACAGGGTACCAGTGGAGGGCCCTCGCGCATTGCGCCAGCGGCCGGTCGGCGAGCGGACGGCGGTCAGCCGCGTGTCTTCGCTCTGACGCTGGCTCTCGCCGAGCCGGCCGGCGCCTTGGCGCGCCGCTTTCTGGCCGGTGCTGGCGCGTCGGCGGGGCCGCCGTTGGCGCGCACGGCCGCGACGCTTGCCTCCAGCGCCGCCATCAGGTCCGGGACCGGAGCCGGCGCCGCCGCGGCGGGCTGCACCGCGACCTCCTCGCCGGCCGCCTTGCGGTCGATCAGATCGAGCACCCGCTCGCGGTATTCGTCGCGGTACGCGGTCGGGTCGAACGGCACCGACAGCGACTCGATCAGTTGGCCGGCCATCGCGACCTCGCGCGCGTTCGCCTCGACCTCGTCGAGACCCTCCAGCTCGTCGAGCCGGTCGGGCGCATTGACCTCGTCGCCGTAGAGCATCGTCGAGAGCATCAGTACGCCGTCCGCGGGCCGCAGCGCGCACAGCTGTTGGCGCGTACGCAGCACGAAGCGGCCGATCGCCACCTTGCCGGCCTGCTCCATCGCGGACAGCAGCAGCGCGTAGGGCTTGGCCCCGCCGGTGGCCGGAGCGACGTGGTAGGCGCTCTCGTAGTACACGGGGTCGATGTCCGCCAGCTCCACGAACGCCTCGATGTCGATCGTCTTCGTGTGGCGCGGATCGAGCGCGTCGAGCTCGTCCTGTCTGACGATCACGTAGCGGTCCGGCGCGATCTCGAAGCCCTTGACGAGGTCGTCGTAGGCGACCTCCTCGCCGTCCGCCGGGCACACGCGTTTCTGCTGTATCCGCACGCCGTCTCTGGCGTGCAGCTGGTGGAAGCGCACGGTCTTCGGGGACGTGGCGCTGTACAGCTTGATCGGCACGTTGACCAGCCCGAAGCTGATCGCGCCGCTCCAGATCGCGCGAGGCATGGGGCGTTTCTACTACCCGCGGGCGGCCAGGGCAACCGGCGAATGGTGGATTGCGTTTGCGTGTCAGATGCCCAGCGCCGACGGGCCGAGCGAGTCGGCCATCCGTTCGAGCGAACGGCGCAACAGCCGCGAGACGTGCATCTGCGAGATGCCGACGCGCTCGGCGATCTCCCGCTGCGTGAGCCCGGCGAAGAAGCGCAGCAGCAGGATCCGCCGCTCGCGCTCGCTCAGCGTGCTCAAGCCGCGCCCGAGCTCGACGCGCTGCTCGGCCGCCTCGTAGGCCGGGTCCTCTGCGCCGATCCGCGCGACCGGCTCGCCGTCGTCGCCGAGCGGCTCGTCGAGCGGCACCGTGCTGTACGCCTGGGCGCCCTGGAGCGCTTCGAGCACCTGCTCGGGCGTCGTGCCGGTCGCCTCCGCGAGGTCCTCGATCGTCGGCGAGCGGCCGAGCTTGGTCGACAGGCGGTCGACTTCGCGCGTGACCTTCGCGCTCAGCTCCTGCAGACCGCGTGAGACGCGCACCGACCAGGCGCGGTCGCGGAAGTGGCGCTTGATCTCGCCGAGGATCGTCGGGACGGCGAACGTCGAGAAGCGCAGCTCGCGGTCGAGGTCGAAGCGATCGACAGCCTTGATCAAGCCGACGCAGCCGACCTGCTCCAGATCGTCGAGCGGCTCGCCGCGATTCGCGTAACGACGCGCGAGCGAGCGGACGAGCGGCATCATGCGCTCGATCAGCAGACGGCGGGCTTCCTCGTCGCCGTCGTGGTGCCAGCGACGCAGCAGCTCGTGCTCGTCGACCGATGGATCGACCGGCAGGCGAACGACCGTGGCGGACATGTCGTGCCTCCTTCGTGGCGGACCGGTCGTTGGGCGGGGATGACCGGCTCGCTCATCCTCTCCGGACAATGCGGGATGACAAGGTGGACAGACGCGGTCACTGGTGCATTTGCGTCCGCTCCGGTACAACCGACGGGTGGACAAAGGCGGGCAAACCGTCAGCGCCACGGAGTTTGCGGAGCTGACCGGCGTTTCACGCGAGCGCCTGCGCACCTGGGAGCGGCGCTTTGGCTTCCCGCGCCCCGCGCGCGTCGGCCATGGGCCGCGCCGCTACGCGCTCGCCGACGCAACGCGCGTCGTCGCCGTGCGCCGCGCAGCCGAGCAAGGCGTGCCGCTGCCCGACGCGATCGCCGACGCGTCAGATGCGCCGTCCGCCGCCGACGCCTCCGCGGTGACGCTTGCGACCGCCGCCGCGGTCGCCCCCATCCCCGTCGTGCTCGTGTCCGGGCCGGAGCCGCTGCTGGTGTCCTATGTCAATGCGGCATTGCAGACGCTGGAGGATGCGATCGTCGCTGGCGCGCGCCTCGACGCGCTCCCGTGGTTCATGGGCAGCGACCTCGAACGCACGCTGCGCACGCTGTTCGCGGGCGACACCGCGGCGCTCGAGTGCGCCCACCCGGCGTGGTCGGGCAGCAACGTGATCGAACGCTCGATCGCGTACCGCGTGCCATCCGGGCCGGGCGAGCCGCCGACGGTCGCGCTCGTCGGGATCGACCGCGACGAGGAGCGTCGTGCGCGCCGCGAGCTCGGTGAGCTCCAGCAGGAGCTGACGCGCGTGCGCGTGCGCGAGCAGCGCCGTCAGCGCTGGCTGGCGCTCGCCGCGTCGCTCGCCGAGCGCTTCCAGCGCGACACGGGCGAGGCGCTGCTCGGCGCGACCGTCGACACGCTCGTGCGGCGGCTCGGGGCGGTCGACGCCGGCGTGGCGCTCTACGTCGCCGGTCAGCTCGCGCTCGGCGCGACGAGCCGCGGCCTGCTTGGACCGCACATGGTCACCGTCACGCGCTACGACGACCTCGCCACGCTCATGCAACGCAGCGCGCCGGAGTGGCTGGCCCCGTCGACCGCGAGCGCGTTCGGCGTGCACGCCGGCCTGCACTGCCTGGCGGTGCCGATCGGCGTTGTCGGCGAGCGGCTCGGCGTGCTGCTGATCGTCTTCGACGAGCTGGCCGCGCTCGACGAGGACATCCGCAACGTGCTGACGGTCGTGGCGGCAGGACTCGGCTTCGTCGTGCTGCGCGACCGACTCGTGACGAGCTCGGGCGGCTCCGGCGCCTAGAAGAGGCGGCCCTCGGGCACCGGCGGCACGTCGAGCGTCGCCTCCAGCGGCCAGGAGCAGAGCGAGCCGCGGCCCGGGCAGCCGTCGCAGATGCGCGGCTTGGGGTCGGGCGCGACCGGGAAGTCGCGGACGAGGATGGCGTCGGCGCGCGCTTGGAGCTCGGCCGCGAGCTGCGAGAGCTCCTGCTGACGGTACGTCGCGCTCGCCGGCTCGCCGGGCCGTTCGAGGAAGACGTGCAGCACCTCGACCTCGCGCGCGCCGTCGCGGAGCGCCGCGAGCGCGTAGGCGGTGCGCTGCAGCCCGTAGTCCGCGTCGGCGAGCGCGGCCGGATCAGCACCCGGCTCGAGCCGGTCGCTTTTCCAGTCGACGACGAGCGTGCGGCCGCGCTCGCGACCGACAAGGTCGAAGACGCCGACGAGCGGGATCGCGGGGTCGCCGAGCGCGAGCGCGAACGGCTGCTCGCGGCGGGCGTCTCTGAGCGCCGCGAGCCGTCTCGGAAGGTCGGTGGCGAGAAGCGTCGCGATCAGCTGCGCGATCTCCTCGGCGGTCGCGTCGGTCAGACGGACACCGGCGCGGGCTGCCTCGGCGTGGACCGCGGCGGAGCTGGGCGGCAGCGGACGCCCGAAGTCGACGGCCTCGAGGAGAGCGTGCACGATGCGCCCGCGCACACGCGGATCGAGCTCGGCGGGCGGGCGCTGGGCGGAGCCGAAGCGGGCGGAGTCCGTGGGCGGGAGGCCCAGCACGCGTTCCAGGTAGAAGCGATAGCCGCATTGGGAGTGCTGGGAGAGAGCGGTGTAGCTGAGCGTCTCGACCGGAGCCCCGGCGTTGCTGCGGGCGGGTCCTGTCGGCTCCGGGTGCGCGCACACCCGCCTGCCGGCGGGCGCACGTGCATCCTCACCGCCACCCGCCCGATCGGCGTCGGTGGTGGACGTCGGCAGCTCGGCGAGCAGATGTGGGCGCGCGATGGTGACCGCAACCGAGATGTCGTCATGCTCGGCGGTGCTGCGAGGCTCGCCGTCGGGCGCACAGCGCGAGCCGATATCGGGTACGAACGCGGGCCCGAGCCAGGAGATCGGCGGCGCACCCGGTCTCGCGTCCGGCCACGGATCGCAGGGCGCCGCGCCGCTGAGGATGAGCTGCTCGCGAGCGCGCGTCACCGCGACGTAGAACAGGCGTGCCTCCTCCTCCGCGTCACGGCGCTTGGCCTCGTCCACGAGCGCCCGGTAGGCGAACGCGTCGCGCGGACGGGCGCCACCGAGGCGCTTGAGGCGCAGCCCGACACGGCCGTCGTCGCCCACGCGCACGGGCTCGCGACCAGCGGCCGGCGACTCCCGCCCCAGGTCGGCCACGCAGACGACCGGGAATTCGAGCCCCTTCGCGCGGTGGATCGTCATCACGCGCACGGCGTCGAGCGCCTCTCCCTCGACCGGCGCTTCGCTCTCGCGCTCGTCGCCGGACGCGTCCGCGCCGCCGACGAGCGACGACACGAGGTCGGCGAAGCCGCGCAGGTCGCGGCCGTGCTGCGCCTCGTGCTCGCGCGCCAGCCGCATCAGCTTGCGCACGTTGGCCATCCGCCGCGCGCCGCCGTCCATCCGCAGCAGCGCCTCGTCATAGCCGGTCTGCGCGAGCGCCCGGTCGAGCAAATCCTCCAGTCCGTGCCGCGGCGCAGCGCGGCGCTCCTGCGGCAACCAGCCGCGCAGCCACTCGACGCGCGCGCGGTCCTCCGCATCAAGTCGCTCCACCAGGGCGGCGTCGTCGGTCAGCGTCCACCAGGGGTCGCGCTCGCTCGCGCGCGCGGCGGCCGCGAGCTGCACGAGGCCGTCGCTCGTGAGCCCGACGAGCGGCGAGGCGAGCAGCGTGTACAGCGCGACGCCGTCGCGCGGGTTCGCCAGCACGGACAGGTAGGCGACGAGGTCGCGCACCTGCTGCTGGGACCAGTAGCCGCGCCCGCCGATCACGTACGTCGGCACCCCGTGCTCGCCGAGCGCTCGCTCGTAGACGGCGAGGTCGCCGGTCGCACGCAGCAGCAGCACGATCTCGCCCGGCGGACGGCCCGCATCGACCAGCTCCGCGACGCGCGCCGCCAGCACGCGCGCCTCGGCGAGCCGCCACAGCGGCGCCGGCGGGACCGCGCCGGGGGCGACGAGGCCAGCCCCCTCCCAGTCGGCCGAGCGGTCGACGACCAGCAGCTCCACGCGCGGGCCCGGCAGCTGCGGCGTGTCGGGGGGCTCCGCCCGCCCGGCGACGAGCGGCGTGAAGTTGGCGTCGAAGCGGGGCGCGAAGGCGACGTTGAACGCGCGCAGCAGCGTGGCGTGGCTGCGGAAGTTTGCGGCGAGCGTGGCGGTCGCGCCGCGTTCGGCGAGACGTGTGCGGCGCGCGCGGAACAGCCGCACGTCAGCGTGACGGAAGCCGTAGATCGACTGCAGCTCGTCCCCCACCGCGAACAGCTCCTCGCCCGCGATCCGCTCCAACAGCTCGAGCTGGAGCGGGTTGGTGTCTTGGAACTCGTCGACGAGCACGTGACGGAAGCGCTCGGCGTAGCGGGCGCGCAGCGGCTCGTGCTCGCGCAGGAGGCGGTTCGCGCGCAGCTCGAGGTCTTCGAAGTCGAGCGCGGAGACGGCGCGCTTCGCGTCGGCGTAGCGCCGTCCGAACGCGTGCAGCAACGCGTCGAGCAGCGCATGCGTGGGCAGCGCAGCCGCGTCGGCGCAGGCGTCCGCGAACGCGTTCAGCGCCTTCGCGTACGCCTCGCACGCCGGGTCGTTCAGTGCGACGCCGTTGCCTCTGAGCGCGAGACCGTCGACCTCCTCAGGCGTCGGCGGCGGGTCGAGCGGGCGCGCGAGCAGCTGCTCGCACGCCGTCAGGCGCCGGCGCGCGCGCTCGACCGTCTTGCCGTCCCCCGCCGCCTCCAGCACGACGGCAGCCTGCGCACGCGCGAGCGCCAGCGCGCTGTGCGCCGGCCCGAGCGGGCGCGGACGGGCGGGCGGCAGCTCGGGCTGCTCGTGGCCGCGGCTGCGCAGCTCGCCGTGCAGCGCGACGACCGCCTCGCGCAAGTCGGCCGGCCGGTAGGCGGCGATCAGCTCCAAGGCGGCGTCGCCGTGCGCGTGGACGAGATCCTCCAGCGCGGCCGCGAACGCGTCGGCCGCGAGCCGCCGCGCCTCGCGCTCGTCGAGCACCGCGAAGCGCGGATCGAGCCCGGCCGCGAGCGCATGCGCGCGCAGCAGCCGCGCGCAGAAGCTGTGGATCGTGGAGATCCAGGCGCTCTCGGTCGCGCGCGCCCGCTCACCGTCGCCGAGCGCCTCGAAGCGCGCGCGGACGCGCGCCTTCAGCTCGGCCGCCGCCTTCTCGGTGAAGGTGATCGCGAGGATGCGACCGACGTCCGTGTCCGGCTCCTGGGCGAGGCGCACGTAGCGCTCCGCCATCACCGACGTCTTGCCGCTGCCGGCGTTCGCCGTCAGCAGCAGCCCGCCCGCGTGCTCGATCGCCCGCCGCTGCTCCGACGTGAACAGAACGCTCGCGCTGCCGCTCACTGGTCCGCCGCCCGGCAGATGCCCGGATACGCGCAGCCGTTGGGCGAGCACGTCTCCGGCGTGGCGGACAGCACCCCTCCGCGCAGGTGCGCCGCCAGCTCGCAGGCGCGCGCGGCGGCCGCGTCCAACTCCGCTTCCAGCTCGTCGCGCGAGCGGCGGTCGGTCTCGACGACGAGCTCGCCCGTGTCGGCGTCGTCGCGCACGAGACCGCGCGCGCGCAGGTCCTCGCCGCGCAGCGGCTGGTAGACGCCGCCGACCGGCTCGCGTCTGAGCAGCTCGCGCACGGCCACCATGTAGAGCGCGACCTGCAACTGGTCCTCGGTGCGCCATCTGGCGACCGGCCACCCCGAGCCCTTGCGCCCGCTCTTGTAGTCGCGCACGAGCGCCCGACCGGCCCGGTCGAGGTCGACACGGTCGATCACGCCGCGCAGCCGCAGCTCGGGGTGGGTGGGATCCGGGTCGTGCAGAACGAGCGGGCCGAGGCCGCCGTCGTCGCGCGCGAAGCCGAACGCGAGCTCCAGCTCCGCCGGCGCGAAGCCGCCGCCGCTCTGCGCTTCGTGGCGCAGCAGGCGCATCACGTCGGCGGCGATCTCATGGGCTGCGGCCGCCTGCGCGGCCGCGCCGCGACCGAGCACCAGCCGCGCCGCCTCCTCCGCCACGACCGCGCGCACGACGGCCTCCGCGTTCGGCAGCGCGGCGAGCGTCAACGGCCACTCGAGTTGGCCGAGCACGCGCTCCAGCACGCGGTGGACGCAGCTCCCGCGCGCGATCGCCTCGGGGTCCGGCTCGAAGCGGTCGGGCGCCAGCTCGCGCTCGACGAGCCAACGCACCGGGCAGCGCGCGTACGCCTCCAGCCCGCCCGCCGACAGCACGTCGCGCTGACGCAGCGCCGCCTGCGCGTCGGGGCCGAGCGACGCGAGCGGCTGCGGCTCCGTGCGCGGGGCGGCGAGCGCCTCCGCGCGGGCGCGCTCGGCCGCGGTCGGGGCCTCGTCCAGCGGCCACGTGACGTCCGACAACGGGCGGCGACGCACGGGCAGCGCGTCGAACAGTGCACGCACGTCGTCGACGAAGAACGACGGCAGCGCCGGGTTGCCCTCCTCGTCGGCGTCGCGGCAGCTGAGGATCACGCGACGGTCGGCACGCGAGACGGCGGCATAGAACAGATAGCGCTCGTCCGCGAGCCGGTCCTCGCGCGCCGCGAGCCGCAGGCCCGCCGCCGTGTTGAGCGCCCGCCGCTCCTCGTCGGACAGGAACGGCTCGGGCGTCGCCGGGCGCGGGAACTCGCCTTCCTGGAGGCCGCAGACGATCACGGTGTCGAAGCGGCGCGCGCGGATCGCGAGCGGGTCGGCGATCAGCACCGCGCCCGTCTGCGCCGGCGCCTCGACGCGCAGCTCGAGCCGCTCGACGGTCTCCAGCAGGTGGTCGGTGGTGGGGCCGCGACGCGGATCGGCCTGGACGAGCTCGGCCAGTTCGTCCAGCGCCGTCACGAACGCGGCGAGCGCGTGCGCGTCGAGCTCCTCATCAGCGGTGAGCTGAGCGGCCCGCCGCTTGTACGGGGCGGCGAAGAGGCCGCGCGCCTCGCGCGCAAGGGCGGTCAGCAGCGGTTGCGGACCGTCCGCCGCCGCGCCGCGCAGGCGGTCGAGCTCGCGCAGCGGCCAGCCGCCGGGCGCCTCCTCCCACAGCCGCCGTGCGGTCGCGACGTCGACCACGGCGCGGCGGCGCACGGTCAGCTCCAAACGGTCGGCCAGCTCCAGGCGCTCGAGCCGGCCCGGGGTGCGCAGATAGGCGAGCAGGTCCGCCGGTCTCGCCGTGTCGGCATGCAGCGCGCAGCGCGCAAGCGCGAGCAGGCCGCCTCCGAGCGCGGTGTGTGCGAAGCGAACCTTCCGCGCGAGCGTGTACGGGACGCCGTACGCCGTGAGCACCTGCTCCAGCAGCGGCGCGCTGCGTTCCGGAGCACGCAGCACGACGGCGACGCTGTCGGCCGGGACGGCTTCCTCATGGAGGAGGCGCAGCAGCTCCGCCGCGACCAGCTCCAGCTCCGCGCGCTCGCCGCCCGCGACGAGCAGCCTGACCGCGTCGCCAGCCGGCATCCGGGGCGCGCTCGGCTCGAACAGATGCCGCTCCAAGTGGTGGAGCGCGGCGCGTGCCTCCGGCGCGAAGAAGCTGTCGTCGGGCGGCAGCGCTGTGACCTCGCCGGCAAGCTGGCTGAGCTCCCCGACGAGCGTCGCGGCACGGCCCGCGAAGGCCGTCCGTCCCGCCTCGTACGTGAGCGAGACGGTCACCTCGGCGTCGGCGACGCGTGCCAGCGTCTCGACGGCGTCGCGCTCGAGCGGGGTGAGATCGTCGAACCCATAGAGGAAGACGGGCGTCGTGCCCCAGGCGCCGGGTCTCGCGCGCAGCGCGTCGAGCGCGCGCCATGCGAACAGCTCGGCGTCGACGCGGTCGATCCGCTCCAGCGCGCGGGCGTAGCGGTCGTAGATCGCGGCGGCCTCGTGGGCGGCGCGTGGCGCCTGCGGCCATGCGCGCACGGCGGCGGTGAAGCGCTGCGGCGTGATCAGCGCGCGCTCGAGCTCGGCGATCAGCGCCTGAGCGGAGTGGAGGAACCCCGGTGTCGCGGCGACGCCCGCGAGCGCGGCGAGCGGGGCGTCCGCGATCGCCTGCGCCACGAGCCGCTCCTGCTGGAGCGGGGCGACACCGCGCTGCCACCAGCCCGCTCGCCGCGCGATCTCGCGCGTGAGACCGGCGAAGGTCGTGACGCGACCGGGCTGCGTGGCGCCGTCTGCGAGCAGCTCGCGCTCGAACGCGCGCACGTCGCCCCGTGTGGGGACGACGAGCCACGGCTCCTGGCGCCGGCGGGCGCGGAACGCGTCCAGCACAACGCCGGCCTTCGCCGAGTTCGCGGGACCGGTGACAAGCGTGAGCGGCACGGGCCCGACATGGTGGCGCGCGGCGGGGACGGCGTTTATCGCGCGAGCAGGGTTCGCAGCGTCGTCGCGACGTCGTGCGGCCGGTCGACGACCTGCGCATGCGTGAAGCGCACCGGCGTCCAGCCTGCCTGCGCCAGGCGCGTCGAGCGTGCTCGGTCCGCCTCGAAGGCGGCGCGGTCGTGGTGCCAGGCCCAACTGTCCAGCTCGACGGCGAGCCGCTGCGCGGGCCAGACGGCGTCGACCTTCATGCCGAGGACGAGGTGGTTCGTCAGCGGCCGCGGCAGGTCGTGTTCGTCGAGGAGGGCGAGGAAGCGGTCCTCGAGCTCGGAGAGGGTGAGGGAGGTTGCGAAGCGCTCGTGCGCGGCGAGCGCCGCTCTCAAGGCCCTGTCGCCGCAGACGCTGGCGCGCTCCAGCACCGCGGCGCTCAGACGACCGGTGCGGTCCATCTCGCGCACCAGCTTGCCGAGCTGCTCCGCGGTGAGGATCTTCGCCAGGTCTACGAGGGTGCGAGCGAGCGTGGTCGTCGGGACGCCGCGCCGGGTCGTGACGTCCTCGGCGTCGAGACGGGTTGTGCGGTGGATCACGACGCAGCGCACGGTGACGCGCCGCGTGGTCGTCACGTCGATCGTGCCGCCGCTTTCGCGGATCCCGTGGAGCGCCGCGGCGGAGCGGTGGCTCAGCGCGGCTCCCGGTCCCGCGGCCAGCACGGCCGCGAGCCACCGGCCCTCTGGGCGAAGCTGGGCGTGGCCGACGGCGTAGACGCCGCGGTGGAGCCGCACGAGGTGGCCGCTCGCGAGCCGCCGCTCCATGGAGCCGTCCGTGATCCCGGCATCGAGGAGCTGCCCGCCGGGAAACCACGCCGTACTGGCGAGCCGCCAGCTTCCCGATCACTCCATCTCGATGACTGTCAAGTTTTCCTCGCCTACCGGGGAAAACTTGCGCGTTGCCGGCCATGCGAGCCAGCGTGGCAGGGGAACTGCGGCGGCGGGGGTGCGGAGTGCGACGGGAGTGCGGAGCGGCTGCGCGCTACGCGACGGCTTCGGCCGGAGCGGCCGCGGCGTCCGGAGCGGCGCCGTCAGCCTCGGCCTCCGGGGGCTTCGCCCCCTCGCGCGCCCACGGCTCGTCGAACTCGACGCGCCAGCGGCCCTCGTCGGTCTGCTCCAGCGCGAGCCGCGCGCGGAAGGATCTGCCGGCGCGGGATCTGAAGCCGGTGACGGGTCTCTCGGTGCGGCCGGTGCGGATCAGCTCGCGCACGATCGCCGCCGTCAACGTCTTGCCGGCCTTCGACTTCCAGATCACAAAGCCGCAGCCCGGATCCTCGCGCGACCAGCACGAGTAGCCCTTGCGGTTCTCGACGATGTCATGCCCGCAGACCGGGCACGGGCCGAGGTTCGCGCGCGGGATGCGGACGTCTCTGAGCTTCTCGTCGAGCGTCGCGACGGTCGCCTCGGCGAATCTGACGATGTCCGCCATGAACGCCGGGCGCGTGTCGTCCCCGGTCTCGATCCGCGCGAGGCGGTGCTCCCAGTCGCCCGTCAGCGACGGCGACGTGAGCTGGTGGCCGTCAAGCAGCCGGACCACGTTGAGCCCCTTCTCGGTCACGACCAGCGCGCGCGCGTCGCGCTCGATGTAGCCGACCGCGAGCAGGCGCTCGATGATCGCCGCGCGGGTGGCCGGCGTGCCGATGCCGGAGTCCTTCATCGCCTCGCGCAGCTCCTCGTCGTCGACGAGTCTGCCGGCCGTCTCCATCGCCGCCAGCAGCGAGCCCTCGCTGTAGCGCCGCGGCGGTCTCGTGACCTTCTCCTCCGAGCGCACGTCGCGCGTGTCGACCGCCTCGCCCTGCTCGAGTCTCGGCAGCCGCTGCTCGCGCCCCTCGTCCTCCTCGCCCTCGCGTGGCTCGGCGTCGACGTCCTCGCCGTAGACGCCGCGCCAGCCGGGCACGACCATGACCTTGCCGCGCGTGCGGAAGACGTGGCCGGCGACCTCGGTCTCGACCTTCGTGTTCTCGAACACGGCCTCGGGGTGGAAGACGGCGAGGAAGCGGCGTACGACGAGGTCGTAGATCTTGCGGTCGTCGTCGCTCAGTTTGTCGACCGGATGCGGCGCGTTCGTCGGAATGATCGCGTGGTGGTCGGTGACCTTCTCGTTGTTGACCACGCGCCCGAGCGGCAGCATGTCGAGTCCGGTCACGTACTTCGACGCCGCGGCGTACTCGCGCTGGCCGCCGACGATCCCCGCGATCGGCTTGATCTCCGGGATCATGTCGCTCGGCAGATAGCGCGAGCTGGTGCGCGGATACGTGAGCGCCTTGTGCTCCTCGTAGAGGCGCTGGGCGGCCGCGAGCGTGCGGCGCGCGGAGAAACCGAAGCGCGAGTTGGCGTCGCGCTGGAGCGAGGTGAGGTCGTACAGCAGCGGCGCGCGCTCTCTGCGCGTCGATCTCTCCAGCTTCGAGATGACGCCGTCGACGCCGCGACAGGCGGCGACGATCGCCTCGGCCTCCGCAGCGGACGCGACGCGCGCCTGCGCGCCGGCGTGGTAGCGCCCCTCGTAGAGCCGACCACCGGCTTCGCCGGCGGTGCCCCCGGACGCCGCGAACGACGCGTCGACGATCCAGTACGGCTCGGGTCTGAAGGCGCGGATCTCCTCCTCGCGGCGCGCGAGGATGGCGAGCGTCGGCGTCTGCACGCGGCCGAGCGACACCGCCCCGTCGAACGAGGAGCGCAGGCGGATCGTGGCGGCGCGCGTGGCGTTCATGCCGACGATCCAGTCGGCCTCGCTGCGCGAGCGCGCCGCATCCTCCAGCGAGCGCATCTCAGAGCCGTCGCGCAGCCGCGAGAAGGCGTCCTCGATCGCGGACTTCGTCATCGAGGACAGCCACAGCCGCTGCACCGGCAGTCTGGAGCCGGCCTTCTCGTACAGGTAGGCGAAGATCAGCTCGCCCTCGCGCCCGGCGTCGCAGGCGTTCACGACGACGTCGACGTCGTCGCGACCGAGCGCGCGCTTGACGACGTTCATCTGTCTTCTGGAGCGCTCGTCGCGCACGACGAGCTTGAACTTCGGCGGCACGATCGGCAGGTCGGCCATGCGCCATCTCTTGAACTTGTCGTCGTATTCGTCCGGCTCGGCGAGCTGCACGAGATGCCCGACGGCCCACGTGATCACATGCTCCGGGCCCTCGAGGATCCCCTCCCCTCTCTGGAACGGACCGGGCAGCACGCGCGCGAGGTCTCTTCCGACCGACGGCTTCTCCGCGATGACGAGTGTCTTGCTCATGAGCGCGAGAGGGTAGCGATCCCGTCAGCCGGCGCATGCGCCGCTCGACACCGGTCCGCTGCCGCGCGCGGCGGCGAGCGCGTCCGCGACGACCGCGTTCGAGACCCCGTAACCGCCGCGCGGGCCGCTCGTCGTGGCCGCGAAGACGGTCGTCAGCACGCGCCCGTGCGCGTCGACGACCGGCCCGCCCGAGTTGCCGCTGCGCACGAGCCCGCGCAGCGGTGTCACGTCGCGCCGCACCGGCCCGCGGCCGTAGGCGTCCTGCGAAAGGACCGTGCGGGTCGCGCCGATGCGCGCCGGCTCGACGTCGAACGGGCCGTTGTGCGGATAGCCGAGGATCGCGCCCGCCGTGCCCGACGCAGGATCGCGCGCGAGCGACAGCGCCGGCGCGCGCAGGCCGCCGACGCGCAGCACCGCGACGTCGTCGCGCACGTCGAGCCGCACGAGCGTCGCAGCGCGGCTGCCGGCCGGGTCGCCGGGCGCCTGCACGACCGTGTCGTGCTCGCCGGCGACGACGTGCGCGTTCGTCACCACAAGCCCCGCGCCGGCAACCCATCCGCTGCCCTCGACGCCGAGCCCGCACGCGTTGCCGAGGATCCGCACCACGCCCGGCGCCGCCGCGCGCACGCCCGGCGCACGCAACACCCGGCGCGACGGCGGCGCGACCGCCGCGCCCGGCCCGCTGATCGAGGGCAGTGGATCGAAGCGCGCGAGCGCATGCAGCAGCGGGCCGGACGGCGGCAGCACCGCGTTGAGCTGCCGCAGCACGAAGGAGCGCTGCACGTCGCGGCGCAGCTGACGCAAGCCGGGCGTCTGCAACACGACGGCGCTCATCAGCCACGCGAGCCCGAGCGCGATCGCCATGCTCAAGAGCGCGCCGAGCAGCCCGTCGAGCACGCCAAGGCCGGGGAGCCGCAGGACCTGGCGCAGCCGCGCTCCGAGCCGCTCCAGCATCCCGGCGAGCAGACCGCCGAGCATCAGCGCGCCCGCGAGCGCAAACAGCGGCGCGTACGGCGAGCGCGCGCCGTCCGGCAGCAGCAGCGGCCCGATCCGCGCGCCGACGATCGCGCCGGCCGCGAAGCCGGCGAGCGCGAGCGCCCCGACGATGAAGCCGCGCCGGAAGCCGGCCAGGCCGAACAGCCCCGCGAGCGCCACGATGATCCAGTCCAGCGTCGTCATCGGGGGCATCATCTACGCTCCGCCCGTGGAGGCGGGTGCACGGACGGGCGACGCGGAGCGACGCTGGCGCCTGCTGCACCGTGGCATGCCCGCTCTTGCCGTGCTCGTGCTGCTGGCGATCGCGTTCGTCGTCGTGATCGGCGGCGCCCCCGGCCGCGCCGAGCGCGCGACCGCGAAGCGCTTCGCGACCTACTGGGCGCAGGGCGACTACGGGCGCATGTACGCGCTGCTCGACGACGCGGCGAAGACGCGCACCCCGTTCGCGGCGTTCGCGGCGGCGTACCGCAGCGCCGCCGAGACGGCGACGATCCGCGCACTCGCGGTCGGCAAGGTCGGCGGTCGCACGGGCGACGCGATCCCCGTGCACCTGACGATCCGCACGCGCGCGTTCGGCACCGTGCACGGCGTGCTCGAGCTGCCCGTCAGCGGGTCGGGCAAGCAGCTGCGCATCGCGTGGCGCGAGCAGGCCGTCTTCCCCGGACTGCGCCCCGGCGAGCAGCTCACGCGCGAGACCGCGCTCGCGCCGCGCGCCGCACTGCTCGCGCGCGACGGCAGCGTGCTCGCGGCAGGCGCGGACCGCACGTCCGACGATCCGGCCGTCGCCGGCGAGATCGCCGGGCGGCTCGACCTCGCGCCGCCGGAACAGGCCAGCAGGCTGCGCGCGCTCGGCTACCCGCCCGACGCGAAAGTCGGCGTGTCCGGCTTGGAGCGCGTCTTCCAGCAGCAGCTCGCCGGACAGCCCGGCGGCACGCTCCTGGCCGGCGGCCGCGTCATCGCCCGCACGCAGCCGCGGGCTGGCGCAGCGGTGCGCACGACGATCGACCCGAAGCTGGAGCGCGCGGCGATCGCCGCGCTCGCGGGTCGCTACGGCGGCGTGGCGGCGATGGACCCGCGCACCGGCGAGCTGCTCGCGCTCGCCGGCGTCGCCTTCTCGGCGCTGCAGCCGCCGGGCTCGACGTTCAAGATCGTCACCCTCACCGGCGTGCTGGAGGCGCATCTCGCAAACGCGCATACGACCTTCCCGGTGACGGACGCCGCGCTGCTCTCGGGCGTCAAGCTGGAGAACGCCAACGGCGAGTACTGCGGGGGGACGCTCGTCAACGCGTTCGCGCACTCGTGCAACTCCGTCTTCGCACCGCTCGGCGCGAGACTCGGCGCGCGGCGACTCGTGGAGGTCGCGCAGCGCTTCGGCTTCAACGCGGCGCCGCCGATCCCGGGCGCCGCGACGAGCACGCTCCCGCCGGCCGACCAGATCGGCGACGACCTCGCCGTCGGCTCAAGCGCGATCGGGCAGGGGCTCGTGCAGGCCACGACCTTGCAGATGACCGACGTCGCGGCGGCGATCGCGATGCAGGGCCGGCGGCCGATCCCAACCCTGCGCGTTGGTGTGCCGCCGCGCTTCGTGCGCGCCACGCGACCGCGCGTCGCGCGTGCGGTCGCACGCATGATGCGCGCCGTCGTCGCCTACGGCACGGGCACGGCGGCGGCGATCCCCGGCGCTGACGTGGCCGGCAAGACCGGCACGGCGGAGCTCGCCAGCACGGTGCCGCCCGATGGCCAGACGGACCAGCAGGCCGCGAGAGACGTGCCCGACACGGACGCGTGGTTCGTCGCGTTCGCGCCCGCGTGGCGGCCGCGCATCGCCGTCGGTGCACTGTTCCCGGAAGCGGGCGCCGGCGGCGACGTCGCCGCGCCGGCAGTGCGCGGCGTGCTGGCGGCGGCGTTGCAGCACGGCCCCGGCGAGTAGCCGGCGCGAAGCCCCGCGCCGGCGTGCCGAGGCGACGCTAGAGGTCGAGCACGACGCTCGAGGGCGAACCGCCGTTCGGCGGCGTGATCTCGAGCTCGAGCGGACGGTTCGCGTAGACCGACGTTCTCAGCTTGAACAGCAGCATCGTGCCGTTGATCGGCCCCGATCCGGCGGCGCTCTCCGGGTCCGGCTGCACCGGCTGGACGACGTCCTGGCTTCTGACTGAGACCGCCTGGTATGCGAACGGGTTGGTCGCCGGCAGCGCGGTCGGCGTGTACACCGCGCCGGTCGTGTCGACGATCTTGAAGTCGTTGGCGCTCACGTGCGCCTGCTTCGTGGCGTTCTGCACGCGCAGCCATACGCCGAACCACTCCTCGTCGCCGGCGAGTCTCGGCGTGGTGGCCGCCAGGCCCTGGAGGTACTCGGCGTCCTCGACGTTGGCCGGATTGAGCTCGCGCGACATCTGCACCTGGTAGATGAGCGGGCCGGCCTGGATGTAGGAGCCCTCGCTGTCGCCGTGCTTGGTGGGCGGTTCGCCGGTGCCACCGCAGGCGACGAGCGTGGTCGCCGCGAACAGCGCGACGGCGACGAGCAGGGGGAGTCGGAGGAGTCGATTCGTCATAAGGGGCGGGAAGTCTAATGATCTACCGGGCGGCGACCGTCGCTCGTCTGCCGCGCGCGCGATCCTCCTCGAAGATCGCCTGCAGGCGGCGGACGGCGCGCGTCAGCTTGCGCTTCCACCAGCCGCGTCCCGCGATCAGCTCCATCAGGCGGTCGCTCAGTCTCGCGGGCAGCGTCTCGTAGCGGTACTCGACGCGCGTCATGCCGCCGGGGGCGTCATGGAGCGTCCACTCGCCGATCGCGCGCACGCGGTTGAACTTGCCGCTGCGGCCGCGCTCGACGATGCGGTAGGGCGGGTCGACCTCCGCGAGCGTGTAGTCGCCCCACCCGAAGCGGCTCAAGGGGAGCTGCTCGCGGAAGCGCGCACCGGCGCCGCGGCCGGCGCTGTCCTCGCGCGTCAGGTGCCAGTCCGAGAGGTAGTGATCCTTGAACTCGGGGTGGTTCGCGACGTCGGCCAGATAGGCGAACAGCTCCGCGCGCGGGCGGGCGATGTTGACGCTGACGACGACGGGATCCACGGCGGGCCGGAGTGTAGTCAACGACCGGGCGGCCGGGACGTGACGTCGCCCCGGTCGGCGGAGGGCGGCCCCTCAGGCGGCGCGGCGAACGGTGAGCCCGTGCTCGCTGCCGTGCACCGCCTGCGACCGCAGCGGCGCCTCGCGGCGCTCGCGGCTGCACAGCTCGCACAGCGTGCGGCCGCCGTCGTAGACGTGCACGTGCTCGCCGACAAGCGGCGTGCGATGACAGCCGTCGCAGCAGTCGCGACCGGCGGCGAGCGCCATCACACTGCGGCGCAGCAGCTGACGCTCGAGCTCGGGCGCGTGGTGAGCGGTCTGTTCCATGACCTCCGGTTCGCCGGCCGACCGGCTCCTCCTCCTCGACACATGACAGTTGGCGCGCACGGTCCGCAGCCAAACCCGCAGCGTTCGCAGCCAAACGCCTAACCCACGTTTCGCTCCCGTTCGTGATTGGGTAACAGGAGCCCGGGCCGCCCCCGCGGCCAGGCGAGTTCCGCCGCGCCTGGCGATCTCGTCACATCGTCTGCGCCACCGCTTCCGCCCCGCGGTGATCGCATCGGAGGTTGGGGACATGGAGTCACATACGTCAGGGACCCTCGTCGGCACTGGCACGTTCCGCTGCGTCGCCTGCGACTACGTGGTGTCCCTCGCGGCTGCGGACATGCTGCCGCCCTGCCCGAGCTGCGGTGGGGATGCATTCGTCCGCGCGTCGCTGTTCACGGCCGCCCACGTCCCCGCCCCCGCCCTGCCGGAAGCGAGCGCAGCGGAGGAACTCCAGCTCGCCGACGCGCGAGGCGAGATCGACGCACCGGGCCAGTACCTCGTCTATCAGGACGGCGAAGCGCTGGTCGTGCATGAGCTGACGCGCGAGTGGACGCGCATCGGCCGCAGCCTCGCCGCCGACGTGCGCTTCGACGACCCGACCGTGTCGCGCCGCCACGCGCTCGTGGTGCGCCAGCCGGACGGCGTGCGTGTGCTGGACGACCGCAGCCTCAACGGCGTGTTCGTGAACGGCGAGCGGATCGAGTGGCATCCGCTGCGCGACGGCGACGAGCTGATCGTCGGCCGCCATCGCCTCACGTTCGTCGACCTGCCGGCGCTCGACGCGGACGGCGAGGAGCTGCTCGCGCCCGCGGCCGAGTCGCTCGTCGGCTGACCGGCGGGTCACCCGCGCCGCGGCGCTATCGTCCGCGGCGCGCGATGGCGGTCACGATTGCAGTCCTTTCCCAGAAGGGCGGCACCGGCAAGACGACGATGGTGCGAACCCTCACCGACGTCTTCCGGCGCGTCGGCCTGTCCACGCTCGCGGTGGACCTCGACCCGCAGGGCAACCTGTCCGACTACCTCGACGTCGACCCGGAGGCGAGCCCGACGGTCGGCGACGTGCTGAGCAGCCGCGCGAGAGCGGCCGACGCGGTGCACGACGGGATCATTCCCGCCAACCTGGGGCTGGCCGAGTCGGAGCTCGCGATGAGCGGCAGGATGGGCCGCGAGCTGACGCTGCGGCGGGCGCTGCGCGAAGTGAGCGACGGCTACGACGTGGTGCTGATCGACTGCCCGCCGGCGCTCGGGCTGCTGACCGTCAACGCTTTGGTGGCGGCGGACTACGCGCTGTTGAGCGCGGAGGCGCAGTACTTCGCGATGCAAGGCGTCGAGCAGGCGCTCGAGGTGATCGAGCTGGCGCGCGAGAACCTCAACCCGGACCTCGAGTGGCTCGGCGTGGTGCTCAACATCGCCGACATGCGCACGCGCCATTCGCGCGAGGCGTTTGACTCGCTCAGAGAGCACTTCGGCGAGAAGCTCGTGCCGCACACGATCCGCTCATCGATCGCGTACGCCGAGTCGGCCGAGCGCGCACTGTCGATCGTTGACTACCGGCCGGACTTGGGGATCGACTACCTGCGGGTCGCGGACGAGCTGCTGGACCGATTGGGGATGTCGGACGCGCGGGGGCGTCTGCAACCCTTGCTGGATGACGTGGCGGCGTAGCTTCGCGCTCCTGCTCCCCCTGCTCGTCTTCGTTGGCTGCGGAGGTTCGGACGAGCGTGGGACGGAGGTCGCTGGCGGGCGGGTCCTGTCGCCGGTGAAGACGATCCCGCGAGCGGAGTCGCGGGAATCGTCTCACCCGCGCCACCCGCCCGATCGGCCGGGCCAGCTCACGGTCCAGATCACGCGGGCGACGGCGCTGCGCTCCGCGCCGGCTGGGTCCGTGGTGGCCCGTGTCTCGCCGAAGACCGCGTTCAGATCGGACACGATCCTGCCGGTCGTGGCGCGCCGCGGTGGCTGGCTGGGCGTGATCTCGACGCAGCTGCCGAACGGGCACGTGGGCTGGATCTCCACCAGTGCGGCGCTCGTCGCGTACCGCACGCACTGGTCGATCGCCGTGTCGCTCTCGCGTCGAGAGGTCGTCGTGCGCGACGAGGACCGCGTCGCCCAGCGCTTTCGCGTCGCGATCGGCGGCCCCTCGACGCCGACGCCGACCGGTCGCTTCGCCGTCACCGACAAGCTGCTGACGCAGGATCCGTCTTCCCCCTACGGCTGCTGCATCCTCGCGCTCAGCGCGCACCAGCCGCACACGCCGCAGGGCTGGGGCGGCGGCGACCGCATCGGCATCCATGCGACGGATCTGCCCGAGACGATCGGGAGCGCTGCAAGCCTCGGCTGCCTGCGCGCGCCCGCGGAGGAGGCGCGCCGGCTCGTGCGGACCGTCCCGCTCGGCACGGTCGTGACGATCCGCGCCTGACGCCGCCGCGCGGGGTCGCCTCAGACGCCGACGACGTCGGCGCCCTGCGACTCGAACGGCACGCGCAGCACGTCCGCCCAGCCCGCGGCGCGATCGCGCAACCGCTCGGCGACCGCGGCGGTCTGCTCGTAGTGGGTCCACACGAGCACGGTGGGCCCCGCACCGGAGATCGTGGCGCCGAGTGCGCCGAGCAACCGCGCGTCGCGCACGAGCTCCGCCGAGCGCGGGTAGAGGTGCGCGCGGTGGGGCTGGTGCAGGCGGTCGTCGAGCCCACGGCCGACCAGCTCCCAGTCGCCGCGCGCCAGACCGAGCGTCAGCAGCGCGGTGTGCGCGACGTTGCTTACGGCGTCGGCCATCGGCACCTGCTCGGGCAGCGCCGCCCGCGCCTCTGCGGTCCGCACTGCCTCGTGCGGCACGACCAGCAGCCCCTCCAGTCCCGTCGGGGGATCGAAGCGCGTGACCGCGCCGTCTGCGCAGATCACGACGCCGCCGTGCACCGCCGCCGCGACGTTGTCCGGATGGCCCTCGATCTCGCACGCGAGCGCGAAGACGTCGGCGTCGAGCTCGAACAGGTGGTCCGCGGCCAGCACGCCGGCGACGATCGCCGCCGCGCTCGACCCCAGCCCGCCCGACAGCGGGATGTCCGAGGCGATCCGGAAGGTGAAGTCGTCGGGCGGATGCAGGCGCTCGAACGCGCGCACGACGAGGTTGCGGCGATCGGTCGCGATCTCAAGCTCGGTCTCGACCGCGAAGCGACCGGTCTCCTCGACCTCCACCTCCAGGTGCAGCGCGAGCGCCGCCGCGAGCACGTCGAAGCCCGGCCCGAGGTTGGCCGACGAGGCGGGGACGCGGACGAGGCGGCGGCGGACCACGAGGCCGATGGTGGCGCTACCCGAGGACGGCTTCCTCGACGGCCGCCAGCTCCGGCTCGCACGGCACGACCGCGCCCGCCTGGTCGAGCGCGGTCGAAGGGTCCTTCAGCCCGTGGCCGGTCAGCACGCATGCGACCCGCTCGGCGCCGCCGGCGCCGTGCACCATCAGGCCCGCGACGCTCGCTGCCGAGGCCGGCTCGCAGAAGACGCCCTCGCGCGCCGCCAGGAAGCGGTAGGCGTCGAGGATCTGCGCGTCGCTGACCGCTCTCACGGCACCGTGCGAAGAGGTCATCGCCTCCATCGCCTCCTCCCAGCGGGCGGGGTTGCCGATGCGGATCGCGCTCGCCACCGTCTCCGGGTTCGCCACCGGTCTGCCCTGCACGAGGGGCGACGCGCCCTCAGCCTGGAACCCGAACATCCGCGGCGCGACGCCGATCTCACGGAAGCCCTTCCAGTAGGCGGTGATGTTGCCGGCGTTGCCGACGGGGATGCAGAGCGCGTCGAGCGGGCGCGCCTCGCCGAGCGCCTCGACGATCTCGAACGAGGCCGTCTTCTGGCCCTCCAGGCGGAACTGGTTGACGCTGTTGACGAGCGAGATCGGGTGCTTGTCGGCCAGCTCGCGCACGAGCTGCAGCGCCTCGTCGAAGTTGCCGCGCAGCACGATCACGCGCGCGCCGTGCATCAGCGCCTGCGCGAGCTTGCCGGTCGCGATCTTGCCGTCCGGCACGAGCACGGCGCAGCGGATCCCGGCGCGCGCGGCGTAGGCGGCGGCGGACGCGCTCGTGTTGCCGGTCGAGGCGCAGATGACCGCCTTCGCCCCCTCGCGCACGGCTGCGGAGACCGCGCACGTCATCCCGCGGTCCTTGAACGAGCCGGTCGGGTTGAGGCCCTCCAGCTTCAACCACACCTCCGCCCCCACGTGCTCTGACAGCGCCGGCGCGTGCACGAGCGGCGTCGAGCCCTCGCCGAGCGTGATGACGGGATCGCCGTCCTCGAACGGCAGCCGCGCGCGGTAGCGCTCGATCAGCCCGGTGCCGTCGCGGTGGCTCACGCGAACTGCTCCTCGATCACGCGGATCGCGCGCGGCGGCGTGCGCAGCAGCTCAAGTCCGCTGAGCTCCTCCAGCGCCGCGAAGAAGCGCGACTCCAGCACCGGATGCACGACCATCACGAGCCGCGCATTGTCGCCGAGGCCCTTCTGCACGACCGACTTCACGGAGATGCCGTGGTTGCCGAGGACGCCGGCGATACGCGCGAGCACGCCCGGCGTGTCGGGCACCTCAAGATGCAGGTAGAACGCCGAGACGACGTCCGCGACGATCTTCAGCGCGCCGCTCGGCGGCGGCGTCGAGGCCGGCGGGATCATCGCGCTGACGACGTCGCCGAGCACCGCGCTCGCGGTCTGCGGTCCGCCTGCGCCGGGCCCCGACATCGTGATCTCGGTGATCGCCTCCGATTCGACGGTGACCGCGTTGAACGGTCCGTTCACCGATGCGAGCGGATGCCCCGGGTACAGGAACGCCGGGTGCACCCGCACCGACAGGCCGCCGTCGACGCGCTCGGCGGTGCCGATCAGCTTCAAGCCGAGACCGAGCTCTCTCGCGTACTCGATGTCGTCGGTGGCGATCTGCTCGATCCCCTCGCAGACGACCTGGTCGAGGTGGACCGGCGTGTCGAACGCGAGCCGCGCGAGGATCGCCATCTTCGCCGCCGCGTCCCTGCCGTTGACGTCGTCGCTCGGGTCGGCCTCGGCGTAGCCGAGCCGCTGCGCCTCCGCGAGCACGTCCGCGTAGGCGGCGCCGGTGCGCGCCATCTCGGACAGGATGAAGTTCGTCGTGCCGTTGACGATCCCGTGGATGCGCTCGACGTGCGCGGCCGCGAGCGACTCCTGGAGCACACGGATGACCGGCACGACGCCGGCGACGGCGGCCTCGAAGCGCAGCTGCACGTCCTGCTCGCGCGCGCACGCCCACAGCTCCTCCCCGTGCTGGGAGAGGAGCTGCTTGTTGGCGGTGACGACGTGCTTGCCGGCGCGCATCGCCCGCAGCACGTAGTCGCGCGCCGGCTCGATCCCGCCGATCAGCTCGACGATCAGGTCGCTGTCGGCGAGGATCGCGTCGAAGTCGCCTTCGGAGCGCGTCAGCACGCCTGCGATCTCCGGGCGACGCCCGGTCACCGCGGCGACCGCGTCGGCGCGCGTCGGCAGCAGCTCCGCGAACGCCGCGCCGACCGTGCCGTGCCCGAGCAGGCCGACCCGGAAGCGCTTGGCCTCAGGCGCCGACGTCACGAGCAGCCAGATCGTCGTAGGTCTCGCGCCGCACGACGACGCGCGCGTCGCCGTCCTTGCAGAAGATCACCGGCGGGCGCGGGATGCCGTTGTAGTTGTTCGCCATCGCGTGGCCGTAGGCGCCGGTCGTCGGCGTGACCAGCACGTCGCCCGGCTGCGGGTCGTCGAGCGGCACGTCGCGCACGATCACGTCGCCCGACTCGCAGTGCTTGCCGGCGACGTGGCAGCGCTCGCCGCCACCGGCCTTGGCGGCGCGATCGGCGAAGAACGCCTCGTAGACGGAGCCGTAGAGCATCGGGCGCAGGTTGTCGGACATGCCGCCGTCGACGCCGACCCAGGTGGAGACGTTGCGCTTGACCGTCTGGACCGTGTAGAGCGTCACGCAGGCGTTGGCGACGAGTGAGCGGCCCGGCTCGATCAGCAGCTTCTTGCCGGGACCGAGCAGCTCGTTCGCGGCGTCGACCTGCACCTGCACGTACTGCTCGATCGTCGGCGGATGCTGCTGCGCCGTGTACGCCACGCCGAGCCCGCCGCCGAGGTTGTAGACGGGGAAGTCGCCGAGCGTCGCGATCGCCTCGACGGCCGGGCGGTAGGCGTCGAGCGAGAGGAGCTGCGAGCCGATGTGCATGTGCAGTCCCTGCAAGTCGAGGTGCTCGCTGTCGCGCAGCCGTGCGATCGCGACGCGCGCGTCGTCCATTCCGAAGCCGAACTTGGAGTCGGCCTGACCGGTCGAGATCGACGCGTGCGTTCTGCCGGCGACGCCGGGCGTGACGCGGAGCAGCACGGCTTGGCGCACACCGCGCTCGGCGGCGACGCGCTCCAACCGGTCGACGTCCATGAAGGAGTCGAGCACGACATGGCCGACGCCGGCGTCGATCGCCTCGTTGAGCTCCGCGAGCGACTTCGCGTTGCCGTGCAGGTAGATGCGCGCCGGGTCGAAGCCGCCGCGCAGCGCAAGCGCCAGCTCGCCGCCCGAGGCGACGTCGCAGGCGATCCCCTCGGCCGCGAACAGGCGATAGGCGGCGGTGCAGGGGAACGCCTTGGAGGCGAACAGCACATCGAAGTCCTGTCCCGTTGCTGCGCAACGGGCGCGCATCGCCTCGACGTAGGCGCGCGCGCGGGCGCGCAGGTCGTCCTCCGCGTAGACGTATGCGGGCGTACCGAACTGCTTGGCCAGTTCGACCGTGTCGCAGCCGCCGACCTCCAAGTGGCCGCGCGCGTCGATGCGACTCCCGAGCGGGAGCACGTGCGCGAGTTGGAGCTGTTCGTCGGTCGCGGCCATCCGCCGCGTGATTATGCCGGCTCGCCCGCTTTTCGCCGGGCTCAAGCGACCCGTGCCGCGCGACTCATCTGCCGCCGGCGAGGCCGCCGAGCAGCCCGCCGGCGGTCGCGCCCGCCCCCGAGACGACCTGGCCGGCCGTCCCGGTGGCGCCGGTCACGACCCCGCCTGCGACCTGACCGGTCTGCGTGACGACCTGGCCGACCGTCGGGCTGACCTGGCCGACGGTGTCGCCGACTTGGCTCGTTGCGCCCTGCACAGCGCCGCCGAGCTGCTGGCCGGTCTGCGCGACGGCCGTGCCGGCGCCGCTGACGACCTGCGTGACGGTGCCGCCGAGCGTGCCCGCGGAGCCTGAGCCCGCCCCGTCGCCGGCGGGCGGCGGGGTTGTGGTCGACCCGCCGCTGCCGCCGGGGCCGGGACCGCCCGCGGGTGCGGTGGAGCGGTCAGCGCCCGCGCCTGCGGCACCGGCCGCTCGAGCGTTCGTCGCCGGCATGTCGCCTGCCGCGCCGGGCGTTTGCGTCTGGTGCTCGCGCGCGGCCGGACCGAACGCGCTCGCGACCGGCCCGGTGATCGTCGAGCTGCCGCGGTCGCCCAGACCGGCACGAGCGCGACCGGCAGCGCCGCTGCCGGCGGCGTCCGCGCCGACGAACGCGGACAGCAGGTCGAACGACGAGAGCGCGTCGGCGTCGCCCGCGCCGCGCCATTCCAGCGTCGCGGTGCTCGGTCCACTCAGCGTCAGCGGCCAACCGTGCACCGCCACAACCGCCGACAGCACCGCGAACGCACAGGCGATCGCGCCCATCAGCGCTCCCGTCGTGCCGACGCCAGCCACGTACCCCTTCGTCGCGCGCATGCGCACCCCCAACTGAAGATCTCCCCCGCCGCATCCCCCGGCGGCTTGACTCCCCGCCGCGTCCGTGCGGCGGGTCTGACGGGCGGATCCTTACCGATGCACCGGCGGAAGGACAAGTGATCCGCGCGCGGGATGACGCAAACGGGGCGCTTCGGACGCCGAAGCTCCCAGCGAGCGCTCGCTACGCGGTCGCGGCGCGCGAGCGGCCGGCGTGCCGCGGCGGCGCGCCCGCGGCGCGCAGCGTGCCGTGTCTGCGCAGCAGCACGAGCAGCCATACGGCGCCGGCGACGATCAGCGTGAGGCTCTCGATCTGTGCCGCCGTCAGCACGCCGAGCACGTGCTCGTTGCGGCGGGCGAACTCGACGAGGAAGCGCTCGAGGCCGGCGCCGACGAGGTAGATCCCGAACAGCACGCCGGGGCGGAAGGCGTCGCGCAAGCGCCACAGCACGAGCGCGAACAGACCCATCGACAGCGTCTCATAGAGCGGCGTCGGCTGGACCGTCACGCCGGGCGCCGTCGGCACCGCCCCGTGCGGATAGCCCATCGCCCACGGCAGGTCGGCGGCCTTGCCGTAGTCGCCGTCGCCGGAGACCTGACAGCCGATGCGACCGATCGCGTACCCGAGCGCAAGCCCCGGCGCCGCCATGTCGACCAGCGCCAGTCTGAGGAAGTGGCGCCACCACGCCCACAGCAGCACGGCGGCGACGCCGCCGAGCAGGCCGCCGTACCAGATCAGGCCGGCGCCGCTGAAGATGTTGCCGACGAGGTCGCCCTTCACCTGGTCGTAGTTCTGGAGCAGGTAGTAGCCGCGCGCGCCGATCAGGCCGCCGATCAGCGCGGCGAAGAGGATCTCGTAGGCCCAGTCGACCGGCTTGCCGAGCTCGACCAGCCGCTTCGCGACGATCGCGGCCCAGCAGAGGAAGTTGAGCGCGAAGAAGATCCCGAACGTCTGCAGGTGCACGCCGAGGACGTCGATCTGCTTCAGCACGTGCGGGAGGCTACTCCAGGTAGTTCACCGGGTTCGTCACGACCCCGTTGATGCGCACCTCGAAGTGCAGGTGCGGGCCGAAGCAGAGGCCGGTGCAGCCGCTGAGGCCGATGATCTGGCCCTGCGTGACGTGCTGGCCGACGCTGACCTCGATGCGCGACTGGTGGCCGTAGCAGGTCGAAAAGCCGCCGCCGTGGTTGATGCAGGTGTAGTTGCCGTAGCCGCTGACCCAGCCGGCGATCGCAACCGTGCCCGTGCCGGCGGCGCGGATCGGCGTGCCGGAGGGGACGCCGATGTCGATGCCGGGGTGGCAGGCCTCCCACGCGCGCCGCTCGCAGAAGGGCGACGTGATCGGCCCGTTGACCGGCCAGATGAAGCGGCCGCCGCCTCTGATCGGTCCGGCGGGGAGCGAGCCGAGGCCGGGCGCGGAGCGGATCTGCGCCTCGATCTTCGCCTGCTGCGCGTGCAAGACCTTGATGTCCTCGTCGAGCTTGTGCGCGTGGTCGCGAACCGAGCTGAGCAGCGCCTGCTTGCGGTGGCGCACGTTGTCGATCGCGTCGCGCTTGCCCTGCACCTGGACGCGCACGCGCGCGACGGCGTTGCGGCGCGCGGTGATCTCCATCGCGATCTGCTGCTGTCTGTTTTCGAGCGTGCCAAGCCGTCTGGCGGCGGACGCCATTGCCGCCTTCGCGTCGCGGACCGCGGTGATGATCGTGCGGTCCTGCTGGCCGATCCGCTGCAAGTAGGCGCCGTTCTCAAGCAGGTCGGCGAAGCCGTTGGCGTCGAGCACGACGCTGACGATGTCGGGCTGGTCGGACTTGTAGAGCTCGACGAGGCGGTCGGCGAGGACCTGTCTGGCGCGCGCCAAACGGGCCCGCAGCTGCACGAGGCGGGCGCGCACGCGGCGCAACTCGTCCTGCGTGCGCTGCAGCTCGGTGCGCTTGGCGTCGAGGTCCGCCTGGATCGCATCCTCGCGCCGCTGGAGCGTCGTGATCGTGCCCTGCAGCCGGTCGACGCTCTGCGTCAGGCCGGAGATGTCGGTGCTGAGCACGCGCGCGCGGCCGTTGACGTGGGCGAGCTGGCTCTGCTTGCGATCGATTCTGCTCTGGAGCGAGCTGACGCTCGCTTCAGGGCTGGCGCTCGAGACGAGCGGAAGCGCCGCCCACAGGGCGAGCGGAGCCAGGACAAGAAGCACGAGGATGCTGCGACGGCGCATGCGCGGCGCGCGAGTCTAGACTCGCGCCTCCCCAAGGGTCAACCAGAGGTTCACAGTTATGGATCGCATTGCGGTTGCCTGCGGGGTTAGCTGACGGGCTCGCGCGACGCGCTACGCGGTCACCAGACCGCGATTCGCCCCTAGGGAACTGTGTGGGTCCCCCGCTCTTCCACGCGCACGCGGAAGACTCGGCGCGCGGCAGCCTAGCAGGTCGTCCGCTGCCGCGCGCCGGAAAAACCGCCTAGACGCTGGGCTTTTTGCGCAGTCGCTGTCATACTGGCGCGCGAACGGCATGGGCGCCCTCCCCCCCGACAGCACGGCTGGACCGGCAGGAGGCCGGCTCAGCGCGGACCTCGCCGCGCACGTCGAGGCGATCGTCGACGCCGCCGAGCGTGAGGCGCATGCCGCCGAGCGCGCGATCGCGGAGCATCGGCGCAGCGCCGAAGAGGAGGTGCGCCGCTACCTCGCCGCGGCGAGATTGCACGTCGACGCCGAGACGGCCGCCCGCGCCGCTCGCATCGAGACGCTCAGCGCCGCCGCCCGCCGGCTCGCCGACGAGCTGACCGACGCCGTCGCAGCGCTGAACCGCGAGCTTGAGGCTGGCGACCCGGCCGCGGCTGTGCGCATGCCGCGCGCCCCGTGGCCACCCGCCGCGGCCCAGCCGGCCCCGGAGCCCGCCGAGCAGCCGGCACCGCCACCGTCCGCGCCGGAGCCGACCTGGTCCCGCATCGAGGGAGAGGCAGCGCCTGCGCCACAGCCGTCTGCCACGCACGACGATCGGGCGGGTGGCGCGGGTGAGACGATTCCCGCGACTCCGCTCGCGGGATCGTCTTCACTGGCGACAGGACCCGCCCGCAGCAGCGCCGGACCCGAGCCCGAAGAGGCGCAGCCAGCCGCGCAGCAGAACGGCGCCCCCGAGATCCCCGTCCCAAGCGCCGCCCGCCTCGTCGCGATCGAGATGGCGGTCGGCGGATCGTCCCGCGCGGAAGTCGAGCAGCACCTGCGCGACCAGCTCGGCGTCGCCGAGCCCGAGCCGCTGCTCGACGACGTCTTCGGCGCCGCCTCCACCGCCGGCAGCCGGCTGGCGTGGGGCGAGCCGTAGACGCTGCGCATCACTGCGGCGAATCTGCTTAAGAAGGGCTCATCTTGTCTGCCATGATGGGTCGTGGAACCCAGATCCCCAGGAGGATCACGCACCATGGCCCGCCCCACGTCCTTCGGCCGCGACACCGGACTGCAGCTCCGGATGACGCTCACGATGTTTCTGCTCGGCCTCGTCTACGCCGTCCTCGTCGGCGTGGTGATCGCGGCAAAGCTGCCGGGCCTGCTGTTCATCGTCGGCGGCATGTTCCTGGTGCAGATCCTCCTCTCCGACAAGCTCGCGCTGCACGCGATGGGCGCGCGCGAGGTCAAGCCGGAGGAGGCGCCGCAGCTGCACGCGATGATCGAGCGGCTGTGCGTGCAGGCGAACCTGCCCAAGCCGCGCGTCGCCGTCGCGAACACGCGCATGCCGAACGCGTTCGCGATCGGCCGCTCGCCGAAGAACGCGACCGTCTGCGCGACCACCGGGATCATGGAGCTGCTCTCCCCCGCCGAGCTCGAGGGCGTGATGGCGCACGAGCTGACGCACGTGCAGAACCGCGACGTGATGGTGATGACGATCGCGAGCTTCTTCGCGACCGTCGCGGCCTACATCGTGCAGTTCGGCTTCTTCTTCGGCGGGGGCGGATACGGCCGCAGCAATAACAACAACAACGAAGGCGCCGCGGTGGCCGTCGTGATCCTCGTCTCGATCGCCGTCTACGTCATCTCGTTCCTGCTGCTGCAGGCGCTCTCGCGCTACCGCGAGTTCGCCGCCGACCGCGGCTCGGCCGTGATCACCGGCCGTCCGAGCGCGCTCGCCTCGGCGCTGATGAAGATCAGCGGCTCGATGGAGCGCATCCCGCAGCAGGACCTGCGCTCGGCCGAGGGGCTCGCCGCGTTCTACATCTTCCCGCCGCATGCGAAGCAGTCGCTGATGAACCTCTTCTCGACGCATCCGCCGCTCGAGAAGCGGCTCGCCGCGCTCAGCCGCCTCGAGTCGCAGCTGCAGGGCGTCGCGTAACGCGGCCGCCACGACACGATGGGTCTGTTCGACATCCTCGCCGGCCGGCGCAGACTCGCGAAGCCGGCGCCGGACCGCCTGTTCGCGATGAGCACGGCGTACGTCACGTTTGAGACGGAGCTGTCGATCACGAGCCGCGGCGTGGCGGGCATCGTCTTCCAGGCGCTCGCGACCGCCGACTTCGAGCAGATCGCCAAGGACATGGTCGAGGTCGTGGAGGGGACGTCGAGCGACGCGGGCACGACCGTCGAGACGCGCGACGACGAGTACGGCTACCGCTGGATGCTGCTGCGCGACCCCGACTTCGACGATCTCGTCGTCGGCGTCAACGCCGTCAGCGGCGCGCTCGAGGCCGGCGGCTACGGCGAGCGGATCCTCTGCGCCGTGTTCGCGTTCGCGGACGCGAGCGGCCACCCGCTGTATTGGATCTACAACTACAAGCGCGGAGCCTTCTATCCGTTCGTCCCCGCCGGCGACCACGGACGCGACAACGAGCGCGAGCTGCGGCTGAAGGCGCAGGTCGGCGCAGAGCTGCCGCTCGAGCCCGAGCTCGAGCGCTGGTTCCCGCTCTGGGGCATCCCGATCTAGACGGCGATCCCGCGCCGTGGCGCGTAGAAGTCCGCAGCGGCCGGCCGGGTCTCCCGGTCGAACTGCGCGGCGCCGCACGGTGGCCAGCGCCCCGCCTGGCGCGGAGACTGCTCCCACACCATGTCGAACCTGTTCGGGGAGGAGCACACCGTGCGCACCATCTTTCGTTACGGCGGCGTCGCCGCCAGCATCGTCCTGATCGCCCTCGGAATCGGCGCGATCGTCGTCGGCATCAGCGGCCGTTCCACCGTCGGCGACAACCTCGCCAAGGAGGCGATCGTCGGCACGCCCGACATGACGCCCTCAGCCATCGCCAGAGAGGCGAGGGCCGCAGGGCTGAAGAACGTGTCGTTCCCGACCTGCTCCGTGGCCGGACAGTCGATCAACACCGGCGGCGAGGCGCGCTGCTTCGCGCAGTACATGCGCATCCACGCGCTCGAGGCGACCGGCGGCCAGACGTACTCGCAGATGCCGCGCTACGCGACCGCCGACGGCAAGGGCACGAACGACGCCACGCAGGCGCTCACGAGAAACGGCCAGCCGGTCGACAACGCCGCCCGCAACGTGTGGGTGACGGAGACGGCCCTCAGCACCGCGCTGAACACGTCGTACTTCGCGCAGTCGGTCGGCACGTTCGCGATCGTCATGGGTGCCGCGCTGCTGTTGACGGGCATCGGCTTCCTGTTGCTGACGACCGGCCTCTTGGCCGCGACCGGCGAGGCGATCCGCGTGCGCCGCCACGCGCACAGCACCGGCGCGGCTCCGGCGCACCCCGCCGCGTCGTAAGCCTCCGTCGCACGCGGAGAAACGAAGCGCTCCGGCACTCGCCGGGGCGCTTCGCCGTGTCAGTCGGAAACCCCGGGCTGGCCGGCTTATCAGTCCGGGATCAGGCCGTCGCCGGTGAACTCGTGCCGCGCCTCCTCGAAGGAGGTGTCCGGCGGCGGCACGATGACGTCGGAGCCCTGCAGCTCGCCGTCGGAGAGCAGCTCCCCCTCGGCGCGGATGAGCGCGAGCAGCTGCTCGAACCGCTCCCGGAAGCGCGCCTCGTCGCCCGCCTCGACGGCGGCGACCGCGTCGTTGTCGAGCGCGTTGACACGTTCGACGACATCGTCCGCAAGGCGGTATTGCCCCTCCGTCGCGATGCGGACGATCATGCCGACTGCCCCTCGCCGGAGGCAGGCCGCTCACTGCCGCTGCCGAGCTCGCCGGCGCTCGTGCTGGCACCGCCGGCCGCGAGCTCCGCCTTCATCTGCTCCAGCTCGCTGTCGACCTGCGTGCCGCCGGAGAGCTCGCGCAGCTGGCGGTCGATGTCGTCCTCGCCGCCGCCGAGTTGCGTGAGGTCCTCGAACGCCCCGGCCTTCTCGAGCTCGTCGACCGCCTGCGCGCGGGCGCGCATGTTCTCGGTCTTGTCGAGCGCGCGCTGCATCGCCAACCCGACGTCGGCCATCTCCTCGCCGACGCCGGTCGCCGCCTCGGAGATCCGCACTTGCGCCTCGGCCGCCGAGTACTGCGCCTTGATGACCTCCTTCTTGCTGCGGAAGGTCTCGATCTTCGACTGCAGCTTCGCCTGGTTCTCGGTCATCGACTGCTGCTGGGACTCGAGCTCCGCGATCTGCCCGTCGAGGCCTTGCAGCTCGGTCTGGATCGCGCCCTTGCGTTCAAGCGCGGTCCGCGCAAGCGCCTCGTTGCCGCCGGCGAGCGCCTGGCGCGCCTGGGTGTCGAGCTTGACGACCTGCTGCTCGAGCTTCTGCGACTGGAGCTGGAGCCGCTTCTTCGCGGTCACGACGTCCGCCAGGCCCTTCTTGACGTTCTGCAGCAGCTCCATCTGCTTCTGGTAGCTGTACTCCAGCGTCTCGGAGGGATCCTCGGCGCGGTCGAGCAGCTTCGAGATCTTCGCCTTCACGACGGTGGAGAAACGCCCGGTCAACCCGGCCATCGCATCCTCCTTGGGGCAGCTTCGAGGGGCAGTGGGTCAAGCCTATCGAGCGGGATTGCCCGCTCGGCAATCAGCGACCGCCTAGAAGCCGAGCGGATGGCGCACGCGGAAGCCCCGCGCGGAGCGTCTCTCGGTGCGCCAGCGCGGCCCGGACTCGCCCGGTCCGCTCGTGTCGAGCCGCATGCCGGCGATGATCGCCCATGCGTGGCCCGGGTTCGTGTAGACGGTGATCCACTGCCCTCTGCCCCGTTCGCCCCACCGCATGAAGCTGCTCGAGTCGAGCGGCGTATTGAGCAGGCCGGCGCCGTGCAGCGCGAACGAGACGGTGCCCGAGCAGTCGTAGCCGCGCGAGCGGAAGCTTTGGTGGCCGCCGCCGTAGATGTACGGCTTGTGGCGAAGCGTGTTCGCCGCCCAGATCGCCTGCTGCACCGGCAGCGGGGCGTTGGCCGGCGCATATGCCACGCCGTCTCTGATCACGCCGACGTCGCCGGGCACGGTCGGGTGCAGCATCGCCGGCACGGAGCCGAACGCGGCTCCGCCGGCTTGGTCCTGCGGCGCCGCCGGCGCGGGAGCCGAGGACGGGTCGCCGGACGTCTTCGCCGGTGCGGAACCCGACGCGCTGGCGCCGCCCGTGGACGCCGCCGAGATCGCGGGGGCGCAGGCGAAGCCGAACGTCGTGAGACCCAGCGCAGCCAGGGTCCGTGCGCGCAACTGCTTCCTCTTTCGTCGGCCTCCGGGGTTAGCTGACGGGCTGGCGCGGAAAGAGCCGGCGCCTCTCGCGGGTGCACCGCGGGATTAGCCCCATGGGACTTTTTGGGTCCCCCGGTCCACGGCTTCTGGCCATGGATTCGGCGTTGGCGCGGCATCCTAGACGATGCGGCGGCGGATATGTCAAGCGGCGCGCCCAAATGGCCCAAACACCCCGCACGCTGCGTAGCATTCGGCCGCATGCCCGCTCGCCGATTCCCCTGCGGCGCCCGCATCGTCGCGGCTTTTGCGCTGCTGCTGGCCGCGCTGCTGCTGATCGCCGGCTGCGGCGGCAGCTCCTCGTCGGCGAGCAGAGCGGGGCCCGATCCCGCGTCCGTGGCGCCCGCGCACGCGGCGCTCTACGCCGAGGCGACGATCCGGCCGAGCGGGGACCTCAAAGCCGGCGTCCTCGCGGCTGCGCGCAAGGTGCTGCGCGTGCAGGACCCCGGCGCCGCGCTGCGCCGCCTGCTCGACCGCGACGCCTCCGGAGGAATCCGCTTCTCGCGCGACATCGAGCCGTGGCTCGGGCCGCGCGTCGGCGCGTTCATGCTGACGCCGGCGACGGGCGCCCGGGAGCCGGACTGGGGCGTGGCGATCGCCATCGGCAACAGCAAAGCGTTCGACGCCGCGCAGCCGCGACTGCGCCGCACGCAGCGCCCTGCCGGCAGCTACCGCGGCGTGCGCTACGTGCGCGACAACAGCGGCCGCAGCTATGCCGCGCGCGTCGGCGACTTCTACGTGCTCGCGACGCTCACCGGCTTGAGAGCGGCGATCGACGCCTCGAGCGGAAGCAGCCTCGCGGACGCGTCGCGTTACACCGACGCGGTCAAGGCGGTGCCGGACGCCGCGATCGCGTTTGCCTACGCCGACGCGAGCGCGCTCATGCCGACGTTGGCACGCGCGAAGGTGCCGCCGGCCGCGCGCGCAGCGCTCGCAGGGCTGGCGAGATCCCCCATCGTCGCCAGTCTCACCGCAAACGCCGACCAAATTGCGATCGAGGGCACCGGCGAGACGCAGCTCGGCAGCAGCGGCAGCTCAAAGGCGACGGTCAGCATCGGCCAACTGCCCGGCGACGCCTGGCTTGCGCTCGCGACGCCGCCGCTCGGGCCGCTCATCAAGCAGGCGCTCGACAGCGCCGGCGTGCACAACCAGGTGGCGGCGCGCGTGCGAGCGAGACTCGGTCTCGACCTCGACAGAGACCTGCTCGACCCGCTCGGCGGCCTCGGCGCGTACGCAAGCGGGCAGACCGTCCTCGACCTGAGCGGCGGCGCGCTGCTCCAGTTCACCGACGCAGCGTCGGCGCAACGCCTGCTGACGCGCCTTCAGACGGTGCTTGCCGCCGGCGCGCACCTGCCCGTTGCGCCCGCGTCGAGCGGGAGCGCTCGTGGCTTCCAGGTCCAGATCGCGCAATCGCCGCAGCCGATCGTCGTGCTCGCGCAGGGCGACAAGCTCGCCGCCGGCTACGCCGCATCCTCCGCCAAGGAGCTGCTCCATCCGCGGCGGCGCTTCGACGACAGCAGCGCCGCCAAGGCCGCGCTCGGCACGCTTGGCGACGGCTACACGGCCTCGTTCGTGCTGATCGTGCCACCGGTCGTCGGCCTGCTGAGAGCGCTCGACGAGCTGGAAGTCGCCAAGCTGTCGCCGGTGATCCCCTACGTCCAGGCGTACCGCTCGCTGGCGATCGGCACGAAGCGCAACGGCGACCGCACGACCGTGCGGATCGTCGCAGCACTGCGCTGAACGCATGCGCCGCGCGCTCGTTTGTCTCGTGCCGCTCGCCGCGCTGCTGCTGGCGCTGCTGAGCGGCGGCTGCGGCAGCGAGCCGCAGCGGCTAGACAGTCCGCGGATCGGCCAGGCCGGGACCGAGTCGAACGCACCGCAGCAACTGGGCTTCCCCGCGTTCGCGACCAAGAACACCACCCGCGTCGGCGGCGCCGACCCGATCGCGGATGCGGCAGCCGTGGCGCGCGCGGTCTTCCCCGGAGGTGCGCCGGGGACCCAGCCGCGCGCCGTCGTGCTCGCCGATCAGCGCGATTGGCAGGCCGGGCTCGCAGCCGCGCTGCTGATGAGCGCGCCGCTGCGCGCGCCGCTGCTGCTGTCCGACGGCGGCAACCTGCCGGCCGCGAGCGCCGAGGCGCTCGATCAGCTCGCCCCCACCGGCGCATCCGAGCTCGGCGGCGCGCAGGTCGTGCGGATCGGCGCTGCGCCGGCGCCCGGCGGCTACCGCTCGACGACGATCGCCGGCGATGACCCGAGCGCGCTGGCGGCGGCGATCGACCGACTGCAGAGCGCGGCCGTCGGCCACGCGAGCCGCGCCGTCGCGATCGTGTCCGCCGACGACCCGGCGTTCGCGATGCCGGCCGCCGGCTGGGCGGCGAAGACCGGCAACCCGCTGCTGTTCGTGCACCGCTCGACGATTCCCGGCCCCACCTTTGCCGCGCTGCAGGCGCACCACAGACCGCGCATCTACCTGCTCGCGCCGAAGCGCGTCATCGGGCCGAGCGTGGAGCAGGCGCTGAGCGGCATGGGAACGGTCACGCGCATCGCGGCGCCGGACCCGGTCGGCTCGGCGATCGCGTTCGCGCGCTACCGCGACGGCCTCGACGGCTGGGGGATCGACGACCCCGGCCATGGGCTGGTGTTCGCCAACGCGAGCCGCACGCTCGACGCGGCCGCGGCTGCGCCGCTGTCGGCGACCGGCACCTACGGGCCGCTGCTGCTGGTCGACCGCGCCGACACGCTGCCGCTGCCGGTCGGCCGCTACCTGCTCGACATCCAGCCGGGCTACACGCGCGACCCGGCCCGCGGGGTCTACAATCGCGCCTGGCTGATCGGCGACGAGTCCGCGATCTCGCTCCCGGTGCAGTCGCGCATCGACAGCCTGCTCGAGATCGCCCCGATCCAGACCGACGCGAACGCCATCAGATGAGCCAAGCCGAGCATCCCGACCGCCTGCGCCCCGGTCACGACGTGACCGTCGAGGACGTACGGCAGCTGATGGGCGCCTCCACGCCGCACTTCGCGCTGCAACTGCGCGAGCGCATCCAGCGACTGATCCGCGAGCTGCCCGCCGACCACCCCGCGCGCATCGAGGGCGAGCGCGAGATCGCGCGGCTGAACGGGCTCGCGCGCGCCGGCGAGGTGCGCGGCGATCACGCGGACATGGCGACGCTCGCGAGCGTCGCCGACGACGCCGCGTAGCGGCTCCCGCACACGGGTCCCGCCCGCTGCGCGAGCTACGCTCGACGGCGATGAACGAGGCGACGCAGGCTCCGGCCGGCATCCCGGGCAGCGCGCTGCCGGGGCCCTTCCCCGTCGGCGCCTATGCCGAGAAGCTGCGCGAGCGACTGCGGCAGTTCGCGCATGTGCAGGTGTTCGGCGAGCTGTGGAACCTGCGCATGAGCAGAGCGTCCGTCTGGTTCGAGCTGCGCGACGGGCGCGGCGCGCTGCCGTGCTCGATGTGGCGCAGCGACTTCGACAAGCTCGGGATCGACCCGGCCGACGGCGCACAGGTCGTGATCGCCGGCGGCTGCGACTACTACCCCGGCAGCGCGACCTCCTCCCCGTCGTTCTCGTTCCGCGCGAGCGACCTGCGTGTCGCCGGCGAGGGCGACCTGCTCGCGCAGGTTGAGCGGCTTCGCCGCCAGTTCGCGACGGAGGGGCTGCTGGAGCCGCAGAAGCGGCTGATGCGGCCGCTGCTGCCGAAGGCGATCGGCGTCGTCACGGGCGAGGGCGGCAAGGCGCGCGACGACGTGCTCGCCGGGCTGCGGCGCCGCGGCTGGGGGGGGCGACTGGTGTGGGCGTTCGCGCCGGTGCAGGACCGGCACGCCGCGCCCGCGATCGCGCAGGCGCTGCGCGACCTGGCCGCGATCGAGCAGGTCGAGACGATCGTCGTGGCGCGCGGCGGCGGCTCGCTCGCCGACCTGTTCGCGTTCTGCGACGAGACGCTCTGCCGCACGGTCGCGCTGCTGCGCGTGCCGGTGATCGCGTCCGTCGGCCACCACACCGACCGCACGCTGATCGACGACGTCGCCGCCGTCTCCTGCTCGACCCCGACACACGCCGCCGAGGCGGCAGTGGGACTCGACGTGAACGACGCACGCGCGACGCTGCTGCGCGAAGCGCGCCGACTCGACCTGCACGGGCGCCGCGCCGTCGTGACGCGGGCGCGTACGCTCGTGGCGCTCGCGCGCGCGCCGGCCGACCATGTCGCCCGCAACCGCCGGCACCTGCACCAGCTGCTGCGCGAGCTGCGCGCCAGCGCGCGCCGCGGGCTTGTGCGCGAGCGTGAGCTGACCGGCACGCGGCTGCTCGTGCTGCGGCGCAAGACCGATGCCGCGGGCGTCGACCGCACCCGGCGCCGGGGCGAACTCGAGCGGCTGCTGCTCGCGCTCGCCGCCCACGACCCGGAGCGCACGCTGGCACGCGGCTATGCGCTGGTGGAGGCGCAGGACGCGCTCGTCACGTCCGCGGCCGAGGCGCGCGCCGCCGGCGCGCTCGACCTGCGCTTCCACGACGGTCGCGTCCGGACGAACGTCGAGGATGCCGAGCCGTGAGCAGCGAGCCGCCGACGTCTGAACCGCACAGCTACGAGGCCGCCAGCGCGCGCATCGAGGAGATCGTGCGGCGGCTCGACTCGGGCGAGGCCGGCCTGCGTGAGACGCTCGAGCTGGTCGCCGAGGGTCGTCGCCTCGTCGAATGGTGCGCGGCCGAGCTCGACGCCGTCGGCAGAGGGCTGGAAGAGCTGCGGCTGGAGGAGCTCGTGGCGCGGCTCGAACGCGGCAGCGACGACGCGGAACGCTAGGCTCGTCGTCCGATGGGGACCTATGAGCTGCTCGCCGGCCTGCCGCTCGCCGTCGAGTCCTACACGCTCGAGGGACTCGAACGCGACGTCTCCAGCGGCTTCCTGCGCAAGACGACCGTCATCCACCTGCACGGCGGCGGCGAGGAGGGCATCGGCGAGGACGTCGTCTACGACGCCGAGGACCACGACGCGCTGCAGGCCGCGGGGCCCTACCTGAACCTGGCCGGCAGGGGCGAGACGACGCTCGGCGACTTCTGCGCGCGCATCGACGCGCTCGACCTGTTCCCTGTGGAGCCGGCGCGCGGCGAGGTCTCGCGTCTGTACCGCCGCTGGGCGTTCCACTCGGCGGCGCTCGACCTCGCGCTGCGCCAGGCCGGGAGACCGCTCCACGCGGTGCTCGGCCGCGAGCCGCAGGCGGTGACGTTCGTCAACTCGCGACGCCTTCCAGAGCAGGACGGCGTCGCCGACGTCGCGCCGCTGCTGGCGGTGCTGGAGCGCTACCCGACGCTGCGCTTCAAACTCGATCCGACGCCGGCGTGGAGCGACGAGACGATCGCCGCGCTCGTCGCCAGCGGCGCCGTCGACTCGATCGACTACAAGGGCCACTACAGAGGCACGATCGTCGACACGCCGTCGGACCCCGTCTTCTACAAGCGCATCGCCGAGGCGTTCCCGGATGCGTGGCTGGAGGACCCGGACCTCGACGGCGAGGGGATCGACGAGGCGCTGCGCCCGCACCGCGACCGCATCACATGGGACGCGCCGATCCACTCGATCGCCGACATTGAGGCGCTGCCGTTCGCGCCGAAGATGGTCAACATCAAGCCCTCGCGCTTCGGTGGCCTCGAGCGTCTCTGCGCCGGCTACGACTACTGCGCCGAGCACGGCATCGGCGCGTACGGCGGCGGCCAGTTCGAGCTCGGACCGGGACGCGGGCAGGCGCAGTACCTCGCCTCCCTGTTCCATCCGGACACGCCAAACGACCTGGCGCCCGGCGGCTACAACTTGACCGACCCGCCCGACGGCCTGCCGGCGAGCCCGCTCGAGGCGCACCTCGCGGCGACCGGCTTCCGCTGGAACGCGTGAACGACCTCCCGCGCCGGCTGCGGCGACTCGAGCCCGTCGAGCTGGCCGTGCTTCCCGGCGTCGACGTGCGCCGCGCGGCCGACCCGCTCGCGCGGCTGCTCGGGCTCGCGGGGCTGCGCGCACTGCCGCACGGGAGCGCACTGCTGCTGCCGCGCACGCGATCGATCCACACCTGCGGGATGCGCTTCGCGCTCGATCTCCTGTGGCTCGACGGCGACGGCCGCGTCCTGCGCGCCGATCGCGGCGTGCGGCCGTGGCGCCTGCGCAGCTGCCGCGCGGCGTCACAGGTGGTGGAGCTGCCTTCGCCGGTCGATCCCTAGTGTTCGGCCGACTGACGAGTCGAGACGAGGAGCATCTGGTGGAGGAACGGCTGGGAATCGCTGGTTCGGGCGCGATCGCCTGCGGGTTGGCCGCGACGGCCGCGCAGCACGGCGACGTGCTGCTGTGGGCCCGCTCGGACGCCTCGGCGGAGCGCGCGCGGGGCGCCGTCGCGAAGTGGTGCTCGAAGCTGAGCGAGGAGCCGATCGCCGACCGCGTGACCGTCGTCTCCGACATCGCCGAGCTGGGCGCGGCGACCTTCCTCGTCGAGGCGACGGCGGAGGACTACGACGTCAAGGGCGGCGTGCTCGCCGACCTCGGCCGCGTCTCCGCTGATGACGCGGTGCTCGCGACGACGACCTCTTCGCTGTCGGTCGCGCAGCTCGCGCAGACGTCCGGCCGCCCCGACCGCTTCGTCGGGCTGCACGTCTTCAACCCGGTGCCGAAGATGGCGCTCGTCGAGCTGGCGTACGCGCCGGAGGCGGTCGAGCCCGTGCGCGAGCGCGCTCGCGCACTGTGCGCGACGCTTGGCAAGACGGCCGTCGAGGTGCCCGACATCGCCGGCTTCGTCGTCAACCGCCTGCTGTTCCCGTACCTCTTCAGCGCCGTCGAGCTGATGGAGCAAACGGGCTTGCCGCCCGAGTCGATCGACACGTGCATGCGGCTGGGTGCGGGCCATCCGATGGGGCCGCTCGCGCTGCTCGACTACGTCGGCCTCGACGTCTCGAAGGCGATCGGCGAGGCGATCGACTCGCCGGTGCCGAGAACGGTGCAGGAACTCGTCGCCGCCGGCCATCTCGGCAAGAAGAGCGGCAAGGGGCTGCTCGACTACTCCTAGGGTTGCGCCCGCAACCCTGGGTGAGAGGACTCTCAGGGACTGCTTAAGGTCGCTTCATCGCGCGCGGACATACTCGCCCTGCGACGTACCTCACAGCAGCACCTCCTCCCAGAAGCACGAAACCGGCCCGCGCGAGCGGGCCGGCTTCGTTGTGAGGCGGACCCACCAGTCCACCACCACCACTCCTCCTCCAACCACCGGGGCTTCCCAGCGATCGTTGACGGGACGGTAGCGCGTCGTCAGCTTTGATGCGTTCTGAGCAGCGATGGTGAGCTTCGGGAGCCCGCGCTAGGGAGCCCGCCGCTCGGAGATCCGCACTGCCTCGATGCGGTTCTCGCGCACCGATTCGACACGGATCGAGAAGCCGTTCGCGGAGATCGTGTCGCCGCGCTTCGGCAGCCGGCCCAGCTCGGCGAACACGAAACCGCCGACCGAGTTGTAGGCGTCCGTGTCGACCGGCAGCGCGAGGCCGTAGTCCTCCAGATCGGTGACGGCGACGTGGCCGCGCACGAACCAGTCGCCGTTCGGCAGCCGTCGCACGGCGCCGGCGGTCGGGTCGGTCTCGTCGGCGATCTCGCCGACGACCTCCTCGACGATGTCCTCGACCGTCACGACGCCGGCGGTGCGCCCGTACTCGTCGACGACGACGGCGAGCGAGCTGCGCTGGCGCTGGAGATCGGCCAGCAGGTCGTCGAGCGGCTTCGTCTCGGGGATGATCGGCGCGTCGCGCACAAGCCCCTCGATCGTCGCGTCGGGGCCCCGCTCCATCAGCAGGCGCGCGAGCGAGTTCGCATGGACCAGGCCCTTGATGCGGTCGGTGTTCTCATCCTCGGTGACGACGAGCCGCGTGTGGCCGGACTCGACGCAGCGCTTGAGCGCCGCTTCCGCGCTCTCGGAGACGTCGCAGGTGACGACGGCCGGGATCGGCGTCATCACCTGCCGTGCCTCCTGCTCGTGCAGGTGGAAGACCCCCGCGAGCATGCCCGCCTCGCCCGCGTCGAGCTTGCCGCCGGTGTAGGACTCGGCGATCAGCAGCTTGAGCTCCTCGGGCGTCCCGCCGGCCTCCTCGCCGACGTTCGGGTCGACGCGCAGCAGCCGCAGGATCCCGCTCGAAGCGCGGTTGAGCAGCACCACGAACGGGTGGAAGGTCCGAGCGAAGATGTGCAGCGGCCGCGCGATGCGGCGCACGGTACGGTCGGCGCGCTGGATGGCCCACACCTTCGGCACCTGCTCGCCGACCGTGATGTGGACGGCCGTCACGATCACGTACGCGATCGCGATCGAGATCGCCGCCGCGACGCCGTGCGAGAGGCCGCCGAAGGCCGGCTCGATCAGCTTCGCGATCGCCGGCTCGCCGAGGAAGCCGATGCCGATCGAGGCGAGCGTGATGCCGAGCTGGCAGGCCGACAGGTACTCGGTGATCTCCTCCAGCTCGGCGAGCGCGGTCTCCGCACCCGACTCGCCCTGCTCGGCCGCCTCCTCGATGCGCGAGCGGCGCGCGCGCACGAGCGCGAACTCGGCCGCGACGAAGAAGCCGTTGACCGCGACGAGCAGCAGCAGGCCGACGAGAAGCAGCGCGGTCATGACACCGCGGCGACGTGTGGGCCGCTACTTCGGGACAGGTCGTCGTCGTCGGTCATCGACTGGTGGCGCGAACCGTAGCAGCCGCTCCCGGCGTCAACCGAGGGCGTCAAGCCGCTGCGCGAGCGCAAGGTCGGCGGCGGTGATCCCGCCCTCCGAGTGCGTCGACAGCGTGAGCCGCACCTTGTTCCAGCCGTGCACCAGGATGTCGGGGTGGTGGTTCGAGGCCTCGGCGACCTCGGCGACCCGCTCCACGAACGCGATCGCAGCGCGAAAGTCGGCGAAGCGCCACTCGCGCACAAGCGCGTCGTCCTCGCGGCGCCACTCCTGCCCCTCGAGGCCGGATGCGATCTGCTCGTCGCTCAGCAGTGCCATATCTTCCTCCTATGCGGATCGTGAGCCTGGTCCCGTCGGCGACGGAGATTCTGTTCGCGCTGGGCCTCGGCGACGACGTCGTCGCGGTCACCCACGAGTGCGATTATCCCCCGCCCGCGCGCGAGCTCCCAAAGGTCACGCGCGACGCGCTGCCGCCCGACCTGACGGCGGGTCAGATCGACGCGGCGGTGCGCGCCCGCACCGACCAGGGCGAGTCGATCTACGAGCTCGACGTCGAGGCGCTGCACGACCTGCGCCCCGACCTGATCGTCACGCAGGCGTTGTGCACCGTCTGTGCGGTGTCGTTCGAGGACGTGCGGGCGATCGCCGAGGAGCTGGAGACGCAGCCGCAGGTGATCTCGCTCGATCCGCGCACGCTCGGCGAGATGCTCGGCGACGTGCGCACGCTGGCGGAGGCGACGGATCGCAGAGACGCCGGCGTCGCGCTCGTGCAGGACGCAGCCGCGCGCCTCGACCGCGTGCGGCTCGCGGTGCGCGACCGCAGACGGCCGCGCGTCGCCGCGCTCGAGTGGCTGGAGCCCATCTACGTCGCCGGCCACTGGACCCCGCAGCTGATCGAGTACGCCGGCGGGCTGGACGTGCTCGGGATGCCCGGGGAGCACTCCGAGCGGCGGACGTGGGACGAGGTCGCGGCGGCGCAGCCGGACATCGTGATCGTCATGCCCTGCGGGTACGACGCCGAACGCGCGCACGCGGAGGCGCTGGCTCACAGAGCGAGACTCGCGGCGCTCGGCGCCGGACAGGTGGTGGCCGTTGACGCGGCCGCTTACTTCTCCCGTCCCGGCCCGCGACTGATCGACGGGCTGGAGTTGCTCGCGCATCTGCTGCAACCCGATTCGATACCCGGAGTTGCGGTCGGGAACCTCTTGACAGTCGAACTCTGACGCTCGTTCACTTCTCCCTGGACGGGCCGGTACGGGCACGTTTACCATCAAAGGATGCAATCCATTCGCACAGGCCGTATCGCGGTGGCCGCGGCCGCCGCCACCCTCATCGTCGCGGCAGTCTCGCCCGCGGCAAACACGCCGGGAGGCCCCACCACATCGGTGAAGGTCAGCGTCTCGCCGAATCACCTCGTTCCCGGTCTGACGAACAAGCACGGGATGCCGATCACGCTGAAGTTCCACCTCGGCATCACGCACCCGTCGGGCAGCCGTTACCGACTGGACAACGTCGTCGTGAAGTTCCCCGCGGGCGTCGGCGCGCCGCATGGCGAACTGTTCCCCTCCTGCAGCGTGAGACAGCTGGAGAAGGCGCACAACCGCCTCAGCGCATGCCCGAAGGGCTCGCTGGTCGGTAGGGGCAGAGCGGTCGGCACAGCGGTCGACATCGGCGTCACGTCGAGCGGGAAGCTGACGCTCTTCAACGGGCCGCATGGCAAGAGCATCACGTTCAACGTGAACATCACGACGCCCGCGCTCATCAACAAGTCGTTCTCGGCGCCGATCAAGAAGATCTCCGGCAAGTACGGCTACACGCTGACGAGCCCGATCCCGACGGAGCTGCAGAACATCCTCGACGGCCCGATCATCGTCCGCAGCATCGACGTCACGACCGGCGCGACGCGCGTCGTCCACGGCGTCCGGCGCGGCTTCATCGAGGCGTTCAAGTGCCCGAAGAGCCACAAGGCCCCGCTGCACGTGGACTCCTCGTTCAACACCGACACCAACCTGACGGCGACGTCGTCGGCTGACACGAACATCGCCTGTCACTAAGCAGCGACTGGATAGATCCCATCCTCCGGCGGCGGCGCGCATCGAGCGCGCCGCCGTCGCTCGTTAAGCGACCGGATTCACGGCCCGTGCCCGCTCGCGACGACGAGCGCGGCGACGAACGCGATGACGCCGACCGCGGCGCCGGCGGCCAGCGAGACCGAGCGCGGCAGGCGGCGGCGGTCGCACTCGGTGTAGATCACGCCGACGAGCAGGCCGCCGGCGAAGCCGCCGACGTGTGCACCGATCGCGATGCCGGGATAGAAGAACGTGAACGCGAAGTTGAACAGCGCGATCTGGATCAGACCGGTCGACCACAGGTCGATCCCGCGCGAGCGCGCCTCGGCGATCAGCGCGCCGAGCAGTCCGAAGGCGGCGCCGGAGGCGCCGACCGCGATCGAGTTGAAGTCGAACAGCAGCACGCCGAGCGAGCCGCACAGCAGCGCCGCGCCGTAGGCGACGACGAAGCGCGCGGTCCCGATCGCCGGCTCAAGCGAGCGGCCGATCATCCAAACGAAGAACATGTTGAAGCCGATGTGGAGAACGCTCGCGTGCAGGAAACCGCTCGTGACGAGCCGCCACCACTCGCTCTGATGCTGGACCAGCGGGCCGAACAGCGCGCCCTTGTCGAAGACCGTGCCGCCGCTCACGCTGCCGAAGCCGCCGCCGGTCGCCAGCTCGGCGAGGTAGACGAGCACGTTGATCGCGATGATCACCTGCGTCGCGATCGGCGTTGTGGCTGCCATCGCGCGCGGCCGCACGACGCGCGTGCGCTGCTTCGAGCACTCCGGGCAGCGCATCCCGACGGTCGTCGGCGTCATGCAGTCGGGGCAGATCGGCCGGCCGCAGTTCGAGCAGGCGACGCCGGTCTCGCGCGTTGGATGGCGGTAGCAGGTCGGCATCGCGGCGCGGACGGTAGCAGCCGACGCTGTGCGTCAGGTCAGCGTCGCGGCGCGCGCTTCAGCGCGACGCCGCCGAGCGACCGTCAGTCGCCGCCGGGCAGCAGCCGGCGCGCCTCGTCGGCCAGATCCCGGACGGTGCGCTCGGCGAGGTCGAGCACGTTGCTCGCTTGTGCACGGCGGCGGCGCCGACCGCCGCGCACGCGCAGCACGACGAGCGCCGTGCCGGCGCCCGCGCCGACGACCGCGGCCGCCGCCGGACGCACCCAGTTGCGCGGATCGCGCATCGCGCGCAGCTCCCACGCGTCGAGCTCGTCGGTCGCCAGCTCGTGCAGCTCGACGAGGCCGCGCTCGAGCCGCACGGTGAAGTCCTCGGGCGGCTCGACGGGCCGCAGGGCCGCCCGCAGGCGCGCCTCGAACTCGGTCGTGCTCATGCCCCGTTCCCCGTCTCGGCGCCGTTCTCGCCGACGATCCCCTCAAGCTGCTTGATCGCGCGGTGCAGCAGCACCTTCGTGGCACCGTCGCTGCGGCCCATCGCGCGCGCAATCTCGCGGTTGTCCATGCCGAGCGCAAAGCGCATGATCAGCGCCTCGCGGCGGTCGTCGGGCAGCTTCTGGACGCCCGCGAGGATCTGCTCGAGCTCCTCGCGGCCCTCGACGAGCGTCTCGGTCGTGTGGGGAGCGCTGATCACGGCCGCGTCCTCGATCGCGGACTCGGGACGGCGAGCGCGGTCGCGGTAGTAGTTCGCGGCGAGGTTGTGCGCGATGCGGATGACCCACGGACGCAGGGGCCGCCCGTCCGACTCGCGCAGCGCCCGCTCGTAGTGGCGGTAGGCCTGCAGAAACGTCTGCTCCGTGAGGTCCTCGGCGTCGTGGTGGTTGCCGACGCGGTAGTAGGCGTAGGAGTAGACGTCGCGCAGATGCGTGCGGTACAGCTCCGAGAAGCTGCGATCGAGGTCCGGCTTCGAGAGAGGCTCGAGATCAGGCACCGCATCGGCAGTATCCCCGTTCGCGTGCGGCTGCGGGCACGGGCGGCACGACGCATGGCGGTCAGGCGGCGCGCACGGCGCGCGGCCGCCGCGCCGGTCTCGTGACTGCAGCGGTCCAGTGCTCCGGCTCGATCTCGCCCTCGACGAGCGCGGCGAGGCCGAGCGTGGCGGGCGCGGACAGCTCCGCTTCACGCAGCAACGCGGCGAGCAGCGGGACGGTGTCCACAGCCTCGACCGCGTGGCCGAGCGCCGGGCCGATCTCAGCGGCCGGCATGCCGCGACCGAGCAGCTCGCCGGCGCGGCGGTTGCGGCTGCCGTCGGCGACGACGGTCGCGACCAGGTCGCCGGCACCAGCCAACCCGGCGAACGTGTCGGGCGCGGCGCCGAAGCGGCGCGCGAGGCCGTCGATCTCGGCGAACACCTTGCCGGCGGCCGCGCCCGCGACGTTCGGCCCCGCGGAGGCGTGCGCGGCGGCGGCGGCGAGCACGGCGGCGTTCTTCGCGCAGCCGGCGAGCTCGACGCCGGCGACGTCGCGCGTCGTCTGCACGTCGAAGCCGGCGCTCGCGAGCACCTGCGCGAGCTCGTGCGCGAACGCGTCGTCAGTAGTCGCAAGGACGACCGAGGCGCCATGCTCGAGCGCGTCAGCGGCGTGGCTCGGCCCGGCAAGCGCCGCGACGGTGCGCGCCTGCACGCGCTCGGCGGCATAGGCGGACGGGAGCGTGCCGAGCGGCGGCACAAGCCCCTTCGAGACGACGAGCACTCCGGCGCGCGGAGGGATCTCGCTGCCGTGCGCGGCCAACACCGCCGGCAGGTCGCGCGCGGGCACCGCAAGGCAGACGAGGTCGTGGACGGCCAGCTCGAGCTCCGCGGCGTGACAGGGCCTGACACGCTCGGGCAGTGCGACGCCGGGCAGGTAGCGCTCGTTCGTGCGCTCGCGCGCGAGCGTCTCGGCCTGCTCGCGCGAGCGGCAGCCGAGCTCCACGTCCAGCCCGGCGCGCGCGAAGGCGACGGCGAGCGCGGTGCCCCATGCGCCCGCGCCGACGACGGCGGCGCGACGCACCGGAGAGATCCCGCCGAGCCACTCCCACTGCAGCATCACGCACGGCCAGATGCGATCGGTGACGGCTTGCGCCAGCTCGCGTGAGGGCGCCTGAACGTGCGGGAACGTGAGCGGACGCCCCGCGCGGATGCGGATCTTGCGCGGGCGGATGCGCCAACCGCGGCGCACGTCGGTGGTGCCGATCACGGCGATCGGGACGACCGGCGCGCCGGTCTCGAGCGCCAGCCGGCCGACGCCGCGCTTCGCCGGGCCAGGCGGCCCCGGTCGCACGCGCGTCCCCTCCGGAAAGATCAGCACGGCGTCACCGCGCGCGAGGATCGCCTTCGCCGTCTCGACCATGCTCTGGTCGGCGTTGCCGCGGTCGACGGGGAACGCGCCGAGCGCGTTCAGGAACCATGCCTGCAGGCGGTTCTGGAACAGCTCCTTCTTCGCGACGTAGTAGATCGGCCGCCGCATCATCGTCCCGATCACGAACGGGTCGAGGAAGCTGCGGTGGTTCGCCGCGAAGATCACCGGACCGTCGACCGGGATGTGCTCGCGACCGATGCGGGAGAGGCGGAAGTAGAGGTGGAAGAACGGCTGCAAGACCGCGCGGGCGAGCCAGTACACGATCGGGTTCACGCCGCGGTCGCGTGCACGCCGATGGAGTCGCTCCAGATCCATTCCGCGGTTACGTACCCTTGGCGCGGCGGCGCGTTACAGTCGTCGCGATGGCGCTCGAACCGCGACGGATGCTGCGAGGCGCGCTGGCCGGCGGGGCGGCGGCGGGCGTGTGGGCGCTGCAGCAGCCGCTCGACAAGCTCGTCTTCCGCGGTGGTTACGACGACATCGAGCTGCTCGGACGGGCGTTTCTGCCGCGCGCGCCACGCCGCCGCTGGTATCCGCTCGGGCTCGCGCTGCATGTGCAGAACGGCGCGCTGTTCGGCGCCGTGTATGCGGGTGCGGTTGCGCCGGCGCTGGCCGCGCGCGGGATCCCGGCGTGGGTGCGCGGGCCGCTCGCCGCGCAGGTCGAGAACTTCGGGCTGTGGCCGCTCGGGCGCCTCAGCGACCGCTTTCACCCCGCTCGCGCCGAGCTGCCGCGGCTTGCCGGCAACCGCCGCGCGCTGGCGCAGGCGACGTGGCGCCACCTGTTGTTCGGGGTCCTGCTCGGCGAGTTTGAGCGCGCGCTCGCCTCGCGGGCGCGCTGAGCGGCGCGCGAGCGCCCCGGCCGGGGGAAGGCCGGGACGCTGCCGCGCCGAGCCCGCTGGGGGGAGCGGACTGGTCAGGCGGGATCCGCGTGACGTGCCGAGGTTGAGCTGGGGGACGCCTCCCGGACCCCTTCGACAGGGGAAAATACCCCCTGCGCGACACATTTTGACCGCTCTAGCGGGTGGAAAGCAAACGGGAACCGCACAAGAGTTCCCGCGGTGCCTCCGACCATCGACGTCGAGCTGCGCGCGCTCGCCGCCGCCGTCCGTGAGATCCGCGCCCGACAGCAGCTCTCACAGGAGCGCGTCGCGAGCAGAGGCGGCGTTGGCCGCAAGTACGTGGGACAGATCGAGCGCGGCGAGATCATCCCGTCGTTCGCGGCGCTCGTCGCGCTCTCGCACGGCCTCGACGTTCCGCTGTCAGAGCTGATCCGCGTCTATGAGGATCGGCTGCGCGCGGTTGCGGTCACGGCAAGGAACGGCGACGGCGGGGCGCGCTGAGCGCGCACGCCGGCCTGCCGGGATCGACTACGCTGATGCCGCCGTGCCGGGATAGCTCAGCTGGTAGAGCACCTGTCTTGTAAACAGGGGGTCACGGGTTCGAGTCCCGTTCCCGGCTCTTGCTCAGCACACGACCTTCAGGTCGCTCGTGGCGCTCGCGCCCTGGTTGAACCGGAAGTCGCCGTGAATCGCCGAGCCGCCGTGCTTCGGGCAGGAAGCGGCCTCGTAGTAGCCGCGTCGCCTGCCGTGGATCACGCGGGTCGCGCCGGTGGTGATATCGAGTCTCTGAACGACGACGTCGCCGTCGAGGATTCTCTGCAACTCGGGCGGGACCAGGGTCACGAGCTTGAAGGCGTATCTGCCGCCGTGGAGCCGCACGATCGGGGCCTCGAACGTCGCGTTGATCAGCGCCGGGTTCACGACGACGAAGTTGAGCACGATGCTTCTGCCGCCCGGGCCGTTGAAGACCGTCAGTCTCCCGCTCGACGTGACGCCGACCGACACCGCGCGCCCGGTCCCCACGCCGTAGCCGATCTTCGAGCCCTTCGGACAGGCCGACAGCCGGCCGTGCGCGTGCCGCAGCTTCGCCGCACTGCATGACGGAAACAAGGCGCCGTTGACGCGTGCGCCTCTGCCGAACAGATACTCGGCTCGCTGCAGCACGAAGTCGCCGCCCGCCGGCACGCTTCTGAACAGCGTGTGAAGTCTCAGCGTGAGCGGCACGTCCCTCGGGATGGGCCGTCTGCTCGGCGAGACCTGCGCCGTCATCGTGACGACCGGTCTCGGCGCGGGCGCGTCGGCGGCTCCGGCGACGGCAACGAGCGCGAGCGCCGCGACTCCGGTGGAGACGACGAGACGGAACCTGGTCATAACGAGCCTCCCTCGACGTATGACGGCCCCCGCACGATCAAACCAACATCCAGAAAGAAACGCAATCGGAGATAGCTGCTTGCCGCACACAGCGCGACGACGCATCAGCGCCTCGACAGACAGCTTCATGGCACGCTGCTCCCCATGTGGGAGGCGTCTCGGTCCCGGCAGGCATGAGCGTGCTGCTGGAGCGTGAGCGCGAGCTCGCCGAGCTCGAGCAGTTGGTCGCCGCCGCCTGCGCCGGCCACGGCTGCCTCGCCGTCATCGAGGCGGACGCCGGACTCGGCAAGACGCGCCTGCTGCAGACCGCCCGAGCGGCCGGCCAGGAGGCCGGCATGCGCGTGCTCGCCGCCCGTGCGACGGAGCTCGAGCGCGACTTTCCGTTCGCGCTCGCGCAGCAACTGTTCGGACCGCTGCTCGCAGCGCTCGACGAGCAGGCGCGCGAAGCGCTGTTCGAGGGCGCAGCCGGCGCGGCGCGCGGAGCGCTCGGCCTCGTCTTGCCCGACGGCCACGCCCGGCCGCCCGCTGACACCTTCGCGGTTCTTCACGGCCTCTACTGGCTGACCGCCGCGCTCGCGGAGCGACAGCCGCTGCTGCTTGCCGTCGACGACGCGCACTGGGCGGACACGGCCTCGCTTGACTTCGTCGGCTTTCTCGTGCCGCGGCTGGAGGAGTTGCCGGTGCTGCTCGCGCTCGCATGCCGCCCGGACGAGGCCGGCGCCGCGACGCGCCTCGCACGGATCGCGACCGACGCCGTGGCGCGCCGCCTCACGCCGCGAGCCCTCAGCCGCAACGCCGCCACGGCGCTGCTGGCCGCACAGCTCAGACAGGCGCCCGAGCCGGCGTTCGCCGCCGCGTGCCATGAGGCCAGCGGCGGCAACCCGTTCCTGCTGCACGAGCTGGCCCGGACCGTCGCCGCACAAGCGATCCGTCCGAGCACAGAGCAGGCCCCTCACGTGCACCAGCTCGTTCCGGAGCGCGTCACGCGCACGGTGCTCGTGCGGCTCGCGCGACTCTCGCCGGCGGCGCAGGCCGTCGCGCGAGCCGTCGTCGTCCTCGGCGACGACGCCGACGTCGCGCTTGTGGCCGCGCTGGCGGAGATCGACGCAGCCGCCGCCACACGCGGAGCAGACGAGCTGCGCGCCGCCGCGATTCTCGACCCCGAAGCCACGTTGCGCTTCACCCACCCGCTCGTGCGCACGGCGCTCGCCGCGGAGCTGCCGGCCGGCGAGCGCGCGGCGGCGCACGCGCGCGCAGCGGCGCTGTTGCGTGCCCGCGGCGCGAGCGCCCAACAGCTCGCGGCACACCTCGTCGCAACCGAGGCGCGCGGAGACCGTGCAACGGTCGAGACGCTGCTGAGAGCCGGCCGCCTGGCGCTCGCAAGCGGTGCGCCGCGCTCCGCGCTCGCCTACCTGCTGCGCGCACTGCGCGAGCCGGCCCCGGACGACCTGCGCGCCGCGACGCTTCGGGCGCTCGTGGTCGCCGGCATCCGCGCTCCGGACCAGGCGACCTTCGCGGAGGTCTTGCCCGAGGTTCTGGAGGAGATGGTGCGCGATCCCGGCCTGCGCGTCCGCTGGGGCAACACGGTGAGCGTGTGGATGCTCCTCCACGGGCGCGTCGGCGACGTGACGCCGCTGCTGGAGAGCGCGATCGCGCTCGCCAACGAGCAGGGCGACGCCGAGACCGCCTTCCGGCTCGAGGCGCAGCTCAGCCTCGTCGTCCCGCGACGGCTGGTCGACACGCGAGCGCGGCTTGCGTCGTACCGGGACCGCATCCCGAGCGACAGCGCGAGTGGGCGCCTCGCAGCGGCGCTCGCATCCGAGTGGCACGCGTTCGACGGGACCGCCGCGGACGCGACCAGCGCAGCGCGCAGCGCGCTGAGCCGCGACGGCCGCATCTTCATCGAGCAACCCGAGTTCTTCTCCCCGGGCCGACCGGTGCTCGCGCTGCTCGCGGCGGACGAGCTGGACGCGGCACAGCACGCCGTCGAGCAGGCGCTCGGGTATGCGCGCCAGCGGAACGCCACACCCGAGCTGATCGCCGCCCTGTGGATGAAGAGCGGCGTTGCGTGGGCCCGGGGCGACCTGTCCGCGGCCGAGGCGGACACCCGTCAGGCGATCCAGGTCGCTCGCTTGGGTGGGCTGCAGTTCGCCGAGCCGCCGATCCAGGCGATGCTCACGGGGCTGCTCGTGCAGCGCGGGGAGCTCGACGCCGCCGAGGCGGAGCTTGAAGCCAGCGGCATGACCGGACAGTTCCCGCCCACGTTCGTGTTCGTGCTGTGGCTGTTCGCGCGCGGGCAGCTCCGCTATGCGCAGGGCGCTTCGAGCAGGCCGCCGCGGACTTCGTTGAGTTGGATCGCCTGTCGGCGGGCTGGGGGCTGATCGGGGCGCCGGCGCCGCCGGCCAGGGTGCTGGCCGCCCGCGCGCTCGCCGCGCTCGGCGATCGTGAGCGGGCGCGCGAGAAGGCGCAGACGGCGCTGACGCAGGCGCGTCGCTGGGGAGCTCCCGCCCTGCTTTCGCACGCGCTTCGCGCGGTGGCGATGACAGTCGGCGAAGGCGAGCGATTGGCGGCGCTCGAAGAGGCCGTTCAGGTGCTCGACGGTTCGCCCGCCCGATTGGCGCGCGCCGAAGCGTTCGCCGACCTCGGCGCCGCGCTGCGTCGCTCCGGGCGGCGGGTCGACGCGCGGCCGCCGTTGCGCGAGGCGCTCGAGCTGGCGCGCCGCTGCAGCGCGGCGAGTCTCGCCCGCCACGTGCACGACGAGTTGGCGGCGACCGGCGAGAAGGTGCGGCGCTGGACGCCGATCGGCGTCGAGTCGCTCACACCGAGCGAGCGGCGGGTCGCCGAGATGGCAGCAGGCGGAATGACCAACCGGCAGATCGCACAAGCGCTGTTCCTGACGGTCAAGACGATCGAGACGCACCTCGCGGCGACGTACGACAAGCTCGGCATCCGCTCGCGGCGAGCGCTGCCCGATGCGCTCGGCACGCGCCCCGAACTCCCAGCGCCGCCGGCGAACGTCCCTTAGCGCCGCGCCGCGAGCGCGATCCCGTCGCCGACCGGCGTGATCGTCGCGTCGAGCTGCGGATGGCTCAGCAGACGCGCGTTGAAGGCGCGCGCGATCGCAATCTGCTCCTCCGTCCAGTGGCCGTCGCTCCGGTTCTCGGCAACGGTGCCGGCCATCAGCACGTTGTCGACCGCGACGAGGCCGCCGGGACGCAGCAGCGGCACGACGAGGTCGAGGTAGTCCTCGTACTCGGCCTTCACGCCGTCGAGAAACGCGAGATCGAACGGGCCGGACAGCTCCGCCAGGCCCGCGCGGGCATCTTGCAGGCGCAGGTCAACCCGTGCGTGCAAGTCGTCGCGCTCAAGATAGGCCTGTGCCGCCAACCGGCGTTCGGGATCAATCTCAAACGAGACGAGCTCCCCGTCGGGCGGCAGCGCCCGCGCGAGGTGCAGGGTCGAGACGCCGATCGCCGTGCCGACCTCGACGATTCGCCGCGCGCCGATCGCCCGCGCGAGCACATGCAGCAACGCGCCGCTCTGCGCGTCGAGGATGGGGATCCGCTCGCGCGCCCCATGCGCCTGCATCTCGGCAAGCAGCGGGTCGGGAGCCGGACGCGTGGCGTCGAGGTACTGCTGGACGGCGGGCGTGACGATCATGCCGCCCGGCCGCTCAACCGCCGATCGGTGCGCGCGGGTTGGCGCCCCAGAACAGCTGCGTGCCGAGCATGCCGATCAAGTGCACGTAGACGATGTTCAGCACCATCGACTTCGCCGTCGCCGTACCGACGCCGACGGGCCCCCCGCTCGCCGTGTAGCCGTAGTAGCACCCGACGACGACGATCCCGGTCGCCATGAAGGCGCCCTTGAGCATGCTGTAGAGGAGGTCGGTCGGGTTCTGGAAGGCCCAGAAGATGAGGTCGTAGCCGCCCGGCGAGACCTCGTGGATCTGGATCACGACCGCCAGGTAGGACGCGACGAACGCCGCGCCCACGCCGCCGATGTAGATGAACGGCAGCACCATCCACGAGGCGAGCAGGCGCGTCCCGCACAGGAACGTCATCGAGCTGATGCCCATGACCTCGAGCGCGTCGATCTCCTCGGTGATCCGCATCGAGCCGATCTCCGCGACGATGCCGGTCCCCACCTTCGCGGCCATCATGTAGCCGAACGCGTAGGGCACCAGCTCGCGCAGGTCGCACCAGGCGGTGAAGACGCCCGAGTAGGCGGGCGTGCCGGCCGCACGCGTGAAGTACGCGCCCTCGATCCCGCACTGCAGGCCGATGATGAAGACGAGGCCCCAGATGACGATCGTCGAGGAGAGGATCAGCAGTCCCGACTGCCGCAGCGCCTCGCCGAAGAAGCGGAAGACGCGGCCGCCGTACACCTCGCGAAACGTCTGCGCGGTGAAGCGGGCGATGTCGCCGAAGCTCTCGACCCAGCCGCGTGGGACCGCCAACCAGCTCACGCGCGGGAGTGTAAACCGGGCCGTCGCGAGGCGCGCCGGGTCGACTGGACCGCCGGAGCGGCGTGCCATGATGCCGACATGGCTGATCTCCAACCCCGTTCCCCGTCCCATCTTTCGCGTCGCCAACGCGAGCAGCGCGCCTACCGGCTCGTGCTTGCGACCGGCGGGCTCGGCGTGATCGCCGTCGTCGGCATCGTGCTCGCGATCGCGGGCGTGATCGGCGGCGGGATCCCGGTGCTCGCAGCGATCCTCGCGGTCATCTGCGGGCTGCTGCTGCGCCGCACGCTCAGCGGCCGCTGACCGCGCCGGTGCGCGAGCTCTCGCGCAGGTAGCCGACGACCAGCGCGGCGATGCCCGTGAGCGCGAAGCACATCGCGCCCAGCCCCCAGCCGCCGGCCACGTCTGAGAACCAGTGCGCGCGCAGGTAGATGCGCGTGAGCCCGATGACGGTCGCGAGCGCGATCGCGACGACCAGCAGCGTCGCCTGGACCGCCAGCCGCGGGAACGCGTGCCGCAGCGCGACGGCGACCGCGACCCAGCTGACGGCGTACGCGGCGTGTGCCGACGGATATGAGGAGCCCGTCGCGTGGATGAGCGGATCGAGCGGGCGCGGCCGATCGACCGCCACCTTCGTGATGTGCACAACGACGAAGGTGAGCACCAGGCCGGCGAGCAGCGCGAGCCCCTCCCGCTCGTGCCGTCTCCACAGCAGCACGGCCGCGGTGATGACCAGCACGCCGCCGGCGACGGGCAGCGCGCCGAGGTTCGTCAGCGCCTTCGCGAGGTCGGTGAGCCACGGCACCTCAAGCGCGTTGGACCAGCGCACGCCGCGGTGGTCGCCGGCCGTCAGCTTCGTCACCGGGTCGAGCACAATCAGGTAGCCGAAGAAGACGAAGCTGCCGACTGCCGCGATCGCCAGCAGCGTCGTCAGCTCCAGCCCCAGCTCGCCCGGCGTCAGGCGCTCCCACACGAAGTGCGCGGGCCGCGCGAGCCGGCGGCCGGCGGCGCGACCGCCGCGGATCGCGAATCCGAGCACGGGCGTGCGCTCGTGCGCGCGCAGCCACGCCGCGAGCCGCTCGCGGTTCTCCGGTCTGCGCAGCCACTGGACCGCGGCGACGATCCCGACGACCACCGCGATCGTGATGCCGAGCGCCAGCAGGCCCTTTCTAGCAAGCGCCAGCACCTTGTCGAGCGAGTGCCAGAAGACGAAGCCGAGCAGCGCGAACAGGGTCACCATCCCGCCCGCCGCGAGCACGTCGTAGGGCAGAAAGCGCCGCAGCGGCATCTTCGTGGAGCCGGCGAGGAACGGCGAGACGGCACGCACAAGCCCGACCCAGCGGCCGAGGAAGACGGCCTTGCCGCCGTGGCGGTCGTAGAAGCGCTCGACCTGCTGGATGCGCTCCTCCGTGATCTGCACCTTGCCGCCATGCCGGACGAGGAACTCGCGCCCGAGCCGGCGACCGAGCGCGAAGCTGACGAGATCGCCGGCGACGGCGGCGAACCACGCGATCGCGATCAGCAGCACGATGTCGATGTGACCCTGGCCGGCGACGAAGCCGCCGATCACGATCGCCGTCTCCCCCGGGATCAGCAGGCCGACGAACGCGCCGCTCTCGAGGAAGCACAGCACGCCGACGAGCAGGTAGGTCCAGACGCCGAGCGTCGAGCCGACGTCCTTGAGCACCTTGTCGAGGTTCGGCAGCGCGAAGAGGCCGAGCCCGTAGGCGAGCGAGGCGATCGCCGCGAGCCCGCCGCCGACGAGCAGCGTCGGCTCCAGCCGGCGCCGTCTCCACACGAGATACGCGGCGAGCAGGACCGCGACCGCAAGCCAGACCGGTCTCACGCGGCGGACCGCGCCTCGTCGACGGCCAGCGCGACGTAGCGCTCGAGGCGGCGTGCGAACGCCTTCGGCGACTCGGCGTAGACGCGACGACCGAGCCGCACCGCCTGCTCGCGCAACTCCTGCGAGCGGTGCGCGACCAGCGCGCGCAGCTCCATGCGCTGCGCGTCGACCTGCGCGGCAAGCGGCGGTGCGTCGTCAGCCAGCCGCTGCGCGAGCACCGCCAGGTCATGGTCGTCGCCGAGCAGCTCGCTCAGCGCGTGCGCCGCCTCCGCCTGAGCCCCGAGCACGTCGGGCCAGGCGGGTGCCAGCAGGCGCTGGTGGTACCAGAGGTCCTTCGCGCGCTTGCGCCAGGCGTGCAGCAACTCCGGGTCGGGGGTGGCACGCGCGGTGGCGAACGCCTCGCGCCCCCGCGTGTATGCGCGCGCGGCGCCGGCCAGCACCGTGTCCCAGCCGGCCTCGTCGAGCGGCCACTGCTCAACGCGCAGCTCGGCGGCGCGCAGCGCTTCGATGACCGCGGCGAAGCGCGCCGCGCCATCGTCGCTGCCAGGCGGGCCGGTCCGCGTCTGCGCCTCCGCCGTCAGCGCGGCGCCAAGCGCCTCGAACACGTCGGCCGGCAGCCGCCCGGCCGCATGCTCGGCGAGCTTCGCCGTCGTCTGGACGCGCACGTCCGCGTCGCGTGTGCCGGACAGCGCGAGGCCGATGTCGCGCAGCGCGTCGTTCTCGGCGCGGTAGGCGCGTCTGCCGAGCGCCGGCCGCACGAGCCGCAGCAGCGCGCGCGTCTTCTTGAGGTGCTTGCGCGCCTCGTGGACGGCCGCGACGGGGTCCTCGTCGGCGCGTTCGAGTCGTTCGGCCGCGCCGGCGAGCTGGTCGCGCGCGCACAGCCGCGCGCTGCTCGCCACGTCATCCGCGAAGCTCAGGCGGTAGGCCATCGCACCCTAGATCCTGCCCGATCGCTCAGAACACGACCGTTCGGTTCTCGTGGACGAGCACGCGATCCTCGAGGTGGCGCTGGACCGCGCGTGCCAGCACGGTGCGCTCGACGTCCCGTCCCAGCCGCACAAGCGCGCCGAGGTCGTCGCGGTGGCTGACGCGCACGACGTCCTGCTCGATGATCGGCCCCGCGTCGAGCTCCTCGGTCACGTAGTGAGCGGTCGCGCCGATGATCTTCACGCCTCGCTCGCTCGCTCGCCGATACGGGTCCGCGCCCGCGAACGCCGGCAGAAACGAGTGGTGGATGTTCACGATCGGCGCGCCGACGCTGGCGAGAAAGTCGCCGGAGAGGATCTGCATGTAGCGCGCCAGCACGATCAGGTCGAAGCGACCGGCGAGATGCTCGAGCATCGCCGCCTCGGCCTGCGGCTTCGTTGCCTGCGTCACCGGCACGTGCACGAACGGGACGCCGAAGCGGGCGGCGTCCTCCTCGACGTGGCGGTGGTTGGACAGCACCAGCCCGACGTCGGCGTCCAGCTCGCCGCTGCGCCAGCGCCACAGCAGGTCGAGCAGGCAGTGGTCCTCGCGCGAGACGAGGATCGCCATGCGCTTGCGGTTCGCAGCGTAGGCGATCGACCACTCCATCCCAAACGGCTCGGCGACCTCGGTCGCAAACACCTGCTCGAACGCCGCGCGATCCTCGTTCAGCCCGACGAGGTCGAAGGCCATCCGCATGAAGAACGTGCCGCCCTGCGGGTCGGTCGAGTGCTGGTCCGCATCGAGGATGTTCGCGCCGTGCTCGAACAGGAAGCGCGAGACGGCGGCGACGATGCCGGGCCGGTCCGGACAGGAGATCAGCAGCCGCGCGACGTGCGGCGGGGCGGCCGGCGCGTCGAGCGGCGCCGCCATCGGGTCGCTACCGGCTGTCCTCGAGCGCAGCGGCGTACCAGGCGCCGTCGCGCCGGCCGAGCGTGAGGCGGCTCTCGGCGCCGTCGGCCGCGGTCACGAGGAACACGGCGAGGTCGTGGTCGGTGCCCGGCTCGTCGACGACCTGCACGAGCCGCAGCTCGGCGACGCGGGCGTCCGGCCGGCGCTCGGCGTAAGCCTCGCGCGCGGTCGCTTCCAGAGCGCCGCGCTCCCAGCCGCGGTCGGCCGCCACCGCGGCGGCCAGCTCGCGGTCGACCGCAGCGAGGCTCTGCTCGAAGGCGATCGCGCCGAGCGCGTTGCGCCGCGAGGCCATCGCGGCGCCGAGAATCGCGAGCAGCAGCAACACGCCCAGGACGACGAGGACGACCACGAGGATCACGGACACGCCGCGGATCCTAGTCCGGTCGCCGTCAACCGGCGCTAAAGCAGGACGTTGCGAGCGGCAAGGTGCGTGCCGACCTTGCGCTTCACGCGCTGGAGCGCGTTGTCGACCGTCTTCGTGTCGCAGTCGAGCCGCTTGCCGACGTCCTCGTAGGAGTGGCCGTCGAGGTACAGCGAGAGCACGCGCGACTCGAGCTCCGAGAGGACGGTCGAGAGGCACGCGACGAGCGCCTGCAGCTCTTCGGAGCTGATCACCTGGTTGACGGGGTCGTGGACGCTCGGCCCGGCGATCACCTCGTCGAGCGTCGACTCGCCCTCGCCCGCCGCGTTGGAGGGCGAGGAGGAGAACGACAGGTACTGGTTGAGCGGCGTGTGCTTGTTGCGGGTGGCGGTCTTCACGGCCGTGATGATCTGGCGCGTGATGCAGAGCTCCGCGAAGTTGCGGAAGCTCGACTCGCGATCGGTGCGGTAGTCGCGGATCGCCTTGTAGAGGCCCACGAGGCCCTCCTGGATGAGGTCGTCGCTGTCGCCACCGGCGAGGAAGTACGACGAGGCCTTCAGGCGCACGAAGCCGTAGTAGCGGCGCACAAGCCGGTCGTACGCGTCGGGGTTGCCCTGCTTCGCAAGGGCGATCAGGAACCCGTCATCAAGGTGAGCCTGAGACTGAGACTGCTGGGAGATCCGAGCCACGAGATGATCCTTTCGAGGCTCGCGGAGACCGCGAACCCTCGCTTCGTGACGCTTTACCTCCCCAGGCGCCGCCATCGATACGTATGTGAGGGCGATGCTGGAGCCTCAAGCTCAAGTCCACCCTTATGACGGCGGCAGCTTGCCAAGTTATGGACCCCATGTCAAGGGGCTGCTGCAAGCTCGCTTGCAACAGCAGGATCAGCCGCGCTGGCGGGTGATCTCGTAGAGCAGCGCTGCCGCGGCGGCAGACACGTTGAGCGACTCGATCCGGCCGCGCAGCGGAAGCGCGATCAGTTCGTCGCACGAGCTCGCGACGCGCGCGCGCAGGCCGCTCCCCTCCGAGCCCATCACCAACACGACTTTGCCGCGATAGTCCGGCTGCGCGTAGTCCGTGCGTGCGTCGCCGGCAGCGCCGTACGACCACGCGCCGGCTCTGCCTGCGGCAAGCAAGAAGTCGGCAAGGTTGCGGACGCGTGCGATCGCGAGATGCTCGACTGCGCCGGCGGACGCCTTGCAGACGGCCGGCGTGACCTCGGCGCTGCGGCGCTCCGGGATCACGACGCCGGTCGCGCCGGCGCACTCGGCCGTGCGGCAGATCGCGCCGAGGTTCTGCGGATCCTGGATCTCGTCCAGCGCGACGATCAGCGCGTCGTCACGCACGAGCAGCTCGGCGGCGTCGGCGTAGCGGTACTCCGAGACCTCCGCGCACATGCCCTGGTGGTCAGGCGAGCCGCACCGGCGCTCGATCTCCTCGGCGTTCGCCGTGCGCACTGCGACGCCACGCAGCCACGCCTCGCGGGCGGCACGCTCGGTCGCCCACACCTGCTTCACCGCGCGCGGCCCGCGCAGCGCCTCGTGGACGGCGTTGCGGCCGTACAGCACCTGCGGGCCGGCGGCGGGAGCCGGCTCCGGCCGGCGGCGGCGCGGCGCCGGCATCAGCCCGCGCGCGGAACGAGCGTCGGGCCGTCCGCGGAGTCGCGCACTTCCCAGCCAAGCGCGGCGAGCTCGTCGCGCAGGCGGTCGGCCTCGGCGAAGTCCTTCCCGGCGCGGGCCGTCTCCCGGCGCTCCAGCAGCTCCCGTGCCCCGGCGTCCGGCCCGCCGGCGGCCGCGTCCGCGTCGAGCAGGCCGTCGAGCGCGAACACGGCCAGCATCGCGCGCAGGTCGGCCTCCCCCACCCGCTCGCCTGCCTCCGTGCGGCGGTTCGCTTCGCGCACCCACTCGAACACCGTCGCCAACGCTCTCGGCGTGTTGAAGTCGTCCGCGAGCGCGTCGAAAAACGCCTCGCGCAGCGGCGCCAGCTCCGACGGCGAGTCGCCGGCGACGAGCCGCCGCCCCGCGTCCTTGATGCGCTCGACCGAGCGCGCCGCCTCGCTCAGGCGCTCGTCCGAGTAGGCGATCGGCTGGCGGTAGTGGCCGGCGCAGAAGTAGGCGATCAGCGCGTCGCGCCCGTGCGCGGCAAGCGCCTCGTGCAACAGGAAGATGTTGCCGACCGACTTCGCCATCTTCTCGCCCTCGAGCCGCACCATCCCGTTGTGGACCCACAGGCGCGTGAGCGGCTCGCCGCGTGCGGCCGCCGTCTGCGCGGCCTCGTTCTCGTGGTGCGGGAAGACGAGGTCGGAGCCGCCGCCGTGGATGTCGAAGCCCACGCCGAGCAGCGTCTCCGCCATCGCCGAGCACTCGATGTGCCAGCCGGGCCGACCGCGGCCCCACGGTGTGTCCCAGGCGGTGTCCTCGCCCTCCTTCTGCGCTTTCCACAGCGCGAAGTCGAGCGGGTCGCGCTTGCGATCGGTGCCCTCGCCGCCCTCGCCCTGGTCCATGTCGTCAACCTGGCGGTGCGACAGCTCGCCGTACTCGGGATAGGAGCGCACATCGAAGTAGACGTCGCCTTCTACCGCGTAGGCATGGCCACGGTCGATCAGCGTCTGAATCAGCGCCACGATCTCGTCGATCGTCTCGCTGGCCAGCGGCTCGTGGTCCGGGCGGCCGAGCCCGAGCCCGTCGGTGTCGGCGATATACGCGGCCGTCATCTCCCGCGCGAGCTGCTCGCTCGGCACGCCGGCCGCGCGCGCAGCGTCATAGATCTTGTCGTTGACGTCGGTGACGTTGGCGACGAACGTGACCGCGAAGCGCTCGTGCTCCAGGAAGCGCTTCAGCAGCGAGAAGACGACGTAGGGCCGCGCGTTGCCGACGTGGATGCGCCCGTACACCGTCGGCCCGCACGCGTACATCGCGACGCGGCCGGGATCGCGCGGCCGCAGCGGCTGCAACGTCCCGCTTCTCGTGTCGTGCAGGCGAATCTGGCGCACGAGGCGCACCCTACCTACTGGACGGCCGGCGCCTCGACCGTCGCGATCGCGAGCGCGGCGGCGCCCTCCACGCGGCCGAGGAAGCCGAGGCCCTCGCCGCGCGTCGCCTTCACGTTGACGCGCTCCGGCCCGAGATCGAGCGCGGCGGCGATCCGCGCGCGCATCGTTTCCTTGTGCTCGCCCAGCTTCGGGCGCTCGAGGATCACGGTGGCGTCGACGTTGACGACGTGAAAGCCGCGCTCTGCGATCAGCGCGTCGACGTGGCGCAGCAGCTCGATCGAGTCCGCGCCGCGCCATTGCTCGTCCGTGTCGGGAAAGTGCTCGCCGATGTCGCCGGCGCCGATCGCGCCGAGCAGCGCGTCGATCACCGCGTGCGCGAGCACGTCGGCGTCGGAGTGGCCGTCCAAGCCAAGCTCGCTCTCGACGCGCACGCCGCCGAGGATCAGCGGGCGGCCCGGGACGAATCTGTGCACGTCCCAGCCGATGCCCGTGGCGATCACCCGATCGGCTCCAGCCGCCGCTCGCGTCCCGCGAACACGCACAGCTCGCGCACGCCCTGGGCGGCGAGCCACTCCACGGTCGACGGGTACTCGTAGCCGACGTGCTCGGGCAGGTGCGCGTCGCTGTCGAGCGCGATCGGACAGCCGGCCTCGAGGCACATCGCGAGGAACGGCTCGGCCGGATAGCGCTCGCCGACCGGCTTGCGCAGGCCGGCCGTCGACACCTCGATCGCGATGCCGGACTCGGCAATCCCCTCGATCGCGAGCTCGTAGAAGCGGCGCAGGTCGCCGTCCGGCCGCGGGCGCTCACCGCCCCACACCTTCACGAGATCGGGGTGCGCGAGGATGTCGAACAGGCCGCTGCGAGCCGCCTCGCCGAGCCACTCGAAGTAGCGCTTCCAGACCTTCTCGGGGTCGACCGAGCGAGACGACCAGATGTCCCAGTCGGGATGGTCGACGGCCTCGTCACCGACGAAGTGCACCGAGCCGATGACGTAGTCCCAGCCGCGACCGTCGAGCAGGGACGCCATGCGGTCCTCGGTGCCGGGGACGAAGTCGGCCTCGACGCCGACCTTCAGGCCCTGCTCGCGCGCGAACTCCACGTACGCGTCGAGGTCGTCGACCGCGTTCTCGCGCCAGAACGGGTGCTGCCAGACGTCGAGCGCCTGGCGGAAGCGATAGACGTGCTCGGAGCAGCCGAGCTCGGCGATCCCACGCTCGTCCGCGGCGGTGCGATAGCGCTCGACGTTCGCGGCAGTGAAGTACTCGGCGGCCGGCGTGCCGGCGCCGTCCGGGCGAAGGTGAACGTGGTAGTCGGTGAGCATCAGACGGAGCGTCGTTCGGACAGCAGCAACGCGGCGAGCCGCAGGTCCGTGGGGGTCGTGACCTTGAGGTTGTCGGCCGGGGACTCTACGACGTGGACCCGACCGCCTGCCTGCTCGACGAGCCCCGCGTCGTCGGTCGCGACTGCGAGCACGTCGTCCGGCTGACCGAGCGCCTGCGCAAGCGCGCCGTGACGAAACACCTGCGGCGTTTGCACCGCCCACAGCCCGCTACGGTCGAGCGTCTCGGCAACGCGCAGGTCGTCGCCACCGACGCGCTTGATCGTGTCGGTCACGCGCGCGGCGGCGATGACGGCGTCCGCACCCGACGACGAGAGCGCGCCGAGCGCGCGCTCGAACAGCTCGGGCGTGACGAGCGGTCGCGCCGCGTCGTGCACGATCACCGGCTCGTCGGGCGGCAACGCGCCGGCCGCATCCAACGCCGCGCGAACCGAGTGCGAGCGCTCCGCGCCACCGGTCACGCCGATCGTCCCCGCCGGCGCGGACACGCCCGCGGGCAGCGCGACGACGACGCGCTCCACGGCCGGCACGAGCCGCAGCGCGTCGAGGCTCCATTCGAGCATCGGGCGGCCCGCCAGCACGACGAACGCCTTGGGCCCGTCGGCGCCAAGGCGTTCGCCACGACCGGCGGCCACGAGCAGTGCGACCGCCATCTTTCTCGCTTCCGGATCCTCGGCGGCGGCTACTTCGAGGCGACCGTCACCTTGCCGCTCGCGGAGGTGGCGAGCAGCTCGTCGAGATGCTCCTCGGCCTCGTCCTCGCCCATCTCAAGCGCGTACATCAGCTCCGAGGCGAGGATCTTCTTCGCCCGCGTGAACATCTGCTTCTCGCCAGTCGACAGGCCCTTCTCCGCCTCTCGGATGGCGAGGTTCCGCACGACCTCGGCGAGCTCGTAGATGTCGCCCGTCTTGATCTTGTCGCGGTTGTGCTTGAAGCGGCGGTTCCAGTTCTTCGGCATGTCCGAGCACTCGTCCTGGAGGACCGCGAGCACTCTCTTCACCGTCTCCTCGTCGATCACGCGACGCAGGCCGGCTATCGCGGCGTTCTCCGTGGGGACCATGACGGTCATGTCGTTGTGGAGGATCTTGATCGTGAGGTACTCGCGCACCTCGCCGAGCACGTCCTTCTGCTCCTTCTTGAGGACCTGCCCGGCACCGTGGTGGGGATAGACGACGTTGTCGCCGATCTCGAACTCGATGTGCTCGAGCTCGACGGTGATCTCGAGCTCCTCGATCTGCTCTTCGGTCAATTCGGTGATGGTGGCCTCCTTCTCCAAGCGGGCCCGCCCTGCAGCCCCCGATTGTCAGGTCTGCAAGTAGCGGTCCACGAGGTTGATCTCCTGCTGCCGGCGAAGGCCCTCGCGGATGTCCTTCGCCCGTATCTCGCCGACGCCCTCGACGGTCTCCAGCTCGCCGTCGCCGGCTGCGAGCAGCTCCTCCAGCCCGCCGAACTCCTCGACGATGCGCTGGGTGACGAGCCGCGGCAGGCGCGGGATGCGGCCGAGGATCCGATACCCCCGCGGCGAGACGGGGAAGTCGAGCGTGTTGACCTTGCGGTCGTACCCGAGCAACTCGGAGAGCCGCCCGAAGTCCAGCAAGTCCTGGTGCGGCAGGCGCACGAGCTGATCGATCGCGTCGGCGAAGCGCTCGTCGTTGTCCTCGGCGAGGTAGTCGCGCACGAGCGCGGCCTTGTCGCCGGCGACGCCGACCATCGTCTCGTCGAGCTGCATCTCGATCAGGCGCCCCTCGGTGCCGAGCTCGACGATGTAGCGCTCGATCTCGACGCCCATGCGCGTCACCAGCTCGGCGCGCTGGAGCACGGTGAGGACGTCGTGCAGCGTCGTGCCGCCCTCGAACTCGAGCGCGGTCAGGCGGGTCGAGACCTGGTCGAGGCGACTGCGGTACTTGTCGAGCGTCGCCAGCGCCTGGTTCGCCTTCGCGAGCACGACGGGGATGTCCTCGAGGATGTACTTCGCGCCGTCGACGTAGAGCGAGACGACCTCGCGCCGCTGCGAGATCGCGATCACGAGCGCCTCGGTCTGCTTCGAGATGCGCTCGGCGGTGCGGTGGCGGGTGCCGGTCTCGAGCGTGAGGATCGTCGGGTCGGGCGTGAGCTGCACGTTCGCCCACACGATCTTCGTCGCGTTTGCGCTGAGGACGAGGGCTCCGTCCATCTTCGCGAGCTGGTAGAGGAAGGCGGGCGTGTAGTCGATGTCGAGCTTGAGCCCGCCCGAGAACAGGAACGCGAGGTCGTCCGCGTCGCCGACGACGATCAGGGCGCCAGTGCGCGCGTGGACGATGTTGTCGATCCCCTCGCGCAAGGCCGTCCCGGGGGCGACCATCTCGAGCGCCTTCACGAGCCGGGGCTCTTGGCGAGACTCGAGCTCCTCTTTGAGCTCTTCCCCGGTACGTGGAGCCATACCGACCCCATTCTACCGGGTTTTCCTTTGATTTTCGCGGTCCGCGCAGGGGTTCCGGCGCAAACCGCGACGCCGTCTACGCAATCAGGGGAACGAAGCCGTTCAGAGCGCAGCGACGGCGCGCGGCCGCTCACGACCCCGCAGTACACGCAGCGCCGCACGCAGCGTGCCGGCCTCCGGCGTGACGATCGTCGTCAGCCCGAACTTGCGCGCCTCGGCGACGCGACGGTCCGCGTGCGCGACCGTGCGCAGCTCCCCGGTGAGCCCGAGCTCGCCGAAGCAGGCGAGCGGCGGCGCGTCGTCGTCGGCGAACGCAACGCCTCTCGCCGCGCTCGCGACCGCGAGCGCGACGGCCAGGTCCGCCCCCGGCTCGTCCACGCGCACGCCGCCGACGACGTTGACGAACACATCGGAGGCGCCGACGCCGATCCCGCCATGGCGCGCGAGGACCGCCAGCACGAGCGCGAGCCGGTTGCGGTCGATACCGGAGACGACGCGGCGCGGGATTTCGAGGTCGGACTCGGAGACGAGCGCCTGCACCTCGACCAGCAGCGGGCGCGAGCCCTCCATCGCCGCCAGGACGACGCTGCCGGGCGCACGCGTCGCCTCGCCGACGAAGCGCGCAGAGGCATCGAGCACCTCGACGAGCCCGTCGCCGCGCATCTCGAACACCCCGGCCTCGCTGGTGGAGCCGAAGCGGTTCTTGAGCGCGCGCAGCGTGCGGTACGTGCGCTCGCGCTCGCCCTCGAACTGCAGCACGCAGTCGACGAGGTGCTCCAGCACGCGTGGGCCGGCCAGCGCGCCCTCCTTCGTCACGTGACCGACGAGCAAGACCGCGATGCCGTGCGTCTTCGCCACGCGCATGATCTCGCCGGCCACCTCGCGCACCTGCCCGACCGAGCCCGGCGCGCCGGAGAGCGCGCCGCTGTGCAGCGTCTGCACCGAGTCGACGACGCACACCTCGGGCCGCTCGCCCTCCAGCGTCGCAAGCACGGCGCCGAGATCCGTCTCGGCGATCGTGGGAATCCGCAGGGCGTGCGCGGCGGTGCCGAGCCGCTCGGCCCGCAGCTTGATCTGCGCGGCTGACTCCTCTGCCGAGACATAGAGCGTCTCGCGCCCGGCCGCGACGAGGTTGGCGAGCGCCATCGTCGTGAGCGTCGACTTGCCGATGCCGGGCGAGCCGCCGATCAGCACGAGCGAGCCGGGCACGACGCCGCCGCCGAGCACGCGGTCGAGCTCGCCGATGCCTGTCGAGAGGCGGGCGACCGCCTCCGCCCGCACGTCCCCGAGCGCGACCGGAGCGATCGCCTGCCCGCCGCCGCCCCCGCCGCGGCCTCTGGCGACAGGCCGCGCCACCGCCTCCTCCACGAGCGTGTTCCACGCGCGGCAGCCGGGGCACTGCCCCGCCCAGCGCGGCGTCTCATGCCCGCACTCGGAGCAGACGTGAATCGAGGTCGCGCGGGCCATGGGCGACCGAGGGTACGCGCGCGCGAGGACGGTTAGGCGTCGCGCTCGGCGCGGCCGGCCGCAGCCGCTCGCACGCACGACGAGAAGCCGGTCTCGCGGTGTGCTTTGTCGCAGAACGGCTTCGTGCGCGAGCGGCCGCAGCGGCACAGCACGAGCGGGCGCTGACGGTCGAACGCGATCTCGTTCCCGTCCGGATCCACGAGCCGCACCGAGCCGGTCACCTTGTACGGCCCGTCGTCGCGCACTCTGATCTCAACCGGCTCGCTCATGCCGAAGAATCTACCCGGCGCCGGCGGGGGCGACCCGGCGGGCCGCCCCCGCGGACCGTCACTGGTTGAGTAGCGCCAGCCTCAGTTCCGGCGCGATTTCGAACGTGCCCTGGACCCTGATGTTGGCCGGGCACATCAACGTGCCGAATAGCTGGAGTATGAGCGGGACGAACTGGTTCTGCTGAATTATTAGCCTTGTTATCTTGTTCGGCCCGCCGCCGGTGTCGAAGCCCACCGGGCCTTGGAATAGGCAGCCCATTTCGTTGGTGGGTATGATCACTTCCCTGTAGAAGATTAGTATCCGCAGGGGATTCGCGATCAATAGGATCGACTGTATGTTGGGTAGTATGCCCCTGAACGACTGGTAGTACTTCGGGGTCACCATCCCTAGCTGCAAGATCACGCCGGTGACCTTGACGATGCCGTTTTCACCAACGCATTCTTCCGCCCTGCCTTCGGTGATGCCGGCTACGGGCGTTTCCCTCACCTTGGCGATGCGCCTTTCCCAGGTCTCCCTGAAGTTGACCCTGCAGGTTATGAGGACGCCGTTGCTGTCCGTTATGACCATGGGACCTCCCGGCGCGGTGAACTTTTCGACCACCCCGGCCGGTTCCACTTCTATCGCCCTGTTCGCGGACGCGACGGGCGAGACCGCCGCGACACACGCGACAGCCATGAGCGCGAGCAGCGTGACTCGCTTCCCCATGCTTCCCCCTTTGATGTCGAGGCCGTGAACCCCCATTCACGGCCGCTGCAAGAAAGAGGGTAATCGCGCTGACCGCTTCTGTAAAGCACTCCGGGGCGACCACTTGGCCGCCCCGGAGTCCAGCTCTTGCGTGTCCGCGCGGCGCTACTCGCCGGGCGCTTCGGGATGCGCGCCGTCGTCCTCGGCCGCCTCGCCGTCGTCGCCCTTCGCGCCGACGCCGACCGGCGTCTTCGGCTGAAGGATCTCGATCGAGACCTCGCGGTCGTCGCCCTCGGGCGCCTTGTCGACCAGCACGGTCCCGCCCGGCGTCAGCTCCGAGCGCAGCACGAAGTCCGCGAGCGGATCCTCGATGTAGCGCTGGATCGCACGGCGCAGCGGACGCGCGCCCATCGACGGGTCCCAGCCCTTCTCGACCAGCAGGTCCTTCGCGTCCTCGGTCAGCTCCAGCTGCAGCTCGCGTTCCTTGAGCGACTCGCGGATCCGCAGCAGCAGCAGCTCGACGATCTGCTTGATCTCGTCCTTCGCCAGCTTGTGGAAGACGATCACGTCGTCGATGCGGTTGAGGAACTCGGGCCGGAAGACCTTCTTCAGCTCGCCCATGATCCGGTTCTTCATGTCGTCGTACGTAATCCCGGTCTCGTCGTCGGAGACCGCGAACCCGAGCGGCGTGTTGCGAGCGATCTCGCTCGCGCCGATGTTCGACGTCATGATCACGATCGCGTGGCGGAAGTCGACGGTGCGCCCTTGCGCGTCCGTCAGCCGCCCGTCCTCGAGGATCTGGAGCAGGATGTTGAAGACGTCCGGGTGCGCCTTCTCGATCTCGTCGAGCAGGAGCACGCTGTACGGCTTGCGCCGCACGGCCTCGGTCAGCTGACCGCCCTCGTCGTAGCCGATGTAGCCCGGAGGCGAGCCGACGAGCCGCGACACGGCGTGCTTCTCCATGTACTCCGACATGTCGATGCGCACCATCGCGTCCTCGTCGCCGAACAGGAACTCGGCGAGCGTGCGCGCCAGCTCGGTCTTCCCGACGCCCGAGGGGCCGAGGAAGATGAACGAGCCGGTCGGCCGCTTCGGGTCCTTCAGGCCCGCGCGGGAGCGGCGGATCGCCTTCGAGATCACCTCGACGGCGGCGTGCTGCCCGATGACGCGCTTGTGCAGCTCCTCTTCCATGCGCATCAGCTTCGCCGTCTCGGCCTCGGTGAGCTTGAAGACCGGGATCCCCGTCCACATCGAGACGATGTCCGCGATCTCCTCCTCGCCGATCGAGGGACGCTCGCCGGACTCGCCGGACTCCCACGCCTCCTCCAGCTCGCGCTTTCTCTGCGTCAGCTGGCGCTCCTGGTCGCGCAGGTTCGCGGCCTTCTCGAACTCCTGCGCCTCGATCGCGGACTCCTTCGCGCGCCGCGTCTCCTCGATCTCGTCCTCCAGCTCGCGGTAGACGGGCGGGGACGTCATCGACTTGATGCGCATCCGCGAGGCGGCCTCGTCGATCAGGTCGATCGCCTTGTCCGGCAAGAAGCGGTCGGAGATGTAACGGTCGGCCAGATCCGCCGCCGCGGACAGCGCCTCGTCGGTGATGTTCACCTTGTGGTGCTGCTCGTAGCGGTCGCGCAGACCCCGCAGGATCTGCACCGTCTCGTCCGTCGACGGCTGGTCCACGCGGATCTGCTGGAAGCGACGCTCCAGCGCGGAGTCGCGCTCGAGGTACTTGCGGTACTCGTCGAGCGTGGTCGCGCCGATCGTCTGCAGCTCGCCGCGCGCCAGCGCCGGCTTGAGGATCGAGGCCGCGTCGATCGCGCCCTCGGCCGCGCCCGCGCCGACAAGGTTGTGGAGCTCGTCGATGAACAGGATGATGTCGCCGCGCTGGGTGATCTCCTTCATCACCTTCTTGAGGCGCTCCTCGAACTCGCCGCGGTACTTGCTGCCAGCAACGAGAGCAGCCAAGTCCAGGGTGTAAATCTGCTTGTTCTTCAGCAGCTCTGGCACGTCGGCATTCGTGATGCGCTGGGCCAAGCCCTCGACGACGGCCGTCTTGCCGACGCCCGGCTCGCCGATCAGGACCGGGTTGTTCTTCGTGCGGCGCGAGAGGATCTGCATGATCCGCTCGATCTCCGTCTCGCGACCGACAACCGGGTCGAGCTTGCCGTCGGCGGCCAGCTTCGTGAGGTTGCGGCCGAACTGGTCGAGCAGCTTCGAGGACTTCTTGCCCTCGCCCTGCGCGCCCGCAGCACCCGAGCCGGAGCCCGAGCTGCCGCCCTGCCGGCGTCCGCCGGGACCGGACAGCATGCGGATGACCTCGTTGCGGATCTTCTCCGAGTCGGCGTCGAAGTCGAGCAGAATGCGCGCTGCGACGCCCTCGTTCTCGCGCACGAGACCGAGCAGGATGTGCTCGGTGCCGATGTAGTTGTGACCGAGGCTGAGCGCCTCGCGCAGGGCCAGCTCCAGGACCTTCTTCGCGCGCGGCGTGAAGGGGATCTGACCCGAGGTGACCTCCTCGCCGGAGCCGACGATCCGCACGACCTGCGCGCGCACCCGCTCAACGGTGATGTCGAGGCTCTCCAGCACGCGAGCTGCCAGGCCCTCCTCCTCCCGCAGGAGGCCGAGGAGGATGTGCTCCGTGCCGATGTAGTTGTGCTTGAGCGTCCGGGCCTCCTCTTGGGCGAGGACGACCACCTGGCGGGCTCGCTCTGTGAATCGCTCGAACATGGGTGCGACGTTCCTTCCCTACTGGGCGGTGAGGCGGCGGGATGGTCGAGAGGGTCGCAAGCGAACCCGCTCGCTCATGTGATCGACCGGAGAACCGTGATCTGTGAGCTGGCGAGTTCGATTGCCGGGCATACGCCAGTCTACCAACAGGGTCGCCAGCATTTACGTGCAGACGTCGGCGCAGATTCCGCCATACCGGCGCATAGAGCTGCCACACCTGCGCCACGGGCGAACGCGGCTGCGCCGATCACCTCGCCAGCCGATAGGCGACGAGCTGCGTGGTCTGGCCGGCGAGCAACGGGACGCTGCCTGCCGCGAGGACGGTGTCCCCGGCGATCGCCACCGGCGCATTGGTCCCGGCGGGGAGGTTGGCGCGCCAGGCAACACGGCCGCTGCGTGCATTCAGCGCCCAGACCGTGCCGTCGTAGGTCGTCGTGAAGACGACGTCGTTTGCGACAGCCGCGCCGCCGTACTCGCCTGCCGGCAACGGGTGGTCCCAGCGCACACGGCCGCTCGCCAGGTCGAGCGCGACCAGCCGGCCTCTCGCCGGCCCTCTGTCCGGCAGCATGACCTGCCTGCGGATCGTGGCGGAGAGCTCGTTGACGGGCACGTAGACGGTGCGCGCGTCGGCGGCCATCGGGGTGATCACGCCGCCAAGCTCTCCCGGCAGCACGTGCATGGTCGCCGGCAGCCGTTCGCCGCGCATCGCCTTGAGGTTGTCGCGGTCGTGGCCGTTGTGGCGCCCGACCGGACGCTTCCACACGAGCGCGCCGCTGTCCGCGTCGAACGCGTAGACCCACCCCATCTTCCCGGCCGCGATCACGAGGTGGCGCCCGCCGACGCGGCGCAGGATCGGCGGACAGGCGAGATCCCAGTCGAAGAGGTCGTGCGGCAGCACCTGCCTCGCCCACAGCAGCCTGCCCGTCCGCTCGTCGAGCGCAGCGAGCGTGTTCGTCCATCTGTTCGGTCCCGGCCGGCTCGCGCCCCACGGGCGCGCCGCTGTCCCGGGCAGCGGTGCGGGGTTTCCAACGCTCGCGAACAGATGGCCTCTGCCGTCGAACGCCGGCGTGTACCACAGGCCGCCGCCGGCGTTGACACCCGGATCGCCCCACAGCCCCGCCGGAACCTCGTCCCACTGCCAGCGCGAACGACCGGTGGCCGCGTCGAGCGCCCACAGGACGCCGCGCGCACCGGGGCCGTACTGGACTTCCGGCCGCGTCGGCACGGTGGAGACGAACACCCTGCCGGCGTGAAAGCCGGGGGCCATGTCGATCCCTTCGCTTTCGTTGGCGAGCAGATTGGCGCGCCACAGCTCGCGACCATCGCCCTGGTCGAGCGCGAAGGCGAACAGCGTCGTGGCGCCGTAGACGCGCCCGTCGCCGACGGTGACACCGTTGGGCCCGTACGTCTGCACGCCGTAGTGGTGGCGCCAGCGCACGCGACCGCTCGCCAGCTCGATCGCAACGACGTCGCCTTCGAGGTCCTGCGTGTAGACGACGCCGCCGACGACCACGGGCGTGGTGGCGTACGCGCCGATCGGCAGCGTCCAGGCGACCCGCAGCCGCCTGACGGAGGCGGCGTCGATCGGACCATGGACGCTGCGCGTGTTCGCGAGATCGGCGTTCGGCGCGGCCCATTCGTCCGCTCCCCGCGACGCGGCCCCGGTTGCCCCGCAGCCGACCACGCTCGCCGCGGCCACCGCGACAACGACCAGCCACGAAGCTGCCAGCCAGCACCTGCGCCGCATGGAGACCCCCTCCGGCCGCTCCCCCCCGCGGCCGCTCGACAGCGCCGACTCTATGCCATCAAACCGGAATTGGGAGGGTTGGGCCCTCCTAGTCGCGCATGGCGGGGAACAGCACGACCTCGCGGATCGATCTGCGCCCGGTCAGCACCATCACGAGCCGGTCGATCCCGATGCCGACGCCGCCGGTCGGCGGCATGCCCTGCTCGAGCGCCTGGATGAACGCCTCGTCGTAGGGCTGCGCCTCCTCGTCGCCGGCCTCCGCGTGGGCACGCTGCTGCTCGAAGCGGCGGCGCTGCTCGTCGGGGTCGTTCAGCTCCGTGAAGGCGTTCGCGATCTCCATCCCCTGGCAGTAGGCCTCCCAGCGCTCGGCGAGCCGCGGATCGTCGCGGTGACCCTTCGCGAACGGCGACAGCTCGACCGGGTAGTCGAACAGGAACGTCGGCTCGATCAGCGTCGGCTCGACGTGCTTCGTCACGAGCTCGTCGACGAGCTGCGCCCAGGTGTCTCTGGGCGGCGCGTGCAGCCCGCGCTGCTCCATCGTGGCCGCGAGCGCGTCGCGGTCGCGCGCCTGCAGGATGTCGATGCCGCCGGTCCGCTCACGGATCGCGTTGGCGAGCGTCTCGCGTCTCCACGGCGGTGTGAAGTCGAGCGGGCCGTCGTAGCCCATCCGCTCCGCAGCAGACGCCACGAGCTGCTCGGTGCGGGCGGCGATGTCCTTGTAGTCCGCGTAGGCCTCGTACAGCTCGACCATCGTGAACTCGGGGTTGTGCTTGTGCGAGATGCCCTCGTTGCGGAAGTCCTTGCCGAGCTCGTAGACGCGCTCCAAGCCGCCGACGATGCAGCGCTTGAGGTACAGCTCGGTGGCGATCCGCAGGTAGAGCGTGCGATCGAGCGCGTTGTGGTGCGTCGTGAAGGGGCGCGCGTTTGCGCCGCCGTAGAGCGGCTGCAGCACCGGCGTCTCGACTTCCACGAAGCCCTGCTCGTCGAGGTAGCGGCGAATGCCCGCAATGATTGCCGCGCGCGCGATGAACAGCGCGCGGCTGTCCTCAGAGGCGATCAGGTCGAGCTCGCGGTGGCGGAAGCGCGTCTCGACGTCTTGCAGCCCGTGGTGCTTCTCCGGCGGCGGGCGCAGCGACTTCGCGAGCAGCGTCCAGTCGTCGACGCGCAGCGACAGCTCGCCGCGCCTGGAGCAGAAGACGGTGCCGTCGACCCCGATCAGATCGCCGAGGTCGAGCCCGACGAGGCGTTCGAGCGCCTCCGCGCCGAGCACGTCGACGCGCGCGTGGAGCTGGATGCGGCCGGAGCGGTCGATGAGGTCGATGAAGGCCGCCTTGCCCTGCCCGCGGCGCGCGGCGATGCGACCGGCGATCCGGTAGCCCGCGTCCGTCTCGGCGCCGGCTTCCAGGTCGGCGTGCGCGGCCCGCACCTGCGCGATCGGCACGACGCCCGGGTAGGCGTGCGGGAACGGCTCGACGCCCTCATCGCGCAGGCGCGCAAGCTTTTCGCGGCGGGCGGCGAGGACCTGCGGAAGCGATTCGGCGTCGGGCGCCGTCGATGCGTCGTCGTCGGGAGGACCAGCCATGCCGGGCCGGGAGGCTACTTCAGCCCGACGTCGATCTTCGTGATCTTCAGCTCGCGCTTCTTGCCGTTCGGAAGCGTCACGGCAACGACCTCGTTGCGCTTGGCGCCGATCAGCGCCTTGCCGACCGGCGACTCGTTCGAGAGCTTGCGCTCGGCCGGGTTGGCCTCCGAGGAGCCGACGATCGTGTAGGTCTCGCTTCTGCTCGTCCCCTGATCCTTGACGTGGACGGTCGTGCCGATGCTGACGACGTCGGTCCCGACCTTTCTCGCGTCGATCACCGTCGCGGCGCGCAGCTTCTCCTCGAGCTGGGCGATCTTCGACTCCAGCATCGCCTGCTCGTTCTTGGCGTCGTCGTACTCGGCGTTCTCCGAGATGTCGCCGAACTCGCGCGCCTCCTTGATGCGCGCGGCGACCTCGCGGCGCTTCTCCGTCGAGAGGTACTCGAGCTCCTGCTTGAGCTTCTCGAGACCGTCCGGCGTGAGAATGACGTCCTTGGGCATGAGCGTGACCTTGAACCGTGCGAGGGTGGGCGTGACAGAACCGACCGGCCGAAGAAAGAACGAACCCCGCTCGTGGCGGGGAACTCTGGCCAGTCGGGCGCGGCGGCGGGCAGTATAGCGAGCGCTCAACGCGTCTCTCGCCGGGGGGCGTGCGCCGCGGCGGCCGCTTGCGCGGCGAGGTTCGGATCGGGCATAGTCGCGGCATAGGGGACGGCTTCAGAAGGGGGAGCAGCCGCATGCGCATCGTGGTCGTGGCCGCGACATCGATAGTCAACGCTGTCTACCGCGGGATGGTGCTCGCGGAGCTGCGAAAGCTCGGCCATCAGGTCGACGTCGACCGCAACGGCGAGGCGCTCGACGACGGTCGCGTGCAGGACGTCGATCTCGTGCACGTTCACCGCTACAGCGAACCGGATCTGCGCCGCACCCTGCGGCGGCTGCGCGACCGCGGGGTCGCGATCGTGTGGGACAACGACGACGACTTCAGCAGCTCGCCGCTGAGCGCGAGGGGCGGGATGCGCGTGCAGGAGACGCAGCGGAACGTCGCCGGCATGCTGGAGCTCGCCGACCTGGTGACGACCACCAGCCCGTACCTCGCCGAGCGGTACCGCGACTGGGGCGCGTCCGAGGTGGCGGTCGTCGAGAACTACCTTCCCCCCTCCTATGACGCCGATCCTCGTGCGGTCGCCCGCGACGAGGACGTCGTGACGGTCGGCTGGATAGGGGCCGGCGAGCACCTCTTCGACGTGAGGCAGCTCGAGCTGAGAGCGACGTTCGAGCGGCTGCTGGACGCGCATCCCAACGTGCGGCTCGCGACCGTGGGGCTGGCGCTCGGCCTGCCGGCGGAGCGCTGCCGTCACACGAGGCTCGTCCAGTACCGGGACCTCGCGAGCCACGCGGCGTCCTACGACATCGGCCTCGCGCCGATCGCAGACACGCCCTTCAACAGGGCGCGCTCGAACGTGAAGCTGAAGGAGTACGCCGTGATGGGGGTGCCGTGGCTGGCATCGCCGATAGGCCCCTACGCCGGGCTCGGCGAGAAGCAGGGCGGTCGGCTCGTGCCCGACGACCGCTGGGACGAGGAGCTCGACCGACTGGTGCGCGACGTCCGCGCCCGCCGCAAACTCGCCAAGCGCGCGCTGAAGTGGGGCCGCGGCCAGCGCATCGAGCGCAACGCAGGCGTGTGGGAGGCGGCGCTGAAGCGCGCTGTCGAGCGCGCCGGCAGGCGCCTCCCGGCAGCCGCCTGACCGCGCCGCAGACCGTCCCCGCGGCCGCTATGCCGCGGCGGCAAGCGGCTCGGCGATTCCGAGCGCCGCACGCGCCTCGGCGATCGACTGCGTGCGCTGGAGCCGGTCCTGGAGCACCTTGCCCTCCCCCAGCCGCGTCACGTACCACGGGTAGAACTTGCGCAGGTAGCGCGCGGCGCGACGCTCGCCGAGATGCTCGACGGCGCGCTCCAGCACCCAGTCGAGCTCCGCGAGGATCTCCACGCGCGTCGGCTCGTCCTCGCGCGTGCCGAGCACCTGCTCGAAGATCCACGGGTTGCCGAGCGACCCGCGCGCCAGCAGGATCGCCGCGGCGCCCGTGCGCTCGAACACCTCGTGGGCCTTGGCGGCGTCTCTCAAGCCGCCGGAGATCAGCACCGGCACGGGCAGCTCCTCGACCATCTGGGCGACGAGGTCGTAGTCGGCTCTGCCGGTGTGGCGCTGCTTGGCGACACGCGGATGCATGCAGAGGCCTGCGATCCCCGCCTCCTCGACGAGCCGCTGCGCCAGCTCGACGCCGGTGCGCTGCCCCGGCTTGAGGCCGGGGCGCAGCTTCACGGTCACCGGCAGGCCGCTGCCCTCGCGCGCGGCCTTCGCGACCGCGACCGCGCGGTCGGGGTCGTCGAGCAGCGCCGCGCCGGCGCCCGTTTTACAGACCTTCGGGACCGGACAGCCCATGTTGAGGTCGATCACGTCGACGCCGCCGACCTGCGCGACCTGCTCGGCGGCGCTTTTCATCACGTCCGGGTCCCCGCCGAACAGCTGGACCGCGGTCGGGCCGGCGACGCGCTCGTCCGGGTGGATCCGCAGCAGCTCGGTGCAGGTGCGCTCGTTCCCATGATGGATCGCGTGGCTGGAGACCATCTCGGAGATCGCGTAGCCGGCACCGTGACGCTTCGCTTGCAGGCGCACGAACCAGTTGCCGATCCCGGCCAGCGGCGCGAGCACGACCCGGTTGGGGATCGTCACGCCGCCGAGCGTCCAGCTGTCGTGGAGGGAGCGCGTCATGGGCTCCCGATCGTAGCGGCGCAGCTACGAATTCCGCTCGTGCAGCAGGCGCAGGCCCGTCAAGGTCAACAGGTCATCGACCTCGTCGATCTCGTCCGTGTAGGGAACGATCGCCTGTGCGAGGCCGCCGGTGGCGATCGTCGCCGTCTCGGCGCCGAGCTCGGCGCGCAGGCGCTTGACAATCCCGTCGACCTGGCCGGCGAAGCCGTAGACGACGCCGGAGCGAATCGCGTCGACGGTCGTCTTGCCGATCACCGAGCGCGGCGGCACAAGGTCGATCTTCGGCAACGCCGCGGCGCGCTCGGTAAGCGCCTCCATCGAGATCTCGACACCGGGCGCGATCACGCCCCCGAGGTACTCGCCCTCCGCGGAGACGGGGTCGAACGTGATCGCCGTGCCGAAGTCGACAACGACACAGGCGGCGCCGATCTTGTCGTAGGCGGCGACCGCGTTGACGAGGCGGTCGGCCCCGATCTCGCGCGGGTTCTCATAGCGGATCGGCATGCCGCTTCTGATGCCGGGACCGACGACGAGCGTCGTGTGGCCGAGGTAGCGCTCGCCCACCTGGCGCCACTCGGCGCCGAGCTGGGGAACGGTCGAGGAGACGATCGAGCTCTGCAGGTCGTCGAAGCCCATGCCGCGGAGTGCGAGCAGGTTCGCGAGCTTCGCGCCGAGCTCATCGGCGGTCGACTCGCGCACGGTCGCGTAGCGCCAATGCTCGCGGAGTTCGGCGCCGTCGAACGTGCCGAAGTGGGTCTGGGTGTTGCCGACGTCGACGACGAGGAGCATGGCCGCGAAGTATCGCTGGTGAGGCGGACCGGCGCCGCGTAGCGGCGCACCGGCTGGCCGGCCAGCCATATGCTCGGGCGATGCCCCACACGCTCTACGTGATCCACAACTCGCACCCGTGCGTGACCGCGGAGCGGGCGTTGCAGATGAAGGGCCAGCCGTACCGTCTGCACGAGATGGCGCCGGCGCTGCACGTGCCCGAGCAGTGGCTGCGCTTTCGCGCCATGACGGTGCCGGCGCTTCAGCTCGGGAGCGGCGAGAAGGTCGTCGGCTCGCGCGCGATCGTGCACCGGCTCGACGAGCTGGTGCCCGAGCCTCCGCTGCTGCCGGCGGACCCGGCGCTGCGCGATCGCGTGCTCGAGGCCGAGCGCTGGGGCGACGAGATGCTGCAGCCGGTGCCGCGCCGGCTCGCCTGGACCGGCGTGTGCGCCCGGCCGGACGCGCTCGCGAGCTACTCCGAGGGATCGAGACTGCCGCTGCCCGGCTTCGTCCAGCGGCTGGCCGCGCCGCGGATCGCGCGGGTCGCGCGCTGGCGCAACAGAGGCGGCGAGGCGCAGGCGCGCCGCGATTTGGCGGCGCTGCCCGCCCAGCTCGACCAAGTCGACGCGTGGATCGCGGAGGGCGTGATGGGCGGTCCGGAGTCCAACGCGGCCGACCTGCAGATCGCGCCGAGCATCCGCCTGCTCGCGACGATGGAGGACGTGCAGCCGCTGCTCGAAGGGCGTCCCTGCCTGGCGCTGGCGATGCGGCTGTTCCCCTCCTACGGCGGGCGCATGCCGCAGGGCGCGCTGCCCGCCGCAGCCTAGATCAGCGGCGGGCCGGCTCTGCTGACCCGCACGGCCGGGTCGAGCGCCGCCAGGGCGTCCGCGAGGCGCGCGCCGTCGGATGTCGTCAGCCGTGGGTCGAGCTCCAGCAGCGGGATCAGCACGAAGCGGCGGCTCGTGACCTCGGCGTGCGGAAGTCTGAGCCGCTCCGACGCGTAGGTCAGGTCGCCGAGCAGCAGCACGTCGACGTCGATCGGGCGCGGCGCGTGACGGCGCACGTGCGGCCCATGCTCGCGCCCCAACTCGCGCTCGACCGCCTTGCACGCGTCGAGCAGCTCCTCCGGGTCGCGCGGCGTGGCGATCCGCACGCAGGCGTTGAGGAAGTCGGGCTGGTCGAGGATCTCGCCGACCGGCTCCGTCTCATAGGTGCTGGAGGAGGCCAGCACGCGCACGCCGTGGGCCGGCAGCGCCTTCACCGCAGCGGTCAGCTGGGCGCGGCGGTCGCCGACGTTGGAGCCGAGGCCGAGGTAGCCGAGGCGCTCGCCGGGGCCGAGTACCGCGCCGGTCGGCCGCGCCGCGTCACTCATCCGCGTCGCGGACCAGCTCGACCGAGACCTCCTGCACCGGCAGTGGGATCGGCGGCTCGGGCTTCGCCGCTCTGACCCACACCGACTCGGCCTCGTAGTCGCCGAGCAGGCGGTCGGCGATCGCCGCGCACAGCCGCTCGAGTGTCTTGTAGGAGCGCTGCTGGGCGACCAGCGCGACCGTCTGACAGACCTCCGCGTAATCGACGGTGTCCTCGACGCGGTCGGTGACGGTGGCGTCGCAGGCACCCACCTCGATCCGCAGGTCGATCACGAGCCGCTGCCCGATCTCGCGCTCTGCGTCCGTTACGCCGTGGTGCGTGTAGAGCGACAGACCGGTGACCTCGATCGTGACGAGCGGCTCTGAGGGCTCCTCGTCCTCGTCGACCTCATCGAAGTCGTCCTCGAGCTCGTCGTCGTCGCTCATCGGCCGCGGACCGTAGCAGCCGCCACCGTGAGCGCGTCTGCGACCGGCCGGACGTCGTGGACGCGGAACACGGCTGCGCCGCGCTCGAGCGCCAGCACGTTGGTGGCGATCGTCCCCGCAAGGCGATCGTCCGCCTCGCGGCCGGTGAGGCGGCCGAGGAACGACTTGCGCGACGTGCCGACCACGAGCGGGCGCCCGAGCGCGACCAGCTCGTCGAGCCGCCGCAACAGCTCGAGGTTGTGCTCGAGCGTCTTCGCGAAGCCGATGCCCGGATCGAGCATGACCCGCTCCTCGGCGATCCCGGCCGCGACTGCGGCGCGCAGACGTTCCTCCAAGAACGCCTTGACCTCGGAGACGACGTCCTCGTAGACCGCCTCCGACTGCATCGTGCGCGGGTCACCGCGCATGTGCGCGAGGCAGCAGTCGAGCCGGCGGTCAGCGACCAGCCCGGCGAGGTCCGGGTCGGCGCGAAACGCGCTTACGTCGTTGACGTAGGTGGCGCCGGCGGCCGCGGCCGCCGCGGCGACCGCGAGCCGCGTCGTGTCGATCGAGATCTGCGCGTGCGTGCCGGCGGCAACGAGGCCCTCGATGACTGGCACGACACGGCGGATCTGCTCGTCGGGTGCGACCGGATCGGCGCCCGGTCGCGTCGACTCGCCGCCGACGTCGAGGATGTCGGCCCCCTCCTCAACAAGCGCCAGCCCATGGGCGACGGCAGCCTGCGCATCGAGGTAGCGCCCGCCGTCAGAGAACGAGTCGGGCGTCACATTGACGATGCCCATGATCCGATACGACCGCTCCACGGCCGCATCGTGACACGGCTACGCCAGCTCCGGCTTCTCCGGGAACTCCAGCGAACGGGTCTCGGCAGCGCCTCCGGCCAGTCCGGGGCGCGGAAGCGGGCGCGGCGCCTCGCGACCGCGCTCCTTCTCGGCCGGCGGCAGCGGGACCTCGGGCGGAGGCGGTGCCTCGGCGCCGAAGACCTCTTCCTCGGTCTGCCCTTCGAGCAGCGCCTCGAACTGCTCGCGCTCGATCGTCTCGCGCTTGATGAGGATCTCGGAGATCGTCTCCAGCGAGGCGCGGTGCTCGCCAAGGATGTCCTTTGCGCTCTGATGCGCGGTCTCGACGATGCGGCGGATCTCGTCGTCGATCTCGCGCGCGATCTCGTCGGAGTAGTCCGGCTCGGAGCTGAACTCGCGGCCGAGGAACGGCTGCGCGTGCTCATGGCCGAACACGCGCGGCCCGAGCTTCTCGCTCATGCCGAAGCGCATGACCATCTGCTTCGCCGTCTGCGTGACCTTCTCGAGGTCGTTGGAGGCGCCGGTCGTGATCTCGCCGAAGACGATCTCCTCGGCTGCGCGACCACCGAGCGTCATCGCCATCGTGTCGGCGAGCTCCGCGCGCGTGGTGAGGAACTTGTCCTCCTGCGGCAGCGAGATCGTGTAGCCGAGCGCCTGGCCGCGCGAGATGACGGAGATCTTGTGGACCGGGTCCGAGTGCTCGAGGTAGTGGCCGACGATCGCGTGGCCCATCTCGTGGTAGGCCGTGATGCGACGCTCCTTGTCGCTCATCACACGCGTCTTCTTCTCGGGGCCCGCGATCACGCGCATGATCCCCTCCTCCAGCTCGACCTGCGTGATCTCGCGCTTGCCCGTGCGGGCGGCGAGCAGCGCCGCCTCGTTGACGAGGTTCGCGAGGTCCGCGCCGGTGAAGCCGGGGGTCTGGCCGGCGAGCGCGTCGACGTCGATGCCGCGCGCGAGCGGCTTGCCGCGCGTGTGCACCTCGAGGATCTTCGCGCGGCCCTTGCGGTCGGGCCGGTCGACGGTGATCTGGCGGTCGAAGCGGCCGGGGCGCAGCAGGGCGGGGTCGAGGATGTCGGGCCGGTTGGTGGCCGCGATCATGATGATGTTGTCCTTCGCCTCGAAGCCGTCCATCTCGACGAGCAGCTGGTTGAGCGTCTGCTCGCGCTCGTCGTGACCGCCGCCGAGGCCGGCGCCGCGGTGGCGGCCGACCGCGTCGATCTCGTCCATGAAGATGATGCAGGGCGAGTTCTGCTTCGCCTGCTCGAACAGGTCGCGCACGCGCGAGGCGCCGACGCCGACGAACATCTCGACGAAGTCCGAGCCGGAGATCGAGAAGAACGGCACGCCCGCCTCGCCCGCGACCGCGCGCGCAAGCAGCGTCTTGCCGGTGCCGGGCGGGCCGTAGAGCAGCACGCCCTTCGGGATGCGCGCGCCCAGCGCCTGGAATTTCTTGGGGTTCTCGAGGAACTCCTTGATCTCGTGCAGCTCCTCGACCGCCTCGTCGACGCCCGCGACGTCGCGGAACGTGATCTTCGGCGAGTCGACGCTCAGCCGCTTCGCACGCGACTTGCCGAACGACATGACCTTAGATCCGCCGCCTTGGACCTGGTTCATCAGAAAGAACCAGAAGCCGATGAAGATCACGAACGGCAGCAGGTACGTGAGGATCGACAGCCAGCCGCTCGTCTTCGTGCCCTCAACGTTGAAGTCGACTCTCGCCTGCGTCAGCTGGTTCACGAGCGCGTTGCCGTTGTCCGGCACGAAGCCGAGCTCGTGCTGCGTGCTCGGGTTCTTCGTCGTGACGACGAACGTGTTGTCCTTCGTCTTGATGACGGCCGACTTGACGTTGTCGGAGGCCAGGTCGCGCTGGAAGGCCGGATAGTCGTACGACGGGCCCTTCGGGCTCGGGTTGATGAGCTTCTGGGCGAAGAACGCCAGCACGACCACGATGAGAATCGGGAAGGCGGCGCTCTTGAAGAACCTGCTCATGTAGGGATCCCGGGCGCGCGAGGCGCGAGGTCGTGGACGGGCTGACTAGCGTAGCAGCGGGGTTTCCCCTGCATCGGCAGACGCCGTGCAGAGCCTGAAGGGTCTCACCCCTCCTGCAACGCGGCCACGTACGGCAGGTTGCGGTACCGCTCGGCGTGGTCGAGGCCGTAGCCGACCGCGAAGCGGTTCGGGATCTCGAAGCCGACGTAGCGCGGCGAGAGGTCCACCTCGAGCCGCTCCGGCTTCGTCAGCAGCGCGCACACGGACAACGACGCGGGGTCGCGCGCCTTGAGGTTGCGCAGCAGGTACTGGAGCGTCAGCCCAGAGTCGACGATGTCCTCGACGATGATCACGTCGCGCCCGGCGATCACCGCGTCGAGGTCCTTGAGGATCCGCACGACGCCGGAGGACTGCGTCGCCGAGCCGTAGGAGGCGACCGCCATGAAGTCGACCTCGCACGGCAGCTCGATCGCCCGCATCAGGTCGCTCAAGAAGAAGACAGCGCCCTTGAGCACGCACACGAGCAGCGGCTCCTTGCCGGCGTAGTCGCGCGTGATCTGCGCTCCCAGCTCGCGGACGCGGTGCTGCAGGTCGTCCGGCTGAACCAGGATTTCGCCGATCGCCGCGTCGCCCATGAGGGCGCGCAGTGTATTCACGCGCGCGCGCCGGTGTGTCTGGCGGCGCTGCGCTCCGCGTGCAGCACGCCGCGCTCGGCGACGGCGCGCACGCCGCCCCCGAGATCCAGCATCGCGCGGCCGCTGCGCCGCAGGCCGGCGACCTCGTCGGCGTGCCGTGCCGCGCCCGGGACGAGTTTGCCGGCGGCGCCGTCGGCGAGGCGCTGCACGACCAGCCGTCGCAGCGCGGGCGGCATGGCAGCGAGCCGCTCGAGCGGGATCTCGAGTCGGCCGCCACGCTCGTCGAGCTGCTCGCCGACGAGCGCGTCGAGCACCTCGCCCTCGTCACGCAGCAAGGCCGCGACCCGCAGGACGTTGGCAGCCGCCGCCGGATGGACGTGCTCAAGCGCCGGCACGAGCTCGTTCCGCACGCGATTGCGCGCGTATCTGTCGCCGCCGTTCGTCACGTCGTCGCGCCACGCGAGCCCCCGCTCCGCGCAGTAGGCGGTCGTCTCCGCACGCGTGACGCCGAGCAACGGCCGCACGAGCCGCCCGTCACGCGGACGCATGCCGAGCAGCGCGCGACGGCTCGGAGAGGAGGCGAGGCGGTAGAGGATCGTCTCGACCTGGTCGTCGGCGGTGTGCCCAGCGGCGACGACAGCCGGAGACTCGACGCGGAGGGCGAGCCTCGTCGCCGCCGCATAGCGCACGTCGCGCGCCCATGCCTGCACATTCCCTCCGGCCTCGGGCCGTCTGGGCCGCTCGATGCTCAGTCCGACGCCGAGCCGTTCGCACAGCGCGACGCAGTGGCGCTCGTCGTCCGGCGCCTCGTCGCGCAGGCCGTAGTTGACGTGCACCGCGGCCACCGCCTCGGCGCCCGCGAGCCGCACCGCCACGTCGAGCAGGCAGATGGAGTCACGGCCGCCGGACAGCAGCACGACGACGGACCCGCCGGCGGACAGCAGCCCCCCGGCGCGGACCGCATCGAGCACACGCTCGGACTCCATCGCCGCGAGTGTATGCGCCGGCGGGCGGCGCGTCGTCAGACCGCGAGGTGCGGGTAGTCCCGCTCGACGAGCTCGCGGTAGTGGTCGAAGACCGGCTTCGTGATCGGGATGAGCGCGAGCGCGGCCTTGACGTCGCCACCGGTCTTGATGCGCCGACGGGCGATCGCCAGCGCGACGTTCTCCTTGCCTTGGAAATAGCGGTTCGCGGTCTCCGAGGACATCTTCATGCGGACCTTCGATTCCCACGCGACGTCGTCGCTCCAGACCCACACGAGGTTCGTCGCCTCGTCCGGCCGGGCGGCGCGGATGTTGACGACGAGATCGAAGTCCTCGAACTCGAAGCGCTGCGGGACGTCGGCGTCGCGCAGCCGCGGCCCCATCTCCGCGTCCTCGTCCATCAGCGCGAAGACGCGATCCATCACCTCGCGGAACTCCTTGGCGGACCGGAACGCGCTCATCCTGCCGCGGAGCGTATCTCTATCCTCGCCGCCCGTGACCGCCGCGCTGCACGTGCATCCGACGACCGCGCTTGCGGAGCGCGTGCTGCTGCCCGGGGATCCGGGACGTGCGCTGCTGCTCGCGCAGGCGCTGCTCGCACAGCCGAAGATGTTCAACCACAACCGCGGGTTGTGGGGGTACACGGGGGCCGCGGCGGACGGCGAGCCGCTGACGATCCAGAGCACCGGCATGGGCGGCCCGAGCGCGGCGATCGTGATCGAGGAGCTGGTGCAGCTCGGCGCGCGGCGGCTCGTGCGCGTCGGCACCTGCGGCGCGCTGATCGGCGGCTTCGAGCTCGGGGACGTGATCGTCGCGCGCGAGGCCGTCTGCGCCGACGGCGCCAGCCGTGCGCTCGGCGCCGGCCAGCGCGTCGCCGCGGACCCGGAGCTGACCGCAGCGCTGGAGGCGGCGGCGAAGCGCGAGCTCGGACAGCCGCCCGCGAGCGGCGCCGTCGTCACGACCGACCTCTTCTACGACCCCGACGGCAACCACGCCGACCCGGGCGCGCACCCCGGCGGAACCGACGAGCGGGTGCTGGCGATCGAGATGGAGACGGCGACGCTGTTCCGCCTGGCGGAGCTGCGCGGCGTGCAGGCCGGCTGCATGCTGGCGGTCAGCGACCTGCTCGGCCCGGCGCGGGGGCGCATCGACGCCGAGGCGATGGAGGCCGCGGCGCAGCGGATCGGCCGCATCGCCGCCGCGGCGCTCTGCTGACGCGCGCGTCAGCAGGTCACTGTCTTCTTGCGCGCCGTCTCGCGGCCGCAGCGCGCGTGCGTGTCGCTCTCACGACCCCGGGCGCGACGCGGATTTCAGCGCCGCCGACGTCGGGCGTGTCCATCACGCTCGCGACCAGCTCGGCCTCGACGTCGGCCGCAGCGGAGCTCGGCGCCGGCTCGGCGGCGACGGCAGCCGGCTGTGCGGCGAGCTGGGCCCCGAGGTCGGCGAGCTGCCCCGCGAAGGCGGCGAGCTGGCCCTCGATGGCTGCCAGACGCTGCTCGAGCGCCCCGACGCCGGCGGCAGCGCCCATGGCGCCAACCCGCTCGTCGATGCGGTCGAGCGCGTCCTCGACGCCCTCCAGCCGCTGCGAGACCGAGCGCACGCGGCGCGTGAGGCGCTCCAGGTCGCCGGCCGACGGCAGGTTGAGCGCACCCATGGCGACTTCCTGCGCCTGCGCCGCCTTCTCACGCGCCTCGAATGCACGCGAGAGGGCGCCGCTCACGAACGGGCTCTCCAGCAGCTCCTGCGCGAGGCGGCCGAGGGCGTCCTCGCTCTGTCGTGAGATCCGGGCCTTGAGGCCGTCGGTGTCGGTGGTGGTCATCGTCCCCCTCGGAGGGTCGGAGTCGGCGGCGAACGCTCGACCATAGCGCAGGCCTTTACGTGCCCTGCCCAGCAGGGCGCCACACAAACCCTCATGCACTGATTGAGGGTGTCCGCACGCGCGCAGGACGCTTCACGGTCGCTTTAAACACCGCGGTTACGGTCGCTCCGCCGTTCATGTGCTACTCAAGTGCGGCGCCACCCACGCCGATGGTCTGGGGAACCGCGCATCGGCGCTCCACTCCCATCTGCAAACACGCGGGTTCTTCTTTGCATACGTCAAGGTCACTCGGTACTTTCCAGGAGAGATCGCCGACGCGGTCGCACGACCGAGCCGCGCAGGCGGCTGTGCGGGAGGAGCTGCAACGCCGTATGAGGAGCAAGTCGTTTCGCATCGCCGCGCTGATCCTGGGGATCGTGCTGCTGCTCCTCACCACAGTCTCCGGCGCCGCCACCGCGGAGCCGCGCACGCTGCTCGTGACGCTCGTGGGCGGCAAGCAGGTGACGGTGACCGTGGATGCCGCGCCCGGGGCCCCGGTGGGAAGCATCCCGCTGCCGGACCTCGGCGGACCGGTCGTGAGCGTCACGGAGATCGGCAGCCCGCCGCCCCCGCCGCCGGCGACCACGGCGCTGGCGACCACGAGCGTGACCACCGGCACGACCGTCACCGGCCCGCCCACGACGATCGCCCCGACGACGGGCACGACCACGACGGCACCCGACGCGGTCGGTGGAATCGTCAAGCCTAAGGGTCAACCTAAGGTCAAGGGTTCGGATTCTGCGGCGGTCGCTCCCCCGACGACGACCGGCAGCCAGCCGAGTCTTCAGGACGCGAGCGGCGCCACCACGACGTCTCCCGTCACGACCACCACGGCCGGGGCCGCTCCCTCGCCTGCGGCGCCCGGCTTCACCGTCGCTCCCGCGATGTCGGCGCCCCTCGGCGTGCCGAACTTCTTCATCGACAACTTCCGCATCCCGCCGTTCCTGCTGCCGATCTACCAGGCGGCCGGGATCCAGTACTCGGTGCCGTGGCAGGTGCTTGCGGCGATCAACGAGATCGAGACCGACTACGGGCGCAACCTGTCCGTCTCCAGCGCCGGAGCGCTCGGCTGGATGCAGTTCATGCCGTCGAGCTGGGCGATGTACGGCGTCGACGCCAACGGCGACGGCGTGAAGGACCCGTACAACCCGGTCGACGCCATCTTCGCCGCCGCGCGCTACCTCAAGGCCGCGGGAGCGGACACCGACCTCGCCCGCGCAATCTTCGCCTACAACCACGCGGACTGGTACGTGCAGTCGGTGCTGCTGCGGGCGCGCGTGATCGGCGGCATGCCGGCCGACCTCGTCGGCTCGCTGACCGGACTCACGCAGGGCCACTTCCCCGTCGCCGCCCGCGCCACCTACGCCGACGGACTCAACGCCAAGCGCGCGACGCAGCCCGTGCACGGGAGCAACGCCGCCGTGCCAGTCGAGGGCGACCCGTCGCGCCGCTCGATCAACATCTTCGCCAGACCCGGCGCGCCGGTGATCGCCGTCAACGACGGCCGCATCGTGAGACTCGGGCAGAACGCCAGACTCGGCCGCTTCGTGGTGCTCCAGGACGTGTACGGCAACCGCTACATGTACAGCCACCTCGGCTCGGTCGCGCGCAAGTACCCGGTGCCGAAGCCGCACGCCGGCGACGCGACCGCCAACGAGCTGGAAGTGCCGAAGGCGGACGCGAAGCCGACCGCGCCGGCGACCGCGGGCAGACAGCGCACCGCGGACGCCAGCCGTCCGGCCGCCGCGAGCGCAAAGCGCACGCACGCCGCCTCCGCCCCTGCGAGCCCCGTCAGCACCGCGTCCGTTGGCACGAAGGAGCGCCTGTTCGCGCATCCGGAACGCCCGGCGGCGTACGCCTCCGGCGGCAAGCGGCAACTCGAAGAGCTGGGTCAGCCGCTGGAAAGCTTCGACGGCTACTTCACCGAGGCGCTCGCACTCGATCCGCACGACTACCTGCTCAAGCCGCTGCACGTCGGGTCGTCGGTCATCGCCGGCACGATCCTCGGCCGCATCGGCAAGACCGATCCGACGCTCGCGCCGCACGTCGAGTTCGCGATCCGTCCCGCCGGGCGCGGCGCGCCGCAGATCGACCCGAAGCCGATCCTCGACGGCTGGAAGCTGCTCGAGTCGACCGCGATCTACCGCGCGAACGGCAGAAACGCCTTCGCGGCCGCCAACGCGTCGGGTCCGTCGATCGGCCAGATCATGCTGATGAGCAAGGAGCAGCTCGAGCGCAGCGTTCTCGGCGACCCGCGCCTGACGATCTACGAGTGCGGGCGCCAGGACGTCCGCACCGGCCAGATCGACCGCCGCGTGCTGGCGACCCTCGAGTTCCTGTCGGCGAACGGGATGAGACTGACGATCAGCGCGCTGAAGTGCGGCCACAGCTACTACACGACGTCCGGCAACGTCTCGGAGCATTCCAGCGGCAACGCCGTCGACATCGCCGCCGTCAACGACATCCCGATCGCGGGTCATCAGGGCGCCGGCTCGATCACCGACATCACGATCCGCCGCCTGCTGACGCTGCAGGGGACGATGAAGCCGCACCAGATCATCAGCCTGATGACGTATCCGGGCACCGACAACACGCTCGCGCTGCCCGACCACGCCGACCACATCCACGTCGGCTTCCGCCCTGTCGGCGACCTGCTCGGCAACCAGAGACTTCAGTCGATCCTCAAGCCGCAGCAGTGGACAAAGCTCGTCGAGCAGCTCGGCTCGATCGAGAACCCGGTCGTGCCGCAGCACGCCTCGAAGTACGCCATCAAGGACGGCCGCGGCGACTGACGCGGCCGGCGGCGCGACGCTGCGCGTGCCGGAGAGCCGTGCGTTCCGCTTCGTGCAGTTCGAGTTTCCGTGGGCGCTCGGCCCCGCGGACGGACGCTACGTGGTGCGCGACGCCCCCGACGCCGCCCCCACGCATGTGCTCGTGCTGGCGACGCTTGGAGCACCCGAGCGCCGGCGCCTACGCGATCGCCGCGGGCGACCGGCCTTGCCGCAGCCTCCCCCCACGCCGGTCGCAACGGCGCGTGCGACGGTCATCGACGCGAGCGCGGTCGAGCAGCATGAGGCGGACCGCTGGCTGGCTGCCGCGGGGGTCGACGAGGCAATCGCCGCACGTGGCGTCGTCGCGCGCGCAGTGCGCGCGCATCGCGTCGCCAGCGCCGACCCGTCTGTGCGCGAGCCGGCGCTGAGCCAGGCGCTCGTCGTACGGGCCGGCCACGGCGCCGGCGAACAGGTCGCCGAGGGACGCTGGAGCGCCGCGCGGGAGCTGTCGCTCGTGCGCCCGGGCGGACGAGCGACAGCGCGTCGCGGCGCAGGCCTGCGGCCGCAGGAGCGGTTTGCCGCCCTGCTCGGTGGTCATGCACAGGCGCTCGTGTGCGAAGAGCTGACATTGCGCGCGCGCCAGGACCTGGAGGCGGGCGATCTGTGCCAGGCGGCGCTGCAACTGCGCGCGGCGCTCGAGGCAGCGCTGGCCGAGCTGTCGAGAGCAGCGGCGCCCTCCCCCGACACGCTGAGACGCGTCGCCGAGCTGCGCGAGCGCGCCCCGGAGGTCACGGCGCTCGCCGACGCGGCGCTCGTGGGCGGGCTGCCGTCGGATGCGAGCACGACGCTCGAGGCGACGACGCAACGACTCGAAGCAGCGCTGCGGGCGGCGATCGCCGCGTCTTTCTAACGCTCAACCCGAGCGTTAGCGTTTGCTCTCAGCGGCCTTGGAAGTCGGGCGCGCGCTTCTCGAGGAAAGCAGCGATGCCCTCGCTGGCATCAGCGGAGGCGAAGACCTCGGCGAAGGCGCCCTGCTCATCCGCGATGCCGGCATCGAGGTCTGCGTGCGCGGACACGCGCTTGATCGCCGCGACTGCCAGGGGCGCCTGCGCCGCGAGCGTCTCGGCAAGCGCGAGCGCCGCCGGCAGCAGCTCGTCGTTTGCGACGACGCGGTTTACGAGGCCGAGCGCATGCGCCTCCTCGGCGCCGATGGGCTCGCCGACGAGATTCAGCTCCAGCGCCTTCGCCGGCCCGACGAGGCGCGCCAGGCGCTGGGTGCCGCCGAAGCCCGGAATGATCCCGAGCTTGATCTCCGGCTGGCCGAAGCGGGCCGAACCGGCCGCGATCCGCAGATCGCAGGCCATCGCCAGCTCGCAGCCACCACCGAGCGCGAGGCCGTTGACCGCGGCGATCGTGACGATCGAGCTGCGCTCGAAGGCGCGCAGCAGCTCGTGCATGCCGGCGACGTAGTCGCGGCTGGCAGCCTCATCGAGCCCGGTGAAGGCCTTGATGTCGGCGCCGGCGGAGAAGAGGCGCGCGTTCGCTGAGGCGACGACCAGCACGCGAACCGCGGAATCCGCGACGGCGTCCCAGGCGCGGCGCAGGGCGCCAACCGTCTCGGGGGACAGCGCGTTGGCCGGCGGGTGGTCGAGCCACGCGATCGCGACGCGACCGCGGGTCTCCAACTTGACGAGGCCGTCCTCCCACCCCCCGTCCGGTTGGGGGGTTATCGACGGCTCGGCGGCGGACACGGACCGGATTGTACGCATCGGCAAACGCTTGAGCCGGGACCTGGAATCGCGCAGGGCAGATGGCGCGAGAGCGTTTAGGTACGCGGACGTCTCACCTTGACCCCGTCCCCGCAAACCCGGTACTCATCCCGACCGTTCGCCGACCGACGAGGGGATTGACATGGTTCCGGCCACCATGTGTCGAGCGGCGATGGTCGCAATGCTTTGTGCCGTCGCCGCTTGTTCTGCAGTGCTGTTTATGTCGCCTACCGCACGCGCCGATGACCCGGTGCCGTTGGGGCAGGTGGCGCCATCAGACAACGCCGCACCCGCCACCAGCGGGAGCGACGTCGTCTACGACGGCGGTCCGGATGCGACCGCTGAAGACTGGTTCAACTCCGCCGACGCAGCCGACTGGTCGTGGGAAGACTGGTTCGGGGCAAACGAACTGTCCTGGACCGACCTGCCCGCGGACGAAGCGCCCAGCGATCCGGCAGCAAACGATCCGGCATCCACCGACCCGGCCCCCGCGCCGGACCCTGCGCCCACGGACCCCGCTCCGTCGGGAGACAGCCTGACGGCAGCAGATGCGCTGACCGCGGACGCAACGCTCGCGACCAGCACGTTGACGACCACCACCAGCACCAGCACGCTGACGGCGCCGACGATGTCGGTGTCGGGCAACACGGTGTCGTGGACGCCGATCTCCGGCGTCAGCTCGTACGTGTTCGTGCGCAAGGTGCCCAACCAGACGCCGCAGTACTCGATCGTCAACGGC